>VOFF01000004.1_pt1:745000-1455000 | contig 1882388 bp, 1854 predicted proteins | sample 5384061 | NCBI WGS metagenome assembly VOFF01 (sample SAMN12384725, study PRJNA508395) | human gut metagenome | isolation source: healthy gut E | host: Homo sapiens
TTCCTACGGAAAGAACTTGCTCCACATCCTACTGGATCAAAAACAACAGGAATCCTTTTTTTATTAGCAGCCTTTCCTGCTAACAATAATGATTGGAGTCTTTCTTCTGATGGCACACCCAAATTCAAAACAAGACTATCTGCTGCACCGGTAATTTCTTCAATCTCTTCAATATAATCTGCCATTACGGTGCGCCCCCCCATAGCCAACACTGCATTGGCACAATCATTAGCAGTTACAAAATTAGTGATTTGATGTACAACGGGATTTCTATTCGTAATCAGTTCCAGATAAGCTCCGAATGAATTTATACCATCTTTCTCCATACTATATTTACTCCCTCACATAAACCCATTTCAATTATCTTAACTTCTACCATCATACACTAAAAAAGCTGTGACCAAAAATTTTTCAGTCACAACTTTTTGTATTTCGGTTATTTTACATTATTCTTGTTCACAAATTCCATTAATTCCGAATATCCTACATTACCATAACCAACGATACTATCCACCGGTTTTCCATCACGGAAGAAAAGCAATGTAGGAATTGTATCTACTTCGTACTTTTCGGCAACAGCCTGATCTTCATCAAAATTAAGTCCATAGATCGGCACATCAATTTCCTCGGAAATCTTTTCTAAAATCGGGCGAAGACGACGGCAATAACCGCACCATGGCGCACTAACCCCTATAATTACATTCCCGCCTGAAATAACTTCATTCACTTTTTCTACTCCTTTAATTGGCTGGATCATATCGAACACTCCTTTTCTATGAAAGATTAATTTACTAAGATCATCATAGTCTATTAATCGAATTTTGTCAATATACTTTTTTGATATATTGAGTCATAAAAAAACAGGCCATGTATATGACCTGATAACACTTCTGGTGGAGATGAGGGGAGTCGAACCCCTGTCCAAAAAGCCTGCCCCATAAACTTCTCCGAGTGCAGTTCTTGTTTTTTATTTAAGCAAAGTATCGTACAAAAACAAACTACCTTTGCCGATCTTGGAATTAGTTTCCCTAAAAAGTCCCAAGCCTCCTCTCTCGGTATCCTATTGGTTGATGTCAGCCTGAAGTCATAGGAAAACTTTAGGGGACATTAGCAGATTAAGCTGCTAAAGCAAAATCATGTTTTGCGTTTAAGTTTTTCCACCGTTTAACGGGGTAGATGGAATCCCGACTCGCTTTTTATGATACAGAATCTCCTGTCGAAACCGGTACATCCCCAGAACACTATTATTTTAAATCAAACTCGGAATACTTGTCAAAACATTACCCAGAAAAAATATCATTATACGAAATGCATCCTCCCATAGTTTCCGTATTTTTTATGGCATCAATCACTGCCAGCCGGATGGCATCTTCTGCCAGATAGCCTACCGTATCCACCGCCGTCTCATACTCTCCGGAAGCCATTGTAAAAATCGCATCTCCATCCATTGTCGTATGGACCGGCCGGATAGATCGGGCATATCCGTCATGTGCCATACCGGATACTATACTGCATTCCGCTTTACTCAGTGCTGCATTTGTAATAACGCAGGCGATCGTGGTATTTGCTCCGCTAAACTCCCGCGTAATACCGCTAAGCATCAATTCATGAGAAGATATGATCTTTTTTCTGCTCCGGGAAAAAACACCGGCGAATATTTTTTCTCCATCAAATACCTCTCCGCAGGCATTGACCACCACATAAGCACCAACGCGAAGACCACCGGGTAAAGAAATCTCATGGTAACCTGCTCCGCTTTTCATGGCATTTCCAAATCCAAGCAATTTACCCACCGTAGCACCTGTCCCGGCACCGTTACATCCTGATAAGAATTCTGAGGATGCAGATTTAGCCGCTTCATATCCCATCAATAAATCAGGATAAGCTTTTTCATCTCCAATCATCAGATCGAAAAGCACTGCACTGCATACAATCGGGACACATACATTCCCTATCGGGAATCCCACCCCCTGTTCCGCCAGGTATTTCACACATCCCGATGCGGCTTCCAAGCCGAACGCAGATCCCCCTGACAAAACAACGGCATGAATTTTTTGCACGGTTTTTCTTGGATCCAATAAATCCGTCTCTCTTGTCCCAGGTGCACAGCCGCGGACATCTACACCGGCCGTCGCCCCGCCGTCAGGTGCCAAAATAACGGTAACGCCAGTCAACCCCTTTCTGTTTTCTGCCGTACCGATTTTAAATCCCGATATATTTATTTTTGATTTTATCATGGCAACATGCTTTCTTTCCTTGCTAAATTAAGGCAGTTTATCATATCTTCCGGCACAGGTGCCTCAAAACGCATAGCCGCCCCTGTAATAGGATGGCATAGCTCCAGCGTGTGAGAATGCAGTGCCTGACCCTTTATCGGAAAATGATCTTTTTTCCATCCATATAATGGATCATTGACTACCGCATGCCTGATATGCGCCATATGAACACGAATTTGATGTGTACGCCCTGTTTCCAGCTTGCATTCAATCCATGAATAATGCGGTAAATATTCTATAACATGAAAATGCGTTACCGCAGGCCTGCCTGTTTCATGTTGCACATCCCATTTCATGCGATCTTTGGTACTTCTTCCCAAAGGCAACCGAATTACACCAGTACTACCTTCCATCTGCCCGTGCACCAGTGCGATATAACAGCGCTGTGCTTTATGACTGGCAATTTCCTTTTGTAAAATACCATATGCCCGTTCCGATTTGGCCGCCACCATGACACCCGATGTATCTTTATCCAAACGGTGGACAATCCCTGGCCTTTCAGGATCCCCCACACTTCTCAGTTGTTCGCCGCAATGAAAAAGAAGAGCATTCACCAGCGTTCCTTCCGTATTTCCCGCTCCGGGATGAACTACCACACCTCTTCTCTTATTGATGACAATCATATCATTGTCTTCATATAAAATATCAAGAGGGATATTTTGCCCAATAAGTTCCTGTTTTTTCTTCTCATCCCAGAAAAACGAGATACGGTCTCCTTCAGATACATGATAATTCGAATGAATCATCTTCTTCGGCAGTAAACTTACATTCCCCGCCTTAATCCACTTTTGTACCTCAGAACGAGTTAACCCGGTCCGCTCCTTTAAAAATTGATCCAGCCGTTTCCCTTCATCTGCAACAGACACCAAGTAAACATTCTGATTCATTCAATCATGTCTCCAAAAATAAAATGCAATACATGCCACACCTATACAAATCGCAATATCCGCCACGTTAAAAATAGGCCAGATACGAAAATCAAAAAAATCAACAACCCCGCCTATTCTGCACCGATCCAAGGCATTTCCCACCGCTCCGCCAAGTAATAACCCAATAGACAAAGGAAAATATACCGGCTTTTGAGGAATACGATTCCTAAGCCAAGCAAAAGCAAGTAACAGTATCATGACTATTCCCAAGAACAGCACATCCTGATGGGGAAATAAGCCAAATGCCGCCCCCGGATTAATGATATAAGTTAAGTGGACAACATTTTTTATGACAGGTATAGTTTCTCCCAGATCCATATTTATACACACGAAATACTTTGTGATTTGATCTGCGATAACAGTAAGAAAAGTAACCAAAATAGTGAACATAAAGCCTCCTGTTTTCATATTATAACAGACGCTTCCGCAAAAATAAAAACCGGCGTCTTTCCCCTCGCTTTATCGCAAAGAGGAAGATACCGATTTCCAAAAACATTTAAGTCACTTAATAATTTATAAATACCTGCACATCGCGACGGCCGAACTGGTAACATTCTTCGTAGCTTTCCATACAAAGGTCAATTTTATGCCCGACAATCGCTCCGCCCGTATCCGCAGCTATCGCTTCACCATACTGCGGAATATACAATTTAGACCCCAAAGGGATTACGTTTGGATCTACCGCTACAGTTCCATAACCTGCTTTAGTCCCGGTCGCCGTTATACCGTCTCCACCGCCATCATTAGGATGATAGGCGGTAGCGTTCATTGTAGTCACCCATCCCACGGCACCATCTCTTTTCCCGGTCCGCGCAATACCCTTGACCCCGGCCTCAAGTGTTTCTACTTTGAAAACGCTTTCATGAATCACCTTACCATCTGAAATAAATTCTTCAATTTCAAGACGCCGCCGTTCAGGTGTCCCCTCTTGAATAACCACCACTTCATCAGGCGCAAGAGAACCATCATACCACATGGTATATCCTGCGGGAACAGATTCTTCACGAACTACATTACGAGCCGTATACGGAACCATATGAATCTTCATATTTTCATGAACCTTCGATAAACCATCTTCCAGCGGCATCATTTTACGCCAATCATATCCAGCGTCATTGACCGCTCCCTGAACAGTCTGTTGTGTTGTATAAATTATTTTTTCCTTATCATTTTCAATAATAGTGACCGGCACCGAACGTTCCACATAAAGAACTGCCCCATCTTTTAGTTTTTCTGTACTGGTCCAATAAGTATCATGCATCCTTAGCGGCTGCGAAAGCGAATCAAGAACATCCTTAAAGGTATTCCCCCGGGTTTTTACAACAGTCCTCACTTCGCCGTCATATACAGTGATATTTTTAATTTCCGGCAAAGAAGCTGGATTTACGTTTGCAAGAACAAACTCAGTATGCATAATTGCTGCGGCAATAAGAAATAATACAGCAACCATGATTTTTACTTTTTCTTTAATAAATATCTTCATAATGTCTCTCCTACAGGCATTATTCTACCATAGGTGGACATTCTGTCAAATACGGTTTGGTTTACAATATATTTTTGCTAATTTTAATAATAATTTATCGGATAATATATAAATCAACCTATGCTTTACATAAACAAAATAAAATTATATATATCTTTTAAATCCACAAATAACTTAATGAAATTAAGTTACTCCCATACGTCCATATTGTAAACATATTGTTTCTCCAGTGGACTTATCCATAAAGTTCTAAAATATATAAACACTAAATCTCACTTTTCAAAAGGAATGCCTCTTAGTACCTCTTTTATTTCTGACTTGATCAATTTACAAATTTTTTTAGTTCCATTATTTTTTATGGTCTCTTTTTGTCTCATTCTTCCTAGGTTTCAATTATCTGAAAAATTATTATTTTATTAAAAGTGGGTAATTTGTTTTAATAATAGGCAATTAAATGTGTCATTTCCCAAAAACGTCCGAAATAGATGCCAAAAGTGGATAATATACTTTCCTTCGTTTACCCATTCACCAGCTTCCCTGTTTATAAAATAACGGCTATTGTTGAGTTTTTTCCCCAGCAACAACCGTTTATACAATTATATCCAATCAGAAACTTTATCGGAACCCTTTAATCAGATCCATCTCCATGCCCAAGTACAGGTGTATATGGTTCCAGTTTTTGTGCCAATGTCATTTCATCTTCCGCATCACGTTTTTCTGCAATCTTCTGAAAATACTCCTGTGCACATAACTGATTCTCCGCGGAAATAGTCTTCAACCAAGTACCATCAGCCTGCATAATATGTGCTTTCTGGTTATCAGACAATTCAATATCCACCATCTGTTTTAAACGCCGCTTGATCTCCGGATCTTCAATAGGCACCATGAGCTCCACACGATCATTTAAATTTCTTGGCATCCAGTCAGCACTGCTTATATAAAGTTCCTCACGCCCCCCATTTCGGAACCAGAATATCCTGCTGTGTTCCAAAAAACGTCCCACTATACTGCGCACTGTAATATTATCACTTACTCCGGGAATCCCCGGAATCAGAACGCAGATGCCACGCACAATCAATTCAATTTTTACTCCCGCCTGCGATGCCTCATACAATTTTTCAATAATCCCCTTATCTAAAAGAGAATTCATTTTCGCAATCATATGGGCATCTTCCCCATTTTTCGCAAAATGGATTTCCCTGTCAATGAGTTCTATGCAGCGTTGTCTCAAGTTAATTGGCGCTACAATAAAAGAATCCCAGATTGGCGGGTCAGAATATCCAGAAAGAAGATTAAAGAAAGCTGATGCATCAATCCCAAAACGGTCACTGCAAGTCAGTATCCCTAAATCTGTATAAAGCTTCGCTGTTGACGCATTATAATTTCCGGTCGCTACATGAACATAACGACGGATCCCATCTTTTTCACGACGGATGACAAGAGTACATTTGGAATGAGTCTTGAGTCCGACCAAACCATAGATGACATGGGCTCCCGCCTTTTCCAACCGCCTTGCCATAAGTATATTATTGGCTTCATCAAAGCGGGCCTTTACTTCCATCAAAACAGTGACCTGTTTCCCATTCTGAACAGCTTTTTCCAGCGCCTGGACAACAGGACTTGAAGAACTGACACGATAGAGTGTTTGCTTGATTGCCAACACATCTTTATCATTTGCTGCCGAATACAAGAAATTAACTACTGATTCATCAAAAGACTCATAGGGAAGATGAATCAACAGATCTTTTTCCCGGATCATATCGAAAATATTTGTTTCCGGAGTACGCTTCAGCTCGAGCATGCTCCAGGGCGAATGCGGATGTGCCTCGGGATAGCGGAGATGATCATATCCCTTTATGCCGCAAAATCCAAAAAATACAGTCATATCCAAAGGCCCATCAATTTGATACATATCTTCTTTTTCAAGATTCATTTCCTGTGTCATGAATCGCCGCATAAACCGGCTCGTTCCCACTTCGAACTCAAGGCGTACCGCTTGCCCACGCTGCCGTTTCTTTAATTGGCGCTCCACTTCCACCACAAGATCCTGGGCATCTTCCTCATCGATATAAAGGTCCGCATCCCTCGTAATCCGGAATGCACGGGCTTCAAGCAGATCATAGCCGACAAAAAATCGTGCTGCATAAAACATAAGCATATCTTCAAGAAAAACGAAACAATGCCTGCTGTTTGCTTCAGATACATCAGGCAGACGGATTATGCGCGGCAGCACAGATGGCACCGGAACAATGGCTGTTTTTACATCAATATCATTTTCTTCATCCATTTCTTCATCACGCTCATTTTTCTCCAAAAGCATGGCGATATTCAGACTTTTGGATGCAAGGAACGGAAAAGGGTGCGAAGAATCCACCGCCATCGGTGTCACTACAGGAAAAATTTCACGTTCAAAATAATTTCCCATCCATTGTTTCTGCCGCTCATCCGCATCCGCTGGCTTTATAAATACAAGCCCTTCTGTCTCCAATTCTTTTAAAATGCCTTTCAAATGCATATATTGCTGGGCGACCAACTTCTGACAGGCATCTGAAATATTTTCCAATTGTTCTGTTGGTGTCATATTCGCAATATCCCGTCTTTTCACACCATTTTCTTTCTGGTGTTTAAGTCCTGCCACACGGATCATAAAAAATTCATCTAAATTAGAACTGGTAATAGCCAGAAACTTTAACTTCTCCAGCAGAGGATTACTGGTATCTACAGCTTCCTGAAGCACACGTTTATTGAATTGCAGCCAGGATAATTCCCGGTTTAAGTAATACCGACTGTTTTTTACATCCGTTTCCATAATCATCTACGCTCCAATTTCACTTCAAGACCATACACATTTTCAAAGAACTCTTTATTTTTATCAAACATCCATGTTTCAAGAGCCGTATTTTCCCTGCTGTCGTATTCAATAATCAAAATATCACCTGTTGCACGAGCTGTTATATCTTTCATTTTCTGCTTTCGAGAAATATCCATGGCACGAACCATACGAAATATGGAAATTAATTTTAAGGCCGTCATCTTCGCCGTATCTGACAAAATACGGAATGGTGTGTCATCATCACTTGGATTTCCCTTATGGTCATAGTACACGACACTTGCCACAATATCTTTTTCTTTATCTGATATGCCAAATATATCCGTACCTCTTATTAAATTCCAGGCATGCGCCTGCGAATCCAGAAGATTTACATATTTTCCAATTTGATAAAGAATAATCGCCATCCGCAGAAGAAATTCGTCCCGCTTCGTAAGCCCGCTTTTTTTCTTTAAACCGGCAATAATTACATGGCTGTACAGTTCAAGGGCCTTTGTATGGAGCGGTTCATAATAATAGGCCGCGGCAATAGATCGTGTCAACTCAATGTTTTGCGTCTGCATATATAAGATAAAAGGTTCTTTTACTTTCTCTGCTCCATAAAACATAGTCACCGCTTCGACAAAAGTTGTCCCAAACATCAAAATATGTTCTACGGGAACATTGTCCAATATTTCTTTATATATATGAATAGTAGGAAGAACCGTCATTGCCCATTGCTCACTGACATAGTACTTTTGTCTTGTACGTGATGCTGAAAGTGATCCTGCTTCCATATATAACTTTTTAAATGCATCTGCTTTAACTTCCGCCTTATTTTCCGCATCCATGCTAAGTTTCATCAAACTTGCAATAATTCGGGCTTCTCTTCCAGACAAAATAATACTGCTCGGATGATACCTTTTAATCGCCCCCCACAAAGGGCTCATAATTGCATGGATATATTCCGCCATCGCCTGCGGAAAATCAAGAGAATCCCTTTGATTCTGCTTAAATGTTTCCAACAGACGAAGCGTGCCGATATGCACATTATGCTGATACCGCAAAGAACCATTTTCCCAGGCTGTCAACCCTACGCAGCCTGACGTAATATCCACAAAAAGCAAATTATCTCCATAATCATATCTCTTGCCGTTTCTGCTTTTTTGTATGAGATACTGAAGAAGATAATGCTTGTAATAAATCTCCTGCGGCATATCCACTACATCCACATAAAATCCCGTATTCACATGAATCAAATCCAGCACGGGCCTGCGATTTTCCGCTTCTCTGAGGATTGCTGTAGCATATACTTTGTAATCAGTTACACAATAGTCCCGCAGCAGCTGTTTCAGCCCGTTCAGCATATCACAAAGTCGTCGTATAGAAGTAAAAGACAATTTCTTATTAATAAATACTTCTTCCCCAAAAGTTGTTTCTTTCCTTACCTCTTCAATCACTCTGATGGTATCCGCATCTTTATACTCTACAATACGCATAGAAAGGCTGGAAGATCCGATATGAATGATTCCATAAACAAATGAATTCTCTTCTGCCATTTAACTCCCCTCGCTTCCGCGGATAAATTATACATGAAATGCATCTTTTCATATTTATTATACTAAAAAACACCGTATCCTGCGTATATATTAAAGAAAAAGACACCATGTTTTCCTACACGAATTTTAATCACCACAGCTTTTTTATGTGTTGTAAAATAGTAATAACCGTACGGCAAGAAAGGGGTAAATTATGAACCGCATCGCTATCATTGATCTTGGCTCCAATTCCATCCGCTTCATCATCATCTCTGTCAGCGCCAAAGGAATTTATCAACTCATATATCAGGAAAAACGTTCTATCCGCCTGGCGGAAGGAATGAGCGATGATTCTCCGTTTCTTACGGATGCCGCACAGAACCGTGCAATTGACTGTCTCAAGGTATATGCACATCTTGCCAAAGTTCACCAGGTGACAAAGACACTTGCAGTTGCCACGGCTGCCGTACGAACAGCCCGCAACGGTTCTTCTTTCCTGAAGCGTGTTCATTCCGCTGCCAATATTCCCATGACGATTATCAGCGGGAAGCAGGAAGCTGCACTCGGTTTTTCCGGAGTGATACATACGATTGACACATCGGAATTTCTACTTTTTGATTTAGGCGGCGCCAGTATAGAAATATCCTTGGTAAAAAACAAAAAGCAGCTGCATTCTGTCAGTATTCCATAGGTGCTGTCAGTTTGACGGAAAAATTTAAATCTTCCGGTCTCCTTTCCGCAGCGGAAATAAAACATATCCGCTCCTACATAAAAAGTAAACTTCAATCTATTCCCTGGCTTCCCAAGTCTCCTATTCCCGTCATCGGTATAGGCGGCACAATCCGAAACCTGGCGAAAATACACCAGAGATACTCTGGTTATCCTCTTTCAAAACTCCATAATTACAAAGTATCCTCACAAGGATTACTTTCTGTGATACATATGATTTTAAAATCTTCACCGGAAGAACGAAGAAAAATACCGGGACTTTCTGCTGAGCGTGGAGATATTATAAATGCAGGTGCTCTTATTGTCAGAGAAATCCTTACTTTGACAAAAGCCGAATCTCTCACCATTTCCGGCTGCGGTCTCCGTGAGGGGCTTTTCTATCATTGGTATGATCCCATTTACGATAAAAACAAAGAGCTTCAGCATAATATGCTCCTGTCTTCCGTACGAAACTATTATTCCACACTTCCGCTAAAAGATCATGACCATACCCGTTATGTGACTGCTCTCGCCTTATCCATGTTCGATCAGTGGCGGAAAATATATCAAATGCCTGATCGAATGCGTACTTTATTGCACATGGCCGGATTGCTTCACGATGCGGGACAAGTCATTAATTATTACAGCCATGCACGCCACAGCGCTTATATGACAGCCAATGCACATATATTCGGGTGGTCTCACAAAGAACAGGTCCTATGTGCTTTGATTACAGCTTCTCACCATGGCTTTTCGGGAAAAATACTGAAATCCATAAAAGAAACACAAATACTCACAGAGAAAGAAATTGACCGGGTAAAAATTCTTTCTGCTTTTCTTGCTTTAGCGGAGAGTTTGGATGAAAACCACGAGCAATGCATTTCTCAAGTCATCTGCACTTCTACGCCAAGTTCTCTGAATATTCATATTTACTTGAACAGAGATAATTTCATCGTCCCTGCCCATGCAACAAAAAAAATTATTTCCGCTTACGAAAAGTTATGCCATTATCCGCTTACAATCCAGTGGTTTCCCTCCAGCAGGCAGAAAGATTTAATAAAAGAAATGGCACGGTCCCTATAAGAGAAACCCACCAGCTATGCCGGTGGGTTTCTCTTTACATGCCGATAGTCAGCGGTTATCTATTTTTTCGGGGTCCAAATCATGACGCAGAAGTCTGAATCTTGCAAAATCACGCCACTCAGTATTCGGAATTCCATAATTGCAGTAAGGGTCGATCGACAGTCCGCCTCGAGGAAGAAACTTTCCCCATACCTCAATAAAACGCGGGTGCAGCAATTTAATCAAGTCGGTCATGATAATATTGACACAATCCTCGTGAAAGTCCCCATGATTTCTGAAGCCGAACAGATATAACTTAAGTGATTTACTTTCCACAATATACTTATCAGGAATGTATGAAATATAAATTGTTGCAAAATCCGGCTGCCCTGTCTTCGGACAAAGGCTCGTAAATTCAGGGCAATTAAACTTCACGAAATAATCTCTGTCATCATGTTTATTAGGGATCTTTTCCAATACATCAGGATTATAATCAAAAACATATTTTGTATGCTGATTGCCCAAAGCTTTTAATTCATCAACACCTTCTTTTATATTTCCCATGATATTTCTCCTTCCAATATAAGTCTATGAACATCAAATACCACAAAAGGAATCCGCCGCTATTGATCATGCGCCATATAAAACACGGGCATAAATCACAGCAACTGTAAACAATATAATCAATAGCATGAATATATAATCTATCCCTTTAGGAGAAACGCTTTCCATAAAAGTTCGGGTAGAACCGCCGAACCCGCGAAGCTCCAAAGAAAGCGCCATCGTTTCGCTGCGTCCGAGAGAACGAAGCATTAACGGCCGTACCACCGACATATAACGTTTTACCTGTTTAATGAAATTGCCTTCAATTGCCAGTCCCCTGCATGACTGCGCCTCAGCAACAGCTTTATTCTCTTCCATAAAATCCGGTACGAAACGAAGCCCTGCGGTAAACATAAAAGCGTATTCATAGGGCACTTTCAATTGTTGTACCATCGCCGCCGTCAAATCCTGCAATCTGACAGTAGCAAGCAGATAAATGAATATGATAGTCATGCCAAGCATACGGAGCGCCGCTACTGCACATTCCTTCTCCGTTCCACCTCCGATATATTCAATCAGTCCCAAAAAGAACGCAAAAACGCAAAGCATCATTAAAGCTTTTACATTCTTAAATAACTCATTGGAAACCAAAAGAATGATCAGTTCCAACACACACAGAAGCGCAAGGCTGAAAGGCTCTCTGAAAATAATGGCCCACACGGCTGTTCCCAGTGTCAGCAATATTTTTGTCAATGGAACCAGATTTCTCATCGTACTCTCTCCTTTCTGATTTCTAGGAACTTAGCGCAGAATGTATCCATATCTTTGCAATACGGCGCCCCCGGAAGACATCGCCCCAATAATACGGCGGGAGGATATGTCAATCCCCAAATTCCGGGACGGTTTTCCTCCGAAAACAAGTCTGACGGCACCCCGTCAAATACTATCTCTTTATTGGCTACAACAATAACCCGGGTACAGTTTTTTGCAACCACATCCATGTCATGGGTAACCAAAAGAATGGTAATTCCTTTTGCTTTTAACTGATCCATAAGGCTCATTAATTTTTTCTTTTCCCGTCCATCCTGCCCGCTTGTCGGTTCATCAAGCACTAAATATTCCGTATTCATCGCAAGGCCGGATGCGATAGCCACTCTTTGCTGATCCCCGCGGGAAAGCGTTCTCGGATATGCATCAGCTAACTCCGAAATATCAGTATCCGCCATAGCCCGGTCAACCAGTTCATCTAATTCACTGCCACGCTTCCCCTGCTGATAAGGGCCGAAACCAATTTCTTCCCGAACAGTAGGCATGAACATTTGCCGCTCCGGCTGTTGAAATACATAACCGATAAAACGGCTTCTTTTGGCTGCACCTTCATCAGTTACGTTTTTACCGTTATAAATAATTCGACCCTCCGTAGGTCTTTCCAATCCGGTAAGGAGTCTCGTTACCGTTGTCTTTCCGCTGCCGTTTCGACCTGTAACAGCAATAAATTCACCTTTCCCAAAAGATACGGAAACATCAGACAAAATGACTGGCGTTTCTTTACTATAGCGGAAGGTCACATGTTCCATTTCAAGCATTACGCACTCCTCCGGATTCCATCGAATTCAATACGGAATATTCCGCATCTTCTATATTTAAGAATGATTTTTCAAATTTTATACCGGCCTGTTCCAGCCTGAGCTGTGCTAAGTATATATCAGGAATCGCTTCTTCATAAATATGATTCCGTTTCATATCACGCATGACCTGCTCGGGACTTCCATCGCTGATAACATGTCCTTTATCCATAAGAATGAATCTTTTGGCGTAAGGCAGCGTCGCTTCCAGATGATGTTCTGCGACAACAACGGTAAGTTTTTCTTTCTGATTCAATTCTCCGACCATTTCATAGAATTCATGAATACCTTCCGGATCCAGCGCGCTGGTCGGTTCATCAAACACAAGAACTTTCGGTTCTTCCGCTAAAACAGCCGCTACGACGAGACGCTGTCTCTGTCCGCCGGAAAGGGTAGAAACTTTTCTTTCCTCCAGTCCGTCAAGATGTACTTTCCTAAGCGCCTCTTCCGACCGTCTTCGTATTTCTTCCGGTGAAAAGCCATGGTTTTCCAAAGTAAAGGCCATCTCTTCCCCTACAGTCATCGTTACGATTTGGGCAGAATAATCTGAAAGTATCACGCCGATGCTGGAAGCAAGATCTGCAATCCCGGTTTGCGTGACTGCCTTGCCGCCGGTAAAAACCATCCCTTTCATTGTCCCACCATAGTAATGAGGAATTGCTCCCGCCATAGACATGAGAAGCGTCGTTTTTCCTGCGCCGTTAGGCCCTGTGATGACAACAAAAGACCCCTGTTCTATATTAATATTCACATTTTCCAAGGCCGGTGCATTTGAAAATAAATAGGAATAAGAAAGATGCTCTACACTGATCACCCCATTCCCCTTTTGCTGCAAATTCAAATGACTGTGATTACTGTCCTCCACATCGGATTCTGTCATATACTGCATGGATCTAAATAATTTGAGGGCGGGAAAATATAGAAAAGGTGTAATAATCGCATTTCCTACTCCAACAAGAGCTACCATAGGAAGAATACCATACAGATATACGCTGATCGGTATCCCCACCACTACGGTTAAAATGGAAACGAAAATGAACCCGCTGACTAAAGTCGTAATAAATCCCGCAATAGCAGGCCTTAAAGAAAATCTGCCGATTTTAAATGGCGGAACGGAATGGGCAAAAAAGCCTGCCACATAAGCACCTGCAAACTCACTGGCAAAATCACCATACGGAAACGCGGACTTCGAAGTAAATACTTCCATAAGCGCTGCCACCATACAGATCCCCAGGCATTGCCGATAAGATGGCTTTGTCAGCAATATCGCCACTACATAAGTCGCAATCATCCAGTTCGGAGTAAAGCCGGCAACCGATGGAGAAACCAAGTGGAGCAGCATACCGATTGCCAACATCAGTGTGGAAATCGTCAGCCAGCGAAACCGACCGCCCCTCGCTTTTGTATAGATTAAACTTGATACATCTTTTACTGCTTCCATGCATCTTCCCCCTTAGAAAATCTTTTCCTGATCTTCCACAAATAAAAAATCCTTTCATTCCCCCTGCATTATGCAAAGGGACGAAAGGAAATATTTCCGCGGTACCACCCTCATTGACTAAAGTCCGGCTCTCATGGTCATTATAAACCACTATCTCTATAACGGAAGCCTTCCGGCAGTTCCTACCCCATATGGCTCGGACTGCATCTTGTGGGCCCATTCATAATACCGGCTGTATCGGACTCCCACCTGCGCCGACTCTCTCGAACAGCTCATTATTACTACTCTTCCCAGTCATTGATATTAAGAGAAGTATATCACTCCATTTTTTAAGTGTCAATAAAATTTATCGTCAAACATTTAATAAAAACCGCAAAAAACATCAAACTTCTTATCAGACAGCTTTACACGGCAATCAATCCCTGGCATGGTGAACAACCAACTGAGGAAATGGAATTTCTATCCCCGCTTCATCAAATGCATTCTTCACCTTAATATATAAATGGTTCTGTGCTTCATTGTACTTTGAGCGCTCTACCTGCGCCCGCACATAGATTCGAATACTTGATTCACCCATACTGCTTACATAAATGGGCAGCTCCGCTCCATTCAACACATATGCATCGGCGCTGAATAATTTCTGTAAAAGTTCTACGCACTTCGCCAAATCCGTGTCATAAGCCACATCAAAAGTAAATTCTATATTCCTTGTTTCAAAAAATGAATAATTTTTGATGACACTGTCTGTAAGCCTTGAATTGGGTATGACGATCATTTGATTTCCCAGCGTGGATATTTCCGTGTACATAACGCGTATATCCACAACGGATCCTTCGCTATCCCCTACTTTGATATAATCCCCTACACGAAACGGTCGGAAAATAAGGATAAAAATCCCTGATGCCACATTCCCGATATTATCCTTAAGCCCCAATCCGATAGCAAGACCAATCCCGCCAAAAGCAGCCGCCAACGTTGCCGGAGCCACCCCTGCTGCTGACAGCGCCATAATAATAACTCCGGCAAGACATAAGAAAAAAATATAATTTCCGAAATAAAGCTGATTGCAGATGGCTCTACATTACTCCGTGCAAGCAGTCGGCGGACAACCCCACGCAGCCAGCAGCATATCATGTACCCGATGATGAAGATAATAATCGCCTGAAAAATATCTACGCCTTTTGTTACTGCAAAATTTTTGACACCACTGATTAAGCCGGCTGTCATATCCAATTCATTATTTACTACTTTCTCCACAACATTTCCACTCACCTGGCAGCCTACCTCCTTGCTGTATGAAACTTCACTTTATTCCCGCCGCATGTTCTCCGGCTTTCACAATCGACTCAATAATCATTGTTGTCGTCACAGAGCCTACGCCGCCGGGAACAGGTGTCACAGCGCTGGCCACAGGAAACACATTTTCATAATCCACATCTCCGACAGTCTTGCCATGGATCCGATTAATTCCTACATCAAGAACTATGGCTCCCGGCTTAACCATATCTGCAGTGACACAACCCGCTTTCCCTACAGCCGTAACAAGTATATCGGCCTGCTGTGTTATCTCGGTCAGGTTCTTTGTCCGTGAATGGCAAATTGTCACAGTAGCATTTTTTTGCATAAGCATCATGGCAACCGGCTTTCCAATCACATTGCTTCTGCCAATGATAACAGCATGTTTCCCTTCGACAGAAATCCCATAATGTTTTAATATCGCCATCACCGCGCGGGGCGTACCGCCAAATAATCCATCTTTTCCTGAAAATAATCTGCCCGCATTCACCGTCGTTAATCCATCCATATCTTTATCGGGATGAATCATCTCTATCATTTTCTCTTCATGAATATGACCGGGCAACGGCATCATCATGAGAATCCCAGTAATAGATGGATTTCCATTCAATGCCTGTATCAAAACACCTAATTCATCTTCTTTTACATTCTCAGGCTTTTCATACAGCTCCGTCCCAATCCCATAAGACAAAGCCGCTTTCTTCATAAACTCTGCATACATATGGGAAGGCTTGCTGCTCCCCGCCAGAATAACCGCAAGTTTGAGAGTACAGCCTCTCTCCTTCAGAACGTCAATCCGTTCCCGTATATCTTTCTCCAACGCCGCTGCCGTAACTTTCCCGTCAAGTATCATATCCGCCTCTTAAAACAGTCCCGTAATATGACCTTCATCATCCACATCAATCCGTTCTGCTGCCGGGTATTTCGGCAATCCGGGCATTGTCATAATCTTTCCGGTCAAAATGACCACAAATCCTGCTCCTGCCGCGACACGGCAGTCACGCACATGAAGAGTGAACCCTTCCGGCGCTCCCAGTTTAGACGGATCATCTGAGAAAGATACCGGGTTTTTCGCGATACATACCGGCATCCTCCCATACCCCATTTCCTCAATGTGTTTCAATTCTTTCTCCACATTGGAATCATATTGTACATCAGCAGCCCCATAAATTTCTTTCGCAATGGTTTCGATCTTCTGCTTTAAAGTTAAATCAAGATTATATAAAGGCTTATAGTCAGAACCGCATTCCACCGCGGTCAGAACCTTCCTCCCCAATTCGAGCGCTCCTTTTCCGCCGCAGGCAAATACATCAGAATCGGCGACTTGAACGCCTGCGCCTTCACAAGCCTCATAGATCACTTTTTTCTCCTCTTCCGTATCCGAAGGGAATAAATTCAGCGCTATCACAAGAGGGACTCCATATTTCTTTACATTAGAAATATGACGCAGTAAATTCGGCAGTCCTCTCCTGACTGCGTCCGGATCCGATTCTGTCAATTCATTTTTTGCTTTTCCGCCATTCATTTTCAATGCACGAACAGTCGCTACAAGAACAACCGCTGCCGGATGGAGCCCGGCAAACCGGCACTTGATATCAAGAAATTTTTCAGCGCCGAGGTCTGCGCCGAACCCGGCTTCTGTCACTACATACTCCGCTAAATGCAGCGCGGTCTTCGTCGCAATCACGGAGTTACAGCCATGAGCAATATTGGCAAAAGGTCCACCATGAATGAATGCAGGCACATGCTCCAATGTCTGCACCAGATTTGGCTTCAACGCATCTTTCATAAGTGCCGTCATCGCACCTTCCGCATGGATATCCCCTGCACGAACCGGCTGATTATCATAAGTGTAGCCAATAATAATGCGGGCAAAGCGCTCCTTCATATCTTTTACGGAAGACGCAAGACAAAGAATAGCCATGATTTCGGATGCAACAGTAATATCAAAGCTGCCTTCCCTGGGAACGCCATCCACATGTCCCCCCAAACCGATAATGATATGCCTGAGCGCACGGTCATTCATATCCATAACACGGTTCCAGACCACACGGCGCGGATCAATTTGAAGCTCATTCCCCTGCTGGATATGATTATCCGTCATGGCTGCAAGAAGATTGTGAGCCGCCGTAATGGCGTGGAGATCTCCCGTAAAATGAAGATTAATATCTTCCATAGGCACTACCTGGGAATATCCGCCTCCCGCCGCACCGCCCTTAATGCCCATACAAGGCCCGAGGGACGGTTCCCGAAGACAAATCATGACTTTCTTATCAAGCTGTGCCAACGCTTGTCCCAGACCTACGGTTGTCGTTGTTTTTCCTTCTCCCGCCGGTGTGGGGGAAATAGCCGTCACCAGAATTAATCTGCCTTCCTGCCTGTCTTCCACAGCTTTTGTAAACTTTAAGGAAATCTTTGCTTTGTACTGTCCATAATTTTCCACATCTTCTGACGGAATGCCAATCTTTTCCGCAATCTCACGAATTGGTTTCAATTCAGCCCTTTGTGCTATTTCGATATCACTTAACATTTTCCTCCCCCTTTATTCTTACCGAATATTTTTCTTAATTATAGCATAGACCTATGTATCACAGACTTAATATTCCAGACTCACCGTAAATAAAAATAGCCTCTTCCATTAACGAGAAAAGACTATTTCCTATACTATGAATCAGAAAAATGAACTCTTATATTATCGCCGCGCTGTACTGTTTCTCCGGCACCAGGCGACTGTGAATCTGCACTTCCATTTCCGTCAGGCTGGAACCCCAACCCCGCTTTGTACAGCCATTCACCAACTTCACGAATAGACCATCCGTAAAAGTTCGGAAGAAGAAAGGCTTTTTGATCCTTGCCCGGCAATGCAGGCAGATTGTCATTATTGTATCCCCCTGCGCCCGCAGAACTTATCCTTTTTTCTTCCATAGCGGGTATTCCCATATACCGCATAATCTGTCCCATGGTCTCTTTGAATACCGGTGCCGCCACCTGTCCGCCATAATACACGCCCCGCGGATTATCTAAAACGACAAGGCATATAGCTCTCGGATCTTCCGTCGGACCGAACCCGCAGAAAGACGCAATATATTCATTTTCCAAATATCCACCTTTGACGGGATCTATTTTCTGCGCGGTTCCTGTTTTCCCCCCCATGTGGTATCCGGGAACACGTGCATTGATACCGCCGCCTTCAGACACTTCTTTTTCCATCATATCCTTGACTTCATCAGCCACTTTTTTAGACACCGGGTTTCCTACATATTCAGTTTCATACACTTTATTAACAGAGCCGTCAGGATTATTAACGGTTCTTAAAATATGAGGTTTTACCATTTGCCCCCCATTGGCAAGAGCACTGTATGCCTGCAGCATCTGCAGCGGAGTCACCGCTATACTCTGTCCGATAGACATAGTCGCCACATCAATATCCCGCATGTCATCCGGATTAAACAGAATGCCCGCTCCTTCTCCGGGAAGTTCTATCCCTGTCGGTTTTCCGAAACCAAATTTCAAAGCATATTCCGTCAAGGTTTTCCCACCTGTCAAAAGACCGATATGGGCAAACCCTGTATTGATTGAATATTTAATAATATCCACCAATTTTACATCACCATATGACCCATCATCCCAATTTCGGATTGCATGTCCCGATGCCCAAATTTTACCGGGATCATGCCAGACTGTTTCCGTGGAGTATGTTCCTGCATCAAGTGCGGCTGCAGCAATAATCGGTTTAAAGGTCGAACCTGGTTCATAAATATCAGTAATTGCTTTATTTTTGAAATCCTTTTCTACCGCCTTTTCAAAATGATTTGGATCATAGGTCGGACGATTTCCCAACGCCAGAATCTCTCCTGTTTTAGGATCCATTACGATAATAATCCCGCCCTGAGCTTTCGTCTTCGTCATAGCCCGATCCAAAGCACGTTCTGCATAAAACTGTATTGTCTGATCGATTGTCAGATAAACAGAGTTTTCCCCTTTAGATTTATAAGGCGTTAACGCGGATTCCATAATAGGATTTCCTTTGGCATCAATGCGCATCCTGACTGAATTTGCTTCTTTACTGCGTTTAAGAATGTCTCCCAGATACAGTTCCAATCCGTCTAAAGCCTTATCGTCGACTCCGACAAAACCAATTACATTGGACAATAATCGGCCATTGGGATAGTATCTTTTACTTTCTTCCCTAAATCCTAAAAACCTTTCCCAGTCTTTTGATTTTAAGAGTTCCTCTACCTTAAGAGCCTCTTCCGGTTCCATTAACCGTTTAATCCAAACAAATCGTCCCTCTTGTGAAAATTTTCTTAAAAGTTCTTCCTTCGATATATTCAAAATTGGAGAAAGTATTTCTGCCATTTCAATCTTATTTATATTTTTTTGTTTATTCAGCGTGGCAGGATCACAATATAAGGATTTAACCATTACAGAAATTGCCAGCTGATTGCCGTTACGGTCATAAATCGTACCGCGGGGAGAATACAACTCTTCATTTTTTTCCACCTCGTTCTTCGCCAAAGCTACGTATCGCGCATGATCAAAAATTTGTACATATGCAAGACGTCCTATTAAGATAACCATAACGGTAAGAAAAAATCCCAGCAGCCATTTGGCACGATTATTCCTTATTCTCCTTGGACTATTCATCTTCATTATGACGTCTCCTATACCTTACCGCAGCATCGAGCAGGGCTTCTTCCTCATTCTTTAGCGTCCCATTCTGGACGCGAAAAAGCAAATTGGCCATCCCATCAGCTACCGCCGGCCGCAAAGCATCAATCACCCGCCTGTCGTACCGAAGATCTTTTGTAGACACAGGCATCATCTGACATAACTCCTCCATATACTTTCCAAAAGAAGAATGTCCTTCCGTAGCGATCTCATCTTTCCCACAGCCAATGATATCCGCATTGCATAATGCCGTCAATTCACCAATCCCTTCTTCCATATCGGCAGATGAGCTAAACTGTTTGCTTCTTGCAAGCTGTCTTAACCACTTTTTCACATTCGCTTCAGGTACATTGGCAAAATAATGATAACGCATATGGTTTTCTATCAGCCAGACAACGCGTTTGGCAAAAGCAGCCGGAAATCTCCAACGACGGAAAATCTCAGCTGCCATTTCCGCCCCTTTCAAATCATGTCCATAGTCTGTATATTTACCATCTTTTATTCTGCGTACACCGGGCATCCCCTTTCCCACATCATGCAGAAGAGCGGCCCAGCGGAGAAGCAACGTAGGCGGCGCCGCATTTACAACAGCCAAAGTATGATACCAGCCATCAAATTTATGAAAATTTTTTTGCTGCGGTAAATCCACCAAGTGTGATAACTCCGGCAAAATCTTAACAGCTTCCGTCCGGCCGTTTTTACGGATACGGCAGCTGCATTCATTCAAGCCGGTACGAACCAATAAATCCAATCCTCGTGCTGCAAAAGGAGAGACAAGAAGCTTTTCCACTTCCTCTCTCACCCTTTCCAGCGATAACCCCGAAACTCTGTCAAAAGCGGATGCCATTCCGCGGACTAAACTCTTATCCGCCATGAAATCTAACTGCCCGATGAAACGACATGCCCGAAAAAGGCGAAGCGCATCTTCACGAAATCGTTCTTCCGCCTTTCCCACAGTTCTCAATTTTTTATTTCTCAAATCCTTTGTTCCATCAAAATAGTCATAAACTACACCATCCCTGCCAAGAGCCAAGGCATTCACTGTAAAATCTCGGCGGGACAAATCCTCCTTAAGCGTAGATGAAAACGTTATATTTTCGGGACGGTGGCTGTCCTGTCCGTAAAACTCATTTCTAAACGTAGTGACTTCATACGCGATATGGTTAATAACGACAATAACCGTACCGAACCGCCTTCCGGCACCGTCAACGGTTTTCCATCCATTCCTACCCATAACGGAAATAATTTCTTCCGGTTTTGCAGAAGTAGTAATATCCCAATCATGAGGTGCTTTAGCCAAGAGCAAATCTCTCACACATCCGCCGACCGCATATGCTTCATATCCGCTATTTTCAAGCGCACCAATAATAGCAGATGCATTCCTGTCCATTTTCCCGCGATCTGCATCTACAGCATCGTATTCAAATTCTTTTTTAGAAGCTGCTCTTTTATATCATCCATAAAATTCATGTACGCCGACTTTCTCCAATTTTCTTAATCATATACGATTTTTTTTTGCAGTGCAATAAACAGACAATCACCAGCAAGATAAAACCGCCTGCCCGCAAAGACAGACGGTCTTATCCCCATCCCCATTTACAAATCAGTCTTTATACTGTTCCGGCAATTCAGTTACTCTTGCTACACCAGACTCAATAGCCGCTTTTGCAGATGCCTTTGCTACCGCATGAGGCACACGCGGATCAAATACATCAACCACTACATATTCAGGCTTAAGCTCTTCATCGGAAACCAGGTCTGCCAGTGCATGAGCCGCTGCCAGTTTCATCGGTTCATTAATCTGTCGGGCACGGACATCAAGGGCACCGCGGAAAAGCCCCGGGAATACAGAAGAATTATTTACCTGGTTCGGCATATCGCTTCTGCCTGTACCAAATACATAAACGCCCAATTCCTGTGCATCAGACAACATCATTTCCGGAATCGGATTTGCCATGGCAAAGACAACATTCTTTTCCGCCATCGTCTTGATTGCTTCTTTATGCATTTCTTTGAATGCTGCCGGTGCGGAAGTAGCCAAAAGGATATCCGCACCTTTTACTGCGTCCGCAAAAGTTCCTTGGCGATTTTCCGGATTAACCTGTTTCGCCAATTCCTTTTGTACACGGTTCAATCTTCCGTCATCATAGAGAATCCCCTTGCTGTTCAAGACCGTCATATTTTCCGGTTTGACGCCATCTTCCAGGAGCAGTCTTGCAATAGCCGTGCCTGCCGCGCCTGCGCCAAACATAACCACCTTGGCTTCACCGATGCCTTTTTTAATCAGACGAAGCGCGCCGAGAACAGCAGCCAAAGCCGCAATGGCGGTTCCATGCTGATCATCATGGAACACAGGGATATTCATGGTTGCTTTCAGTTCATCTTCAATATCGTAGCATTTGGGGGAAGAGAAATCTTCCAAATTGATGCCGGCAAAAGATTTCTCCAAAATTCGAATAGTGCGAACTATTTCATCCTTGTCTTTTGTATTGAGCACAATCGGAATGGCATCAATATTGCCAAAACGTTTGTAAAGGGCGCTTTTGCCTTCCATGACAGGCATAGCCGCAGCCGGTCCAATATCGCCTAATCCCAATACACGGGTACCATCAGAAATAACGGCGACAACATTTCCCCGCCAAGTCAGTTCCAAAGATTTATCTTCTTCTTCCTTAATAGCCAGGCATGGAGTTGCAACCCCAGGTGTATAAACAACTGCCAAATCATGGCTGTTTTCCATTTTTGCATTCAATCCCGTTTTAATCATCTGATGTTTTTCATTTCTTAATTGCATCGCTTCATCTCTGATATCCATTATTTTCCTCCTTCAAACCCGATATCTGTTTTTTCAACCCACAAACATTTATATACTAAATACGCCCGGCTGGTAACTCTTTTTACTTTATCAGTTTTGCAGCCTTATGTATTTAATAACACAATTATATCACAGGCAGCTTTCTGCATATTATATGCCCGCCTCTTTTAATTTTTTCAGCATCGCGTCAACAGCTTTTCCGCGGTGGCTTATTTTATTCTTTTCCTCCATGGATAACTCCGCCATTGTCTTTCCAAATTCCGGCAGATAAAACAACGGATCATATCCAAATCCGCCTGTTCCTTTATAAAAATCGCGAATAATTCCGTTACATCTGCCTTCCGCGGTAATCTCCCTTCCATTGGGCCACACGACAGCAATCACGCACATATAGTGTCCCCGGCGTGCTTCTCCGCGATAAGGACGCAAAACTTCCACCAGTTTTTGATTATTCGCTTCGTCATTCCCATGAACGCCTGCATACCTGGCCGAGTATACACCCGGTTCATTTCCCAATACATCCGCTATAATTCCGGAATCATCTGAAAGCACCGGCAAATTAACAGCTTCAGCATAGTAACGGGCTTTTTGCAGTGCATTCTCCCTAAAGGTGGTTCCTGTTTCTTCCGGTTCCGGTATATCCGCTATATCCGCGACAGGAATCACTTCCCATCCAATCTCAGAAAAGCGCTTTTGAAATTCCCTTATCTTCCCCTGATTACGGGTGGCCAAAACAACTTTCATATATCCTCCTGAATCAGCAAAATAATTAAGATTTCCCCATCATAAGCTGTACCGCTCTCTTCTTAGATTCCCGCCAGTTTGCCGCCGCTGCAGACAACTCCTTCACAGATGTCCGGCAAAGTTCCGTTACTGTAGAAATGCCTTCTTCCGGAGCATCAGGAAATGGAATCCGCATTAATCGGGAACTTTTCAGCCCTAACGCATCTCCCGCATGAATTGTCTCAAGGAATAACATTCCCACAGGCCCGTCAAGATACATTTTCATATATTCCCCTGTATACTTTCCTTTTGACCGGATTACCGTAATTGCCGCATCCGCCACCATGGTTCCCTGTTCGTTATAAACGACAGCGGTATATACCCTGTTTCGGCTGGCGGCCAGCAGTAAATCTCCGGATCTTACCTTTGTCCCGATAATTGGTTTGGAAATACTTAGCTCTTCTATTAAATCCGTGCAAAGACCTGTATCTTCCAATATGGCAGCTTTAGAAACCTTTAAAATCCGCCCGGAAGAAATCTTTTTCTTTTCCACAAGGAAGAACTCTTTTTCAATCGGCTTTCCCATGTCCACAACGTGAGCACTTAAAACGGCTTGAAGCGCCGTCGAACTGTTATAAGCATATACATCATAATTCCAGTCATCAGCTTCAAAAAATTCATCAGCACCGATAGAAAACAGCTTTGTTTTTTGCAAAATGCCATCTTTAATAACTGCTTCACCAAAAGTAACCGGCGGAAGCACCGCCGCCCTTTACGGAAGCAATCACGTCATAGACAGCAGTTGTGCCGGTCAGTTCCAGAGGCTGTTTAACGATAATTTCAAGAGTTTTCAAGTCAAAGTAATCATCAAGTACGCGACCATTGATTACGATATTTCCCTGTCCTGCTACCAGACGGACTCTGGCAACGGATGTCTTTCTGCGGCCTGTGCCGTAGTATGTAGCTTCTGCCATTTTCATTTCCTTCCCTTCTGGTTAACGGATATCAAACTTCAATTCTTCAGGCTGCTGTGCAGCATGCGGATGTTCGCTGCCTGCATATACCTTCAACTTACGATACATCTGATCCCCCAGCTTCGTTTTGGGAAGCATTCCTCGGATAGCATGCTCAACTACCCACACCGGCTTTTCACGAAGTGCATCACCGGCTTTCTGGTAACGATCTCCACCGATATATCCGGTGTAATGAAAGTATTCTTTCTTCAAAAGTTTCTTGCCTGTCAGAACCACTTTATCTGCGTTAATGATTACGACAAAATCACCTGTATCAACATGTGGTGTAAAGGTCGGTTTATTCTTGCCGCTGAGGACTTCTGCAACTCCTGCCGCCAGACGTCCAAGAGTCTTGCCTTCAGCGTCCACGATATACCATTTACGGGTAACATTGCCCGCATTGGCCATGAATGTGCTTTTCATTCTTACTGATCCTCCTAATAAAAAACGGAACCGCAAGATATAATCCTTCCTCCGGGGCTAGTGGTTTCCGGACAAATCTCACAAGGAGTATTATACCGTTTTAATATATAAGTGTCAAGAAAATTTCATACTGTCTTTCCTGACAAATTAAGCTTTTGCTGAATTAACAATTCATCCTCTTTTGAGATGACACTGCATATTTCTTATTTTCTTAACGGCGCTAAAAAGACCTGAGCTATGCCCAAGCCTTTTAGAGTCAAATTAATTTGTAAAAGAGGGAAGTCCATATCCATCATCCATGGGAGGTGGTGAAAATTCCGATTCCTCTTGCTTCGGCTCTTCTCCCGGCGCATAGATAGAATGATATTTAAAAAGATTTTCAACCTGCTTATGGTTGATTGTCTCCACTTCCAAAAGTGCCTGTGCCATGGCCTCCAGTACTTCTATATTTTCTGTAAGGATACGCATCGTATCATTATAGGCTTCATCCAGATACTTATGCATCTCTTCATCGATAATCGTAGCTACTGTTTCCCCGTAGTTCCTTTCCGAACCAAGCTGCTTGCCGAGGAAAATCTGTTCCTGATGCTCCCCAAAAATCATCGGGCCGAGGCGGTCACTCATCCCCCATTCCATAATCATTTTTCGCAAAATACCTGTAACCTGCTGCAAGTCGCCGGAAGCGCCACTGGAAATTTCCTTAAAAACAATCTGCTCGGCACATCGGCCGCCAAGAGCTACACGAAGCTGGGCAAGTAAATGGGCTTTTGTAATAAAAGAACGTTCTTCATGGGGAAGCATCATGGTATATCCGCCGGCCTGTCCACGAGGAATAATGGTTACCTTATGCACAGGATCCGCCTCTTTAAGTACTGTCGCCATGATTGCATGACCTGATTCATGATATGCCGTCAGCCTGCGCTCGCTGTCACTGACCTTATGGCTCTTTCTTTCCGGGCCATAGCTTACCTTTTCACTGGCTTCTTCCATATCCGCCATAGAAATAGTTTTTCTGTTCTGTCGGGCAGCAAGCAGCGCTGCTTCATTCAATAAATTCGCGATATCCGCCCCTGTAAATCCGGGAATCTTTTTTGCGATGATATCAAGATTAATATCAGAGTCAAGCGGTTTATTTCTTGCATGTACTTTCAGGATAGCAATTCTCCCTGCCAGATCCGGACGACCTACAACCACGCGGCGGTCAAACCGCCCCGGTCTTAATAATGCAGGATCTAGAATATCCGGCCTATTTGTCGCAGCAATCGTGATAATCCCTTCGTTCGCACCAAATCCATCCATTTCTACAAGAAGCTGATTCAATGTCTGTTCACGTTCATCATGTCCGCCACCAAGACCCGAACCGCGCTGGCGGCCAACCGCATCAATTTCATCAATAAATACAATACAGGGCGCATTTTTTTTCGCCTGCGCAAACAAATCACGGACACGTGATGCGCCTACACCGACAAACATCTCCACAAAATCAGACCCTGAAATGGAAAAGAAAGGAACCTTTGCTTCCCCGGCCACCGCTTTCGCCAAGAGAGTCTTTCCGGTGCCGGGAGGCCCCACGAGAAGAACCCCTTTAGGGATTTTAGCACCAATCGCTGTATACCGTCCCGGATTCTTCAAAAAATCTACGACTTCCGCCAATTCTTCTTTCGCTTCATCTTCACCGGCAACATCACTGAAGTTCACATGAACTTGTCCTTCCCCGCTCATTCTTGCACGGGATCTGCCGAAACTCATGACACGACCGCCGCCCCCCTGGGTCTGATTCATAATCCAGAACCAAACGCCCACAAGAATTAGAATAGGAAGAAGCGAAGACAGAAGGCTCATCCACCAAGATGGCTGTTCCGGCGGTTTTACGGTAATCACTACGTCCCCATCGGTCATTTTCTTAACAATCTGTGTATCATTGTTAGGAATATATGTAGAAAATTCCGTTCCATCTTTGAGTTTTCCTTTAATTGAATTTTCCACCATGATGACAGAAGAAACATTCTTTTTCTCTATCTGCGCCACGAAATCACTATATGCCATCTCAGTAAATTTTTCCTGCGGATGGACAAACGTATTGAATATAGCCACTGCTATGACGATGATAAAGACATAGAGCGCCACATTCTTTACAAACTTATTCAAACTGATCCTCCTTCTCTGCCAATGAGAGTAAATTTAAAATTATGGTTTCAGTGATTAATTTTATCATATTCTTCTATATTTAATCAACTTAAAGCCGGATAATCCTCCTGCCTAAACTGCCCCTGTACCAATATTATTTCCCGCATCAGGTTCTTGTATACACTTTACTTTTCAATGTGCATACCGCCGGTAAATTACGGTATTTTTCCGCGTAATCACAACCATACCCCACAATAAATTCATCAGGCACGTCAAACCCCACATATTTCACGGAAACATTCTTTTCCCGCCGTTCCTTCTTGTTCAGGCACACTGCCAGCTCTACAGAAGCGGCCCCCCTCTTTTTCAGCAAAGGGACAAGCAGAGATAAAGTAATTCCCGTATCAATGATATCTTCCACCACAAGGACATTCTTCCCCTGAATCTCTTTATCTAAATCTTTTCTTATATGGATACTTCCCGAAGAAACCGTATCATTCCCATAGCTGGAAACAACCATTGTATCGATAGTAAGCGGAAGATCAATGGCCCTCATCAAATCACAAAGAAAAGGCATCGCTCCTTTGAGCACACCCACGAGAACAAGTTCCCTGCCCTCATAGTCTTTCGTAATCTGTGCACCCATTTCACAGACTCTCTCTTGTATCTTCACCGCATCAATCAAAACCTTTTCAATATCTTTGTCAAGATTCTTCATCTTCTCTATTCTCCTTTTTCAGTGTGATGAGCAGGTACTTTTTCGTATTTTTATCCGGAAGTCCGTAATTGCTTCCCCGCAAGAAGGCAATCCAGTATATATGATTTTCATCGGCAACAAGCGGCCATATCCTGCGCTCACCTGCGGAAATATGAAGATCACGCATAACACGGGCAAGTTTTTTTGAACCGTTTATCCCGCGCGGACTGAACCGATCCCCTGCTTTCCAATACCGCAATACGATATTTCCCACTTTATCGGCATCAAGGATAATCTGATTTTTTTCTATGAAATCCGGTTGCTTCGATAAAATCACTTTCTCAATACACCACTGACCAAGATGCTCTATCAGCCGTTTTACCAGCTCAGATAATACAGCCGCTGATGTTCCGACATTTTTTAATTTTCCCGCCGGAATCCGGTTCTGCGTGCTCCCTTTATAAAAAATGGCCTTTCCATATTGAATCTCCAAATGTTCCTGATGAAGATGTGACACTTCCTGTTTTGCCGGCATCAATCAGAAATATAAACTTCTCAGTTCCTTCAAAACTTGGAATGCGCCCCGCAACCATGCAGCAGATCTTTCTAATCACTCTGCGTTGTAAAGCAATGTGCAATACGAGAAAATATGCAATGAAAAAAACACACTTGTCGTTATCATGCTCTACGCAGGAAGAAATAAAGACATCCGCCTTCTCCTCCATAAACAAATCTTCCTCACGAAATATATCTGCTGTCCGCCGAAGAGACTCCGTTACACGCGGATTATATGATATCAGTTCCGGAACCAGTGATAATCGGATACGGTTCCTAACCGCATCTTCTACATCATTGCTTTCATCATGACAGGGCACATAAGAAAAATCTTTCAAAAAATCTTTTATTTCATTTTTACTGACACATAAAAAAGGGCGGATAATATCCCCATTTATTGGCTTCATTCCCGAAAGTCCCGTCACACCGCTCCCGCGGAGTAAATGATATAAAACCGTCTCTGCCTGATCATCACCATGATGAGCGACGGCAATCTTTGCATATCCGCCGCCACGAGCCGCTTCACGAAGCGCTTTTATAGCGGAGATCTCTTGCTGCTGTTTCGATAGATCCCCCATTTCTGACTGCAGACTGGACATCCACTTCTTTTAAAATGAACGGAATATTCCACTCACGACAGACAGACTCTACAAATTCAGCCTCTTTTCCCGCCGCTGCCCGTAAATGATGATTGACGCAGCAGCAGCCAATGTTTATTTTTTCTTTTACTGCCAACAACTTTAAAGCCAGCAGCAGCGCAAGGGAATCAGGACCACCGGATACCGCCGCAAGGATCCGCTCCCCTTCTCTCCAAAGAGCATGCTTATGCGCATAGGAGGCGACCCTTCCCAAAAACTTTTCGTTTCCCTGCATATCTCTGCTCCCAAACTCAGTCTTTCGGCATCATGGTATCAGCATTCAGCAAACCTTCACTCAAATCTCGATCACTGACTTTAACTTCAGAAACGGCAAAATACTCCATCAGACTGTCTAAAATAGCCACACCTGCCACGATAATATCCGCCCGTTCAGGACGCATCCCCGGCAAATTACATTTCTCATCGTAGGACATATGACAGAGCCGATCCAGCAGATCTGTCACTCTGGACTGATCCATCACATAGCCCTGCACTTTTTCCGCATCATATACTTCCAATTGCTGCAAAACCGCTGCCATAGATGTAACTGTTCCGCCGACAACCACCCAGTTCTTTACCGCTTCTGCTTCATCTATCAGTTTTGTCTTCCTGAATGTTTCGAAACAATATTTTTTTAATTCACCAATACCTCTTGCCGTAGTCGTATCAAAGAGATGAGAACAACGCACCGCACCCAGAGGGAAACTATACCGCATACCGATATCCGCGCTGAAACCGATACATATTTCCGTAGAACCTCCGCCGATATCCACCACAGAAGTCACGACGGCAGAAGTGCCTGCCGCGCCGATATAACTATAATACGCCTCCTCCCGTCCCGATAAGATCCGTACGGGCACACCGGACGTGGAAGTGATCTCATCAGCAAATTCGCTTCCTTCCTTTGCATCACGCATGATAGATGTCCCGTATGCCCGGATATCCGTAAATCCATCCGACCTTGCCATCGCTGCAAACTCTTCTATGGCCTTAAGTGTACGGTGACGCGAACCGTCAGCGATGGAAGCGGATTCCGTCATTCCTTCTCCCAGGCGTGTGCTGTTTATTTCCTTACGGACGACATCCCATTCACCCGTCTCACTTTTGCGTGCTTCAAGCAGTCTGACTGAATTGGTACCGATATCAATAATCGCGCGATTCATAATTCCCTCCGCAATATTTTCTTAGTATATCCCACTGAACCTTTATCTTTATTATTCTATAGGCATTTTAACATACCATGAACACTAAAAGACATAAAAATAAACCGAATCCCACAATATGGAAAACGGCTATTTATCTGCAAAACATCAGTCAGTGCGTCTGGCTCCGCGGCCGCCGCGTTTAGACTCCACATTACGTTTAAGATCCAAGAGCCTTTCATCGCTGTCTTTCAGGAATCGGCTCAATTTATCCTCAAAAGAAGCCGGATTATCATGTTTGCGGCTCGGACGGGGATTATCATTTCTCCCTGCGTAGGAATAGCGCATCTCTTTTCTCTGCATTACTGCCCGATCGATACGGGAAGCGCCGCTGTCACGGCGAATGTCAGCAGAATGTTCACAGGTATGCTGATCAGGCTTCCGCCTTCCGCAGACTTCCGCCTGCGCCTGTTTAATGGACAAAGCAATCTTTCCTTTTTCATCCACAGAAATAATTTTCACTTTTACCTTATCATGCAATTTAAGGTAATCATTCACATCGCTCACATATTCCCCGGCAACTTCCGAAATATGGACCAGGCCGATTTTTTTATCGGCGATTTCCACAAACACACCGAATTTTGCCAAACCAGTGACAGTGCCTTCAACGATACTTCCGACTTCTAAAGCCATGTAAGAATAAATATCCTTCCTGCAATACATAAAATAATATATCCACCATTATACGAAACTTCATTTAGGAGTGCAATACAAACAGTTATAAAATCTGTAAAATATCTGCATGAAAAACTTACTTGATATAGGGAATCTCCCGTTCCTTGACAAGCCCCAGATCTTCCCTTGCCTTTTTCTCTATGACAGAAGGATCCTCCAGATCTTTTTTCTTTTCCTGCAGCGCTTCCTGCATTTCCAAAAGGTGTTTCTTCTCTTCGGTAAGCCGTGCTTCCTGCACTTTAATCTCGTAAAAATGGTACATACTGTATCCTGCAATATAAACTGTTGACATAACCACAATTACAAATAGAATTCGCAAGAAAGGACTATAAGGAAACAATCGTTTCAGTAATGGCGTTTTCTTTCTTCTTCCCATGAAGACTCCTTTCCCGTCAATTGATTCATAAACTTATAGACGGCAGGTTCTCCCGCCATTTCCTGTTCATATTTTTCCCAGGCCCGGATGCAGGCGAACCCATAATCAAACCACGCTTCCACATCCTTCCAGCGATTTTCATCGTCATAAACTGCCGCAATCAAAAGCTGCCCATCACGTTCAGCAGAAGCAACAAGACATTCTCCTGCCGCCATCGTCATTCCCGTCTTGATTCCGTTTGCCCCGCGGTAACCATTGGATAGAAACTCATTCCTGTTTTCCACATTACGATATACCCCGCTGCGATACCTCATGGGGTACACCTTTTCCCTTACGATTTTTCTGAACTCAGGATTTCCCATGGCATAACGGGAAATTTTCGCCATGTCAATAGCAGTTGTATAATGGTTCTTGTCTGTCAGACCATTAGGATTGGCAAAATGGGACCGGGTGGCACCAATAGACACCGCCTTTTCATTCATCATCTGAATAAACCCGCCATAGGAACCACCTACCGTTTCCGCCACAGATACAGCTGCGTCATTTCCGGAAACAAGCATCATGCCATACAGCAGTTCATGAAGAGAAATCGGCATGTCACTGCGAAGCCCTATATTTGTTCCGTCCTGCCCAATTGCCAACGGTGTAATGACCGCATCCGCCTCCAACTTCTCTCTTCCCTCTTCCAGCGCAATAATACAGGTCAAAATCTTTGTCGTACTGGCAGGATAAATTTTCAGTTCCCCTTCTTTCTGGGCAATGATATCTCCTGTATTTCCATCCATTAATACAGCGGACACAGCACCCACGGGAGGAAGCGGCGGAAACACAGGCGGCTTTGGCGGTGGAGGTGTCATATATGCCAGCGTACCGAAACCAATCCCCGTAAAAATAACTATACAAGAAATGATTGTTAAAAAATATTTCAGAAAATTCCCTTTTCTTTTTTTTGCTATGCTCATTGATTTCTCTGATTCCTTTTGTTCGTTTAACGAACAGCTGTTTCCGCTGTTTCTATCCGTTTTTCTTTGAGCTTATCTTTTCTTTTTTCCACTTCTGATTTCTTTTTCACCGGTTCACCGCGATCCAGCACGATTCCTTTATTCAGAGCCGCCTCGATTTCCATGCCGTTCTCTCTGGAGGAAACGGTGTAAATAGATACATTGCCAATCTGTATCATACCATCTTTATATCTTGCATTTTGTACATTACCATCATGATATACAGCCGCCAGCTTGCCTGCCGTCAGATACACCCGTTCCGTCTGCGTATACCGTTTTGTTTCTGCTGGCTGAAATGTTTTTTCCCCGTTGATAAGGATCCAATTATCCTTTGCTTTTACATGATTTCCGGAATACTCGTACAGACGTTTTCCATTCTTTTCTACACGTTCCTTTGTGGATGGATGGTCAGCCGGAGCGATAACGCCCTTAAGACCCGTTCTTGGTTTATCTCCATACTTGTCAAGAAGGACGCTCATGGATGCTGCCGCCCCGCCAGGATTGTAACCGGCTTCCACAAGATACTGGAATCCTAAGCTGTCAGCTTCTTTCTCCTGATCCTTGGTAAATACCGCATTAGAAATATAATTGGCCGCGATATTCCCAAGAATCACACCGCCAACCCCTTGTTCGCTTCCAAGATAAATACTGAGCGCCGTCTGTAATCCTACTCTTTTCTTCACGCCATTCACACTATGCCGTTTTTCACCATGGACAAGCTCATGTGCCATGATATAAGCCAGCTCATCATCATCCATAGCATCAAGAGTCCCCTTATTGATGCACATGACCCCACCAAGACTCATAAACGCGTTGATGTCCTCATCAGGAGAAACATATACAATATAATTTCTTTTTACCGCTCCCGTTTCCACAAGACGATCATAAATATCCGCCACCCGTGTCTGGGCTTCCGCCGATTCATAAACACCAGTTTCCTTTTGACACGTTTCCAAAAACTGCAACTGCTGATGATCATCCATATCTGAAAAATAACGGGAAATAAAAACCATGGCTGCCGTCCCATATAAGACTTTTTCCAGTGTACTTGCCGCCTGTGCTTCCATAGGAACTGCCGCACCGGAGACAAGAACGGCTGCGGCCAACATAGCGGTTACAATTTTTTTCAGACGACGCATGATTATCCCTCCGTCATACTTATTATCTACTGGTCTTATTTTACCATTTTCACCGTATACCACAAATATATAATTAATCGCTGTTGAAATTCAATTAAAATTTATCCCTTCTCCTCTTTTGGGATTCATATCGATATGATACAATGTGGATACAAAAAATTGGATATATAAAGGAGCTTCTTATGACTGCAGACAACCTTACTTTCGCGCTGGAAATAGACTTTATTCCGGATTTACAAGAAGGACGCGATGATTTTAAAAAGAAAATGAAATCCGTTGCCGAAAAAATAGACGGCAGCTATACCTTAGACCAGAAATCCCGTCCTATTATTTCCGGACTCACAAAAGAAGATATTGAAAAAGTGCTGACGGAACTCGGACTGCTTGCCTTCGGCATGTGGCCATCCTGCATACTCACCTGTTCCGTCACAACCGCTCTTCCCATGCGTGCTGTAGGCATGTCTGACGGTTGGGATATATACACGGGAAAAAAGACTTTCTTTGCCTTTGCCCAGTTCCCTGCAGATGCGCTTTCCATCATGGTCAAAGCCTGTACCTACTACCTGGATCACGAAAATTACCAGTCTTTAGAAGAATTTATCGACTCTATGGGATATGAAGCATTCCGCGACACTGTCCTTGGAAACACCATGTCCGATATGAACGGTAATGAAAATTACTACGGAAGTTCCTGGGGCATGCCGAATGTTCCCCCGTTAAATGAAGGCGATTTTGTGAGACCGGAACACAATATCATGCAGGTCATCGAAGTATATCCTGAAATGGGACAGTTCCTTATGGAATACGGCATGTCCTGCGTAGGCTGCTTCGTCTCTTATGATGAAAACCTGTGGCAGGCGGCACAGACCCACGGTATGGACGTCTTTGAACTCATTGGCGAAATCAATGAATACCTGGCAGATAAATTCCAAAAACCCCTTTTAACGGAAAATACGCCTATGGAAGAAATCCTCACTCTCTATCCGCAGCTTCTCCCTCTCTTCCAAAATGAGAAAATACAGATGCCGTCCGAAATGGCAACGCCTATCGGCGAACTTTGCAAAGAAGCAAATGTAGATTTTACTTCTTTTATTCAAAAATGCGATGCCCGACTGCGCGGTGATGAGAATAATTTATAAAACATAAAGTGCATTGTATTTTTCTATTTCTCTTTTTACGATAAATGACTCCCTTCGCGGGAGTTTTTCTTTTTCCGGAAACCTTTTCCTCTGACTCTATTTCGTTTTCCGGAGAAGTTCTTCCGGATAAAAAGCTTTCCCCATACATACATTTCATAAAAGGAGAAAGCTTTTTAAATATCGTTTTATTGATTTATATTACTTCATTTTCCATCCTGATTTTTTCAGCATCATCACAATCGGAGTAATAATAATGCCGGATACCAGTGCTTCAGGAATACCATTCATCGTTACAATCCCCATAAGCAGGTATCCCACCCCCGCCACAGACATATCATGAGCCTCTGCATAAGGCGCTCCCACAAGAATAAAAATGGAGCCAAGGAAAAGTACTGTATTTGTGAGCGATCCGCAAACCGCAGCAATTGCGGTCCTTGTAAAATCTCTTACCGGTATATGTTTATACAGCCAATAAGAAACCAGTGCAATACAGATACGCGGCACAATACATATAAACGCATCATAGACTACACTGTACTGGAGAATAAACTGCATTAAAAGGCTTGGTGCACGGAGCGTCTGGATAAAAGAAAATGTCCCGAAGAGGAATCCGACGACAATTCCCACACGGGGACCCGCCACGACAGATCCGATAATCGTAGGAATATGTAAAATTGTGGCATTCATAAAAATAAGCGGGATAAACCCATATCCTGTCAGTCCGAGGAAAATGGTAATTCCCGCAAGCAGACCGGAAACAGTAAGTTCACGGATGCTCATAAACGGATTCATCTGTGAGCCCAAACTCTGTGAAACACCGCCGGCCATTGCAGCTTCTGTGTACTGTCCTTTGATCTGATTTACTTTTTCTTTCATTGAAAAATACCTCCGTTCTCATTCCATATGGATACAAGGCGAATAAAAATACAGGCACAGGCTTTTCTGAAGTCCGACTCAAACGATATCGGCAATACAGATTCCTTCAGCCAATACCTGTATTATAAACAAATCTCCCCACATGTCAATCTTAAATTCATATTTCCATAATAAAAGATGACGACTTCTATTTTTTACGGGCCGTCATCTTTCCATTTGCGAAATCAAACCTACGAAGACATTCATTTAAAAATCCATTTTGCCACATATCCGCCGATGATCATTGACAAACGGACACTCCATAAATCCGATAAGACCGGAAACAAAGAAATATAAGCAGGATCAGCATAAGCACGCCATTCCCCTGCCATCGGCAGACGGAGTGATATGATAATCGGAATATAAATCAGCATCAAATAAAACAAAGCGGTAAAAACGACCTGTGTTGCCCGTCTTCCTTTTGTCCCTGACAAAGCAAAATACAGATAGACTGCAAAAGATGCCATAGCAAGAAAAATTTTCAGGAAAAATGTTTTTTCCAAAATCGTTGACACAAAGAACAATTCCGTATAAGGATCAAGGCGCATCCCTTGAAAAAAGTAAATAAAAAGCACCGATACGATAATCGAGGCAGGAACCAGACCGATAAAATAACAGCATGCAAGCCAATGTGCTATATTTTCATTCTTTCTCCGCAAAAAAATATAAACATGGGCAAGTGCATCATCCAACAGCATGGATAAAAAGACAGCGGCCGCCATCACAGGAATCGATAATGCCGCAAAAATCATTTCTCTTTCCCATATTTCCTGAAATAGATCGAGAAAACACCAGACTATCGCAAGAAAGAATACAGACAGAGCACTCCAGGCCGCTAAATGCGCCGCACTATGATAGGGGCCTTCTGCATCGCCCAAATCTTCTCTCTTCACAAAATAATATAGAAAAGGTCCTATCAAACCGCAAAGTATAAAGCCAATAATCCCCCAAAGGAAGGAATACGGCGTATGTAAAATGAATCCCGCAATGCCCGGAGGAACGGAAAGCGCCAAAAGCCACGAAAACTGTTTCCCTTTATATATACATCTCATCAAGCTCACCTCGAATGTTTCCATTTTACCATAAGCAGCGGCATGCTGTTCCCATAACGCAAATACCGGCCACCTGTAATGGTGACCGGTTTTCATGCAGACGCTATTCCCCGCGGCGGCTTCCTTTCGCTTCCCCTTTCTTTTTCTTCTTCCTCATGTCAGATCCTTTATGCCCAAGCACCTTATGTTCTTTTTTCTTTGTCGGTTTGTACATACCGGGCAGGATAACCTTTTTCTTAGCGGACGGGCCTTTGATCCGTCGGATATTCCCTTTTTCATCATACTTCGTGATGATTTCCTTGATTGCCTTTTCCAGTTTGCGAAGCAGCAGGATATCTTCAGGCGTTGCATAAGTGATGGAGACCCCTTGTGTTCCCGCTCTGCCTGTACGGCCAATCCGATGAATATAGTATTCCAGATTGCGGGGAATATCATAATTGAAAACATGAGTAATCCCCTCTACATCAAGACCGCGGGCAGCGATATCAGATGCCACAAGCACCTGCGTCCTTGCCTTTTCAAACTCACGAATAACTTGGTTCCGCTGACCCTGGCTCATATTTCCATGAATTTCATCGACAACAAGATCCGTTTCCTCCTGCAGACGCCCCGCCAATTCATGGGCACCTTCACGAGTATTGCAGAAAACGACAGCCATATAGGGATTTATCTCTTTGAGATGACGAACCAGCAGGGAAAATTTATGTGTTTTTACTGTTTCATAAACACGCTGCTCCACCGTCGAAGCTACTGCCTTTTCCGCCACGTCCGCCACCACCGCTGATTTCATGTACTTATGGGCCAGTTTCTTTGCTTCCGGCGGCATGGTTGCGCTGAAAAGAAGCACTTGCCGTTTCTTCGGTGTTTCATCCACAAGGGCATCTATATCTTCTCTGAAGCCTGCTGCAAGCATCTGATCCGCTTCGTCAAGAACAACCGTTTTTACCCCGGATAAATCCAGACTGCGGCGGCGTATATGATCCAAAAGACGTCCGGGCGTTCCAATAATGATATGCGGTTCCCTCTTCAGTTTCTGAATCTGGTTTTCAATCGTCCGCCCGCCGATGATATCCGCCACGTCCGCTTCCATAAGGATGGCAAAAGGACGCAGTACATCAAAAATCTGCTTTGCAAGCTCACGGGTCGGTGTCATAATCAAAACCTGCGTACCGCCTTTTTTTACATCCACACGCTGTACCAGCGGCAACAGGTACGCCAAAGTTTTTCCCGTTCCCGTTTCTGAACGGCCGATGATGTCTTTTCCCTTAAAAATCGCAGGGATAGATGCCTGCTGGATCACCGTGGGAATCCTGATCCCCTGCTGGTATAAAGCCTGCGCCAACGGTTCTATCACGCCAAGCTTAATAAATGCATTCATAGTTCCTCCCGAATTCCTTCGTTAAAATAATTTCACTCATTATACCATACCGATCTTTTTTCTAATTGGCCAATCTCATATGCAAAAAAAGATCATCACCATAAGTAATGACCTTATACAGCGCTGAGAAACTCCTGCTATTCTATCAGTTTCAGCATACTCTCCAAATCCGCCGGCTGAAAGCTGTTACATTTCGGCTTCTCTTTCAGTGCGGCAAGAACAAATGATAACGCCGCCGCCACTCCTGTCACCAATCCTTTTTCACCGATATCAAACGCAGGGGTATGATGTCCGCTGCCGCTTCCTGCCGTTTCATCATAAATGCCTGTAAAAAAGAATACCCCCGGATAAATGGATTCCGTGATGGAAAATGTCTCCGTTGCCATCCACATGGGGCAATTCGGATCAAGCGCTTCCGTCCCACAATTCTCCCTGACCGCTTTCCGCGCAAGATCCACACATTCCCTTGTATTCACCGTCACAGGGAAATATTGATCCTCCACAAACTCCGCTGTACATTCATACATGCGGCAGGTATGCTCTATGATTTCCTTCATAACCGTCCGGAATGACAGGCCGTCTTCATTCTTTGTACACCGTGCCGTTCCTGCAAATGTCAGCTCTTCAGGAATAATATTCGGCTCATGCCCACCCTCTACACAGCCAAAAGAATAGGTCAGACTTTCCTCCGGCGCAACGGCACGCATACGATATGCCCGAAGTTCATTGGCAATCGTAACAAAACATTCAATCGGGCTGTGAGCCATATCAGGACGAGAACCATGGCCGCTCTTTCCATGGATTTTCACCCGGAAGAAATACGCGCCTGCCATGACCGAACCATAAAGGATTCCCACTTTCCCCGCAGATAAATCCCATTTCACATGTGTACCGAAACAGGCATCCACATGAATCCGGTTGTCTCGCAGATAACGGAGCAAGGGCGCGATACCACGCTCCCCCATTTCCTCCGCTTCTTCAAACATCAGAATGATCTTGCCTTCCCATTCTTCTTTATGCTCCGCCAAAATCTTGGCTTCTGTCAAAAGCATCGCCATATGCCCGTCATGCCCGCAGGCATGCATTACTCCCGCATTTTTAGAAACGCATATCTTTTTCCCTTTTAAATTACAGGAATCCTCATCAATCGGAAGCGCATCGATATCTGCACGCATGAGCATCGTCCACCCGGGTTTACCGCTGTCCAAAACACCAAAAATGCCGCCGTGGGGAATACGAACCGTTTCTATCCCCCACCCATTCAATTTCTTTTCAATAAAATCCATCGTCTTAAATTCTTTTTGCGACAATTCGGGATTTTCATGGAAATAACGGCGCAGACCAACTACCAGATTTTTTTCATGTCTCGCCAGTTCAAGTATATTCAAAATATCTCCTCCATCATTTGCATCAGATGACTCCCATTATAGAAACGGCCATTCCCCATGTCAAACTTTCCTGCCCTGCCTCATTTATATACCTACATAAAAAATCCTGCCATATATTTAAGCCGATCGTCTTTCCGCATAATCATAACCACCCGTAAAACGGGTGGTTTGCTCTGACCCTATAAGGGTCTTCCTCTAGTGGTTACCCTCTAAAGAGGGTATTGAATAATCCGGCAACCACTCTGTTATTACAGGCTGCCCCCTACTCGGGGGCTCTTTCTATGCCTACTTCACTGGCTCACCCGTAAACGGGTCTGTATATTCTTTAAAATTTAAACTGTCTTGCGCTATGTCTTCTTCCAGTTGATTGCGTATATACTCCTTTATCGCTCCTTCATATCTTCCAACTGTATCTACATAATAGCCTCTACACCAGAAGTGGCGATTCCCATACTTATATTTTAAGTTAGCATGTTTATCAAATATCATAAGACTACTCTTACTCTTCAAATATCCCATAAAACTTGACACGCTCAAATGCGGCGGTATCGTTACCAGCATATGGATATGGTCCGGGCAGCATTCTGCCTCTAAATCTCTACATGCTTCCTGATACATAATTCTCGTAGAATTTTCCCAATATCACTTCTTAATTTCCTGTATATGATTTGCCGTCTATATTTAGGGGCAAATACTATGTGATATTTACATCTCCACTTGCTGTGTGATAAGCTTTTTACGTCATTCATTGACACCGAACCTCCTTAATATACAATGATGTGGTTGCCAGACCGCTATCATTGTACCATTAGGAGGTTCTTTCCTTTTCTATAAGATGACTTTTATCTACCCCCAGTTTAACTGGGGGTTTACTCATGCCTTTTCGGCGGACAATAAAATACCGCAGGAACGTAATAGTTCTTACGGTACTTATGGTGCCGGAGGTGGGACTTGAACCCACACGATATTGCTATCGGCAGATTTTGAGTCTGCTGCGTCTGCCATTCCGCCACTCCGGCATATATCAACGGCAATTATTGTAACATACGTAAGAGCTATGCGTCAATGAACGCCGCTGTAAGTTTTCCTACTTCACTCAGATTCTCAAAATCGGTTTGATTCCACTGCAGCGGAGTAATCGTTATATAACCTTTTCTCGACCAATAAACGTCTGTCTCCGGTTCATATCTTTCTAACGGTTTCCCTCTCATGATAAATTCCATTTCATCCGCTTCTGTCCGCTTTCCCGCAATCACATTAGAATAGCGCAGCAAGCCGAGCCGGGCTACTTTCACATTTTCCCAGGAAACTTTTTCCGGCTTTATTTTCGGAATATTTACATTGAGTATACCGGTATACCGCTTTTTCATAAAATATCCGGATACCAGATCCGCAGCAAAAGCAGCCGTTTCCCTTAAAAGAGTTCCATCTGCCATGCTTTCCATAGAAACTGCCATAGAAGGAATTCCCGCAAATATACCTTCCAGTGCGCCTGCCACTGTCCCGCTGTAAAGACAGTCGCTTCCTGTATTAAAGCCATCATTAATCCCTGATACAATCAGGTCCGGCAAGTCATCCTTAAGCCAGTATTCCAAAGCCAATTTACAACAGTCGCCGGTAGTCCCCGTCAAAGAATATACTTCGATGTTTTCTCCATAACTTTGCCGCTTTTTCAATTTCATCGGCTTTCTTAAAGACAATGCGCTTGAACAGGAACTCACTCCTTCCGCCGGTGCGATAACGGTAATTTTCGCAAGCGCGGAGAGTGCTCTTGCCAGGGTTCGAATACCCGGCGCAGCGACACCATCATCGTTTGTCACAAATATATGCATACTAACTGTCTATTTCCTTTTTACGTGTAAGAGAAGCAGCCTGAAACTGCATGCTTCTCGTATGAATAGTATGAACCCATTGTTTCTCATGGCGATGAATCCATCCGAGGAAAGTCACAGGAACCCAGGAATACATGAACACAGGATAAATCAGCCAATACAGGTAAATTTTAGCAGGCACTTCAATTTGCAAAAGGACGATAAGCGGCAGAACATACTGGATTGTCCCCAATACACTCCAGAATTGCCGTGGAACCAAAGCATCATTATATAGAACCACCGTAAAACAAGGATAGAACATATTAATATATGTCATCACTAAATAAAAAGCGGAAATAAGCAGAAAATAATTCTGCAGCAGCTGCATAATCCCATCAAGCACGACAATACTGTGTCGCTTAAAACCTTCTTTCATCAAAATGGGGATATATCTTTCGGAACAGTCAAACTGCCCCTGGGCCCAGCGCTTTCTTTGTCTCCAGGACGCCATAAAAGTCAACGGTTTTTCATCGTAAATAATCGCATCATGAACCCAGCAAGTGCGGATCCCATGAGAAAGGCATTTCATGGAAAATTCCATGTCTTCCGTGAGACAGTCGCACCCCCACCCGAATTCCCGCACAATATCCGCCGAAATACACATCCCGGTTCCCCCAAGACAGGAGGATAATCCTAAATTATACTTTCCAAGATGCCACAAATGATTGACAGTCCAGAAAGCAATCGCAAAAGTACCCGATACCCAAGTATCCACCGGATTTTTAGCGGATAAGTATCCTTGAAGAACTTTCTGCCCTTTCATCAGACGGGTATTCATGACCGCCAAAAAATCAAGATGGACAAGATTATCTGCGTCAAACACACAAAACGCATCATAATGGCGGCCTGTCTCAAATATTTTCGGAAAAGCCCAATCCATGGCATATCCTTTCCCGCCAAGTTCTTTATTACATCGTTCAAGGACATAAGCGCCGTGCCGATGGGCCACTTCTGCTGTACTGTCGGTACAGTTATCGGCAATAACGTAAATATCATAAAGTTCTTTCGGATATTTTAAAATTTTTAGGTTTTCAAGAAGATCTCCGAGAACCATTTCTTCATTGTGCGCCGGAATCATAAGCGCGAATTTGTTTTTCGGCGCAGACAAATCCCTATCTTTCCTATGCCATATTCCAAAAACGGCAATTACCGTATAATAAACGGTAAACCACGCCACAATCAGTTGGATGGGCAGCATCAGGATATCCAAAGGATAATTCATGTCAAAATTCTTCCTTTACTCTTCTTTTAAGTTTTCTATGGAGTTTCTTCCGGCGGTTCAGGTATGTATTTACCATGCCGAACATAATATACGCCGCACATAAAGCAGCTGCCCAGGACGGCCAGTAAATCATGGTGCAAAGTATGAAAAAGCCAAGGCAGAACAGGAATGCCGGCAAGTGAAGCTGATCGGCACTGGCGCCTTTATTATCCGGATAATGTACTTCACTCACCATCAGTACCGCGAGAGCAAGCACGCAAACCATGGCAAGCCAGTTCCAGATCTTTACACCGGAAAGGACATAGCAGGCAATAATTACACCGACCGTCGGGCAAGGCAGTCCTTCAAAATATCCATGGACAGAAGTCACTTTCACATTGAAGCGCGCCAAACGGAACGCGCAGAACGCACCGAGGAGTGCGCAGGGAATAAACCCGAACGCCCCCAGTTCCCGCAGCTGATAAGAATACATCAATGCACCGGCAGCGACACCGAAAGAAATATCATCAGATAAAGAATCCAGCTCCACCCCCATCGGACCTGCAGTCCCAAGAGCACGAGCCACCCTGCCGTCAAAAGCATCGGCCGCCATAGCAATCAATATGCATATCGCCGCCACATGGTATTCTCCTGAAATCGACATCATAATGGAAAGACCGCCAAATAATGCATTGGCTGCGGTAAATCCGTTCGCAATCCATGATTTATTCATTCTAATTTAAGCCTCCCCACTATCGTCAGCCCACCGCGGACTGTATCACCTTTCTTTACACAAATTTCCGCTTCTCCCGGTATATAAAGTTCTGTACAGGATCCGAACTTAATCATTCCGTACAGTTCCCCCTTTTGCAGCGGATCTCCCAACTGTTTCCATGAAACTACACGTCGTGCCAAAATGCCGGCAATTAATATAACGAGGATATTCCTATGCTTTCCCTCGATACCAATCGCACCGCGTTCATTTTCAAACCCCACTTCTTTTTCATAAGCAGGAAGAAACCGTCCTTGTGTATAGGATTGGTATTTAATGGTTCCTTCCATGGGAGAACGATTACAGTGCACATCAAAAACAGAAAGGAAGATCGTGATCTTATGGCATTTTTCTCCAAGATACATTTCTTCTTCCACGCCATGAGAAACATCCACTACGGTACCGTCAGCCGGGGAAACGATCGTATCTTCCCCCGGCGGGATGATCGCATTTCTTCTGGGGCAACGGAAGAAATAACAAAAGTAACAGGAAAAAACAAAAGGAATAACCGCCGTATAAAGCATGCCAAAATACCACAGCAACGCCGCGACTATTAAAGATATGATGATGAACGGATATCCTTCCGGTAATATAATTGGTTTTTTCAGCATATTTTATTTCCGTTTTTCCTTTTCCATTTTTTTATCGCCAGCATAAACTTTGGAATCGCCGCCATACGTCCGATACGGCTCGGCTGCAAATATAAGCGGTACGCCCACTCCAATCGGTGATTTCTCATCCACAGCGGTGCCCGCCGTAAATTCCCTGCCATGACGTCAAACACGCCGCCGACCCCCATCGCCAGCACGGGTCCTAATTCCTTCTTATGGTTCCACAGCCATTTTTCCTGTTTAGGCACTCCCATTCCACATAGAAGGACTTTGGTTCCGCCGGATTTAATTTCTTCCACGATTTTCTGTTCTTCCATTTCATCGAAATAGCCATCATGAAATCCCGCTTTTTCAAAGGGACCGTATCGTTCCGTAAACCTGCGAATCGCCGTTTCTGCCACCCCCGGCGCACCGCCGAGAAAATATACCGGCCATTTTTCTTTCACCGCGATTTTAAGGATTTCTTCCGCGTAATCGGCGCCTGCCACCCGCGCAGGAAAATATGTTCCCAACTGTTCACCCGCCCAAAGGATTCCTGCCCCGTCCGGTACGACCAGGCTGCAATGGTTCAGCACATAGGCCAATTCCTTATCTTCCTGTGCGATCATAACCATTTCGGCGTTAGCGGTAGCAATTATATGTTCTTCTCCTGACGCCGCCATTTCACGGGCACATCGCAGCGCCTCTTCCATAGTTACAGCATGTATGCGCACATCCATAACCGTATGAGATGGATATTTGTTTCCTATCATTATTTAGCACTGTAATTTGGCGACTCTTTCGTGATGCTTACATCATGGGGGTGGCTTTCACGTAGACCTGCGCCTGTAATTTCAACAAACCGGGTATTCTCATTCATAGCCGGGATATCAGGTGTGCCACAGTATCCCATTGCCGCCCGCAGACCGCCAATTAACTGGAACAGTACGTCAGATACATGTCCTTTGTAAGGAATCCGTCCTTCAATGCCTTCCGGGACAAGCTTCTTTGCGTCCTGCTGGAAATATCTGTCCTTGCTCCCCTGCTGCATAGCCCCCAGTGATCCCATGCCACGGTATAACTTATAATTTTTCCCCTGATAAATAATTATTTCGCCCGGGCTTTCATCGGTTCCCGCAAGAAGATTCCCAAGCATGACCACTGACGCTCCTGCACCAATGGCTTTGGCTATATCGCCGGAGTACTGAATACCTCCATCGGCAATAACCGGCACATCCGTCCCGGCCGCCGCTCTCGCGCAGTCATAAATTGCGGTAATCTGGGGTACACCGATACCTGCGATTACCCGTGTCGTACAGATAGAACCCGGCCCTATACCGACTTTCACCGCGCTCACGCCTGCTTCGATCAGTGCTTTTGTCCCCTCATAAGTTGCCACATTTCCTGCAATCAATTCTGCATGGGGAAAAGCATCCCGAATCTTACGGATCGTATCCAATACCCCCTGGCTGTGTCCGTGAGCCGTATCAATCACCAGGACATCCGTCTTCTTCGCAAGAAGAGCTTCCGCCCGTTCCAATACATTCGGCGTCACGCCGACAGCCGCAGCCGCCAGCAGCCTCCCATCTTTATCCTTGGAGGAATTGGGATACTTCCTCATTTTCTCTATATCCTTAATCGTAATAAGGCCTTTCAAATACCCGTCCTTATCAATTAATGGCAATTTTTCAATCCGATGTTCCTGTAAAATACGTTTGGCTTCCTCCAGCTTCGTATTCTCCGGCGCGGTAATTAAACCTTCGCTCGTCATAATTTCTGAAATAGGTTTTGACAGATCCGTTTCAAAACGCATATCGCGATTGGTTATGATTCCAACCAATTTCCCATCTACAGTAACAGGAATTCCTGAAATATCATATTTCACCATGAGATCATCCGCATCGGAAAGTGTATTATCCGGATTGAGATATACCGGATCCACAATGACGCCGTGTTCAGAACGTTTTACCTTCTCCACTTCTTTACATTGTTCATCGATGCTCATATTCTTATGGATCACACCAATGCCGCCTTCCCGCGCCATGGCGATAGCCATATCTGATTCTGTGACAGTATCCATACCTGCGCTCATCACAGGGATATTCAAAGTAATGTTCCGTGTTAAACGTGTAGAAACATCGACTTCTTTGGGAAGCACTTCTGAATGCGCGGGAACCAAAAGGACGTCATCAAAAGTAAGTCCCTTTTTCCCAAATTTATCCTCCCTCATATTTACCTCCATATTTTATCGTTGTATAAAAGTCATTCTCAAAGTACAGGCACAAAATATACCCAGCTAATGTATTTATTTTAATTCAAATAATAACTGATAGCAACTTGACTCTGCTTCATCAAACTTCATAACTATACCACATACCGCTTCTCAGTAGTATATCCGCTCAAAGAACTGCCCGCCGAACCGATGTCTTAATTCTTCCTTGAAATCCAGTCCTTTATCAACGGCTTCTCTCGCATCATGTTTCGCCAGTTCCAAGAGCGGCAAGTCACGCACGATATCCGCAGCTTTCAGATCAGGCATACCATGCTGATGGTACCCGAAAAACTCTCCTGCCCCGCGTAGAAGCAGGTCTTTTTCCGCCAGAAGTGCTCCATCCCGTATTTCGCACATCAGTTTCATTCTAAGCTGAGTCGTTTCATTTTGATTATCCGTATATAAAACACAATATGCCTGCTCTTTGCCTCTGCCCACACGGCCGCGAAGCTGATGAAGCTGGCTCAGGCCAAAGCGATCGGCGCCATAAACAAACATAACCGTCGCATCAGGCACATTCACCCCGACTTCAATAACTGACGTGGCCACCAGAAGTTTGAATTTACCTTTGCGGAAATCTTCCATAACCTGTTCTTTTTCCGCGTTTTTCATTCGCCCGTGAACCAGTCCCACACCAAATTGGGGGAACACGTGATCCCGCAGATTCTCATAAACGGAAACAGCTGCCGCCAGATCCTGCTTTTCGCTTTGTTCCACCAAAGGGCACACCACATAAGCCTGATGACCGCTTTCCATCTCTTTTTTCATGAAACGGAAAATGCGCTGCAGCATATGGCTTCCTACCACATAAGTTTTCACCGGATGTCTGCCGGGAGGCATGCCTTTAATAAAGGAGACATCTAAATCACCATACACAGACAGCGCCATTGTCCTGGGAATCGGAGTCGCCGTCATAATCAGCACATGGGGCGACTTGCCTTTACTTTCCAGTGCCTGCCGCTGTTTAACGCCAAAGCGGTGCTGTTCATCAGTAATGACAAGGCCTAATGCGGAAAACACCACGTTCTCTTCTATCAAGGCATGCGTCCCTATTAAAATATGGATACTGCCGTCTTTTAGCTGCTCCAGTATTTCCTTCCGCTCTGCCGCTTTTGTATGTCCCGATAAGTAAGCTGTCTTTACAGGCATTCCTTTAAATACCTGCTGGAAAGTTTTAAAATGCTGGGCTGCAAGAACCTCTGTCGGCGCCATAAGCGCTCCCTGATATCCATTTTCTACAATTTTCGTCAGCGCCAATATGGCTATCGCCGTTTTACCGCTTCCCACATCGCCCTGCACAAGACGCTGCATAGGAACAATCCCTCCATGCTGTCTTCTATATCGCGAAATACGCTTTTCTGCCCTTCCGTAAGTGCAAAGGAAATTTCTTCATCACTTCATGCACTAAATTCCCTGATGGCATGCATTTGATTCCCACATTGTCCGTTTCTCTGCGCTTTCGTAAAAGCTGAATACCTGCCTGCATGAAAAACAATTCTTCAAAGGCTGTCCTCCTTCGTGCCGCCTGCTGTTCTTCCCAGCCAGCGGGATCATGCATTCCGCGGATTGCCGCCATACGTCCCATCAAATGCTCCCGTACAAGAACGTCTGCCGGAAGATTTTCCCTGATTCCCTCCGCATGATCAATGGCAAAGCGGATCATCGCCCGCATTTGCGAAGCACGGATTCCTTCCGTCAGGGGATAGACAGGTACCAATTTCTTAAATGCATGAAGCTCTTCAGCAGCGACTGCCTCCGTATCCGCATTGGATATCTGCCATTTTCTGTAATTATATTCTATTTTCCCATAGGCAAGAATGTTTGACCCGTAAGCAAACTGTTCTTTCTTCCACGGCTGATTAAAGTACACCAGATTGACCGCGCCTGTCCCATCCACCAAAGTCACTGTAAGTATGGACAGATTTCTTCGGGGATGTACTTCCCGGATTTCAACCACCGTTCCATAAACCGCAGTTTCCATTTCATAAGAAAGATCCGCCATAGGGGTAATCCGTGTCCAATCCTCATACCGCCGGGGATAATAAGAAATCAGGTCCTCTACAGTCTTTATCCCTAAACGTTCCAGCTTTTCTTTCATTCGCATTCCCACTCCCTTGACGACAGTGACGGCATCAGATAAATTCATAAAGCACCCCATTTCAAAATGCATCATTTCCTTTATTATAAATCGGGAAAGCAGCATACAAAAACACTTGCCTCTAAAAATATTTTATGCTATATTATGAATGTTGCAATTGCGGAAGTGCAAGGAGGTGTAGCACATGGCTAATTATTGTGAAATCTGCGGAAAACATACCGCAACGGGATTTAATGTATCCCACTCCCATCTGAAAACAAAGAGGACCTGGAAACCGAATATCCAGAGGGTTCGCGTAAAAGCTGACGGACAGGTCAAAAGAATGAATGTCTGCACTCGTTGCCTTCGTTCTCATAAAGTTGACAGAGATATCTGATAAAGTAACCGGTCAATCACACCGGTTACTTTTATTTTACAATGATATCATTCAGGTCCTCCTAAATTGAAAAGATATCTCTCCACGTACAGGAAAGATATCTTTTTCTTATCTATTTATATGGTCTGTGAAATTTTTGATAATGACGATAGGTGTTTTCTGATTATCATTGCCAAAGGGATTATCAATCAGAATCTTCGCTATCTGACCGGGATTGATTCCTTTGCTCTTCCCCAGAACGGCTGAACGCTTCAAGTCATTTACATCCGCAATGACTGCACCGTACGCACCGGTAGCATTTTTTATTTCTTCGCATACCCTATCAGTATCCGCCGGCCCATAAACGAGGCATTTATCAAAAGGAGGCATCGTTCCTGTAACATCATCAATCAAAGATGCCTGGCGGCATCGGGCGTAAAACACGCCGGCCTTGCCAAATATTTTTGCCACAGCACCGATTATGAAAGAAAAAAGCATATTCCATTTCCCTTCTTCTTCCATGGCCGCCTGCATGCCATAAATACTGGCCATGGATCCCGCGCCCGGTACAAAACGGTTCATCAATCTGGCCTGCCAGCAGATATGAAGTTCTTCAGGACGGATATAACGCCCCTGAGTAATTGCCACGACTGATTCCGCTGCACAAACGATATCATGATTGGTAATATCATGCCCCGCGTATTCCATAATCGCATCTACAATATTATCTTTATTTGTCAGAATCCGGGTAGGAACCGGAACAAGTTTCAAATCTGCCATTTTATTTTCTCACCCCCGATGTGTACTGATAAAGAGCGGTCCGTAAATCTTCAGAGGTCAGAGTAACTCTTGTTTTTGCATAGTAATAGTCACTTCTCGCCACCACCTGGTAGATAATATCCATAGGCATATCAGGAAAATCCTCCAAGTCGCGAAGTATATTCCCTGATTTCCCTTTTATTTCCAATTTGATTAAAAACACTTTCGGTTTCCGAATTTCCATGATAAAAGCCTGCCAGTAACCGTCATCCCTCGGTGTGTCGGCAGCGGTAAGGGTGGCAGTTACACTTGCTTTGTCATACTGTTCAAAAGGAAGGTATGTACGGACAAACGCATCCATAATCGTGCCGATCTGCCTCCCTGTATTTACAATCGGTATCGTAAAAGACAGGACAACACTTTCCCTGTCCATGTCTTCCACCTTTAAAGGCGTCATTTTCCCCTTTAACATACGCAGCGAACAATCGCCTTTAAGAAGCGCCATCCCCCAGTAGGCAAGGAACCCGAGACAGACAAGGAAAATACAGATTCCAATTATTTTCAAAATCAATATAAACATTTTTCACACTCCTGATAAAACAACTCGTTGTATATCCGCCCGCCTGCCAAACATTTTCTTTACAAGAATTTCCGCCCTGAGGGTACTTTCCGTAAAGAAAAACAAGCATGGTCCCGCTTCCTCAGACTGCCCATTTTGATCAGCCAGGATGGACATCGCTTTTTTCACTGTCCTCTCCGCAGGATCAATCAACAAGGTATTCGGTAATATATCTCGGAAAACTCCTGCAACGAGAGGATAATGTGTACAAGCAAGCACAGCAGCGTCCACAGATTCAGCACCGGCCTTTTGAACTGCTTCGTTTATCATCCTATAAATAAAGGATTCTTCTTTTCCCATCTCTATAGCGTAAGCCAAACCGTCAATGGGGATTTCAGTGACATTCATCAGCGGAAAATCCTTTTTTAGCCGGTCCCGATGCCGATGACTCCGTATCGTCATGGGCGTACCAATTACCGCCAGATGATTCACGCTTTCCAGTTCCGGAAAATCAAGACTCATTCCGATGACAGGAATTTTACCTGCAAAGAAAGACGGCGGCACACTAAATGTAATCGTATTACAGGCGGCAATAATCATTTTTACCTGTTTTCCCGCTAAGAATGCTTTCATTTCTTCCGCAAAAAAAGTGACTTCCTCAGGGCTTTTGTTTCCGTAAGGATTCCGCGCCGTATCACCGATAAAAATAAATTTTTCATTCGGATATTTTTCTTTAAGGACACAGGCAACAGTCAAACCGCCTACGCCGGAATCCATGATCCCAATCGGTCTGTTATCCATCCGTTCTGTCCTCTTCCGCCATATCCATCAGCTTCTTCAATCTTTCTTCCGGTATCCTCACTATTTTCCCCGTGGAAATCTTCGTATACGTTCCCACAGACTGTCCCATTGCTAAAAGCTCATTCGTATTTTCACGAAGCACCTCATATTCAAATACCAACTTAACCCGATTCACCTCACGAAGATACGCCCTGACCAGAACGATATCATCATACACAGCGGATTTCATATACTTCACATTCATTTCCACGATAGGGAATACAATGCCTTCCGCCAGCAAATCATTGAGGCACACGCCTCCCTCACGCATGTATTCTACACGCGCTTCCTCAAACCAATTAAGATAATTGCCGTGATAAACGACCCTCATTCCGTCAGTTTCATAAAAACGTACTCTTTTACGTAATGTATACATATACTCCTCCATGTTCTTTATTGTACTACAAGAAGAAACGAGTTTACAGGAAAACTTTGATGATATGGCTGAATGGTATCTTTCTATAAACCGATCATGCAGGTTCTTTTTCCTGCTATACATAAAAACCACCGCCCTCCAAAGCAGTGGTTCGATTTCTATTTATTCACCTGCAAGTCCAACCCATTCAGTCAACGCTTTAAAGCCGTCTCTGCTTCCGGCAAGAAAAAGCAGATCGCCTTCCTGGAATATATAATTCGGACTAATCATATCAGTAACTCCTGCAGCATTCTGGATTGCAATAATATTCAGTTCAAACTTTGTCCTCAGCCCACTGCCGACAACAGTTTGACCAACAAGAGGCTTCGGCAGAGAGGCTTTATAAATATTAATTTCTTCATTTAACTGGACAAAATCAAGAACCATATTGGCGCGAAGGCGGCTGGCAAGGCGAATCGCCATATCCCGCTTTGGATAAACAACTTCAGCGCCAATTTTTTCAAGTATCTCTCCATGTTCTGAAGTATCCGCCACAGAAATAACTTTCTTAATACCGAGGTTAATCAAATTCAGGGTAACTAAAAGAGACTTCTCCAGTTGTTCTTCCAAACAGACAATAACTACATCACAGTTTTTCACGCCGGAATCTTTTATGGATTTCTTATCATAATCATCAACCACAATAGCGCTTTCTGTCACGGTTCTGAGATCCTGCACTAAATTCTCGTCTTTATCCACAACAAGGAAATCATAGCCATACTCTGCCAATTGTATAGCAAGTGTATAACCAAATTTCCCTAAGCCAATTACTCCATAAGAAATTGTTTCTTCCTTCTTTTTTTTCATAAAGCCGAGCATATTCTCCCCCATTAACCAACTGTTACATTGCCCTCAGGATACCTCGCCCGGGTTTCTTCATAAAAATACCAGGCTGTTGCAATAGTCATCGGTCCCATTCTTCCTGTAAGCATAACCAGAATGGAAATCAGCTTCCCCCATTCATTCAACGAAGCTGTCGTCCCAAGCGACAGTCCTACCGTAGTAAAAGCACTCATCATCTCTGTAAAGGCTTCTGCTAACGAAAGTTCCGGGCACACAAGAAGCAAAATAAACGTACTGATTACGATATCCGCGATAGCCAAAACTACGACAACCGCCGCTTTTCTGAACGCCAGTGGCGGTAATGAATAATGAAAAGCCTCCGCTCTCGCATTGGTCGTTACACGACGTACCCCGAGCACAAGCGCAAAAACAGTACTCGTTTTTACTCCGCCCCCCGTTGATCCCGTTGAAGTGCCGATAAACATCAGGACCAGCATGACAAGCAATCCCGCAGGAGACCAGGATTCAAAAGGATACACCATATATCCTACCGATCTCGCCGATTGGCTGCTGAAAAATGCGACCAGCCAGGAAATAGGATTTGTCAGTTTAAGGAGCACAGCGCCGCCAATCAGAAGGAATACGGCCATAAAGATGGAAACCCGGGAGTGCATGCTGAGCTTGCGCCAACGAAACCGGTTTACCCAGCACTCACGAATTACAATAAACCCTAAACCGCCAACAAAAACAAGTGCTGTCGTAAGAATCAGCATAAAAGGATCTTCAGCATACATTTCCATGCTCCGTTCTTTCGTCAGAATTGTTAATCCCGCATTATTGAACGAAGAAATAGAATGGAAAATACTAAGCCCGATAGATTCCATCATTTCGTAATCGCGGCGAAAAACGAAATATCCAAGAAAGGCTCCGATGATCTCTATAAAAACCGTCGTTGCGAAAAGTGTCCGCAAGAAACGGACCACGCCGGAATAAGAATCAAGATTCATCGTATCATGAATCAGATTTCTTTGCCGTATCCCGACTTTCCGTCCAAGCATAAGCAGTACGCCTGCTCCCATGGTAGAAACGCCAAGCCCCCCTACCTGTATCAGCACCGCCAAGATTGCCTGCCCAAAAGGATTGAATACCGCTGCTGTATCAACAATAGATAAACCTGTCACGCATAAAGCACTAACCGCAGTATACAAAGCATCTACATAGGTTATACTTTGTCCGGGCATATGCCCCCAGGGAAGATACAGCAATATAGAACCGATGAAGCTGATGCTGCCAAAGGCTCCCGCAATAATGCGCGCAGGAGACCATCTGAACATATGTCTTCTCATCTATCCGCTCTCCATAATTTATACATGATTTTATTATATCATGAGGCTGGAAAAATATTCTTCACAAAAAAACCTCATCCGAAGATGAGATCTTAATGAATGACTGGTGCGGTTGGAGAGATTTGAACTCTCACGGATAAATCCACTACCGCCTGAAGATAGCGCGTCTGCCAGTTCCGCCACAACCGCATATAAACTTAAATATAAAAATAAACTTGGAATGGTGCGGCTGGTGAGACTTGAACTCACACGATCAAGGATCACTACCCCCTCAAAGTAGCGCGTCTGCCATTCCGCCACAGCCGCATATTTGGTGCCTCAGCACGGAATCGAACCGTGGACACAAGGATTTTCAGTCCTTTGCTCTACCAACTGAGCTACCGAGGCAAAATTGTGGCGACCCGGATCAGATTTGAACTGACGATCTCCGCCGTGACAGGGCGGCATGTTAGACCACTACACCACCGGGCCGTTTTGGTGGGCGATGACAGGATCGAACTGCCGACATTCTGCTTGTAAGGCAGACGCTCTCCCAGCTGAGCTAATCGCCCACTTGGTGACCTGTGGGGGATTCGAACCCCCGAACCCGCCGTGAAAGGGCGGTGTCTTAACCACTTGACGAACAGGCCACAAATGGTGATCCATCCGCGACTCGAACGCGGGACACCTTGATTAAGTCAAGTGCTCTACCGACTGAGCTAATGGATCAACTTGGCAGGGGTAGCAGGATTCGAACCTACGAATGACGGAGTCAGAGTCCGTTGCCTTACCGCTTGGCGATACCCCTATTGGCTCCTGAAGCAGGGTTCGAACCTGCGACATCGTGATTAACAGTCACGCGCTCTACCGGCTGAGCTATTCAGGAATTTATAGTACATCTTTGCAGATGATACTAACTTATGGAGCGGAAAACGGGACTCGAACCCGCGACCCCAACCTTGGCAAGGTTGTGCTCTACCACTGAGCTACTTCCGCATCTGTTTTAGCAACGACATTATTATACCATTGCTTAGTCATTTGTCAAGCAACTTTCAAAACACGTTCTGTTTCAAAAGCGCCTGAAACTCTGACGTCATGTCCAATACTCTACCATACGAGATTTCCCATGTCAATAACACACTTAAAGAAATGGGGCAATCATATTTCCCCTTCAGACACCCATTCCAACCTTCAGATGACGGCTGAAAATGGAATCTTCCCGATCCGTAAAATACCCCTAAATATTCAGCCACCGTAACTTCCCCTTCTATTTTCTCCACACTGGCAGTCCCATAAGCAGTCTTATCCACCAGGAATCGTCCATCCATGGCGATAAATCCTGCAGAAAGCCCCTCCAGTATAGCTGCAGCGAATGGGTCAATATCCTCGGATGAAATCACATTCTCAGTTGTCGACACGGCTCTCGTCAGAATTTTTTCCGTCGTCCGGGCAGCTTCTGAAGTCCCCGCCGCCAGGGAAAATGGACAGGTAAATAATGTTTCCACACCTAAATAATCCAATCCGGCGAGAAAACAATACAGGGAAATCAAATTTTCCTCTTTTACCCGGCATCTGCGTAGATCAATAATTGTCGCGGGTATTTCATCCAATGCATCTGACGCGCCGGCAGAAAGAGCTGAAAACACTTTCCACCCCAAGCTTTCCCATCCCGACTCGCCACCTTCGCAGATTTTCCTCCATATGGCAAACAGATCTTTCTGCTTTAGCAAAAGAGGTTTATCTTCTTTTTCCGGAATACAAAAATAATGAGCTGATACTTTTGCGTCAAGATTTGAACTTTCAATAAAATCGGAAGAAACTCCGGCTGCCTCCAATTTTGTTCGAAGATAGGCCGGCGGCACCCCCATATCAATCAATCCGCCAACCAGCATATCCGGCGTTAGTTTTCCATTACAACGGATAAATAAAGCTTTCATCACTGCACATCCTCCCTTTGCCGTCCCTTGCCGGGACCATCCTCCGCCACATCGACACCGCCCTGTCCAAAAGTTTTCATTTCATTAACCATATCCAAAGCAGCATCAAAAAGTGAAAGTCCCATCGCTGAACCAAACCCTTCTGCTACGGTAAAATCATAGTAGAAAAAAGGTTTCATTCCCAGTTTCTTCATTTGTATTTGATGAACAGGCTCATTATAAGCCGCTGATGAAAATACATAATCCCTTACTTCAGGATATACTTCTATTGCAGCAAGAACGGCAGCACCGGTTACCGCATTGTCAAATACGATGGCAATCTTCTCTCTTGCCGCCTGTACCACAAGGCCAAAAAGTCCTGCAATTTCAGCGGAGCCTACGCGAGACAATACGCCGACAGGATCATTTGCCATATTTCCCACATCATCCATATGGAGAGAAAATCCGTCTTTTAGGGAATTTTCCTGTAACTCCTTTTTCATAATGGCAGCTGTTACGCCTAAGGCGGACAACAAGGAACGCTCACCTATATTCCCCAGCCCCACAGCTTGAATACCCTGAACTGCCAATGTCCTTGCTACAGACATCCCGATCGATATAGCAGCGGATACCGCATCTTGGTCTAAAGCGGGATTTCCACGATGAGTTCCGTAAACCACCTTATTTGTCAAAACACCTTCTATGTCATTGGTATTCTGTTCCAGCCCCACATCAATAAGATACACCGGAGCACCAAGCGTACGAGCCACCGCACTTACAGTGCCCAATCCTCTGGATACCATCTGTACTTCTGTCAAACTTGTTTTACCGCCAGTCTTATTTTCTCCGTCTACCGCCGTATCACCCGCCATAATGACAATCGCTTTATTCAGCTTTCCAGGTTTTATTTTTCCTGTAATCCCCGCCAACCTGACTGCTATATCCTCCAGCTTTCCCAAGGAATGGATCGGCTTAATTAAATTATCCACATAAAGCCGGCAAGCCTCCATGGTTTCCTTATCCGGTGCCTGTATTCCGCTCATTCTGCCACTCCCGTTCTTTTATCCGCGCCGTCTTTATAAACAGCAAGCGCCATATCCAATATTTTCTTTTGTATACTTGCGCCAACGGCTTCCCCAAGACGGATATCCAAATCAATATATTCTGTAAGACCGATCGCCTTCAGTGATTTTCTGTGAGCCTGCTCCAAGGACAAATGAGAAGCCATCAGGTATTGAACGGATTCCTCAGACAGTGCTTTTGCAATAAATGCACTGGCAGTAGAATTAAATCCGTCAATAATCGTCAGGCAGTGATTGGCAGCCGCACCAAGCATAACGCCCGTCATACACCCGAATTCAAAACCTCCAACTTTAGACAGCACATCCAAACCGTCAGCAGGATCCGGCTGATTGACATCAAGTGCTTTTTGCACCATCTCAATTTTATGAAGAAGACGGGCATCGGAAATATTTGTACCACGCCCCGTAACCTCAACAGCATTCCACCGGTTAAATGCTCCAAGTATGCAGGCAGACGCTGTCGTATTCGCAATCCCCATCTCTCCCACCGTAAAGACACGGTATCCTTCTTTTATTTTATTTTCTGCGATTTCAATACCGGCTTCTATGGCGTGAATCGCCTCTGTCCTGCTCATGGCCGCCCCTTCTGTTATGTCCTTGGTTCCGAAAGCAATTTTTTTATGAAGCAAACCGGGCACATCACTCATGTCCGCATTGACTCCCATATCCACTACGACCATATGAGCACCGCAATAATGAGCCAGAGCATTGGCTGATGCGCCTTTTACATCCACATAAGATTTTACCATGCCTACTGTTGTAGACTGGGGGTAAGCAGATACTTTCTGACGATACACGCCATGATCCGCACAAGCCACCACCATACAGCATTTAGGAATCTCGGGTAATACCTCCCCTGTAACTCCTGCATACTGAATCACCATCTCTTCCAGCTTGCCCAAATCCCCTACACCCACATAAAGATCGTCCCAGCGCTTCTGCGCCTTATACATGGCCTCTCTGTCCAAGGGATGAATACGCCCAATTGTTTCATCTAACAATCCCATATTTATTTTCGCCTTTTATCATTAAATTCTATAAAGATTATAATTTAGATTCTGCTTAAATTATACCATAGAAAAACAGCAGCCTGCAGATATCTTCCGCATGACATGGCAGGTATCCATGAGAACACTTACATCGGAATTTCCACAAAAAAAGAAATGCTGCAGAAAATTCTCTGCCACATTCCTTTACACTGCTTTCTACTTTTTAATAATATGCAGACGCCCATCCATCAGTGAATCAGGAAAAGGGAACTCCATTTTCTTACCTGAGAAATCCACAATGAAATATCCGTCTTCCACACTTATGATAATCCCTTCGCCATACACCTTGTTACTGACTTTCGTACCGCTGCCAACCTCTATATAATTCGTCATGATCCGCTCTTTCCGTGTGGAAGTTGCCTGTACAGGAAGAGATTTAACATCCTTTAGCGCCATCTTTACGGGCGGCACCTTATAAATACGAGCTACGCTGCCGGAATGCTTAATCGGTTTCTTTTTCTTCATCCCCGTTTCAGGGAAAGCACTTTTCAGCAGTTTCACCGGCAGTCCTGAAGGATACAGAACAAACTCCCCCGTCCGTTCATAAGTTACATAGGTTCCCCGTTCTGTAATCTTTCCTACCACACCGGGACCTAAAATATCATCGACCACGTGCAAGCCAATCTTGACAGGTGAACGGCCCTCTCCCGGGTTCCGCTCCGTTTCCCTGGCATCGGTACGATCAAACTTGAATACGGGATTTCGATCATCTTTCGCATATTCCCTTTTGACAAAAGGCTTCGGTTCTCCTCTTCGTTCTGTATGTTTACGGCGGGGGATGATTTTTTCAATCACTCCGAACTGCACCGTCATGCTCTCTTTATTGATTTCCTTAACCGCTCCGGTTCCCAATTCCCTGTCATGGAATTCAGCTCCCACTTCCAGCTTTCTTCTTTTTAAACCGTCCCGCTTCCCTTTAACTCTTCTATTACGGCTCCCGTCACGGCCATCATAACTTTTGCGAGAAAAAGCCCCCCTTTTGCTGCGGAAATCCTTATGAGTCTCTTTTATATCTTTACTCTTTTCCATATTTGCCCCCAAATATAAAATTCTATCCTGCCTATTATACACGATAGCGGAAATTTACACACGAAAATAAGAACTCTATTCTGTCATCCATCATAAAAATATACCCGCTCCGCCATCTTCCTATGATAAAATAGAAAAAATGCTTTCTTCTGTAACGGAAAGGAGTTCTCATGAAAAAACTTCTCATCATTATTATACTGCTCGTCACCGCAGCTGTCGGATTCTATTTTGGTTACTGGACAAACACCCCTGCCTATGCCGCTGGAGAAATACAGCAGGCAGTACAAAAAAAAAGATCTGCAACTTTTTAAAGAACGGGTAGATATGGAAAAAGTTTATTCTTCTGCCATTGACGATATCCTGTCAGAGCTGAAAGCAGACGGGCAACCAGAACATAAAATGGCCGCCACGGTCATCAGAGGACTAAAAAAAGATCTCATTCGTGAACTCATCCGGCGTACGGAATTGAAATTCCAGGCAAAAGAAGTCCCGGATTCATCCCTTATGGATAAACCGCTCAAAAGCATCACTGCTTACATCGGTTCTGCCGCACTCTCCATGACAGATGTTTTAGATGTGGAAGAAAAAGATGGGCTTGCTTTTGCCAATATAAAACTTCATGATAAAAAATTAGACCAAGACTTCCTATGGCGCGTACAACTTGAAAAAGATCCGAACAATAAATGGACAGCTGTAAAAATCGTTAATTTGAAAGAATACATGAAAAAGCGAAAAGAATTATTGAAAAATCAGGTTGAATTCTGACAAAGATTCTTATTCACAATCCATTCTGAACGCTTGCGCATTTCCAAAAGAATTTGTGTAAAGGGCTGGCACAAAACGTAAAAAAATGTTTTGTGCCAGCTTTTTTATGCTATCCATTTAAAACCTCGCAATATTTTTCGAAAAAATGCACAAACATCCTTACTCCGCGATACTGCATTTTAAACCTTATGCAGTTTTAAGGAATCACCGTAAAATTTTACGATGGCAATTCATTTATTTAAATTCACTTATTTACACGATTTTCACCTGCCTTATATCAATTATCTTTTGAATCCAAGTATTCTTTCAATACCGCCGCCTGATTATGAGTCTCATCCTTAGCGCCGAAAAGAAGAGTTACTTTCTTATCTTTCCCTAAATGATGAATCATATCCTCTAAACGTTTGATCGCCGGATTATCTTCAAGTTCTTTTCTGTATTTATTCCTAAAATCATCAAATTTATCCGGATCATGTCCGAACCATTTTCTAAGCGCTGCAGAGGGTGCCACATCTTTTTCCCATATATCAATGGCAGCCTTTTCTTTTGACAAACCTCTGGGCCACAAGCGGTCCACAAGAATCCTTTCCCCGTCGTCAGGGCTGGCAGCTTCATACACTCTTTTTATACAGATCCGCATACTGCACCTCCTTTTTTATTTTACAATATGTGCAAAATAATGTGCAAAATAAAAATAAGAGCCCCGCAAAGAAGCTCTTATCTTTCACTCTATTAAACTATACAGATTACATCATTCCGGCACCGGGCATCGGAGGCATCGGAGGCATTGCCGGTTTATCTTCCGGTTCATCTCCAACGATGGCTTCTGTTGTCAGTACAAGTGCCGCAATAGATGCTGCATTCTGCAAAGCGGAACGGGTAACTTTTGCAGGATCTACAATACCTGCAGCAATCATATCCTCATATTTATCTTCCGCTGCATTGTAACCGATGCCGACCTTTGCAGCTTTTACCTTTTCAGCCACAATCGCACCTTCCATGCCTGCATTGCTTGCAATCTGGCGGATTGGCGCCTCAACAGCATGACGGACAATATTGATTCCTGTCTTTACATCACCTTCTGCTTTGATTCCATCCAGTTCTTTCTGGATATCAACAAATGTCGTACCGCCGCCTGCTACAATGCCTTCTTCTACAGCCGCACGGGTTGCATTCAGAGCATCTTCAATGCGGAGCCTCTTGTCCTTCATTTCCACTTCAGTTGCTGCACCAACTTCAATGACAGCCACCCCGCCGGACATCTTGGCCAAACGTTCCTGAAGCTTATCTTTATCAAACTGGGAAGTTGCCACTTTGAGCTGCTCACGGATCTGTTCCACACGGGATGCGATAGCTGCTTTATCTCCCGCACCACCGACAATTGTTGTATTATCTTTTGTAATGCGAACCTGGTGTGCTGTGCCAAGATCTTCAATAGAAGCGCTATCCAGCTTACGGCCCATATCTTCGGAAATCACCTGCCCGCCGGTAAGCACAGCAATATCTTCCAGCATGGCTTTGCGGCGGTCACCAAAACCAGGAGCCTTGACCGCAGCGCACTTGAATGTCCCGCGAAGCCTGTTGACTACGAGTGTCGCCAGCGCTTCACCTTCTACGTCTTCCGCAATAATGAGAAGTTCTTTACCTGCCTGTACCACTTTCTCCAACAGCTGGATAATATCCTGAATTACAGGGATCTTTTTATCGGTAATGAGAATGTATGGATCATTCATGACACATTCCATTTTATCAGCATCGGAAACCATGTACGGGCTGAGATACCCACGGTCAAACTGCATACCTTCCACAACTTTAAGGCTTGTACCCATAGTTTTGGAATCTTCTACAGTAATAACACCATCATTACCTACTTTTTCCATGGCATCAGCAATCAGATTACCAATGGTAGAATCAGCAGAAGAAACAGAGGCTACCTGTGCAATCTTAGCCTTCGTATCAACGGATACAGCTTTCTTTTTAATTTCTCCCACGAGAACGTCTACTGCCTTTTCGATTCCTTTTTTCAGAACCATCGGGTTTGCACCGGCAGCTACGTTCCTCATCCCTTCATGAATCATGGACTGAGCCAGCAGTGTAGCAGTTGTCGTACCGTCACCGGCCACGTCATTTGTCTTTGTTGCCACTTCCTTCACAAGCTGGGCACCCATATTTTCAAAGGGATCTTTCAGCTCAATCTCACGGGCGATGGATACACCGTCATTAACGATATTCGGTGCGCCATATTTCTTGTCGAGGACTACATTACGCCCCTTGGGCCCAAGAGTAATCTTTACTGCATCTGCCAGTTGATCAACACCTTTTAAAAGCGCTTTGCGAGCTTCTTCATTATAAAGAACTTTCTTTGCCATTTATATCACTCCTATACATTTATACAAACAATTCCTATACATTTATACAAACAATATTAAAGTTTTCCAAGAATATCTCTTTCAGAAAGAAGAAGGAACTTCTTTCCGCCTTCTTCAATATCAACACCGGAATACTTTGCAAAAAGAACTCTGTCACCTACCGCCACTTCAAACGGTAAACGTTCTCCGTTGTCAAGGACCTTCCCGCTGCCAATGGCAATAACTGTCCCTTTCTGGGATTTCTTCTGCGCTGTATCAGGAAGCAAAATACCGCCTGCGGTCTTGGATTCTTCTACATCGACTTCGACAAGAACACGATCTGCTAATGGTTTTAACATTTCAATTCCTCCTTTACTTATTAGCACTCACCATCTTTGAGTGCTAACTTACGTTATTATAATACATACTTTTGGGTTGAAAATCAAGAGCATAATAATTATTTTTTTATTTCATTGAAAAAGAAGAGGCTCTCAATAGACTCTCCTTCTCCAACTCCTTATTTATCTTTCCTGTTCCAGTCCCTCACCAAGCATTCTTACATCAAGAGGAATATGGACGCCAAACTTTTCTTTCACCCGTCTTTGAACTTCATGGAGTACAGCCAAAACGTCTTCACAGGAAGCATTTCCATTATTCACCACAAAATCCGCATGCTTGGTAGATACCTCTGCATCACCGATTGCAAATCCGATCAATCCGCAGGCTTTAATCATGGGACCCACATGGTATCCCGGCGGCCGGAGATACATTGTCCCTGCACTTCTTTTTTCCAAGGGTTGCTTCGCTCGGCGGGATTGCTGATGGTCATCCATTTCTGCCTTGATTTTTTCAGAATCTCCTATCGCCAAATGAAGTTTGACGCCATAAATAACATCGCCGTTGTGCATAAATACACTATCACTTTCGCCATAGTGCAGGTCGTCCCAACCATATACTTTGTCTATTTCCCCATCAATAGATACGGCATAAACCTCTTCTACTACATTTCTCATTTTGCTGCCATAACCATTGGCATTCATGAAAGCGGCCCCGCAAAGTGTACCGGGAATCCCCACCGCCCACTCAAATCCGGTAAGGCTGTTCTTTTGTGCAAATCGTGCTACGGTTCCCGTTCCTACTCCGCCATAAGCAGTAATCCAAGTTTCAAAGCAGGTCATCTCCGGTTTTATACGGGAAGTACAAATCGTTACCCCGCGAATTCCTTTATCACTAATCAGGCAATTGGAACCGCCGCCAATCAATGTCACCGGCAAACCTTCCGCAGCTGCTTTTCTTAAAACAGCAATCAGTGATTCTTTATCAGCCGGACTCACGAACACATCTGCATTTCCGCCGATGCCATAAGTATTATGGTTTGCCATCGGTTCATTTACTTTAATCAGTCTTTCGTCTAAAATCCCCTCAAAAAAGCTGTTCCAATTTGTCATTTTTGCAAATCCAATACATCCATACCCTGCGCCATCGCATCAGAAATGATCTTCTGAATATCCGCAGCCACCTGGTTCCATCGAATAAATGCCTGTAAGTATTCCTGGGCATCACTATTATTGCTTATAAGTAAGGCCAGTTCCTGAAGATGGCGATACTCCTGCTCATCCGTTTCCTGCCCCGCCAGCTTCGCATAGTCAGATTTCATCTGTGCCATGATATACTCTTTAACCATTTTCCCCGCATCTGCATTACTCTTAATTTTTTCCGCAGCCTGCGTAAGTCTTTTCATCTCATCACATTCACGAATTGCCTTTGCCAATGCATGCGCTTCATCATAAGTATTCATTGCTCCCAGTTCCTCCTTTAAATAAACGACCGCTCTGTTTCAGCAAATGGGGAAATCCGACCTGGCGCATCGCTTCCATTGCCACAATCGCCACCGCATTTGATAAATTCAGGGAACGCGCTTCTTCTATCATGGGTATGCGGATACAGTCTTCTTTATGGCTCCGCAGCAATTCCTCGGGAAGTCCTTTCGTTTCTTTCCCAAAGACAAGTACATCGTCCCCATCATAGGAAATATCTGTATAGGAACGTATCGCTTTTGTCGTATTTAAATAAAAATGGTGACCCGCAAGCATCCGTACCACGGAATCATAATTCGGATGCACATGGACGTCAAGCAGATCCCAGTAATCAAGCCCTGCTCTTTTCAGATGTTTATCATCAATCTGAAATCCAAGCGGTTCAACCAAGTGAAGCGTCAAATGTTCTGCTGCACAAAGTCTTGCTATATTTCCTGTATTTCCCGGAATTTCAGGCTCCACCAAAACTATATGCATAATTAAATTACTCCCAATTAGAAATAACTGCCATACCGCTCCCTGTATTTATCTTTCATCTCGCCTGACTCATACGCCTTAAATGTATGAGGTTTCTGTCCCTTGTAAGAAATACGGTAAATAATATCTATATCCAATCCATTAACAGGAATTCTGTACACATTTTCATGGAAACCGTCAGAAGGTTGAAGAATAGGCAATCCCGTAGCTTTAACCCCCTCATTGAAAGTAAAACTCGGCTTGTAATCAGGATCTTCCACCTGGCGGGGATCCAGCTCCTTTTCTGTGAGCGGCTCTTTCATCATGACTTCCACATTCAAATAATCAACAGCAATAACCGATTCTATTTTATTTGCTTCTGCAGTTACGGAAACTGCTAAAACTGCCGCCATAAAGGTTGGTATGAATATTGATTTCATAACTCCTCCTATCATACATCCAGTTTATTGTATCACATTGACTATGCCCTGCAAATAATTATCTTTTTATATGGCAAAGTTTGCGAATGCAGTCACAACTCTTTTTCTGTACCACATTTATATGTAATAGTCTAAAACACGAAAAAAGAAGACCCGCAGGTCCTCTTTTCTTGTTTTACTTTCTTTCCTTAATCCTCGCCGCTTTACCGGACAGTCCGCGCAAATAGAACAGCTTGGCGCGGCGGACAATACCGTGGCGCTTCACTTCAATCTTTGCCAAACGCGGAGAATGAATCAGGAATGTTCTTTCTACACCTACGCCATAAGAAATACGACGTACAGTAAATGTTTCCCTTACGCCATGATTTCTTCTCGCAATAACAATGCCTTCGAACACCTGGATTCTTTCAGTCTTGCCTTCGACAACCTTTACATGCACACGAACCGTATCACCCGGACGAAATGCAGGGATGTCATTGCGGAGTTGTTCATTTTCCAAGGTTTCAATAATATTCACGATCTTTTCCTCCTTCTCACAAGACATTCATGCCGATCGCATTTGGCAGAGGACTGTCCAGATTAACGGTGTTATTATACTACAGAAAGAATGGATTTGCAATCATCATTTGATTCCAGACAGTTCGTCTCTGCTGAAGTTTCATTTAATTAAAGCCCTGCCATGGGAATAGCCAATTTTTTTAATTTTTTTAAAGCTTTCCCTTCAATCTGACGAATACGTTCGCGGGTAACTCCAAAATATTTTCCCACTTCTTCCAATGTACGCTGGGTTCCATCATCAATTCCGTACCGCAGTGCAATAACGCCTTTTTCACGTTCCGTCAATGTTTCCAAAAGCTGATGGATCTGCTCACGGCGCATAGTTGCTGCCGCCTCATCTTCCGGAGATGCTGTCTTCTGATCCTCAATAAAGTCTCCCAAATGGGAATCTTCCTTTTCACCAATAGGCGTTTCTAAAGAAATAGGATCCTGTGCCGCTTTTTTAGCTTCACGAATTTTTTCCACACTGGTTTCCATTTCTTTGGCCAGCTCTTCGTTTGTCGCTTCCCTACCATGTTCCTGCAAGAAATGTCGCCCTACACGGTTCATTTTATTAATGGTTTCCACCATATGAACCGGTACACGGATAGTTCTAGCCTGATCCGCAATAGAACGGGTAATAGCCTGTCGAATCCACCATGTAGCATAAGTACTGAATTTATATCCTTTCGTGTAATCGAACTTATCCACGGCTTTCAAAAGTCCCATATTCCCTTCCTGAATCAAATCAAGAAAAGGCATTCCCCTGCCGGGATATTTTTTCGCAATAGACACGACAAGTCGAAGATTAGCATTGGCCATTTCCTTTTTCGCTTCTGCCGCCATCCGTTTTTGTTCATCAGTAGCTTCAGGCATTTTTCCAATTTCAATCGTCTGTGCCAGTTTCATTTCCTGTTCAGAAGTTAAAAGAGGTGTCGTACCGCATTCTCTTAGATATAATCGAACCGGATCGGTTATCCCAGCCGGATCGGCAGAAATATCACCATCCCCCTTTTCCCATTCCTTTTCATCAACATCTGCTTCTGCATCGCCATCTTCTAAAAGTTCATCTTCAAATTCTTCTTCCGACTCTCCATCTCTAAACTCATCTTTACCGTCTTCTTCATAAATAATTTCTACGCCACCTTCATGAAGCGCCTTAAAAACAGAATCTAACTGTTTGGACGTCAGAGATTTTTCTTTTGTAAAAAGAAGTATGTCATCATATTTAATATTGCCATCTGCATTCACTTTATCCTGCAATTCTTTAAGCCACTGTGCAAGTTGAGCCGCTTTAGCCGCCAATAAGGACACCTCCTGAATAAACTTGTAATGTGTTTTCCCTATAGAACTCTCTATTTTTAAATTAAATTAATTTACTCCATTTAGAAGCCTGTTTATGCTGGGGATACTTTATTAACAGAACAACATGATACTCCTATCCATAGAAAATTGCAAGGAAGAATCTCCATATTGATTTTTCTTGCAATAAAATAACACAAAAAAAGATCCGTATATACAGACCTTTTTCTGTTCACAAAATGTGAAACTGCTGGTGACCCAGGGGGGATTCGAACCCACGACCTACCGCTTAGAAGGCGGTTGCTCTATCCAACTGAGCTACTGAGCCATGCTGGTCGGGGCAGCCGGACTCGAACTGGCGACCCCCTGCTCCCAAAGCAGGTGCGCTACCAACTGCGCCATACCCCGCAATACTACAAGAGTATATTACATATAATCTTGTATGTCAATAAAAATGTATTTCATCACACCTTTTTATGCCCCACATCTTCTGCACGGACAATTCCCAAGTAAATACAAGCGATGATCCATGCCACATAATCATCTACAGGAACAGGAATACGGCGGAATCCGTCCGGGATCAAACGCCGCCAGCCGGTCACAGGATGTTCTCTTTTATACCATGTTTCCCCCATTTCCGTTGTATATTTTTCATCCACTAATTCTATTTTTACATTCTTTTCACGCTCTTTCAAGAGCATCACCGTCCGCTGCTGCATCTCTTTATGATGAGTGCCGTTTCCCATCACAATGACACCGATGTCGTATGCGTCAAGAACCCCCTGGACTTCTTTCTCAAAATCTTCTGTTTGGATAACCTTTTTCCTTGCGAGACTCCCATTTTTATAGACAACAGCCACACCGGTTTTTACTGAACCAGGATCAAGAGCAAGTATCATGAAATATCTCTTTCTACTTCAATATCAATTAAAAGCGGCCCATCCGAATAGATATCTTTTTTCGCTTTTATAACGAGAACACATTTGCTGTTATATCCTTTTACTTTTTCAATCACCGAAAGCAGTTCCTGCCCTTCCAGCTGTCCCACCTTTCCTGTAATCGGATCCGGCAGTATCCCTTTATCCTTTGCTAAATGGTTCAATTCATTCAGCATACTCAGAACCTGGGCATCCGGCCGTTTAAGACCTTTATAATTGAGCATCTTCGCCGTCATGATGGTTTCATTCGCATGAAAAACCAGATTATTATCATGAACATCAAATTCCACAATTGCCGGCTCCCCTAAAATCAGGTTTCCCGCAGCAACAACACGAACAAGCTTCTTATTGCTTGCACCTGCCACTTGATCAACGGCTTTGTCAAATGCAATCTTCGGCATACGTACAAGGTAGACATCTTTGTCACTGACATTCATTCGTTCTTTCAGCAAATTATTGATATCATTCAAAATACTCCCAAGTACCTGCTCAGATTGTTCTTTGGACATATTCTCATCAACAACCGCATCAGTAAGCACCTGTCCTGCACGAAAAACGACAGTGCCTTCACGGATAGCCGCAATATTCCCAAGAAGCGCTTCCTTCTCGCTGTTCAGTTTTGTAATATTACCGGAAAGTTCTTCTTTTGTTTTTTCCAACTGTTCTATTTCTTCTGCAGACTGCCGGATACCTGCCTGCGCTTCCTGGTAAGCATTTTGTACAGAAAATAGTTCACTCTGCACGTAAGCACGCTGGCTTTCCACCCGTTCCAATTCTTTTACTGTCTTTTCCGATTTTTTTGTTACCCCTTCATACTCTTTATTCCTTGCCTCAAGCTGCTTTTTACCTTCATCAAGTTCTTTATTTTTTACGATGATCTCCTGATTAAGGTTTGCCATCTGTGCCTGTAATTTGCTCAAGCCAAAAAGCGCTACGCGTACATTTTCATTTACTACGGCAAGCACAGCAACTGTCAGGAATGAAATAAGGACACCTGAAATAATCGTAACGATAACGGAAGTATATTTTGGCCGCAGTCCAAAGAGCGTCATTCTCTTTTTCCCCACCTTGGATCCAATTTTATCGCCAAGAAATGCAATGAGTCCGCCCATCAGCATAAGGACGAAAAACATAGCAATGCCAATAAACATACTGACCTCCTTCAGTTAAAATACCACAGCGAAGAAATTAAAAAGAGAGAACGCACAATATAATTACTGATTAACCCGCTTAATCAAGTACACTGCACAAATAAGAGCGATCAGGTTTGGGAGCCATACTGCTGCCACCGCAGAAATTACATGCCCTTTTCCAAGCGCTTCAAGAAATGTCATTACGGCATAATATACAAAAATAATAACTACTGAAAGTCCAAATCCGATTGATGATGATGATCGTTCGCGCTGCACGCCGAGAGGCGCTCCTACGAGACCAAAGACAAAACTCGCAAAAGGAAGTGAAAAACGGCGATGAATTTCCATAACAATGGCAGTCGCATCTTCATGAGCAGCCTCATAAGCTTTTCTTGCTGTAAAGAGCTCCCGAATGGTCATCTCATCATAATCTTTATGCTCTTTTTGTATCGTTTCCGGCGACTGCCCATAAGGAATAAATTGATTCTTAAAACGCATCGTGCGGCTAATTCCATCTTCACCAAGATCATAAATAGTACCGTTTTCCATAAACCATTTACCATCTTTCCAAACGGCATTTGGCGCATTTTCCACGCGGATAACAGCTTCATTTTGGAATTCCTGAATCGTTATATTTTCCAATTTTTTATTTTCAGGATTATATCTCCTCGCATAAAGCAAATGGGCAATTTTTCCATTTTGTACATCACGAAGAATAACATGATCCGTAACCCCCGGATTCAAATTACGTTTAATTTCAATATTGATAACCTGTTCATATTTCCGATTCGTCCATGGCACCACATACTCATTAAAAGCCACCGCACATAAACTAATTAAAAAAGTAAGGATAAAAATAGGCATGACCAATCGACTAAAGCTCTGTCCGGATGTCCGCATAACAATCAACTCGCTGGAACCGGATAGCCGAGATGTCGCCATTAACGCCCCCAATAAGACCGCCATAGGAAACGTATAAACAATAATCCGGGGCAGTGCCAATATAAATATTTTCAGCGCTGCGGTAGAAGATGCACCATATTTTGTAACATAGTCCGCAATTTTCAGCAGTGTATCCGCCCCGAGAAATATAGCAGTAAATGCGGCAACACCAAACAAAAAAGGTCCCAGGAATTCCTTAAGGATATATTTATCAAGTATACGCATCAGAATCCCACTCCTTTAATCAAATAAATCATAGGCTGAAATTTTCTCCCAGGTAGAATTTTCTCGCCACAGGATCTGCAGCAATATCACCGGATTTTCCATTAAGCAGAATCTTCCCTTCTGAAAGGATATACGCATTATCCACAATCCGAAGAGTTTCACGAACATTATGATCTGTAATTAAAATACCGATACCTCTTGTTTTAAGATGCATGACAACGCTTTGTGTATATCTTCGACAGCAAGAGGGTCTACACCGGCAAAAGGTTCATCCAGCAATATAAAGGACGGCCCCATGGTCAAAGATCTGGCAATTTCTGCCCGCCTCCGTTCACCGCCTGAAAGGGCATCTCCCCTTGTATCCTTTACATGGGTAATGTGAAACTCCTCCAGAAGCCCTTCCGCCTTTTCTTTTCTCTCTGCAGGGCTTAATTCTGTTCTTGTTTCCAGTAAAGACATCATATTTTCCCATACTGTCATTTTGCGAAATATGGAAGCTTCTTGGGGTAAATAGCTGATACCGAACTGATGCCGTTCATGAATAGGCATATGATCCAAAGATTTCCCATCAGCAGTCACATCCCCTTCATCAGGCCGGATAATGCCGACAATCATATAAAAAGTTGTGGTTTTTCCCGCACCGTTAGGCCCGAGCAGACCTACAACTGTTCCCTGTTCAACTTCTACATTTACATCATTAACTACGGTACGTTCTCCGTAGCGTTTGATTAAATGATGTGTTTCTATTTTCATTTGTGATCCTTATCAAAAAAAGAACTTTGTGCCGGTTCGTCGGCATAGGATGGTCTTCCTGCGATAGGAGTTTCTTCTGTCACGCGTTCTGTGCTGCCCGTTTCAGCGGCTTGGTTTCCGGCATCCATACTTGATGCGCCTGCAGTGTTTGTAATTGTGATTGTGCTTCTTCCGGAAGTCTCTACAATTTTCTCTGCATCCCGCATAATCAGCTCAGGTCCGTCAAAAGAATTCCCATTCTGCACAACATGGGCATTTCCTGTCAATATCAGTTTACCATCGATCCCTTCCTGTCCACTTCTTGTATAAACAGCTTTGTCCCCATATCCATTCATTTGATGCATAGTACTGGAAAGGTATACTCCACCGGTTGCTTCTATCTTTACCTGTTTCATATTTCCTTCGATCAAAGGCGCCTCGATAATACCATCAACAGATTCCAGGTAACCATTCCCTTGAATTTTACCGAATCCGGTTTCCGGATTATACATGATGTCATCTCCTTTCATCGTGCGCTTTTCCGCTTCATCATGAATATAGACTCCACCTACACCACGAGTTGTTTTATCTTCATATAAATACATTTTTTCCGCGGTCATAACAGTCTGGTCTTTTTGGTACTCAACACCTCCATCTAGCCATGCGCTGCGGTTTTCAAAATAATATTGGCCTTTTTTACCGGTAACTACAGCGCCCTCATTAGCATGAATAACCACATTCCCTGTAGCAGTGACTGTTTTAGCTTTTCCATCATAAGTCAATACATCGGCGGTGATATCATCTGCCCATGCCGTACCGCCTGCTGCAATTAAAAATACTGCCAGGAATCCATATATTTTCCTCACTTATTTGCCTCCTTATCAGCAAGTTTAGCATGTCCTTTTGCTATAATTTTTTCAAGTACACGATCGGCCGTAAATGAATCTGCTGTTAATATTCGCCCGTCCTTTTCCGCGGTAAATGAGCAATCTGTGGATAAAACCTGCTTCTTCCCATCATAGGTCAGGTTTTTGGCATAAAGAATAAGGCCGTCTTTCGTCTTTCCCTCAATATCTCCCTCAAGATTTACTGTTTGCTCCGCTCTTTTTATGACCCCCTTCTTTGCTTTAATAGACAATTCATTCCCATCTTCTGCAAAAAAGCCTTCTATATCCGTAAGATAAACCGTATTTCTATCACTTTCCATCCTAACATGACGCGCTCTCAGATTCCATATAACTTTGCCGTCTTTTTCTTCATTCAGGTTAATATCATTGAACTCCACTGCCTGTGTTGTATCATCACCAATAAAAATAGAATTACCGTCTCCTTTAAAAAGTATGTACACTCCTAAGGTGATCAAGACCATGAGTACTACACCAATGATAAGTTTCTTATGTTTTTTCATGCACTGCCTCCGCTCTTTCCGCAAAAGGTACTCCGCGGATAATTTCCTCTTTTTCTTCATCTGTCATCCGGCAATACATCTCAATACTCCATGGTTCCGTCCAAAAAAGATGCTGGAACCACATCCAGTCGGCAGGATGCGCTTTAATAAACTCTTCCATAATGGTAGCCATTTTTTGTGCGTTCACCAGCAAATCATGTTTCTTATCTCCGGTTTCCTCATAATAAAAATGCTTTCCTACACAAATGGTATTTCCTATGCAGTCTTCATTCCTAACTACAAAGATAGGAAGTACCGGAGCTTTGAACTTCTTGGCAAAAACCACGGGCCCCTGGGGAAAGGAGAAAATCCGATTCATGAAACGAACCGGTATCCCCACTCTATCTCCATCTTTATCAGATAAAAATCCGAGAATATGGTTCTTTTTCATGGAACGGGCCGCTGCAATCATTTCATAGCCGCCTGTTCCGGTCAGATAAATATGTTCGCCTGATTCCGCCCGATATTCATTAATAATCCTCATCAGAGCATCATCTTTCTGTTTTTTGCCAATAGCGGACGTATCATATCCATGCAGAGCAAGACCGGCTCCAAGCCATTCCCAGTTTCCTACGTGGGCAGTAAGCCCCACAATCCCTTTCCCCTCTGCATATGCAGCCTCCAGATACTCCGGATGATCAATAGAAACATATTCATCTATATGAAGTTTCTCTCGGCACAGCCGCGGCATATACAGCATTTCCATCGCCGACATTCCTACACGTTGATACACTTTATTCAACAGCCGCTCCGCATCTTCTCTTTCACATAACAGACCTGTCATAATCTGCTCAATTCCACGATTACGTTGTTTCGGTATCCGATTCATAATTGCCGGCCCCAGAAAAGAACCTATCGCTAAAATATTTTTATAGGGCATTCTGCAAAGTATGCTGCTAACCATCTTAAGCAAATGATATTTTACATTAGAAAGCATGTCTTCTCTTCCTCAAAAATCAGTTTCCTAAATTATATAACTATTGCCGGGCAGGTGCCTCTTGCATTTCCGAATAAAATGACGCAACCGCTTCATCCCACCGTCCCTGTTCCCTGAGTATTTCTTCAATAAACTCTCTCGCTGCTCCACTTCCCCCGGCACGGCGGGAAACAAATTCCGCCTTTTCTAAGTTTTCAGGAGCTCCATTTGATGGACTGCCTGCTATTCCAACTTTATCAAAAAGAGGCAGGTCATTTAAATCATCTCCCATGAAAGCGACTTCTTCCCAACACAAACGATACTTTTCCAAGGCCGCTGCCACGGCCTGTACCTTATTTTTCACCCCCATAAGGAGCACATCTACTTTTAATTCCTCCGCCCGCACACGGACAATATCCGAAGTACGCCCGGTAATAAAACCGGTAATATATCCCATACGATGTGCCAGCCCCAAGGCCATTCCATCCTGGGCGTGGAAGATTTTATAAACTTCGCCTTCCGTCCCTAAAATCAATGTACCGGAAGTCAGGGTTCCATCTACGTCGAAAAAGAATGCCTTTATACTTCGCGAACCTCTCATCAGACCACACCTTGTCTCAACAAATCTGTGACATGCACCATACCTATAGATTTTCCATCCTTATCCACTACAGGAAGCACCGTGATAGGATGAGGCGCATGTTTTTCCATTTTATGGAGTGCTTCTGCCGCCAACTTATCAGCAGTTATTACCAAAGGATTCTGTGTCATCACTTCTTTTATGGTGAGCATCAGAAAATCTTTTTCTTTTTCCAGCCCACGACGGACATCTCCATCTGTCATAAGCCCCTTCAGCTTAAACTTTCCATCCACAACAGATACCGCACCAAGCCCCATTTTTGTCATCACAAAAAGCGCATCCTTAACAGAAGCAGTTTCTTTAATTACGGGATTGTCACTGCCATGGTGCATAACCATTTCAACAGTCATAAGCAGACGTTTTCCTAAAGATCCGCCCGGATGAAATACCGCAAATTTATCGGCAGTAAAATTCTCTTTTTCCATAAGCGCCACTGCCAAAGCATCGCCAAGTGCCAATGCCGCTGTCGTTGAACTGGTTGGAGCCAATCCGAGAGAATCAGCCTCTTGTAAAACACCTGCATCCAATACAACATCTGCATTTTCCGCCAGCGTAGAATGGGTGTTCCCAACAACAGCAATCAATTTCGCACCGATTCTTTTCAGCGAAGGCAGAATGTTTAATATTTCACCGGTTTCACCGCTATTGGAATAAGCTACAACCACATCTTCAGCTGTCACCATTCCCAAATCTCCATGAATACCTTCCGCAGGATGAAGAAAAAATGACGGTGTTCCCGTACTTGCCATAGTTGCAGAAACTTTTTTTGCAATATGCCCGGACTTTCCCATTCCCGTCAGTATGACACGACCATTTGCATGAAGAATCAAATCGACAGCTGACTCAAAATTATTATCCAGTTTATCAATCAGGCTCAAAATGGCATCCGCCTCATCACGAAGCACCCTTATCGCTGTTTCTATCGAAGACATGCTTCCTCCCTTGATAAATCCATGCCGCTGGCAGCGGCTCACCATTAGGCAACTATGCCTTATCTTACGCTAAAAAGAAATGGTTTTGTTCTGTATCAATTTATTATACTATATTCTCTTTATTATTAGTTAATGTCTTCTTATTTATCGTGTTTCACAATTTCATTGATCTTAATTAAATCTTTCAGCAGCCCCTCCAAAGATGACAAATAAAGCATATTCGTAGAGTCAGACAGACCTTCCGGCGGATTATCGTGAACTTCCATAAAAAATCCATCCACTCCGCTTGCTGCCGCCGCACGTGCAAGATAAGGAATCATATCCCGCTGCCCGCCGGTTACCGTACCCATAGCTCCCGGCAGCTGCACACTGTGGGTAGCATCATAGATAACCGGATAACCAAACTTCCTCATCATCGGGAAAGAACGCATGTCTACTACAAGATTATGATAACCGAAAGATACACCTCGTTCGGTGACGGCCAAATTGGGATTATGAGCTTCTTCCATTTTATTCAGCACGTTTTTCATATCTTCAGGCGCCATGAATTGTCCTTTTTTTACATTTACCGGTTTTCCTGTCATCGCCGCCCCGTAAACCAAATCGGTCTGGCGGCAGAGAAATGCGGGGATTTGAAGCATATCCAACACTTCCGCGGCCTTTTCCAATTGAGTCACATCATGCACATCGGAAAGCACCGGCACATCCAGTTCCTTTTTTATAGACTTTAGAATTCGAAGACCTTCCTCCAGCCCCGGACCACGAAAAGAATGATAAGAAGAACGATTTGCCTTATCAAAAGATGCTTTAAAAATATATTGTACACCTAATTTTTCACAAATTCTTTTCACTTCACGGCCAATCATCAATGTGCGGTCGTAGCCTTCAATCACACAGGGGCCGGCAATTAAAAATAATCTGCTTCCATCAATAGTAAGATTTCCCACCTGAATTGTTTTCATAATTGGCTCCTTTCGAAATATGCGTTTACTTTCTTTAGATCTTCTTCCGTGTCAATCCCTATATCTTCCGTCTCTACCGTAATTACACCTATTTTATGCCCGCTTTCCAACGCCCTCAGTTGTTCCAAAGACTCTGTCATTTCAAGCGGCGTCTGCTTCATGTGGGCATATTTCAGAAGAAACTCTCTCCGATAGGCATAAATTCCTACATGTTTTAATGCGGGAACCACAAAATCATGGCGGGGATAGGGAATCAGCGCTCTTGAAAAATATAATGCTTCGCCCTTTTGGTTGACAACAACTTTTACCGCCGATGGATCTTCGTAGTCGTCATTTTTTAACGGCGTTGCCACTGTCACCATATCAAGTTCCGCCCGTTCAACAAGTGTCTTCGCAAGAAGATCGATAACATTGGGATCAATCAGAGGCTCATCTCCCTGTACATTGACAATGATATCATAATCCGGCAGACTTTCCGCCACTTCCGCTAAACGGTCAGTCCCGGTCGGATGATCAGCAGAAGTCATCACTACATCTCCACCAAAAGACCGGACTTCTTTTTCAATATCTTTATGATCCGTAGCTACGATGACCACATCAGGCAGCATCGCCAAAATCGCTCTTTCATAAACACGTCGCACTAACGTTTTCCCCGCAATCATCCTCAGCGGTTTTCCCGGCAGACGTGTCGATGCATAGCGGGAAGGGATTATACAGGCAATTTTCATAAAAAGGCCTCCCATTGTTCCTGAAGCTGTGCTTCTCCATTTTCAGCAAATTTCATTTCTATCTCCAAAACATAAAGAGGAATTTTACTGTCTTCCGCTTTACTTAAATTCAGCATCTTTACCGCATCTTTTTCTGTCACCGTGATCAGATCAGCACCACTATATGCAGCTGCCATTTCAGCAGATTCCATATCTGCTGATGTATATACATGGTGATCCGGAAAAAACATATTTCCCACAGGGCTCAGCCCCGCCTCTAATGTTGTTTCTTTAAACGCTTCAGGATTTCCTATTCCTGAAAGAATAAACGTCCTTCTCCCTTTCTGGCAGGATAAACAGTCTTCTTTGATTCCTTTTTTCCATTTATTGAAAGGAACAAGCAATGACGGCGAATGGAAAGATTCAAGGATAAGCGCCTGCGGTGCCAATCGAAAAAGGTTCTTCTTTATATCCGTTTTCACAGACACATCTGCCTGCTCACTTTTAGTGAGGATAAATGTATGGGCACGTCGTAATGCCTCCATAGGCTCACGGAGAAGTCCGCGGGGCAGGGAATATCCGTAACCGAAAGGATTCGTGCAGTCTATGAGAACGATGTCTAAATCCCGCTTCATATCCCAGTACTGAAAACCATCATCTAAAAGCAATATATCCGCCCCCAATTTAATCGCTTTTTCCGCAGAAATGATCCTGTTACGTCCCACAAGAACAGGGACATCAGGAATTTTTAACGCCATCATATAAGGCTCATCTCCCGCCAGTTTCTGGGAAATCCGCAAAGATCGTCCGTCAGATACAACTCCTCCGACTTTTTCCAATCCGCTTTTATAACCGCGGGAGAGAATGGCCGGATGATGCCCCTTTTTGTGAAGCATTTCAGCCAGCTTTAAAATGCACGGTGTTTTCCCCGTTCCACCGGCCGTAATATTTCCAACGCTGATAACAGGTATCGGCATACGGCGGGCATTTCGCCCAGCCTTCTCATATTTTTTCACGACACCTTTTTCATAAATCCCTGCAAGAAGCTCCAACCCGCCAAGAACAATCTTTCCTATCTTTCCCGGCGACGGATTTTTTTGGAGTCCAAGTATGTAAGACTCAATACTCATCAGTATTCTCCATCAAATCAATCTTATACTTTTCAGCAAGTTTTGCAAAAGTATCTACATTCCTTTTCGTCGCCCCCTGATTCTCTGCCACCACAGACAACGCCGCTTCCCCCATAGCCTTCATTTTTTCGGGATGAGCCAATAAATCCCGCAGCGTTTTTTCTAATTCAGACTCATTTTGTGCCATGCAGCAGACACCACGCTTAGACAGCAGATCAAATATTTCCCGGAAATTGAACATATAAGGACCTACAAGCACCGGTTTCCCATGTGCCGCAGGTTCCAATATGTTATGTCCCCCCACCTTTACAAAACTTCCGCCAACAAAAACTACGTCCGCAAGACTGTATAAACGTCCCAATTCACCAATGGTATCAAGAATAATAACCTGATGGCCTCTCCCATCATCTTCCTCCGTCCCCATCTTAGAGCGGCGGAGAACACTGTATCCAAAATGCTTCACCAGAAAGCGGACAGACGGTGCCCTTGTAATCTCACGTACTGCCAGAAGCAGCCGGGCGTCAGGATACTCTTTCAGAATCTTGCCAAATATACGAAGAATAATTTCTTCTTCTCCGTTATGCGTACTCCCTGCTACAATCACAGGCCCTTTTCCATCAAAGTGAAATTCATGACGAAGCTGTTGTTTCTCTTCTTCCGAAACTTCCACATAGGTTTCATCATACTTTGTATTTCCTGTAATTGTCACCCGATCAGAAAGTGCTCCCATAGAAATAATATGTTCTGCATCAATGCCCGACTGCATACAAAATTTTTTAATTTGGAGAAGCATGCGCGAGGTAAAACGCCGGATCAGGGAATACCTTTTCATAGAACGGTCACTGATACGGCCGTTCATCATCATAACAGGAATATTCTTTCTCCATGCCAGCCGAAGAAAATTTGGCCACAATTCCGTTTCAATCAGAATAATTGCTTTAGGATTCACTATATTCACAATTCGTTCTGTGATAACAGGCAAATCAAAAGGGAAAAATATATGGCCGTCCGCCTCGGGCATAATCCTTTGCGCCATTCGGTGACCTGTAGCAGTAACGACGGATACAACGACCATTTCTTTGGGATAGCGTTTTTTCAATTCTCTCACAATAGGACTGGCTGCGACAACTTCACCCACCGACGCCGCATGTATCCAGATTGCATTATGATAAGCAATCTGTTCCAAAGTCGGCGTCGGCATAATCCCGGCACTCTGCTTCAGTCTGTCATAAAAACCGTCTTCAAAAATAAGACGGTAAAGCAGTACCGGCACCTGAAAGAACCAATAAGCAACCAGACAGACATTATAAAACCAGTACAAGTTATTTTTCTCCTTCCGGCTGTTTTATCGACATGGTATACAGTTCATGATATAAACCGCCCATAGCCATAAGTTCTTCATGTGTTCCCTGTTCTTCAATCCGTCCTTTATTCAGCACCAATATCTGATCAGCATTTTTAACCGTCGATAAACGATGGGCGATAACAAACGACGTCCGTCCTACCATCAGTTTATCCAAAGCATCCTGTACAATTTTCTCGCTTTCTGTATCCAAAGCGGAAGTAGCCTCATCCAGGATCAAAATGGCCGGATCTTTCAGTATTGCCCGTGCGATAGCAATACGCTGCCGCTGCCCGCCGGACAATACAAGCCCCCGGTCTCCAACTTTCGTATCTATGCCATGAGGAAGTTCTCTGATAAAATTTTCCGCATTTGCTGCTTTTATAGCTGCCCAAACCTCTTCATCCGTCGCATCCAGTCTTCCATAAAGAACATTTTCCTTAATTGTCGTATTAAAGAGAAGTGTATCTTGAGGTACAAGACCTATATTTTCCCTTAAAGAGCCGACAGTCACATCGCGGATATCCATACCATCAATGCAGATTGCCCCTGCGCTGACATCATAAAAGCGGGGAAGCAGGTTTGCCACCGTGGTCTTCCCCGATCCCGATGGACCGACAAGAGCAATGGTCTGTCCCGGCTCCGCGATAAAGTTTAAATCTACGAGAACTGGATTTTCTTTTTCATAGGAAAAAGAAACGTGCTTTGCCTCTACTCTGCCTCTCTTAATAATGAGCTGCTTTGCGTCCGGCTTATCCTGTACTTCCGGCTGCTCATCAAGGATGGCAAAAACACGGTCGGCTGCAGCCAGTGATTTTTGGATATTCCCAACACTTTCCGCCACGCGCCGTGTCGGATTCGCCAAATTGATGGCATAAATAAGGAACGCAATCAGTTCCCCGGTCGTCATCACCCCGTCAATAACGGAAACACCGCCATACCAGATAATAGCGCACACCGCAATGGCCGCTAAAAATTCAACAAAAGGCGTCATCTGACTCTGTTGGCGGATGGAACGAACCGTTGCGCTGAAGCTGGAACGATTAATTTTTTCAAACCGTTTTTCCTCATAACTGCCGCGGTTAAAACTCCTTACAATACGAACGCCTTGTATCGTCTCCTGCAGCATGGAGGTTACATCAGCAAGGCATTCCTGTACCACCCTCCCGCTGGTATGCAGTTTTCTGCCGAAAAACTTAATCACATAAGAAACCAGAGGCACGATGATGAGACAAAGCACGGTCAGCTTCCATTGCAGATAAATCATAGACGCAAAGGAGCCGATAAAAATCGCGCTTTCCTGTACAAGAGAAATAAAATCCACCACGATGGCCGTTTGCAGCGCAGCAATATCATTAGTCAGATTACTCATGATATCCCCCGTACGGCGGCGATCATAGTAGGAAATGGACAAAACCTGCAAGTGATGGTAGAGAACATTACGGATATCCATAATAACCGCCTGTCCGATATACCCCATCAGATATCGATGCCCGAAAGTCGTGAGCGCCCTGATAAAGAAAGTCACTAAAATAGCTACAATGACCAAGTACAGCATTCGCAAGTCCTTTTGCTCCAGCACTTGGTCAATCACGTCCTTAATAATCCATGGAACCACCAAATTTGACAATGCTACAAAAAGCATGAAAACAACTGACAATATTAATAACTTCTTGTATGGCCACAAGTAAGACAGAAGACGTTTATAACTATTTATCTTATTTTTTTTACTACTCATTATTTCCCCTCTGCTGTCCTTAATATAAGTTCCGCCGTACGACGAACTGCTCCGCCTTCACCCAGCACGGCACGTACAGATTTTAATTCTCTTATATTCTCCTGCCGCTTTACTTCATCAGTCAGCCACGGCAGCACGACTTCCGCTATATTTCCGGCAGTAACTTTATCCTGTAAAAGTTCAGGCGTCACTTCTTTATGAAGCAGTATATTCGGCAGCCCCGCATACTCCACCCGTACAAGATGCTTGGCCAGGAACCAGGTAATCGCAGATAATCGATACACAAGCACAGTAGGAAGCCCCATCAGCGCTGTTTCAAGAGTAGCGGTTCCAGACGAAGCGATACACGCCGTACAAATCTGCATCAGATCATATATCCGGCCGGCCGTCACAATGATATCCAATCTCGTTGAAACATTTTTTAAAAAACCTTGAATAAACTCCGATGAAATCGTACCAGCACGGGGCAAAAAGAATTGGCACTCACATTTTTCAGTAAGTATATCCGCTGCTTTAAGCATGGCGGGAAGAAGTTCTTCCACTTCATTTTTTCTGCTTCCCGGCATAAGCAGAATTCTTTTTTTTACTCTGTCTCCCCCAAAAAACATCATTGCCTCTTCATAAGACATAGACGCTTTCACAGTATCTGCCAAAGGATGCCCCACAAAAGTCACCCGGGCTCCAGCTTCTCGATAAGCCTCCGCTTCAAAGGGAAATATAGATGCCACATGCTCCACATCACGAACAATATTCTTTGCCCGTCCCTTGTGCCAGGCCCAAATTGTCGGTGCAATATAGTACACTACCGGAATGCCCAGCTCTTTTGCCACGTGGGCAATCTTCATATTGAACCCCGGATAATCCACACACACAACTACATCCGGTTTTTCTTCCATCATAGCATGTCTAAGGAATGTCCGTAACTTAAAAAACAGTGATAAATGACGAATGACTTCTACCACTCCGATAATTCCCAGATTACCGATATCATAAATAATACGCACTCCCGCATTACGCATATTATCTCCACCCATGCCGAAAATATCAGCATCAGGATATTCTCTTTTAATTTCCGCGGCAACAGCGGCGGCGTGCATATCCCCGGAAGCTTCTCCGGCAGACATCATAATTTTCATAAATGCTCCTGCTCCACGGATAGAATAGCAATTCCTGCACAATCCGCCTCTTTCAGCACGGACGTTTTTTCCACAAATAAGGTGCGGTACGCCTCAATGGCAAGTACTTTGCATCCGGTTTCCATCATAGAATGTAAAGTTTCCAATCCGACAGCGGGTACATCAAAACGCGGATCCTGATCCGGTTTTGCCGTCTTCACCACCACGGCTCCCCCGCGGGCCAGCATACCACCGCGTCTAATACAGGCATCTGTCCCTTCAATCGCTTCCACTGCCATAACCGCCTGATCTTTGATGACCACCGTCTGCCCCAGATCCATACCGCCAATGGCCTTAGCCGCCTTAAAGCCGAATGCTACATCAAGCATTTCCTTTTCTGTCGGCTGGCGTTTGGTAAATATTTGCGGTCCCGGCATTAAAGGCTTTAAATATTTCGTTTGATCCAGCACTGAAATCCCGTCTTTCTCCAATTCTTCCACAAGTTCCAAAGTAATCGTGTCATCCTTGAAATTCTTTTTCCTCAATCGATTCAAAACTTTCAGCGCACGTAAATCAGGAATCACATGATCCTTATACAGCCATTCCTTTGTCACTTTTCCAAGCATTGTGACTTCCTGCACGCCTTCCGACAAAAGCGTTTTAATGACCTTATTCAATTTAAAGACGCTGACTTCATAATAAGTATCAGCTTTTTCTTTTAATTCCTTTTCAGTTCCGGGAATCACAGCAATGCATACAACCTTATATCCCTGCATATGTGCGGCCTCTATAAATTCCACCGGAAGTATGCCGATTCCGGCAAGCAGTCCTACAGTTTCCATCGTTCCCCCTATCATTCTATCCTTTGAGTATTTTACCATATATTTCGTATTTTACGGAAATTATTGATTCTATATCAAAATACTTTTTTATGCTAAAAACGTATGCTAAACAGCCTTATACAAATCATTTTTATATTCTTCTTGAAAGAAATATAAACGCAAGGTATACTTAAATTATTATAATTTAAAGGGGGAATTACTTTGTTAAACAAAATCAAAGAAATTTTGTCCAGTGTCGCACTGATCAAACAAATCGCTGTCGGCTTGGTCATCGGTATCCTGATTGCCGTTTTTACACCGACGGTAATCCCTGTCGTTAAAATTTTCGGCGATCTCTTCGTCAAAGCACTGAAAGGTGTTGCTCCCGTCCTTGTATTTTTCCTTGTCATGAACGCGATGGCGCAAAAAAAAGAAGGGACGAACGCAAATATGAAACCGATCATCATTTTGTATGTCATCGGAACCTTCTGTGCCTCTCTCGTCGGCGTGGCATTGTCATTTCTTTTCCCGACCGTACTTCATCTCCAGGTAGCAGCCGATGCCAAACTGGCTCCGCCTTCCGGCATCATCGAAGTATTGCACAATGTAATTCTTTCCGTTGTAGATAATCCGGTCAATGCGCTTCTTACTGCAAATTACATCGGTATCTTGGCCTGGGCAATCATTGCCGGCCTTGCACTCAAAAGTTACGCAAACGGTACAACAAAATCTGTGCTTGATGATATAGCCCATGCTATCACTCAGATCGTTACCTGGGTCATCCACTTCGCTCCGCTTGGCATCATGGGACTTGTTGCTGATTCTGTCGGTACTGCCGGTGTAGATGCCCTGTTGGGATATGCAAAACTTTTGGCTGTCCTGATCGGCGCCTATATTCTTGTTGCTTTTGTTATGAATCCGATTATCGTATTCCTCAATGTTCACCATAACCCTTATCCTCTTGTCTGGACAACAATCCGTGAAAGCGGTGTATATGCATTCTTTACAAGAAGTTCCGCAGCAAACATCCCTGTCAATCTGACCTTGTGCAAGCGGCTGGGCCTTAACCCCGATACTTTTACAATTTCTATTCCGCTCGGCGCAACTATCAACATGGCAGGCGCTTCCATTACCATTTCTGTACTGGCTTTAGCTGCTGCCAACACATTGGGAATTGTTGTCGATCTTCCGACAGCGCTTCTTCTATGCCTGATTTCCACAGTTGGCGCCTGCGGCGCTTCCGGTGTAGCCGGCGGTTCCCTCCTTCTGATTCCTGTGGCCTGTGCCTCTTTCGGTATCAGCAATGATATTGCCATGCAGGTCGTCGGCGTAGGCTTCATCATTAGTGTTCTTGAAGATGCCTGTGAAACGGCACTGAACAGTTCCAGTGATGTCCTCTTTACTGCTGTTGCTGAATTTTCTGAACGCCGCAAGAATGGAACTTTCGACCCTAAAGATATGGTTCCCCACAACTGAATCTGATGCAAAAAGACTGTGAAAATGCGAAATACTTTTCACAGTCTTTTTTCGTGTGCCTTATGGCGGATATTCTGGCATTTAATCTGATCTATACTTCTATCAAAAAAGCGCCGGCTGTTTTCATTTTTACATCTCCATAGCAGAGAATAAATTTATCTATATACCCCGCCAACTCCTTAAAAACTGATACCTTAATAGAGCCTCCCCACTCCGATCCCCAATTATAATCAGAAAAAGATTGCATAAGCTTCATCCCTGCCGGTGACAAATGTAATTCACGTTCTGTTTCATGACTTCCCGCATCAATGCCGGCTGCCCGAAGGAGCTGCACGGATACAATCAGCGCTGCCACCTTTTTATTTTTACATGCGGCAACAGTCATCGCACGTCCCAAAAGCCGGTATACCTTTTCATTTCTTTCCTCTTTTGGAAAGAATATACTGACCAACTCAATCACATAGTACCAGCACTGCATTTCTTCATAGGATAAATTCATCATATCCAAAAGCATCCGGCTCTCATACTGGGACATGAAAAAATTCTCGCCATCTTTCCACGCAGTGAACCGAAGAAACGCAAAAGAAACCATACCGCCGCTTCCACATCGTTCAAGCACCGTCTTGCCTACATAGATCCGTACTAATCCGGCAGATAAAGTAAATACATCCGCAATTTTCCCGCCATCCTTCCCCGCATGAGCATGAAGAAGGATCCCCTCATCATTTTCAAGCAATTTATTCATGACTGTCTGGTTCCGTTTCTTCTTTACGATCCATTTCCGCCTTCACACGCATAATACGGAATCCGTACATTTTAAGTACGGTAAACTTCCACCCGCCAAAAGAAATATGGTCACCGACTTGGGGTATCCGTTCCAATTTCGAAAAAATCAGCCCGCCAATCGTATTATTTCTTTCTTCATCATCAAACTCCATTTGGAGCCTTTCAGAAACATCTTCCAGGATGACGGTACCGTCAAACTCATAAACATGGTCATTCACACGCAAAATTTCAGCAGGCGCGTTGCTCTCATTCTGCGGAATTTCTCCAGCCAGCTCTTCCATCAGATCCTCCAGCGTCACAAGGCCTGACGTCCCTCCATACTCATCCACGACGACCGCCAGGTATGTTCTCTTATTCTTCATCATTTGAAGGAGGGCCGGCGCGGGCATAACTTCAGGTACAGTCAGTATTTCCCTCATGATTCTTTTTATGTTGTACTCACCCCTCAAAAGGCTTTCTAAAAAATCTTTTACATGAATAAATCCAAGAATATGATCCTTGTCCTCCATACACACGGGATAACAGGTATGATGCGTTTTTGAAATATTCCGGCGCATTACGTCCATATCATCATTAAAATCCAAAACGACCATATCATTCCGGGGAATCATGACATCCCTCACATCTAAATCAAAAAAGTCAAAAGAATTTTTGATCAACGTATTTTCAAGAGTATTCAAACGCCCGCCGCGATGACTTTCTTCCACGATGCAACGGATTTCATCTTCGGTATAAGTGAAATTAACTTCGTCTCTGCACGGGATTCCTTTCATATCCAATATCTTTTTTACCGCGAACAAGCCGATGAAAATGAAAGGCTTCCATAGCCTGCCGGACAAATTGATGAACCATGTATAAGAGGATAACATGGACAGCGGCCTGACCAATGATATGGATCCCGGCACAAGAATGGTAAAAATCCAATAGAGCATCAGTGCAATAACAATGTAGGCAGAAACACCGACATATACCAGCACCGCGGAAAAAAAATTGGTTTCTTCCCAAAACAAAACCATGTGACGGACACTCTGGTATAAAGAAAGGGCAAAAATGCTGCTGCAGAAAAGATAACCGATCTGTGTCCCCGAAAGTACCACAGAAGTCTTTTGATAATAAGGAGCCACTTTTTCCACTTTCTCCGCATCCAGTTCATCATTGTCTTCAATGTATTTCTTTCTCATTCGCGCAAAAGAAAAATTAACAGCAGTACATACATAATTGACGGCTGCCGCAAAAAGCGCAACGAAAATCCATACAATCACCCATTCTACGTGGATATTGATAAGTCATTCCTCCTTTTTAAAACATTACTTATGCTCTTTATACCCTAATTCCCGAAGAATATAATCTTTATTCTTCCAATCTCTACTGACTTTCACCCATAAATCAAGAAATACAGGAGCGCCGATCAGATTTTGTATTTCCTCTCGTGCTTCCTGCCCGGCCTCTTTAAGTAAGGTGCCTTTCCTCCCGATAATGATACGCTTCTGAGAATCCCGTTCCACATAAATCGTACAGCGGATATATACCTTTCCATTTTCCCGCTCACTAAATTCTTCAGTGAATACGCCAATCGCATGAGGAACTTCTTCTCTTGTACGCAGCAGTAATTTCTCTCTTACAATTTCCTGCACAATATTTCGCTCCGGCTGATCTGTCACCATATCATCAGGGAAATACTTGGGGCCTTCAGGCAGGTATCTTTCCAGAACCGTCGTAAATTCTTTCAAATTCTCTCCGCTTCGGGCGGAAAGCGGAATGATTTCCGAAAACGGGTGTATTCTGCTGTACTGTCCTATTTTCTTTAACAGCATATCTTTTTTTATCAAATCAATCTTACTCAGAACCAGCACGACGGGTACTTTTTTATCCTTGAGCAGACTCAAAATATACCGATCGCCCGCCCCGAGGGGATCATCACAGGCACAAATAAAGACAATGACATCCACTTCATCCAAAGCGTCCACCGTACTCTGACGAATAACCTGCCCTAATTTACTCTGCGGCTTATGCATTCCCGGTGTGTCAAGAAAGACAACTTGGGAATTTTTACCATTCCATACACCGGTAATCTTATTCCGCGTCGTCTGCGCATGAGCAGACACGATGGAAACTTTCTCCCCCAAAACCGCATTCATCAAGGTAGACTTCCCTACATTCGGCCGTCCTACAAGGGCAACAAATCCAGAATGGAATTTTTCTTCAGCCATTTCGTTCTCCTGTCTTTAAACAGCCTTCTTCAAAAGCATGGGGAAGCAATTTGCTTCCATCAAAAATTTTATAGTGGTCTTCATCTTTTGCCACAATGACCACGGGGATATGAAATTCCGCTATGACCTGGCGGCAGATTCCACAGGGCATCGTAAAACCCTTATCACTCCCCGCCACAGCGATTCCCTGAAAACTTGTATACCCTGCTGTTACCGCACTGCCGATGGCGTTCCTTTCCGCACACATACCCGCGGGATAAGAAACATTCTCTACATTACAGCCGGTAAATATATTTCCATCTTCACCAAGAACCGCCGCCCCTACGGGGTATCCCGAATAGGGAACATACGCATTCTTTCTTGCTGCAAGCGCTGCAGAAACCAAAGCGGCCGCTTCATTCCCCATCATTTTCAAGTTTTCCTTCCGTTACAATACGTTCCATACCGCAGGCACCAAGTATTTCTTCTTCCTTTTCCCGCATTTTCCTCTTCTCCTCCGGATCATAATGATCATAACCAAGAATATGGAGAAATCCATGTACAGATAAATAGGCCATTTCTCGTTCTTTACTGTGCCCGAACTCTTCTGCCTGCTCAACCGCGCGGTACAAATTAATAATGATGTCGCCCAACACTTTTTCTTCCTCCATACCGTCCTCTTCTTCGCCCTCGTTTAAAGCAAAGGAAAGGACATCCGTCGGCGCGTCAACTCCGCGGTATGTTTTATTCAGTTCATGAATGGTATCAGCGTCACAGATAAGGAGACTTAATTCCGCGTCTTCCGCCACGTTCTGCAATTCCGCCCCTTTCGAAAGAACTCTCAGAATGAGCGTTTCCAACTCTTCACTGTAAAATTGCTCCTCACTGTAATTAATCGTGATTTCCATTATCTTCCACCCCCTGTCTTTTCTTTTTTGTATCTTCTTCATAAGCGTGGATAATGGCCGCCACTAAATCATGACGAACCACATCATCTTCTGTAAATGTCACGAATTCAATATCAAAAACATTTGCCAAAACACGCTGCGCATCAATAAGTCCGCTTTTCACATGAGGCGGAAGATCAATTTGGGTAACATCACCATTAATAACCATTTTTGAGCGATCCCCCAGGCGGGTCAGAAACATTTTAAGTTGTTCCACTGTCGTATTTTGCGCTTCATCCAAAATGACAAAAGATTTTTCAAGCGTCCTGCCCCTCATATACGCAAGCGGAGCCACTTCAATCTGGCCTTTCTGCTGCAGCCGGATGAACTCTTCCGGCCCGAACATATCCAAAAGACCGTCAAACAAAGGGCACAGATAAGGATTTACCTTTTCCTGCATATCCCCCGGGAGAAACCCCAGTTTTTCACCTGCTTCCACTGCCGGCCGCACTAAAATAATCCGCCGGACATCATGATTTTTCAGAAAGAAAGCTCCCAATGCGACCGCCAAGTATGTTTTTCCTGTTCCCGCGGGACCAACGCCAAAGGTAATGGAATTCCGACGGATTGCATCTACATACATTTTCTGCCCTAACGTTCTCGGACGGACAGCTTCTCCATTCCGTGTAAGATTAATAATATCCTCTTTCATCTCATGAAGCAGTTCCATCTTCCCCTCATCAAAAAGCTTCATGATGAGGAGCATCTGTCTTTCAGAAACACGGATGCCTCTTTTGGCGTCAGATAAAATCTCTTCAATCACTGACAGGCTTTTGTATACTTTCTCTTCCGATCCTTTTACACGGATCAGATTCCCGCGGCATAAGATATCCGTGCCATAATGTTCTCCCGCCAGTGCAAGCAGATGGCCGCCCTGCGCAAACACACGAGCGGCGTCCTGCATTCCCTGTACCAGTATTTCTTTTTCTACTTTCGTTTTTATAGTGCTTCACCCCATCTTATATAAACCAAAGAAAAATTCTTATTCATGCAGAAATCTTCGAACAGCTGCCCCGTGAAGATAATTACAGGCCGATCCCTGTTGAATATGTCTGTTTCTCATCAGCTTCTCTATATATTCTTTTACTTCCCACCACGGACGTCCGCCATTTACGGAAAGCGTATTTGCCGAAGCACGCCCCACAATTCGCTGCACCACGATATCAGGGCGGAGCATGGATAAAATCAGAACAACTCTTTCCGCATATTCTTCAGGGGGTAAAAGTTTTATATCCCCTTTTTCATACATCTTCGCCAATTTCGTTCCTTTAATAATATAGAGAGAATGTATTTTTATTTCCGTGACGGGAAGAACCGAAACCAGTTTTGCCGCTTCTTCCACATCGATACGGTCGTCCCACGGCAAATCAGCAATGATGTGCGCGCATAAATCAAAATGATACCTGCCAATTTGAAGAGCCGCATCAATAAACTCTGCCACCGTATGGCATCGTCCTATTTTAAGAAGTGTGTGGGGATTTACGCTTTGCAGCCCAAGCTCTACCGTGACATTCGTCCCGTATTTCCCCTGGGCCTCTCTGAGTACCTCCAGGTACGACTCATGGATACAATCGGGTCTTGTGGAAACCGCAAGTCCTACGATATCAGGATGCCCGCAGGCTTCCTTCACACAGTATTCGAATCGGGAAAGCGGCATATAGGTATTTGTGAAATTCAAAAAATAAGCAATGAATTTTTTCGCCTTATATTTCGGTCCCACATGGGAAATACTCCGATCAATCTGGCGGGTGATTTCCATTCCCACCGCCTTTGTTTCATAGTCCGCCCGAATAGAACCGCAAAAAATGCACCCGTCACTATCTAATGTACCGTCTCGATTCGGACAAGTCACGGGAAGGGCAATCGGAATCTTATAAACTTTCTCATTATATTTTTCTTTTAGATAATCCGAATACGTTCTGTACAATGCCATAGCATCTGCTCCTGTATATTTTTATTATATAACACCCCCTCTCATTTACACAAAAGAATTGCTTCTGTACAATAGAAATTAATAGAACATAGAGGAGGCACACCAATGATCCGTATCTCTACGGTGCAGTTATCCGTTATTCCGGGAAATATCCGCGCCAACTTTGAACAGATGGAAAGAGAAATACAAAACGCCCGAAAGCAAAACACTGACATCCTGATCTTTCCCGAACTCTGCCTGTCAGGGTACATGATCGGCGACCTGTGGGAACAGAATGCTTTCCTTCGTGAATGTGAGCGGTATGGTCAGAAAATCGCCGATGCGGCAGAAAACATTATTGTTATCTTCGGCAATATAGCCGTTGACCCGAAAAAAAAGAATAATGATGGCCGTGTAAGGAAGTATAATGCTGCTTTCGCCGCCTACAATGGACAGTTCTTAAAAAATGACAGAGGGTTATCTTATACTATTAAAACGCTGCTCCCTGATTACAGGCAATTTGATGACAAACGCCACTTTACAAGCCTTCCTGAGCTGGCTGCCGAAGAAAATCAATCTGTATCTTCCCTGCTTGCGCCTTTTACATTTACCATCAGGCAGGAAACTCTCCGCGCAGGCATTGTTCTTTGCGAGGACAGCTGGGATGAAAACGCACGGCTGTCCCCTATGGAAATCCTTTCAGAAAAAAATATCGATATTCTTTTCAATCTGTCCGCCTCGCCATTCACCTTGGAAAAGAATGATAAAAGACACCGTCTCTTCTCTGCCTCGCTTTCCCGCCTCGGCTGCCCTATGCTCTACATCAATAGAAGAGGACTGGAAAACAATGGAAAAGACTGCTATACCTATGACGGCATGACTGCCGCCTACGATCCGAAAGGTACACTTCTTGCCGAAGCAGTCCCTTATCAGGCGGAGCGTTCTTGCTTTTCTTTTGATATCGCCGCAAAAAAACTGACTGCAGAAAAAGAAATGAAACCGTTTAGGGGAGATATGTTGCTGCCTGCTCTCCGCTACGGGTTGAAAGAATTTTTATCCGCCATTCATGCAGGCAGGGTGGTCATCGGCATCTCAGGCGGCATCGATTCCGCGGTCAACGCCGCACTGTACCGCTCGGTTCTTCCTGCGGAAAATCTCCTTTTAGTGAACACGCCGACACGGTTCAATTCGGAAACCACAAAAAATCTGGCGCGGCGGCTTGCCGAAAATCTGGAAGCTCCTTTTGTGGAACTCCCTATCGATTCTTTTATCAATGAAACAGTTTCTCAAATTGACGATTTGCAAACTCCTTCTCCGTCAGACATGAAAACACTGCACCTCACCGGTTTTATGAAAGAAAATATACAAGCCCGTGACAGAAGCACCCGTATCCTCGCCACGCTTTCTTCCGCCTTTGGCGGCATATTTACCTGCAACGCAAACAAAACCGAATTAACCGTCGGCTACGGTACGCTCTATGGCGATCTGTCCGGCGCTCTTGCCGCTACAGCCGACCTTTGGAAGCATCAGATATATGCACTCGGCAGAACTCTGAACAGATATTTCGATAAAAACATGATTCCTGATGAAATATTTACTGTCAGACCAAGCGCTGAGCTTTCCGAAAATCAAGACATTACAAAAGGATTGGGAGATCCCCTTATTTATGAATACCATGATTTTCTCTTCCGCTCGTTTATTGAACCATGGAATCGGATAACACCGGAAGAGATTCTTACCTGGTACAGTGAAAATTGTCTGGAGGAGAAACTGGGAACTCCTGTATCCATCAAATCTATTTTCAAAACACATCACGATTTTATCACCGATTTGGAAAAATGGTGGAATTTGTTTGCAGGATTTGCCGTTGCCAAGCGCATACAGGCGCCCCCCCTGCTTGCCGTCAGCCGCCGTCCTTACGGCTATGATCTCCGTGAATCGCAAATAGCCCCTTACTATACCGACACCTATATCCATCTGAAAAATTCTCTTTTATCAAATGGCTGAGCAACGTAAAAGGAAGCGCTTACTATGACGCCTCCTTTTATATTGCTTTTCAATTTTTCTTAAAGTATGGTTTAAAACTGGACTCATGCATATTGCTCTTTTCCCTTTTTCTACTTTCCTGCGGACGGGAACGATGTCCATTATACCTGCCGTCCCGTTTTTCACTTTCATAATTTTTATCACGGGAATGCCCTTGCAATCGTCTGCCGCGTCTTTCCCCGCCAAAAGAGCGTTTGCCGCCGGAGCTTCTGCGCTTCTTAAACTGCGGACGTTCTTCCGTAATCTTTACAGGCGTCACATCAGGCTGTTTTGTGAGCAGTTTAATTGCCGCCGCAACTAAAGATACCGCATCCACATGGTTCAGAAGTTCTTCCGCATTTTCACGATATTCTTCCAGTCCGGTCCCCCGGGACGCTTCCTGCAGATTCTCAATAGCAATCCGCTGATTTCCTTCAATGACGTCAGACAGCGTAGGAACACTCTTTCTTCTGATTTTGCGTCGGATAGCGCGCTCAATATCATGAAGCTGCCCGATTTCTCTGGAAACAACAAAAGTCATGGCCAAACCGGTCTGTCCCGCCCGTCCCGTACGGCCTACACGGTGCACATACGTTTCAGAATCCTGGGGCATATCAAAATTATATACATGGGTTACCCCGCTGATATCCAATCCTCGTGCTGCCACGTCAGTAGCCACAAGAATATCAATTGTGCCTTCTTTAAACTGGCGGACGACTGCATCGCGTTTCTGCTGAGACAAGTCGCCATGAAGACCTTCTGCCATATACCCGCGCTTTTTCAACGCCTCCGTCACCTCGTCGGCACGGCGTTTCGTCCGAACAAAAACAATGGCCAGTTCAGGATTCTCCATATCCAGCAGCCGGCAAAGGCAATCGAACTTCTGCATATCCGGCAATTCGATATATTCCTGTTCCACCAGGTCAATTGTAACCGTAGCCGCTTTAATCTTCACAAGCACAGGATCACGAAGGAAAGATTCCGCCAGTTCTCTGATCGGTGCCGGCATGGTAGCAGAGAAAAACATCGTCTGCCTTTCTTCAGGCATCCCCGCTAAAATAGTGCGGATATCATCAATAAATCCCATATCCACCATTTCATCGCCTTCATCAAGAACAAGAATCTGGACATGGGACAGATCAATGGTTCCTCTCTTCATATGGTCCATAAGACGACCCGGTGTCGCCACAATAATATTCGGCTTCTTGCGAAGCGCGCGAAATTGTCTTTCGATATCCTGTCCGCCATAAATAGGCAATGCATGAATCGGCAAGTACTGGGCAAGCCGATTCATCTCTTCCGCAGACTGGATGGCCAATTCTCTCGTTGGCGAAAGCACGATAGCCTGCGGCCCTTTTTCTGTCGTGTCAATCTTTTCCAGAATCGGAATACCAAATGCCGCTGTTTTGCCCGTACCGGTCTGTGCCTGTCCAATCAGATCCTTCCCCTCCATCGCCGCGGGAATAGATACCTTCTGGATAGGAGTGGGCTCCTCAAATCCCATATCTTCAATAGCCTTCATGATTTCAGGAACAAGGCCCAGTTCCTTAAATGTATCGTACATAATACCTCCTGCACGAAAAAAGGAAACGCACAAGCGCTCCCCATAATTGACTTATTTGTAGCCTGTAATTTCGTTATTATAACATAGTTTTTATTTATATAATAGTAATTAGAAAAGTATAATTTTTTCAAATTGCGGTCAAGGAAAACATCTTGCTCCTTATTTTAAAATAAAGAGACACTTAAAAAAATTTTCTTTACATAATCTTTCCTGAACTTCTTTTTTGACAGGCAATAAGCAGGTTGAATACGCAATAAACAGGACTTATATGCCATCAATACAGAAAAATACTATTTTTGTCTTTAATATGCAAAAAGCAACCGGAAAGGCTGCTTTTTGCTTTGGTGGGCGATGACAGGATCGAACTGCCGACATTCTGCTTGTAAGGCAGACGCTCTCCCAGCTGAGCTAATCGCCCGTATGTTGGTGACCTGTGCGAGATTCGAACTCGCGAACCCGCCGTGAAAGGGCGGTGTCTTAACCACTTGACGAACAGGCCGTTGGCTCCTGAAGCAGGGTTCGAACCTGCGACATCGTGATTAACAGTCACGCGCTCTACCGGCTGAGCTATTCAGGAATACGTACTAAGGTACGTGACATATAATATCAGATTTTTTCTGACTTTGCAACAAAAGATATACATTCTTCCAAAATACATAAACCGAAAGCATTAAGTTATATCCCTATATGAAAAAACTATTTGTATTTATATACATAAAAATACGGAAAAGCAGGAATCATCATATTAAGAATGGATCATGATGAATAAAATGATTCGTACCATGCTTTCCGTATTTTCTTTACTTTATTTAACGATTTTATTCTTACCGGGTATAGTTTCCCTTATCTTTTAACAAAAGATTCTTAGCAGGTTTTACCGTTCCGTATCAAAACCGATGACATATCCCTCATGACGTACCAAGGTGACAGGACCGTCCCTGTTCGGTTTATCAAAAGTAAAGTAATGATCTGCCTTAGGCTTATAGACTACACCTTTTTTGCATTCCTCCGGAAGTATGATACTTATTTCTCCCTTTTCGCCTGTTCCGCCATCCCAAAGAGAACCGCGGGTTTTGAGTATCAAAAGATTATTTTCCAGACGCACCTCTAAATCTTCCCGTCCCGCTTTCACGATACCATAAATTAAATCACATTTCGCCGTAGTCGGCCCGGGAGGCGCCGGCATTCGGCGCGCTTCAGCATCATTTCTCGAAAGAAGGGCTCCTGTTTTCTCATCATACCAGCCATGGACTTCTGCATTATAAACCATACCATTTTCTCTTGTACCGTCTGCCGGTTCCCCCTCATATAAAGGCTCCTCACTGGATTCCGTCGTAGAAACACCGACCTTGTTCAATACTTTCCCAAGATTGAAACCGGCAGCCGTATTCCCTATAACGCTGAAAGCTAATCCTGCTGCTATCCCTAATATTAATAATCTTTTTACGTTGGACATATTGACACCTCCCATTCTTACGATCTTCCCATACGATGAGGAACGAACTTTCCCTTCCCCGGCCTAAGCGTATACCTTAAATCTTCTCCCCGTTCAATATCCATTATATTACCAAGATCAGGCATTGTCAGTCTTGAAAAATAACCGGCACCATACCCCTCTTTGCTGAAAATAATATCATAATAAAGACCTTTGCTGAAATCAACAGTCACTTCAAAATATCCCCGTGCATCAGTTCTTGCAACCTCTACTGCATCACCGCCTTCAATTGATAATGTATGACCATCGACACTTTTCAGCTCAATACCGTCATAGTTATCGGTATAAGCACCCACCGCCGGTCCATAAAGAATAACTCCTTCCAGCGGCTTACGTTCGCCATCTTGACCTTTCACAAAAATATGCCCTTTAAATGTAAATACTTTGGAGTCCTTCCTCACTGAAGCTCCTTGTTTGGAATCGCCGGCCTCCTCTCCAGGAAGATTGATTTGCGGCAGTTTTAAACTTCCCAGATTAAATCCGGCTTCCACTGACATCGTCCCCAGCACCAAAGCTGCCAATACCAGTGTTAATACCCCTTTTCTCCTCATTTGCATGACACCTCCCGGTCTCCTAAAAAGATAAATAATAACATAACAGCTTTATTATGAGCTAAGTAAAATATTGTCTAAATACCAAAACAGATATTTATCCTAAATAAATTTAATTATCTATATATATCATGATAATATAATTTTTTTATAAGTGTCAAGCATATCCCAAACCAGTGCAGCAGGACATGAGTCACAAAACCGGCAATGTACAAACCATTCTGATCCACTAATGCGGAAAGTTATATCTTTTTTGCATACACAAAAAGCAACCCTCCCGGTTGCTTTTCTTTGGTGGGCGATGACAGGATCGAACTGCCGACATTCTGCTTGTAAGGCAGACAGGCTCTCCCAGCTGAGCTAATCGCCCATATTCGGATAAGCTTATTATGCCTTATCTCATTATTTTTTTCAAGTGCTCTCCGCTGCCTTTCCGCTCCTTCCTGTCATCTTTTCAAGAATATTATAAACAGACTTGACAAGAGTTACTACGTCCGTCTATACTCATGTTAATACATTATGCACAAGGATGAAGAAGCGCTTTTGCAAGCTCTCCAGAGAGATGGTGAACGGTGAAAACCATCAGCAAACAATTGTCGTTCCGCTTCAGAGTGGTAGATGATGAATCTATCGGGTATGCCCGTTACAGCAGATTAAAGATGGCTGAAAAGCAATTTGGGTGGTATCGCGGGTGCTCTCGTCCCTTAGAGGATGAAGAGCGTTTTTTATTACACAGGATACTTTGCCCCTTTTGGTTTTCTGCTAAATTGGGTGGCACCGCGAGAAAAGAGAAGCTCGTCCCATGGGACGCTTCTCTTTTTGTGTTTATAAAGTATAGGAGGTCTCTTTTATGAATCGAGTCTATAATTTCAATGCCGGCCCTTCTCCGCTGCCACTGGAAGTGCTTGAAGAAATCCGGGATGAGATGACAAATTTCAAAGGCACCGGGATGGGAATTATTGAGATGAGCCACCGCTCCAAAGAATTTCAATCCGTCATAGAAGAAACGAAGTCATTGCTTTTCGATCTCATGAATCTTACGCCGGATCATGAAATCGTATTCATTCAAGGTGGCGGCACCATGCAGTTCCTTATGGAAAGTTATAATTTCCTCCACACCCGCGCCGCTTACGCAGATACCGGCGTGTGGGCGCACAAAGCCCGTGATTCCGCTGCGTTCTTCGGAGAAGCGTATGATGCAAATTCCGCTAAAGACCGAAACTATTCCTATATTCCGGAGGACTGCCTGATCAAACCGGAAACGGATTATCTCCACATTACAACAAACAATACGATTTATGGCACGGAATATTGGAAATTTCCGGAAGTAGATATCCCTATCATTTGTGACATGTCCTCTGATATCCTTTCCCGCCGCATAGATTTCAACCGCTTCGACATGATTTGGGCAGGCATACAGAAAAACCTGGGTGCCGCCGGTATGGCTCTTGTCATTCTAAAAAAGGATTTTGCAAAAACGGCGCGTACAGATATTCCTCCTTTTCTTCAATACAAAACATTTATTGAAAAAGATTCCGCCTATAATACACCGCCGGTATTCTGCATTTACACATTGAACAAGATGCTCCACTGGATAATAAAACAAGGCGGACTGGATATCATTGAAAAAAGAAACAAGGAAAAAGCAAAATTGATTTACGACATCATCGACAAAAGCAACGGATTTTATAAAGGGCATGCCGTAAAAAAAGACAGAAGCCGTATGAACATTACGTTCAACCTTTCTTCTGCCGATGAGGAAAAAGATTTCATTGAGAAAGCAAAAGAAAACCGCTTTATCGGCGTCAATGGCCACCGACTCGTAGGCGGCTGCCGTATTTCTCTTTATAATGCAGTTACCATAGACGCCTGTAAAGCAGTCGCCCAATTCATGGAAGCATACCGGAAAGATCATCAATAATCTTATCTGTACATTTCTTTACTATTTTTTAGGAGGAGACATTATGTTCAAAATTTTTATCACTGCCGATGTTGCTAAGGAAGCAAAGGAATTTCTGGAAAAAGAATTTGTTGTGGATATCCGCCCAAACATGGATGAAGATGAATTGTGCAAAGTGATCGGCGAATATGACGCTGTCATTACAAGAAGCCAGACAAAAATCACAAAAAATGTCATTCATGCCGCTACTAATCTAAAAGTCATCGGCCGCGCCGGTGTGGGCATTGACGGCATTGATATTCCTGAAGCTACGGCGAAAGGAATTACTGTGGTGAACACGCCGGAATCAAACACAATCGCCGCCTGTGAGCATACCCTTGCCCTTATGCTTTCCATAACCCGCTATATCCCTCAAGCACACCAGTCCATTATGGAAGGCCGCTGGGACCGCAAAAGCTTTACCGGCATCCAGCTTTTGAATAAAACAGTCGGTATTATCGGTGTGGGCCGTGTAGGCTCCAATGTAGCAAAACGTCTGCAGGCGTTCAACATGAAGACCATTGGATATGACCCTTACATTCCGCTGGAACGAGGCCAGCAGCTGGGAGTAGACCTGGTAAATCTTGATACGCTTCTCCGCGAATCCGATTATATTACGCTCCATACACCGCTCACCGAGGAGACAAAAGGCATGATCGGCGCGAAAGAAATAGAAAAGATGAAGGACGGGGTACGCATTGTGAATGCCTCCCGCGGCGCTGTCATTGATATTGATGCCTTAGCAGAGGCACTAAAAAAACCGGAAAAGTTGCCGGTGCCGGCATCGATGTGTGGACAAATGAACCGCTCAAACCGGAAAACAATCCTTTCCTAGGGATGAAAAACGTAACGCTCACCCCCCATCTGGGTGCCTCCACAGTTGAAGCACAAACAGGCGTCGCCACTGATGTAGCCCGCGGCGTTGCTGACGCCCTCCATGGAGAACCGGTAGCGACTGCTGTCAATGCATCACCTATCACAAGAGCTACACTCGCCGTTATCCAACCTTATTTTAATTTGTGCGAACGCATGGGAAATATTGGTATTGATTTGGCTGACGGACGTATTTCCCGTGTCAGTGTAGAATATACAGGTGAATTGACTGAAACAGAAACCACCCCGCTCACCACGGCTGTCCTGAAAGGACTTTTAACCCCCATTCTTCAGCAAACGGTTAATTTTGTAAATGCAAGAAATATCGCGGAAGAACGGCATATGGAGATACGGGAAGTCAAGGCAAAAAAAGGACATTACTTCACCAATACGGTCACGCTCACTATTGATACCGATAAAGGTACACATCGTATTACAGGCTCCCTTTTCGACAGGAAAGAAGCGAAAATCGTTTCTCTTGACCACTTCCGTGTAGACTTTGAACCGAAAGGCTGCATCATCCTTGCTCCTCATGAAAATAAACCGGGCATGATCGGCCAGATGGCAGGTATTCTCGGCAAGGCAGGCGTAAACATCAATGGAATGCAGGTAGGTGCATCCAAAGACAAAAATACCAATATTATGGCCGTTGCCATTGATAAGGATATTCCCAGCGCTATCCTCCCCGTTCTTGTAAACATTGACGGAATCCACGGAATTACAGTCATTCACTGCGAAAGTCATTAACGGAAATGAGGTCATTATGGTACGAATTATTCTTATACGTCATGGGGAAACCACATGGAACGTGGAAGGTCGTTATCAGGGACAGGAAGACATTCCTCTTTCCCCAAAAGGAATTGCTCAGGGAAAAGCCGCCGGTCTTGCCTTAAAAGATATATCCATTGATGCGGCCGTCTCCGGACCGCTCTCCCGTGCCTTTGATACCTGCCGTTTCATTACCGAATATCACCATGTAAATATCCGTGTCGACGAGCGGATCACGGAAATCTCTCACGGCAGATGGGAAGGCGTCCATGCCGATGAAATCAAAAAAAGCTATCCGAAAGAATTTGAACTTTGGCACAACCGGCCTGAACAGGTACAAATGCCCGGCGGGGAATCTCTGGAAGATGTAAGAAAACGCGTCCGTGCCGCCTTTGACGATTATGCCGCTATATATCAGGGCAAAACGCTTCTCGTTGCCGCCCACGATGCGGTCAATAAAGTCATCCTCTGTGATCTCATGGGACTCGGCATGGAACATTTCTGGCATTTCAAACAGGACAATGCCTGTATCAACGTCATAGAAGAACATGAAAAAAGTTGGAGGCTTGTCACATTAAACGCCACGACCCATTTAGGATATCTCTTTTCAGGTATTGATCAAAAAGGGTTATAAAAGAAAACCGGACAGGAATAATTTCATTTCCGCCCGGTTTTTGTTCTTGCTATTTATTCATTACTGCCGCCGGTGTGTTGTCCTTATCAGCATGGACAGTCTCCGATAACTTTGCTTCCACATCTGTCGGCACACGGCGGTAAGGAAATTTTTTCCACAGCCGTTTCATCACTTCATCCATAATGTAACGGTTACGTACGGAACTTTCTTCTTCTCTTTCGTAGTAAGCCGCCTGATCATCCCTGACCCCTTCGCCGTTCTTACAGCTGTATATATCAACAACAACCTGCGTTTCCACAACGGGATCTATGTCAAAGAAAATGGAAATCGGATAAGAGCGCCTCTGTACCCACCTTGTAACAACAGGAAGTACGACAATATCCGCTCTCGTTTCCTCAGCAATGGCAGGAAGCTCCGCAGGACTGATATTCTTATAAGCATAGTCAACCGTATCTAATTTTCTGTAATAAGGGTAACGGAACACCGCATCCATCTCTTTTGCAATGTATGATGCGGCATAGCTGCCTCTATCATTGCTCTGTGGCAAAAAAAGCAGTACTGTCCGTGTATTATCAAAGTATCCCATTTTCCGGTTTACCGACTTGTCAGCGGCTTGTGCCATCATCCCCACTGCACATACCATAAAAAAACAAAATAAATATTTCATAAAAGTCTTCATGGCAAATCTCCTTGTAGTACATGTTCAGAGCTTTATTTTTTCCAGTGTATCACAAGAGTTTCTCTTTCCGTACCCATATCTTTTTATTTTCTGCTATAAGACTTTTCTATATTGTCCTTGCATGATATAATGATAAAAAACTTTTATATGTCCCCTACTAATCTGTAGAGTCTTGTTTTCAGAGGTGTTTGCATGAATAATACGGACTGGAAAATCCTGATCTATCTCCGTGAGGAGCGAAGTATCAATAAAGTTGCCAAACGGCTGTTTATGACTCAGCCGTCATTGACATACCGCCTGAGTCAAATGGAAAAGGAAATTGGTTGTCCGCTTTTTATCCGCACCAATAAAGGAGTGCACTTCACCGATGCGGGAGCACGGCTCTTTTCCTTTGCGGAAAAAGAACTCCAGCAGTACCAGGACATGAAGAATTATGTCACCCACGAACCAAACTCTATTTCCGGTGTCCTCCGTATCGGGGCATCCCAATCTTTTTCCCAGTCCCACGGTCCTGCGCTTCTGAAAGGATTCGTTGATGAGTATAGTGATATTGAAATATCGCTGACTACAGACACAAGCGATCGTTTAGTAAAACTGGTCAAAAAAGAAGACATCCATCTTGCTATCGTCCGCGGCAACCAGGAATGGCCCGAATCCGATATTCTTCTGGAAGATGCCCCGCTGTACCTGATTTCAGCCAAGCCTATTGATTTCAGTACATTGGCACAGCAGCCTTCCATACGCTACCGCAGCGATCCGTCTTTGGATGAACTGCGTACCCGCTGGTGGCGCCAGAACTTCACAAAGTCCCCCCACTTCTCACTGACTGTAAGCGACTGCAATACCTGCGTGGAAATCGTCAACCACGGTCTTGGCCACTCACTGATTCCGGCAGACATGCTTCCCAAGTGCAAACCGAATGTAGACCGACAGATGATTTACAACAGCCAGAAGCAGCCTATATATCGTCCGAGCCACCTCATATTCAAAGAAGCCATGCTCCAGTCTACACCGGTACGGATTTTTGTTGATTATGTAAAAAAATATTTCAAGATTAAAGATAACTGAATGAAACAGTTAATGATTTAAAAGGGTCATATCTGATACTTATGAATCATTTTTGTCCGCTGAAAAAGCAGTAAACCAATTTTGATTTACTGCTTTTGAATTTCTATGTTGAGGTTCTTATTTAACTGTTTGATTTTGACAACTTTGACAACCTGGAATTTGTTGCTATTTCTTCTTTACAATGATGGCGGAAATGATAAAATATAAAGCATTTATCATCATCCATGCAGAAAAAGGAGTCAAAATTATTTTTTATCTTTATTTATAATATTTTTGACACCGTCAATTGTTCCTTCTATAGCATCTTTAACATCTTCAGCAACTTCTTTAACTTTTGCAGCTGCTTTTTCCGCAGCCCCTTCTTTTTCTATTTTTTTATCACCGGTTAATTTACCTACACCTTCTTTTGCCGCACCTTTAGCTTGGTCGATTTTTTCTTCTATTGACATGATCATGACTCCTTTTATTTAAATTATTCTTTTTTCCCAAAGAAAAATGAAACAACAGCAATAACAATTACTGCACCTAAGATAGAAGGAACTAATGCCATTCCCGCTAGAGTTGGCCCCCATGTACCAAACAGTGCTTGACCTACCGATGAACCCAATAAACCTGCAATGATATTAGCAATTATACCCATTGCTCCACCCTTTTTAGTAATCGCTCCCGCAATAAAGCCTATAAATCCTCCAACAATAATTGACCAAATCATAGTCTCACTCCTTTACATATTATTCATATATTTATCTTTAAACTCTTAAGTCAAACAGTTTTTATAAACATTAATATATTTGGTTTATTCTCTTTATAACCATTATCCCTACAACTTCTAATCTACCTCATCAAATACCTGTTAGTATTGTACTATTTTTAATATATTTTTTCCACTGTATATCACTCTTAATCAGTTGATATTACGCGGCCCAGTCCGCACTTTCATACCCTTATGTCTCGTTGGTTTCCTGATTATAAAGAACGAAGAACTCTCCTGAATCAGGTGAAAAAAGAATTTTACTAAAATGAAAAATCGTATCCTCACTAAAGAATAACAAAAGGATACGATTTTAAATGAAATATGTGTTTGTATTTTTAAACTTTTGTGGATTGTCTCAGTACATGGTCTTCCGTTTCAAAAAGCGCTTTTGCAAATTCAAGAGCATTGAAACGTTGGAGATCATCTTCTCTTTCACCAAGACCGATCCAACGGATTGGCACATGGAGTTCTTCATGAATAGAAAGGACAACACCGCCTTTTGCCGTTCCGTCTAATTTTGTCAGCACTACGCCGGTCAGGGGAACGATTTCTCCAAAATTCTGCGCCTGGCTGACCGCGTTTTGTCCTGTCGTAGCATCTAATACGAGAATAGTCTGGTGGGGCGCGTCGGGAATTACTTTTTTTACGACACGGCTGATTTTAGCCAATTCTTCCATAAGGTTTACTTTCGTTTGCAGCCGTCCCGCCGTATCAATCAGCACCACATCGGAACCGCGCGCCTTAGCCGCTGATACAGCATCAAACGCCACCGCTGCAGGATCTGCTCCCTCTGCATGCTTCACAATATCTGCTCCTGTCCGTTCCGCCCAAATAGAGAGCTGTTCGGAAGCAGCAGCTCTAAATGTATCTGCCGCCGCCAAAAGAACTTTCTTCCCTTCTTTACGGAATTGGGCCGAAAGTTTCCCGATGGTCGTCGTCTTACCCACCCCATTGACTCCCACTACAAGGTATACTTCCGGATGATGGGAAATATCTTCCTTTCCATCTTCCGTCAGCATATTCACCACCGTTTTTTCCATAAACGGCATCACTTCATTCGTACTGCTGATCATACCTTCCGTCACACCGCGTCGAATCTGCCGCATCAGATAATCGGTGGTACGCACGCCAAGATCGCCGGAGAGAAGAACCATCTCCAGATCTTCCAAAAAGTCATCGTCAATTTTTGCATAACCGATAACAACCGTTTCGATATTTTTGATCAGACTTTCTTTGGTCTTTTTTAGTCCATTTCTTACCTTATCAAGAAACCCCATCTTGTTCCTCCTTTATATAATCTCCCACACGAACCGTCACAAGAGAGGAAACACCCTTCTCCGCCATAGTCACCCCTTGAAGGGTATCGGCAAATTCCATCGTTTTCTTTCTGTGAGAAATAATGACAAACTGTGTCTTCCTTTTATAATCCGCGATCATACGGCTGTATCTTTCCACGTTGGCATCATCAAGTGCCGCATCAATTTCATCAACGAAACAAAACGGTGCGGGACGGTAAGCCATAAAAGAAATAAGCAGCGCAATAACGGTAAGCGCCCGTTCACCACCGGACATGAGCGTCAAAGGCTGGCGCTTCTTTCCCGGAAGCTGGAGATACATTTCTACGCCACCCTCCAGCGGATGCGCTTCATCGGTCAACTCCAAACGGGCTTTGCCGCCGGAAAACATAATCTGCATAATGCGGGCAAATTCCACATTGATCATTTTAAAGGCATCGGCAAACCGTTCAGACATCGTTTTATCAATATCGTGAATCACTGTTTCCAATCCGCTCTTTGCTTTTTTCAGGTCTTCAATCTGCGTTTCATAGAAAGCGCGGCGGCGGAGGTGGAGTTCATACTCTTCTTCCCCATTGGGATTTACCGCGCCGAGTTTGCTGATGCGTTCTTCCAGATCCGCCTGTTTTTCTTTCATTTCCGCCATAGATCCCTGAATACGCATACTTTCTGCCATCTCTACAGTCAGTTCCTGTTCACGCAGTCTTTCTTTCTCTTCTGCTTCCTGCGCCTTAAAACTGTCGATACGCGCCTGACGGTCCGCCATATCTTTACGGACAGCTGAAGACTTCTCCTGCGCGTTCCTCCAGGCATCATCCTGCTGTTTTCGCTCCGCAGAGAAAGTATCAGAAATGTTTTGCATATTCTCCAGACGTCCTTTTACTTCATTCCATTCTTTTTCCGCCAAATTAAATTTCTCTTCAATATCTCTTAATTCCGACGCAAGCCTTTCTTTCTGCTCCCTGTTTTCCAATATGTCACGGGAAAGTTTTTCCCTGTCCTTCCTTTGTTCCAAAGCAGCATTTTCTCTTTCTTGCTTCCCCCTCTTCCCAAAATTCACCGCTTCTTCCGCTTTTGTCACATCAATGCGGATTTCCATGAGGCGGGCATCCAAATCTGCCACAGCTTTTTTCAGTGAGGCACTTTTTTCATCAGCTTCCATCACAGGGATATCACCAAACCCAGCCAGCCGCTCTTCCAATAATGCTAAATTTTCCGTAATGGCAGCCAACCCCTCTTCTGCCGTCCGGAGATCAGCCTGATTTTTCTCTTCTGCATTTTTCTCCGTTGAAAGAATACGGGACAAACCGTCTTTCTTCCCTGATATTTCCGCCAAACCGATTTTTAAAGACTGATAATCTTCCCGTTCTTTTGTTACTTTTTCGGATAGTTCCGCACAGAAATCATCATGAATACTTTTTTCCTTTTTCAAATCAGCAATCAGCTTTTCCGTTTCTTTTTCTTCTTTCAGAAGATCATTAATCTCCTTCTTTCTTCCAAAAAAAGTATTCTCTTGCTTCCGCATGGAACCACCTGTAAGAGATCCGCCGGGATTAACCAGCTGTCCATCCAGTGTCACTAAACGCAGGCGATAATTATATTTTGCGGAAACGTTACGAGCGACATCCAAATTCTCGGCAATCAGCGTCTTCCCCAAAATAGAATCTATTAAACTGCCATACTCCTCATCACAGAAAAACAGCTCTGACGCTATACCGTGGATTCCTTTCTCACTGCACGCTTTTCTTTCATTTCCGTCATTTCCGCGGGGACGCATGGATTCTAAAGGATAGAATGTCGTCCGTCCCAAATTATTTTTCTTGAGCCAGGTAATGACATCTCCGGCTGAACGGGACGTATCTGTCACGATATAAGAAACAGAACTGCCAAGGGCCACCTCAGCTGCCGCTGTGTACTTCGGAGGAACCCGTATCAGTTCGCCCACGGCGCCAAGAATATGCTGTCCAAAAAGAGACCGGCTTTCCAAGATCGTCTTTGTCGTATGAGAAAAACTGGCATACTCCCGATCCGCCCGTTCCAGATATTCACGACGGGAAATAATTTTCATCAATCGGGCATGGAAATCATTGATCCGGTTCATTTGTCGGAATTGTTTATCCTGCGCTTCTTTTAAACGAATGCCGTCGTTTTTGCCGTTTTCTTCCAGCACTGTCATCTTTTCCCGCACAGATGCTTCTTCAGCCGTCAGATTCTCTACCTGGATTTCCGTCATCTTTCTCTTTTCTGACAATTCCAATCCGGCCGCTTTAAACTTTTCTTTCTCTTCTGTAAGACGAACTTTCTCACGGTTCCCCTGCTCTATTTCCCGTTCCAGGCTTTCCTTTTCCGCCAACCTTCGGCGGTTGACTGCCAGTGCATCCTGATAAGCCGTTTCCGCTGCTAGAAGCGCGCTTTCTGCAATGCGACGCTTTTCTTCTTCCGTTTTAAGCAATGTTTGTTTCTCCAGAAGGAGAGACTCCGCCTCCGCCAGCTCCGCCAGCATTTCCCGCATTTCTTCTTTCAATTCATTTTCCGCTTCGGTCTGGTCTTCTTCATCTTCTTTTAAACGGACAGACTCCTCCTCCGCATGACGAAGTGCTTCTTCCTTGACACGGTAATCCCCGCGGAGCGTCTCCATCAATCGCTGCTTTTCTGCAGAGTCGGCGCCGGCCTTACGCAGATTTTCCTGCTGTTCCAGTTCCTTTTTTTCGATTTTTGCCTTTGCTTCTGCATAACGGGCAAGTTCCGTCTGCCACTTTACATCCTGATCTGCAAGAGAATTATACTCGTTTTCATACCGGGCAATCATCCGCCCCACTGATGTCAGCCGGAGAAGTGACATTGTCGCTTCCACTGCACGTTTGTCTTTGGAGAGAGCCTTATAAATTTTAGATTTCTCCGCAGCCTCTTTCATCGGTCCCAGCTGCTCATCAAGAAGTGCCACCAAGTCACGGACACGCTCCATATTCTCTGCCGTTTTTTCCAGTTTCCGAAGCCCCTCGTTTTTTCTCATGCGGAATAAACTGATCCCCGCCACTTCTTCAAAAATGAGACGCCTGTCTTCCGGACGGGACGTCAAAACCTGATCTACCCGGTTTTGCCCGATGATGGCCATTGATCCTTTTCCAAGACCGGTATCCGCCAGAAGCTCCTGTATATCCTTCAGGCGACAGCTCCGTTTATTGATATAAAAATCACTTTCTCCATTCCGGAGGACGCGGCGGGTAATGGACACCTCCGCCGTATCAAAAGAAAATTCATGGGCGCTGTTATCCAATACCATGGTGACTTCCGCTGCATTTTTCGGATTTCTTCCTTCTGCCCCGGAGAAAATGATATCTTCCGTTTTCTGCCCGCGGAGATTGTGGACATTCTGTTCACCCAAAACCCAGCGGACAGCATCGGAAATATTACTTTTCCCGCAGCCGTTCGGTCCCACGATAACCGTCATACCGTCAGCAAATTCAATTGTTGTTTTATCAGCAAAGGACTTGAACCCCTGCAAAATCAACCGGAGTAATTTCATCAATCCTGCTCCTCGACCAGTTTTATATTTTTATTATTATACTGGAAACACCTGTTTTTTACCACAAAGCTTAAGTCTTACCACTCACGGAAATATCCGGCGCAAAATAAAACCCCCGCCTGAGTACGGAGATTCAACTATATTTATAATGCTGTTCCCTTTCACGGCAGGTAAAAGGATTCCATAGAGTGCCCTTCAAGCTGCAAGAGAGCGATTTTTCTTTCAATTCCTCCTGCATATCCCGTCAAATTCCCATCAGCGCCTACGACCCGATGGCACGGCACAATAATGGAAACAGGATTATGCCCTACTGCGCCTCCGACTGCCTGCGCCGACATATGTTCTCTTCCCCTGCCCCTCGCGATTTCTTCCGCAATCTTACTATAAGTTTCCGTCTGTCCATAAGGAATATTTAAAAGAATTGCCCAAACCGTTTTTTGAAATTCTGTCCCCTGTAAGTGGAGCGGAAGCTTTTTCCCCGGACACCGTCCCATAAAATACGTATCCAGCCATTTTTCCGCTTTCTTCAGAATGACAGATTCCTTTTCTTCATACTCCGCTTCCAGCGTATTTCCAAAATACTTTTCTCTGTCAAACCAGAGACCGGTTAAACCTTTTTCATCAGCTGCCAGCGTGATTGCCCCTAAAGGTGATTCATAATGTGAAATATACTGCATGCTGCTCTGCCCCTTTATTTGGAAATCCAAAGACTGCCTTTCATCATAAACCGCCACGGGAAATTTTTCCCATACCGGGCATAATCAATATTAATCCGCTTGGACCGTTCCACCCGCACCTTTTCCTTCCCATCCTCTATATATACGCTTCCATGCACCAGATCGGCCCCATAAAAGGATTTATCAATCCCCATTGCCATTGTAAGACGGCCGGGGCCTGCGGTAAGCAGCCTTCCTCTTGCTTTTCCCCGACGTTTTTCCATCAGCTCTTTCCCTTCCAACGGTTCCAACGCACGGAGAAGGACGGCATATCCATCCCCTTCATGGCCGCAGACCACGTTCATGCACCAGTACATCCCATAAATCATATATACATAAATATGCCCGCCTTCTCCAAAAATAGCTTGTGTCCTTGGAGTAAGCCCCTTGTAAGAATGAGCGCCGTCATCCGGTTTTCCCCTGTAGAATCCTCCATACGCTTCACATTCGGTAATTCTTCCTGCCGTAATTCCTTCTTTCGTCTCATGCACCAGAACTGCACCAATCAGATGCTTAGCAGTCTCTACCGCTGAACCTGTATAATCTTCCCGACTCCATTTCATTCTAATCTGCCACCATAAAAAACAAAAGGAACATGATCCTTTAATTCACTGATATCGTACTTACCTGCATTCCCATTTCAAGCTTGTCAGTCGGATCTGTGACTACACGCTCCCCCTCCTGAAGACCATCCAAAAGGAATGCCTTTTCATCCTCCACATAAGCCACATTGACTGTTTTCAAGTCCACAAGAAAATCATCCCTTATAACAGCCACCGTATTTTCACCGATAATCGCAGACCGGGGAATCACGATATACGGCACCGGTTCCGTGCTTTGCAAACGAACGGTATAAGGCTCACCGATTTTAATTTCTCCATCCGGGTTATCTGTCTGCACTTTGTAAGAAGTATATCTTTCCCCATTTTCATTGGGCTGTTTTTTCAGTTCTCCATACCACGATTTATCTGCAGAAGAGAAAAAGACGGTAAGTGTTTTTTCCTCTTTCATTTTCTCCATCACGGAATCCAGTTCAGACGGAAGACTTATCTCCGCAATAACCGGCGTATTTTGGCGGATAAGCAAAGCCGGCCGCCCGGCTGCCGCTATCTTCGTATCACCAAGATATACCTGAGAAACGGTACCACTGATAGGTGCGCGTACCGTACAGGCCGCAATAGCCCGCTCTACAGAAGCAAGTGCTTCCGCCAATCCCGGGGTTGCCGAGCTGTTCAAAACCTCTTGGGGAACACTTTTTCTTCCCTGTATTTTATCATATTCCGCGCGGGTAATGATTCCCTGCCGCAAAAGCGATGCTTCTATACTGTTATCATCCTCGGGAGCAGCCGCGCCGTACACCACAGATGAAGAAGCAGAAATTTGTGCCTGCAGTGCAGAGGCCTGTGATTCATACTGGGACGAATCAATTTGGAAGAGTACATCCCCTGCTTCTACCGTTTGTCCTACTTCCGGCAAACCGGAAATAAGACTCCCTGAAACAGATGGAATGACAGGCGCCATATGAAGCGCTTCAGGCACCGCCTTTGTTTCCATTGCAAAAGGAACTTTCTCCATTTTTACCGTCATTACATGGACGGACGGTTTTCCACAGCCTCCCGCAAGCAGCGCCCCGATAAAACAAGCGGATGCCATTACATATTTCCAGTTCATATTACGCCTTATGCTTTCATTATTTTAAAATATCCTGCGCCAGTATACCTGCCAGCACTTCCAGTTCCCTGTCTTCCTTTGCGCTGACAGCAGATGCTATATTTACCGAATCGCCAAGAATTGTACAGTTCTTCCAGCCGACGGCTGTTTCAGTTATCTTCTTCACACTTATATCAGGCACCCAACTGCTGTTGCCGATAACAGACACTGTCCGTTTTTGCAGCCCCATCACGCTGCATTCATGAAGGAAATTCTGCATCATCGGATGAAGATCCATATTTAATGTCGGCGCTGCCAAAACGAGATGGCTCCGCCTCATTGCTTCTGCCCATGCGTAACTGACAGGTATCGTGCAAAGATCAATTAACTTCAAATGGCGGATTCCCTTTTGCCCAAGGAAGAACGTGAGGCGCTGTGCAGCAAATGCCGTATTCCCATAAGCCGATGCAAAACAAACCGCTGCAGAACGATACTCCGGCATCCACGATGCTAACTTACGGTATAAGTTCATTATGCGGGAAATATCGGCTTCTGTCCGATGCACAGGGCCATGAAGAGGACAAACCATGGATACATCAAGGTTTTCTGTCTTTTGAAGAGTCCTCAGTACCTGTGCGCCATATTTAGCAATAATACTCATATAGTAACGCCGCGCTTCTTCAAGATACTCTTCTTCATAATCTGTATCATCGGAAAAAACACTTCCGTGGAGCACGCCAAAAGTACCAAACGCATCAGCAGAGAAAAGAATCTTTTCCGTTTCCTCATAGGTGAAAGTTACTTCCGGCCAATGAACCATCGGCGCCGGAATAAATCTCAGCTTATGGTGCCCCAGGTCGATCACCAATTTTTCGTTTGTCCTGATGTATCTTTCCGCCATGGGTTCATGAAAATACTGCTCAAACATTTTCAGCGCTGCCGGCGTCGCGCAAATCTTTGCTTCCGGATACCGCTTTGCCAGTTCCAGCAAAGAACCTGAATGATCAGGCTCCATGTGATTTACGATGATATAATCCAGCGGGCGGTCATGAAGTAATTCTTTCACATTCCCCAGGAATAAATCACGCGCTGCATTATCTACCGCATCAAGAATACAGGTCTTTTCATCATCAATAAAATATGAATTATACGAAATTCCCCGTTTCAAAGGAATATAATTATCAAAACGAGGTGTAATAAAATCATTGCTCCCGATCCAATAGACGGACTTTGTTACTTTTTGCTCATTATGCATTTTATTCTCCTTATTTTCTGCATTCATAAAAATAGTATATCACACAAAATTGATTTTCTCCCCGTCCCAGACAGAGCTTGATGTGCACTGATTTCTATATGAAAATACTTCTTTTTTCTCCTGCATCTGTCATATAATAAGTGACAATCACAAAATCATACCGGAGGTCTTATGAAATATTCTCTTCTTTTCTCCCTTCTGTCTTTAATCGCCTGGAAATACGACTGCCTTTTCCCCGCAGGACTTTTCGGCCTTTTGGCGGGATTTCTTTTCTCTTTACTTTTCCGCCGGAAAATCCAGATTCTTGCTATAGGATATATCTCAGCAAGTATCCTGACAGTTATATTATTCCCTATAGAATTCTCTTTTGCCGCCATAGCCCGCATCGGTATCGCCTGGGCGGCGGCCATCACAGCACTTATGACGTTTCTTATTCTCTTTAGCCTTATTATTAAAACCAAGGAGAAACTGCAATAACTTTTAAATATACAGCCAATCGAAAACAGGACCCTCAAGGAGTCCTGTCTTTTATTTATAATCACTTCATTTTAAACTTGTAGATTCCTGCCATCATAAGTACCAGCAGAATGATACCGGAAAACGTTCCCAAGAGACCTTCTCCCGTTACGCCGGCCACAATATAACCGGCTACGCAGCAGGAGGAAACACAAAGTACATAGGGAATCTGTGTAGACACATGGTCGATATGATTGCACTGCGCTCCGGCAGAAGCAAGAATTGTAGTATCGGAAATCGGAGATACATGGTCTCCGCCGACAGCCCCTGCTAAAACAGCGGCAACCGTTATCGTTGCCAGATTCATATCTGTTCCCGTGATTGCAAGAACAATAGGAATCAAGATACCAAACGTTCCCCAGGAAGTACCCGTTGCAAAAGCGAGACCAAGCGCCACGAGGAAGAACATCGCGGGGAGCATGATCGCCACAGTTTGATTACCGCTGACAACACCGCCTACATACCCGCCGATATTCAGGTAAGATTCACCGCAAACGCCGGAAAGAGTCCATGCGAGACAAAGAATAAAGATTGCGGAAGCCATCTGCTTAAATCCATCAACAAAGCAGGAACAGAAAGTCGTGAAATCAAGAATTTTTCTGGGTACATAAAGGATAAGAGTAAAAACAAGAGCCATGAAGGACCCCATCACAAGACCTTTCGCTGAATTACATTCAGCAAAGGCATCAATAACACTCTTCCCCTCCAAAATACCGCCGGTATAAAGCATACCGAAAATACAGCTTCCAATGAGTACAAGCAGCGGAAGCACAAGATCCATAATTCGTCCATTTCCTACAGGAGCTGTAGATTCATCATCCGCATATTCCGCAGGAATCACCAGCGTACTTCCGCTTTCCTTTTCAAAAGCCGCCATGCGGGAAAAATCTTTATTCAGAAAAATGATAAAAAGCATAATAATGGTAAGCCACGCATACAAGTTCAGCGGAATCGTATGCAGAAATAAAGAGAACCCGTCAATTCCGCTGTTTTCAGGAAGAGAAGACGATACAGCTGCTGCCCAGCTGGAAACCGGAGCAATAATGCAGATCGGAGCCGCCGTAGCATCAATGATATACGCCAGTTTTGCACGGGTGATTTTAAACTTATCTGTAACAGGTCTCATAACCGTACCGACCGTAAGACAGTTGAAATAATCATCAATAAAAATTAAAAGCCCCAGGAAAAAAGTAACCAGCAGTGCGGATCGTTTCCCATTAATCTTCCTCGCTGCATAATTACCATACGCCTGAGAAGCTCCCGATTTCTGAATCGCTGAAACAATAATCCCCAAAAGAACCAGGAATACGAGAATATTCACATTCCCTCCAACCTTATTCGACATGATATCAAACATGGTGTCGATCGCCCCCAGGAAATTGAATCCCGTGAACATAAATGCTCCAATGAAGATACCGATCGCCAGTGACATATAAACTTCTTTGGTAACCAGCGCCAAAACAATCGTTATAACCGGTGGTACCAGTGACCAAGCTGTTTCTGCCATAACTCCAACCCCTTCCATTCTCCGCACGTATTTTTACGCACATGTTTTGATTATCCTTGATTATTCTACACAACTGTAACAATGTCAAGAATGAATTAGATATACGTCAGAAAATTTTTTCACATTCCTCTCCACTTTCTATAAAGCACCTGTATTTACCTGTAATACTTTCCGGTTTATTCAACAAAAATGACCGATTGTTTCCTATCGGATCAATCAGCCATTTCTATACCATATATTATTTCCTTATAACGGACTTATGCATTTCCTGCCCGTCCGAAGTATAGCCTGTAACAACAAGAACATCTTCTCCCGCTTCCATGACAAGGTAATTATCGGTTTCCGGCTGTGGTGCAAAATAGATGTTCAATGAATGTTCTTTCCACAGTCCCGGATAGCGCACATCCCCAGCCACCCCGGTAATGATATAGTAAGGTCCTGTTTCCGCACGCCTGAAGTCATAAATGCGTCCGCGATCCCTATACGTATGCAGATGGGCAGACAAAACCAGATCCACATGGCTTGCATCAAAGACAGGCATAAATTCCTGTCCTTCCGGAGAAAATCCTTCTTCTCTCCCTTCCCTTCCTGCAAAGGCATATTGCAGAGGATCCTTGTGCATCAAAACAACTTTCCACTTTTTATCGGTCCTTGCTAAATCATCAGCTGCCCATTTCTTTTCTCTTTCAAACAAATCAGGATACCATTCTTTTAATTCATTAAGCTGTGTATCCAGTACGGTAAAATGTACATCTCCCCAATCAAAAGAGTAGAAATGGTCTTTATAATCAGCATCTCCATTATTCGGCAAATGAAAATGAGCCAAATATCTGTCCGGTTTTGCCATTTTCCAATCAAGAGAATAATCTTCATGATTCCCCATCATCACCGCGCCGGGAATGGTATCCATAATCCCTTTCATAGAGCGCATCCATGCCTGCCACTGGTATTCATCCTGTCCATTATCTACCAAGTCACCCATACTGATGAAAAGCGCAGCATCTTTATTTAATTCATACGCTTTGGTCGCCAGCTTTGACCAGCCTGTATAATCCGCACTCTGGGAATCAGGATAAATCACCGCCTTAAAAGCGCCGCCGTCATCAGTCCTGAAATCCATCCAGCCGCTGACAGTATTTCCGGTACGTGTATGATACTCATATGCCGTACCTTTCTTCAAATCTTTCAATTCCGCCGTATATATATAACTGTCCGTTATGCCATTATTTCCTTTGAGAACAGCACCTTTGGCAGGAACAGAAAAAATTCTGTCATTTCCTTTTTCACGATATTCCACAAACGCTTCCACCGATTTCAGCAACTGGAACATGATTGTGCGGTTGTGTTCATTATCTGCGGCTACCAGCTGGCGAACAGATATCGGATTCATCGTCTCCTTCAACGGGACAGCCGCCGGGGAAGTACCTTTATCCGTACTGCCCGCGCAGCCTGCCAGAAAGAGCGTTACCGCAAATGCTGCTGCCATTACTTTTTTATATGCCATACTATCCTTTCATCTATTCCTTACATTTGTTTTTTTCCGCCCAGCGGATAATTTCATCCACCGGCCTCTGCGGCAGGTTCCTCTTATACGGTACTGATAAAGAACCGCCTACCAGCGCGCCTTTATCTTCCAACAATCTTTTAAAATCATTTGCCGTCTTTCCCGGCTGCCCGCCGCTTGTAAAGAAAGGATATATCCGCTTCCCTTTCCATTCTGCTTTGCTGATGAAACTTTTTACAGCAGGCGTAAGCGTAAACCACCATACGGGAGATCCAACAAATATGACATCGTACTCTGCCGTTTCAGGCATTTCTGCCAATTCGGGAAGCGATTTTCTCAACTGTTCCAATCCCCCCCTGCAGGACTGCCATACCGTAAGAAGGAGCATAACTCCTCTTTGTACGGATTTCACCGAGTTCTCCGCCCACCGCCTTATGAATCATTTCCGCAATCGCTTTTGTATGTCCCGTTTTTGAAAAATACACAGTAAGGATTTTCATAATTTTCTTCCCCTTTCTTTCAGAAAATATCTTTCACAGCTTCTTTTGCCCAGTTCCAGATCTGCACCTCTTTTGTAATTAAGATATCGCCGGAAAATTTTACATTCATTCCGGATTTGACACAGCCTCCCGAAAGATTAGTCGCAAAATCCTGCAGGGCATGCCCGGCCCATCCTTCATTAGTAACAAAGGGATAGATAATCTTTCCTCTTAAGTCATGGTTTTTCAGGAAACTTTTCATCGCCGGAGCGATACTGTACCACCACACCGGCGTTCCCAGAAAAATCATATGGCAGGCATCTATATCCACAGGGAACTCATTTAAGACCGGAAGGAATCCTTCATTCACTTCCCTACGCCCCTGTTCCACCATCGCTTCATAATCGGAAGGATACGTTTCTTTCGTCCGTATGGATGCCAATTCCCCGCCGACCGCATTTTGAATCAGTTCCGCTACGCGTCTTGTATGTGAGGTCATGGAATAATACGCAATGAGAATCTTATTTTTCAACTGCATACACCTCTTTCACCATTCCAAATGCTGCCCATGCTTTCGGCCATCCCGTATAGAAAGCCAACTGCGTGATCTCATCGACTGCTTCTCTTTTAGTGATACCACGAATGCTTTCCTTTCTGCAAGTACCACCGGGAAAAACATCCCAACTATTTTTCGCTGGCTGTACAAATTCCCTGCGATGACATGATCCTCTTTCGCTATCCTACGTTTTTCCGCCCATTTCTGTCAGATAAGCCCAATACTTTTTTGGCAGGAACGAACGCTGTGCGGTAGGGTTATTTCTTTCCCGGATCGCCATATGACGGTAATAATCGCGCCACAACTGTCGAAAGCCCTCTTCATCTTGGCTATAGGCTATATCCGTTTTCAAACTTTCCACACGAACAATCGTAACCCGCTTCCCATCATAATAAGCAGCCACATGCCGGCCCACATCATGAATTGCCCATTCTTCACAGGAAAGCCGTTTTTGAAAATGACGGACAATGAGGGGCAGCACATGATGCGTCGGATGAATGGGCGCATAAAGCATTCCCTCCGCCAATTCGCTGAACCTTACGATCCCCTTGAATTTTTCCGCTTCGTTCCCCGCCATTTGGGAACGCCTGAGAATTTCCCACATCCAGACTTCCCCCTGATGGGTATAAATAGATTTCCCCCATTTGAATCCGCGGCGTACATAGTCAAAAAGATATTCCTCACTGTCGTCATCACATAAAAAAGCGCGGTACAACCATCGGAAGGCGGCCGTCCCGCAACTCTTAAGAAATGCATCCGCCACGGTTTCCGCATGATTTATATCCGTCGCCACTTCTGTTTCTTCCCCAAAAAGATCCCCACTCCCCCGCGATGCGCTGATAGATCCCATCTGACCCGTGCCGTCATGGTAAATACGATATACCGCTGACAGGAATCCTGCAAATGTACCGTCATATACATATTTCATCTCATACCTGCCCGGAAAATAGACTCATCTGCATCATTTTTCTTCCTGCCCGCTTCGACAGGAGTGCCTTTCTTAAATTCCCCGTATCAGCATCTCCCATACCGTCATACTTTCCTCCGCAGGTCACAAAATGCTTCGCCCGCTTCCAGACCGCCCCTGCCCGTTTTACATCATCCGGTGATACAAATTGATTCCTCCGCAGCCTTACGATTCTCCGTGCGCTTATCACACCGATTCCCGGCACACGCAAAATCATTTCATAAGGGGCGCGGTTGATTTCCACAGGAAACAACTCCCGATGGCGCATAGCCCAGCAGGATTTAGGATCCAAATCCATATCAAAATCCGGTTCCTTTTCCGTCAGTATTTCTTCTGCAGAAAACCCATAATACCGAAGCAGCCAGTCCGCCTGGTACAATCGGTTCTCCCGCAAGAGCGGCGGTCTGGCAATGACCGGCAGATTTTTACCTGCCATCACAGGCACATAGGCTGAATAATAGACACGCTTCAACTTCGCTACACGATACAGCCCCTCCGTCAAACGAAGAATATCCCGGTCACTCTCTCCACTTGCTCCTACAATAAGCTGTGTCGTCTGCCCGGCAGGTACAAAGGCAGGTGCCCTTTTCGATTTCTCCTGTTTTTGCTCAGCAATTCGATCCCGAAAAAACTTCATGGGTGCCATGATCGCATCCCGTGATTTTTGTGGAGCTAAAAGCCTTAATGCCTTTTCCGATGGCAGTTCAATATTTACACTCACACGATCTACATACCGCCCCAGTTCATTCAAAAGTTTGGAATCCGTACCGGGAATCCCTTTCATGTGGATGTATCCATTAAAATGCTCCCGCTCGCGAAGAATCCTTGCCGTTTTAATAAGCAGTTCTGTCGTATAATCGGGCGAGCGGATAATCCCGGAAGATAAGAACAGCCCCTCTATATAATTCCGCCGATAAAACTCTATAGTCAGCGTCGCGATTTCTTCAGGCGAAAGAAACACCCTCAGTATGTCATGGCTCTTTCTGTTCACACAATACTCGCAGTCGTAAATACAGGCATTCGTCATCAGTACCTTCAAGAGAGAAATACACCGCCCATCTGCTGTCCAGGTATGACATATTCCGCTGTACTTAGCGTTTCCCAAGCCGCCGGCCATATTTTTTCTTGATGACCCGCTGGAAGAACAGGATACGTCATACTTTGCCGCATCTGCCAGTATATTCAACTTCTCACCAATTTCCATGGAACCCCTCCCAAACAAATATTCTATTTCATTATACCATTAAACAGAATGTTTGTTCTGTTTATATTTATCGTTCTATATTTTATATATGTCGAAAAGGAATATCCGATACCAAACTTCCATTTAGCCGATTTTAGCGGTCACTTTACAGACCTATATTTTCCTTCATGGAATACAATAAATGATTGAAGATGAAAAATAACTAAATATAAAAAAGAGTACAATTATCCTCGTAATAATTAATCTGGAACAATCAAGTTCAGACAAAAAAGACAATGTACTCTTTATAGTTAACGTAATAGTATCTATCTCATTTATTAACGATTTCGCTATAATCCCCTCAAATTTGACTGGTCTTCACAGCTTTTAATTTTATGGTTGCCTTTAATACGAAGATATTCATACACGTCTCTATGACAACGGAAAGATAAGCTTAAAAGATGTTCATCTCTATCCGCAAATCATGCTAAACATCTATTTACACAAAACTTAAAACTTTCTCTAAAAAAGATTCTCCCTAAGTTTCAGTGATAAATTCTTTTATGCCGTTTTACATAGGACAAATCTGAACGAATAACGGCTCATATTTTTTGTAATTCAAAAAGATTGCAATACTCCGCTTTCTGCGTCTTTCCTACAAAATAAACACTATGCTTCCCATCATATTTTATTTCTCCCGCTCTCCCAGGCGATACCCCACGCCTCGAATGGTCCGTATAGCGGCACCTTCACCCCCCAGTTTCTGCCGCAGGCTCATGATATGCATATCAATAGTCCGGCTTTCCATTTCAAAAGGAATGTCCCACACCGCCTGCATAATCTGCTCCCTAGAAAGGACAATCCCTTTATTCAGGAGCAGATAGCAGAGTAATTGAAATTCTTTCAGCGTGACCGCCACTTCTTTCTCATCCACTGTCACTACATGGCGGTTTCGATCTGCACGGATGGTTCCAAAAGAAAGCAATTCCCCTTTCTGATCTGTTGATTTTCCACTTCTCCGCAGGACGGAACGGATCCGCGACAGCAGTTCCATGATGCCAAAAGGTTTTGTTACATAATCATCTGCACCGAGATCAAGCCCGCGAACCACATCAAATTCGCTACTTTTAGCTGTCATCATGATAATCGGTATATTTGCTTCCCGCTCTCTGATCTTTTTTAAAATGCTGAGTCCATCTTCACCGGGAAGCATGACATCAAGCAGTACCAAATCGGGTACTGCCTTTTTCATCCCTTTGTAGAAATCATCCGCACAGCCAAATCCTTCCATGCCATATCCCTGCCCCCGCAGCGCGTAGCCTACCAGATCGCGGATGCTTTCATCATCTTCCACACAGTAAATCAGCATATCATTCTCCCTGTTGCACCAATGTACCGCATAAACCGCTTTTCTTCCATTATACTACAGCATACTGCGCTGCCTTCCTAAAAGATATTTCACATATGTCCATTTTTTTCAAGAGCGGCTACTTCTCCTGCAGTAAGCCGCCGATACGTGCCTTCTTCCAATGTGGGATCAAGGACAATAGAACCTATACGAATCCGCTTTAAGTAGATGATCTCTTTTCCAAGTGCATGAAACATACGCTTAATCTGATGAAATTTCCCTTCCTGCACCACAACCCGAATTTCACTTACCCCGTTTTCCAATGCCGATTTCGGTGCCCGGCTGTTTGCCAAATCCATAAAATCACTTTCCAGAGCATTTTCACGATATCCGTCAATCATAAGTTTTGCAGGAAGTGCCGTAAATATTTCATCGACATAAATACCTTTCTCAAACTTTTCCCTGTCTGCCTCATCTACCCTGCCGTCAATGCGGGCATAATATTCTTTATCAATATGCTTTTTCGGAGAAAGCAGACGATGATGAAAACCGCCGTCATTTGTGACCAGAAGAAGTCCTACGGTATCTTTATCCAACCGTCCTACCGGAGACAGATCCTTGCGCCGCCTTTCTCCAAAAAAATCCAATACTGTTTTCTGATACCGATCTTCCGTCGCCGTGATGACACCTGCCGGTTTATTCAGCATATAGTATTCATAACGAAAATAGGGTACCGGTTCTCCTGCAAAAATAATCTCATCATTTTCATTTACCATAAGCCCGGGATCTGTTATCTTTTCTCCGTTGACCTGTACTGCGCCCTTTCGTATGTCCCGTTTCAATTCCGTCCGCGTACCCATATTCATATCGGAAAGAAATTTATCCAACCGCATAACATCCTCCTCATCTGCATCTCTTCCGCCATTTCTATTATACAAGAACAAAAGAAATCAAATCATATTATGCCCGCATCCCACAGTAAAAACCCACCTTGTGAATAAGGTGAGTTTTTTCATGCTTATATGGTTAAATTCCTTTACTGCTTATCAGCATTTTCCACGGCTTTTCTGCTGTATTCATCTGTCCATTTTTTAAAATTGCCATTGTCTGTATTTTCTTTAATGACTCTATTGACGACAGCCACCACATCTTCATTTCCTTTTTGCACCGCTGCAGCAGAACTCTTCACTGAATTCGGGAATTCTACCTCAGAAAACATAAGATCATCATTGAATACAAGGTACTGTCCGCCGACAATTCCTTCCACCACAAGCCCATCCACTTTCCCCTGTTTCAATTCAAGCACTACTTCCGGCACATGGGCTAAAGAAACAATCTTCGCGTCTTTAATCTTTTCTTTGGCAAGAGCTTCCTGGGTTGTCGATTTTTGTACGCCGACGGTTTTCCCGAAAAGGTCTTCCAATTTTTTGTATCGGCTGCCATCTTCCTTACGAATGATAACTTTCTGCTCTGTCGGCAGGTAATCCGCGGAGAAATCCATGGACTTTTTACGTTCCTCTGTCGGATTGATGCCCGCAATGGCGATATCCACCTTTCCTCCGGTCAGCGAAGTGAGAAGCGCCTGGAAATTCATATCCTGCACTTCCAGTTTCACCCCTAATTCATCAGCTATTTTCTGCGCCAGCGCCATATCAATACCGATAACTTTCTTTTCACCGACAGAGGTATCAATAAATTCATAAGGCGGATAACCGGAAGCAGTCCCTACCACAAGTTTCCCCTGCTTTTTGATCTTCTGCATCAGTGGACTTTCTTTCTGCACAGCCCCCTGGTCCGGTGCTTTATTCCCATCGCTGCAGCCTGAAACAAACAGCGCCGCGGAAGCTGCTATCCCCAAAATCACCGCTCTTATCATTTTCCTCGCATTCATTTTTTCCGCTCCTTTCCAACATACTGCATTGCTCTTTTTAATAGTGTAAAGGTATATTAGCATAATTATTCATATATGTCAATAATTATTCATATAAAATTTAATTCCTTATTTTCTATAATTCGTAAGTATTATAAATCCCCCCCCTTCCTCTAAATGCATATTCTCTCATTCTACACATATAAAAAGACGCCCCCAAGGAGCGCCTTTCCATTTTTGTCATTTTGCTTTTTCAACAGCGACCTTGCTATACTCATCCACCCATTTTTCAAAATTTCCATTTTTCGTATTTTCATCAATCACATCATTAATCAATTTAACCAGGTCATCATTTCCTTTTTGCAGTGCAACAGCAGAAAGTTTCTTTGCATCAGGAAAAGTCACATCAGCCAGTACAAGATCCGGATTAAAAATCAGGTACTGCCGCGCAACAATCCCTTCTAAAACGATGCCGTTCAGCTTGCCGTGTTTTAACTCAAGCACCGCGTCGGGAACGCTTGTCAGCCCCACAGATTTTGCCCCTTCTACTTTCTGGGCGGCGGCTTCCTGGGTAGTGGACTTTTCAGCACCGATAACTGCTCCTTTTAAATCAGCTGCAGTTTTATATTTCGCAGCATCATCTTTTCTGATCAGCAGCTTTTGTTCCGTCGGCAGATAGGATTTGGAAAAAGCCATCGCCTTTTCCCTTTCCGCCGTCGGAAAGATACCACCCACCGCAATATCTACTTTATTTGCCGTCACGGAAGAAAGAAGCGCAGAAAACCCCATGTCCTGTACTTCCAATTTCACGCCTAACTTATCGGCAATCTGCTGTGCCAGTTCGATATCAAGTCCGATAACTTTCTTTTCACCACTCGCGGCGTCTACAAAAACATAGGGAGGGTAACCGGAAGAAGTTCCTACAACAATCTTACCTTTTTCCTTAATTTTCTGCATCAGGTTTCCCTGAGCTTGTGCATTCTGTGGTGCTGCCGTCCTGCTGCTGTCACCGCATCCGGAAATGGCAAGCGCGCATACGGCCGCTAATCCTAAAATCGCTGATCTAACTGCATGTTTCATTTAAATAACTCCTTCCCTGACTCAATTTTATGTATTATACACCGCTCTATCCGCCGTGAAAATACGGTATGACATCTTTCTTACCTTACCGACCGTATTTTCAGGCGTATTTCCAGAACACGCAGACAGGAAGAAACAAAGAATGTCATCACGAAGTAGTATACCGCGACAATGACAAGCGGAGGAAAAGGCTGGAAACTGATTCCCTGAATGGTCGCCGCCGTATACATGAGATCTGCCATGCCGATGACGGACACCTGGGAAGACTCCTTGAGAAGGGTAACAAATTCATTACCGATCACCGGCAGGATATTTCTGATCGCCTGGGGAATAATAATCCGCACCATAGATTCCCATTTCGAAAATCCGAGAGACATGGCTGCTTCAAGCTGCCCTTTATGAATTGACTGGATACCGGAACGGACAATTTCACACTGGTATGCGCCGGAGTTTAATATCAGTGCCAGCACACCGGCTGACAGCCTTTCAAAATCCACTCCCCATATTTCAAAATTAGGGAACTGGATTCCAAGGAACGGAAGTCCAAAAAACACAAGGGAAATCTGTACAAGTACCGGAGTGCCGCGGATGACCTCTACATATACCGCAGCAACAGCCTGCAATATTTTCACACCGGAAATCTTCATAAAGGCCAAAATTACCCCCAGAAAAAGTCCGAAGAAACATGACAGAAATGAAATAATGATCGTTATCTTCGCGCCTGCCATAAAAATATCATTATATTTGACAGCGGTTTCAAGCACTATATCCATAATACAATCTCCTTAAATATCCGTATGAAGCAAACGCTTTAGGAAAATCTGTGTCCTTTCTTCCCGCGGACGGCTGAATATTTCCTCAGGACTTCCTTCTTCTACAATATACCCTTTATCCATAAATACCACACGGCTGGAAACAGAGCGGGCAAACTGCATTTCATGGGTCACCACCGCCATGGTCATACCTTCAAGAGCCACTTCTTTCATCACGGTGAGAACATCACCGACGAGTTCAGGATCAAGAGCGGAAGTTGGCTCATCAAACAGGAGCATCTTCGGTTTCATCGCAAGCGCTCTGGCAATAGCCACACGCTGCTGCTGTCCGCCGGAAAGCTCCCCCGGATAATGGTTTGCCCGATCCGCCATGCCCACGCGGGAAAGCAGCTCCATAGCTTCTTCTTTCGCCCGTTTCTTATCCAGCTTGTTGATATGGACAGGCGCATACATGACATTTTCCACAGCACTGAACATGGGAAACAAGTTGAATGACTGGAATACCATACCCACATCACGGCGGAGCATTTTCACATCAGTCTTTCCGTCAATCAGCCTGCCGTCAAACCACAATTCGCCTCCCGTCGGTTTTTCCAAAAGATTCAGGCAGCGGAGAAAAGTACTCTTCCCGGAACCTGACGGACCGATAATCGTCAGCACCTCTCCATTTCCAATCTGAATATTAATGTCTTTCAGAACTTCTACTTTCCCGAAGGATTTCTCTAAATGCTTGACTTCATAAATCACATGTGTACCCGCTGCATCAATCATCGTACCACCTCAATTATTAATATACAGGATAATAGCATAATTATACAACTATGTCAATAAGTTCTCATCATGTAATCTGCCGCAAGGAATAAAAAACCATACTTGCACATTCCCGTAAGTATGGCCTTATGAATAAATTCTATTTTATAAATCAAATTCCCGTTCCCAGATTTCCTTGTACATAAGGAAACGGCGGGATGTTTCTTCTTCATCTTTCCCCTTCAACGAACAGTAAATCTTTATCTTAGGTTCCGTTCCCGATGGGCGGACCGCTATCCATGAATGATCCTTCAAGATGAATTTCAATACATTTTCAGCAGGCAGTCCGTCAATACCTTTTGCATAATCCCGTATCTCCCCGATGTCCGGTAAAATCTCCTGCACGTCCTTTACCCGGAGAGCTGCCATGATATCTGCGATTTTTGCAAGGCCTTTTTTACCGGCAAGTGTATAAGATGAAAGTTTATCAAGGCAGTATCCATATTCTTTCGACAGTTCCGCCAGCACATCAATCAGAGTTTTTCCCTGCTTCTTAAAATAATCTGCCATCTCGCAAATCAGAAGGGCTGTCACAACGGCGTCTTTATCTCGGGCATGGGTACCTGCCAGATAACCGTAACTCTCTTCATAGCCAAAGATAAATTCATGGCTTCCATCTCTCATACTGTGACATTTTCTCACCGATATACTTGAATCCGGTAAGAGTTTCTTCCACCTGCACACCATACTTCCCTGCAATATCCCTGCCAATGCCGCCGGTAACAATTGTTGTTATAATGGTGGACTTACCTGTCAGTTCTTTTTCTTTCATCGTCAGCAGATAGTTCACCAAGAGTGCCCCCATTCTGCTTCCTGAAATAAGAAGATACTTGCCGTTATGGAGGACGGCCGCGCCTATCCGATCGCTGTCAGGATCTGTTCCGATAACGATGTCTGCTCCGATTTCTCCTGCCAGCTTTATCCCCAACCGCAAAGCATCCTGATTCTCCGGATTCGGCGCGCTTACAGTCAGAAAGTTCCCATCAGGCTTTTCCTGGCTTTCTACGATATGGACATCAGTAAAGCCGCCGCGTTTCAATATTTTCCGCACAGGAATATTCCCTGCGCCATGAATAGGCGTGTACACGATTTTAAGATTTCCCACATTCCCCTTCAATGTGGACTGTTTATATATTTCTTCAATAAAAAGATCTACCGTATCCTGCCCCAGACGGGTAAGCAGCTCTTTACTGCCGGTACATGGAATATGGGCAAGATCAGAAATATTTTCTACATAACGCGAAAGCACATTGGCATCACGAGGCACCAGCTGCCCCCCATCCGGCCCGTAAACTTTGTATCCGTTATATTCCTTCGGATTATGACTGGCAGTAATGACGATCCCGCCTGCCGCACGAAAATGCCTGACCGAAAAAGAAAGAACAGGGATTGGTTCCGGCTCTGTGAAAAATTTTACCGGAATCCCTGCTGCGCAAAGAACATGAGCCGCTTCCGCGGCAAAATCAGCGGAGTTATTTCTGGAGTCATAAGCGATAATCACCCCGTCTTGACACCGTTTCCCATAAGTATCCTGCAGGTAATCCGCAAATCCTTTTGTCGCTTTCCGTACATTGTACCTATTCATGCGGTTTGATCCGGCACCCATAATACCCCGGAGCCCTGCCGTACCGAATTCCAGATCCCTGTAAAAGCGATCTTCAATTTCCTTTTCATCTTTCAGCAAAAGCAGTTCTTTCTTCTCTGCATCATCACACCAGCTGAGCCAGTCCCTGTAAGCATCTTTATACCCCATCACAGGCTTTCCTTCTGTTTTTCCCCGCCATATCCGTAAGGATGTGACAGATGCCATTTCCATGCTGCGGCAATAATCTCTTCTGTACTGCTTCTTGTCGGATTCCATCCCAATGCCTTTTTGCACTTGGCAGATGATGCAATTAAGACTGCCGGATCTCCGCTGCGCCGCCCTTCTTCGACCACCTTGAAATCCACACCTGTCACTTTCTTTGCGACCTCAATAATTTCTCTCACGCTGAAACCGTTTTCCGAACCGAGGTTAAATACATCACTCACTCCGCCACCCGCCAGATACTTCATTGCCAGCACATGGGCATCCGCCAGGTCCAGCACATGAATATAGTCACGAAGACAGGTACCGTCAGGCGTAGGATAATCCGTCCCATAGATGGAAATATGGTCGCGTACCCCCTGTGCCGTTTTCAAAATCAAAGGAATCAGATGGGATTCAGGCTGATGATCCTCCCCGATCATTCCGCCTTCCGCCGCACCTGCCGCGTTAAAATAGCGGAGTGCCACATAGCTTAATCCGTACGCCGCAGTAAAATCACGCATCATATCCTCGATGACAAGTTTCGTCCTGCCATACACATTGGTCGGATTATGGGGAAAATCTTCTTCAATAGGTGTTTTCTCCGACTCCCCATATACCGCTGCAGTGGAAGAAAAGACGATTTTATCCACGCCTGCTTTTCTCATTCCCAGGAGCAAATGAAGCGTCCCTTCCACATTATTGGAATAATATTTGCCCGGTTCTACCATGGATTCTGCCACAAGACTGGATGCAGCAAAATGAATCACACCGTCAATTTCATAGCATTTCATAGTTTCTGCCACAAAAGCAATATCATGGATATCGCCCTCGATAAAAGCAACCTCTTCAGGCACTGATTCACGGTGCCCGGTAGACAGGTTATCAAAAACAAAAGGAGTAAATTCTTCTGACTTCATCAGTGCTCTTACTGTATGTGAACCGATATATCCCGCACCGCCTGTTACAAGAATATTCATTCTATGTTCCTTTCTACAAGAAATACAGACTTATAAAGAATTTCCCACTACCAGTCTTTCGTCAAGTTTTTCAAGTATGTATGGAAATCATCCCCCAAATCATCTCTTCGGAGCGCATATTCCACAGTGGCTTTCAAAAAGCCCAGCTTATCTCCGGTATCATATCGTTTGCCCTCAAAACAGTATGCGTACACATTCCCTGCATGAGCCATGACACGGAGTGCATCGGTCAACTGTATTTCTCCGCCTTTTCCCGGCGCAGTCTGTTCAAGTACCTCAAAAACTTCCGGTGTAATCACATATCGTCCCAATGCTGCCACACGGCTCGGTGCTTCAGAAATGGACGGTTTTTCTATCATATCATCCACCTTCAGAAGCCCCTTATCATTGATTTCCTTTCCGGCAATAATTCCGTAAGCAGACACCCGCTCCGGCGCTACACACTGGCAGCCGATTACAGTTCCGCCGGTTTGTTCATATTGTTCCATAAGCTGTTTCAACGCAGGCTTCTCCGGGTGGTATACGACATCATCACCGAGAATGACACCGAACGGCTCGCCGTCCACGAAATCTTTCGCACAGAGAATCGCGTCTCCCAGCCCCCGCATGTACTGCTGCCGGACATAATGGATTTTAATGGAAGAAATTTTCCTGATTTCTTTTAAAACGGACATCTTTCCATGTTCATACAAATGGGACTCCAGCTCGGGAGACGAATCGAAATGATCCTCAATCGCCCGTTTCGCATGACCGCTGATGATTAAGATCTGGTCGATACCGCTTTCCAGAATTTCTTCTGCAATATATTGGATTGTCGGCTTATCAACAATAGGCAGCATCTCTTTCGGCATGGCTTTTGTCGCAGGAAGAAACCGTGTGCCGAATCCTGCAGCCGGAATAATTGCTTTCCTTATTTTCTGCATAAAGTACCTCCTCAAATTTTTATTTCTTAGAAGATTATTTTCTCATATTCAATAACACTAAACTGCTAAGCGGCATAGAGGTATCTTCGGTCATTTCCGCAAATACTTTCTTAATAGGATCCAAGTATCTCTTTCTGTTTCCCCAGCGGCTGCCGCACTTATCATAGAGATGAGACCAACAAAAAGTATATCTCTCAAATGTTTCTTTTGTCCATTTTTTCAACCATATCATAGAGGATTTTTACAACTTCTCCGGCACTTTCCATATGACTGGTACCGCAGGCGTTTTCCATTTGTTTCCTTTTTTCGGGATTCGCAAGGATATATCTGACCGTTTCCGCCAGTTCTCCCCGTTTCACCCATTCCGCACAGCCGAGTCCGCTTAAAAATGCAGCGTTTGCCCGTTCCTGCCCGGGAAGCGTATTCACCAAAACCATGGGCTTGTTCATGACAATCGCTTCCGTACAGGTAAGCGCCCCCGGTTTTGTCACCAGCAGTTCGCACCGCCCCATGATACGGGCCACTTTATTCGTATAGCTGTGCAGTTCCACAGGATGGCGGAGTCTTTCTGCCAAAGCCGCCACTTCTTCATAAAGGCTTATATTCTGTCCTGTGATAACAATGAACCTTGCTATTTCATCCACTTCATCCATACGTTTCAAGTCATCAGCAATCCTGCCGAGGCCAAGACCGCCTCCCATGACAAGTACTGTTCCCTTTTCCGGAACCGGACGGCGGGCGCTCTCCTCATAAAAAGACTTCCTCACGGGGATCCCCGTCGTATGGATGATATCGGAAGAAATACCATACCTCGAAAGCAACGATGCCAGTTCAGGCGTCGCCACACAGTATCCGTCCAGATGACGGTCTATCCAAAGCTGATGAATGTCAAAATCAGTAATCACCCCTAAAAGCGGCGTGGTGATATCGCCCTTTTTCTTCAACAAATCAGCGGCTCCCGCAGGAAAGGGATGGGTAAAAATCAAAGCGTCCGGATTCAATACCCGGATAAGCCGTTTCATTCTCCTGCGGAAACTTAAAGATAAAAGCGCCTGCGACGTTTTTCCGAAGCTGCTCTTTTGTGAATTGCTGTACAGGCTGTCATATATATCAGGAATAAGCCTGATCATCTGCAGATATGTCCGCTTGATGATCTGATCCACAGACAGCACATCACGGGATACGAAATCAAGCACGCGAACAGAATCCTCAGGATGCATCTCCTTGATGGATTCCGCGATGGCTCTCGCCGCCTGGCTGTGTCCTGTGCCGATACTGGCTGTTAATATAAAAAACCTGCGGGATTTTTTCTCAGGCATCAAAATTCCCTTCTTCCGATTTTATCTTTGCTCATTATAGCATACCGGGCAGCTCAGACGGTAAAGGGGGAATGAAATCAGGAATCGGGGCATCAGAAAAGCCCCCAATAGCGGAGGCTCCATTATTCTTATCCTTTTAATCCACGGCTCTGGCGGTCCATGTCTTCTACAACGATATCAAAGATATCTCCCACAGTGGCGCAGTATTGAAGAAGAAACCATGGCTCATTCGTATGAAAATGGATTTTCACCAAATTCCCTACCTGTACGACAATGAGACAGTCGCCTTTCAGATTTTTATTGATATGCTTTGAAATTTCCTCCTTCTTTAAATTTTCGCCTTCAATCAGTAATTGCGTATCATATTTGAATTCAATCATCATGATCCCCCATCCTGATTTCCTTGTCAGAAACCTTAAACAGTATATTACATTTGAGAATGAATTTCAAATTTTATGTTTCATTTCCGCAAGATAAAAATCCGCGAAACTTCCGCAGTTTTTCTGTCATTCTCTGCCGTTCCAGCAATATGTACACATCTTTGACGGGTCTATCCCTGCGGCATCAAGCATATCGTCCAGGCGGTTATATCCCAGCGAAGTAAACCCCATCCGCTTACAGATTTTTTCCACCATCTTGTGATAGCGGTCGGAGTCGGGATCCGCATAATCATCGAGAACGGTCCGGTCCACGTTTTCTCCTTCCTCTTCTGCAATAACACGGCGGGCAATCAGTTCCATTTCCGAATTGGAACGGGAAAAATTCAGATACTTGCAGCCAAACAAGATGGGCGGACACGCTGCACGGGCATGAACCTCTTTTGCGCCGCTTTCAAAAAGAAACTCCGCCGTTTCCCGAAGCTGCGTCCCTCTGACAATGGAATCATCCACCAGAACCATTCGTTTCCCTCTAATCAGTTCATGAATGGGGATCAATTTCATTTTTGCAATCAAATTACGCTTCGACTGGATTGTCGGCATAAAAGAACGCGGCCAGGTAGGCGTATACTTTACAAGCGGCCGCGAAAAGGGCACGCCCGACCGGTTGGCATACCCCATGGCATGGGCAATCCCTGAATCAGGGACGCCGGCAACGATATCCACATCTTCTTTTGTAAATCCGTCACGTTCCGCCATCGCCATCCCGCAGTGATAACGCATTTCCTCCACAGACACGCCTTCATAACGGGCAGATGGATAGCCGTAGTAAATCCATAGAAACGTGCATATACGCATATCTTTTCCGGGAGCGACAAGCGTCTTTACTCCCTCCGGTGTAAGTACGGCAATTTCTCCGGGACCGAGTTCACGGTCATCTTCATATTCCAGATTCAAGTATGAACAGGATTCAAAAACAGCACAATAGCCGTCCTCTTTTCTGCCGATCACTACGGGTGTCCTCCCCAACTTATCACGGGCACAGTATAAACCATCCGGCGTAAGCAGAAGAAGCGTCAGTGCGCCGTCTATTCTCTCCTGGGCATAACGGATCCCCTCTATCAGATTATCTTTTTGGTTAATCAGCGTCGCCACAAGTTCCGTCGCGTTAATATCGCCGCCGCTCATTTCCAGAAAGTGGGTACTCCCTTTTTGAATTATTTCTTCCGTTAATTCATCCATATTATTAATTTTCGACACTGTTGCCAACGCGTATGTGCCGTGATGAGAGCGGACAATCAGCGGCTGCGCTTCATAATCGGAAATACAGCCTAACCCCAAGTTTCCTCTCATTTGGTGAATATCACTGTCAAACTTCGTCCGGAACGGCGTATTTTCAATATTGTGGATGGATCTGTCAAAACCGTCTTCTCCGTAAAAAACCATACCCGCCCGCCTTGTCCCCAGATGAGAATGGTAATCTGTTCCGAAGAATACATCAAACACACAATCCGATTTCAGCGCCGCTCCAAAAAATCCGCTCATAATATCCTCTTTTTCCATGACTGACAATGAAATTAAAATAGGTACACATCCATTATAAAGGATATTAAAAACATAATGTAGCCGCAGTAATTATACTTTCGTTAAAATATCAGGATTTTTTTCTGAACAAAACAGCCCTCACGGTTCTTGACTTATCTCTATCATCTTTTGGGGTAAAAGAGCCCATAATGCGCTGCCGCACAAATTAAACGGCAGCGTCTTTTACATTCTGCTTCCTGACTCCCACAGCCGTTTCCCGTCTTCCATTATTCGTTCTCTCACATAAGCATCGCGCCGACAGTCCCTAAAATTATAAATACCAGGAACGCAATCACCCACGGAAATACCAGAAGCAGTTCCGTTATATCCTTGAGTATATAGAAAAGATTCATCGGTTCTATGCCGTCTGCCTGTACGCTTGTCAATTTCCCCTCCGGACCGATGAGCTTCACCAGCGGATAATTGTACAAACGAATACGTCCAACGGACATCCAGAGGATAAGTGAGCAGGGAACTGACAGACAGAGCCATACCACCATGGCAGACCAGCAGATCGGCCCCGTCATCCCGCTGCCGTAATAAATCAAAAGCGCGAAAACGGCAGGCAAAAAGTTGAGCAAAAGCAGGAATACCCCAATCTGTATCCACCGCTCCCATGAATAAAAGCTGATTTTTACGGGAGCCATCTTCCCTTTAACCTTTTCAAAGAAGACGGGAGCCTCAAAATCTTTTTCAGGAAACGCCTCTTCTTTTACGATGAGACGGATCCCTTTTCTTTCTGCCCGGCAGTTCTTCCCCTGCCGGATAATCTTTCTGATCCTGGCAGACCTGCCGTCACTGAATCCCGCAAAGAAAATGATGCCGAAAACAAGCCCTACCATCCCCGCAACATACACCTCGTAATCAAAAAGGAACAGCATCACGATGAATACGAAAACTGTCATAAGGAGCGGTTCAACGATCCAGGGCCAGCTTTTCTTTTTTTCTCCTACAGAGACAGCAATTCTCCCTGTCTGGCCGTTAACCGCCGCAAGCTTTCCTTTTCCGGCGATGATATAGAGCGGAAGAAGGGCGGGAATGCTTAATAGGTTTTCTCCTTTGGCATGAAGCTTGACACCTGATGTTTCCATCACTTTTTCAACAATGGGAAGATAATCCGCTTCCACTTCTTCCAAAACCCGTTGCTCTGCCGCTCCGCCCGATATATCAGGCAGCTTCACACGCTGCCCTGCGATATAGCCGAATTCAAAAGGAACTGTGCCTTTCCAGTCAAACGGCTCCGCATGGTCAAGAACCATATTATCCAGCTGATTGGACGTATTTACCGCCATACCATTAATAAAGCTTCCGCAGATATATTTTTTATCGGAAAATGCCTGATCCCGGAATACGGTACAGCGGACAGGACCTTTTACGATTTGATAAGGAAGATAATAACCTTTAAGACTTTTTATGTTTTTCTCTACCCATCCCGCCTCCTTTGTCCTCTTATTTTTTAATGCCCATGCCGTAAGCCGCTCTGACGCTTCCTTTTCTGTCAGGACAAAGGGGATAAACACTTCCGGCAAATTATCGTGAAACGTAAAGGCACGCCTTACAAGATTTCCCCCGCAAAACTCACAGCGCCCGACAGCTTCTCCTTCGGGAATCAGTATCTCGGCTCCGCAGTTTTTACAGATATGAACCGATGGATGAATATCCCCGCTGTTTACCCCGGAATGGCGCCTTTTAAGTGCCCGCCATTTTTTTAAACGTTCCACCGGTTCTTTGGCATCTACTTTCTGCCCGCAGTACCGGCACTGATAAATTTGATGGATAATGTCAAACTCTGCCGGTGCTCCGCAGGCAGAACAACGTATTTCCAACGGATTTTTTGATTCCTCTGTCATAAAGATTCCTCCTTACCGCTGCTGCGTCTCTTGCGCCGTTCCTATGAACGGATATACGTTTCTTTCGCAAAGATTCTTGAAATAGGGAATAAATACGGACAGATCCGCCGGCACTCCTGCGGAAACACCCCCCCTTCTCCATGACCGCTGACCTGCTGATCCCCTTCATGAACAATTCTTAAATCCCAGCTGCTTCCAAGAGCAGTATTTCTTTTATACACACCATTGTCAAGATAAATTTTCTCCGCATTTTCTATATCTGTAAGAGCCGCAAATATATTTCCCTTTGTACCAGATGCCATCTGCCTCCGCTCTTCCCCATTATCCCGACAGAATGCTGCCTTTAATGGACACTCTACCCGGCAGGTATGGCGGAAAAAAATAGGTCCCCCATGAATAGGAATTGTCCGGCACATAGGAATGCCCGAACCGAAACCGGAGATAAAAAGAAACCATCTGCCCCTGTGTCATCTCTTTTCTTTCCTTGGTATCACTATAATCAGAAAGTCCGCCGCATTCCGGTAAAATTGAATCGTTTCCCATACAAGCTCCCCACAGCAGCAAGCTCAACCCTGTCGTTCCTGCTGCAGTCCATACCTTTTGTGCATAACCATATCCTCCCTATAGAATTTGTTCCACCGCCCCGTGATTTCCATCCTTATACATAAGAGAGCTTACTCATTTATCAATTTCACCTGTTATCCTCCATTCAAAATCTGATTTTTGATTTCTGTTTTTCCTATCGCCGCGTTCTTTTGATAACAGACGACAGAAGTCGTCAACAAACGGGCAGATTGCGGTTTATGATTTACGACCTCCGGATTCCGATTTCTGTTTCTAATATTAGTATACAAAATTTGAACAAAAAAATAACCTGCCACAAATGACAGGTTTTATCCGCTCCCATAAACCGGATTTTCCACATTCAATTCATGGAAGCGGTTATTTTTCAGATGGCAGGTTTTATTTTGCTTCTGCCGCCGCTTTCATAGCCGTGCGGGCCGCAGAAATTGTTCTTTCCAAATCATCTTCGCTGTGCGCATAAGACATAAAAAGTGTTTCAAAGGGAGAGGGTGCCAGGTAGATCCCCTGTTCCAGCATGGACAGGAACCACGCCTTGAACTTCTTTCCATCACATGCGCAGGAGTCTTCATAGTTAAGAACAGGTTTATCGTTAAAGAAGAGACAAAACATGGATCCCGACTGATGGACCTGTACCGCCACACCGGCTTCTGCTGCCGCATCCAGCCAGCCGTCGAGCAGTCTCTTTGTCTTTTCTTCCAATATTTTATAGAAATCGGGAATAGTCCTGATCATTTGAAGCGTTTCCAGTCCGGCAGTTACCGCCAGGGGATTTCCTGACAAAGTTCCTGCCTGATAAACGGAACCGTCAGGCGCAATGCAGTTCATGATATCCCTTTTCCCTCCATAAGCCGCCGCAGGTAAACCGCCGCCGATAATTTTCCCAAGGCATGTCATATCGGGAATAATACCGTACTTTCCCTGTGCGCCATGGAGTTCTGTACGGAAACCGCACATGACTTCATCAAAAATCAGGACAGTGCCATGCTTTTCTGTTTCACGGCGAAGTGTCTCCAAAAAACCGTCAACAGGAAGGACACACCCCATATTTCCTGCCACCGGTTCTACAATGACTGCAGCAATCTCGTCACCTTCGTCATCCATCTTTTTTACAAAAGCATCAATATCGTTATAAGGAACAACGACCGTGTCTTTTGCCGTGCCTTTTGTGACACCCGCGCTGTCAGGACTGCCGAAAGTCGCCGCACCCGATCCGGCTTTCACAAGGAGGCTGTCGCCATGCCCATGATAGCAGCCGGCAAATTTCAATATTTTATCTCTCCCTGTATAACCGCGGGCAGCACGAAGAGCGCTCATCGTCGCTTCCGTTCCGGAAGAAACAAGTCTTATTTTTTCAATGGATGGGTAGAAAGCAGTAACCAGTTTGGCCAGTTCCGTTTCTATCACTGTCGGCGCGCCGTAGCTTGTACTGTTTTCCGCCGCTTCTTGAATCGCGGAAATTACTTGGGGATGGGCATGTCCCAAAATCATAGGTCCCCAGGAGCCGACATAGTCTATATAGGTATTTCCATCAATATCGGTAATATGCGATCCCTTTGCCGATGCAATAAACGGCGGCGGACAGTCCATATGCGGATAGGAACGGACCGGGCTGTTCACTCCGCCGGGCATGTAATTCCGCGCCTCTTCAAAAGCCGCTCCAGACCGGGACAGGTTCATCATCTTCCCGCCTCCTCTTTCAGCCACCTTGCCGCGTCAAGAGCATGATAGGAAATAATCATATCTGCCCCTGCCCGCTTCATTGACAAAAGGGTTTCCATGACGATCCGCTTTTCATCAATCCATCCGTTAGCAGCAGCCGCTTTCACCATGGCATATTCACCGCTCACATTATACACTGCCACAGGACGGTTGATCCGCTGACGGACCTGATGAACAATATCCAGGTAAGCAAGGGCAGGCTTCACCATGATGATATCGGCGCCTTCTTCCATGTCCAAATCCACTTCCTTCATCGCCTCACGGCTGTTCGCAGGATCCATCTGGTATCCGCGGCGGTCGCCGAACCGGGGGGCCGAATCAGCCGCATCACGGAAAGGACCGTAATACCCTGATGCATACTTTACCGCATAGGACATGACGGATATATGAGAAAACCGATTTGTATCCAGCGCGTTTCGGATGACAGAAATACGCCCGTCCATCATATCGGAAGGAGCAATGATATCCGCACCGGCTTCCGCCTGGGAAACGGCAACTTTCGCCAGCAATTCCAACGTGGAATCATTATCCACTTCATGACCGCAGAGCTGCCCGCAGTGTCCGGAATTAGTATACTGGCAGAGACACACATCACCTACAATAATAAGATCGGGAAATTCTTTTTTGATTGCCATCATTGCCCGCTGCACAGGACTTTCCATATCCCAGGCAGAAGAACCGATGTCATCTTTATAAGAAGGCAGCCCAAATATTTCCACCGCAGGGACCCCGAGACTGACGATTTCCTCCGCCTGTTTGACCGCCTGATCCACAGACAGATGATAGCAGCCGGGCATACTCGGTATTTCTTCTTTCACATTTGGCCCGGGAACAACAAAAATCGGATAAATAAAGTCATTGATTTCCAGAGACGTTTCCCGTACCATGCTGCGGATAGCAGCAGTACGCCTTAAACGGCGCGGACGCAGTGTATTCAATTTCATTCTTTCGCAACTCCTTTCACAATCGCTTCTGTCAGTCCGTCAATTGTAAATGTATCGGAAATAATCTGCGGTTCTAAGCCGTACTTTCGGCAGGCATCCGCAGTAATCGGCCCGATACATGCCAGGGACACTCCGTCAAGCAGTCCCGTTTTCCCGTCCAGCTGGTCTACCAGATTGAATACGGTAGATGAACTGGTAAATGTAATGATATCCACTTCATGATTCACAAGAAGTTCCTTTAATTTTTCTTTATTTTCTTCATCACAAACGGTTTCATAAGCTTCCGCCACATCCACATGGCATCCGTAACCTGTCAGCATTTCAGGCAGTACGCTTCTTGCCACTTTCGCGCGGGGCAGCAGGATTTTGTCTCCCCGACGGACAAGCGGCTTCATTGCTTCTGCCAAATCTTCCGCCTTGTATGCCGACGGCACGCAGTCTGCCTTGAGGCCGTAGAGGAGCAGCTGCTTATCTGTAGCCGGTCCTATGACAGCAATCTTTACATGACCAAGCGCCCGTGTATCAAATCCTTTTTCATAGATCCTCTTAAAGAAAGCATCTACTCCGTTTTGACTGGTAAATACAATCCAGTTATATTCGGCAAGTTTTTCAATTCCCTGATCAATACTTGCCCAGCCGTCATCGGGGGATTCAATTTTGATGGACGGAATCTCCGTACAGAATGCCCCCAAGTCTTCCAGCACTTCCGTCAGCCGGGAAGCCTGCGTGCGGGAACGGGTAATGACCACATGCTTTCCGAAAAGCGGCTTATTGTCATACCAGCGCAATTGCTCGCGAAGGTTGACTACATTCCCGACAATAAACACGGATGGCGGCTTGATGCCATATTTCTTTACTGCTTCCGCCGCCTCTCCAAGTGTAGTGGTATATGTTTCCTGATAGGGACGGGTACCCCAGCGGACAAACGCCGCCGGTGTGTCCGCGCTTTTTCCGTAACGGATCAGTTCTTCGGCAATATGCTGCGTACGGCCTACGCCCATAAGAAACACAAGCGTATCCACAGCGCCCGCCAGTTTTTCCCAATGAATGTCAGAATGGTCTTTTGTCGGATCCTCATGTCCCGTGATAACGGCAAAGGATGCCGCCACCTTCCTGTGGGTCACGGGAATACCCGCATAAGCAGGAGCCGCAATCGCCGACGTCACTCCGGGCACTTCCTCAAAGTCCACGCCTGCCGCACGGAGCACTTCGATCTCTTCTCCCCCGCGTCCAAAAACAAAGGGATCTCCCCTTTTAAGCGGGCAACAATTTTCCCTTCTTTCCCTTTTTCAGTAAGAAGGCGGCTGATATCCTGCTGTGTCATTGTATGGCTGCCGCAGCTTTTTCCTACATAGATGTATTCCGCATTTTTATTGGCAAAACGAAGAATCCGTTTATCTGCCAGATAATCCCCGACAATAACATCCGCTTTTTCAAGACAGCGCTTCCCTTTCAGCGTAAAAAGTTCGGGATCGCCCGGACCTGCTCCGATTAAGTATACCTTTCCCTTCTTCATCCGTTTCTCCTCATCCATCATTTTCTCAATTCCTCTAAAATGCGGCCGCCGCCATCGGCAATCAATGCTTCCGCCAAGCTTTCTCCCAGCTGCTTTGCATCCTGCGTCTGCCCATTAAGGCTCCTTTTGTACATCTCTTTCCCGTCAGGTGATCCAATGAAAGCCACCGCCTCTATATGCCCAAGAAACGGAACCGCATAGATACCTGCAGGCACTTTACAGTCACCGCCGACTTTTCCCAGAAATGCTCGTTCCGCCATTATGCAGGATGCCACTTTTTCATCATGGATAAATTGAATAATCTCCATTGTTTCATCATCGCCGGTTCTCGTTTCAATAGCCATAACTCCCTGCCCCGCCGCAGGTATGCTGTCACAGGTAGAAATATAAGATCGGATCCGTTCTCGCAGTCCAAGCCGTTTCAAGCCTGCCGCTGCAAGAATCACCGCATCATAGTTCCCTTCATCCAAATGCCGGAGTCTTGTCTGCACATTCCCTCGAAGCGTCTTTATCTGCAGATCCGGCCGTAAATAGAGCAGCTGCGCCTGTCGGCGGAGACTGGATGTCCCCACAACCGCCCCTTCCGGCAACTCCTGCAGACTGCCATATTCCAAAGATACAAAAGCGTCCCGCGGGTCTTCTCTTGCCGTCACTGCCGCCAGTTTCAATCCATCGGGAATTACAGCAGTCATGTCCTTCAAAGAATGAACGGCTATATCTGCTTTTTTCTCAAGAAGCAGTTTTTCCAGTTCCTTGATAAAAAGCCCTTTTCCCCCGATTTCAAGAAGAGATCTGTCCAGAATCTGATCGCCTTTCGTCGTCATCGGAAGCAGCTCCACCTGTATTTCAGGATAAGTATCTTCAATCCGTTTCTTCACATATTCTGCCTGCCAAAGTGCCAGCAAACTTTCTCTCGTGGCGATTACAATCTTATCTTTCAACAGCCTTCCCCTTTCCTATATCAAGACTGAACAATGTTTCTACGGCACTCTTGCCTGCACTTTCTTTTCCGTCCCTGCGTGTTCATGAAGATAAGTCATCGGTTCACGGAGCATTTTTCTCACCAGCATGTGGGTCATATGTTCTATAACCCGCCGCTCTTCCTCTTTTAAATCAGGCAGTTTTCCCATAGCGCGGCGGAGCTCACGTTGACGGATTTGTTCCGCTTTTTCGGAAAGCGACACCATAACGGGCCGCGTACCGAGATAAATAAAGCGGTCCAGAATTGATTTAATTTCCTCTTCAATAATAATGGCTGCCCGCTCCGCTTCCGCTTCCCTGAATTTAATATTATTTTCCACGATTTCCTGCAAGGCATCGATATTGCATAGCGTCACATTCTTTATATTCCCTACTTCCGGCTCAACGTCGCAGGGTACGGCGATATCAATGACCACAAGAGGTTTATTATTTCTTTTCATCATAAGATTCCGCACATCCCAGGCCTTCACGATATACTGGGTTGCTCCCGTAGCTGTGATAAACACATCCACATCTTCTGCCGATGCCACCGCCTCATGAAAAGGCAGCGTCGTTCCATCAAACTTGCGTGCCAGCTCCTCTGCCCGCTTTGGATGGCGGTTTGTCACAACCACTTCCCTGAGCCCTCTCCCCTGCAAATGCTTCACTAAAAGTTCCGCCGCGTCACCCGCGCCGAAGACGAGAGCCTTTTTCCTTTCCAGACTGCCTAAAATTTTTTCCGCCATTTTAACAGCCGCATAACTCACAGAAACAGCACTTGTTGAAATCCGCGTTTCTGTACGGACTCTTTTCCCCGTGGTAATGGCGCGGTGAAAAAGCGTATTTAAAATGGTACGGGTCGCGTGAACCGCCAAAGCTCCCGTGTAAGCCGTCTTGATCTGGTTAAGGATCTGGCTTTCACCGAGAACCATGGAATCAAGCCCTGAAACAACCCGGAAAAGATGACGGATACATTCTGTACCTGTATAAAAAAAGAAATATTCTTTTTCCGCTTTACTGTTTCCTGAAAGTGTCAGAAAAAAACGATATAATTCCTCTTTATCTTCCTCCTCTTTTAAAACAGCATATATCTCTGTGCGGTTACATGTAGAAAGGACAACCGCCTCCTTAATTCCTTCCTGCTCAGACAAATGGAGCAGCCCCTCCTGCGCACTTTCCTCAGAAATAGAAAACTTTTCACGAATATCCACAGAAACAGTTTTATGATTCAGACCTAAGACGGCTAATACCACTGCGTACACGCTCCTCTGCCGCGTCCAGATTTCCCTGAACAACCAATTCCATAACCTGATGTTCAAAAGCAAGACGCCAGAACTTTTCCCTCTGTTCCGCATCCGCCAATCCCTCTTGCAATACCGACCGAAGCGCCCCCATTCTGTCCAGCCATTGTCCATAGGCATCAGGTATTTCAAGGGCAAGCCAGTTTTTCACATACTTTGCCATAGCAGGCGACCGGCCTTCGGTGGACACTGTCACCATAAGCCCCTCTTTCTTTATCCGTGCGGGAATATGGCAATTCCCTAACGCAGGAAAATCCGCCGCGTTATATAAAAAGCCCTCCCGCTCGGCTTCCTTCTGTACCGACAGCGCGACCGCCTTATCCCCTGCCGCCGTCACCACCATACAAAAGCCGCCGCACATAGGGGCCTCATAACTTTCCCTGCGCCATGAAATACGCCCTTCCCTGAAAAGAGCCTCCAGATCACTGCAGACTTCGGGTGCGATCACCGTCACCGCCGCCTTTTCCTCCAAAAGCGTACAGACCTTTCTTTGCGCTACATGCCCGCCGCCGATAACAAGACAAGCCCTGCCGTCCATTTTTATATTCACAGGATACATAGTACCTTCTTTGGAGATTATCCCATATTGGAAAAACGTTCTACCGCTTTGCTGAACTTCGCAATGGTTTCTTCCGCATCTCCATGTTCAATTCCATCTAAAACGCAATGATGGAGGTGTCCCTCCAAAACTATCTGTCCCACTCTGTGGAGCGCCGATTTGGCCGCATTGATCTGGGACAGCATATCTTCACAGGCGATATCCTCCTCCACCATACGGTCAATCGCCTGCACCTGTCCGATAATTTTTTTCAATCTTCTGTGCAGGTTTTCTGCATCCATACATTGTCTCATGATCGTCCCCCTGTCCTGTTCTAAAAATATCTTATAAATATGTTCCATTCACCATACTCTTCACCGGTTCGAAACTTTTCCTGTGGATCGGTGTGATTCCCAATGTTCGGATCGCATCTATATGCTCCGCCGTGCCATATCCCTTGTTTTGCGAAAATCCATAACCCGGGTAAACTTTGTCATACTCATCCATCAGATGATCCCTGTGAACCTTTGCCACGATAGATGCCGCCGCGACAGATGCCGATTTGGCATCCCCGTGGACCAGCGACAGGGACGGAACAGGAAAATGGAGAGGCATGGCGTCTACGATGACCGCCTGCGGCTGTATCTTCAGATTCCGCACCGCGCGGTACATTGCTTCCATCGTTGCCGCATAAATATTCCGCATGTCAATCTCTTTCGGAGAAAGGCTGACAATGGAAATATCCACTGCCGTTTCGTGAATTTTCTTTGCAATTTCTTCCCGCCGCCGGGGCGCTACTTTTTTCGAATCATTAAGTCCCGCAATAAAAAAATGAGGCTTCAAAATAACTGCCGCGACTGTGACAGGTCCCGCCAACGGCCCGCGTCCTACCTCGTCAATTCCGGCAACATACTCCAATCCTTTTTTGTAAAAAGAACTTTCCGGTTCGTACATATCTTCCACACGGAACCGTTCTGCCGATTCCCGATTCAGGCGGCGGATATAGGCATCTACCAGCTGCCAGGCACCTTTCCGTTCATCTGCCATAATTTCTTCCAAAACCGTTTTCTCCACGGTTCCCTGTTTCAATATGTCCCTGATTTCAGAAATTGTCATACTTCCTCCGCCGGAACAGCGTCAAGTGTAATGCGTCCCAGTTTCCCGCTCCGAAAATCATTAAGTATCATTGTCTGTGCACGGGCATAATCAATCGCGCCTCCGGGAAGAATACAGCCCCGTCTTTTTCCCGCCTGGGCCAGAAGGATTTGGGGATCCGCTGCCGCATCTTCAATTCCGTACTTTTCATGAAGCGCATCAGGTGCTGTTCGTGCAAGCACCCTCATCAGTTCAGGAACTACCGTATCCGCATCAAAGACATCTCCGGCAATCGCTCCGGTCGCCGCCAAACGAAGAGCCGCCACCTGATCTTCAAACTTCGGCCATAAAACACCGGGGGTATCCAAAAGATCCAACCCCTGCGAAAGACGGACCCACTGCTTGCCCCGTGTGTGTCCGGGCGTATTGGCTGTCCGGGCCGCCGCTGTTCCTGAAATAAAATTGATAAGAGTTGACTTGCCTACATTGGGAATTCCAAGAATCATGATCCGTACCGATCTCGTTTTCAAGCCGCGGAGTTTCCACTTTTCCAGCATCGGACCGGCCGCCTCTTTGATGAGACGGAGAAATTTCTTTTTATCTTTTCCGTTGCCGCAGCTCATAGATACCGCAGCAACCCCTTTCCTTTTATAGTATGATTCCCAAGCTTTCGTCATTCCCGGATCCGCAAGATCCGCCTTATTCAGTATGACGATGCGCGGCTTCCCCGACAGAAGCTCTTCCACCATAGGATTCGCACTGGACAGAGGAATACGGGCATCCAAAAGTTCCGCCGCCACATCTACCGCTTTCAAGTGTTCGATAATCAGCCGTTTTGTCTTTGCCATATGGCCGGGAAACCATTGTATCAGCATAATAATCCTTTCTATCCCCTAACGGGTTTACCTATGCTCCCTTATTTTACCACATAAGTTCTTTTCATGGGTCGTTCCCGTTTTTCGACTATGTCAAGACCTTGCAGGTAACATCTCTTTTCTCTTCCAGTTAATGACCAACTCCGCTGCCCAAACAGTTTCGCAAAGAATGGTCATTGCATAAAACACCCATAAACCTTTATATGGACATTTCAACAAAAAACGCCCGCATCAACGGGCAATCATCGTATTTTCTCAAAAGATATAACGGATAAGGATGTATACCAATGCGCCGACTGCCGCTGTGCTGGGAATCGTCATGACCCAGGCACCCACCATGGAATACGCCACATTCCAGTGTACTGCACGGAACCGCTTTGCCCAGCCCACCCCCATAATGGAGCCTGTGACCACATGTGTCGTAGATACGGGGAGATGCAGAAAGGTCGCCGTGAAAATAGTTAACGCCGAATTGATATCCGCTGCCAGTCCGTTCACCGGTTCCAAACGGAATATTTTATTCCCGACAGTACGGATAATGCGCCAGCCGCCCACGCTCGTTCCTGCACACATGGCAAATGCACAGGCAATCTTTACAAGGAAAGGAACTTCCAGTTCTCCAATGTATCCGCCGGACAAAAGCGCCAGCGTGATGATTCCCATGCACTTCTGCGCATCATTTGAACCGTGGGAAAATGCCATTACCGCGGCGGATAAGCTCTGTATATGGAGAGAAATATAATTCACTTTCGATCTTCCCACATTCCGGAACAGGATAAACAGAAGCGTCATGATGACATATCCGCTGAACATGGCAATAACAGGCGAACCGATAAGTCCCGCCACGATCATGAAAACCCCGTTCCCATTGATTGCCCCCGTACCGTAAGAAATTGTCACCGCTCCGAGGACACCGCCGATCAGCGCATGAGAGGAGCTGGAAGGCATGCCGATCTTCCAGGTAAAAAGATTCCATACGATAGCGGCAAAAAGCGCCGCTATAAGCACTGTGGAGTCCACCATCTGCGGAGACGTGACAATCTCCCCTCCGATTGTTTTCGCCACACCGGTCGACACCATCGCTCCAACAAAATTTAAAAACGCCGACATGATAATCGCTATGCGGGGACTTAAGGAGCGCGTTGCGATACAGGTAGCAATCGCATTTGCTGTATCATGGAAGCCGTTGATAAAATCAAAGGCAAGCGCCAGAACAATTACCAGGCCTATCGCATAAATATCAGGCATATTTCATAACCACTTCTTTAATCAAATTACCTACGCGTTCCGCCTGATCTGCCGTTTCCTCCATCGTTTCCATGATTTCCTTCCAGCGGATAATCTCTACCGCATCATGGGTACCGTCAAACAAATCAGAAATAATCGCACGATAAATCGTGTCTGCTTCACTTTCGAGACGATTGATCTTACGGGCCCGTTCTGTAATCTCCGTTTCATTTTTATCTATATCTTTCAGGAGGCGGAACAGGATAATCAATTCTCCGGACATTTCTATCAGAATATCCGCCATGCGAAGCATCCGGTTCCAGCCGAGGCCGGCATGATAAATGCGCAAAGTAAAGATGACATCTTTAATATCGTCTACACAGTCGTCCAGGTTGCTGGTAAGGAGATAAAAATCCTCTCTGTCAATAGGCGTAATAAAGACATGCTTCATTTTTGCCGCCACTTCATGGGTCACTCCGTCAGCAAGATGCTCAATTTTCTCTGCTTCCTTGGCACAGCGTTCCAGCTTCTTCGGATCTTGAAGGACTTCCTTGACCATAAGCGTTCCTTTGTGAAAATATTCTCCATTTGTTACAAGAAAATCAAAAAACTCTTCATGCTTATTGACCAGGCTGAACATACTCCCGCCCCCTTAAAAGGTACACGACTTCCTATTATTTTCTTTATCATAAAGCAGCTGTGTAAATTCTTTGTAAAAATTTATTTACAAAATGATTCTACTTTCATGCCAAATTGGAAACAGAAAATATTCCTTTCTCATTTTCCCTGTTCCGCAAAACTTTTATCATGTATAATAATTACGGATATCAGGAGTATCCTTTATAGTAAGGTAAGTTGTTCAGGAGGAAAAAATCATGAATGAAGAAAAAGCTTTGGAAGAAATGTCGCGCCTTGCAGGTACACAGACTGAAAAAAATCTGCGCGCCGCTTTCGCGGGAGAGGCACAGGCCCATGTGAAATACAATCTCTTCGCTGGCGAAGCACGAAAAGATCCGTCCATGTCCCGGCAGATTGCCGATCTCTTTGAAGAAACCGCGAACCAGGAAAGAGCTCATGCGAAAATCTGGTTCTGGCTCGTGGGGGATCTGAAAAAGGATACCGCCGAACATTTGAAAATGGCAGCCAAAGGGGAAAATGATGAATGGACTTCAATGTATCCGGAGTTTGCTGAAACTGCAAAAAAAGAGGGCTTTCCGCAGATTGCTTTCCTCATGACCAAAATCGGCGAAATTGAAAAGCAGCATGAAAGAAGATATAAAATTCTTCTTGCCAATGTGGAAAACGGCAAATTATTCAAGAGAGATGAAAAGAAACTCTGGATGTGCGCGAACTGCGGCTTCACTTGCGAATCCGTAGAGGCGCCGGAAGAATGTCCCGTATGCAACCATCCTCGTTCTTTCTTCGCTATTAAGGCGGAAAATTACTAATCTATGATAAAACGCTGATGGGCTGCTCATTTATTTATCAGCATAATAATCAGCGACAACAAGAAAAGAAAAAGGACTGAGAAAATATTTTATGTTTCCCTCAGTCCTTTTTCTTGTTTATTTTTTATTCTGCCAATTCCTGCTTTCGAAGCCACCGGATCGCGTCTCCCAATATGTAAAGAGAGCCGCAGACGAGGACAATATCGTTTTCATCCGCCTCTTTCACCGCCTTTTCCAAAGCATCTGCCACGCTCCCCGCTATCTTGTGCTCCGCCCTGATTTTCTGCCGGTCAATCATTTCACAGATTTCTTCAGGCGTCCTTGTCCTCGGTGTCGGCGCGGCGCAGGCATAAACCTTGTCCCCTTTTCTTACGAGCATCTGAATAATGGTTTCCGTCGTTTTATCCTGAAGAGAAGAAAAAACGAAAATACGCCGTTTATCGGGATACTGTTCCCGCAATGCTTCCTGAAGCGCTTCCGCTCCGGCCTCATTGTGCGCGCCGTCTAAGACAACTGTTTTCCCCCCTGCGTGATGGATTTCAAAACGGCCCTGCCATCTGGTCCGCGCCAATCCTTCACGGAGATCATTTTCATTAATCCGCCCGTCTTCTTTCATGAGAATGGTAAGTGCCATCGCTGCCACCGCCGCATTGACTGCCTGATGGGCACCGATAAAGGGAACAAAGAGCATGCTCTTTTCCAGTTCTTTCGGCATGCCTTTCCGTTTCACCACTACGACCTGACCCTGCTCCCATTTGTTTCTTGTATCGATTTCAAAATCACGGCCGTAAAAATAAATGCGTGCTTTTTTATTGTGAGCATCTTTTTTCAATTCCTTCAAAGCCACATGCTGCGCCGCAGTGACTACCGGAATCCCCTCTTTGATAATTCCCGCTTTTTCTCTCGCTATTTCCTGAAGGGTATTTCCCAGATACTGCATGTGATCCATAGCCACATTCGTAATGACGGAAACAACAGGCATCACTACATTGGTCGCGTCAAAACGTCCGCCCATGCCGACTTCCATAACGGCGTAATCTGCTTTGTTTTCACGGAAATACCAAAACGCGATGGCTGTCAGCAGTTCAAATTCCGTCAATGCTTCTTCCCCCGCGGCTATCAGCTCGTCATGAGCTTTAAAAACCACTGTGGCCGCTTTGGCAAAATCTTCCCGGGAGATATCTTTTCCCCCCCAAGTAAATCCGTTCCGTGTAGTCTATAAGATGCGGTGACGTAAACCGCCCTACCCTAAGATTTGTATTTTCCAAAACACTTGTTATCATAGCGGCGACGCTCCCTTTTCCATTCGTCCCCGTGATATGGATCATCTTACAGGCTTTTTCAGGATTTCCCAGTACAGCAAGAATTTTTTGCATTCGTTCCAGCCCCGGCTTGATTCCGAAAACGGATGCTTCTTCCAGACGGGAAATACTTTCCTGATAATTCATACTGACTCCTTTATGCAACAACAATTAAAGATCGGCAAGGAAACGAAGACGTTCATCAAATGATTTCATCTTCTCTTTAAACTCCGCAAGTTCTTTTTCTTTCGCCACAACATCTTCCGGCGCTTTCGCAAGAAAACCCTTATTGTTCAACTTACCGAATGTACGGGCGATTTCTTTTTCCAGAGCGGCTTTTGCCTTTTCGATCCGTTCTCTTTCCTTAGCCGTATCAATCAGGCCTTTCAATTCAAGATATACTTCCATGCCCGTGACAACAGCAGCAAGGGCATTTTCAGGCTTTGTTCCATCAGCGGCAAGCAGGACGATTTTTTCTACATGCCCCAGTTTTTCAAAATATTCTTCATGGGTTTCGATACATTTTTTCAAATCATCACGATGAACCGCGATCCGGATATGGCACATTCTGTTCGGCGCCACATTCGCTTCCGCACGCATATTGCGGACAGCCTTAATCGCGTCCATGATACGCTCCATCTGCTCCTGTTCTTCCGGGAAACGAAGTCTTTCATCAGCTGCCGGCCAGGGAGCTCTCGCCAGAGTTTCACCGGAGTGGGGCAGATGCTGCCAGAGGTGTTCCGTAATAAACGGCATAAAAGGATGCAGGAGCGCCATGATTCTCGTCAGTACATACACAAGGACATATTGGGTAACCTGCCGGTCGGCATTGTGCGCTCCATAAAGACGGCCTTTCGCCGTTTCAATATACCAGTCGCAGAAAGAGTTCCATGCAAAATCATAAATAGAATCCGCGGCAGCGCCTAACTCATATTTATCAAGGTTCTCGCTGACATGCTCTTCCGTCTGCGCAAGACCTTCCAAAATCCATTTATCCGCAAGTGTATACTGACTTTCTTCCGGAATGAAACAGGGATCATAGTCATCCAGATTCATAAGGGTAAACTTGCTGGCGTTCCATAATTTATTGGCAAAATTACGGTTTCCCTCCACACGTTCATAGTAAAAACGCATATCATTGCCCGGCGTATTGCCTGTGACAAGCGTAAACCGAAGCGCATCAGCGCCATATTTCTCAATCACTTCCAGGGGATCGATGCCGTTGCCCAGGGATTTGGACATTTTCCGCCCCTGGGAATCGCGGACAAGACCATGAATAAACACATACCTGAAAGGAATTTCCTTCATGAATTCCATAGACATGAACATCATACGGGCAACCCAGAAAAAAATGATGTCATAACCGGTAACCATCGTAGATGTAGGATACCATTGGTTCAGGACCGGCGTCCTGTCAGGCCAGCCCATGGTGGAAAACGGCCAGAGCGCAGAGGAAAACCATGTATCAAGAACGTCAGGATCCTGGCGGATATGTTTGCTTCCGCATTTCGGGCAGGCCTCCAAATCGGTGCGGGACGCAATGACTTCACCACAATCGTCGCAGTACCACACAGGAATACGATGTCCCCACCAGAGCTGGCGGGAAATACACCAGTCATGAATATTTTCCAGCCACTGGATATAGGTAGAAGAAAAACGTTCGGGAACAAATTTTGTTTTCCCCGACTGCACTGCCTCCATAGCGGGACCGGCAAGCGGTTTCATTTTGACAAACCACTGTTTCGTGGTAAGCGGTTCAACAACCGTATGGCAGCGCGAGCAGTGACCGACGGCATGTTCTTTTTCTTCGCTTTTTACAAAAAGCCCCATATCCGTAAGATCTTTGATGATCTCTTTCCTGCACTCGTAGCGGTCCATGCCATTATATCTGCCCGCCTTTTCGTTCATCGTGCCGTCTTTATTCATGATGACGATGGTTTCCAGATGGTGGCGTTCACCCATGGCAAAGTCATTTGGATCATGGGCCGGTGTAATCTTTACACAGCCTGTACCATATTCCATATCTACATATTCATCAGCGATGATAGGAATCTCTCTGTCAGTAGTCGGCAGCTTCACCTTCTTCCCGACCAGATGCGCATATCTTTCATCTTTCGGATTAACAGCGACGGCCGTATCACCGGGAATCGTTTCAGGACGGGTCGTCGCGATGCGCACAGCACCTTCCTCATCAGCAAGAGGATAATCGAAATACCACAGATGGCCCATATCATTTTCATGCTCTACTTCGATATCGGAAAGCGCCGTCTGGCAGCGGGGACACCAGTTGGTAATGCGGAACCCCTGATAAATCAGACCTTTTTCATAAAGGGATACAAATACTTCACGGACAGCACGGGCGCAAACATCATCCATCGTAAAACGTTCACGGCTCCAATCACAGGAAGACCCCAGGCGTCGGATCTGCTTCCCGATGGTATTCCCGTATTTTTCCTTCCATTCCCATACGCGTTCCAAAAATTTTTCACGTCCCAGATCGTACTTTGTGAGGCCTTCTTCGGCAATCTGTTTTTCCACCTTGACCTGCGTGGCGATACCGGCATGGTCCTTTCCCGGAAGCCAAAGGACATTATACCCCTGCATCCTTTTATAGCGGATCAGGATATCCTGCAATGTATTGTCCAGCGCATGCCCCATATGAAGCTGCCCCGTTACATTGGGAGGCGGCAGCACAATGCTGTACGGCTCTTTCCCCTCCTCCGGTTCATCATGAAATACACCGTGTTCCTCCCAAAAGTTATACCATTTCTCTTCAATCGCACCGGGTTCATACTTCCCTAAATCTTTCATCTCATCCATGTCATCCACTCCCTGTAAATAAAAAACTCTTTCATCCCATAGGACGAAAGAGACTTCCGCGGTACCACCTAAATAGCCGTCAGGCCACTCATCAGCGCGTAACGTGCGCGGCGGACAGGCCTCCCTGCCGGCTCCGGGGTGACTTGCTGTTTTCTTTCTGCCGCTCTTCCAGCCAAGGAGCGGTTCTCTTTGAGAAAACCCGACAGCTTCTTCCCATCCATGCCATTTTTAATATATTCGTTATTATATAAGCGGAAATATATTTTTGCAAGTGACCGGATGTGTAAAAACGAATACGGTATGTATAACGCCATCGGATAACTGGCAATAAAGAACGGTTTGTTCTATAATAATGAAAATAAATTACTGTTCTGCAGGAAACAGAATTATGCAGCTGTATATTTCCGTTTTCCTATTTTTTCTGCAAGGAATCCCCATGCCTGATTCATATAAAAAAACGGTAGGAATTTTTATGCTCCTGCTTCTGGCAGCCATATGTTTTCTTATCGCTAAAATATTCTTTCCTGAATTTTACAGCAATACCATCACCCTGACTTTGGCGGGAGATGTGGATAGTCTGTCCCGCTATATTTCCTCTTTTGGTTACGGGGCTTTTGCAGTGAGTCTTTTTTTACTGATTCTCTGTAACGTTTTCGGTATCCCCACGATTCCTTTTCTCACCATCAACGGCGTTCTTTTCGGTCTTCTGCCGGGAATCATTATTTCCTGGATTGGCGAAGTTATAGGGATTGAAATCAGTTTCCATATCGGCCGCATATTTTTCAGGGATGAAGCAAGGCGGATCATTGAGAAAAAGCATATGTTAAGAAAAGTAGACAAATACAGTTCGGTATACGCCATGGCTGTAGCCCGGGCAATCCCCTACTCTCCAAACATTCTCTTTACCGCAGCGGCAGTCCTCACAAAACTCACTACAAGACAGCATCTGCGGGCCACACTCTTCGGAAAAATTCCTTCCGTAGTCATTGAAGTCGTTCTTGGCCATGACCTGATCCATTTTTCCCAGCACGGTATACGTTTCGTTGTTCTCTTCATTCTTACTCTCGGAGGTTTTTTTGTCCACCGCCGTTATAAACAGTACAAATGTGGAACAAGGAAACAATTTTTTTGATTTTCCCATGCGAAACATCTTTTCTTCCGTAAGAGCAGGAAGATTTTTTTATGCGGAAACCCCGTCATTTTGTGTAATAAAAACAGGAGGCAGCCATCATGACCAAAGGATATATCCATGTATATACAGGCGACGGAAAGGGCAAGACAACTGCCGCCATCGGACTTGCCATCCGTGCTGTCGGTGCGGGAAAGAAAGTTTGTATCCTTCAATTCATGAAATCCCTCGCTTATTCAGAGCAGAAAATTCTCCAGTCGATTCCGGGCATTACCTTGATCACTTTGGGCAAACCTTACTTCATCGCAAAGGAAGGAATGCTCACGGATGAACAGCGAAAAACATGGGGAAACCATATTCGAATTTATCCTGCGGGACATCCTCCGAAAGACTATCGGGAAATGACTCTGAAAGGAATTGAGCAGGCCATAGACGCTGTTTCTAAAAACTACGACATGGTCATCCTGGACGAATATAATATGGCACGCTGGTATGATTTGGCAACAGAGGAAGAGACGGAAAAAATTTTAAAAGCCCGCCGCCCTGAAGTAGAACTCATTTTTACCGGACGGAATGCGCCGAAAGAAATTCTTGACGCCGCCGATTTGATTACGGAAATGAAAAAGATACGCCACTATTATGACAAAGGCGTACCTGTACGAACCGGTATTGAAAATTAAATAAGATAAAAAACGGATACTCCGTTCCTGAAGCATATTATATGCCCACAGGAATATTCGGAAGTATCCGTTTATATTTACCACTTTCTCGGTATCTCGGGAAAATGATCAACAATCATCATGTCCGCCAGTATATTTGCCATCAATTTATCATCTTCGTCATACATTTCCGCGGCAATAACAATTGTTGTTCTGCCGTTGTGGGTAATATGGCTTTTTACACGGATTCTGGAACCCGGTCTCGCATTACGGATAAAACTCATCGTAAGGCTGACTGTAACGACTACCGCCCCGACAGATGCCCCTGTAACTCCTGTCACCGAATCGGCAAGTGCCATCATAACACCGCCGTGGAGCACCTCTCTGTGGTTCGTGTGTTTTCTCGGATCTGTCAGTAAACTGACCGTCACTTTCCCGCAGCGGATATCATCAATATCAATATGAAAATAGTCGGACATAAAATGGTTGGGCACGTATATTTCCCGTATCCGCGCGACAATTTCATCCGGCCTTGTAAGCTGCTTCACCGCCGCCAATCTTATCCCCCCTTGCTTCATTCAGGAGAAGGCGGTACTAACTCTCCCTTATGAAGCCGTTCAATGGCTTCCTTAGCCGCATTTTGGGCGGCTTCTTTTTTACTCTTGCCTATACCGGTTCCAAGTGCTTTCCCATTAATGAAAAGTTCCATCCATATTGTCTTATCATGATCCGGTCCTTCATCACGGACGACCTCATACCGTATATCGACATCACCATTTTTTTGGGCAATTTCCTGTAAATCTGATTTATAGTCATGATCATAAATCCCCTGATCAACCAGATCAAGAAACTTCTGCATATGGCCCAGAATAAACTTTGCCGCCACTTCATAGCCGTTGTCTAAATAAACAGCACCGATCACCGACTCAAAAGCATTCCCAAGGATAGAAACGCGGGTTCTGCCGCCCGACATTTCTTCCCCTCTGCCAAGAAGCATATAATCACCTACATGGAAATTAGCCGCACATTCGGCACATGCCGGTTTGCACACCACGCTTGCCTTGGCACGGGTCAGATCTCCTTCCGGCCATTCGGGAAAACGCCGGAAAAGATAATCCCCTACTGCCAGATCCAAAACAGCGTCCCCCAAAAACTCGAGACGTTCATTGTCATGAACTTTCAGATTACGATGTTCATTGGCATAAGAGGTATGGGTCAGTGCCACATTCAGCAACTCCATATTATGGACAGGAATATCACTCTTTTTTGCAAAACGCCGGACTTCATCCAGCCGCTCCTGCTTCCTGCGCTCAATCCGGCTCATTCCTACTCCTCATAACGCCTCATAACGATAACCGCGTTATGTCCACCGAAGCCGAAAGAATTAGACATGGCCACGTTTACTTTTACATCTCTTGCACCATCTGTCACATAATCCAAATCACAGTCCGGATCGATTTCTTTCCGGTTAATAGTCGGATGAACCCTATTCTTTTCAATAGTCAGCACGCATACCACGGCTTCGATCGCACCCGCTGCGCCAAGCAGATGCCCTGTCATGGATTTTGTGGAGTTTACGGGAATTTCATAAGCATGCTGTCCCAGCAGCGCTTTAATGGCAGTACTTTCGTTCAAGTCATTCAAATGGGTAGATGTGCCATGGGCATTGATATAGTCCACGTCTTTCGGATCAATACGGGCATCTGCCAATGCTTTCTGCATGCAGCGGAGCGCCACCTCGCCGCCCGGCCGGGGAGCGGTAATATGGTAAGCATCACCGTTGGAACCATACCCTGCAAGTTCAGCATAAATATAAGCGCCTCTCTTTTTCGCATGTTCCAGTTCTTCCAGTACGAGAATTCCGGCGCCTTCACCAAGAACGAATCCGTCCCGGCGGGCATCAAACGGGCAAGACGCTTCTTCCGGCGGACATTCTCTTGAAGAGAGCGCCTTCATGGCAGCAAATCCTGCCATCGGTGTTTTTGCCACAGCCGCTTCCGTCCCCCCGGCAATCATCACATCAGCATCACCATGCTTAATCAGGCGTGCAGCAAGACCAATGGCGTTAGTACCGGACGCACAGGCGGTCACATCAGTGAGTACAGGCCCCTGCAGACCAAAAGTAATGGAAACTTGTCCGGAAGCCATATTGGCAATCATCATAGGAACAGCAAAAGGATTCACCTTGCCCGGTCCTTTTTGCTCAATACGGAATACCGTTTCCTCCATGGTGGCAATACCGCCGATACCGGTTCCAATCACTGTTCCTGCCATATCCGGATTTTCTTTTTCCATATCCAATTTGGCATCTTCCACTGCCATCCGGGCAGCAGCAACAGCAAATTGGGCATTGCGATCCATATGTCGGATTGTTTTTTTATCACCTGCCAGTGCCGGATCAAAATCTTTTACTTCGCCTGCGATTTTCACAGGGAAATCAGCAGCGTCAAACCGGGTAATCGGAGCAATGCCCGATTTGCCTTCCAAAAGACTGTTCCAAAACTTCTCTACGCCCGTTCCAACAGGGGATACCACCCCAAGACCGGTAATTACAACTCTTCTTTCCATTCTTACAAAGCACCTCACTCACATAATTTGGATCAGATTACCTGTTTTTTATATTCCTTTATGGGACAAAACCTCAAAAAAACGGATGGCCGAAACTGCGGTCCGCTTTTTTGAGGTGTTCTCCGCACAGCGGCCTTTCGGGGGAATAAAAGCCCCCGATGCCTGCCATGTTCCAGTATGAATTACTGAATCTGCTTTTCAATGTAATCAACTGCATCACGTACAGTTTTGATCTTTTCAGCCGCATCATCCGGAATTTCAATTTCAAATTCTTCTTCGAACGCCATGATCAGTTCTACGATATCCAAAGAATCCGCACCCAGATCATCAATAAAAGTGGAGTCGATCTGTACATCAGCTTCATTGACTCCCAGCTGGTCTACAACGATTTTCTTTACCTTGTCAAAAGTTCCCATTCATCTCACCACCTTTCAATAAAATTTACCATCATAAATTATATTACATAACCATTCCGCCGTCTACATATAAACCCGTTCCCTGATATAAAAAACGCAGTCAGGAAAAAAAGTAAACGGCTGTGGCAGCCTCTTTTATCTTCTCTGAAGAATCCTGCAAAAGCAAATGACGCATACCCTTTTTATATATGCCGGAAAACTCTATGCTGATGATACGGCATAAATATTTTCCCGTTCCTCATATCAGGATGCTCTGTCCTCCCTGCCGAACTTACATCACCATACCGCCGTCTACATTCAAAACCTGCCCGGTGATATAAGAGGCATCATCAGAAGCAAGGAACAAAACAGCCTTGGCAACTTCTTCGGTCTGCCCCAGACGGCTAAGCGGGATAGAATGAAGCATGCCTTCTTTTATATTCTCCGGTATCTTATCCGTCATATCAGTCACGATACATCCCGGAGCCACCGCATTGACACGGATACCGCGGGAGGCCAGTTCTTTGGCAGCCGCTTTCGTCATACCGATAACACCCGCTTTTGCTGCTGCATAATTTACCTGCCCCGCATTTCCCGTAAGGCCTACAACTGAAGAAATATTAATGACAGATCCCTTTTTACGGCGAATCATCATCGCCGCCGCTGCTTTCAGTACCAGAAAATTTCCTTTCAAGTTGGTTGCAATCACCTCATCCCAGCTGCTTTCTTTCATACGGATAAGTAAACTGTCTCTTGTAATGCCCGCATTATTGACAAGGACATCAAGAAATCCGAACCCCTCTTTAATCTTTTCAAACATATGCTCTACATCTTCCGGATCGGACACGTCTCCCTGCAGAGTAAACGCTTTTCCGCCTGCCGCGATAATTTCATTTTTTACTGCTTCCGCCGCTGCTTCGCTCCCTGCATAATTAACTGCTACCGCATACCCCGCTTGACCGAGAGTGAGGGCGATCGCTCGGCCGATACCGCGGGAAGCGCCCGTAACCAATGCTGTTCTTTCCAATTTTTCCATTATCAGACTCCTTTTAATGCTTGTACGGTTTCTATAATCGTTTCTATATTTTCCGCGTGATAAGACACGATACTTTTATCTATCTTGCGCATAAACCCAGACAGAACGGTTCCCGGTCCGCATTCCACCATGGTGTCCATTCCGCCGGCAATAAGATTTCGCACCGACTCTTCCCATCTCACCGCATGAGCCGCCTGCTCCACCAAATGCGTACGGATATCTGCCGCTTTTGTTTCTGCCAGTGCATTTACATTAGCGATAACAGGAATTTCCGCATCTTTTATCTCAATCTTATCAAGCACCTTTTTCAGCTTCTGCGCCGCCGGTTCCATAAGCGAAGAATGGAAAGGCGCGCTTACATTCAACATGATTGCCCTCTTTGCGCCGGCTTCTTTCAAAGCAGCACAAGCCTTTTCCACCGCTCCGGCAGCCCCGGCGATAACCGTCTGTCCCGGACAATTAAAATTAACCGCCTGCACCGGCTGGCTTTCCGTAGAAACACCCGCACAGACTTCAGCGATACGATCCGGATCCAAGCCGATAACAGCCGCCATGCTTCCTTCACCAAGAGGTACCGCTTCCTGCATAAACTTGCCGCGAAGATTGACCGTATGGACCGCATCAGAAAAAGAGATTGAACCTGCCGCCACAAGGGCGGAATATTCACCGAGGCTGTGGCCTGCCGCCACATCAGGTGTAACGCCTTCTTCTTTCAATACCTGCCAACAGCATACACTGGCCGTCAAAATAGCAGGCTGGGTAAATTCTGTTTTCATCAGTTCCGTATCCGGACCTTCAAACATCATTTTTGAAATGGAAAAGCCCAATGTGTCATCAGCTTCACGAATGATCTTTTTCACGGAATCATACTTTTCGTACAAATCATGAACCATTCCGACTTTCTGGGATCCCTGTCCCGGGAAAAAAAATGCTGTTTTCATTGTTTCACCTCATTACATAAACTATCTATTATGACTATTAAATTATGGCTATTAAATCCAACGCATTACATCACAGCCCCAGGTAAGACCGGCACCGAATCCTGTAATCACGACGATATCGCCATGTTTTATTTTTCCGCTCCGCACCGCTTCATCAAGCGCAATCCCCACGGATGCCGCCGAAGTATTTCCATATCTTTCGACATTCACATACATATGGTCTTTGGGAATACCCACTTTTTTTGCAATAGACTGGATAATACGATTATTGGCCTGATGGGCAATGAACATATCTATTTCCTCTTTATCAACTCCCGCCTTTTCAAGTGCTGCCATAGTTGTATTTTCCATATGGCGGACAGCAGCTTTAAACACTTCGGGGCCTTCCATATGTATGTAAATACGATTTGAATCAATGGCGCGGTGCGTCACAGGTTCAGCCACACCGCTGGCTGGGATATTTAAAATACTTCCCATGCTCCCATCAGAACCTAAATCTGATGCCAGAAGGCCGAATCCTTCTTCCGCCGCCCCGATGACCGCTGCTCCGGCCCCGTCACCAAAGAGAATACAGGTGGAACGATCCTGCCAATTAACCAGGCGGGACAATATTTCCGCGCCCACCACCAAAATATATTTATAAAGTCCCGCTTTGACCATCGCGGCTGCTGTGGCGACTGCATAAATATAACCGGAGCAGCCTGCGGAAATATCCATGCCGCCCGCCCGTTTCATTCCCATCTTATCCTGCACAAGACAGGCTGTCGACGGTACCACGTAATCCGGTGAAGCTGTGGCCACCATCACAAAATCTATATCCTCTGCAGTAAGACCGGCAGCTTCTAAAGCTTTACAACCGGCTTTTACACACAAATCCGATGTATTTTCAGAGGCGGCTGCCAGGTGGCGGGTTTCCACACCTGTGCGGGTACGAATCCATTCATCCGTAGTATCTACCAACTTCTCAAGGTCAAAATTTGTCAGGAGTCTTTCCGGCGCATAGTGACCGGTTCCCAAAATTCCTGCCGAACTGCATACACTCATATAATTATTCCCCCAAAAGCTCAGTCTTCTTTCAAGCGGCCCGCTTCTTTTTCAATCTGCACCACCGCTTCTGCAATAACATCAACCACACGGGCTTCACAGAGGTCTTTTGCCATATGAATGGCATTCCTGATTGCCCGGGCTTGGGACGCGCCGTGGCAGATAATCAGCCCGCCTTTAATCCCCATCAAAGGCGCTCCGCCATATTCGGCATAATCCAGCCGCTTCACAAGATATTTTTTCAATGCCGGTTTCAGGAGAAAGGCCCCCAGCTTGGCCTGAAGACCACCTTTTTCCACCGATTTTTTCAATAATGCGGAAAACAGGCTGGCAGCTCCTTCTCCAAATTTCAGTACTACATTTCCTGTAAAGCCGTCAGTAACAATGACATCAAATTCACCGGACATGATATCACGTCCCTCCGCATTTCCCGCAAAAGGAACCACTTTCTGTCCGGACAGCCATTCATAAGCTTCCGTCACGACAGGACTGCCCTTTGTACTTTCTTCGCCGATATTCAGAAGTCCGATCCGCGGATTTTCGATATGCCACACTTTTTTCGCATAAACATATCCCATCAGAGCATTTTGTAAAAGTGTCTCCGGTTTCGGCTGCGCGCTGGCACCGGAGTCAATCAGAAATGTATATCCGTCTTTCCGATTCGGAATCGGAGTTAAAATGGCAGGACGTTCAATCCCATCGACACGTCCCATCCCTAAAAGTCCTACCGTCACAGCAGCACCTGTTGAACCGGGAGCGACAAGAGCACCGCACTCTCCGTTCTTAACAAGCTTTGCCCCCACAGACACGGATGCGTCTTTTTTCTTACGAAATGCCATCCCCGGATGTTCTCCCATCCCAATCACCTGTGATGCATGGCAGATTTCAATCAACGGTTCCTGATCGGCATGATTGTCTTTCAATACTTTTACAATTTGTTCCTTATCGCCGACCAGGACAACAGGAACATGAAAATCACGCACTGCCAGAACAGCGCCTTTGACTATTTCAAGAGGAGCAAAATCCCCCCCCATAGCATCTACTGCTATTTTATCCATGAAGCGCCTCCCCGCCTGTTTTTGATACTTCCATAATAAATTTGGCACGGAACACTTCCGCCGCTCTTTTAAAGAAGCTGATATAAATATATTTCCTGTTTACTTTCATCAGAGCGATTTTCCCCTTGAGAACAAGCTGTTCACCACTGCCGACAGGTTCTTTATACTTAATATTCCCCACCTGCACCGGCGTGAATACCTGTCCTGCCAAAGACTGCGCAAAATCTGCCGCAGCGGCATAAAGGCGATCTGCGGAAACCATACCGCTTCTGTCCGTCATTTTCTCTGTCGTATGAAACAGGGCGAGTCCCTTTTTCCCTTTCTCCATATCCAGAATCTGGAGTTCTTCATGAAATCCGGACGGATGTTCAGAAACTGCTTTTTCAATCCGTTTCCGCATCTGCGGTATCCCCAGCATCTGCCGATCAAGCCTTATTGTCGCAGCAGAGACGGAAAACCGCTTTGCCAGATCCTCATCGGTAAGGCACGGATTCTGCCGGATCACATCAGTGATCGCTTCCCGCCGTTCTTCTTTCTCCCATTTACGTTTTCTGTTCATATTTATCACCTGCTGATAATACTATATCACAGCACCGCAACCATTATATAGTATCCTCGTTTCTCCCCTGTTGATTAATATGCTTTTCTATTATTCCCGTAACAGGAATCTTTTAATCCAAGGATATAATAAAGGATTCTTTTATGAACAGGTGCTAACTTCATAACGCAATGAAATGCTCTTATCCCTGTCTTCCTTTACTGAAGATTTATTTTGTCATATTATCAAAAATAAATCAAGTTTTGTTTGAATAAATTATTTGACATAAAACCATTGACTTATCCATACTTTTGGACTACACTACAATCAAATAATTTCAATTTACACTCATTAAATAAAACGTTTATGTGATTTTGTATTATAATCAAGAAGGAGAAGCGCTATGTCTTTACCGGCATTGCATATAGGTGAATTGACAGCCCGTATTCCCATCATCCAAGGCGGCATGGGTATCGGCATCAGCCTTTCCGGTCTTGCGGGAGCCGTCGCAAAAGAAGGCGGTATCGGTGTCATTTCCGCGGCACAGCCCGGTTTCGATGAACCTGATTTCAGAACAAACACGATTGCCGCTAACTGCAGGGCTCTTGCACGCCATCTGAAAAAAGCGCGTGAAACAGCACCTGATGGAATTATCGGTGTGAATATCATGACAAAAGGATATAACTATGAAGTTTATGCCAAGTGTGCCGTAGAAAACGGAGCAGACATTATCTTTTCCGGTGCAGGTCTTCCCGCCGATCTCCCCGCATGTGTCGAAGGTTCGAACACCAAAATAGCACCCATTATCGGTTCACCCAAAGCGTGCCGCGTCCTGTTGAAATTATGGGACAGGCACCACCACACGACAGCAGATCTGGTTGTCATCGAAGGTCCGAAAGCGGGCGGCCATTTGGGCTACACCCGTGAAGAAGTAAAACTTCACGAAAACGACGGCTATGAAAAAGAAATTCTGGAAATTCTCGCGGTAGTTCACGAATTTGAAGAAAAGTACAATAAAAAAATCCCCGTCGTATTCGGCGGCGGTGTTTTTGATAAAGAAGATATCAGACATTATCTTTCTCTCGGTCTTTCCGGCGTGCAGATGGCAACACGTTTCGTAGCCACGAAAGAATGCGATGCGGCGGACGAATTTAAACAAATGTACGTCAAGGCAAAAAAGGAAGATGTGACAATCGTCCAAAGCCCGGTCCATATGCCGGGACGGGCGCTTCTCAACCCCTTTGTAAAACGGATCCGCAAACAGCGTGAAAACGTAAGAAACTGTTTCCACTGCCTTAAGACCTGCGATCCCCGCACAACGCCATATTGCATCACTATGGCGCTCATCAGGGCTGTCAAAGGAGATGTGGATAACGCACTTGTCTTCTGCGGCGCCAATGCCTACAAAATTAAGGACATTGTTTCCGTTCATGACCTGATGTGCGAACTTTCTACTTAACCCCCGAGGCAATACCGTTCCTCCCATCAAACGACATTGCCTCTTTCCTGAAGACCTCCACCCCCATGGAGGTCTATTTTGTTTGCCGCATAAAAAACGATACATCACTGTACCGTTTCTTCTTCACTGTTCATTCACAAACCATTGTTTTTTATTTCCTCAAATGATGACTTCCTCTCTCCGTAATTGGCACTCCTTTTTTACAAAGCGGACATTCTTCCGGGCGGTAAGCCGGCACTGTCAGACGGACAAGAGGAAATACCTTATCGGCAGGCACACCGTAATCCGCCTTTCCTCCGGAGCGATCTACAAAAAGACCGATGCCCACAATTTCACCTTTTGCTTCATTTACCACGTCCACCACTTCACGGATAGAGCCGCCGGTAGTCACGATATCTTCCACAATGAGAACCTTTTCACCCGGTTCCACACGGAAGCCACGGCGAAGTGTCATTTTTCCGTTTTCTCTTTCCGTAAAAATAGAACGGGTCCCCAAAAGCCTCGCTGTCACCTGTGACAGGATAATGCCGCCCGTTGCCGGTCCGATGACTGTCTGCACCCCCTGATTTCTGAAACGGTCTGCAATCATTTCACAAAGTTTTTCCGTGTACTCAGGGTGCTGCAGTACATTGAACTTCTCTACATAAAGGGGGCTGTGCAGCCCGCTGGTCAGAAGAAAATGCCCTTCCAGAATGGCTTTTGTCTCTCTCAATAAAGATTCTGCGTCTTTTTTCATCATTTTTTATTCTCCCTGATCTCTTCTAAAATCATACGGATGGCTTTTTTCGGATCTTCCGCTTTTGTAATCGGCCGCCCGATCACAAGCCGCGTCGCACCGTTATTAAGCGCCACAGCGGGCGTGGCGATACGTTTCTGATCATCAGCATCCGCAAAGGCCGGACGGATTCCCGGCGTGACAATTTCAAAATCATTTCCGCAAAGTTCCCGTATCCCTTTCGCTTCTTCCGGCGATGCCACCACACCGTCGACGCCGCACTCTTTTGCCAGTTTTGCCAGGCGGAACACTTGAGACTCAATCGGCAATAATCCGCCTGTCTCTTTCCAAACAGTTTCATCAAAACTGGTAAGCACGGTAACCGCCAGAATTTTTGGACGTCTCCCGTTATTCCGTCCCGCTTCATCGGCAGCTTGCACTGCGGCTTCCATCATGTCCCGACCGCCGCCTGCGTGGATTGTGATCAGGTCGATCCCCAGCCCCGACACGGCAGAAATTCCATGGGCCACGGTGTTCGGGATATCATACATTTTTAAATCAAGAAAAACCTGCTTCCCTTTTTCATGAAGCCATTCCATGGTTTTACTTCCTTCAGCATAGTACAGCTCCATTCCTACCTTGTAGAACGAAACGAGTTCTCCCAGCTCCTCCACGATGGACTCCATCTTTTCAAAAGAATCTACATCCAGTGCTGCAATGATCCTGTCGTCTGCAGAACAGACCCTCTCCATATAATCCCTCTTTTCAAAAGCAGTTTTTTTAATTATATCAGTTTTATTAGGCAGGCGCATTAGAAAACACAGGTTTTTCCGAGTAAAAAAAGCCCCGAATTTATTTTCGAAGCCTTTTCTGTGTGACTGTCCGATTTTATATTACAATTTAATGATTTAATTTTTCTTCTCTGCCGGCTGTTCAGGATTTGCCGCGGCCGCTTCGCGAATCATATGGACCGTGACGGAATTTAATTCTACCGGTGTTTCCAATGCTTTCACTTCATGAAAGCCCACTTTCAGTCTTCCCGTATAGTAACCGATGACTTCATCTTTCGAATTTACTTTAACGGCGTAAATCGTTTTATCTTCGCCAAGCCCAACCAGCCGGAACTGCCCGGGCGGAGAAATAACGCGCCAGCCGCTGTCATCCCCGTCAAAAAGATACATAATGCCCCGCTGGCTGTCATCGTAGAAGAATTTATCTTCATCATAAAAAACGGCAATCTTACCGATATGGGATGTCTGCACATAGATGCGGCGGGTATCATAGTTTGCATCAGTACGATAAATACGATACAGTCCGTTTCCCACCTCCATTTTCATATACACCGCATTCGTCGCAGTCGAGTATGCCACATCCACAATTTTGGCGTTTCTCGGCAGATCCTTAATCGGCGCATCCGATTCATGGGTCGTTCCTTCCGGATTATACCTTGCCAGAGTCACATCCCAGCGTCCGCCCTTCCAATGAATGGGATACATGGCCATAAGCGCCAGATTACGGTCAGGCATCCATTCAAAGAAAGATACGCCCTGTCCTTTCAGATCCACTTTCTGCGGCGTGTTCAAACTGTCTGAATTATAAATCGTCACAGAATCAGCGGTAACATCAGCCATATAATGGTAGTCATGGGAATAATAGGCTTTCCCCTTCACCGTAATTTTGCTGAATATCTTCCGTCCTGCCTTATCAAGAGCCTCCGTATTTTTATCTTTTACATCAGATACCCCGTAATCCGAAGAAGACAAAGGCGCAAAGAGTACCTGATCAAGATAAAGGTACCCGCCCGCCTGCAGTACCGTACCGATGACACAGCAGGAAACAAATGTAAGAAATTTCTTATTCATCAGTTCCCTCCTATTTCACGATAAATGCCGTTGGAATCATACGCTCTCCAAGAAGATCCGCCGGTTTATTCACTACATTGCCGTTATAATACAAGGTCGTACTGGAACCGCCGTCCAGATTCGCCGCAATATACGCGCCTTTTTCATACATAATATTCTGCACATCCACCAAAGTGGCTCCGATACTGTACCCCGGCTGGCGGCCGTCGATAACAAGAAACATCATGGTTCCGTCTTTTTTCTGTCCGATCGCGGAACGCGGACTGATCCCCCAGCCGCCGTCACCGCTGCGGATAACCTTTTTGCCGTTCATGATAAGTGGCGGGCCGAAGGTCAATCCCTCTGTCACACCCAAATCATGAAGCTCCTTTTTATTATAGTTTCCGGCAATCAGGTTCCCTGAACGTGTCATGCCGACAAAATCGACCCGTTCTTTATCATCTACCTGCTGCCCGAGCAGATACTTTCCTTCATGAATGATAAACCCATAGGGCAGGCGGCCGGTTCCCGTACCATTGGGATCATAAAATCCCCCGCCGTTAATTGCGGCAACCGCATTATTCTTCTTTGCAATGCGGCTCGTCGTATCCCCTTTTTCCTGAATATCTTCAGCCGTTGCCACCTGTATCCGCTGCGGATTGGGGATTTCCAGAAGATAACCCACGAAACGGGTCGTTTCAATCTTCTGCAAAGACAGCGTGGAATCGGTACGCGGTTTGAAGGAAAGAACTTGCGTCTGTTCCGTCGTTTTGACTACACCCAATATTTCATTTAATTCCTCCTGGTTATACAGCCAGGTAATGTACTGGGGATGGCGGGAACGCATGATAGCGCCTACCACGGCACGCTTCAAATTTCCAAACGGTCCGAAAAGGACAATGATCGGAGAAGTAGCCGCAAAGAAAACCAGCGTAACTATGATAAACCGAAATATAAGGCTGTGAAATATTTTACTCATCATTTCTCCTGATTTTATAAAGGCGCATAGTTATCTTTCGTCAATCGTTCCATGAACCGCGCCAAAGAAACATTATTCCCAATGTATACGCGTTTCAGGTCATAAGGGTAACTTCCCACATGGACACGTCCGGCATCGGTAGTTACTGCCAGCTTGATTCCTGCCTTTTTGCAGATATCAATCACTTCGTCATCATAATCTCCATACGGATAAGCAAACCACAGATTATCAATTCCCAAATGATACTTGAGGGCTTTATTCGCGCCGATAATTTCGTTTTCCTTCTCTGCCCTCGTAGGCAGGTTATGCAGCTTGGGATGGCTCAAAGTATGGTTCGCAATGGTTACTGCCCCGCTGTCCGCCATTTCCTTCAGCTGTTCCCATGTCATGCGGTTGTAAGATTTACCCACATCATCAGTAATAAGAAATAAAGTCCAGGGATAACCGAATTCTTTCATCATGGGGTACACGATAGTATAGCTGTCCAGATACCCGTCATCAAAAGTAATACATACCGGTTTGGATGGAAGTTTTTCCCCTTTTGTCACATAATCATATAATTCCTGCATCGTAATGGGATGGTATCCATGGTCTTTCAGGTACTGCATCTGTATACGTAAATTATCCTCCGTCATGACGGCGGAATTATTTTTCATGTCCCCGATCATATGGTACATGAGAATGGAAACTCCTTCAGGCACGCTGTATTCTACATCAGCATCACGATGTACAATCGCTGTTCCCGGTTTGAAATTCGGATCTTTCACCTTAACGGAAGAAGCCTCCGCCATATTCACAGCATCTTCTTTCGGCACACCTGATTTCCACATGCCGCAGCCGCCAAGGAAAACCGCGCCGCTGATTCCAAACAAAGCGGCAAATACCGCCGCGCTCTTTTTCCAATGAGACAAAAACATACTTTAACTCCTCGTAAGCACTTCGTCAAAATGACAATACATAATTTATTTTACTACAAAACAAACTTCATGTCATTTTTGGAAGACCATCGCAATCATCAGTGCCTCCTGGCTCCATCTATTTTTATGACCAACATTCAAGAATATATGTCCCGTGGTATAATAGGAAATATCCTCGGATAATCATCTCATGCATTACACATAAAGAAAGGAAACTTATGAAAAGAATTTTTTCTATACTTATCTTTTTTGTCAGTTTATTCCTGCTCGCTGTCCATCCGGCTTCGGCAGCACCCGCTTCCATCACGAATTTCCGATGGACGGCAAGAAACGACGGCGACCCGCCGTTTGTCCGTATCGCTATGGATTTGTCCCATGCAGTAAAAGCAGAAGCCGCTATTGATGAAGAAGGGAAAAATTTTCAACTGATTTTAAGAGATACTGCCAAGGGTTCCGCTCTCCATCAATATGAAATGGATGAACGGGCTATTGATTTCGCCACTGTTTCAGAAAAAAACGGCGACACCTATTTGGATGTCCTCATGACAAAACCGCAGAAGATGGAAAACATCCGCGTCTTTGCCTTACGCCCTGACGCAAAAGCAGGCAAACCTCATCGTCTCGTTGTAGATGTCCCTATTATCGGTGCCAAAAAGAGTTACTATAAATCCGTAGATAAAGCGGAAAAGCGGAATGCCGCAAAAGCAGCAAAAGAAGAAATCACTTCTTCGACACCTGCCGCACCGGCACCTCCCATAAAGGACGTCCCTGTTTCCGCTGAGGCCAGGCAGGCCCTGAAAGGAAAAATCATCTGTCTTGACCCCGGTCACGGCGGTACCGATGTAGGTGCCATCGGCCATTTGAATAATAAAGAGATTTATGAAAAAGACATCACGCTTCCGATCGCCCTCAACCTGCGCGATCTCCTGACCTCGGCAGGTGCGAAAGTCGTCATGACCCGTACCACCGATAGAGATGTCTACGGCCCTTACGCTTCCGACACAGCGGAATTGCAGGCGCGCTGCGATATTGCCAATGAAGCCCATGCCCACGTCTTCGTTTCCATTCACATCGATTCGATCTCCAATCCGCAGATTGACGGCGTTACAGCCTACTACTACGTAGGAAGCGATAAATCTCTCCTGCTGGCGCACATGCTCCACCAGGCGACGCTGAACAGTCTTTCCATTCCGGATAGGGGTGTCAGAGCAAACAACTTCTATGTCACCGCCCATACCACGATGCCCTCCGTCCTCATGGAAATGGGGTATATTTCCAATGAACACCGTCTGAAGATGCTGACTTCCAAGTGGGCACCCAAGAGTATTGCCAAGAGCCTTTTCAACGGCCTTGTAGATTATTTCGCCCAGACTGATTAAGGAGGATTCCATGAAAAAGATATATCTGCTCGGAGCGGCATTTCTTATTTCGCTCGGTATTACAGGCTGCACCCCGGCCACAACCACCACACCGCCGGCATCAAAACCGGCTTCTACCGTTGAGCAGCAGGAAAAAGAAGTATCTCTCACGATTTACCGTCCTACGGAAGATGCTATGTACCTTGTGCCGGTCACCGTGAAAATGAAACTAAAAGATGATCCTCCAAAAGCGGCACTGGCTGCCATGATTGCCGATGATCGTAAACAAAAATACCCGATCCTTCCGAAAGGGTTATCTGTCAATACCGTCAAGGTAAAAGACGGCATTGCCACCGTCGACTTTTCAAAAGAGCTTCTAAACATGAATAAGAGCACCACAACGGAAGAACTTTTCACTGCTATGACAGTAAACACGCTCACTGAATTTCCGGATATTAAAGAAGTAAAATTTCTGATGAACGGCAAAGCCATCACTCACCTTTCTGGTCACAGCGATATGACAAGAACTTTCAAACGGATGAATGACATCATAAAATAATCCACTGAAAACGAGGATTCTCCATAAGAGAAGAATCCCCGTTTTTTATTGAAAATTTTCAACTCAATCATACCGCTGTTCTTTGATCCGCCGCGCCAAATCGCGCTTCGCCGCTTTCGCTGCCATGTCCTGCCGCTTGTCGTACAGCTTTTTCCCTGTGGCAAGACCTATTTCCACTTTAATTTTCCCATGGCGGAAATACATTTTCAGCGGTACCAGGGTATATCCCTTCGTCTTCAGGGTATTCTCTATTTTTAAGATTTCTTTTTTATGGAGAAGCAGTTTCCTTGTCCGAAGCGGGTCATGATTGAAAATATTTCCCTGCTCATACGGACTGATATGGGCATTCCAGAGAAATACTTCTCCTTTCTGCACACGGGCAAAACTGTCTCTTAAATTCACCCTGCCGGCGCGGATGGATTTTACTTCCGTTCCGGTAAGCGCGATGCCGCATTCATAGGTTTCATGAATGAAATAATCATGATAGGCCTGGCGGTTTGCGGACACAGGCGGCGCATTTTTTTCTGCTGCCATTATTTCTTTTTTCCTTTACCTTTCTTTGCTTTCTTTTTTGTGCTCGACTTGGGACGGGATCCTTTTCTTACACGCCTTTCCAGATTAAGCGGTGATCGGATCTCCCCCATGACGAAATCCAGCTCCCGTTTTTCCTTATCCGCTTTGACAAGGGTCACACGCACCGGCATCCCCATGGTGTATTTCTTCCCGCCGCGCAGCCCTTTAACCGTCATGGTGTCTTCCTGATAAACGTATTCGTCATCATCCATGGAATCGATATGGACAAGTCCTTCCACTCCGTTATCCAGTCCGACAAATATGCCGAACCGGGTAAGCCCTGTAATATGGGCATCAAAAGGCTCTCCAACAAAAGGAATCATGTATTCCGTCATTTTCAGATCGGTTGTGTCTCTTTCCGTTTCCACCGCATTCTGTTCCGTTTCGGAGCAATGCTCCACCGCGCGGAGAAGAAATTCCGTCTGCTTTTTCAGCTGTGATTTATTCAGCCTGTTCCGAAGAGCCTGGCGGATGAGCCGATGAACCATGAGATCAGGATAGCGGCGGATTGGCGATGTGAAATGGGTATAGCAGGTGGACGCTATACCAAAATGCCCTTTGTTCTCCGTACTGTAACAGGCCTGCGGCAGAGATCGGAGTGTCATGACCTGTACGACGGCTTCAATCTCTTTTCCTTTCATGCTTCCCATAAGGCGCTGCATATCTTTCGGCTCCGGTTCTTTCGGCAGTTTTTCCGCCACTCCGAAAATTGCCATCATCTTTTTTAAAGAAAGGAGCTTATCTCCGTCGGGATGGTCATGAATGCGATATACGGATGTATGTCCCGTAGCTTCCAGGAAACGAGCGACCGTTTCATTGGCGGCAATCATGGCATCTTCAATCATCTTTCCGCATCGCCGCGATTCCTTTTTTCAATGCGGAGCGGAGTGCCTTCCTCATCAAGAATCACTTTATATTCAGGGAAATCAAATTCCAGAGCACCTCTGTTTTCTCTGTTTTTACGGAGGATATCAGCACACGCTTTTAAATCCCGGAGCATAGGCAGGTATGGCTTCAAATCGTCAGACGCCACCCCCGTTTCAAAGGCCTGATTTATCTCCGGATAGTTGCAGCGCCGCGCCACGCGAACCATGGAAGGCGTAATCTTTTCCGCCGCTACCTTCCCGTCAGGCGCCACATCCATAATGCAGGACATGGCATAACGGTCTTCATCATGATTCAGACTGCACAAATCGTTGGAGAGCTGGAAAGGCAGCATAGGTATAACACGGTCTGCCAGATAGACGGATGTCCCGCGGCGATATGCCTCATCATCAATTAAACTTCCTTTCCTCACATACCGGCTTACATCGGCGATATGAACGCCCAGTTGATAATGGCCATTTTCTTTTTTCACACAGTAAACAGCGTCATCCAGATCTTTCGCATCAGGGCCGTCAATAGTCACGATGGGAAGGCTGCGGAAATCCTCCACTCCTTTTTCCTGTTTTATTTCCTTGGAAAGGGCATCGGCTTCCGCCATGAGTGCTTTGGAAAACACATGGGGCAGCCGGTGCTGGGCGATAATGATGTCGATATCAATCCCTTTATCCCCCTTATAGCCGATAAGCTCCGTCACTTTCCCCTCGGCATTTGCCCGCGCCCCGGGCCATCTGGTCACTTCCACAATCACTCGGGCACCGGTGACAGCTTCCAGTTCCTCTCCCCGTGGTATTTCAATCACCATATCGATCTTTTCGTCAATCGGTATGGCTTTTCCTCCAAAGGATGTCATCTCATAAGTGCAGACAAAAGTATTTTCCGCTCTTTCAATGATGCGGAGGACTTCCCCTTCCGTATTGTGACGCCCCGTTTCTCCTTTTTTTATACGCACTTCCACGATATCATTATTGACCGCATTCAGATGATCACGGTCAGCAATGTACACATCTTCATGATCCTCATCCGTGATCAGGAATCCGAAACGCGGTCCGTAAGATTTGTAGACCCCCTGCAGAACCATGCCGGGACGATATGATAATTTCTCCTTATCTCCCATTTCCTGTCTCCTTCAATAAAAAAGGCTTGCCTCGTGCAAGCCCCAAAATCCTCATTAAAACGTATTCATATACCGCCCGAGCACAAGACAAAGCACGGCGAATAGAATACCGAGCACAACGGTAAATTTCGAAAGGACAGCATCTTTACCGCGGGATTTCCCCCCTATCATCCCTTCCGCGCCGCCGCCAATCGCACTTCCCATGCCGGGCTGTTTGGATTCCTGGGCAACAACCACGATGATCAAAAACAAAGCCACTACCATCGTTATTCCAATTAAAGCGTATTTCACAGTACTTCCTCCTATGCATCATGAAAGATACAGTAAATTTTATATGGATAATATCAAAAATTAGTATATAACACAGCCGCTTTTAGGTCAACTTTTTCCATAAAGCACCTCTGTCACACTACTTTCTTCTTAACCTTTCCAGCTTATCCTGCACGGATGAAGGAATGTGCCTTCCGATCTCACTCCGTGGATTCGCCATATTATTCCGGCGCATAAAAATCGTCTGCACTTTCTTATCTTCATTCCACGACCGCACCAGGTCGGAAACCGCCATACGGTAAGCGCCGTTCCCCAGCACCTGGTTCTGTTCCGCGCCATCCGATGTCACAACGAAAATAGAACGATACTCATCTCGCCTTTTATATGATTCCATTTCAATATAACTATCCGCCGTCATTTTCGACGGTGTGTACACCACATGGAAAAAGGGGGAACCCGTTTCCACTTTCGCTTTTAAAGAACGGCTATTCCCGTCAAAAACGACAATCACCTCCACGTCGTTATGAGCCCCATAGTCCTGCATAAGATCTACCAGCTTTTTGCGGCTCGACTCCAAATCGATCCGAGGAAACTCTTCGGGAAGCCAAAAGATAACATTGTATCCGTCAATCAAGTATAAATCTTTCATCTCAATTCCTCTGCCGGACTGCCTCATACATGAGAAGCGCTGCGGCAACAGATACATTCAGAGATGACACTTTGCCTCTCATCGGAATACGTACACAGAAATCACACATTCTTTTGGTGAGAGAACTTATGCCTTTTCCTTCCGCTCCCATAACGATAACCAGAGGCCCTTTCAAATCCGCCTGATACAGATCACCGCCGTCCATATCAGCGCCGACTGCCCAAAAGCCCCGTTCTTTCAGTTTCTCCAGTGTCTGCCGGATATTTCCGATCTGACAGACCGGAAGATAAGCAAAAGCACCTGCCGCCGTCTTCATGGCGGCCGCCGTCACCGGTGAACTCCTATGCTTGGGAAGCAGTACCGCCGCCACACCCGCACATTCCGCCGTGCGGACAATCGCACCTATATTTCTCACATCTTCCACACCATCAAGAAGAATAAGCAGGGGATCCTTTCTTCCACAAGACGAAAGCACCTCTTCCAAATCAGCATATACATAAGGCTTCAAAGACGCGGCCACTCCCTGATGCCGGACACCTTCCGTCAAACGGTCAAGCTCCCTTTCCTCCGCCTCAATAACGGAGATGCCGAAACGTTCCGCTTCTTCTGCCAGCGCTAAAAGGCGGCTGTCCTTTTTCCCCGGTTTTATGAAAACTTTTTTTACCTGCCCTGCACGCAGAGATTCCAGTACGCTGTTCCGGCCGCCGATAAAACAGGTTTCCTCTTCCTTTCTCCTGCCCCCAGAAGAAAATCCCCTTTCCCCACGTATGGATTGGTCTCCGCTCCTTCTTTTCTCATGCGGATCGCATTTCCGTTCCTTTTTATCAGGAGAAACCCTTCTGTTATTCATCGTGAAACTCCCTTGCCAAATAAGAAAGCCCGCGTCCCATAAGGAAATCAAGCCTTTCTTTCTGCCGTGACAGATAGAGATACCCCAGGAGCCCTTCAAATGCCGTAGACTCCCTGTATTCCTCTACGGTAGCACTTTTCGGCACCGTAGAATGGGTATTCCTTGCCCTTTTGCAGACTTTTAATTCTCTGTCGGAAAGTAATTCTTTTATCTCAAAAAGAATACGGCTCTGCTGACGGGCGGACACCATCTCCGATGCCAGGCTGTTTAATATCTGCACATTGTAAATCCCTGTATCGATCAGCGCTTTTCTGACAAAAAAGGACCAGCATACATCACCGATATACGCCAGTGTCAGCGCATCCATGGCAAAAATATCCTGTTCACCCAATTCAGGGGATCCTCTCCCCAGTTTTTGCGCCATTTGCTTTTTCAGAAAAAGAACCCTTTTAAACTCCACGTCTCTTCCACCTTGCGCCGGTCGGCGTATCTTCGATTACGATACCTGCGGCATCCAGCCTGTCACGGATTTCATCGGCAATTTTGTACATTTTTTCTTTTCTCGCCGTCTGGCGGACTGCCAGAATGATATCCATCAGATCATTATAAGATTTGTCATCCGGAGAATCCGTCTTTTCCCATACCTCTTCAAGAATTCCCAAGATGTCCATAATCGTTTTCAAAGCGGTATACGCCTTTTCTACCGCTTCATGATCCACACTGAGGCCGCCGTCTACCGCAGTCCCGTAAATATTGATTGCTTTCGCCAGGTCAAACATGGCGCCGGTGGCAAGTCCCGTATTGAAATCATCATCCATCGCTTCATGGAAGGCCTTCAGCGACTCTTCCGCCGCTTTCTCAAGAGAACGGGAGGCGTCTGTTTTTTCAGCACCTTCTTTAGCCGCTAATTCTTTCAGCCGTCCGATAACCCCTGACAGACGTTCCATATTCTTCTCCGCTTCGTCCAGACGGTCACGGGAATAATCCAGCGGATTTCTGTACTGGACAGACAACAGGAAATAACGGAGCGCATCGCCGGAATATTCTTCCAGCACGTCCTTCGCCAGGAAGAAATTATTCAAGGACTTGCTCATCTTTTCCGAGTTAATCGTAATAAATCCGTTATGCAGCCAGTAATTGACAAACTTGCACCCCGTGCATCCTTCCGACTGGGCGATTTCATTTTCATGATGCGGGAAAATCAGATCGCTGCCGCCGCCATGGAAATCAAAAGTCTTTCCCAGATAATGGACAGACATGGCGGAGCATTCAATGTGCCAGCCGGGACGTCCCTTTCCCCAGGGACTTTCCCAGAACGGTTCACCCGGTTTGGCCCCCTTCCAGAGAGCAAAATCGCCGGGATTGCGTTTTCCCTCATTGACCTCGATACGTGCGCCTGCCAGCATGTCATCAATCTTGCGTCCGGATAACGCCCCGTAATGCTCAAAAGTAGAAATATCATAATAAACATCATTTCCTAATACATAGGCATGGCCCTTATCAATCAGCCCCTGCACCATGTCGATGATATCCTGCATATGATCAGACACACGGGGATACACATCCGCCCGCCGCACATGCATAGCATCCATCACATGGAAATAAGCATCAATATACCTGTCGGAAATCGTTTTCCAGTCGGAACCCTCGGCATTTGCCTTATTGATAATCTTATCGTCTACATCAGTGAAATTCTGTACAAACTGTACTTTGTAGCCGATATGCTTCAGATAACGGCAGATCACATCCCAGGTCACCGCCGGACGGGCATTCCCGATATGGGGGTGATTGTACGGTGTGACGCCGCAGACATAAATCTTGACTTCCCCCGGCACCAGCGGCCGGAATACCGTTTTCTCTCCTGTCAGCGTATTATACACCTTGATTTCTTCCATCTTCATTCCTCCAAATCTCATTCACTCATACAAATCAAAAGACCGCCGCCTCACAGAGACGGTGGCCCGCAATTCCACTCTGCCGGCTGAAAAGCCGTCCATACATTAACGCACATTCACGGAAGAAGATACAAGAATCCGATTCCTTCCCCTCTCCAGCTCACAAATGCATTTCCTCAAACTCATGACAGACGGCTCCCATCGCCCCGCCCTCTCTTCAGACATGAAGTAAGAATACTTCTTTTGCTCATCGCCTTTACATTCAATTGGAAAGCACAAACAGCTGACCTGGTTTTTGACCCCACACCCGCCTGCTGGAGCGTTCGCTACCCGGCACTTGCCTCTCACTATTAACCCTCTCGATTTCCTCGGCAGGACTTACTTCTAAGCCGCACCATGCTCAGTATTCTTTTAAACACCTTACGTGGATCGCTTTGCCTGCGACTGGCATCGACTTTCAACCACAGACCTGTTAATGCTTATGTATCATTATAGAAGTTTTTATATAGACAGTCAATATTGATTTTTATCAATCAGTGTGCCGGCTGCAGATAAAAGAAATATTTCCTGTACCCTCTTTTTTACAAAAGAAAACCGCTCCGAAGAGCGGCCTCCCATTCACTTTATTACCTTGCGCCTTTTTGTTCTTTTTCATAAACGATTTTAATCGTTCCCCTGCGTTTTGCGTCAAATTGAATTCGTCCCGGTTCCGTCCGCACAAAACGATACGTTGTGATATTGCGGATATAATCATTTCCATTGGCATAATCACCGGATACGCCCTTGATTGTCTGTGTCGCGTAAATATCGCGTCCGTGAATATCCACATATTTTACATACACATAAGCATCCTCCACCTTTTGAGCGGCAGGATGAGACCGGGGACCGTCCCAAACAGCGGCCTCCGACGGAAAAATAAAGAAAGGCGCAGCAGCTGCCATAACCCAGATCATCCACATTCTCAGCGTCCTGTTCATAAAATTACCTCCTTCACTCTTCTGCTAAAATGCAATATAAAATAATAAAATGTATTCCTCATCCTCATTTTATCATACATTTAGTGAAAATCAATTTTCTGCAAATCTTACGAGTAGTAACATCACAGCTGTTTTTTGCTGTCAAATTAAACCATTTCCGTATCTGAAATAATTACGGACATCACTGATCAGGAATGTATTCTTTCCATTTGCCATTTTCAAGAATTTCCAATTTTCCCCACTGGGGTTCACCAATATCACGCCCCTTTACTCTTATCGGTAAAAAAGCATCGTGCTGGCAATAAGGCAGCGGATCATCTATAGGAATCCAGCCTTTTTTTCATTCACAAGATCATTCCAATCCTCATAGACATCTTCAACCGTTTTATACCAATAGTCAAATGAACATTGAACGGCATCCTTTTGGCAATACATAAACAGATATACTCCATCTTTTTTCGTCTGATACAGCATGATTTTATATATGTAATCTTTCTTGTTTGTTTTTATCGGTTCTTTTAAGTATGCATATCTTCTCATTTGTATTTTCCCTACTACTATTTTACTGATGAGCTTTCATGCTCCCACCGCTCTGAAATCCGGCAATCCATTTCGGATAAAGAATGTAGATGATTATATCCACCCCGCTTGTCAAAATGAAGTAAAACAGTTCCATAATCTGTCAGACATTTTTATCCTATGCTCCATAATTTTGAAATATATTAATTATCTTCTGCCATCTCCTGTTTATTCACGCTTCTGCCTTCAATACCATTTGATCACTCAGCATATTTACCGAAATCGGCAAACAATGCTTTTGCAAAACCTCTAAGATATGTCTGATCTACTTCATTTTCAAATATCAGTTCATGTCCATATCCAACACCCATTTTATTATGAATATAGCCTTTAATGCGAATATGTCCGCCTGCCACAGCCGTAAATTCTAAAAAGCAGTGCATACTATATGGTTCCTCCAGTCTTACTGATCCGCTCAGCGTTTCATAAAGCTCATTCAAATTCACCGCGAAATCAGATAAAGCAATGTCATCAATATCCATAATAGAATCCGCAGAAAAAGTTACTTGACACTTTAACCCGAAGATGATTCGCCTTGGGATACGGAAAATTATCCTGACAAATTCCAGACAGCAATTCTAATGAAAAATTTTCAGTTTCCAGCTTGTACATATGCCCTCCAAAACAAAAAACATTATGTCATCCTCATCTGTGAACTTTTTCACAATATCTTATCCATGCATACTATAAATTCATATAACAGAAAGAATGATTAACAGAAAGAATGATCCTTAATATACTTTTGTACTTTCTGACTAAGCATTTTGCCCTCATAAACTTTTAGAAATTCTGAATGACAACTTCCTATTTCACTTTATCGTATCCATCTTATTACCGTCAATATCAATAAACGTCCCACGATCTGACGATCTCGATCAAGTCCGGTTTTCCGAAGACATCATATCCACAAAATCCTCCCCGCAAAAGCAGAAAGCTTTCTGAACGATCTAAAACCTGAGCGTATATAAAATAAGCACATAGCTGAAAGGTTTTGCAATCTTAAAGTTATGTGCTTTGTTTTATATAATATTCAATTATCTATTATCTGTGCAAACCGGATTATATCAGACCTTCCGCCTTCATACGAATGGCATAAAATTCCCGGAATGTATCCGGTTCTTCTGCTATCGTTTCTTTCATTAAAGCTAACCTTCTTTTACCAACCCGCCTATCTAACACAGCAAATATCCGTACGATTAAATTTTCACTCTTCAAACTCATTTCGATACCTTGCTGCTCAAATTCTGCAAAGGCATTATAAAAACAACGCTGATCAAATATGCCCAACTGTAAAGCTGTATCATCCATAAACGCAAATTCCTTTTTCATGCGTTTTTCATATGTTCCATCTTTGGGAAATAAATCTGCTTTTATCCAATGATTGTAATAACATCCCTTGATAATTTCTTTTCTATCATACCTTATTGCCGCCCGCCCCTCATGATCGGGACTTCTGCTATATGATGTCGCATAATACTGAATATGCCCCCGCAGACTTGGGGCTAAATATTCCGTCTCCAGTTTTTTTCTTATACCGCTCCAGCTTGACATTCTCTCTTCTCCAAAAATTTACAATCACTATTTTCTACAAAAACCTCCCACCGACATGATGAAAAACTTCCTAAATAATTCATTTAAATTCAGCAACTTCCTTTTGAAGCCACCTTAATTTTTTAGTATCAAGATAGAATCACTCAAGAGACTAACAGCGGAAACACACTTGTTTATTACCACTCCTACTTTTCTGCTGCTCACTACATACAAAACTGTTAAAAATAAAGGCTTCTCATTTATTACATGCGGGAAAATTCATCTAACTTAAGCTCGTTTTTGGATTTTTTTACCTGTCCCCGTTCCAGTTTCAACTAAACTTACCATGGAAATGTTTTAAAAAATCTAAAAAATAAAAGCGCTAATATTACCGTAAATACTGTCTTTTGTAGTTTACCGATTTCAGGCTTACTAATGGTATTTTCAAATTTTCCATCTTCATTATACTCAGTTTCAAATAATATTTTATCCTTGTATATCTTTTTAATAACATTATAGGTTTTCTCTAATGATTTAATTTCTAAGACATATGCCAAAAAAATAAAAAACAGAGCAATTATAAACCCTATTATCACTATACCTTTTTTTGCTCCTGTTGAACAAACCAGATATGTGAGAATATCTGGCTTATTATAATTTACTATAATTTTAAAAAGTTCAACCCCTAAATATCCTATCCAAGCAAAAAAAGTAATATTAAGTGCTCTCAGAGCACTATTCTCGTTTTTTGATAATACTAAAAAATCTTCTTTTAGCTGATTTAATTGATTAAAATAATCATCCGTTTTCTTCGAAATTATCCTCTTATAGGCTAATTTACTGTCTGCAAGTATACCCGAGGTATCCTTAATATTTCTTTTTCTAATTATTACTTGCCTAACAATATAAAGTTTAACAGTATATGAATTTTTATATTCTTCATCATTAAATATCCAATCATACATCGGATATAAACCTATAGAATCAGAATTTGCAATATCAATATCCATTCTATAACACTCTTCATCTGAACTAAATTCTATTTTAACATTTTCCGCATCATAACTTACTCTATTACCAAGAGCAAACATAATTAAAATATCTAAAAAAAGTCTTGATTTTCGAGAGTCATCCAATATATTGTTTAGAATATTTATTGAAATATTAAATTCTCTAATATCTCCATCTATTACATTATTTTTAACCACCTCCAAATACTTATTTAAATCGCTATAAATAGATTGAATACTTTTAAATTCATTTTCCTCGCTAACATATACCTTGCTTTTATCACTATAGTCTTTCTGTGTATATTTAGTTATCATTGGTAGTAAGTTTGTAGACTGTGCAATAAATTCATTCTCATATATAAAATAATTTTGCTGGTTTTCTAATGTAACTTCATCATCATTTTCACGCAAATTAATGCTTTCTTGTTTTAACCGATCAATAAAACAAGAATTTTCCACGTCAAGTTTTAAGGAGGTTCCTATCCATTCTCTACTCATATTTCAGTTGCCCCTTAACTTCATCTAAATACTCGTCATCAATAAAAACAGTTATTTTTTTGTTTCTTTCATCAAAAATAAGCTGACTATCCCTAATACTTTCTAAATAATTTTTTGGTTGTAATAATTATTTCATTCGACGTCTTTATTTTCTTCTGATATTTTTTATTTATCTCTTTCTCAGATATTTCAAAATCGGAGTCTATATATTCTGAATCTGAAGAAAATAAATCGTCTTCTTTTTGTAGTTCTATTAAACCGCTACTATTAAGTTCGTCAAACAGATCTGATTTATCAAACTTTTTATTATCAAATAGATAATACTCCGTAAATCGCTTTATTTCTTTATAATTTTTTTTCTTTTTTGCATATGTCTTCTTTGTAGAACTTATCTTGGGCTATCAAATCTATAACATCAGTTGTATTGTCTTCTGCAGTCCTTTTTCTCGTTAATTTCAAAAACTTTTGATACCAATATTTAGCTGCAGTTTTATTCTTATCAATTATCTTTATATCAGAGTATTCTCCTTTAAATGTACAAACCTTAAAGTAATCTTTTTCTTTCCCCAACTCACTCTTAATTTCATATGTTGCCTTATCAATAACCGTCAACTTTTCAAGCTTCATTATTATAATAGAATTCGAATTGGCTTTTATAAATAACAATCCCTCCCGTATTGTACTGTTTCGAGTGTTATCTGTTTTACATTCAGCTCGTAGCAAGTCTTCGGCAATCTTTTTATAATCAAAATGTTCTTTTTCATCACACTCATTAAAATAATATATTGGACTTTCTCTATAGTCCTGTGCATCTTCATTTAAATAACAATTTGTAATCAAATGAGTTTCTTTATCTAATTCAGCAAACAAATTTAAAATATTTTTTCTTTGTTTCTCATCAATTGAATTTTCACTAACATCTGTACCAATATCAAACACTTTTATCATATCCGCCATATTTGTTTCCTCCTGAATTCTCAATATTTACACAATAAATACTGTTTATTTAATCATTTTTAACAATTTTCATTATCAAACGCATTTCTTTAGCTCTCATGTAGTTTTCCATTGTCCCCACATTCAATTTTCTCCTTCTCACCCACTGGCATCATAATCTTTTGCCTTGTCATTTTATCACTATTAAATTTATAGGCATAACGATATTTTTCTTTCTACTGCAATATCATTTGTTTCAAAAATATATAACAGTATTTATTTTACCCTTATTCATCCTTAAATGATACGCTCCCTACATCATCAGAAAAAAACACAAGAATATGGGTGATAGAAGTTCTCTATAACATTACTATTATAGTTTACACCAAGTGCATCCTTATCAAATGAGGCATTCATGCTTGAAACAAAATTTGTGATACCGTTGTTTGAATCTGTGCTCCAATAAATAGTATATTTCCATCTTTCACATTTGCTTTTGTAAGCCTTACACCTGAGTTAATATTACAAATATCTGACAAGAAAAATTCTTTCCAATCAGCCTTATCAAAATGGTTATACATTATATATATTCGTCAAGATATTTAAGAATATTTTTTATCTGTTTTTGCTCAATATTTTTTATAAAACTTTCCATGTACGTCCAGTTAGGATTTCTATCTTTATCTATAGGTAAAGTTAGTATTTCTTTCTTTAATCTTGCCTGGTTTCTTTTATATCCAAATGTATATTTCCCTCTAACTCTATCCGCAATTGTCGTTATAAATTTAGCAGAATATTCATTAAGATTTTCATTATATCCAACACTTATATCTTGTGTTGCTATGAATGATTCTCTTTTATAAATAGAATACCCCATAGAGCCTTCACCATTTCTAATAAATGCAATACAATTACCCTCATATTGTAATTTTGAATCTTTCTCAACGAAATCCAATACACCATTATTCCGATTAGTAGCTCCAACATAAGGAATTCCTTTTCTATCTGCTTTAATCAAATGGTTCAATCCCTTTGATGGCTTAGTATCTATAGAGAAAACGTCTCCTAAAAAGAACTCTCCCCAATCAACATCAGTTAAAATCTCAGGACTAATCACTAAATCAAGCAGCCTATTTTTTTATAGTAATCTTTTAGTTCTTCCCTTTGTTTATTTTTTCTTTCCTTTATGTATTCTCCCATAAAAAACCAATTAGGATTATTAAATTTATCTATAGGCAGCATTATTTCGTTCCATTTAATCTAGACAATGTTGCACCATTCCCACCCCAATTAAACTTTTCCATTTGAATTTTGATTAAAGGAATGATAAACATAGAAATATTTTCGTTGAGGTCGTCTCTCCTTAAAACTTGGATATTTTGACCTGTAAAAAGGGATTTGCTTGATAGAAAACTGTCTGAGTATCTAAACCAATAGTAATAACATTGCCTTGATCCATTTTATATTTTTCGTTCTGTTCATCAGTAACAAATAAATTTATTCCATTATCGCCGTCACTTCTTGTTATATATGGTATAGTTCCCTCTTCTACATTAAGTTTATTTTTATCTATTCCACTTTTGGTAGACTTAATACCAAATATTCCCTCTTCTCCACCAATAAAAAAATCTCTCCACTCCACATCTTCTAAATAATACTTATACATAATCAGCACCATCCTCTGCAACCTTTAACACATCGTCTTCTATCTGTGTTATTTTTTCTTCGATCCCAAATAAATAACCTCTTCCGTGCGTTATCATATTAACTTCAAATGTTAGATAATCTGCAATAGTCTTTTCAAAATCTTCATCACTTGGAATTTCATCGTTAAAATAATAGAAAGAGTGTAACCATTCATCTGTATCTTCAACTGTAGTAGAAACACAGAATTTTGTCGGTGCTTCTATTTCTTCATTCCATACATCAAGAAGATGTTGCTTTTTATCCTTCGCACTACCATCATCTATTAATCCAACATGCTTACTAACAATATATCCATCATTTTCAAAATTTATGAATTTAGCTTTCTTAGTCTTGCTATGAGGTATGCCTGCTGTAAAAATACCGATACAAGGGTTCGTTCCTACTCCATAAAAAGTATTTGTATTAAGCGTTATGACTCCCTCAAGCGTATGTTTTTTAGTATTTTAGCCTTAAGGTTTTGCTCATCCTTAGTTTTCCCTGTAAAAGTTGATTGCGGTACAATCACAGCAACTTTAGCTCCTTCTACTAAACTTTCTAATAAATGATTTACAAAGTTTATTTCATATAACTCAGGGTTTTGTTTAGAACCTTGAGAATATGGAGGATTCATCATTCCTACTGTACAACCTTTAAGCTGTATCTTATTCGGATTTTGTGCTAAAAAATCTTGATTTTCTAAATTGCTCTTTCCATCACCACGCAAAATCATATTTGTTGTCGCTATCGTAAACATATAATCTTGAAGTTCAATACCAAACAGTCTGTTTTTTTTAATCTCCATTTGTTCAACTTCATCTTCCGTCTTTGACAGCATCTGATGCATAGCAGCAATAAGAAAACCAGCAGTACCACAACAAGGGTCTAAAACCTTATCTGTTGGCTGTATATCAAGTAATTCGCAGAACAAATCTGTAATATGTCTTGGGGTTAAGATAATACCTAAGCTCTGTCCATCTCCACCGGAATAGGACATAAACTCGCCATAAAATCTGCCGATATAATCTTCGGTCGATGAACTATACTTTATATTTGTGAAGATATTGTTATATAGAACTTCTGTGAAATACCTAAGAGGTGTTTTCCCCAGATTGGTATTTTTCTCATTAATTTTATTATTATCTTTTATAATATTGAATTGATTGAGTAGTTTATCTCTTTTTACCTCAGGACTGACATTAGCTCTTCTCAAATTATCCTCTATTGCCTTATATATTTTTGATCCATCAGTCCTTATTTTATCGCCAACCAAATCAGATATATCGAAGTTTTTATGTTCTATTTCGGATAAGGCAAGCAAAATCCCCGAAACAATCAAAGGCTTATTCTTATCTTCCAAATTTCCATAATTTCTTAAATCCTCATGAAGAGAACGGGCAACTTTTAATAGTTCTTCCGTTTTTAGCTCATCATTGGTCTTAACTTCTAAAATCTCTCTTTTATAATACTCATTAATATTCTCAGCACTGAAAGATATAAGAGTTTCAACATCGTCAAGTTCCTTATATCCACCTCTCTCATCAATAAACAAAGGCGATATCCTATGATTTTTCTCATTGCCGCTTACACCGATTGCGATTATCTTTTTATAGGTTGTATTCTTTGCTAAATGTTTTCCATAGAACAAAGCCCCGTTCACAGCATAATCTGTAATAGACTTAACATCTTCAGAAACAAGCTCGTTCTCGTTTCTATTTATATGTTTATTTAAACTTGCTTTATCTTCAATTACGACAAGAAAATCATTTATTACACCAACATATTCAGGAAAGCCCACATTCCCTGTCCCCTTTTTTGGATGCAGTTGCTAAAGCTTCATTTATTTCTTTTATATTGCTTCCTTGTGCAGAAAAATTATTTTGCACGCCAATTTCTTTAAGCATGTCATATACCCAAAGATCCGTCATAGCTTCTTTTTTCGCCATACTTTACCTCACTTTATTTACTATACCATTAATTAAGTCCTTATCTTCTATTTTAGTGATTCCAAAACTCTTTTTGCCTGCGTCCTTTATAGAAGCCCCTATGTGATAAACTTCTGTCTTATCTAAAATCAGAAATCTATCATGAAAATCTGTGGTTTTCTTTACGGAGAGCTTCGGATATTGAGCATTAAATTTAGTTATATCTTTCGCTGATAAGCTGCCTTCACCTGCTGTCGCAATGACAACCTCCACACCCTGATTTTTCTTGCACAGGATATTCAAAGTGTTGACATCTACATAATTATCAATGAGGATTATTGTTTTCTTTGCCTTCTCAATCAGTCCTACAATAAAGCTAAATGCATCATAAATTTGCCCGTCATAAAAAATGTTTTGCTTTATCTCGGTATTGGCAGCTATATAATTAAATACTTCCTCAAACTTCCTATCTGTTTCTAATTGCTTTATCTCAATCCTATCCAATCGTGAAAACAGCTCTTGATTGGAAAGCAAAAATCTTCTCATCTCCACAAAGCTGTTCATGATTTTAACACTTACTTCTACAGCGATGTCGCTTTTAAGTACAGCGGAAAGCATGGCAATCCCCTGTTCTGTAAAAACATATGGCATATATCTTCTGCCACCATAATTATTATTTGAACTTGAGCTTCCATTTTGGAATCTCAAGTTTTTATACTCATGTTCTGTTAATTGAAAACAAAAATGTTTGGGAAATCTTGATAAATTCCTTTTAACAGCTTTATTTAAATTACCGGTAGTAACTTGATATAACCTTGCAAGATCACTATCCACCATTACCTGTTTGCCTCTAATGGTATAAATCATATTCTGTATTTCTCTATTATCAACAATAACGTGATTTTTATCTTCTGCCATAAATACCTCCCATCTTTTTCCTTGAACCAGTCACAATTTGTGACCTCAAGCTTGTTCTTTTAATTTGAGGTTTCATTTTGTCATCTCAAAATTCATTTATTTCTCTTTCTCTATAATCGAAACCATATCTCCAAAATCTACATTGAGTTTCATACCTATACGATACAAAACATCCATACTTACAAACTCTCCTCTTCCCATTTTAGATACGGTTGCAGGAGATAAATTGCAGACTTGTGCCAGTTCTTTTTTATTCATATTCTTATCTATCAGAATCTTCCACAATCCATTATAACTGACTTTCATATATTCACCTCCTATTTATAAGTTTATGAAGTTATTTTATGAATATTATAGCATTCTCTATAAAATATCTCCAAAACGAAATATCTATCAAGGTAATTTCCTTTCTTAGACAAACAAAAACCGTAACTTTTCGCTACGGTTTCATTAGTTTATCTATTCCTTTATTAACATATGGGAAAACTTTCAAAGGAAAGCGCTCTTATTCCCACTCAATCGTGCTCGGCGGTTTGGATGTGATATCGTAGACCACTCTGTTCACGCCTTTGACTTCATTACAGATTCTTCTGCTCATTTCGTCAAGGACTTCCCAGGGGAAACGGAAGTAGTCGGCGGTCATGCCGTCTGAGCTTGTAACGGCTCTAATGCCTACGGTGTAATCGTACGTTCTTTCATCACCCATGACGCCTACGCTGCGGATTGCGGCAGGAAGTATGGCAAAGGACTGCCAGATTTTGTTGTAGAGTCCTCTTTCTTTGATGACTTCTCTGACGATGGCATCTGCTTTGCGGAGAATCTCCAATCTTTCAGGAGTAATTTCACCGATGATACGGATTGCCAGTCCCGGACCAGGGAAAGGCTGACGGTTGATAACGTCTTCGGGGAGTCCCAGTTCACGTCCCAGCTGGCGGACTTCGTCTTTGAAAAGTTCACGGAGCGGTTCGATAAGTTCAAATTTCATATCTTTCGGAAGACCACCTACATTGTGGTGGGATTTGATGGTTGCCGCCGTGGCGGTGCCGCTTTCCACCACATCGGGATAAAGCGTGCCCTGGACAAGAAATTTCACATCTTCTAACTTATTGGCTTCTTCCTGGAAGGTATGAATAAATTCAGCACCGATGGTCTTGCGTTTCTTTTCCGGTTCTGTCACACCTTTCAGAAGAGAAAGGAAATGCTGAGACGCATCTTTATGAATCAGTTTGATCTTGAATTTGTTCGTAAATGTATCTACCACCTGTTCCGCTTCGCCCTGCCGGAGGAATCCGTGATCTACAAATACGCAGGTCAGTTTGTCCCCAACCGCTTTATGGACAAGGACAGCGGCAACAGAAGAGTCCACACCGCCGGAAAGAGCGCAGAGGACATTATGATCGCCCACCTGCTGCCGGATATTGGCAACAGCGATGTCGATATAATTTTCCATAGACCAGCCGCCTTCACATTCGCAAATATGGAAAAGGAAATTCTTCAGCATCTGTGTGCCTTCAGCGGTATGGACCACTTCCGGATGGAACTGGACGGCATAGAAACGCCTTGCCTCATCAGCCATCGCCGCGGTAGGCGTCAATTCCGTATGTCCGATCAGGCCGAACCCGGCAGGCATATCGGTAACCGCATCGCCGTGGCTCATCCATACGGCAGTCTTTTCTGAAATGTTTTCAAAAAGCGGACAGCTTCCGTTCTTGGAAAATTCCGTATGGCCGTATTCATGTTTTTCCGGACTCGCAACCGTGCCGCCAAGGTCTTTTGCCATAAGCTGCATACCGTAGCAGATTCCCAGAATCGGTACGCCTGCCTTGAATACGCCTTCATCCAGCTGCGGGGCATTTTCCATATTTACACTGGCAGGGCCGCCGGAAAAGATAATGCCTTTCGGGTTGTGGGAAAGGATTTCTTCCGCCGGCTTATTATACGGCAGAATTTCACAATATACACCGCATTCGCGTACTCTTCTGGCAATCAGCTGCGCATACTGCCCGCCAAAGTCGATGATGATAACAGTCTCCTGGTGTTTCATTCCATTCCTCCTGTCGGAATTGATTCAAAATCTATGTGGCAAATTCCAAATTATTCGCCATATTATACCATAAAAAGCGCTTTCCTTTACAGTATTTCCCGTAAAAAGGAAGGAAGATTCCCGCCATCAAAAAAGCCGTCATACCCATTTCGTGTATACGGCTTTCGTTTTATTCAGCCTCCAGAAGAGGCAGTTCTTCAAGAAATACGATATCGTCACGCTTCGCTGCATCGCCTTCGGCAAGAATGGCAGCCTGGCAGCAGACTTGGGCGCCCGCTTTTTCCGCCAGTTCTTTCAAGGCTTTCATAGATCCGCCGGTACTGATGACATCGTCCACAAGGAGGACTTTCTTCCCGCGGATCAGCGCCACATCAGAGGCAGACAGGTACAGCTTCTGTTTTCCCATCGTAGTAATAGACTCGTCTTCTACACAGATAGGATCATCCATATACGCCTTGACCGACTTTCTCGCCACCAGGTACGTCTTCTGCCCCAGATTTCTGGCCAGTTCAGCGGCAAGAGGAATCCCTTTTGTCTCCGCCGTCATGACGTATTCGCAATCTTTCGGCACTTTCGCCGCCAAATCGCGGGCCGTGTTTTCCACAATTTCCACATCGCCCAAAATGACAAATCCCGCAATCGCCACCTTGTCTGAAATATTCAGTACAGGAAGATGTCTCGTGCAGCCTGATACATGAAGTTCGTAATATCTCTTAGCCATGGTACGCCTTTCGAAAAAAATACATCCTCCGCGCAGTCATCGGATTTTGCGGGGAGGATTTATGCTTCCGGAAAATACTCCGTAGTGATTATACTATTTTCATTGGAAAAGAGCCAACTATTATAGGGATCTTATGTTACGTCGCTTTTCGAAATGATTTCCACCACCGGATGGGAGACGATGGAAATTTCGACCTGCTCGGTGATTTCCCCCTCTTCATTCTTCTGTGCATCTTCTTCCCTCTGTACGTTTCCTTTGACTTTCACTGCCGTCAGTTCTGTTTTTTCCTTTTCAGAGAAACGGTCATCGGCAACTCGGCAGGCGTTTCTTCCTTTCTCGATTCGTTTTTCTTTGCATCTGCCGCTGTCTCTTCCATCTCTGCCTTTACCGGCATTTCTATCGATGCGTTCTTTTTTACAGGATTTACTGCAGGTATCATGTCAGGTGATTTTATTTCCACCACTTTATCAGGCTCGGCTCGTTCCAGTTCCGGCATTTCCATGTCCGGCAATTTCACACTTTTCACGGATTTATTATTTTCCTGATTCTTCTCTTTTGTTTCCTTTTGCAGCTTTTCATATTCTTTCTGCCGCGCCGTTTCCGCCGCCTTTACTTTTCCGTCCCAAATCGCCGTAATTTGTCCCATGTATTTATCACGGCACTCTTCTTTTCCCATTTCTTTCCGAATCAGACGAACCGCTTCTTTCTCTGCCTGTGCAGCGTCTTCATTTACGGAATGCCAGCCGTCTTCCCCTGCAATCCATGCACCGCCATCATCAGTCATACGGAAATGGGCGGTAGACACGGTAGATATCCCTTTCTCCAACTTGAAGAAATTCACTTTTACAGCCAGGCCGTTTTTAAATAAATCTTCCACACTGATAGAAGTGAGATCCATAAACACGCCTGTATTCCCATCATTATCTATACCGCCGGTATTCAAAATCATCGGAATATTCGTATCTCCATGCAGATAAATCTCTTCCGCCGCCATGCTGCCGGACCACATCAAAAGTGCCATTAGTCCCAAAACAGCTGTCCTTACTTTTCTTCTTTTCATAGCCGCTCTCCGAAAATACAAATCCATTGCATGTTTTTCGTCTTGTGTTTATTTTAACAAATCTACGAGAATGAAAACAACTTTTCTATTTTTTAGTCTTTGAATTATCAAGTCAATAAAAAAGAGTCCTCCTCAAAAGAAAGACTCTCCTCGCCCGTCATACGCCAAGTTCGTCAAGCAGCTCTTCCGTCGCTTCCAAAGCTTCCCTTATTTCTCCACGCAGATCCGCTTCATCAGTAAGAAAACGGACTTCGGAAAGCACGCTGATAAGGTGTGCCACCTGCGTTGTTCTGCCTATAATAATCTTCTGCGACTCCGAATAATTCTTCCAGTCATTCCCGCTCTCACTTCGGATATCGCGGATATCCTTGATTCCGTCTGTCAGATAATCTGACAAATCAAGAAGGGCATCCTGTGCCTGGCGGGCTTCTCTTCTTACATCCTGCATACGGCAGCACAGCTTCTTTACCTGCTGCTGGAATTTCTGCAGCCGCCCGCTCATTTCTTTCAATGCATCCACATCACCTTCACTTTCAGAAGGAAGCACATCCAGTTCCGGAACCACAGCATACTGGTCTATGACGCCCGCACCAAAACCGATGGCATCCATACCGCCGGACAGATTCATCAGTCCCATCGCTTTGGATGACAGCGCTTCCAGTTCCCTCCAGTTTCTCCGTTCCTTATTAAAATGCTCCAATCCGGTCAGTGTGTCGCAGTCATGAAAATCAATATTTTTAATTTCAGAAAATTCTTTGGTAAATTTTTTCATATCCCCTGCCATGAGAGTGATACGGACACGGTCCAGTTCTCCCAATTCATCTTCCGCACGTACTTTTGCACGGTATATCCTTTGCCGCCCGCTTTTTCGCACGCTCAATCTCTTCATTAATGCTTTGCGGATGTCCGCCTTTACCGCTGATCGTATTGGAAATCATGCGCAGTATAAATGCAATAGACATATTGCCTCCCTGTTTATAAAAACAACTACATGCATAAAGTATAGCATACTTATAGAAAAGAATTTATGCAAAACTGTATTTCCCCATAATAAAACTGACCTCCTCAAATCAGTTTTTATCTAACTTTTGGTGGTCAGTTCGTCAGGCAATCTTAATTATCATGCATCACGTTTCAGGAGTTCATCCTGTGCTTTTTTTATCGCGCTGCGGCTCTGTTTATCCACATGTCCCGCGCCATCCATCAGATTCCGGAAAAGAAGCGTAATAAGCTGGGCTACCTGTATCGCTCTTCCGATCTGCATCTTCTGCGCCAAAGTATAAAGTTTCCAGTCACCGCCGGACTGCATCTGGATCCGCTCCAGGCTGTCTACGCCATCAGCAAAGTAATCAGCGAGATCATTCAGCGCGTCCCCTCTTTCACGGGCACACTCGGTAATATCCAGCAAGCGGGAACAAACTTCACGGACAGAATCCTGAAAGGCATGCAGCTTTTTAATCATCTGCAGGCAATATTCCTTATCACCCGCATTGAACTTCCTATTATCAATTTCAATGGGTGCCACATCCGTATATGTTTCCAACACGCCAAATCCGAGAGACATGGGCGTGTACGCCGTAGAGCTGACCGTCGACATATGCTCTATCTTCTTGGCCATTTCCATGACTTCATGAATCCGGTTTCCATCTTCCAGAAAATCTTCAATGCCAAGCAGCCCCCTGCAGTCCTCCAGGTTCAAATTGCGGATTTTACCGAGAGACTTGGTAAAACGCCTCATATTGTCATTGGCCGCCGCCACTTTTGCCTTATCCATCTCCCCAAGCTCATACTGCGCCCGTTCCCGAAGCCGGGCAACACGTCTCCTTGATCGGCGCACTGCTTTCTGCAATTCTCCGTTCATATCAGGAATTACGCCATACTTTTCCGCATCGCCTTTTACCACAGCTTCCAGAATCTGAAATATATACGTGATGGTCATCTGACATCTCCCTCTGCCGTTCTCTGGCAACGATTATTTTTAATATTATACCATGTTTTAAAGGACAAAACCGTCCGCTTATCTATGATTTCGGGCAAAACCCATAATAAAATTTATATATAATATCTTACTTGAGAAGTTTATACACCTCTTTGGAATACCTTTTATTTCAGCACCATAAATAATTTGTTTCCTGCCTATATTCATCATGTAGTTGAGTTCCTGTTTTTTTGTCGAAAATTTCGGAGCGTGTATTGGATGCGTTTGCTGTGTCGTAGCTGATTTCTTTATTTGCTTTTCCTTTTGTGGCAGTGATAATGCCGTCTGCTATGGCTGCGTTTAAACTGAAACCCAAAACAAAAATATATTAAAATATTTATACATGAAATATACTCCCACTAATATCGTCATAACTGAAAGGAAAATTGTTTGTCGTTGAATTTTAATAACATCACTTTTATTGTCACTTGTAAACTCCGAAAATAATACATAAAGGTAATATTTTACAGCAATAAAAACCGTCCATAATATGAAAATTACTCCCCCTATTTTCCCTTTTGTATCATATATAGCAGTTTCACCCATAAGGCTCAAAATATTAGTACCATAGGACAATACAAAAATTAAGCCCAAAAAAACTAATAATAGCCACATACAAATAAATACTCCATATTTCCCTATATTCTGAGTGATTTTTTCCTTATGCCTATGTATATCCTCCCACACGAAACACACCATAGTAATAAAAGTTAGGATTACTACTACTATTCCGAAATAAAAGGAGATATCTACAACTTTCATTTTGCCCTCTCCTATTCTTTTTTTTTGCCAAGATCTGAATCAGTTCACTATCAAATTGTTCCTAATTACAAGTATTTTACTTTGATTCCTGTCCGCACAGCATATAGGGCTTTCAGTTATCTATCTTCCACTTCTCCTATCCTTTTTATAGGAGCAGCTGTGGTTGATGCTTATAAACATGGTTTTGAATAAAATAGATTACCGTAGATATTCCCCAAATACATATTATATACGTTATAGATGCAGAAATAATCCCATCACTTTTGTATATAACCCTTACAGCATTATCAACAAAATCAAATAGGATAAATAGCAAATTAGTATATGACCTTTGTATATTCACAGGAAAAGCAATAATCAAAAGTCCTGCATAAAATAAAAGAAAGGTTTTAACATACCGTATAGCTCCTGATTTAGTGAGCAATAACGGTCCTCTGTTACAAAAACAAATGATAAAAGAGTATAGAGTACTTATTACCCCAAACATAATTAATGCTGCCTTATATGAAAAGAACATAGTCTGCAGAAATACAAATGCTGACGGACAGAAAATAAAAGAGAAAAGCAATTCTGAAACATATAATATGGCAAGTTTATGAAAATGATCATGTATTCTCATTGCTTACGCGCCTCCACAATCAATTAATTATCTTTCTCCAGATTATAACCTTGTGCTTCAAGGTTATAATCTGGAGAAAGAAATTCCATCCCTTCTTCCATTATTTATCGATACCACTCAGCGACAGTTTTCACATGGCCTTTCCGTCTAGCCGACTCTCTTTACGGAAGCGGCTGTGTCTCTTGCCGTATTGACGGCCGCTCCGCCTAAGGATATGGTAAGGCCGTTCTTCTTGTATTCTATATTTTACAAGGAATCTAAAGCTTCTTTTATGTTATCAGGATTAAATCCATCTTTAATCCATCGCTTGGGATAAAACTGCCGAAAATATCGTCCTTCCTCCCCCCCTTTCCGGATATCTTTAATTGCCGGAAAATCTCCTGATCTTTTTCATCCATATCATATAAATGATACTTTATACTTAATTCATTTTTATCATATTGTTTTTGTAAATAATCAAGTGTATTTTCAAATCCACTGGTTCGCTCCTTTGGAACAGTATCATAATATGCACTATTTATAACTTTATCTATATGTCCCACAAAAGGAAGAACGTTAATTTTGCTATATCCTGATACTCCATAGATATATAAATAAGGTGAATAAAAAACATGAGAGAAACACCATGGTTCTACTGCTGTACTTGCCTTTTTATCTTGATAAGTAGACAAGTAAGCCTGATAACGAAAAAATCCATAAGACTCATATCCATCCATATATGTTACATCCGCAGATAACTTCCATCCTCCCCACAACATAAATAAAATAAATACTGCGATTATGACTTCCCCAGTATGATATTTTTTCATAGTTATCTCCCTGACAATAATTCCAACAACTCTATAGTCATATCATAAGTAGTCTTCCACAGTAAACTCTGGATATGAGCCTATTATAACGACGCTTTTATCATTCTCCCATTTTTTATCTGATTACGATCATAATTACTTCTTGGTAAAATTTTATATGTATCATTCCAATTGCTAAGATAATGATAGGATACAACAATCAACGCATCCTCACCCAAAATATAAATTTTCTGGTCTTTTCCTTTATATCCTCTACATCTGTACTAGATAATCTATTATTTCCTTCAAAAATTTTCATTGTGGTCTGGATAATCTGATATTGCTCTTTCGCAAAACTTTTTATAGTTTCTTTCCCGGTAACTCCATAAGATAAATACAGAGCATCACAATTAGACCTAATTCCACTCCAAAACTATTTTTTCACTTTTTATTCTCCTGCCATAATATATCTGTTTCTATTGGGAAAGTAGCTTTAAATCCATATGATTCCAATATTCTTTCTTCCCTAAATAAATGCATGACAATATTGATTATTTCTCAGCCCTTATTTTATGCCAAACACGATCCATCTCTTTTTCCTGTTCCTTTTCTTTCTCTTCCGGCACTCTTCTTAAAAAACTTTCCTTCCATAAACTATGCAAAATTTCTATCTCATCCGGTGTAAACTCATTAATATCTGCCAGTACAGAGTACCGATTTCCATATAATGCTTCCTTTTTATCTATCTCACAACATTTAGTTTTGAGTCTCTTTCCTAACGTTAATGCTTCATTATAATATTGTCGAATTTTTTCTCCATGCCCGGTAATCACAATAAAATTATCTCTTCCATATGCATAGAATACATCATCCTTAATATTCCAGTCACTAATAGACCCTATTTCTATTAAATTATTTACATCAATAACTCCATCGTTATAGGGTGACCGATAAAATGGTGAATAATAAACAGCTCTTCCTTCATGTGGATCCATAAACATGATTTGGAAACCAAGTTGTTCTTCTTTGGTGAAATCAGAATAAGTCAAGACTCTTTCTTTATCTGCAAGCTTATAGGATTCTTCCGGTATATGCTGTATAGGTTGTATGACATCTGTATGCATATTATTATCTTTTATAAATACCTTTTCTCTTCCTGTTTCCATATCATACACGACATATTCACCCTCACCCAAAGCATAAATTTTATTATTAATTAGACATACCGCAACGGTTCGCTTGGTAATAATTCTCTCCTTTTTCGTATCCACTAATAAATAATTCCCTTTTAAAACGCGAATTCGAGTTTCACAAAACCAATCTATTGTATTAAAACTATCATTAAGTTCCTGATTCACCTTAGTTAACCACGTGTCCATATATGTAATTCCAGCATAGCAGAGTAGAATCCCCAATGCGTAGAATGCTATCCTTTTTAAGTTTAATTCTTTTATCCTTGACATATGTTACTCCTCATTACTTTCCCCAAAGCGAGAAAATGTTCTATGTACATAAAGTATCCACATAAATGGTTTTAGTTTCCCTGCTTGCATTGATAACGCTTTTCGAATCTATCATGACGCTTATATTTCCTGAATGAGTGCCAGCCGGTAAAAATGAAGAATTATCAAATATTTCATTTGTTTTTGAATCTGATCTAATATCTACTGTAAAATCAACATATTGATCTCGAATCCCACTTGCACGTACTCTACTAATTGCATCTCCCAGTGCATTAGTATAATTAATCGAATGCATAATAGTATCCACAAAAGGAGAATTTTGATTAATTACATAAGTCCTAACTTCAATTAAAGTCATTTGATCCCCATACTTTTGTTGAATTTCATAATCACTTATTGCAGACATTTTCAAAGCAATTCCAGCACCTCCCGGATAGGCATTGACTAAATCCATAAAATAATCTTTTTCTTTTATCACGCCTTTTTCTATTGCATCTTCTATTTCCTCTTTAGAATATGCTCCGTTTCCAAGGTACTGCTCACGTTCCTCCTCTTTTTGCTCCCATAATTCTTCTTCAGAGCGCTCTATTTATGTAAGCCAATACTCATTCCACTTCGTCCCTATCGGGGAGATATAGGCGTTCGTATATCCACTCCTTCCTGTCATCTTGGAGAGGATCCCTCCAAAGGCGGCGGAGACATCTTGTTTCCGGTTTTCTTTGTCTGTGATGGTTTTGGTTCACTATTTATAAATTATATTAAAACCCTTTTTTGTATATCCAATCTTCTTTAATTAAAGAAAACCGACATTTATTCTGATTTTTCCATACAGTAATTCCTAATATAAATTCTCCCTTACTATAAACAATTGAATTAAACTCTCCAGATTTATCGTGTTCTGTATATCTTTCATTAATTTCCCATCCTTGACGCATTAATTCATTACTATATTCGTTCATTATAGTATTATCCAAAACCATATTATATGTTCTCATACCAGTAATATAATAGACCAGCCATCTTTTATGTACTCCATAATCGTCTTTAATAGGCGGTATGGGGTTGGGGAGTTGCCGATACATTTCCACCATCTGATCTCTGATCTGTATCCTGTAATCATACGTCGCATACCAAAGCCCTCCGAAATACAGGACAAACAATAAAATAGCTGTAACTGCCACGAAACCAATAAAATCATAGTAGCTTAAATTCTTCCAGTCTATTTTCTTCATGGTGACACCTCTCATAAATCATTTACATTGCAAATATATTTTGCATCAGTATATGTCATAGAAGCAGAGACCCCATTAATTGCGCCCAGTTCTCTGGTACCATATTTCGGATTTATTGAAATCGTAGCCCCCCATACAATCCCATACCAAATCCAAAACTACCTCTCGATATTACCTCACAAAATTTATCTTCACCCCATTCACTTGTATCTATGCTAAATTTCCCGGTTGCCACTGTTCCACCAAGACCACTTACGATTCCACCGCCTCTGACAAAATAAATGTTATCCATCCTATCCATAATGAGTCCTCCCGATAGCCCAAGTCCAATACCAATAGAACCATTTAGTATTACATAGTCCTCATCACCAAAATGATATCCAGCCATAGTTACTTCTTTTTCGTATTTCTCCGCCAGTATGCTATTATTCTCTTTTCCGGCTTTTTCTGGCTTTTCCGTTTTTTTATATAGTTCGTTTTCTTTGTGTCCCGCTATGTCTCCTATAAAGCGGTATCCTACCGGGGAGCGTACGTTTACGTATTCCACTTTTTCTTCTATTTTCTTTTGGTCGAAGATTCTACTGTTTTGGATGAACCGTTATAGAATATTTTAGAGGCTTCCCATTGTCTATTCTATAACTTTCCAAATCCTGAATACTAAAATATAATCCCAGTTCATATTTCCCTTTTCTGAAATCAAATGATTCCCCTATCTTTCTATTATTCGAGTGATCAATATTTTCTGATTTTCCCGTAAATTTCCATCCGGTGTCCACTAAGTTTTTCTTATAATAATTAACAATTTCATCCCTCGACGCATACACTTCAAAATTTTTTGTTAGTATGTATACATCCGGACTTCTATATGAAAATATAAGATTATTCCCTATGGTTTTTGCCTCTTCCTTATATATACCAATGGTAGACACACTATTTCTAATTTCTTCTTCAGGTTGCAACGCCTCGAAATGGTTAGCAATAAAAAGCACTATAGCAATAATACCCACAAGAGCTATAGACTTCGCTTTTTTCATCTTATCAAATATAATCCTCACTAAGCGACTCTCCCTTCTATTCAGTTATATAAACCGCTTGCTATTAGGATTAACTCTTTTTATTTCGTGTTTCTTGTATAAAAAGGGGATTAATGACATTCTCACTTATTGTTTTATCAACTCCAACACCTATCTGTGGCGTATCCCCCCATATTTTAATCCCCAGACTGTTCCAAATTGTTTATTAATTGGTGTAAAACCATCCTCTACAAATCCAATATAAACATTCCTTCCAATACTTCTACCGGAAAAGATATCTTCTCTATTATCAGGTCTTTTCAAATTAAAACTCTGATCAAACGACACAAGCCGCAATCTAACCACTTCTGCTCCAATCGGTAGAATTCCTTTTGATGCATTTTCACCAAAAGAATAGTATGATTTCCCTGTTTTAAAGTCATAGAGATATCCGCCTTCTCAGTTACCCATTCCTCCTTGTATAAGATATGCATCAAATCCATGTTCTTTGACAGAAGATACTCTCACAGGTCTAAATTCATATATCCCCGTCCCTTTTATGCTGCTTTGTTTATTTGTTACCATTCTCTTATAATCATTCATCAGTTGATCAACGTTATCCGATGCATATTTATTTTTGAGTGATAATTCTGTTCCGGTCAACGCATAATAGTTCTCCATCTCCAATTGGTTATCGGAAGCAGCTCCGTCAGGATCCCATTTATTTCCATTTCTTATGATGTTATCTTGTCTCTGTTTTGCCTGTTCTTCCGTAATTGGTATCCCATCCGGATTCTTTAAATCTTTAACTAATAGTTTCTTGAATTCCGGCAGCTCAAATCCTAAATAGTTCCACTTTGTTCCCATCTGTGCCATATAGGCCCCTGTCATGCTTCTTACAACAGCTCCCCAAGGGGAGGTTTGTAGGGTGTTAGTAGTGGTGAGTTTGTTCTTTTCTGCCGGTGCTTTACTGTTTATAATGGCTCCTTTAAAGCGAGTGTTGCTTTTTTATCTATAATAAAATACTATAACGAAGAAATTATTTTAATTACATGTACAAGAATTGGCCAACACCACCATAATATAATGAGCTCAGCTATCAATGTACAAAAAGAAAGATAAAGTCGTTTTTCTTGATATCTTAGATTTCAATTCTTTATTTAAGTTCGAATATTCTGGCATTAATACATAACCATAATATCGCATAATAATAAAAAGTGACCAACACGTAAAGATTGCAAAAATAAATGCTATTTCTTTATCATAATAAATATCGATATCCCTTAAAACCAATAAAATATCCGTCCCACCTGTCACTGTAAATAGTAAACTAAAAATTATCAGTAATATTCCTATAAGAATAAAGAATAAATACTTAATGATATTATGAATTCTGTGATATGCAGTATCATAAATAGCTATACTAAACAGTGTAACACTCAGTATAATTGTCGCCGCTATTCCCCAAAAAAATGAAACCCCTATAATTTTCATGTTTTGAACTCCCAATCAATCTTTAACATCAAAATTCCATTCAATCTCTTTTTCAAAATCCTGTTTATCATAATTTGAACTATTTAAGTTTTCTAAATAATAAATATAGTCTCTTTTATTATCATAAATATTTTCCATAGTAAAAACAGCTATAGCACCCAGACCTAAAGCGATAGCAGATCCACCGATAGGCAATAACGGTCTCGGAATCCCCCATTGACTGCCATATCCCACAATAATCGGCATAAGCAGCCTCTGTCCTGCCAGGCTTCCCATCACTCCACCAGCCATGCCACTAATTTCTTTACCACGGTCATCTGCAGTCAATATTTTACCAATATCCAATACCCGCCCTGCCGTTCCTATTGTTCCGGATAATCCCGGCAGATAGCCTTCTTTAGATAACGCTCCTGCAAAGGCTAATCCATATCCTCCATATTTAGCCCAATCGCTTTGGAATACAGTTCTTCCTTTATATGACATCCTTATAGAATTCAAGATGTTTTGTCTTTATGCCGGATAAAATCTTCACCTATAGTAATGAGACCCAAAACAAAAATATATTAAAGTATTTATACACGAAACATAGTTCCACTAATATCGTCATAATTGAAAGGAAAATTGTTTGTCGTTGAGTCTTAATAACATTCCTCTTATTATCACGTGTAACTTCCGAAAATAATACATAGCGATAATATCTTAGAGTAATAAAAATCGCCCCTAACATGAAAATCGCTACTCCTATTTTTCCTTTTGCATCATATATAGCAGCTTCACCCATAAGACTCAGAATATTAGTCCCATATGATAATACAAAAATTAAGGAAAAAAAGGCTAATAATAACCACATAAAAATGAATACTCCATATTTCCCTATATTTTGAGTAATTTTTTCTCTCTGTTTATGTATATCTCCCCACACGAAACACACCATAGTAACGAAAGTTAGGATTACTACTATTATTCCAAAATAAAAGGAAATATCTACAATTTTCATTTTCCCTCTCCTTCTATTCTTTTATATCAAAATTCTGAATCAGTTCACTATCAAATTGTTCCTGATCATAATTATATTTGTTTATATGGTAGATATAATCCAAATAGGTTTTCTTCTGTATATACGCCTCCTCCAATATAAATGCTCCAACGAGACTCATTCCCGAAATGCCTAACGCTTTTACCGCATGTGTTCCCATAGGATTGATTTGCTCTAGTCCCATTCCCGTAATGATTATGGGCATAAGTTTATTTCCTAAAGCACTACCTGCATATCCACCCGCAATTTCCGACAGCACTTTGTTTCGATCTTCTGCCGTTACATAATTCCCGAAATCACCAATAGTCCCTATTCCTCTCGCTAAACCCGATACATTCCCTATCTGTAATTCTCCTATAAAGTCTAATCCATATCCGCCATATTTTGCCCAATCGCTTTGGAATATGGTTCTTCCTTTATAGGTTTTCCTTTCCAAGTCATATCTCAGTGACTCGAGATTTTCCTGTACGTTTTTCTTATTGTTCCATTTGGTCGGCAGATTGTATTTCTGTGCCACGCGGTTGAATGATTTTTGATCTATCGCTTTATATTCCTGCGCGCTTATTGTCACCTTTGGTAATGTGTATCCTTTTTCTTCGTTCCAGACTCCATGCAGCGCTTTTTGCGAAGCAGGATGTTCGGCGGCTTCGCTCATGTTGATGTATTCTGTCAGCAGTTTGAGAAGTTCGTCAGGGTTTTTCTTTTCTGTGGATAGTTCTTGTTTGAGTTGTTTGTTCAGGTCTTCTTGCGGTTTTTTTGCCAGTCTGTTCCATCTCGTCCCCATCTGTGCCGTATAGGTTCCTCTCACACAGTCTCCTGCCAGACCTCCTGCTAATACATTTCCTCCACTCATGGTTCCTTATTTGTAAATTGTGTTAAAACCCTTTTTTGTATATCCAATCTTCTTTAATTAAAGAAAACCGACATTTATTCTGATTTTTTTCCATACAGTAATTCCTAATATAAATTCTCCCTTACTATAAACAATTGAATTAAACTCTCCAGATTTATCGTGTTCTGTATATCTTTCATTAATTTCCCATCCTTGACGCATTAATTCATTACTATATTCGTTCATTATAGTATTATCCAAAACCATATTATATGTTCTCATACCAGTAATATAATAGACCAGCCATCTTTTATGTACTCCATAATCGTCTTTAATAGGCGGTATGGGATTGGGGAGTTGCTGATACATTTCCACCATCTGATCTCTCATCTGTATCCTGTAATCATAAGTCGCGTGCCAAAGCCCTCCGAAATACAGGACAAACAACAAAAAGGCTGTAACTGCCACAAAACCAGTAAAATCATCGTAGCTTAAATTCTTCCAGTCTATTTTCTTCATAGCGGCACCTATCATAAGTCATTTATTATAATGAAATACGATTTTCTAAAATCTCTTTTTATACAGCCAATCTTCTTTATCTAAAATAATATGCCAACAATCATCATTCTCTACTTTAAAAATCTCCAATGAAAATTCACCTTTATGGGCAATAATATGATACTTTGGTTTATGCCAATTCTGATTATCAAGTTTCCACCCATCTAATAGCAAATGCGATTTATAGTAATCGGCAAATTGTTGATCAGTAATATCAGTAGATATCCTGCCACTAATATAATAAACCAAAAGCTTCCTAGCTTTTAAAACTTCATAAGATTCATTTTGTATATGATTCATTCGTGGCAAATCCAAGTACACAGAGATGAGTTCCTCTTTATTCTTTTCAGCATAATCTCTATGGACATAACAAAATCCAAAATCAAAAATTACGGTAAATAATAAAATTCCTATAGCGACAAGGCCAAAAAAATCTCGTAATTCCATATTTCGCCAATCAAAAGATTTCATTTTCAATCCCCTCTACAAATTATTAATGTTACACACAAATATTGCTTCATTAATTACAGCTCCAGCAGATAATCCCACTCCACTTACACCTAATTCTCTAGCCCCTGTATTATCTCCCACAGATACATTCACTGATACCAATGCTCCACTGATACCAAAAGAAATGCTTCCCCCTTCTATACTTTTTCTAAACTTTGACTCATCCCATCCACTTGTATCTACACTAAATTTTCCGGTCGCTACTGTTCCGCCAAGGCCACTTACGATTCCACCGCCTTTGACAAAATAAACGTTGCCTGTCCTATCCATAATGATCCCTCCCGACAGACCAAGTCGGACTAATAAAACCATTCAGTGATGCATAGTCCTCATCGCCAAAATGATATGCAAGTCCCTATTTTACCTCCTGCCAGGTATCCTATGGCGGCGCTTGCCATTTTATGGCTGTCCATGCCTTTAACTTTTCCCGTTTTTTTCAGGAGAGCATCCGGTGCTGCCCCTGTCAGTCCTTTTGTCATTCCTGCTTCTTTGGATACTAAGGTTCCCATGATCCATACAGGCGATACGGTTGGTTCCGCTTTCGCTCCATTTCTTTGATTCTTTTTCACCAATTAATATTCCCATCCTTATTAATCAATAAACTAATTCCGCAACAAGCAATTGAAATATAAGCCAATCCTTTTATATCAAAATATATAGCAAAAAAACCAATACCAGCTCCTATTAAAAATATAGTTCCACTAACTCCAAAATATCTTTTAACATTTTTCAAAATATTCACGCCCCATTCCTTTAAAAGGTAAGTTATTTTAAGTAGTTAATACTCTTGCATAGATAACCATTTTAATAAGATATGCATCAAATCCCATTATGAATTTTTCTTTGTAAAAAACAAATTACCCCAGTTATTATCCATACACACAATACATAAGTTATTATCGCTGAAATAACACCAGAACCTCCATAAATATAATTTCCAATAAAACAAACTGTATCAAAAAGTGCAAACAATATATTATTTCCATCCGGAAGAAATGGGAATACTGGTAGCGTGATGAATAATAAACCACAAAAAAATATTATTGCTATCTCTATATACCGAATTCCACCTTTAATAGTTAATAAAAGTGGAAAATTACCACAAAAATAGATAATAAGAGAATAAATAAGACTTATTGCTAATCCGAGTATAAATGCTGCTTTATACGAGAAAAAAGCTATCTGAAAAAGTATCGCCATTGATATGCAAAATAAGACAGAGAATATACCCTCAATGATCAATATTTTCCATATATTTTTTAAACTTAAACAATACAAATTCATTGTTTATACACCTCCACTACCAAATGATTCGCCTGTTCAAGATTATCCCCTTGCGCTTTGGGATCAAATTGATCAAATTTTATATTTTCTCTTCTATAATCATCTATTGGCAATATGTTATACAAACTATTCATAACAAAGCTATTGCAGTTATTCGTAAGCGGATTATATCTCCAATAAGGATTCCCGTTATTTGTGGGTTCATAATAAGGCTTTTTTATCCAATCTGAATTATTCTGGTAATAATTTATCATTGAGATTAAATTGTATGTATCACTCCTATTAAAATTCAACTTAAATAGTCTCGCTTGTTTAATATCACTTATTGAGCCATAATATTTCTCTGTAATTGCTCTTTGGAAATATAGGCGCCTGTGTGTCCTACTCCGCTCCCCCACATTCCACGGAGAAGGAGTTTTTCGGTGGAGCCTTCTTTCCATCCATAGTGGTCTGCCATTTCATGGATGATTTGGTTCCCCACTATGTTCATCATGTGGATGGGTTCCTGTTTTTCTTCTACTTTTGTTGTCAAAGATTTCTTTAAAAGATTTCTTTAAGTTTTTTTAGGCTGTCTTCTATGTTCCTGTTTAGTTTCTCTATGTCCTGTTTCCGGTTTTCTTTGTCTGTTATTGTAATGATTTCTTTGGATACGGCGGATGTCGTGGTTGTTCCTGCTTTGTCTTTCACGGTGGGACCCATGTTTGAAAGGAGTCCTAAGGCGTTTAAGGGGATTCCTGCTCCTGTGTATAGGATATTCCGTGTCCCCCCTCTTTTGTATTCGGCTTTGTTATCTATGTTTTTCCCATGGCAAAATACCGGTGGTGATCCGGTTCTTTTTCTGCTTGGTTGTCTATGACTGCTCCTTTGAGGCGGAATTTATATTAATTACCCAAAAAGCCAGATCATAATAAAAATGAAAACTAACATAGACAGCCCTATAATCATAATTTTTGTATCCTCTTTGTATTTCCAATCCTTATTGCCATATTTAATTCGATGATGCACTGTAATAATCATCATTATAAAAAATACAGCAGACATAATAATTTGGGCAAAAAGAATATAGTCGTCATTAATTAATTTCCTATCTACCGCAACTATATAAACCATACTAATAATTATAAGTATCGATAATGGTATGTATATATGTGTTGGTGTATGTGTAAGAAAAAAACGTTCCTTATCAGATAAATTTTGTTTCAAAATAAATGTCTTAAAAATTCCAATAGATAATATCAGAAGTATCAAATCAAATGGAATGCTACCAATAAAATAATTCATATATTATCACTCCCTGTATTCTATTTCTTCAGTCACTTTCATTGAATCCTTTTCATTTTTCTCCCATTCTCGCTTTTTCTGCTCTACATATATTTGTGTTAATATACTTCCACTCATATATCCCCTTTAAATGCGTTGTATGGGAATTAAATCTTTTGTAGTTTTCCTATATCCCGTAAAGCGGTAATATCTCTTTGAAGTTGGATGCCGCTTTCTTTGTCCTGGCTGTGGTAGGTTCTCTTATCTTGCAGGCTTTCTATATTTAGGTTTCTTCCTGCTTTTTATTTCTACTTTCTTTCCACCTGCTTTGCTTCCTTTAATGTCTATATCTTTCCCGCTTTCCATGGTCAGGGTGTCTTTAATATTATTAATCAATGAAATACATAACAGCTAAAATCACAATTATCAATACTATACTTATTATTCCGTTCTCCGTATCATTTTTAAATTTTCGATCTTTAGGCCCATATTTTATACGGTTGTATGCGACTATTATAAATTCGATTAACACTGCCATAATTACAATGATATTTGCTTCTTTAGTGTATTCACCGAAGAAGAAGCCTCTATTCACCCCAATAATATATAACATCGCAATAATATGAATACACACAAGAGGGATGTATAAAAATGGAGAGACATGAAGCACAAAATATTGCTCCTTTTCAGAACAAATAATTTTTTGGATAAAATATATCCTTATAAGAAGAATGCAAATAACAAGATAGACTAAATCATAAAATACGCTATTTACCAAGTAACTCATTTTCCCCCTCCAGTCCCGGAAGTTTTCTCCTAATCAACCGAAAGTGATTGTTGCTGTTCCCATTTATCTTTTTCTATCTTCACCCATACACTTGCTCCTATAGATATAGTTCCACCAAGCACAGCTCCACCTACAGGTCCCCCTAATGCACTTCCCCACCATGCCCCAATTATCCCCAGTGATATAGGCAATGTATCATATGCATCTGCTCTAAATGCGTTGTATGGAGATTTAAATCTTTCGTGGTTTTCCTGTATCCCGTATAGATAAAACGCACCTGCTACAAAAGGGCTGGCTTTCTTCACAAGGTTTTTCCCAATTGCCTCCACTTCTTTTCGTGTCAGGTAGGGATATTTACTTTCCATCCAGTTCGCCGCACTCCAGCTTACTATTCCTTCTGCCGCGATTTCTTTGGATTTATCCAGGGCTGCTTTGTTTAGCACTTCTTTATATCCGTTACACTTATTTTCACGAATGACATGGTTAGACAGATGCTCCATTCTTATCCTTATAATAATTTCCCTTACGCTTTCTCTAATGTGGCAAAAGATAGATCAAGAAACCTAAAAACATGAAAAAAATACATCCAACAAGAACCTCTTTCGTTCTTCGTTCCCGCTTTTGAAGAGATCCTTGTATTTTTTTTAATGTTTCATGATCAACACTCTTAATAATGACAATTCTTCTTTCGCGATCTAAAAGCCAAAACAGCCCCCTAATGCCCCTATACTACTCGCACCTAATAAAAACCGAACTGCATTTTCTGGCGGAAAAAAAATATATACAAATACAGAAAATGGAAGTATTAATGAATAAATAAATTTTATAATTATAATTCGAATAGTTGTGGAAAAAACTAAGCTTCTAAACTTTATCTTCTTAAAAATCCATATAAGCATCATTGCTAAATATACTAAAATTATTACTAAATCTGTCATGATATATCATTCCTCATCCAGATAACTTAATCAGGGGTCGAGTTTGGATACGGCATTAGTGGATGCGGTGATTCCGCTTGCTTTTGTTTTGTATTCGGCTTTGTTGTCCATGTTTTCCCATGTCAAAGTACCGGTGGTGATCCGGTTCTTTTCTTTTTCTGCCTGGCTGTCTATGACGGCTCCTTTGAAAACACATAAATCATATAAATAAGTACATTAATATCGCCATAACAAAAAGTCCAATAAGTCCAAAAATCCCTCGTTTGGTTTCTTCAACATATTCCCAATCCTTGGAGCCGTATTTAATTCTATTATAAAATCCTATAATCATCATTATAGCCCAAATAAAAACAAGTGAATACAGTGCAAATCCTTTGTAAGTATTATCAATAATTTCTCTATCTATCAAAACAATATAAACCATATTCACGATTAATAATACAGAAAGGGGTATATAGACTATTGGCAATGTATGTCGTATAAAAAAAAAGATTCTTTTTCTGATAATCCTTTTTTTAGGATAAAAGTCTTAAATACTACTCCACATAAGATTAAAAGAATTGTGTCATATATATAACTCCCCACAAAGAATCTCATTTCATCTTTTCTCCTTCCTATTTAGTGTCTATATTCTTGCCTGCCTCATCTTTCTCCCATCTACTTTTTTCATTTTCGACATACCATGTAGCCGTTCCGGTAGCAGAGACGAATCCAATAATTGAACCTGGCCCCCCCATTACAGTTCCACCAATCGCTCCTCCTAACATTCCCGCTGAAATGGGCAATATATCATATATATCCGCACTAAATGCATTGTATTGGGATTTAAACCTTTCGAAATTTGGAGATTCCCCTATACTGACAAGTTCTTCTTTATAAGTGTAAAAACAATAAGATTAGTACAAGAAGTATAACTCCTATTATTGCACCTTCCCCTTTGGTCATATTATGTTCATGTTCCTTATCATATTTCCATCTTGTATAAACCGAAAGCCCTACCCAGACAAATCCAAAAAATTCCAGCGAACTATATGCATACATCTCAAAATGACTATTAATTACTTTTATATCGATCATCACAATAAAGAAAATATTAAGAATAAGCGCAATTGTTATCGGAAGAAAAATAACAGGGGCATTTTCTCTAAGTATCTTTTCTTTCTCAAAAAAATACTTTTTTAAAATAAATGACCTGAAAAACACTATACATATTACTATCAATAACAAGTCATATATATTTTTCATCAAGTGTTTGCCCTCTTTTCATCACTAATATCACTGGCTTCTTTACGTTCTATTCCGAGTTTATATTGTTCTACCCTATAACCAATAACTCCTGTCATTAATGTTCCTATACAAAAAGCGCTAACTGGACCACCAAGATACATTCCAACCGCTCCTCCTAACATCCCTGCTGAGATTGGCAATACATCCAAAACATCCGCTTTAAATGCATTGTATGGGGATTTAAATCTTTCGTGGTTTTCCTGTGTTCCGTATAGGTAAGACGCACCTGCTACTTCTTTGTGCCCCGCTATGTCTCCTATGAAGCGGTATCCTACTTGGGAGAGGATATTTGCGCATTCCTGTTTTCTTCTATTTTCTTTTTGTCGAAGATTTCGGAGAGTGTGTTAAGTGCGTTTGCTGTGTCGTGGCTGATTTCTTTGTCTATTCTTCCTTTTATGGTGGTGATGATGCTGTCTGCTATGGCCGCATAGGTGGTGCTTCCTGCTTTCCCTATCCCTATATTAATATAAAGAAATCCGTCCATTATAAGATCCTAATAAAACGACCATAAGGATCATTATAAATCCGATAAAGATGATTATCTGGCCATAAAGTGCATAACTAACTAAACCACGAAACTTTTTTGCGTCTTTTGAGTTTTTACCACAATATTTTTTTTGCATTTTCATACTTAACTCTAAAATTATATTTTGTCCTATTAAGAGAAAAAAAAGAAAACAATAGCCATCACAATCAATGTAATAATTATATTTATGTCATATCCCATAAAAGATGCCATAAAGAGGCAAGAAAAGTATATAAGTCCTACCCCTCCTCCTATATAATAAGAGAATCTTTGTGATAAGCTTTCATCCCCATGTAAACGTCCACTCACCAAAAATAATATGGTTTCTATAACCAAAAGAGCACTTGAAAGAATCATTGCTTCTTATCCCCAGCCATATTATTCTGATCGTTTGGTTCGCTTTTCTTTTTACTCATCTGTTTTCAATAGCTCCTCTTTATGGTACTATTTTCTACCGCGTTCATAGCAAGCCCACTGATCACTGCCATAGCCCAATAAACTTACAACATAATTAGTATCATAATTCCAATACATGTAATACCTATCCATTTACTCAGTTGACTAATTTCCCAAATTCTTTTGGCATGATATATTTTTTCTGCATTCATACAATCTTGCATCTTTAAATCAAGATATTCTAACTTATAAAAATAATTCATTCTACAATTTATCAATAAATAAAAAATTAAAAATATCATCCAAAGTTCTCCATAATAATTTTTATCTCCATATTCAGAGAACCATATCATATAGCAGAAAAATATTTCACCTCCATACCCTCCAACATAGTAATAAAATTTTTGGAGTATACTATCATCCTTATTTACAGAAAATCCTTTCAAAAATATTAACCCTGTTATGAAAAATATGACACCGCATATAAGCATATATACTTCACCTTTTCCCGGCTTCTTTTTCTTTCTGTTCACCCGTTTTCAAATGCTCATTTTTAAGATTCTTTTCAATTTCGGCAGTACTATCATTTACTAATACTGTACTTGCTACAGAAACTCCCACACTAATATATGGATTTTTTTATCACTTTATAAGTTGCAACTCCTGCAGATAATGCAGAATATACCTTACTTGATAACGGAGTAATTATATTTATCCCTTGCGCCTTCCACCAGTCTTCTCCGCTGTAATTCTTCCAGTCTTCCTGCCATGTTCTATACATTCCCAGTGTTTTTAACGGTCTCAGTGCCAGTACTCTTGCTGTACTTACATTTCCTCCCATGTTCTCCGCAAGTGTTCCTTTATTAATGGTATAGTTTAGCATGGATATCCCTTTCATGCGTCTGTAGCTTTCCCGGTCTTTAATTTCACCGGGATATAGGGCATGTCCATTGGCTACGGTTCCATCTTGTTCTTCGTAGATATATTATTAGCTCTTCATCATTAATTACAAAATCCAAATTAAACTTAGTCCAAACACAGCAATAATACCAGACCATTTAATAATAAGACTTAGTTTCCATAATTTTTCAGCAGTAGATATTTTACTTCGATCAGAGTCATTTAACGATTTCAGATATTTCTTTTTATAAACATACTCGATTCTACATGAAATCAATGATAAAAAAATTAGCATTGATATCCATCGGGGTGTAACATATCCTATCCTCATATTATAATTTTCCCAAATTATATAACACAAAAAAGCACAGCCAATATATCCACCCACATAATAATAAATCCTCTGATAAAAATTTTCATTTTTATGGATTTTAAACTCTTTAACACTCAGAAAAGATACAATCATTATTAAAAAAAGTATAGAATAAGAAAACATTATTTTATCTCTTCTTTCTTTTCATCTTTTTTTTGCTCATCAGTTTTAAGGTTTTCTTTCTTAAGTTTTTGTATTAAACTATCATTCCATGATTTCGTTAAGGCTAATGTACCGACTCCCACTGCTGCACTAATGATTGGACTCTTAAACTATGCATATGCTAAGAGGGCATTTACACTTGCTACTCCAGCACGGGCAGGAATGTTAGCAATCCTACCACTATAAAACCGCAACAATAACTAAGGTAATAATACTAACCCCACACATTACACTACCAAAACGGCAAATTCTATATATTCTCTTTAACTTAACCACCTTAATGGTTTCATTTTTTTTTGTGTAGATTCTATATACTTTTCCTTATAATAAAATGTAATTCTCTGCAACATTAACAACTCTAATATCAAAATGCATATAAATATTTCCATATAGTAATAATGATTACCATACTGGACAAACCATAACATCCATATCCAAAAAGACAAACCTGCATACCCACCAATATAATAATATATTTTTTGTAAAACTGTATCATTGCCATGTACTTTAAAGCTTCTTATAAATTCTAAAACACTCAATATTAAAACTATTATGCCAATAATCATACTAAATATCCCTTTCTATTATTTCTCTACGTCCTTATTTAACGTATTTTCTTTTATGGATTTAGTAGCCTTGTCAATCATTTCATCTTGAGTAATGGTCAAAGCAATTGCCACACCAACACTTCTATATGGATTCTTGGTAGTTTTATAAGTTTCTGCCCCTAATCCGGTAAAGATTATTACCCTATAAGCTAAAAAATCTAATATTTATCCCCTGTGCCTCCCACCAGTCTTCTCCACTATAATTCTTCCGGTCTTCCTACCATGTTCTCTGCCAGTGTAAAGGGATATTCTACAGCTGCTGTGGCCATATTCTCCGCAAGTATTCCTTTGTTAATGGTATAGTTTGGCACAGGTATCCCTTTCATACGCCTGTAGTTTTCCCGGTCTTTAATTTCATCGGGATGCCTCTTTCGTTTAATGGGGTTTTTGAACCGTAGATGGTTTTGTTCAGTAATACCTTCTATATTGGATTTCATTAATTAACAGAAAATCCAAGAGATTACATACCACAACACATCTCGGTAATACCATATTATAAATAATTCAATAAGTGTATTTACTACGCATAAAAAAATAATTTGCTTTTTGTTTATTCTTTCACTTTGCCTATTATTCGTAGATGTAGGGAATAATATACAGAGATAATATTTAGCTATAACAAAAACATTCCAAATAATAAAAATCGTTCCTTCTACCTGTGCATCTGCGATATTAACTATTTTTATTCCATTTATAATTTCCAAAATATTAGTAAAATAAGCAAATACAAACACCAAACAAAAAACACTTGTAATCATTCCCATAAGGAGAAATAAGGTATATTTCCATATATTATTTTTGATCTCCTTTTCATGCATACGCCCATCATCCCAGGCAAAGCATAACATCGTTATAAAAAATAAAACTGCTGTAATAATTCCACCCCAAAATGATATACTCAAGACTTTCATTTTGTCCCCCTATTAATCAATACTTCCAAAGTTTTGATTTAGCTTTTCTTTAAATTGCTCATCATCATAGCCAGATTTATTAATTTTTAATAGGTAATTTACATATTCTTCTTTTTGACTATACCAGTTATTTAATACTGTCATTCCTACAAAACCAGAAAGCGCAAGCCCGGATGCACCTAAAATCCGTGCCTCAAAAGGAGTAATTTTTCTCATACTTCGGCATGTTGTATTTTTGTGCCATACGGTTGAATGATTTTTGATCTATCGCTCTATATTCCTGTGCGCTTATTATCATTTTCGGTAATATACATCCTTTTCTTCGTTCCAGACTCCATGCAGCGCTTTTCGCGAAGTGGGATGTTCGGCGGTTTCGCTCATGTTGATGTATTCCGTCAGCAGTTTGAGAAGTTCGTCAGTTTTTTTCTTTTTTGTGGATAGTTCTTGTTTGAGTTGTTTGTTCTGGTCTTCTTACGGTTTTTTGTCAGTCTGTTCCACTTTGCCTCCATCTGTACCGTATAGGCTCCTGTAGTACGGTCTCTTATCAGGCTTCCTGCGACGGCTCCTAAGGCGGTACTGATGGCCTGTACGGTATCGGGGTGGGTGTCCATCCGGTTTTCCCCTTGGTCTTTCCCAGGTATCCTAATTAATCAGTTATCTCTTTTGTCGTATCTTTGAAAAGAAAATAGCCTCACCTGTTATTAAAACAACAATACAAAAGCTAAGATTACCACACAAATAAGACTAAGATACTTTCCTATTCTGCAAATATACCATAGTCTTTTAGTTATATTTATTTCACTTAAACTGATCTCTGAATTTATTTTTAAGCCATAATACTTTTGTTTATAAAAGAAATCCATTCTACTATTCCCCAAAAATATAAATAGCAAAAAGGTTACAAATTTAACACTAATATAACTGACCTCACCATACATTCCAGATAAAAACATATACAAAAAGAATAATCCCCCTCCATATCCCCCGACATAATAATAAAACCTTTGTATATAACCTTCGTTTTTCCCCAACTTAAACTCCCTCAAAAAGCATATTGTTGTTATACAGAAAAGTAAGGAACTTACAATCATTTTGCATGCACCTCTCCCTCTTGTCTTCTTCTCATCTTCTTCTGCTCATCTGTTTCTAAATTCTTTTACTTCATATCCTCTATAATCAGATCACTCTCTATATCTGCAACCATTGCGCCGACTACACCTATTCCTGTAACAATATAAGGATTTCTAGAATACGCATATCCTCGCATACCTGTAAATATCCCAGTACTAACTTTTACGCCGACTGCTCCCACTAAATTTATCCCTTGTGCCTTCCACCAATCTTTCCCGCTATAATTCTTCCACTCTTCCTGCCATGTTCTCCACCAGTGCAAAGGGATATTCTATGGCGGCTGTAGCCATGTTCTCCGCAAGTGTTCCTTTGTTAATAGTATAGTTTGGCATGGATATCCCTTCATATACCTGTAGCTTTCCCCGTCCTTAATTTCACAGAATGTCTCTTTCGTTTAACGGGATTTTTGAGCCGTAAATGGTTTGGGTGATTTTGTTCACTCCGTTTCTTTGTCCTGTTATGGCGTCTTTCCCATATCTGTTATTTGTTTGGGAGTCTAAGGAATCGTTCTTGTCTCCTCTTCCTATTTTTTCCCATTGTAGGAGATGCCATGTCCTCCTGTTTTGTATTCGGCTTTGTTGTCTATGTTTTCCCATGTCAAAGTACCGGTGGTGATCCGGTTCTTTTCTTTTTCTGCCTGGCTGTCTATGACGGCTCCTTTGAGGCGGGGAGTGTTTTTGACTTAGATGGGTTTACCTGCAACCACCAAACCAATTCTTATAGATTTATCCAAAGCAATTATAGATATATAATTGCTGCTATAATCAGCAATGCTATACTGCTTCCCCAAAGGCATTTTTGTGAGAATTTATATTTTTCTAATTCTTCTTTTGAGTAGAGTAAAGCCTCATTTATGACCAATACTTTCATAAGCATTCCACCGATAATACCACTAAAAATCATCAGCATCATCACAACTATATCCCAATTTTTTGTAAAAATGCCAGTAACTCCCCCCATAACTATTACAATTCCTATCTCAAATCCACCCATAGTCATGACATATAATATTCTGGTAAAAACTGTCCATTTCTGATATTTTTTCTGATACACATATATAGATTTTATTATTAAAATGACAGTACCGCACAGAAGCACCATAAACTTGGCAATAGCCCAGAATCCACCGGCAATTAGTACATTCATCTATTATTCTTTACCTCCTGGTAATACTTTCTAACTTCCTCTTCTTTATTAGTAGGCGTCTCTGCTTTTATATATTCTTTCGTATAATCTCCAATCACACCGCCAACAAGCCCAAACACAGCCGGCATTCCAAATGCAACACCACCAATACTCCCTAACGCTGTTCCAAAGATAACCGGCTCTAAATCAGCAGCTATCACTTTATATCTATTCCAACCGCTATACAGTCTGCTGTCCTTGGGGTACCGGAAGAATTGATTACTTTATGATTTTTATCGACATCTGCCTGAATCTGGATGAGTTCCTGTTTTTCTTCTACTTTTGTCTTGTCGAAGATTTCTTTGCGTTTGTTTAGGCTGTTTTCTGTGTTCCTGTTTAGTTCCTCTATGTCCTGCTTCCGGTTTGCTTTGTAGTCTTCTGTGGTTGTGCTTTTGTTTTCGGAGGAGAGGATATGGATGTTGTTTCCTGCTTCGAGGCGGTCATGGTTGCCGCTTATCAAAATGATTTTCAATAAAATAGATTACCGTAGATATTCCCCAAATACATATCATATACGTTACAAATACAGAAATAGTCCCATTATATTTGTATATAAAACCTACAGCATTATTCACAAAATCAAATAAGATAAATAGCAAATTAGTAGATGGCCTTTGTATATTCACAGGAAAAGCAAGAATCAACAGTCCTGCACAAAATAAAAGAAAGATTTTAATATACCGTATAGCTCCTGATTTAGTAAACAATAAAGGTCCTTGATTGCAAAAATAAATAATAAAAGAGTATAGAGTACTCGTTATCCCAAACATAATCAATCCTATTTTAATAAAGAGCAGAGCGCTTATTGCCCCAAACATAATTAATACTGCTTTATATGAAAAAAATATAGTTTGCAGAAATACAAACGTTGGCGGACAGAAAATAAAAGAGAAAAGCAATTCTGAAACATATAATTTGGCAAGTTTATGAAAATGACCATGTATCCTCATTGCTTACACACCTCCACAATCAATGAATTAATTATTTTTCTCCGGATTATCATCTTATACTTCAGGATTATACTCAGAAAAAGAAATTCCATCCCTTCCACTCCCCTCTATCGATACCACTCAGCAACAGTTTCCGCATGGTCTTTCCAGCCGGTGCTGCCGGGGCTGATATTGATTCCTACGGCATTGTTTTTATTAATGGCTTTATCTGTCTTCTGATTTTTCTGTATGTCTCTTGTGTTCAATAAAACTCAATTCTAGCCATTGTGATTCCATATAGCCTTCTTTTGTCCCCCCAGATTAGTCCATCCGGATCCTGATCCAATGGGATATCAAAAGACAGGTTCAGCCTATATCCATCTTTATAAAAACGAAATTCATCATAACGATCGGTATGAAAATAAAAATCTTCTCCCTTCTCATTCTTTCCTTTTATCCAGCCCCTCTCCAGCAGCTGCTCTGTATAATATTCTTTTACAATATTTCCTCTAGTTGTAAGAATAAATGACTGGAAACTAAACGCTCTGTCAGATGTTCTGGAACTGATGATAAGTTCATCGCATAAAAGGGTATCCGTTCCGTAAATATAAATATCCGGAATATGCTCATACAGATCCTGCCTTACAGGCCTAGAAAAATACTCAATTCCGGAACCACATACTTCTGCTATAAAACCGATTACCATAAAACTCACTACAAGTCGTGGAATACATTTTAAAACATTTTTCAATAAAATGTCCTTCTCTACATATTCTAAAACCTTTTTCACTACTGTTTTCTTCTTTACATACGCTAAAAGCTCTTTCCATAAATTTTCCATCTTTGGCCTCAATCCACAATAATACTTCCCTCTTTTATTTCACTTTGCATAGCGTCTGCACGATCCACTACTCTTTTTTGCTTTGTAGTCTTCTATGGTTGTGCTTTTGTTTTCGGAGGAGAGGATATGGATGTTGTTTCCTGCTGTGAGGTGGATGTCTTGGGCGTTGACTGTGCTGCCTTTGACTGCCATGTCTTTTTTAGCAATCAAGGGCATTGTTCTTATTAATGGCTTTGTCTGTTTTCTGATTTTTCTGTATGTCTCTTGCGTTCAATAAAACTCAATCCTAGCCATTGTGATTACATATAGCCTTCTTTGGTCCCCCCAGATTAGTTTATCCGGATCCTGATCCAATGGGATATCAAAAGACAGATTCAGCCTATATCCATCTTTATAAAAACGAAATTTATCATAACGATCGGTATGAAAATGAAAATCTTCTCCCTTTTCATTTTTTCCTTTTATCCAGCCCTTCTGCAGCAGCTGCTCTGTATAATACTCTTTTATGACATTTCCTTTGGCTGTAAGAATAAATACCCCTGAACTAAATGCTCTGTTGGGTGTTCTCGCTCCAATTACAAGTTCATCGCGTAAAAGGGTATCCGTTCCGTAAATATGAATATCCGGAATATGCTCATACAGATCCTGCCTTACAGGCCTGGAAAAATACTCAATTCCATGTTCACATATGACTTCTAGAAGGCTAAATGCCATAAAAATCACTACAAGTCGTGGAATACATTTTAAAACATTTTTCAATAAAATGTCCTTCTCTACATATTCTAAAACCTTTTTCACTACTGTTTTTCTTCTTTACATACGCTAAAAGCTCTTTCCATAAATTTTCCATCTTTGGCCTCAATCCACAATAATGCTTCCATCTTTTATTTCACTTTGCATAGCGTCTGCACGATCTTTCAAATTTTGAGCTTTGCCCGCATCGACCCCTCCTTGCGGGGTCCCTATGCCCATGACATACACTCTGACCCTGTCTTTATACTTGGATTGAACAGGAATCATAACTCCTCCGCCGACGCCTACATATAGGGTTCCGCCTATACTAAGACCGGAAAGAATATCTTTTCGCGTATCAGGCTCTCGTAAATCCTTTCTCATCTGGTCATCCAAGGGAACAATTCTAATCGCAGCCATTGTAAAATTCAAAGGCATCATAGATAACCCGACGTTTCCCCCGCCTGAAATATAAGTACCACTTCCATTGGAATTTTTTAGATCATAAATCACACCCATTTCAATACCGGCTCCGACTCCGGCACTGCCTGTTATTATAATTGCGTCCGCATCTCTATTCGCGCTTGCCAATTCAATAAAAGTACTTTTTAATGCTTCTATAGTTTCTTCCGTTACCGGTTGCCCTTTAAGTTTCAGATACTCTTCTATCCGTCCATCAGCAAACATGATTTCTGCTATTTCTTCAGCAGTTAAATATTCATTCCACTTCGTCCCCATCTGGGAGATGTAGGCGCCTGTGTGTCCGCTCCCTCCTGTCATCTTGGACAGGATTCCTCCAAAGGCGGCGGAGATGTTCTGCACTGTATCGGGATGCTTGTTTATCCAGTCTTTCCCTTTGCTCTTTTCCAGGTATCCTATGGCATATTCGTTGGCTCCCCCTGCTATCAGGCCACTTAGGGCGCTTCCTCCGCTCTTGGCTCCGGTGATGGCTCCCAGCATGCCATGGAGGGCTACCTTTTCGGCAGAGCCGTCTTTCCATCCATTGTGGGAGGCTATCTCATGGATGGCTTGATTCCCTACGATCCCCAGTTCTTCCAATAGTCGTTTTCTTTCTTCTACTTTTGTTTTGTCGAAGATTTCTTTGAGTTTGTTTAAGCTGTCTTCTGTGTTCCTGTTTAATTGGGATATATCCTGTTTCTGGTTTTCTTTGTCTGTTATTGTAATGGTTCCTTTGGCTACGGCTGACCTCGTGGTTGTTCCTGCTTTTCCTCTGACGGACGGTATGGGGGTATTCAGGATGCCTATTCAATCAAGAAAAAATATAAAATAATACTACCCCTATAACAATTAAAACCATTGCTATAGTTCCAGTTTTAGTTCTTTCTATAAATTCTCTGTCTTTCGGACCATATCTCACCCGATTAACCATAGCAATGCATAATAAAATCATCCATAAAAATATAAGAAAACTATATATGTAATGTAAAGAATATAGGTCCCCATAAAATAACCCTCTATTTATTCCTATGATATAACAAATCAATACTACTTGGATAATTGCAAAAGGAATATAAATAAATGATGATGTATGCTGAAAGAAAAAACGTTCATTAGCGGATAAGTCCTTTTTTAAAATAAACTTTCTTATTAATACAAAACATCCTACAAGAAGAATGGCATCATACAAAGGGCTAAAAAAGAAAGTAATCATTTCATCGCTCCTCCCTTTTCTTCTATGTCACTTTTATTTTGTTGATTTTGCTCTTTTTCCTCCCACTTTTGCTTTTCTAATTCAACAGATACCGCAGTTGTAATACCCGCCAATGGGCCAATAACAGTCCCTGCAGAGCCAATCCATGCCACACCGACTGCAGTTCCCAAAACGCCAAATGTTATCGGCAACGTATCGTATGCATCCGCTCTAAATGCATTGTATGGAGATTTAAATCTTTCGTGGTTTTCCTGTGTTCCGTATAGGTAAGACGCACCTGCTACAAAAGGACTGGCTTTCTTCACAAAGTTTTTCCCGATTGCCTCCGTTTCTTTTCGTGTCAGGTAGGGATATTCGCTTTCCATCCAGTTCGCCGCACTCCAGCTTGCGATTCCTTCTGCCGCGATTTCTTTGGATTTATCCAGGGCTGCTTTGTTTAGCATTTCTTTATATCCGTTATGCTTTTCAAGGATGACTTGTCCGGGCAGGTCTCCTTTTTTTATTGTACTCAGGTCTATATAGGTTCCTGTTCCTTATTTTCTCAGCCATTCTTCGTTCTGCTCAGCATCGATTTGCAGCCATCTGTCTTTCATTCTTGCTTTATCTTCTTCTGTCTTTGCGTTTTTCATATCGTCCATACCTTTTAATATTCATCATTAGATAATTTTATACCAATTACGTGATATAGGCGATTCCATATTTTCCACATTGAAGTTATATATTCCCCATAAAATTATCAATATGATTATCAACTCAAGCCATGGAATAATTTTTTTACATATCAACCACCATTCATAATCTTTCGAGAATGATATCCCTAAATATTGATAACAATAATTTGCATTTATTATCTTAGCCTTTACATATAAATAATCAAAAACCGGCAAAGAAACACTCAATACCACAGCCAGCTCTAATACTTGTCCAACAGAAATGAGATGATAGATCATACAATAGATAATTAACGCAAAAATACCATAATCAAAAATGAGCCCCAAATATCCTCCCCAAAAGCAAACATGAAATACTAACCCTCGAACTCTTGATTTTGTATAAGAATACAGACATTCTCCCATTAGATATATAGCTGGAACAAAAGCTAGAACTCTTTCTATTAGTTCTTCACTTTGCATAACACTCTACCTCCTAATTAGTTTTTTCTTTTGTCATATCTCTAGAAAGAAGTGCCTCTTTCAGTTGATAAGCTCCACCATCAAGAATCGGACCAGAGATAACCTCAGGAATGGGAGTAACGCTCATCCCTAATCCAATCAAAGTCTTAACTCCATCTATCGTCAAAGCCCATTTTAAGTTACTTCCACTATATGTATTGAAATCGCTTGTTAGATCAATAGCTCCATCTATAGTCATACCGATCGCATTATATTTACCTATGATTCGTAACGATCCCCTAACCCCAGTTTTTTCTAATTCTTTCCATGGTCTACCTACCTCATTCGTTATCACAGCCATCGCTGCCGATCGCAATGCAAGCGGAATCATTTCTGAAGAATGACCGTTTCCATCTCCTATACTTTCCTTTTTCAGTGCTTCTTTATATCCGTTATGCTTTTCAAGGATGACTTGTCCGGGCAGGTCTCCTTTTTTTATTGTACTCAGATCTATATAGGTGCCTGTTCCTTGTTTCCTCAGCCATTCTTCGTTCTGCTCAGCATCGATTTGCAGCCATCTGTCTTTCATTCTTGCTTTATCTTCTTCTGTCTTTGCATTTTTCATATCGTCCAGGTATTGTTTATATTGTTCATGGGTCAGGTAGTTGAAGGTTGTCGCCTGATGGGCTATGGCTGCCCCTGTTTTCCCTCCTGCCAGGTATCCTATGGCAGCGCTTGCTATTTTATGGACTTCTTTGTCTTTGATTTTTCCCAGTTCTTTTTGCAGGAGGGCGTTCAGTCCTGCTCCTGTCAGTCCTTTTGTCATTCCTGCTCCTGCTTCTTTGGATACTAAGGCTCCCATGATTCCGTGCATCGCGATCCGGTTGGTTCCGCTTTCGCTCCATTTCTTTGCCTCTTTTTCGTATTTCTCCGCCAGTATGCTATTATTCTCTTTTCTGGCTTTTTCTGCTTTGTTTCTCCCTGTCTCTCCGCTCCCGTATAATCTAAAACGGGAGCAGCTGATACTGCTCCCGTCGCCATGGTAAAAAATAAAGGTTGCTACAACTTCCTTCCGCATGATCGTTCTCCCAAAGTAATATTCCGAATGATTTCCTTATTTTTAATTATAGTTTGCACAGAAGGCATTGTAAATATTTCATTTACTGCCTCATAAGAAATTAGGTTATAGAAAAAAAGAAGATACCGCTTTATCCGATATCTTCTGTATTTACCTGGCGGAGCGGGGGGGATTCGAACCCCCGCACGGGAGACCCGTCTAACGATTTAGCAAACCGTCCTCTTCAGCCACTTGAGTACCGCTCCGCATAACTGACTTATGTAGAATACACTATCATATACTAAATTGTCAAGCCGTTATTACCTTTTACAGCATCGAGGAACGGAGCTCTTCGCCGCTCTTTTCGCTAAGGTATGCCGGCGGTATATCAAACACCGTTTTACATCCTGCCTGTCCTTCTCTGGCCATGCGCGCGGCAGCTCTCGCATAAGCTGCCATGACATGCGTGGTGAATTCCGGATTCGAATCCAATTTCAGACTGAATTCAATAATATGCTTATGTTCTTTCTCTTTCCCCGTATTTCCACTGCGGAAAACGAAACCGCCATGCGCCAGCCCCTGGTGGTTCCTATCAAATTCTTCTTCCGAAATGAAATGAACCACGGTATGATAGTCGGCGAAATAGTTCGGCATCGTCTTAATTTGTTTTTCCACATATGCCGCGTCAGCGCCATCTTCCAAAACGACGAAACATTCACGGATATGTTTCTCTCTTGTGGTAAGCTCCGGATTTTCCCCGTTCCTTACAGCACGCATGGCGCTTTCCACGGGGCAGGTATACTGCTTGGCGTTCTTCACGCCTTTAATGCGGCGGATGGCGTCGGAATGGCCCTGAGAAACGCCTTTTCCCCAGAAAGTGTAATCTCTCCCGTCAGGAAGAATTACATTCCCATAAAGCCGCGAGAGGGAAAAGAGTCCCGGATCCCAGCCGACGGAAATAATGGCAATCTTTCCATTTCCTTTTGCAGACCGATCGACAGCGGCAAAATGGGCGGGCACCCTAGCATGGGTATCAAACGTATCTACCACGTTGAACATTTTCGCATAGAACGGTGTCTGCTGCGGCAGGTCAGTAGCGCTTCCCCCGCAGAGGAGAAGTACGTCAATCTTATCTTTCCATGCTTCTATTTCTGAGACGGAAATGACCGGCACATTTTCAGAAAGAATCTTTACCTGTGAAGGATCCCGTCTTGTAAAGACCGCTGCCAGTTCCATATCCGGATTATCCCGGAGCGCCGTTTCTACACCACGCCCTATATTTCCATACCCTAAAATTCCAATCTTTATATTCATACTGTTTCTCCTTTCATCCTGCTGCGTTTACGTATCTTAAATCATACGCTTAATTTACCACTTTTTATGCATGATGGAAAGTAATGATTTTTCATTTTATATTGAGTTTTTTGGATAAAAAAAGACTGCCATGAACAGCAGCTGATTCCGGCAGGAAATATTTATTCTTCCTTTTCTTTTTTTTCAAAACGGTATTTTTGTTTCGCATCAGGATATTTCACCCGATCCACTTCGCTCATGAACATATCCAGCGGTCGGAGATAGTCTTCGTACGTACCGTAAAGCGCTTTATAAACCACATACATTTCCCCCGTTTCCGTATGACGAGCTGCGGCAATGACAAGATAACAATTCCCTTTAAAGTGCCGCCACACTTCTCCTGCCTTCGGCATTTCTCTTTCCATGTTTTCCCCTCTAATGTTCTTTTGTAATTTCATAGCGCTTTCCATCAGTGGTAAGAGTAATCGTCCCCTGCCTGTCCGTCCGATAAACATCTATCCCCCATTTTTCCAACCGCTTCATCGTCTGCCTTGAGGGATGCCCGTAATTATTACCGGCGCCGCAGGAAATAAAAACCGCTTTCGGTGAGACGGCACGGAGAAATTCTTCCGTAGAAGACGTCTTGCTTCCGTGATGTCCCGCTTTGAGGACAATACTCTTTATGTCAGCACCGTTTTTCAAAATGGATGCTTCCTCTTCCGCTTCCGCATCTCCTGTAAAAAGCATCGTAAAATTGCCATATTTCAGCTGCCCCACGATACTTTCATTATTCTGACGCGAATTTTCTCCGCGGGCATTGCTTTTTTCCAAAGGTCCTACAACTGTAAAAGGAACGCCGTCCAGCAATTGTATTTTTTCACCGCCCCGCAGTGTCCTGCGGGGAATTTTCCTTTTATCCAGTATCTTTCGATACGTTTTGTACGTGGAAAGGGAAGTAGGCACCCCATTATCATAAACCTGCCTTATTTCCGCATTGGCAAAAACAGAAAACATGCCGCCTATATGATCTCCATGGGGATGCGTGATAATAACGGTATCCACCTTTTTCACGCCGTACTTCCTGAGATACTCCGCCATCCGCGGACGATGCTCCACATCTCCCGTATCAATAAGCGCAAACTTTCCATTTCTTTCAATAAGGATAGCGTCTCCCTGTCCGATATCAAGCATGCGGATAATCAGAGGCGCATCGGATCCTGCTCCACTTCCGCTCCCACTTCCAAAGATATCAAACCCACAGCCGGTCCCTGCAAAGACACAAAGGCTGATAAGGAGACAAAGGAAATACTTTATAAAGCGCTTCATCCTTCAATGACCTTTTTACGCGCCAAAGGAATCATACGGGCCACATCGCTTGCCGTATACCCCACCGGCATCTTTTCGGCAAGCAGGTCTCCCGCCAGTCCATGAAGGTATACGCCTGCCACAGCAGCCTCTTCGGCAGAAAGTCCCTGTCCGATAAAGGCGGCAATGATGCCGGTCAGAGTATCTCCCATACCGCCTGCAGCCATGCCCGGATTCCCCGTGGAATTCACCCATGCCCTGCCGTCCGGTACGGCAATAACCGTAGGCGCTCCTTTCAGCACAAGCACCACATGGTTTTCCTTAGCATACCGGATCGCTTCATCGATCCTGCCGGCTTCTACATCTTTTGCGGTAAGTCCGGTAAGGAAAGCAAATTCTCCCACGTGGGGCGTCAGAACCACATCAGCAGGGCAGTTTCTCAGATTGATTTTTTGATGGCCGACAGCAAAGAGCGCGTCCGCATCCACAACCATGGTCTTACGGCAGTGCTCCAGCATATCCGCCACAAAGGTCTGCGTTCTTTCGTTCCGCCCCAGACCCGGTCCCAACGCGACAACGTCATACATCTCGGTCTGCTTCACTGCCTTATCTGACATATCCTCGGTAAAGCAAGGGGCATCCCCGCAGGAAGAAACCATCACTTCCGGAATTTTCCCTGCCAGCTGGAAAGCAGCATTCCCTACGGAAACAAGAGCAATCTTTCCTCCGCCACCGTAAAGCGCCCCCTGTGCTGCCAGCAGACCCGCGCCCGCCATCCCTTCCGAACCGGCAAAAATGCCTATAAATCCATTTGTTCCCTTATGGGCGGCAAAACTCCGCACAGGAAGAAATTCATAAATATCTTTTTCTTCCACCAGCTTTACAGGAAAATGTTCCCTGGCGCCGTTTGGGATGCCGATGGGTGAATACAAGACGGTTCCTGTATATCCATTTCCCGGATAAAGAACATGCCCCCGCTTTACGGAGCCTAACGCCACCGTGTAATCGGCATTCACCACCGCCCCCGCCGCACAGCCGCTGTCAGAAAACATGCCGCTGGGAACATCCACGGAAACAATAACCGCTTCCGAATCATTCATGGCAGTAATAAGCTCCGCCGTGCTTCCTTTCACATGATGTTTCAGACCTGTGCCAATGAGCGCGTCTACAATAATATCCGCACCTGCCAGATATTCCTTTGCGTCATCCGCGCCTGCAACGGAAATCACGGGAATTCCCATTTTAGCCGCTATATTTTTATACAATAAAGAATTCTCTCCCATATGGGATGCATCCCCCATGACAAGAACCGCCACATCAGCACCTTCGGAAAGAGCGTACCGTGCCGTGACGAATCCGTCACCCCCGTTATTTCCGCTGCCGCAGACGATGACCACCCGCGCGTCTTCCCAGGATATTTTTTCTTTCATAAGCTGCACCACGGAAGCGCCGGCGTTTTCCATAAGCACCGACTCCGGCAGCCCGTATTCCGTCATGGCACGTTGATCCAAAAGTCTTGATTCCTCAGATGTTGTCAGTATCATGATTTTGCCTCCATCACAACAACGGCAATAGACATACCGTCTTCATGGGAAATGGAAACGGACATATCCGTAATCCCCAATTCCTCCGCCCGCTTTTCAAAATTCCCCTGCAAGTGGAGAACAGGCGCCCCCCACTTTGTCCATGACAGGTACGCATCGCCAAAACCTGAACCGAAGATCCCTATCCCCAGTGCTTTCCCTGCTGCTTCCCGCGCTGCCCAGAGCGCCGCGTAAGAATAAGCCTTATTTTTTCCTTTTGACTCACAGTGCGCCCGTTCTTCCTCCGTAAACATTTTTTCAAGGCGGGACGGAAATTTTTCACAAATCCGTTCCCAGCGTGCCGCTTTCACCATATCTACACCGACATACATAGGCTGCTCCTTTTCCTTTGCTCTTTCCATAAACCGATCTGAAGGAAATATGTTTATTCCGGCATTTTCTTTATTTTAACGAATAGCCTGCTTTTACACAAACCGACGGCATTATAAAAGATTTCTTGCCACAGAAAGCGAAACATGGTAAAATAACACGGTATGAATGACACAGACGGGAGGTGAAACAATTGCCGCAAATAAAATCCAACATAAAGACCATGAAAACTGACGCAAAGAAGAGAGCTGCTCATGCCGCTGTCCGTTCCCGGATCCATGGTGCTGTCAAAAAAGCTGTAGCTGCTGCCACAACCGACCAGAAGGACATCGCCCTTCGCGAAGCGCAGAGCGTTATCGATACCGCTGCGCGGAAAGGCATTATCCATAAAAATGCTGCCGCTCGTAAAAAATCCCGTCTGAATGCAAGCGTCAATGCTGCCATCGCAGCTGACAGCGCAGCAAAGTAATCATCTGACGGAAAAGGCGAAGACCTGTGTCCTCGTCTTTTTTTATTGCCACTTTTCATGTGCCGGGCAAATACACGCTGCACATAAAATTTCCTGCCTGCAGAAACAGGCATAGGTGGATATCAAATGACCGGATCAGTAAAACTAACCAAAAATATCCGCCCGTATAAGCACAGATAAAAGCGCCATTCCCATCAAATACAGAAACAGCGCTTTTCTTTTCTATTTCCTTTTTTTCAAACGCGTCAACCCTTTATCGGCAATATCATGACGGTACTGCATACCCCGCCAGCTGATTTTTGAAACACCTTCATAGGCCTTGTCCCGCGCTTCTTTCAATGTCGGCGCGACAGCCGCCACATTCAGCACACGGCCGCCATTAACAAAATACTTGCCTTTTTTCTTCATACTGCCCGCATGGAATACGAGGCAGCCGGTCTTTTTTGCTTCCTCCAGCCCTACTATCTCCTCTCCCGAGGAATGGGTGGCGGGATATCCTTCCGATGCCAGGACGATATCCACGGCACAGGCATTTTTCCATTCCACCCTTTCCTTTTTCAAGGTTCCTTTCGTGCAGGCAAGCATGATCTTCGCAAGATCGCTTTCGAGAAGCGGCAGAATGGCTTCCGTCTCAGGATCTCCGAATCGGCAGTTAAATTCCACCACTTGGGGCCCGTCTTTTGTAATCATCAATCCGGCATAAAGGCAGCCTTTAAACGGGCAGCCTTCTTTTTTCATTGCTTTGACAGCAGGCAGCAGAATGGTATCATAAACGATTTTGTCCAATTCTTTCGTCATGACCGGAGCGGGAGCATAAGCCCCCATGCCGCCGGTATTCGCTCCCATATCCCCGTCGCTGATGCGCTTATGATCTTGTGCGGAAATCATAGGAACGATAGTATTTCCATCAGTGAAGCAGAGAACACTCGCCTCTTCCCCTTCCATAAATTCTTCAATCACCACGGATTCTCCCGCGCTGCCAAAGGTTTTTCCCTCCAGCATCCCGCGGACCGCCTGAACAGCCTGCTCTTCGGTTTCGGCAATGACGACGCCCTTCCCCGACGCCAGTCCGTCTGCCTTGATGACAAGGGGATATTTCTTTCGTTTTTTGATATAAGAAACGGCCTTTTCTTCATCGGTAAATGTTTCATAAGCAGCTGTAGGGATCTTATACTTTTTCATCAGATTTTTGGCGAAACTTTTCGAACCTTCAATCTGCGCTGCCGCCGCTGACGGCCCGAAGAAAGCCATTCCCTTTTCGGCAAACTTGTCGGCCAGACCTTCCGTCAGCACAGTCTCGGGACCGGCAACAGTAAGATCCACTTCCATCAGACGGGCAAAATCCAGAATATCTTCTGTTCCTTTTACCGGAATTAAATGCGCCACATCTGTCATTCCATCGTTTCCGGGAATGACGTACACTTCTTTTACAGACGGACTGTGTGCCAGTTTCCAGAGCAGCGCATGTTCCCTGCCGCCGCTTCCAATCACTAATACTTTCAAAGCTCCTCCAATCTCAGCTATGGCGGAAATGCCGATGTCCGGTAAATACCATAGCTATACCATACTTATTTGCCATATCGATAGATTCCTGGTCGCGTATAGAACCGCCGGGCTGAATGACAGCCGTGATTCCTGCTTTCCCTGCTGCTTCAATTGTATCCCCGAAAGGGAAGAACGCGTCAGACGCCATGATGGAGCCTTTACACTTTTCTCCCGCTTCGGCAATGGCAATATCCGCCGCACCTACGCGATTCATCTGTCCCGCACCCACGCCGTAAGTGATATCCTTACCGGTCAGCACGATGGCGTTGGACTTAACGTGCTTTACAATCTTCCAGCCGAATTCCAGTGCCTGCCACTCTTCTTCCGTCGGCGCTCTTTCCGTGACGCAGGTACAGTCTGCTCTCGTTTCGGAGCTGTCATCCGGTGTCTGCACGAGAAGTCCGCCGGAAACTTTATGGAGCTGCAGTTCTTTTTCTTCCGTATCCGCTACTTCCACAAGGCGGATGTTTTTCTTCGCAGATAAAATATCGACAGCTTCCCGTGAAAACTTCGGAGCCATAATGACTTCAAAGAAAATCGGTTTCATTTCTTCCGCCGTTTCTTTGTCACATTCCCTGTTCATCGCCACAATGCCGCCGAATGCAGATTTGCTGTCTGCCGCAAAGGCCCGCTTAAACGCGTCGAGGGCACTCGTACCGAGAGCGGTACCGCAGGGATTCGTATGCTTTACAACCACACAGGCGGGAGTATCTTTCCATTCGCAGGCAAGATCCCATGCCGCTTCCATATCCACAATATTATTATATGATAATTCTTTTCCATGCAGCTGCCTGGCGGAAGCAATGCCGCCCTTCGCTTCCGGATCTCTGTAAAAGGCTGCTTTCTGATGCGGGTTTTCACCATAGCGGAGATTCTGGATCTTTACATAAGCCTTGGCAAAGATATCCGGCAGCCCTTCTCCGCCGCCATTTATTTCTTTTGTCATGTAATCAGCAATGGCGCAGTCATACAGTCCTGTATGGAGAAAAGCTTTTCTTGACAAATCAAAGCGGAACTCTTCCGTCAGCCTGTCTTCCCGGATCCGTTCCAGCACCTCTCCGTACTGTGCGGGATCGACTACAATCGTGACATACTTATAATTCTTTGCTGCCGCACGTACCATGGAAGGGCCGCCGATATCAATATTTTCAACAGCTTCCGCCCGTGTGACACCGGGTCTCGCTATCGTTTCACGGAAAGGATATAAATTGACGGCCACCAGATCGATACCGGCAATTCCATGTTCTTCCATCGCTTTTACATGGGCCGGATTGTCACGGACCGCCAGAATACCGCCATGTATTTTCGGGTGGAGCGTTTTCACCCTGCCGTCCATCATTTCCGGAAAACCGGTAAGTTCGGAAACGGACATGACCGGAATCCCTGCCTCAGAGATCGCTTTCATCGTACCGCCGGTGGAAATAATCTCCACTCCCAGTTCATGAAGGCCTTTGGCAAATTCCACGATGCCGGTCTTGTCAGATACACTGATCAATGCTTTTTTAACTGCCATTTTCATTCCTCCTCGTGCATGCCTGTCACTGTATGACCCGCTATATGAAGTTTATCTTCGCAATAGGCTTTCACTGCGCGGACATAGGCGGGATGTTCTTCCGCCAGTATACGTGCGGAAAGCGTATCTTCCGTATCATGATCATAAACCGGTACCGCCACCTGCGTGATAATTGGGCCGTCATCAAGCCCTGTTCCCACAAAATGGACAGTACATCCCGCCACTTTTACCCCCGCCTCTATCGCCTGCCGCTGTGCGTGGAGTCCGCGAAAACTGGGCAGCAGGGCGGGATGGATATTGATAATGCGGTTTTCAAAAGCCTTTATCAAATTTTCGCCACAGATACGCATATATCCTGCCAGACAGATCAGATCGGGTGCGTACGATTTCGCCGCTTCCAAAATCTTCTCATTATAATCAGCTTTATCCCTGCATGTCTTCATTTCAATGACCGTTGCAGGCACCTTCCATCTTTCTGCCCTCTGAAGAACCTGCGCGTCGTGATGGTCGCAGATAACGCCTACGATCATCCCCTTAATCGTTCCGTCCACGGCAGCTTCATGGAGAGCTTCCGCATTGGATCCGCGGCCTGACGCAAATATCAGTATGCGCTTATTCATGGAAAAGCCCGCCTGTCACAATGACATCCCGATTTCCTTCGCTGATTGTGCCGACTTCATAAACAGCTTCGCCGATGTTCTTCAATATTTTTTTCGCCTTTTCCGCTTCCCCACGGCTCAAAATGAGGAGCATTCCCAGTCCGCAGTTAAAGGTGCGGTACATTTCACGGGGCTCTACGCCGCCCTGCGCTTTGATGAAAGAAAAAATTGGAAGTAGCGGCCATTTATCCGCATCAAGGACAGCTCTTGTCCCCTCCGGAAGGACACGGGGAATATTATCATAAAAACCTCCCCCTGTAATATGGACAAGTCCTTTCACGTCAGCGCCCTTCAGTACGGGAAGGACAAGTTTCGGGTAAAGCTTTGTCGGCGTAAGTACGACTTCTCCGAGAGGTTTGTCAAACCCTTCATAAGTTTCTTTTAAATTTAAATGATTGTCAGAGATAATGCGGCGTACCAGGGAATAACCGTTAGAATGGATACCTGTGGAAGGCAGTCCGAGGATAACGTCGCCGGCCGTAATCTTTTCACCAGTAATTAAGTTTTTCCTATCCACAATCCCTACCGCAAAACCTGCTACGTCGTAGTCGCCTGATGCGTAAAAGCCGGCCATTTCCGCCGTTTCACCACCAAGAAGCGCGCACCCCGATTCGATGCAGGCATCAGCCACGCCTTTGACAATCTCCGCCATCAGTTCCGGATCCAGTTTCCCCGTCGCGATATAATCCAGAAAGAAAAGCGGGCGCGCCCCCTGTACGAGAACATCATTAACACTCATCGCCACGCAGTCCTGCCCGATGGTATGATGTATCCCCATTTCAATGGCAAGACGCAGTTTCGTCCCTACACCGTCCGTGCCTGAAACAAGGATGGGATCTTCAGACAATTCGTCTTTCAGGCGGAACAGGCCGCCAAAGCCGCCCAGATCCAGCACCCCTCTTGTATAGGTCGCCTGCACAGATTTTTTAATCAGTTCCACTTCTCTTTCTCCGGCGTCGATGTCCACGCCCGCTTCCGCGTAAGTCAGCCCCTTTTTCTTTTCGTCCATATGTCTCTCCTTATTCTTTCATACCGTCGAGTCCGCCGCCCGGCACCGGTTCGGGATAATCACCGTCAAAGCAGGCAAAACACATATCTTTGGCCCGTATGCGGGAAATGGATTCCGCCAGTCCTTTTTGCGACAGATAGTGCAGCTTATCGGCGCCAATCATTTTGCAGATTTCTTCTTCCGAATGGCTCGCGGCGACCAGCTGCCTCCGCTGTGCCGTATCAATGCCGAAGAAACAAGGGAATCTGACAGGAGGCGAACTGATGCACATTTTTATTTCCTTTGCGCCTGCATTCCGCAGCAAACGGATAATGATACCGCTTGTTGTTCCGCGGACAATGGAGTCGTCCACAAGGATGATTCGTTTCCCCTTTACATTCATGACAATCGGATTCAGCTTCATCCGTACCGCCCGTTCCCTCTGTTTCTGCCCGGGCTGGATAAAAGTACGCCCCATGTACTTGTTTTTCAAAAGTCCTTCCACATAAGGAATGCCTGACGCATGGGAATACCCTAATGCCGCCACATTGCCCGAATCGGGGACGCTCATGACAACATCACCTTCATAATGCGTTTCTTCCCATAAATGGCGGCCCATAGACAGGCGTGCTTCATAGATATCCTGTCCGTTCATCACGGAATCGGGACGGGCAAAATAAATATACTCAAAGGCGCAGATCCCGAGGCGGGGCGCCTTTTTTCCATACATCGTGCTATGAACTCCGTCATCATCAATTCTTACAATTTCTCCGGGAAGGATATCGCGGACAAATTCCGCGTCAATCGCATCAAGGGCAGGCGTCTCCGAACAAAGTACATAACCGCTTTCTGTCTTGCCCAGCGCCATCGGACGATAGCCGAAGGGATCCCGGAATCCGTAAACTGCCTGATTGGTACACGCCACAACGGCATATGCGCCGCGGATTTCATCCATAACGCCCTTGATCCTGTCCTCCATCACGGCTGCTCCTGCATGGGCAAGGAGTTTGATAATGATTTCCGTGTCCATGGTGGTCTGGAAGGTAGATCCGCTTTGAAGGAGTCGGTTTCTGAGAACTTTTGTATTCACCAGATTCCCGTTGTGGGCAAGAGCCAAAGGCCCTTCCGCGCCTTCCAGCTGCAGCGGCTGGATATTGCTCGGAATGGAAGATCCCGTCGTGCTGTACCGCACATGGCCGATGCCTATGAAACCTTCTTTTTCAGGAAGTTTGCGGAAGACTTCCGTGACAAGACCCATGCCGCGGAATGTTTCCATCGTATGCCCGTCGCTGACAGTTATTCCCGCGCTTTCCTGCCCGCGGTGCTGCAAAGAAAAAACCCCGTAATATGTTTCAAGAGCAGCAGGCCGGTTTCTGTCATAGATGGCAAAAACCCCGCATTCTTCATGAAACTTGTCATCGCAGGCAGCCATATTCCCGTCATCCACTTTCAGAATTTTTCTCCCGTGAGAAGTTCGTAGGCTTCCACATACTTGCCGATCGTCTTGTCAATGATTTCCTGCGGCAGCACATCCCCCGGATTCTCTTTCAGGTAGTCGCGGACAAACTGTTTGTCATAAGACGGCTGCCCTTTCCCCGGTGCATAACCGTCCAGCGGCCAGAAGCGTGAATTGTCAGGCGTCAGCATTTCATCACCGAGAACGATATTTCCTTCCTTATCCAGACCGAATTCAAACTTAGTGTCCGCAATGATGATGCCTTTAGACAGCGCGTAATCGGCGCATTTCCTGTACAGAGCAAGTGTTAAGTCACGAAGCCTTTCCATGTATTCCTTCCCTTTTCCCGGGAAGGTCTTTTCAATCCATTCCGCCCCTTCTTCCATGGAAATATTCATGTCATGCTCACCGACAGGCGCTTTGGTAGAAGGAGTGAAAATCGCTTCAGGGAGCTTTTCACATTCCTCAAGCCCTTCCGGCAGACGGATACCGCAGATGGTGCCGTCTTTTTTGTAGCTTTCCCAGCCGGAGCCTGTGATGTATCCGCGAACGATGCATTCTACAGGAATCATCTCCAGCTTTTGGGTTTTCATGCTGTTTCCATCAAATTCGGGTTTTCGGAAAAACGCAGGCATATCCGCTGCGTCAATGGAAATCATATGGTTCGGTACCACGTCTTTTGTAAAATCAAACCAAAACTTGGACATCTTGTTCAGCACTTCACCTTTTTTGGGAATCGGATTTTCCAAAATATTATCGAATGCGGAAATGCGGTCAGTGCAAACCATGATAAGGCTGTCGCCCAAATCATACAATTCACGAACTTTCCCCGATTTAAAAGGCTTATATTCTTTCATCATACCCTCCCTGTCCCCTATATAATTATTTCAATTCTTTCTGTAACTTTTCATCTTTACGATAAATTTCAGCAGCCATTTCTTCACGGTATTCTTTATATTTTCTATAAAGATCTCTATCTGCTGCCGCGCCGATTTCCACTGCCAGGTACGCCGCATTTTTAGCGCCGTCAATCGCCACTGTCGCCACAGGAATCCCCGACGGCATCTGGACAATGGAAAATAAAGCATCCATGCCGTCCAGCCTGGCTCCTGACAACGGTACACCGATAACAGGACGAAGTGTCATAGAAGCCACTACGCCGGGAAGCGCTGCCGCCATACCCGCGCCGGCAATAAAGCAAGCTGCCCCTTTTTCTTCCTGTGCCAGAATAAATTCTTCCAGCTTCTTAGGTGTACGATGGGCAGATGCGATCGCCATATCATATGTCACGCCGAAACCGCTTAAAACTTCTGCGGCTTTCTTCATGACCGGCAGATCGGAATCACTGCCCATGACAATACCTACATGCATAGTTCCCTCCTTGAACAAAAATAAAAGCCCCCTGCTTCCCATAACAAGCAGTGAGCCTATTGCACAATACTAAAATGACAGTCATAAATAAAAAAGGCATTCTCTTCCCGTTTGTCCAAAACGCAACCGGAATCAAGAAACCTGCCCATTTTTTTTTCCTCCTTTAATAAGAAAAGCCCGCCATAACCACACGGGTTCCGCTTACAATAGATTGTGACTGTATCTTTACATATTTTAATATTTCCATATTGCCTTGTCAATGAAAGTTAATCTGATAAAGTACTGATTTTATAAGGATTTTTTATTATAATTATTTTCTTACCATCAGCTTATACAGCTTTTTTATTTTTTAATAATTCATGCTTCTAATTTATGCTCTTGTCTTCCTGTCAGGAAAAAGAACGGCACTGCCGCTGCCTGCATAAGCGCCGATATTGCCGCCATCCATAAAATAGAAGCATCATATAAAATTCCTAAAAGAAAACTTCCAATAAACCAGGATACACCAAACCCCGTTTCAAAAATTCCATACCCCACCGCTCTTTCGTGTTTAGGTATGATAGCAGCTACGGCCGCTTTCAGTGTAGACTCCTGCGCCCCCATACCTATACCCCAAAGAAGAACGCCGGCATACAGCCAGCAGGAAGACGGTGCCATAAAGATAAAAAATACAAAAGGCATCGACAGCAATGTAGACCATACGAGAGATACGGTACCGTACTTATCATAAAGCCAGCCGAAGAACAAAGCGGAAAACGCATCCGCCGCCATAGCTGCCGCATACAGCAGGGAAATTTCCGCTTTCCCTGCCAGCCCTGATTTCACCGCGTGCAGTGCCACTATCGGAAAATCAATAAAACCAAAGGCAAATAAAGCGGTTCCCACCATGTAAATTTTAAAACGGAAACCAAGATGTGCCTCTTTGGTTTCTTTAACTTCCGGCTCAAATTTTTCAGGATCGGGAAATTTTATTTTAGCTAAAATAACTGCTGCTATGCAGAGAAATGCCGGTATGCCGAGGAATAAAAAACTTTTCCCATAAGCCGTTTCCATCCCCTGGCTTCCATAATAAGACAACACCCAGAAAATCAACACCGGCCCCAGGAACGCGCCAAGCTGATCCAAAAACTCCTGAATGGCAAAACTTTTCCCGAGTCCTTCCCGGGATGCGGCATAAGAAAGAAGGGTACTCTTGGCAGGCTGCCGTATCGCTTTCCCCACCCGCCCCAAAATGATAAAGCATGCTGCCATCATCCAATTCCCATCAGGTACAAAAGCAAGACAGGGGATGGCAAGTACTGCCAGCGCATACCCGCCGACAGTCATAAACCAATATTTCCCGCTGCGGCTTGCAATGATACCGGTCACAAACCGAAGTCCGTATCCTACGAGCTCGCCGGCTCCCGATATACATCCCACCATTGCCGCAGATGCCCCCATCATCCCCAGGTATGCGCCAAAGATCCCACGTGCCCCTTCCTGCGTCATGTCGGCAAATAAACTTACTACCCCCATCAGGCAGATAAAACCCATGGCTGATGAATTCTTTCTGACTGTCATGCTGCCTCCCTGCTACACTTCCGGTTCCTCCAACCCCAATTCCTTTTCATACCCGGTAAGGATACGTCCGAATTCTTCCTCCGTAAGCGCTTTCATAATCTCCCGACGGAGTACGGTCGCCTTAGGAAGCCCATGGAAATATCGGCTCGCATGAGCCCGCATTTCCCTGACCGCGATCCTCTCCCCTTTCTCAACGCACAATCCATGCAGATGTTTCCTTGCCATAGCAAGCCGTTCTTCCCAACTCGGCCCGGGAAGGATTTCTCCTGTTTCCAGATATGTATTCACCGCCCCGAAAACCCAAGGATTTCCCCATGCTGCTCTGCCGATAGCAACTGCCGCACATCCGGTTTCCTCCATCAGTGCCTTTGCCGCAGGGCCGTCCCCCACATCCCCGTTTCCGATAACAGGAATACGGACGGCATCCACAACCTTTTTGATTTCTCTCCAGTCTGCCGTTCCCATATAAAAATCTTCCCGTGTCCGACCATGGACCGTAATGGCTGCCGCCCCTGCCGATTCCGCTGCCATTGCCAGTTCTACGGCATTGATCGTATCCCGCGACCAGCCCAGACGCATTTTTACGGTAACAGGAATCTTCACCGCTGCCGTTACCGCTGAAATAATCTCCGCTGCCAGCGTCACATTTTTCATCAATGCTGAACCGTCGCCATTCTTTACGACCTTTTGCATGGGACACCCCATATTGATATCCACTATATCAGCGCCAGCCTTTTCCATCACTTTCGCCCCAAGCGCCATAACAGCGGGATCACTGCCAAAAATCTGGAGAGATACGGGGTGTTCTTCTTCCGCAATTTTCAGCATATCCTTCGTTTTCTCATTATGATAATAAAGCCCTTTCGCACTCACCATTTCCGCCGTCGTAAGGGCGGCGCCCATCTTGCGGGCAATGACACGATACGCCAGATCACTCACCCCTGCCATGGGGGCCAGCAGGGCAAACCCGTCCAGCTGTATATTTCCAATCCGTGGATATTCCATGCTTATTCCTTTACTGTCATAAATTGTTTGCAATCATATTATATTATCATATTGCCCAACGGGAAAAGTCCATTTCTTTTTTCTTATAAAATATTCTTTATACTTTGCTTGCACCGCACAAAAACGGCAGACCCTTATTAATCGGATCTGCCGTTCCTTTTTCTTCAATGTCGTTCAAAGTGGGCACAAGAATGCTGTATGGGAAAGCAGGGAAGCGGTAATGTGACACAAAGTGAAGAAGCTGTGACCCTGATGACGTCTTACCGATTCCCTCACCATAGTAGCAGATCCTTCACATTCGCTTCGGATGACAATTAACGTTTCCCTCATTATGACGCTTTTTCCTCCAATCGTCATTCTGAGCGGACGCAAGAATACTTTATGGGAAAGCAGGGAAGCGGTAATGTGACGCTGAGCGAAGAATCTGTCACTCTGATGATGTCTCACCGGCTTTTATATCGCGGTAACGGCTTCCAACTTATAAACTCCATTCCTTATTTCTTCAATTCTTTCAGGTTGTCCAGAAGGTTTCTGTGGTACCACTTTTCCGACAGGCGGGCAATCGTACCGTCATCAGTAAGTTTTTTCAGCGCCGCGTCAATTTCCGCCGCCAGTTTCTCTTCTTTCTTATTGACAATAACAACGATTTCATTGACTTTAATCGGCTTGCCTACTGTCACAATTTCAATCCCCATCGCTTTTGCTGTTTCTTCCACACCGAAGTTATCCGGGTATATCATGAAATCATACTGGCCGGTTTTGAGGGACTGCAGACGATCCGCCACGGTAAGCCCGTCCTGAATCGGTATTTCTTTCATGAGATTGTCATGAGCAGCGTTCCAGTCGGTGAGGACTTTATAAATGCCGCCGTTCGGTGTATTCGGTACCTGTTTGCCATTCTTTACCGCATCTTCCAGATCGGAAAATTTATTCTGATTCTCTTTCAATACATAAATCATGACGGAACTTGCACCTATGGGCGTGTTCGGAACGATATAGTCCTTTTCGCGGCGGGGTGTCCTGTAATAACCGCCGGAAGCGACTTTCGCATCGCCCGATTCCATCATGACGTCCTGCGTTTCAGGCGGCACCGCTTTAATATCCAGTGTATAATCTTTCAGATTCTTATTCACTTCCTGCCATATATCATATTCAAATCCCTGGATTTTTCCATCTTCATCCTGCCAGGCAATCGGCCGCTCCGTGCTGGATACGACTAATTTTACTGCTGTTTTATTTCCCGCATCCGCCGCTTTCGGCGCGTCTTTCTTTTCACCGCCGCAGCCGGCAAAGGCTCCTATAATTATTGCGGAAGCCGCTAATGCGGAAATAATTTTCAAACTTTTTCTCATGATGTAACCCTCCTTTAAATACAATTGAATTACTGTTTTTTGTAAAACTGATGAAACGCGGGCGAAGAAATTCCAATAAAGAGGAGACAGCTGTAAAATCCCCATTTCATATTGTCCAGTTCTCCGGCGATCAATCTGCCCATCTTCATCATCCTTTCCGTAAATAAAAAATCTCCCGCCCATATAGGACGAGAGACCCGTGATTCCACCTAATTTTATGCATATGTCACCACACACACCTCATCGGGTACCGGGAAAAATCCTCTATACCCTGACCCTGTATCGGGAGTACCCGGGAAGATCTACTGCACGTTCGATCCGCCGGACTCAGAAATGCACTTCAGCACCCTATCCGTATCCGCTTGCACTCTCCGGACTCGCTTTGCCGTATTCAGACTGCCTACTCTTTTCTTCATTGCCTTAAGTTGTCCCTTACTCTACCATCAATATTCCATTCTGTCAACAAAAAATCAATTATTCCACACGGAGTACCCTGAAATGTCTGTCATCTTTCCTTTTCACCGCGCTTCCCGGACCATGTCCGACAGCGACTCCCAGAAGCGGATAAACGCCTTCCGGCAAATTCATCTTTTTGATATATTCCGCGTTTTCACCTAAATGACGGATGAAGCCGAAGAGAATAACAGATCCCAGCCCCAATTCCACCGCTTTAAGATGGATATGCTCCGCAATGATTCCCGCGTCATACCGCATGAGATAATCCACCGCTTCCTTCGTGCGGCAGATCAGAAACAGCAGGGGCGCGCCAAAAAGCGGATCCCCGCCTCCGGTTTCTTCCTTTTCTTCTTTTGCAATAAGGTCAAGTATTTCCCTGTCCCTTACTACGACAAGATTATATCCTCCGTCATTATGTTTTCCCACGGATGAAGCCATGGCCGCGTCAAGTATGGCTTTTTCATCTTCCTGTGAAACGACTTCCTTTGTATAGCGGCGGACAGATTTCCGCAAAGCGAGCACTTCATTAAATTCCATAGTCATTCCTCCTTTGGCTTGCTGTTTTTATTATGACAGACCGGAGACATTTTTTCTATGAAAACATGTACCGTGCAGTAAGTATTTCAATTTTTCAAACATCGGTTTGACATTTCAAATTTATCATGCTACCATGACTTTAAATTGAGCAGAAATGCGGAAAGGAAGTACCACGATGGACTATCAGGCACGTGTAATGGTGATTTGTTGTAACATGGCATGTTGCTGTCATGTCCGTTTTGCGTGCGCTCCTTTATACACTTTCTGCCAATGATATGATTAACTGAATGGCAGGAACGGATCAGCGGGAAGCGCAGGCTTCCCGTTTTTATTTTGGATATTTCCATCAGATTGCCGCCAAAAAGAAAAGGCGGCGCCATTCTAAAGGAGCTTATCTTGGATATTGATTTTATGATGAAATACGCTCCCCTTTTCGCAAAGGCGGCATGGACGACACTTGGTATCGGCGCAACCGGTATTTTTCTTTCTTTTCTTGCAGGACTTGTCATCAGCGTGATCCAATACAGAAAAATTCCTTTTCTTCTTCCCCTTTCCACGGCATATGTGGAACTGTCAAGAAATACGCCTCTACTGGTCCAGCTTTTTTTCCTCTACTTCGGTCTTCCAAAGGCAGGCATCCATATTTCCGGTGAAACCTGCGCCGCCGTAGGACTCACTTTCCTTGGCGGAAGCTACATGGCGGAAGCCCTCCGAAGCGGAATTGAGTCTGTACCTGTCTCTCAATATGAATCGGCAGCCGCCCTTGGCCTTACGGAGCATCAGATTTTCCGTTTCGTACTTCTTCCGCAGGCTTTTACCGTTTCCCTTCCTCCTCTCTGCGCAAACGTCTTATTTCTTATCAAAGAAACCTCTGTTTTCAGCGTCTGCGCAGTGCCTGATCTGATGTACATCGCCAAAGACCTCATCGGACTTTACTATAAGACCGACGAAACTCTCTGGATGCTCGTCATTTCTTACCTCATCATCCTTCTCCCTATTTCGGCGGGAGCGTCATTACTGGAAAGGAGGCTCCGTCATGGACCATACAGGGATACGGATCCTGCTTGAGGGCAGCAACGGTTTTCGCCTTCTTTCCGGGTTGTGGACGACCGTGGAAATATCGCTTCTTTCCGTAATCGGTTCCGTGATTTTCGGTCTTTTCACCGGTCTTTTCATGACACTTCAAAACAGAGCGGCAAAACTTATTTCCCGCTTTTACCTGGAGTTTATCCGCATCATGCCGCAGCTTGTCCTTCTCTTCATCGCCTATTTCGGCATCACGAGAGTGTTTGGTATCAGCCTGTCCGGATTTGCCGCTTCTGTCATCGTTTTCATCTTATGGGGAGCAGCGGAAATGGGCGATCTCGTCAGAGGCGCGCTCATCTCTATCCCTAAGAGCCAGTACGAAAGCGCGGAAGCCTTAGGGCTTTCCCGCCGGCAGATGTACCGCTTCATCATTATCCCCCAGTCGCTCCGACGTTTACTTCCGCCGGCGATCAACCTGTTTACGCGGATCATTAAGACCACTTCTCTCGTCGTCCTCATCGGTGTCGTGGAAATGCTGAAAACAGGCCAGCAAATCATTGAAGCAAACAGATACACCGCTCCCGACGCGGCGCTTTGGATCTACGCCGCAATATTTTTCCTTTACTTCCTCGCCTGCTATCCACTTTCCCGAATGGCGGCCTATTTGGAAAAGAAATGGACAGACTGATATGGCAGAAAACATCCTGCTCCACACAGAGCATCTCAGCAAAAAATTTGGAGAACAATTTATCTTGAAAGACATCTCTCTTGATGTAAAGAAAAGTGAAGTCGTCGTGATTATCGGACCGTCAGGCTGCGGCAAATCCACTTTCCTGCGATGTATCAACGGCCTTGAGCCGCTTTCGGGAGGAAAAGTGGAACTGGACGGGCAGAATATTTCCGACGGCTCCGTCTCAAGAGCCGCCATCTGCCAGCGTATCGGCATGGTCTTCCAAAGCTATGACCTTTTCCCTCACATGACCGTTCTGGAGAATATCATCCTTGCCCCCACGGAAGTGCAGAAACGGAAGAAAGAAGAAGTCACCGCCGAAGCAATGAAGCTGCTGAAACGAATCGGACTGGAAGACAAAGAAAACGCCCGTCCCGGAGAATTATCAGGCGGGCAGAAACAGCGCATCGCCATGATACGCGCTCTCATCATGAAGCCGGAAATCATGCTTTTCGATGAAGTCACCGCTTCCCTTGATCCTGAAATGGTGCGGGAAGTCTTAGACGTCATCATGGAGCTGGCAAAAGAAGGCATGACCATGCTCATCGTAAGCCATGAAATGCAATTTGCCCGTGCCGTGGCAGACCGTATCCTCTTTTTTGATCAGGGTGTCATTGAAGAAGAAGGAACTCCGTCTGAACTCTTTGATCACCCGAAACGGGAACGGACGAAACAGTTTTTACATTCATTCAGATATGAAAGAAGTCAGTAGAAAGAAGGGATCCCCATGTTAAAGAAACTATCGTACATCCTCACCGCCATTACGCTCGTATGCACCATGGCCTTTGCCGCAGGCTGCGGAAGCAAAAATTCCGATGATAAGCAGGCTGCGCCGAAAGCCTCTTTCCGTTCCATCGCGGACATTAAGCAGAGTGGAAAGCTGATCATCGGCGTATTCAGTGACAAAGCGCCTTTCGGCTATATTGACAAGGACGGAAATTATCAGGGATATGATGTATACTTTGCCGAACGCCTCGCCAAAGACCTGGGCGTAAAAGCGGAATATATCTCCCTTGAACCGGCGAACCGTGTGGAATACGCAAAAACGGGAAAAGTAGATATCGTCCTCGCCAATTTCACTGTCACTAAAGAAAGAGCGGAGCAGGTGGACTTCGCCCTGCCTTACATGAAAGTCGCCCTCGGCGTTGTTTCTCCGGCAAAAGCCAACATTACATCCATTGACCAGCTGAAAGACAAGCTGCTTATCGTCGCCAAAGGAACGACAGCGGAAACCTATTTTGCCAAGCACCACCCTGAAGTAAAACTTCTGAAATTTGACCAGTATACAGAAACCTTCAACGCCCTCCTCGACGGCAGAGGCGCAGCCTTCTCCACGGACAATACGGAAGTTCTTGCCTGGGCAATGAAAAATCCGGACTTTAAGGTAGGCATCACTTCTCTCGGCGATCTGGACACCATCGCTCCTGCCGTACAGAAAGGAAATAAAGAACTCCTCGCCTATATCAATGATGAAATTAAAAAATTAGGCGAAGAAAACTTTTTTCACAAAAACTACGAAGCCACCTTGGCTCCCGTTTACGGCAGTGCCGTCAATCCCGACGATCTTGTCGTGGAAGGCGGGGAAATAAAGAAATAATGCACAAAACCGGGCTTCCTGCTGACCATGGGCTGCCCGGTTTTCATTTGCCTTTATATATTTCCTTTCGTGGAACTGTGCTTAAAAGAACCGTTCATGCTATCATAAGGGCATGGATTCTCATGAAAGGAGATACTTATGGAACGATTTGATTTTGATACCGTCATCGACAGAAAAAACACGACCTGCCTTAAATATGATTTCGCCGGAGAATACGGCGTACCCGAAGATACACTCCCCTTTTGGATCGCCGACATGGATTTTAAAGTGGCGGACTGCATCACCGATGCTCTTCGTGACCGCGTGGAGCATGGTATTTACGGGTACTCTGACACAGGCGTTTCTTATTTCCGGGCGCTCGCCGGCTGGGAGAAAAAACATTTCAACTGGGATATCCGCCCGGAATGGCTCATCAAAACTCCCGGCGTCGTTCCCGCCATCAACATCGCCGTAAAGGCTCTGACAGAAGAAAATGACGCCGTCCTCATCAATCAGCCTGTTTACCATCCTTTTCATGCCGCCATCACACAGAATAACAGAAAACTCATTAACAGCCCCCTTATTCTTAAAGACGACCATTATGAAATTGATTTTGCCGATCTGGAAGAAAAAATTAAAACCTACAAGGTAAAGGCGGCTATTCTCTGCTCCCCCCACAACCCCGTGGGCCGTGTGTGGACGAAAGAGGAGCTGCGTGCCTATGCGGAAATCTGCAGAAAGTACAATGTCGCTGTCATTTGTGACGAAATCCATGCCGACTTCGTCTTCAAAGGGCACAAACATATCCCCTTTGCCTCTGTCAGCGAAGACGCGGCAGACAGGTCTGTCACCTGCACCGCCCCCAGTAAAACTTTTAATATCGCAGGACTCCAGACATCAAACATCCTTATTCCCAATGAGTCCATCAGAAATAAATTTAAAGCCGTCCTTGATTCTTTCGGCTATGAACGCCCGAATGTCATGGGTATTATTGCAGCCGAGGCCGCCTACCGCGGCGGGGAAGAATGGCTTGCCGCTGTCTGGGAATACATCGAAAACAATCTTGCTTTTACTAAAAAATTCCTTGCCGACAGACTGCCGAAAATGAAACTCATCGAGCCGGAAGGGACTTATCTTCTCTGGATCGACTGCAACGCGTATGACATCACCGATAAAGAATTGGAAAATAAACTTCTTTATGACGCAAAACTCTGGCTCGACATGGGCTCCATGTTCGGCCCGGAAGGAAATAAATTTTTCCGCTTCAACATCGCCTGCCCGAAATCCGTTTTAGAAAAAGGGCTGGATCAGCTGGCCGAAGCATTTAAAGAATGACAGCTGAAAAACAAAATGCCCCACCACTGTCGGTCGGCATTTTGTTTTTTATTCCTGCTTCAGTTGTAATATTCTTTTAAACTCCGCATCTTCACGGAGGAAAGCAAAGTGATCCTGCACAGAAGCCGCGGAAACGACATCCTGTCCTCCAAGGATGACCGCTTTCTCCAGATAATCCAATGCCTGCTTCCTGTCTTTCTTATCCGCAAAATTCGTAGCGATCCCGTAGTAAGGCCATGTATTCTGCGGATCTGCTTTCAGAACCTTTTGAAAATACACGATAGACTCGTCATAATGCCTGCCTAATTTTTGAGCAACGGCCATGTCATAATCAGCCTGTACATAGGAAGGTGAAATGGAAAGCGCCTTTTCAATAAAAGGAATCCCTTCATCAGGAGAAATATCGAAGGCAAGGATAATTCCCTTAAGAGAAAGCGCCTTATAATTTTCTCCATCCTCATTAATTGCCTGATTAGCCAGCCGGAGCGCTTCCGTCCGGTGTCCTTTCCCATAAGCCTGTGCCGCTTTATGGTACAGTGCTTCCGATGCCGCCGGGATCTCATGGACTTTTATTTCCTGTGCCGCCGGAATGTCTTCTGCAGCAGTCGCTTTTTTCTCCCGGCTGTCCAACCCGCATCCCGCCATTAATAACACAGCCAATAACGCATATCCTATTTCTTTCATAAACGCCTCCTGCCCCTATTGTAAAAGAATTTATCCTCCGGCGCAAAACATAGTATAATAAAAGAAAACAGTTGAAGGAGGCAGTATGAATAAACTTGCATTTATCACAGGGGCGACCAGCGGCATCGGACTGGCTACCGCCAAAGCACTTGCAGAAAACGGCTATGATTTGGCTCTTGCCGCAAGAAACGAGGAAAAACTTTATGCCATCAAGAACGGCTTTGAAAAAGATTATGGAGTCAAAGTCACGCCGTATCCCCTCGATGTAAGAGATCGGGATGCCGTACAAAACACTGCCGGCCGCTGCCTTTCCGAAACGGGCACACCCGATGTCCTCATAAATGACGCAGGACTTGCCAGAGGTCTCGAACCGTACAGCAGCAACGATATCGATGATATCATCCAAACCATCGATACAAACATCAAAGGACTCTTCCTTGTGACCCGTGCCTTCCTTCCCGCCATGCTTAAGCGGAACACGGGGCATATCATAAACCTCGGTTCCACGGCGGGACTCTACGCTTACGCCGGAGCCGCGGTCTACTGTTCTACCAAAGCCGCAGTAAAAACTTTCAGTGACGGCATCCGTATCGAAGTCATAGACAGCGACATCAAAGTCACTACCATCCAGCCGGGTATCGTGGAAACGCCATTCAGCGAAGTCCGTTTCCATGGCGATAAGGAAAGAGCTGCCGCCGTTTATGAAGGTATCGATGCCCTTCAGGCGGAAGATATAGCCGATATAATCGTCTTTGCGGTGAACCGCCCGAAGCGTGTCCAAATCAGCGACATCGTCATTATGGCAAACCAGCAGGGTACCGGTTTCCTGGTCAGCAAAAAGAAATAAGCGGTTTATATTCCTTTTATATTGACAAATTCTCTTCCTATAAGTAGAATATAACTTGTCAATGCCGATATAGCTCAGCTGGTAGAGCGGCGCATTCGTAATGCGTAGGTCGCAGGTTCAAATCCTGTTGTCGGCTCCAGTCATCTGAGTCTGAGAAGTTTTCTTTTCAGACTTTTATTTTGTTTAAAAGAAATATTTCCATCCCCATACAAAAAGACCTCCCTCACATCGAAGGAAGTCATTTTTTGATTACACCAATTGTCGCCTGACCCTTTCCGCCTCTTCATCGAAATCTCCTTCAGGATACCACATAACATGCTTCAAATCTACAAAGCACTTTTCTCCCACCGCAAAAGTAATGCGGTGAGGCGTCTGTATTTTCAGGAGCTGGTTTCCTATCTTAACTTCATATTCCGTGGAATCCGTCAGGAAAATACGGCTGAAAATGGTAGTTTCATATCCATGATCACGATTTAGATCCACCGCATTGGGGCGGGTAGCAATAACCACTTCCCTGTCCACCCCTTCCGGTACGGTCACGGGAAGCGGATGCTCCATATCTCCTTTTGCATAGGCTTTTCCATGTTCCAGCACTGCATGAAGAAAGGTAGAATGTCCAAGAAAACTGTGGACGAAACGATTGCAGGGATGGTTGTACAAATTCGTCGGCGTATCCACCTGCATGATATTGCCCATATCACAGACCATCATTCTGTCGGAAATCGCCATGGCTTCACTTTGGTCATGGGTAACGAAGATGATGGTGAACCCGAATTTACGCTGGAGTTCCTTGATTTCAAAACGCATGCTTTCTCTCAGTTTCGGATCCAGGTTGGATAACGGTTCATCCAGGAGCATAACTTTCGGATTGGTCACAATCGCTCTGGCAAGGGCAATACGCTGCTGCTGCCCGCCGGAAAGATCCGACGGATATACTTCTCCGAGCCCATCGAGGCTTGTATGATGGAGCGCCTCATTGACACGCTTCACAATTTCATCTTTCGGCACTTTCTTAATAGTCAAAGGAAACGCCACGTTTTCAAATACATTCATATGGGGCCATACGGCAAAAGCCTGGAATACCATACCCAGTCCGCGATGTTCCGGGGGAACATAAAGATTCTGTGATTTAATGGAAACAGGGCGTCCGCACAAATGGATTTCCCCTTCCGATAAATCTTCAAATCCGGCAATCATCCGGAGTGTCGTCGTCTTGCCGCAGCCGGAAGGTCCGAGGAAAGAAAAGCATTCTCCTTCTTTAATGGAAAGGTTAAAATCATTGACTGCCGTCACCGTACCCAGCGTTTTTGTCGTGAACCTCTTTGTTACATGTTTCAGTATGATCTGGTCATCCATGGTTACACGCCCTTTCTGTCTTTCGTAATCTGTGTCACGATGAAATTGCACACAATGATGATCACGATGGCAATAGCCGCCAAAGCGGATGCCTGCGGTATCTGTCCGCTGTCACGAAGTGCGAAGATCTGCACCCCTAATGTACGGGAGTAAGGCCCATACAAAAGGATAGACGTCGTCAATTCACGCATAGATGGAAGAAAAATAAGGAAAAAACCCGCCACCATGGCCGGACGGATCAGCGGAAGCGTAATGTCCTTCAACGATTCTGTATGAGAAGCGCCGCTCGCTCTAGCCGCCTCTTCCAGTGATGGATGGACTTGCTGCAACGACGCTGAAGCGCTCTTCATGGAGAACGACAGGTAACGCGCCAGGTATGCCACAAGGATAATCCAGATCGTATTATACAGGTTTACTTCCAAGGCGCCTGACCACGAAAGAATAACACCGATAGCCAGTACCGTTCCCGGTATGGAATACGGAAGAACGGAAAGCATTTCCAGTATTTCCTTGCCCTTCGGCTTAATTTTGATAACAACATAAGCCACCATAACACCGAGGAACATGCAAAGCACCCCTGCCGTCACGGAAAGGAAAAGCGAATTGGTAATAGAATCCATGGTTGCTTTGCTGATAAGAATATTTCTGAAATTATCCAATGTAAGATTTTCAGGCGTAAACGGAAGGCCATAGGCTCGTACCAGCCCTTCTAAGAAAATCATGAGGAGCGGCACAACGACGATAACCGCCAATGTCATGATTGCCAGTACAAGAAGCGGATATTTCGCACCGCGCAGCTTAATCAGCGTCGGCCGCATACTCTTTCCCTTGATAATATCAAAGGAGCCGGAGCTAAGAACGACCTTCTGCAAAATCAGAGCCATTGCTACGACAAAAACCAACAGAATGGACAGCGCCGCACCCTGACGGATCCCGTCAAAGCTACCGCCTGCCCTGTCAATATAAGCATAAATAACCGTCGGCAATGTGTAAATCTGTTTCGAGAACCCGAGAATAGCGGGAACGCCGAAATGAGCCAGTGAAGAAATAAGTATCAGCAGCGCTCCGGCAGAAATAGCGGGTGTTACGAGAGGTATCGTAATTTTACGGATAACTGTCTTCTGGGAGGCCCCCGCAATACGGGCCGATTCTTCCAAAGTGGGATCCATACGCTCCAGCGCTGAAACGACCTGCATGAATACGAAAGGAAAATAATAAGAAACTTCCACAAATATGATCCCACCAAGAGAATTGATATTGAAGAGAGACGTTTCAATGCCAAAGGTATTCATGAGCCATGTATTCACATAGCCGCCGCGGCCGGATAACAGCATATCCCAAGCCATAGCTCCAAAAAACGGTGGGAACATGTAAGGAATCATAAAGAGCGCCCGCATCAAATTTTTGCAGGGAATATCACTACGACCCAAAAGCCACGCGTAAAACAGCCCTACAATCGTACCAAAAATCGTAACGGCGAAACCGATAATGATCGTGTTTGTCATTGCCGCTATATTATCCGCACTGAACACGACCGTTTTAAACATTTCCGTATCAAACTGCCCTTCATAAAAAAAAAAGGCATTGTATACAATCATAAAAATAGGAATAAAAACAATAAAGAAAAGCAGCACAAAGCTGACCATAGTCATTGCTTTGTCCAGGCTGAGCGTCTTCCCGTCCAGCGCGGCCAGATCGGAAGGCACTCCTGACGATTTTCCAAATTTCATAGTCCACCTCCAGCCATACCACGCCTACTCGGCGGTCTTCGATTCATAATAACGGGGCTGCAAGAATCTGAGCCCCACTTCCTGCCCCTCTTCCACATTTCCACGTTTCATGACTTCCAGCGCGTTCGCCTGGACACGAAGTTCTCGGTCTCCTAAAGTGACAAAATAGGTATACTCGCTGCCGAGAAAAACAGAACTCTTCACAATCCCCCTGACAGAAGAAGAATTATCATAAACTATATCATTCGGGCGAATTCCCATTTCCATAGCCTTTCCTGTCATAAAGATATCTGCCGGACAGTCATCATAGAGATACTCTTTCCCTGCAGAAATATAGGTATGCCCATCCTTATGAATCATCGGCAGGAAATTGGAAACACCAATGAACTCAAAGACAAAACGGTTTGCCGGCGTAAGGATAATATCCTCATCATGCCCAATCTGGCAAAGATTCCCTTCCCTGTCCATAATTGCCATTTTATCGCAGAGTTGGAGAGCCGCTTCCTGATCGTGGGTAATATACAAAATCGTCGTTCCGATATCTCTTTGAATGATACGTATTTCCTCAAGCATCTCTTCACGAAGTTTCGCGTCAAGATTCGTAATCGGTTCATCCATAACGATAACATCATCACTGCTCACCAAAGCTCTTGCGATGGCCACACGTTGCTGCTGGCCGCCGGAAAGCTGGCTCGGCAAGTGCTTTTCATACCCCACCATGCGTACCTGCTCCAAAGCATGGCGCGCTTTTTCCGTCATTTCCGCCTTATTCATGCGCATCTTTTTCATTGGATAAAGAATATTCTCAAGCACCGTCATATGAGGCCATACGGCATAGTCCTGAAATACGACGCCAATATGCCGATATTCCGGCGGCACATTGATTTTTTTCTCCGCGCTGAACAAACATTTATCTCCCACATAGATAGACCCGGTCTCCGGCTTAATGAAACCGAGCAGACAACGCACCAGTGTAGTCTTGCCGCAGCCTGACGGACCGACAAGGCACATGATCTGGCTTTCTTCCACAGACAGAGAAAAATTTTTCAAAATACACTTATCGCCGTAATGGAAAGTTATATTTTCAAAACGGACATCTGCCATACACTACCTCCATAAAAGAATGGTGAAGACATTCCCGACGGTTTGCCTTCACCATCAATAAATCCGCAATGCTGTTATTTCTTCTTGAAAATAGCATCAAAATCATCAAGAACCTTATTAGCATTTGCTGCAAGCGTTGCCAAATCTATATTCATTGCATGAGCCGCGATTTCCTCAATCGTTACATCTCTCTGTTTGATATCCTTACGCACAGACAGCAAATTATTCGCTACCAGCACATCCTGTCCTTCTTTGGAAAGAATGAAGTCATAAAGAAGCTTCCCATTATCCATATTGGCTGCGCCTTTAACAAGCGCGATCGGACTGTAAATGGAAATGCCGTCTTTTTCAGGATAAACGAATTCAATTGTAGACCCTTTCGTCTTGAGGTTTTCCGTTACATAGTCAAGGCACATACCTACCTTATATGCCCCAGCAGCAATCTGGTTATGGGTTGCTGTCGTGCCGGACTGCAGTTCAGTACCATTTTCCTTCAGTTTTCGGAAATACTCCGGACCATAATCCTTGCTTGCCATAAGTGCACCGACAGCATACTTCGTCGTTCCTGCTGTCCCCGGATCCGTCATAACAATCTGTCCTTTCCATTTGGGATCAAGGAGATCATTCCAGTTCTTCGGCGCTTCTTCCTTTGTTACTTTTGTCGTGTTATAAGCGATACCCATATTCATCATACGGGCACCGGTATAATAACCCTCCGGATCAATAAATACCTTTTCAATATTCTTTGCTTCAGGAGATTCATATTTTTCAAGAATTCCCAGTTTCTTAAATCCGATGTAGTCAGCCGGATCACCTACCCAGATAACATCAGCTGCTACCTGCCCGGATTTGGCTTCTGTGGCAATTTTAGTAATAACTTTTCCTGTACCTGCGAAATAGTAGTCCATCTTAATATCAGGATATTTCTTTTCAAAGGCCTGTTTAATGGCGTTCAGCTGATCTTCCTGCATGGAAGAGTACAGCATAACGGTTTTCGTTCCTCCGGCTTTCGCCTTTTTATCCTGTGGAGATCCCGGTACGGCAGATCCGCCGCCGCAAGCAGTCAGACCAATAGCCAATGCGCATAAAACCCCTGCCGCCAATACTTTTTTAGCCTTCATAAATACGCCTCCCTATCACAATGGAACCCTTATACCCTACTTTACCGCATAGCATAAAAGTTCTTTAAGTTCGATTTCAGTATAATACATCGCCCTTACACTTTCAATAAGACATTCCCCGTATCTGATTATGCTTATATTTCATTGATATAAGTACTGTCCTTGAAAAAATAGCATATATGCAAAAAGACCTCCCACATGTCGGGAAGTCCTCTTTTATTCAATGATTATACTTAAGCTTTTGACAAAAGTTCTTCTACAAAGTTCCAGTTTATGACATGGAAGAAGTTATCCACATAATCGGCGCGGCGGTTCTGATATTTCAAGTAATAGGCATGTTCCCACACATCAAGACAGAGAATCGGTTTCTTACCGTCCTCCAGCGGGCAGTCCTGATTGGCCGTGGATAGGACATCAAGTTTGCCGCCATCTGCCACGAGCCATGCCCAGCCGCTGCCGAAACGGCTTGTGGCAGCTGCTGCAAACTGCTTCTTAAATTCATCAAAAGAGCCGAAAGACTCATCGATCTTTGCCAAAAGAAAAGCGGACGGTTTTGTCTGCCCGACAGGTGCCATCATCTTCCAGAAAAGGCTGTGATTGTAATGGCCGCCCCCATTATTACGGACAGCCGTGCGAATCGCTTCCGGCACCTCATTCAGATGAATGATAACATCTTCAATGGACTTTTCCGCCCATTCCGGATAATTTTCCACTGCTTTGTTCAAATTTGCCACATAAGCCGCATGATGCCTGCCATGATGGATTTCCATCGTTTTTGCGTCAATAATCGGTTCTAAAGCGTCAAATGCATAGGGCAGGTCCGGTAATACAAAAGCCATGATAAACTCCTTTTTCATATACGACAGCCTCCTGCAGTTCCCTGCATCGGAAGAGGTTAAAATTTCTGTGATTTCATTATATCTTATTTTATCGATTTATGCAAATATTTCGATTTACTTTTTTAAAAATATAAAAGCAGGACTTCCTGCCTTTATATGAACCTTCCTATCCCTGAATCAAACGGCCTCTGTACTTACTGACCAGGAAAGAAGCCAACAGAATCTTTGCCAGATCTCCCGGAAGAAACGGAAACATACAGAGCAGAAACGCTGACCATACGCCTGTACCGGTAAGGAATATGAACCAAGCGATCCCCAAAATATAACAGCCCAGAGTACCGCATACGGAGGCAATCAGCATTGTTTTAAAACTATATCCATATTTCTCGGAAATCAGTCCTGTAACAAAAGCCATCACCGCAAAACCGATAATGAATCCGCCTGCAGGTCCCGCTATAACGGAAACACCGGAACGCATCATGGAAAAAACGGGAACTCCCGCCGCGCCGAGAAGAAGGTAAATAACAATACTCATCAGTCCATACCTGGAGCCAAGGAATCCGCCCGCCAGTAAAACGGCAAAGGTTCCCAGTGTAATTGGCACCGGCTGGATCGGTATCGTCAGTTGGGAGCACACGGCGCAAAAGGCGGCAAAAAGTGCACAAAGCACTTGCATACGGATATTACTGTTATTCATAATGACCTCGCTTTATAATTTATGTTTTATTATAAACAGCCATCCTTTATATGTCAACGGCATATGTTCAGTAAGGTTTATATTTTTCAGTTTCTGCCTATTTTCCGCAGTAAAAAAGACCCCAGGGAAATTCCTCTCAGGGTCTTATTGGTTTTACATCAGTTATTCTTCAACTTTTTCTTCTGTTTCCGCTTCAACTTCCGCCTCTTCATGAACCGGAGCTTCTACCAGAGAAAAGCTGATTCTCTTGCGGGCTTCATCTATGCCGATGATACGGACAGTCAGATCATCGCCAACCCGGCAGATATCGCCCGGTTTCTTGTTATGATCCTGTGTCATCTCATTGATGTGGAGCAGGCCGGTAAGACCGTCTTCCAGTTCTACAATAACGCCGAATTCAAGGATTTTTACCACTCTTGCACCGACTATATCATCCACTTCATGGTCTTTGACAGCAGTTTCCCATGGATTCGGAAGGCAGTCCTTATGACTGAAAGAAATTCTCTGCTTTTCTCTGTCAAAAGACTTAATCTTAACGTCAATCACCTGTTCCGGCTGGAGAACATCTTCCACCTTGGAAATCTTTCTCCAGGACACATCGGAAATATGAAGCAGGCCTTCAATACCGTTCAGCGCAACAAACGCGCCATAAGGCATAATTTTCTTCACGGTACCTTTCAGCACTTCGCCGTTTTCATAAGCCTGTTCAATGACATCCAGCTCACCCGTGCGCTGTTCTTCAAGAACGGCTTTACGGGAAAGGACGAGGCGGTTCTTTGTAGGATCCACTTCCAGAATCTTGGCTTTAAATTTCTGTCCGACAAGGCTCTGCAGAGAATGAACGAAACGGAGATCCCCCTGGGAAAGCGGGATAAAGCCGCGCAGGGATTTAAGCTGTACAAGCAGGCCGACTTTGATTGCTTCGATACCTTCGCATTCAACCGGTTCCCCCTTGTCAAAGGCTTCCTTAGCCACATCCCAGTCTGCCAGGCGGTCAACCTTGATCTTGGAAACAAAAATCGTGCTGTCTTCTTTCACACTGCTTACAACCTGCACACGAAGCGAGTCTCCTACCTGCAGTACATCTTTAAGGGATGCGGGCTCCGGATAGGAATATTCATGAAGCGGAAGTACGGCTTCGGTCTTGTATCCGAAAGAGATCCAGGCTTTGTCATCGGTCAGGTCTACTACCTTCCCTTCTACAACGCTGCCTTTGTGTACATCCAGGTTCATTTCTTCCTGTTCCAGCATTTCATTCATGTCTTCCATAATAAAAAATACCTCCTCTATGATCCAGTCCGGTGTGGATGCACCGGCGGTGATGCCAACTTTGCATTGACTGTGGAACCATTCTTTTTTCAGTTCCGCCGCCGTTTCAATATGATGGGTAACGGCTCCTTCCGCCTGGCAGACTTCCACCAATCTGCCGGTATTGGCACTGTTGCGGCCGCCTATAACGATCATCACATCTACATTCCGTGCCAGCTCTCCTGCCGCCATCTGTCTGTCCGACGTGGCATTGCAGATCGTCTTATGGACGCTCACGCTTCCCGCTTTCCGTTTGATCGCGGTAATCAGGCGGTCTGCCAAAGAAAGGGAGAATGTAGTCTGTATAACAATATGGACTTCGTCCAGGTCCGGCAAGGCTTCCACGTCTTCCATCGTTTCCACGATGTACGGCGCTTCACCCGCCCATTCAGCTACGCTCAGCATTTCAGGGTGCTTCTTTTCACCGACAAGCACAATCTTTTTGCCTTCCGCCGCCAGCCCTTTCGCTATTTCCTGGTTCCTCTTCACAAAAGGACAAGTCGCGTCAAGCAAAACTGATTTTTTGCGCTTGAGGTTATTATAACACGAAGGCCCTATTCCATGCGAACGAATAATCACTGTTTCATCGGTTATCTCATCAGTACTCGTCACGGGAGAAATCCCTTTCCCCTCAAGCCTTGCCACGACCTGGGGATTGTGGATAATCGGCCCCAAAGTAACCGTCTTCTGTCCTGAAACAGCAGCATTTTCCGCGATTTCCATCGCTTTTCGCACGCCGTAGCAGAACCCCATCACTCTTGCTTTATAAATTTTCATTGATATATTTTTTCCAACTTCCCCTTACATATAACTAGAAACTACTATCTGCTATAAAAAAGTTCTTTACCTATTTAGTATTTATCTTCTCCATATACTCATCAGTTAGTTTTTGTATTTCCTCTTTGACTTTTTTATTCAAAGCATCCACTGCTTCATCATCAGCTCTTTGCTTTTTTACTTCAATCGGTTTCCCGATGAGCACGGCAAGAGGGCCGCATTTGCGGGGCATAGTTACAGAACCTACCACTGCCACGGGGAGAATAGAAACTCCGCTCATGAAGGCAAGGGACGCCATGCCTGAATGAAAACGGCCGAGTCCTTCCCTTTGTATACGTGTGCCTTCAGGAAATATACCAAGTGCATTGCCTTCTTTCAGTTCCAGAATCGCCCGTCGGATCGCCATACGGTCTATGGAGCCTCTTTTTACGGGAAATGTGCCGAACTGGCGGAGAATGTACCCAAAAATCGGATTCTTAAAGAGCTCTTCTTTGGCCATATAATGGATGATGCGGTCTTTAAACGCCACGCCAACGATAGGCGGATCAAAATTGCTTTTATGATTCGGCGCCACGATAATTGCGCCTTCCTTGGGAATATTTTCCCGTCCCTCCACGTGGAGACCGTAAATGCCGAAAAAGAGTCCGTTGAAAAGCACTCTCACCACGCTGTAAAATATCTTTTTAAACATTTGCCCGCCTTACTTCCCATTTCTTTTCACAGATTTCCATAATCGCTTTAGCCGTTTCTTCCAGCGTAAGTCTGCTGTTATCCAAAAGGACCGCATCTTCTGCCTGTTTCAAAGGGGATACTTCACGATGGCTGTCCTGCCAGTCCCTTTTCCGGATATCTTTTTCCACCTCTTCCAAAGTCATGCCCGGATTCTTTTCCGTCATTTCTTTGAAACGGCGGAGCGCTCTCGTGTGAACGGATGCCGTAAGAAATATTTTTACATCCGCATGAGGAAGCACTGTCGTCCCGATATCCCTTCCATCCAAAACAATCCCGCCTTTTGCAGCCTGGCGCCTCTGTATCCCTACCATGGCGGCGCGGACGCCCGCCAAAGCAGAAACCGCAGACACCCTCGCCGAAACCTCAGGCGTGCGGATATGATCCGTTACATCATGTCCGTTTACAATCACATGCATGGCATCGGCTTCCGGTTTCACTGTCATGTCCATTCCTGCCGCCAGTGCGACGATATCTCTTTCTTCTGTCAATTCCCGCCGAAGAACTTCGTAAGTCACCGCACGGTACATAGCACCGGTATCCAGGTAAGCGTACCCCATATTTGCTGCCAGAATTTTGGCAACACTGCTCTTTCCTGCCCCCGCCGGTCCATCAATCGCAATAGCTAATTTACGCATCTGTCTTATCTCCTGCTGCTGAAAGCGCCGCTATCCGCCCCATAGAAAATGCGGCCTGTAAATTATATCCTCCCGTAAACGCATGTACATCAAGTACTTCGCCCGCCAGATAAAGTCCGCGGACAATTTTCGATTCCATGGTGGAAGAATTAACTTCTTTGTAGAAATACCGCCGGCTGTTACAATGGCCTCTTCAATCGGTCTTGCCTTTGTAATAGTGAGAGGCAGTTTTTTTATTGTCTGCCGCAGATGAATACGCTGTGCTTTTTTCAGCGCCGCCGCAGGAATTTCTGCGGGGATATCTGCCAGCTTCATCACCGCATCAATCAAACGGCGGGGAAGCAACTCCGACAAGGCATTGCCCATCTGTTTCAAACGGAACTTTTGCAAATCACGGAGAATCCGCTGATCCAGAACTTCTTCCGTCAAAGCAGGTTTCAGATCAATATAACCTGTCACCTGATACCCCTGCGACAGCCAAAGCGTAACCACGTCGCTCTGTGTCAAAACGATGGGGCCGGAGATCCCGAAATGGGTAAAAATCATTTCTCCGAAAGCCTCTGATTTCCTTCTTCCCCCTGCTGCCAGCGCCAAAGTCACATTTTTAAGGGAAAGTCCCTGCAGTTCTCTGCAATACGGTTCTGCGCAAACAAGAGGAATCAGGGCAGGACGGATTTTCGTCACCGTATGCCCCAGTTCTCCGGCCAAACGGTAACCATCGCCCGTGGAACCTGTACGGGGATATGATTTGCCGCCGGTGGCAAGAATGACTGCATCCGCTTCATAGGTTCCCTTGCCCGTTACCACGCCGGCAGCGCATCCTTTCTTTGTCTGTATATGGAAAACAGGCTCGCTTAAATGGACATCGACCTGCTTTTCATGTAAAAGGCGCATAAAAAGATGGCGGACCTCTTGGGCATCATCGCTTGCGGGAAATATGCGCCCTCCCCGCTCCACCTTTGTTTCCAACCCCCATGTATGGAAAAGGGAGAGCAAATCCATGTTATTAAACCGCTTATAAGCGCTGAAAAGAAAACGGCCGTTTCCCGGTGTCATGGCGATGAAATCCATAATAGGCGCGTTGTTCGTCAAATTGCATCGGCCTTTGCCGGTGATCCCCATTTTCAGCCCGACCTTGTCCATCTTCTCAAAAAGAAGGACTTTTGCCCCGTGATCGGCTGCTGTGACAGCCGCCAAAAGTCCCGCCACGCCGCCGCCGATAATGGCGACTTTTTTACCGGTGGAGCTCATAAAGATTTTTTACCTCCGCAGCAGTCAAACGGCGGTACTGCCCGCGATTCACATCCAGCGTAAGGAAACTGTACCTGATACGCTTCAATTCAAAAACCGGATAGTGGAAGATTTCCATCATCTTGCGGATCTCACGATTCTTTCCCTCATGGAGTACCATGCGGAGCCTTGTTTTATTCTTTTCCGCGTCATAGCCGAGCACTTCGATTTCACAGGGCGCAGTCACACCGCTGTCAATCTTTACACCCTTTTCCATCTTCTTTGCCAGTTTTTCAGAAAACTTCCCGCGAACTACCACTTCATATTCCTTCTGCACTTCATGGCGGGGATGGGTCAGAATAAAATCAAGCTGTCCGTCATTGGTCACCAAAAGGAGCCCTTCCGAATGGTAATCCAGTCTTCCCACGGGAAATACACGTTCCCGCACACGGCGGAAATAATCCATGACCGTTCTTCGTTCCGCAGGATCGGAAACGGAAGTAATCACACGATCCGGCTTATGGAATAAATAGTAGCGGAGCGGTTCCGGCTTCACAATTTCACCCAAGGCTTCAATTTTATCCGTACAGACGTCCGCCTCCGTCCCCAGTTCCCTGACAACCCTGCCGTTTACACGGACACGGCCTGCCAGAATCAATTCTTCCGCTTTACGGCGGGAGCAGACCCCTGCATGGCTCAATATTTTCTGTAATCGTTCCTTCAAAACAACTCTCCTTCATCCGGCGCATGGGCCCATTTCATCTTCAATTCACTCACACTCGACAGTCCCGTGCATTTCAGAAACTGTTTGGTTGTTCCGTACAAGATAGGCCGTCCCGGCACCTCCAGCCGCCCCCGTTCTTCCACCAGCTCTTTTTCAAGAAGCGCCGCCAGTATGCGTCCTGCCGAAACGCCGCGGATCTTCTCTATTTCTGCCCGTGTCACCGGTTCTTTCATGGCAATGACCGCAAGAGTTTCCAGCGCCGCTCCTGACAGAGGCGTCTGCTTCCCCAACGTTTCTGTGAGCCATGCGTCATATTCCTTCTTCGTTGCAAGAGACCAGCCTGCCCCCGTTTCATGGAGCGTAATCCCGGAGTCATCCTTTCCATATCTTTCTTTCAGCAGGGCAAGCGCTTTTTCAATCTCATCGGGATTTTCTCCCAGCGTGCTTACCAATTCCTCCATAGTCACCGGATCTCCTTTGACAAAAAGGAATGCCTCCAGCAATGCCGCCAAACGGCTCAGCCCTCTCATGGCCGTCCTCCTTCTATCATAAGTCCCGACACCGTATCACGGAGCAGAACTTCCCCCGTGCGGAGAAGCTCCAAAAGCGCCATCAGCGACACGGCGAGGCGCAGTCTTGTCTTCTTCCCCCGGAAATATGTCATCAGTCCTACCGCTTCCCCCCGGCGCAGCGTAAAACGGAGTTCCTCTATCTCATCATCCAGAGAAACCTCCTCCTGCTCCATAATCGTCGTCTCCTCTTCCTTCAGCGATTCATAAAGAGCAAAAAACGCGGCCGACAACTTTTGGAGAGAAATCTTTCCCGTATACAGCCCGCTCCTTATTTCAGCAGGCTCTTTCGTGCGGTACACTTCCTCTTCCCGTATGAGCGACTCGATATGGGCGCGGATTTCTTTCATCCGCTTAAATTCTTCCAGCGAACGTTCCAGCTCACGGCGGGGATCCTCCGTCTCACTTTCTTCCTCTTGCCGTCGTTTCGGAAGAAGCGTCCTTGATTTAATCAAAAGCAGCGTCGCCGCCATCGTAAAAAAACTGCTTCCCAGCTCCAGATTAAAAGCCTGCGCCTGATTTAAATACTCCAAGTACTGGTCGGTAATTTCATGAATGGGAATATCATGGATTTCTATTCTGTTTTTCGATACCAAGTGCAGCAGCAGATCCATCGGCCCCTCATAGACCGGAATACTCACTACGTAGCTGCCTCCTGTTATTTCCATAACCCCTCCGTCAGCGGCAATTTTCCAATTTCTATCTTATCATAGTGGATATACATTCACAAACAAACCGCCCCCGTGTATTTAGTATATAATGAAGAACAGAAAAAGGAGATCCCTATGGATAAGAAAATAAAAAGCAGGCTTCCTCCTTTCACAGAAGCCCTCATGAACCATACAAAAGAAAAACAATTTCCCTTTGATACGCCCGGCCACCACGGCGGAGCCTTTTACAACCTTACCGAAGAAGGAAAAGCGTTTACCCGCTTCTATGGAAATGCCATGTTTGCCGCCGATATGTCCGACTCAGGCAATGACCCCGGCAACCCATCTTCCCATGAAGGCGCGGCGGGGGCAGCAGAAAAACTGGCAGCCGACACCTTCGGCGCAGACCGGGCATGGTTTATCCTCCACGGCACTTCCGTCTCCAACCGCATTTGCTGCCAGGCGCTTCTTTCTGAAAACGATCTCGTCCTTCTTGACAGAAACAATCATAAATCCGTTTATCAGGGCGCCCTTCTCCAATGCGGCGCCATTCCCGTCTTCCTGGACTCCCTGCGGCTGAAAAGCGGAATCATCAGCGGTATCGACAGACACAGGCTTAACGAAAAACATCTGCGGAAAGAAGCGGCACGTCTTGCACCGGAAAGCAAACGTAAAAAGCGGCCCTACCGCCTTGCCATCATCCAGTTTGCCACCTACGACGGCTTCATAGCCGATGCGAAATACATCATCATGAAATTAAGAAATCTCTGCGATTATATTCTCTTTGACTCCGCATGGGCAGGATATGAACAGTTCCTTTCCTTGACCGAAAGCCTGTCTCCCCTCACCCTGGCCCTCACAGATAAAGATCCCGGACTTCTCGTCACCCACTCTGTCCATAAACAACTGGCGGGATTTTCACAAACCTCGCAGATATTGAAAAAGGACAGCCACCTTCGCGGTAAAAAGAGGTATCTTCCTGACGATGTCTTAGACAACGCCTTCCTCATGAATATTTCCACCAGTCCTTACTTCCCCTTCTTCTCCGCTCTCGAAATGAACGCTTTCCTCCACAGGAAATACGGGCACACTCTTTGGCAGGATGCGGCCCGCTTCGCCGTAGAGCTGCGGAAGAAGATCCTTACATCCTGCCGGAGCATCGCCCCCCTGCTCCCCCGTATCATTGACGGACGGCCATGGGAAACATATTCCACGGAAGAAATTCTTTCCGCCCCGCACTTCTGGCAGTATGGAGAAAAAAGAAATGAAAAAGAACACTTTTCCCACACACGGATCGATCCGTGCAAAATCCTTCTCACCACGAACAGAAAAGGACGTCCGTACCCTGCCATGCTTCTTTCCCTCTATCTTCAGGAAAGAAATATTACCCCTGAAAAATGCGGGCTTCACACACTCCTCTTCCTCATCCAGCCGGGAGATCAGGAAGAAAAAGCAGAGGCTCTCGTTTCCGCATTAATAGACTTTGAAAACAACGCCTGGCATCGTCCCGTTTTGGAAATTCTCCCGAAACTCTCGGGGAATTACAACATGACCGTCGCTGAACTGGGCAGGCAGATAGAAAACTTCCTTGAAGAAGAGAATGCTTCCCGCCTGGAAAACAGCATTTTCACCCGGCGCCGAAGGGAAATGGCCTGCAGCGGGCGAAAAGCCACGGAAGCCTTCGTCAAAGGAAACAGAAAACTCCTTCCTCTTTCCCAGCTGAAAGGAAAAACCGCCCTCGAATGCGCCATGATTTATCCTCCCGGCATCTGCGCCGTCACGGCGGGAGAGAAATGGACACAGGACGATATTTCCTACTTTCTCTTCATGGAAAAATATATGAATCGATACCCTGATTTCGCCCCGGAAATTATAGGGCTCCATAAGAAAGAAACAGCAAGAGGAAAAAAATTATTTGCCTGGATCCTGTCAAAAGGAACAGAGCGGGTTTGACAGCCGGAGTTTATTCAGATATAATTATAAAGCTATTCAACAGCTTCACAGCTGTATTTTTTAGAGAGGTGATTTACACAATGGCAACAAACAAGAATCTCCGTTTTAAGACCAGCAGACGTTTTGGCATGAACATTTACGGCCATCCGAAAGCGTTAAAACGGCAGCCCGCTGAAACCCGTCAGAAGAAGATGTCTGAATACGGTCTCCAGCTCACAGAAAAACAGAAAGTTAAAGCGCTGTACAACTTATTGGAAAGACAGTTCTACCGCTATTATGATAAAGCGAGAAGAATGTCCGGCGTCGTTGGTGAAAACCTGTTGTCCCTGCTCGAAACAAGACTGGACAACCTAGTATACCGCGCAGGCTTCGCTCGCTCCATCCGCCAGGCGCGCCAGATGGTCAGCCACGGTCTCATCGCCGTTGACGGAAAGAAAGTAGATATCCCGTCCTATCCGGTACGTCCGGGACAGGTGATTACCCTGAAAGAAGCCTACAGAACCAATGAAATGTTCAAACAGGCTTTCCTCGAACTGAAGTCTTTCGACCTTCCCTATGTAGAAAAGAGCTTCGACAACTGGTCCGCGACACTCGTCCGCACACCGCTGCGTGAAGAACTCCCCTACAAAGATGAAGTCAACGAAACGCTCATCGTTGAATTGTACTCAAAATAATTTTTACCTTAAAATCCGACCTTTTTCGGTCGGATTTTTTATTTTCCGATTTAACAATCCCTTACCCCTGCATTACAATATAAGAAAAGAAATATAATGGAGGAAATTATGAATACAATCATCTTCGCCTGCTCTACATTAAGAAAAGAGCTGCTTGCCGCCATGAAAGAGAATAACAATCACACCCCTATTTTCTTTCTTCCAAGAGAAGTCCATACAGACCCCAAGTTCCTCCACACTTATGTACAGGATAAGATCGACCGTTTCTGTCAGGTAGATCGCATCGTCATCTGCACATCAGGATGTGGCGGCGGTACAATAGGACTCACAGCAACTACGGCGGAAATTGTGATTCCACGGACACGGGACTGCCTGGATATTCTTCTTTCCAGCAACTCTCTCTCCACGCTGGAAAGAAATTACGAAGGCGTTTTCTTTACCGACAGCTGGCTGGACTTTACCCGTAATTCTCCCCTTGACCTGGATAAACTGGAAGCGGAACGGGGCAAAGAAGGCGCTGCGAAATTTATAAAAAAACTGTACAGCCGCATCAATCAGTTCTACATTATCGACACCGGCTGTTATGATCTTACCCCAGTCCGGAAATATGTCCGGCGAATGGCACACATATTAAACGGGACCGTGGAAGAAATACAAGGGCAATACGGTATTCTGAAAAAAATTGCCAAAAATCAGTTTGATGAAGATTTCCTCATCCTAAGGAAAGGAGACACTGTTCCCCACGGATTTACTTTCCCTGTTTCCACAAAATAATGAAAAATAATCCAGTATAAAAGGCCGTGCATTTAGCTGCACAGCCTTTTTATATTGCTTCAGTTTTTATTTTCCCTATCCCAATATTCCGTTTCTATGCCGATTACGGAGGAATTAAAGACAGGATTTTCAGATTCTCTATAATTCTTCGTAGCTTTCATCACATAGCGGAAACCTATATAAAGCATAGGGATATTGCAATATACGATGATGATATTCCCCAAATCGGAGAACGCCCACAAGTTGGACAAGTCATAGCCTGCAATATTGCAGAATATGCCAAAAGCAGCAACAAAAACGCCCATCCCGCGGATAAAGTGGATAAAAGGACGGGAACTGGAAATACGATTTGCAGAAATTTCCGAAAAGGTAATAAATCCGATCACACAGGTATATGCAAATAGGCAGAAACAGACAGATACCAGAATCATAACGAGCTCATTCAATCCGCCCGGTGTCATGGAGCCGATAGAAAGAAGGAATTTCGGATATGTCCCTGCCGCTTTCCACGCTTCCGGTTCCATAGCCCATCGATGAGCCATAATAACGATAAAGCCTGTCATCGTACAAATCACATGCGTATCAAGGAATACACCGATGGCAGAAATGATTCCCTGTTCACAGGGATGTTTTGCTTCCGCCGCAGCCGCAGGCATCGTGATAGTCCCCTGACCGGCTTCATTAGACATAAGGCCACGCTTCACGCCCTGCATGAGAACCGTACCGAAAGCTCCCCCGAAAACAGCTTCAGGAGTGAAGGCCCCCTTAAAAACTGCGCTGAAGAAATAAGGGACATTATCTAAGTTAATCAGAATCAAGGACACCACAGTCAATACATAAATCACCGCCATGACAGGAACAAGTTTATTGCTGACCGCGGCAATACGGCGGATTCCCCCGAAAGCCATGACCGTGACCAGTACAATGACAACAAGGGACACCACGTAGTAAAAAACAGACTGCACAGGAATAGTGCTTCCTGAAAGAATGCTTCCCATGGCTCCGACGGAAGACACGACATTAAAGCCCTGTGCAGGCAGGCACATCATGGCATACACGATATAAACCAGCGATAGTGCCACGCCGATCCACACTTTGTTCCCACAGAGACACCGCGCATAGAATGGAAGGCCTCCCACAAATTCTTTCCCCCGCTTCTCCTTGAATATCTGTGCCAGGGTACTTTCCGTATAAGCAGTCGCCATACCGAAAAACGCGGATACCCACATCCAGAAAAGCGCCCCCGGGCCGCCGGCGGCAATCGCCCCGGTTACACCGATAATATTTCCCGGCCCCACACGCATGGCCGTACTCAGACAAAAAGCAGCTAATGGGGAAATCCCCGTACGGATACTGTGATTGTCCATAAGCGTACGTACGCCCCGGCTGAAACACTGAATCTGTATAAAGCCGAGTCGGAAAGTGAAATACAGCCCGGATCCTACAAGGACGATAATGGCAAGCGAAAACTGTCCTAAAAGAGGGATTGCTTTCCAAAAGCCGAACATCTTAGGAAAGTCCCAAAAGAAATCGGATACCGGTGTAACGAAAGAAAGTACGGCATTCACTGCTGCGAATAAACCTTCCATAGTGAGTCCTCCTGTAAAGAGGAAAACGATTCTCTCAGACAAATCTGCCACAGAATCGTCTCCAAAATAGATTTCTGAATTGCCCTCAATACTTACTGCTTTGCTCCTGCCGCTTCTATGGCTGCTGCCAGTTTCGCTGCAAGGCCGTTCATCTTTGCCTTGGATACGGAACAAACGGCAAGACGGATTCCTTTCTTCATAGGAACAAGGAATACATTATCCTTTTCGAGGCAGTCGCATACTTTCTGTGCCCCTTCCAGCGGAATCGTGATGAAGAATCCGGAAATATAAGGAACAAACTTCACGCCGGCTTCTTTTGCTTCTTCCATGAAGATAGCCGCTCTTTCCCCAATCAGTTTGAAATATGTATTTCTTTCCGCATCCAGCCTCGCCACCTTCTCGGAATCGCTGCAAATATCAATCATTACATTCTGGGCGGCACTGTTGCAGTTCGACCAGGTCGCGCGGCTGGCATACTGGTTGATATCCACAAACTCCTTTGCCACATCAGCATCAGAAGTAATGCCGATCATCGCCCCCTGGCGCTGGCCGTAAAGAGTAAACCCTTTGGACAGGGTATAAGCCACGATCGTTAAAATATTCTTGGGAAGCCCGCCAAACACCTTAAAGAAGCGGCGGCATTCCTGTTTTTCACCGCTGTAATCGAGATATGCCACATCAGGGACAAGAACCGCATTCTTATCTTTTCCTTCCACAGCATTTTTCAGCACATCCACCGCCGCCTGCCACTCTTCCACACTCATGCAGTATCCGGTGGGATTATTGGCGATGCCGTTAAGGATGATGACAATATTTCTCTGGCGTGTCAGAATATCTTCCACTTTTTCCCTGAAAGCATCCACATTGAAATGACCGTCTTCTGTAAGGAATCGGAATGAAACAACCTTGCGATTCGGATAGTCAATCAAAGAATCATAAGCGCCCCAATGCCAGTCGGTAATCAAAACTTCATCCCCATCAGCAGAATAATTATGGATGGCATGATGAAGCGCGCCTGTACCGCCCGGAGTCGCACAGGCATTAATGTATCCGTCCGGTCGGGACTCTCCGAAGCACTGGTCAATGCAGCTTTCCAGGAACTTTTCATATCCCTGGATAGGCGCATACGCGATAATCTGCCGGGGTGTCAGCCTTGCATAGGCTTCCTTTACCACCTCAAGCTCCACTAAATTTCCGTCTTCATCAAGAATGGATCCTACAGTCCCGTTAATGACTTTATCTTTGCCGATTTTATCAGCCAAAGCCACGGCCCTGTTATTTGCCGCAAAAATGTTGTCCTGCGCGCTTTTCCCCCGCACCTGCGGTGCTGCTACACTAAACATACGATCTACCCCTTCCAAACTGCTCATCGCTGTTACGCTACGACTTTCATATGTTAAAGATACAAATTTATTTTACCATCATGGAAAATACGCTGCAATAAATAAGACTGTACATAAGGAATTTTATTCTCCTTACCACCCATAATTGAAATGAACGGAACGGATACTCTGACGAAAGCCTCCGTCATTGTTTCATAAACGGACAAATCAATTATTTCCGGCAGATACGCTCCACTTCTTCCGCTCCGTTTCATTTTTGCCAATGAATGAGTAGAGAAATAAGGAAAGCAAGGGCAAGCATTCCCGAAAAAAGACTGAGTGTCGCGCTGTAACTGCCGGTCGCCTCTTTCATGAGTGCCAATATGACCGGTCCTGCTATCCCCGCAATCCCCCAGGCTGTAAGAATGCTTCCATGGATAGCCGCCAGTTGGCGGACACCAAAAATATCGGAAAGGAAAGCGGGCATACAGGAAAATCCGCCGCCATAGCAGCTGATAACGGCAAGCACAAGAAACTGGAATACAAAGCTGTCCGTTATATCCGACAGACGATAAAATGCAAATACTTCAAAAGCAAAGAAAATCATATATGTCACACCGCGGCCGATCCAGTCAGAAACAGTAGACCAGAAAATACGCCCCCCACCATTCACGACGCCGATGATTCCTACAAAGGATGCCGCTTCCGGCGGTGCCATACCGATCACATCCTGTGCCATAGGAGATACGACGGCAAGAAGACCGATTCCGCAAGTAATATTTGTAAAGAAAATCCACCACAAAGCGTACCACTTCCATGTCCGCATCGCTTCCTTACGCGTAAGCTGCGGGCCGAGGACAGTACGCTTCTTTCCTTTCTCCATTTCCGCCTTCAATACATCTTCAAGACAGGGAACCACCTCTCCCGGACGGGGCGCCCGAAGGTAAGATGCAGAAAGCGCCATCACCGCCGCATAGACCGCGGCAAGAATAAGGAAATTCTCCGCCAGCCCTACCGTCACAGTAAGGTACTGCATGGCAGGGCCCGCAATAAGAGCGGCAAATCCAAATCCCATAATGGCCAGACCCGTAGCAAAGCCGCGATGCAGAGGAAACCACTTCACCAGCGTGGATACCGGAGTGATATACCCTGTTCCCAGTCCGATCCCCCCGATACATCCGTAAAACAGGTACAAAAGCACCGCCGACTTTACATAAACGGCAAATGCCGTCCCCACCATGGCGGAGGCGAAGAAACAGGCAGAAACCAGTCCCGACTTGCGCGGGCCAAGACGCTCCACAATACCGCCAAGAAATCCTGCGGAAAGCCCAAGAAATAAGATGGCAATAGAAAACGCCCACGTAGTTTCCGAAAGAGATAATCCCATTCCCGCCATGACGGGCTTCGTGAGAACGCTCCAGGCATATACACTGCCGATGCAGATATGAATGCCTGCCGCCGCAAGCGCAATAAGCCAACGATTCCTTTTCATATAATCCCCTCCATTACTAGCTGAATGAAGGGAAACCAATAAGCGCAAAACCGCCTGAGTAGGTTTCCCTGCCCAGACGGTCGGCTTGTTTTCGAAATAGGAAGTTCACGTGGTCAATTCCACAGAATCCGTCAGTTCTTCCTATCCTTTAGATTGTGCAGTCATCGTATCATGAAAAATTCTTTCCGTCAACAGAGGATTTTCCCCATCCCCCATACCATGTATATAATATACAATGCTTCAAAAAATACACATATATACCGCACATTGATCTTGCTAAAAACCCATCTCCCCAGGGGAAGAAACTCTTTTATTATTTAGCATCATTTAGAACGATAAGCGATAAGATAATATCCAGTTAAATGGTAAATCCCAATTTTCATTTTCATTAATGCAATTATGGCGATTAAGCAGATTATACATACTTAGTGTAATATCCTGACTCTTATTCGGTGCATAATTGAACACCGCATTCAGAATGGAACGGTTAGGAATTGCGTGATCCCATTTTTTCCCTTTTTTAGCTATAGTTCCATCATTTGTATAATAGGAGTCCTCCCTATCTGCAGTCAGGAAATAATTGATACCCGCATTGAACTTTCCCCTGCCATAATGAATACCCGCATTAAACTGCGTTTTAGCTGCTTCCTGCCGCCACTTATCTCCATCCTTGATTTGTGGATTTGAAAGAGAAGCGCCTAAATTGAACTGCCAATTATCATTTACGACATGAATATATTCCGCCTCCAATCCGGTGTTGCGGAACTCCCCTCCATTAACCTGCACACTAATATCTTTAGACCCACCTGGTATTAAGTCGCTTTCCCTGACCCACTCAAACTTATCCTTCACTCTCATATGGAATATATCCAATTTCAGGCTATCCTTACCGCTGATGTATTTGCTGCCAAACTCATATGTCCATCCTGTCTGCGGTCGGATATGCCAATTGATCAATTTGGGCGAATAATACTTGGAATTAATAGCAGGCATGTCAAAGGATTTTCCGACATTGGAATACAGACTCCAAATATCACTTAATTTATATAGGAATTGGATTTGCGGCAAGAATACATTGTGTGTGTCATCCCAACCATTCCCACGAACAAACTCACCGCGAACACCGAAAACTCCCGTCAATCGGTCTGTAAAATCATGGCTGTATGATCCGTATACACTATAATTTCTTCTTCCAATCCGGTTATCCGTATTTTCCAGTTCCTTATAGTGGTCATAATGATAGGTCACTCCGGCGATTAAATTATCTCTTCCCCTATTGAAATGCCAATTTTTCTGATTGTCAAAAGTAATCCCATATACATTATAATTGGTTCCCCGGGACGTCCCCTTAACATTTTGTTTCTTGTCATATTTTACATATGTTGAATCTATCCTCCTATTATTAAAGGCAAGGATTGATTTAACTCCTGCATCTTTATCATCATAAACCAAATTCAGATTATTTCTCTGTGTATCATACTCATATTTCCCTGTTCCGGAAGTTCTGATATTTCCTGTACGCACGCCATTCTTTACTTCCATAGCGAAACGATTCTTCTGCGCGGATACGCGTGACCAGTCTAAACTCAGTTTATCCGTCAAATTAACTGATCCATAAAAACTATCTTTATGTCCTTTCCCATTCTTCCATGCATAAGTAGATTTTTTGAAAATACGATTAGCTTCATTAAATTCATTATAATAATCTTTATCATAGAAGAAATTAAAACATTCTCCTTGTACACCAAAATGAAAACCGTCATGATAATTGCCGACAGTCCCACCAATCGTCACTTTAGGTTCTCCATTTCGTTTTGTAATAATATTAACAACGCCACCCATCGCTTCCGCGCCGTACAATACGGAATTTGCGCCTTTAATGACTTCAATTTTTTCAATAGCATCCTTCGGTATACCTTCCGTAGAACTGTAATTCATGATATTGATTGGTGCACCATTGACAAGCACTAATGTCCCCTTATCCATACCTCTGATATAAAAGCGGCTTTGTGCTCCACCTAAATCTTCGCCACTGTTAGAATAGGAATAACTGTCAACGCCTACAGTCTGTTCCAAGGCATCAAAGACACTGGTGTATCCTTTATCTTTTATATCTTTCGCACTAATGACCGTAGTGGTAGCAGGAACCTTTAAATCAACCGTTTCCATCCTTTGCGCCGTAACAACCACAGGATTCAGCGTGTAAACCTGATCTGCTGCCGCAGCTCCATTCCAGCCCGCCAGTGACAGCAGTACTGCCCCTGCCAGTAATTGATTTTTCTTCATCATCATTCCTCCTCTGATAATATTTTTTCCCGTACTGCTAAATGATTTGCCGCACCCCATCCTTTCGCGTCAACTAATACATATAAAAACAATGTATCTATCATCAGCAGAAGGAAGCTGTCCGATGTTTCGCCTATCCTGCATGATGAAAAGCAATAAAAAAGCAATGATCGTACCACAAAAAAATTCCTTTGTGAAATCCTCATTGCCCCTGTAGGTAATATAAATACTCCGCTTATTATTATTTTATGCGAACCATTTATATTATTTACTTTACATAATCATATGTCAATCATAAAAAATATTTTCTTCATAACAGACTTATTCCTCAAAAAGAAAAGCCATGCACACGTACAGCTTTCTCAATTTCCAAATCAGAATTTATATTCCACTCCTGCCAGGAAGTTGCGTCCTAAGTTGTAGAACGTGGAGGAAGACGAAGAAATGATGTCATGCCGGTTGAACAGGTTATCAATATTCAGGAAGAAACGGGCATTTTCATTTGCCTGATAGGAAAAGTTCAGGTCAGTGAAGAACTGGCTCTTGAAAGATTTGTACGGCGTGTAGTCACGAATACGTTTCCCCAGATAAGCAAACTCAAAAGCGCTTGTTAGCTTGCCGGTCCTGTAAACGATACCGCCGTTCCACTGCACCTTGCCGTAATAATCATGCCAGTCCCCTGTTGTACCGCCGGCCTTCCTTTCCTGCTTCTCCGGATGCCCGAAAGTCAGTCCCGTGTGGTAGGACAGGTTTTCATTTTCATTTCTCGTCCATTCGAGTTCAATACCGGTATTTCTTACATCTTCATTGGCATATTTGATATCTCCCACTACACCTGCGCCGACTTTTGCTTCCAGGCTGTCCTTGATTTTGTAGTGGAATGCGGCCAGGCGCCAGGATGACTTGCCTATATTTTTCTTTGCGCCGATTTCATAGTGGGTTCCTGTCTGAGGACGAAGTCCCGGAGAGGCGATGACATTGCCGCCGCCATAAAGCTGTTTGAAAGTCGGCATCATGAATGACTTTCCCGCCTTGGCATAAATCATGGTATCTTCACTCAGATCATGCATAAGAACCAGTTCGGGCGTAAATTTGTCATACCTATTTCCTGCATCATCTTTTGCAACCCAGGTCTGGCGAAGATTCAGGTTCGCCCTTGTCGCCCCGGTGAAATCGTATTCCAGCTGTCCATAAAGAGAGTACATATTGCGCGCATAGTGATAAGTATTTCCATCGACAACGTCCGCCATGTCCCTGCGGAAATCACCGCCGATAAGGACGGAACCCTTATCAAAATGCCAGCGGTTGGACAAATTGAACCCAATGGTCTCATCATTATTTTCTGTCTTTGTGAAAATCCGCTTGTCGGGGTCATATCTTCCCCTTTTCGCGTAAGGCGCTACTTCCGTTTTGCTCTTACCGGTGGACATCTCTCTCTTATGATAGTAAAAATCCGCTTTCAGGTCATCCTTATCATAATGAAGCCCCGCCACGTTTTCGCGGGTCTTGTAAATCATATCCTGGCCGGGCTGCCCTTTATTCTTTCCGTTGCGTCCGTCATAACGGTATACATAGTGGCTGTTGTTCTCCGAGTACGCATGGGTAAAATAAAGACCATCAGTGATATTGTAACGCCAGTCTACATAATTATGCTCAGCACGGATGATATTGTAATACATCCCTGCCGGACGGCCGCCGTCAGGATGGGAAATATGATCTACTTTCCCCATGTGGTCATAGGAATAAGTAATCCCGAATTTATCCCCTGCCTGCGCGCTGACTGCATAGTTCTGCTGTCCATAGTTGCCAAAGCCCGCTTTTACCTTGGTATCCCTTGTCCCTTTGGTGATGATATTAATAACACCACCGCTGGCTTCTGAACCATAAAGAACCGCACCGCCTCCGCGGACAATTTCTACTTTTTCCACGGAATCGGAAGCAATATCCTGAAGACTGTACATGCCGCTCTGATTCATCGGAACACCGTTCACAAGAACGAGCGTACCTTTTTCAACGCCGCGGATGACCGCCTTTGCCGTCATTGTCCCCTGGGAGAGACCGCGGGGCCCCTGGCTGCTGGTAATAATACCTGTGGAGAACTTGAGTGCTTCCTGCATATTGGCGGCTCCGGTTTCACGAATCTGTTTATCCGTGATAATCTCCACCGCTGCCGGCGTTTTTAATTCTTTCGTATCTGTACGTTCCGCCGTGACAATGACGGGATCCAAGGTATAGATCTCCGCCGCATCTGCTGCACTCCATCCTGCCAGCACAAGCAATAAAGCCCCTGCCAGCGCCGTGTTCTTTTTCTTCATACTTTTCCTCCTCCAGCTGCGAAAAGCCGATTTTCCCAAACAGCTTCCCCTAACCAATAAATGAAATTCTATATCATTGATTTCCGGCAAGGCTTTCCGATGTTTCGCCTGCGGAAATGAAATGAACGAAAAAACAAGAGCCTCTCACGTGTCCGATTTGTGAATCTGTCCTCTTAAAACGTTTTTCCCCCTGTCGGCGCATTAATTCTTTTACAGGAAGATTTCTTATATTATCTGCATATTCATAATAATTTGTCAATAAACCAGTTATGTATTCTTCGGAAATTATCATCATACTGTCTTAAAATCCTTTTATTTCTCTTACCATTCGTAAAAATATATTCATTTACCTGTAAAACAATCAAATTCCACTCCGGAAATACATCTGTAAACCAATTTTACTCACACAAAAACCGGCTCTTTATAAAGCCGGCTTTCACATTTCCATAACATTTAGGCAAAAAGTTCATCAGGCAGGACTTTATTCTTTCCTTCTTCAATGGTAAAGATAGAAGCGAGAAGTTTTTTCGTATACGGGTCTTTTGCCAGTGTCAGATCACGAATCGTTTCTACCACTTTCCCTTTCTGCATGACTATGATTTTGTCACAGAATGTATTGGCAAGGGCGAGATCATGACAGATAAAAAGATAGGCTACCTGTCTTTCCCGCTGAAGCCGGGTAAGGAGTTCGATCACGGTTTTCTGTACGGACATATCCAGTGCCGAGGTCGCTTCATCACAAATGATGATTTCCGGTTCCAGTACCAAAGCTCTTGCAATGGCGATACGCTGCCGCTGTCCGCCTGACATATTATTGGCATAACGGTCGGAAAATTCTTCCGGAAGTTCTACCAGCCGCAGCATTTCCCTTGCTTTCGCATCAACTTCACTGTTCTTTATCATGCCGAAGTTTTTCAGCGGTTCGCATATAATATCGCGGACACGCATTTTCGGATTGAACGCGGTAGAAGGATCCTGGAAAACCATTTGTATTTTCTTACGATGCTGCCGGAGTGCTTCCCCCTTTAAACGAGTAATATCCTCTCCGTGGAAAATAATCTTCCCTGCAGAAATATCGTATAGACGGGTCAGCATCTTAGCCACGGTAGACTTGCCCGAGCCTGATTCCCCTACGATACCGACTGTCTCAGCCTTATGCACAATGATATCCACACAGTCGCAGGCTTTGAGAACTTTTCCTCTGCCCAAGTCAAAATTCTTGCAGATATTGTCTATATGAAGTATTTCTTCTCCGCCTTTCATGCTGTTGTCTTACCTCCTAAGCTGGGAACCGCCGCCAGAAGCATTTTTACATAATCGGTTTTTGGATGGTAAATAACTTCTTCCGCTTTCCCGTATTCTACCACTTCGCCATTTTTCATCACCATGATATTATCCGCCATATAAGCGGCGACACCCATATTGTGGGTAACGATGATAATGGCAATGTTCATATTTTTACGCACTTCCATCATTTCTTTAACAATGGTCGCCTGTGTCGTCACATCAAGAGCCGATGTCGGCTCATCAGCCAGGAGCAGTTTCGGATGGAATGACATGGCCATGGCTATACCGACACGCTGCCGCATGCCGCCGGATAATTCATAGGTATAACTTTTCAAAACCTGTTCCGGATCGGGAAGCCTGACCATTTCCAGCATAGAGATCATCCGATCATGGGCTTCTTTTTCATCAGTCAGCCCGTGAACCGCCAGAAAGTCCCGATACTGCCTTCCGATCGTATGGATGGGATTCATCATGGCACCGCTGTCCTGGAAAATCATAGACACGTCCGTGCCGCAAAGGCTTCTATGCATTTCCGCTGTCTGCATCTGCGTATCCTCTCCATTGAGAATGACCTGTCCTTCAGCAATATGCCCCCCTCCAGGAAGGACATGCTGGATGGCACGGATAACCGTAGTTTTCCCTGACCCTGACTCTCCTACGATAGCCAGAACCTGCCCCGCATCCAAATCGAAAGATACATGGCGGACCACAGGGTCACCTTTTCCATAGGCGATTCCTAAATCTCTTACCTGTAATAGCATGGGAATATCTCCTCATAATAAATTCAATTGAAATGGAAACAGAAATTCGATACAGCATGGCAACGGCCGGACAAAAACGGTCTGTACCGAATTTCCATCCCCATTTCAGAGGAAGGAAAGCCGCTTCTCCGCTGCCGGATATATGACAGTGGAGAAAAGGCATATTTCACTATAGAAATTACTTAGCCGGAGTAATGTCCTTAGTTACCCAGTAGTAGTCACACGGATAAATATTGGCATTCTGGACAGACTTGTTGCTGACCATATTGGTCTGCGGATAGCCGAAGATCAAAGTAGCAGCGTCATCCTGGACAATTTTTTCCATTTTAATGATGATATCTCTGCGCTTAGCCGGATCAAATTCAGATGCCAGCTGATCAGACAACGCATCATATTCAGGGTTGCTGTATCCGGAACCGTTCTGCGGGTTGCTGCCGTCTACATTGGTCTTCCAGTACTGGTTGACGAATACTTCCGGATCCCCTGCCTGTTCGGTCAGGATATTGGAAATCAGGAGGTCATACTCCCCGCGGACACCGATGCCATCCAGTACGTTATAGTCTACATTCTTCAGGTTGATCTTGATGCCGACTTTCTTCGCATCCGATTGGGTAGCTTCCGCATACAGCGGAAGTTCCGCACGGCCGGAGTAGAAAATGAAATCCAGCTCCAGATTCTTGCCGTCCTTATCTACAAAGCCGTCTCCGTCGCTGTCTTTCCATCCTGCTTCTTCCAGCAACTTCTTGGCGCTTTCCACATTGTATTTATCCGGATACGCCTTCATCAATCCGTCGAAGTCATAATCCAGGGATGGCGGAAGCATCGGACCACCGGCAATAAAGGTATCTTTCAGCAGCACCTTGGCATAGGTTTCACGATCCAAAGAGCGAAGCAGCGCCTGACGGACTCTCTTATCCGCCAGCGGTTTTCCTTCCTTGACATTCATACGGGCAAGAACATCGCGGATAGAAGAAATGGAACTGATATTGAATTTATTCTTATCCTGGAACAGTGCCAAGTCGCCGGCGGCCACATTGACCGCTATATCGATTTCGCCTTTCTGGAGTGCCATGGCACGGGTATTCGGATCATCAATAGTATTGACAACCAGGTGCTTGAACGGAACAGCCGCATAATAATTCGGGTTCGCATCCAATTCACATTTTGCCTTGGAGAACGATTTAACCATGTAAGGGCCGGTACCGATTGGCCCCTGCTTAGCAAAGTCTACTTTTCCATCGGAATCGACATCAACAATAATGAAGAGCGGATCCCCCAGCATGCCCGGAAGAGTAGCTATCGGTTTTTTCGTATAAATAGTAACATTCTGTCCATCAGCAGTGATATGATCCAGTTCAAACATGGCTTTTGCGCGGGGAGACTTTGCGAAGGTACGTTCGATGGATTTTTTGACCGCTTCGCCGGTTACCGGTGTACCGTTGGAAAACTTGATATCTTTGATTTTGAAAGTCCAGGACATCTTATCATCAGATACCTTCCAGCTTTCAGCAATCCACGGTTCCGCATTCATTTTGGAATCAAAATGGACAAGGCATTCACCGATGCCGTAGCGCATAACCTGCCAGCCAAAATAATTGTCGGTCGGTTCCAGGCTGTCTGCAAAGTTGGTAATACCTACGGTCAAAGTGTCTTTCGGTCCTTTGGAGGCAGACTTGTCTCCGCCGCCGCAGCCGGCAAACGCGACTGTCATAAGAGCTGCTGCTGCCAATGCGGCGCCTTTCTTGTAAATAGATTTCATGGATCTAACGCTTCCTTTCTTAAAACAAAATATAAATTAGGCAAAACCTGTTACATATGCAGAACGGCGGCAAAAGCCATCCCTTCTGATAGGAACCATATTGATCAGTCCTGGCGCGGATCCAGGACATCCCGGAGAGAATCTCCCCACAGATTGAAAACGACAACGGTTATAAAATAGCAAGCCCCGGGAAAATCATCAGCCATGGAGCGGTCTGCAGCTGCTGGCGTCCTTCATTCAGCATAAGGCCCCACTTCCGGCGCCGGAGGCTGGCTGCCGAACCCAAGGAAAGATAATCCCGCCAATTCCATCATCATAGCACCGATATCTGCCGCCGCAGTGATGACCATCAGGGGCAGAATGTTGGGCAAAATGTGCGTCCAAAGAATGTGCGGCGCAGAGCCTCCGCTTACAATAGCAGCATCGACGAAATCACGCTTCTTAATTTTCAGGACCATACTTCTTGAAAGACGGGCATACTTCGTCCATGTCACACAAAGCATGGCAATCATGGCATTCACAAGACTGCCTCCCAGAATACCGGCAATAGCGATGGCAAGAATAACGCCGGGGAAAGAAATCATCATATCCGCAAACCGCATGATGACCGTATCCACAATACCGCCAAAATATCCGGCAATGACCCCCAGGAATGTACCTACCACAAAAATAAGGAATACCAGGAAAAGTACGCTCGTCAGGGAATAGCTGGCCCCATACAGGATACGGGACAGTACGTCACGTCCCAGCTTGTCCGTCCCAAAAAGATGCGCTGCAGACGGAGCCGCGTTGGCATCCCGCATGACCGCTTCCAGCGGATTATAAGGAGCTATCACCGGGGCCAGAACCGTAATCAGTATCAAGAGAAGCACCAGCAAAGAAGTAATGCGAAAGGCCTTATTTTCTTTAAATCCTTTAATCAGGTTTTCCATTGGACTATTGACCTGCCTTTCTCAATCTGGGATCCAGGTGGTTGTAGGACAGATCCACCACCAAATTAATGACCATGTACATGAAAGCAATCCAAAGGACAACCGCCTGCACGGTTTGGAAATCACGGTATGTAATGGCCTGTACCACCATGAAGCCAAGCCCCGGCCAGGAAAATACAATTTCTACCACGGCCGCACCGCCCAGAAGAGAACCGAAAGCGAGCCCCAAAAGCGTTATCAGAGGAAGAAGCGCATTGGGAAGAACTTCCTTCCATAAGATGTGAGACTCAGAAAATCCTCTTGCCCGCGCGCCCATGACATAGTCCTGCCGCAGTTCTTCCAGCACAGTCGCGCGAACCTGCCTCGTATACTTCGATGCCATGACTACGCCGAGCGTCACCATGGGAAGAATCAGATTTTCCACAGAAACATCGCCGCCAACGATAGGAAATAGATTCAGCTTTAAAGCAAAAATCCACAGAAGCATAAGCCCCATCCAAAAATTAGGTACAGATACCCCCGCAAAAGTAAAGCCACGGATGATGTAATCGGCCCAGGTATTCTGCTTAACTGCCGTATATATTCCCAGTGGAATGGCAAACAAAAGCATAAAAACGGAAGAAGCAAGCGCAAGAATAACCGTAGCAGGCAAAGCTTCCAGAACCGCATCCAACACGGGCTTCTTCATCATAAATGAAAATCCGAAGTTTCCGTGAAGCACCCGTCCGAGCCAGCTCAGATACTGCATGAGGAACGGCTGATCCAGTCCCAGTTCATGGCGAAGCGCATCAATTTCCACCTGGCTGACCACGATATCTTCATTCCCCGCGATCATCTGGCGGACAGGATCTCCCGGTGCCAGCATAACCAGGCAAAATGTAATAAAACTGATTCCCAAAAGGACGAGAACCATCTGCCCAAGACGCATAGCAATTTGTTTGTTTGTCACACCTATCATCTCCACGTTGGCAAAATAAAAGCACGAATCGGGGAATCATTGATTCATGCCAAAACAAGGTAATTCAAATACCCTGATATTTTCCTTTAAGCTGTACCCCTGATTTGCTCCCCAAAGCGACATTGATACTTTACACACTTTTTGATATACACATTATATCACAATATATTAACATTGCAATAAAAATCCATAAATGTTTGCCGAACCTGCAGCTTACAGCCTATCCGATACATATCATTTGCCCATAGCATATATACCCCTATATGTATGCTAAATTATATTTTAGCCTTACTTAATCCATAAAATATTTTTTATCTGTGTACAAGCAGAAAATTCCCTGCAGATGCAGACTCATTCCCTTGTCTGCCCTTACGCATATTGAGTTCGATCTTTATATTTCTTATAATGAAATGAAAAAGGATTTAATGTAAACAGGAAATGCATAGGAGGAACCATGGATCTGGATAAAATTTGCCGGGCTTTTAAAAGAAACCGATTCGACTGCACCATTTTCGAAACGGCATCAGCTACAAGCTAAATATTCTTTTACGGTTTGAGTCATTACGGCGAGCGAGTATCCTCAGCCGCACTACGTGCGCCAGCTCCTTATGGATAAGGAGCCCCGCTGCATTCCATTTTCCTTTTTTAAGTATTTAATGGGAACCGGTATTTAGGAAAGAGCTCTAACGGTAAGAATAGGGATTGGGTAAGCCTCCTTGTTTATAAGGAGGTGGCCGGCGAAGCCGGACGGAGGATACTGGCTTGAGGGAGTGACGCGAAAGGTCAGAATGACGATTTGGGGAAAGCACGTCACTCTAACAATGGGGAACGGAAAATGTCATAATGAGGGAAACGTTAATCGTCATCCTGAACGAATGCGAAGGATCTATTACCGTGGTGAGGAAGGCAATATGAAGATAAAAGCCATCAGCTGTGAGCTGTCAGCTGCAAGCTAAATATTCTTTTACGGTTTGAGTCATTACGGCAAGCGAGTATCCTCAATCGCACTGCGTGCGCCAGCTCCTTATGGATAAGGAGCCCCGCTGCATTCCATTTTCCTTTTTAAGGTATTTAATGCGAACCGGCATTTAGGAAAGAGTTCCAACGGTAAGAATAGGGATTGGGTAAGCCTCCTTGTTTATAAGGAGGTGGCCGGCGAAGCCGGACGGAGGATACTGGCTTGAGGGGATGACACGAAAGGTCAGAATGACGATTTTGGGAAAGCACGTCACTAACAATGGGGAACGGAAGGCGTCATAATGAGGGAAACGTTAATCGTCATCCTGAACGAATGTGAAGGATCTATTACCGTGGTGAGGAAGGCGGTATGAAGATAAAAGCCATCAGCTGTGAGCTGTCGGCTACAAGCTAACTATTCTTTTACGATTTAAATCATTACGACAAGCGAGTATCCTCAATCGCACTGCGTGCGCCAGCAGCTTCTTCTGACGGCCGAATCCATGATCCCCGTATAAGACGATAAAGTATCACTATAACGCCAGCGAAGGATCTATTACCGTGGTGAGGATACTGTAAAGCATGACTTAATCAAAATCATTTTATTAAAAGCACAAAAAAGCTTCTCACATTTAGGATATACTCCATGTTCTGCGAGAAGCTTTTCACATTTCATGCATTCCCCTGTCAGGCACTTCCGACCGGCTGCGCCGGACAGCAGAGAGAAATCAAAAACATGAGCCGCAATGCGCTGTCAGTTCATCCGATATTGGAAATTATTTCTTTTTTCCGCCGAGATAGGCCGCCATGACGTCGGGGTTCCCCGCCACTTCCGCAGCCGGTCCTTCCATAACGATTTTTCCCGTTTCCATGACATAAGCATAGTCGGCAATCTGCAGCGCTTTTCGTGCATTCTGTTCTACAAGAAGAACCGTTGTCCCCATTTTATTGATATCCTTGATGACATCAAAAATCTGCTGGACGACAAGAGGCGCCAGCCCCATGGATGGTTCATCAAGAAGCATGAGCTGCGGTCTTGCCATCATGGCACGGGCAATGGCGAGCATCTGCTGTTCTCCGCCGGAAAGGGTGCCGCCAAATTGGTTTTCCCTTTCCAGCAGCCGGGGAAAACGCTGGAACACTTTCACCATATCTTCCCTGATTTCCGCCTTGTCCTTTCTCTGGTATGCACCGAGTTCCAGATTTTCACGGACGGTCATGTTCTGAAGGATCTGCCGCCCTTCCGGCACAAGGACTACACCGGCATTTACGATATGGAACGACTTTTGTCCCGTGATGGATTTATCTTTGAAACGGATCTCCCCTTCCGAGGGTTTCATGAGCCCCATGATGGTTTTCATCGTGGTGGACTTTCCCGCGCCGTTCGCTCCGATAAGGGTCACGATTTTCCCTTCAGGAACAGAGAGGCTGATGCCTTTCAGCGCCGTGATATTTCCATAGCCGGCGACAATATTCTTAAGCGTAAGCAGCATCATTCGTCCTCCTTTCCGAGATAAGCCTCAATAACGGCAGGATTATTCTGTACTTCTTCGGGAACGCCTTCTGCCAGTTTTTCGCCGAAGTTGACGACAATCAGGCGGTCGCAGAGAGTCATCACAAGGTGCATATCATGCTCAATCAAAATAATGGTCGTTTTATAGGTTTCACGAATTCCACGGATGAGCTCCGTAAGAGCTACTGTTTCGCTGTCATTCATTCCTGCTGCCGGTTCATCCAGGAGGATAAGTTTCGGATGGGCGGCAAGAGCACGCGCGATTTCCAGCTTTCTCTGCTTGCCGTAGGGCAGTTCCGTGGCAGGGCGGCCCGTATCCTGTTCCAGCCCCACAAAGCGGAGCAGTTCCATCGCTTCCTTCCGCGCTTCTTTTTCTTCTTTCTTCTGTGCACCTGTATGGAGGATACTGGCAAGAAAGCCTGCTTTTAAATGGTCATGCTGTCCGACAAGAATATTCTCCAGTACTGTCATCCCCGTGAAAAGACGGATATTCTGGAACGTACGGGCGATACCCCCATTGATAATCTGATAGGGTTTCTTCCCGCTGATCGACTGTCCGTCAAAAAGGATATTCCCTTCAGAAACCGGATACACGCCTGTGATCAGGTTGAAAATCGTTGTTTTACCGGCGCCGTTCGGCCCGATGACACCGAATATTTCCCCTTTCTCCACTTGGAAGGACATATTCGATACCGCCGTAAGACCGCCGAAACGCTTCACCACATTCTGCATTTCAAGAAGCATCACTTTTCTCCTCCTTCCACGGGAACGGCTTTCTTTTTGCTGAAAAGCGAACCGATCCACTTCACCGCGTCATAAGAAAGAATACCATCCGGACGGAAAGCCATGAGTGCCACAAGCATCACGCCGTAGATGATATCCCTGTATTCCGCCAGGGAACGGAGCGATTCGGGAACGATAGTAAGCACTGCCGCGCCGAGGACAGGCCCCCACATGACATTGCTGCCGCCGAAAACTGTGTAGAGAAGCATATCCACCACACGGTGCCACGAGAAATCCGTGGGACTGATAAAGAATGTGACATGAGCGTACAAAGCGCCCGCTACTCCCGCAAAAAACGCGCTGAAGAGAAATCCCATCATTTTGTAATACACTACATTGATTCCCGACAGAGAAGCAGCGTACTCATCGGCCTTCACGGCTGCCATGGCGCGGCCGATGCGGGAATGTTCCAGCCGGTACCAGAAGGAAATAATCAGCACCGTCAAAACCAGCAGCACCAGACACACAAGAAGCTGTCCGCCCGTCTGTGAATCTATTTCCAAAGCATCCAGGAGCCCCCAGTCGCTTGCATAATCGGAAAGTACACTTCCCATGGAAGGAATCCCCGAATAGCCGAGTGCGCCGTGAGTAATTTCCAGATTCAAGGCGATGACTCGGACCACTTCACCGAACCCCAGCGTGGCAATCGCCAGATACAGCCCGCGGAGACGGATCGTCGGCAGTCCGATAACCAGAGCCACAAGAACCGCCATGACACCGCCAAGGAAAATCCCTACGGGCATAGGTACGTGGTACTGCGCTGTCAGAATGGCGGACGTATACGCACCGAAACTCATCAGCCCGGCATTTCCCAAAGAAAGGATGCCCGTGCAGAGCGTCATGTAAATCGTCATAGCAAGGATAATATTGATGCAGACAAAGGTGAGAACCTGCAGAAAATATCCATTCAGCAAATCTTCCATTACGGCCTTCCTCCCTTCCCCGCTTTCGCAAAAAGTCCTTCCGGACGAATGAACAGAATCAAAATGATAAGACCGAAGGCTACAGCATCGCGATAAGAAGAAGTCCCGTAAGCCACGCTGAATACTTCGGCGATGCCGAGAATAAATCCGCCTGCCATGGCTCCTTCCACATTGCCGAGACCGCCCATGATAAGCACCGCCAACCCTTTCAGCCCCATTGACGTCCCCATCGTCGGTTCGATCGCGTTGAAAGAAAGTCCGATCAGTACGCCTGCCGCTGCACCGAGGGCAGAAGCCAGCATCACCGTCAACGTAATGATACGGCCCGTATTGATTCCAAGAAGACCGGCCGTCTCCGCATTTTCCGAAGTCGCCCGGATCGCCTTGCCCACCTTCGTCCGGTTCAGCATGACTGTGAGAAGAACCATGAGCACCACTGCCGTCCCCAAGCTGATAATCTGAATACCGGAAATTTTAAAGACTCCCATATCCATCAGTTCATTGCCGAACGCAGACGGGAACGAACGGGTCTGCGGCCCCCAGACCATAAGCGCCACACTTTCAAGAAATGTGGATACGCCGATCGTACTGATAAGCGGCGCCAGATGCGTCGCCTTATGCTTACGAAGCGGACGGAGCGCCAGCAGCTCCAGCCCGTACCCCAAAACCGCGCCCCCGATCATGGCGCCGGCCAATGCAGGGAAAACATTCATTCCCGCTTCCGTTACCAGAAGCAGGCCGATATAAGCGCCTATCATGAAAATTCCGCCATGCGCCATATTCACGATATTCAATACCCCGAAAACCAGCGTATATCCGATAGCAATAACCGCATAAGCGCTTCCCAGCGTTAAACCGTTGACAAGCTGTTGAAAAAACACGATAACTTTCCCCCTTCTTGAGAAATATTTCTTTGCCCAAACCTCAGACAAAACTTTGCAAAAACCATAAAAGGACTAAAAACCGCCCCTGCCGCACGGCAGGACACCGATGCAGCAGGGGCGGAAATCTCCGCGGTACCACCCTGTATTTGTCACTCTAAGGAAAAAGAGGCAGAATTTCCCGATAACAGAAAAGCCCCCACCTTCATTGCTGAAGATAGGGGCGAACAGTCGCGGTACCACCCTACATTATACTCTTAATCCTTCCTCCGTAACGTGGATAAACGCCATTTTTTACTTATTTCAAAAATGGAGCTCTCAGGCGATAAAAAATAACGGAATGTACCGGCTTGCACCCTCCGCCGGCTCTCTGTGCCATGGACCGCCATCTTTCCTGTCCTGATCATTGCCTGTATCCCCTTAACGCGGGTAACGCCGATGATTACTTTTCATCCTCGGAACTCCCGGGCGAGCAGGCATCTGCTTTCGTATCGGTTCCCACCACTCCCGACTCTCTATGACGAACCTGTCAGATACGTTTCCCGTTCACAGTCCTTGGTTTTTGTTTGTGATGTCAATTATATGCTGAAATATTTCCACTGTCAAGGGAAATATAAAACATCTTTTACTGATTGAATGTTAAGCACAGAACTTTCTATTTCATCATTTTGCATCACAAAACAGTATGGCTCCAAAATAGCTCTTAACCGTTATTGCTTTCCTTTTCCTTGCGGATGACATCATGAGCGCCGCCCTCCACGATGGAAGTCGCGGAAACCAGCGTAAGCTTCGCTTTTTTCTGGAGCTCGGCAATCGTGAGCGCGCCGCAGTTGCACATCGTAGCCCTCACCTTGCTGCAGGTTTTAGCCACATTTTCCTTGAGCGATCCTGCATAAGGAACATAAGAATCCACGCCTTCCTCAAACTGGAGCTTCTTATCTCCGCCCAAATCATATCTGGCCCAGTTACGCGCACGGTTTGAACCTTCTCCCCAGTATTCCTTCACCACTGTACCGCCCACCGTACGTTTCTGCGTAGGAGACTCATCGAAGCGGGCAAAATAACGGCCCAGCATGACAAAATCGGCTCCCATCGCCAGCGCCAGCGTGATGTGATGATCATAGACAATGCCGCCGTCAGAGCAGACCGGCACATACACACCCGTCCGTTCATAGTATTCATCCCTTGCCTGGCAGACTTCAATTAAAGATGTCGCCTGCCCGCGGCCAATCCCCTTTGTTTCACGGGTAATACAGATGGAACCGCCGCCAATGCCGACCTTTACGAAATCGGCGCCCGCCTCCGCAAGGAACAGGAATCCTTCGCGATCCACCACATTGCCCGCGCCGACCTTCACACTGTCGCCGTACTTTTCGCGGATCCATTGAATGGTCATCTTCTGCCATTCGGAAAACCCTTCCGAAGAATCAATACAGAGCACGTCCGCCCCCGCATTGACAAGGAGCGGCACACGCTGCTCATAGTCGCGGGAATTGATACCGGCGCCCACGATAAAACGCTTTTCCGCATCCAGCATTTCATCAGGATTTTCACGATGAGAGTCATAATCTTTGCGGAAAACAAAACCGTAAAGGCGGCCATCTTCATAAAGAACGGGAAGGGAATTAATCTTATTATCCCAGATAATATCATTGGCTTCGGAAAGTGTGATGCCGAACCCGGCAGTGACCAGCTTTTCAAGAGGCGTCATAAAATCGGCAATCTTCTCGCTGCGGTCCATACGGCTCACACGGTAATCACGGCTTGATACGATCCCCACTAATTTCCCGTTCGGTGTACCGTCCTCTGTAATCGCCACAGTGGAATGCCCCGTCTTTGCCTTCAGCGCAAGGATATCCGCCAGCGTATTCACAGGAGCCAGATTGGAATCACTGAATACGAACCCCGCCTTCTTTGCCTTCACACGAGCCACCATCGCCGCTTCGTCCTCCGGCGTCTGCGAACCGTAAATAAAAGAAACGCCGCCGTTACGCGCCAATTCTACCGCCAGCCTCTCACCGGAAACCGCCTGCATGATGGCGGACACCATGGGAATCGCCAGCTCAATAGCAGGCTCCTCTCCTTTTTTGAACTTCACCAGCGGCGTCTTAAGAGAAACATTCGCCGGAATACATTCACATGAAGAATATCCGGGAATCAGAAGATATTCATTAAAAGTATGTGACGGTTCATTGATATAAGTTGCCATCATGTCCTCCTTCGGCAAAGAAATATAAAAGCGGTTATAGATTTTTACTATTATAGCCAAAAAAGCGGGGTAAATAAAGGGGGAAACATAATTTTAATCTCCTTCTGCTTATTTTATTACGCACCGCTGATTCGTTATCTGAAAACTGTCCCCGCACAGACATCCATAACCGCAGGATCAAATTGTTTCACTTATTTTTACGCGTCACTCCGTTCCTTTAAAAATGGTTCACTTGCCTTCTTATGAACAAGTACACGCATCCATTCTAACCTTTCGTGTCACTCCCCCAAGCCAGTATCCTCCGTCCGGTTTCGCCGGCCACCTCCTTATAAACAAGGAGGCTTACCCAATCCCTATTCTTACCGTTGGAACTCTTTCCTAAATACCGGTTCGCATTAAATACTTTAAAAAGGAAAATGGAATGCAGTGGGGCTCCTTATCCATAAGGAGCTGGCGCACGCAGTGAGGCTGAGGATACTCGCTTGTCGTAATGATTTAAATCGTAAAAGAGGACATAGTCCTATGTATTTATGTATAGGTATATATCTCCACCCATGTTATATTATGGATAACAGTTGTTTTAAAAAAGCAGATGGAGGATATATGCCCATACTGAAAGTACCTAAACGATACGAACTTACAAAACGTTCCGGAAGATTCCGGCGAAATATGACCCGGCAGGAAAAACATATCTGGTATGATTACTTACGGAAGCTGCCTTTTACCATAAATCGACAGATGATTATCGGTTCTTATATTGTTGATTTCTATTGTGCAAAAGCAGGTATTGTTATCGAAATTGATGGTATACAGCACTATTGGAAAAAACAATACTTGTATGATAAAAAACGTACGGAAAAATTGGAATCTTATGGTTTGCAAGTTATTCGATTCACCAATAAAGAAATAGATACAAAGTTTGAAAGCATTTGTATTTTCATGGATAAAATATTCAATGAACACATAAAAGAATCATTCTAACCTTTCGTGTCACTTCCCCCAGCCAGCATCCTCCGTCCGGCTTCGCCGGCCACCTCCTTATAAACAAGGAGGCTTACCCAATCCCTATTCTTACCGTTGGAACTCTTTCCTAAATACCGGTCCGCATTAAATACTTTAAAAAGGAAAATGGAATGCAGCGGGGCTCCTTATCCATAAGGAGTTGGCGCACGCAGTGCGGCTGAGGATACTCGCTCGCCGTGATGACTCAAACCGCAAAAGAATATTTAAGCTTGTAGCTGACAGCTCACAGCTGATGGCTTTTATCCTCATACCGGCTTTCCTCATCACGGGTACAGATCCTTCGTGCGGTTCAGGATAACGATTAGCGTTTTCTGTCATTGTGGCGCTTTTCCCCTAATCGTCATTCAGAGCTTTGGCAAGAATACCTTGCGAGAAAAATGGAAACCAGCAATGTGTCATAAAGCGAAGAATCTATTACTCTGGTAACGTCTTACCGATTTCCTTACCACGGGTAGCAGATCCTTCACATTCGTTCAGGATGACGCTTTACCGTCTTATGCAAGAATCATGGAGTCGGCCGCCGGAAGGAGCTCGCTGGCGCACGCAGTGCGATTGAGGATACTCGTTTGTCGTAATGACTCAAATCATAAAAGAATAGTTAGCTTGCAGCTGTCAGCTCACAGCTAACGGCTATCAGCTAACAGCTAATCAAACACATACAAAAAAAGACCCCTTTCGAGGTCTTTTTCATTAGTTCTATTTCCGATAACCCAAGTATTAGAACTTGTAGTTCAGAGAAACAGTCCATGCATCATCTACATCAAGATCCTGATTATTCTTTTCGCCTTTAACATCAAATGCATATTCACCGTGGAGATAAACATTCTTCTGGAGAGTGACGTCAGCCATAGCATTCCAGAATGTTACATTGTCTGCATAAAGTCCCTTGTTCTTCTTGCTGGAAGTCAAAGTAGACAGGACATCAGTCTGAAGTCCGGTACCGCCGAAGTATACTCCAGCATCTACATCATTGTAAGCCAGGCTCAAAGAGAAAGAACCCGGTTTTTTCAAATCCATCTTGCCATAGCCGATCCCTGCATTCCAAGCCCGATTATAGTCTGAGTCAGTGCTTGTATTCTTCCAGTATTCACCGAATACACGGAAATCACCCACATTAAAGCCGAGATTAGCGCCGATCAGATTGTCATGATCTTCTCCAACAAATCTGACATAATCTACACCCAGATCTACAACATTCAGCTTGCCGTTTGCTTTTGCAAAGAACATATTTTTGTCAAGAATATTTTCGATAGGATTTGCTACTCCATCATAATCAGAAGTATTGAACTGTCCATAACCTACGGTTACACCGGCTTTACTACCGTTATAGGAAAGCTGTGCGCCGTCATAGCCTTTAGCGGATCCATAGAGCCAGCCGCCCTGGTTGCCGAAAGTAATCGGCTGACGGCCGAGTCTTACAGCGAAGTCACCAAAGTTGTGGTTAACGAAAATCTGATCAGCCTTAACTGCCGCATCTTTATCATCTTTAAAATTCATGGTTGCGCTGAAACGAGTCTGTGCATAGGTGCTGTCGTTAACAGCCGCCTTTGCAACGATACGGATACGACCATCATAGTTATCATTATTAAGAGCTTTGTCCTGATAACGCATACGAGCGTCGCCGGACCAGGAAATGTTGCCGACTTTCTTTTCCAAGTTGCTTACGCGGACACCAAGGTTAGCCAGTTCATCAGCGTATTCCCCTGCCAGTTTGTCCAGGGTTGCTTTCTGTTCTGCATTCAGCTGGTCTTCACGAGCCATCAGACGGGCAATAACCTGCGCCAGTTCATAACGGGTCATGTTTCTTTCGCCTTTGAATGTACCGTCCGGATAGCCTTCTACAACGCCCTGATCGGAGAGATCGGACACTGCCTGATAAGCCCAGTCATCAGGGGATACATCAGAGAACGGATTTGCAGCGTATGCGGATACGCCGGCGGTGAGTGCAGCTGCTGCTGCGATTGCGAGAATCTTTTTCATTATTCTTGCTCCTTCCGAAAAATAAATTGTCCCTTTGGAATGGAGTTCCGGAAGAATCTTGCACGAGTGACCGTGTTTCCTCTGCGTTTCTTCATTACCCCATAAGCAGCATAGCGGGACATGCCCCTGCTGCTTACCTGCAATTTAACACATCAGAATTTTTTTTGCAAGAACTCTGAAACTCTTCGAAAAAATCTACCTTAATTTATTTTCTCCATTTCATTAGAATAAATTAAGTATCCTCTTTTATTATTTTAATTATAAAGGACGCCAACTTTTTGTATAAGCAGATTTTATCGTATAATTACAGTTTTCTCTTCTCATGGTATATTTCTCACTGTTTTTTCATCTTCCTCCCTTTTTTCGAACGCAAGTCGGTTATAGTTTTTTTCTTTTACATGAGGCCCTTTTCCTTTATAGCACCTTAATCGTCACTCTGAATGACGCCTTACCGCATTCCTCACCACAGTAACAGATTCTTCACGTCCGCTTATGATGACGATTAACGTTTCCCTCATTATGGCAGCAGATCCTTTGCTGTTGTTTCGTATGACACCTAACGGAAATCATATGCTTCGGCTTTTAACTCACAGCTAACAGCCGATAACTAACAGCTTATAGCTTTTATCCTCTTACCGCCTTCCTCACCACGATAGCAGATCCTTCACATTCGTTCAGCCTGACGCCTTACCGTCCTATACAAGAACCATGGATTCGGCCGCCGGAAGGAGCTCGCTGGCACACGTAGTGCGATTGAGGATACTCGCTTGTCGTAATGATTTAAATCTTAAAAGAATAGTTTGCTTGTAGCTGACAGCTGACAGCTCACAGCTAACGGCTATCAGCTAACAGCTACCGGCCAACAGCTATCAGCCAGCAGCTAATCAAACACATACAAAAAAGACCCCTTTCGAGGTCTTTTTCATTACCTTTATCCCTTGAACACCAAGTATTAGAAGTTGTAGTTCAAAGACACGGTAGCAAGATCATCATAATCTACGCTGTCATCTGTCTTCACATTGAATGCATATTCACCGTGGAGGCGGATATTCTTTGCCAGAACGACATCAGCATTGGCCAGCCAGAACTTGCTGTCCACATTAAGAAGGGAGCTGGCTGGGAATGCGGTGTAAGTGCTGCCGCCGAAATAAGCGCCGGCTTCATTCCTTACATACTGGGCAGCTACTCTGAAAGTGCCCGGTTTTTTCAGGTTATAGTGTCCGAAACCGAGGCCTGCTGTCCACATTTGCGGATCACCTTTAGGTTCCGTATTCTTGTAGAAATCACCAAATATGTCAACAGCATCGGTTACTCCTACGGTGAGGCCAGCGCCCCAGATAGATTTTTTATCAGCATCAGCCGCGCCGACAGTCTTAATGTATTCCGCGTCATAGCCGATACGGCCGGTCTGTCCGTAGAGACGGGCATAAACGGTATCATCTTTTTTCTGCCCGTAGTCATTAATCCATGTATTCATACGGCCATAACCTGCTTCCAGAGTCAGTTTGCTGTCACCAATGAAAAGCTGCGCGCCGTCAAAGAAATCATCATAATACATACCGGTCTGACCAAGGGTAAGGAAGTTACGCCCTAAGTTCATGCCGACTTTATCGCCGAACTGATGATGAACAAAAAGCACATCCATCTTTGTATTCGCATCCGCATCGTCTTTGAAGTTCATATTGCTGGTGAAACGGCCACGTACATAGGTGCTGTCATTCACTTGTGCCTTGGCATTGATACGCATACGGCCATCCCATCCATCAGCTTTTCTGGAGCCGTCTGTATTGTATCCTTTTTCTTTCCAGCGCATGCGGGCATCACCGAACCAGGAAATGTTGCCGACTTTCTTTTCCAGGTTGCTTACGCGGACGCCGAGGTTAGCCAGTTCATCAGCGTATTCCCCTGCCAGTTTATCCAGGGTTGCTTTCTGTTCTGCATTCAGCTGGTCTTCACGAGCCATCAGACGGGCGATAACCTGCGCCAGTTCATAACGGGTCATGTTTCTTTCGCCTTTGAATGTACCGTCCGGATAACCTTCTACAACGCCCTGATCGGAGAGATCGGACACTGCCTGGTAGGCCCAGTCATCAGGGGATACATCAGAGAACGGATTTGCAGCGTATGCGGATACGCCTGCGGTGAGTGCTGCAACGGCAGCGATTGCGAGAATTTTTTTCATATTCTTGCTCCTCTCAAAAAAATAATGGTGTCCTCTATATTTTCAGGAAGAGAGAATAAAACTCGAGTTACCGTGTTTCCTCTGCTGCTTCTTCTATTCCTGCAAGCACAACTGAAAGGACCGCGCTTATGCTCCGCATTATTTTATCATACGTTCTATTTTTTTTCAAATTTATTCAAATTATTTTCTTAATTTCAAAATCTTTACTAAATTGTAATATCAAATCGGACAGTCACTCAGAAAAATTATATGATAGATAAAAGTCGAGCAATCTGCCCCCGAGAAAACGCTTCGGATGTGATGTTTCATACAGGCGAGTTCTCCCGTTTTAGCAAAATATCTTTCGTCGTATGTCAGGTTGTTGCGCATCTGGCCTACAGTACCGCGTTTCAACTCTTCATACAGGATAAAATGAGCCATTCCAACTTGTTTCGCCACTGGATTTTAAGAATCTTTTGTTCTATAATGCTAAACATATTCATTTAGAAAAGAGGGGTGCGCTATGAGAAAAAGCAAACTTTAACGAGTCTGATGTGCGCATTATGCCTGACAACGTCAGCATATGCAGTGAACATCGATCAGGGATCGGATCTTACTGTTGATGCCGGCAGTAGAGACCACATCATTGCCGGTAATAAACTCAAGATGAAAAACTCCCTGGTGGGTATTATGATTGGGCATGATTTGGAAATGGAAAATTCCGAAATGGGAACTTCCATAGGGGTGTACAACACAGTCAAAGGCTATAATTCTATGGCCATTGGTAATCATAATATCGCCGATGGAACCAATGCCGACAACAGTAGGAATTGGACTGCGATCGCCATTGGTTCTGTTTGTAATGCATTGAGCCATGGTAATGGCACATCCGTCGCTATGGGTGCTGAAGTAACTGCCGATGGGCAGGATGCTGTTGCTTTCGGTTATCAAGCAAAAGCAAAAGGCTATCATGCTGTTGCACTTGGCGCAGAGGCTATGGTATTTGCAAGCAGTGGTACTGCCGTTGGTAGTGAAAGTCATGTGTATGGTAATAATTCGTTAGCTATCGGAAGCACGACCACAAATGTGTTGGGGAAATACTCCATAGGTATTAATGCATGGACAGTCAAAGGTGACAACGTAATTGGCATCGGTGGCCAAACATGGGCAGATGATGCTATAGCCATCGGATCAGATTCTAACACAACAGTTAAAGGTGGTATTGCTTTAGGTAGATCGTCTGAAGCTAATATTGATAAAGGTATTCTTGGATGGGATCCGGCAACAATGAGCGTTAATCCCAGCAATTCCGGAACACGCATTTGGGAATCTACTGCCGGAGCAGTCAGTGTTGGTAACAGTCAGGATAAACGTCAGATTACTAACGTAGCTGCAGGTACCAATTTTACTGATGCCGTCAATGTAGCACAGCTTCGTTCATTGGCAGAAGTTGTTCATGGGAACAATGTCGTGAATGGTTCTATCAATGATGATGGTACTATTACGCTTGTTAAGAAAAATGGTTCTAAGGTCAATTTGGCCGGCAAGATGAAAGATAACTCTGTAAAGCCCGGAGAATATGATATCTCTACAGACAACAAAGTAACCCTGGAAGTGAAGGATAACTATTCCGGAGCTAAGTTAGGTGATGTTATTATTAAAGACGTAGCGAAAGCGTCTGATCTGAAGAAAGAACAGGATGCACGTAAGGCTGCAGACCAGAATATCATCAATACAATTGGTGCTACCAATCCCGGTAATGTAACCGATCAGTACGCTACTACTACTTATATCCAGGGCTCTACTTCTTTAACAGATGCAGATAAGAAATTAGATGCAGCTATCAAACAAAACAGGGATAGCATTACCAATATCAACAATGATATTTATAATATCCAACAGGATATCAATAACGTCCGTACAAATATCACGAATATTAATGGCAGAATGTCTAAGCTGGATAATAGAATCAATAAGGTTGGTGCGAATACAGCAGCTTTAGCAGCTCTTCATCCGTTAGATTTTGATCCTGATAGCAAGTTAGATGTAGCAGTGGGCTATGGTCATTATAAGAATGCCAATGCAACTGCTATCGGTACATTCTATCGCCCAAATGAAGATACCATGATTTCTTTAGGAGCTTCTCTCGGTGGGGGAGAAAACGCAATCAATGCTGGGGTCAGTGTTAAGATTGGTGGAGGAAACCATGTCAATGGTTCTAAGATTGCTATGGCAAAAAAGATTAAAGATCTCGAAGCTGAAGTAGGGAATCTTAGAAATGTTATCAAAGACTTGGTAACCGGTAAACCACTTGATAATTCTAAGATCAAGATCTTTCCGGATATTCCTAAGAACCATTGGGCTTATGAATACATTACCACACTGGCAGGCAATGATATCATCAAAGGATATCCTGATGGAGAATTCAAAGGAGATCGTGTCATGACGCGTTATGAATTCGGTGCAATTATTTATAAAGCGCTTCAGCTCGGATATGAAGTTCCTGACCGAATGCTTGAAGAATTTGAACCGGAAGTAGAACGTTTCCGCATTGATGTAATTTCTCAGAATAAAGATGGTCAGCCGACTATTGAACGTGTTAGAGTAGCTAAATAACCTTAGCTGAAATCACAAACTACCCATAAAGGCAGGTGACTCTAACTGGAGTGATATATACGGCAAATTCGATATATATATAAAAGCCGTATACCTGAATAGATTTCCAAGAGATCAAAGCCGGAGGTACATTGACATTTCTGAACGCATGAATTACAGTGGCTTCTAATAAGGCTGAGGACATATTAGCCTAAGGGATTATCTACCATATGGGAGCTATTTACAGACTTTATTTCACATACTCCCACAAAGTGAAAATATTACTTCTGTTGCCACCTTACCGGCTCCCCTCACCACGGAAATAGATCCTTCACATTCGTTCAGGATTGTGATTGACGTTTCCCGCATTATGACGCTCCGTCATTACATTAGTACCATATAAGTGTAGCAAAGAGAAATACAACATTTCCCCTGCTGCACTTATTTTATTGTAGTAAGGGAAGCAGCTGATCTGACACCTCGTCATTCAAAGCGGATGCAAGAATGCTGCATGAGAAAGCGGATAAGCAGAACAATGAAACCGAGTGAAGAATCTATTCCCCTGATAACATCTTACCGTCTTCCTCGCCACCGCAGCAGATTCTTTCGGACACTTTTGTCCTACTCCCTTCAAATTTATGCATGCAAAAAGGACTCACATCTCTGCAAGTCCTTTTCCTTTATCAGCAGCTTCCTATCCCGCCTCTGCGTAGCCGTTTCACTATCTTTTGCGCGTCCCTTCGCTCCTTCAAAAGATGTTCTCCGCCTATCCCGGGTAACCCGTCCGGATAGGAAGCCCCGGCATATGAAAAAGACACCTACATTTGTAAGTGTCTTTTCCTTTATCAGCAGCTTCCTATCCTCCCGGGCCGCTTCCGGCCAAGTACTTTCGGCGTTTGTGAGCTTAACTTCCGTGTTCGGCATGGATACGGGTGATCCTCACAGCTGTCGCCACTGTTTCTCTGAGAGCCTGTTCTCTCAAAACCATATAGAAGAAGTCCTGAAGTTATTCGCTTGTCTCGGTGTTCCTAAGTTAAGACCTCGACCTATTAGTTTTATGTCGCTCCAAGCCTTGCGGCTCTTCCACTCATAACCTATCTACCTCATCGTCTGTAAGGGGTCTTACTCATTGCTGATGAGAAGTCTCATCTTGAGGTTGGCTTCACGCTTAGATGCTTTCAGCGTTTATCCTTCCCGGATGCGGCTTTCCAGCCGTGCCACTGGCGTGACAACTGGGACACCGTTGATCCGTCCACTCCGGTCCTCTCGTACTAGGAGCAGCTCCTCTCAAACTTCTTGCGCCCGCGATGGATATGAACCAAACTGTCTCACGACGTTTTGAACCCAGCTCGCGTACCACTTTAATGGGCGAACAGCCCAACCCTTGGGACCTACTCCAGCCCCAGGATGTGATGAGCCGACATCGAGGTGCCAAACCTCCCCGTCGATATGAACTCTTGGGAGAGATTAGCCTGTTATCCCCAGGGTAGCTTTTATCCGTTGAGCGATGGCCTTTCCACTCAGTACCACCGGATCACTAAGCCCGACTTTCGTCCCTGCTCGACTTGTTGGTCTCGCAGTCAAGCTCCCTTCTGCCTTTGCACTCTTCGGCCGGTTTCTGTCCGGCCTGAGGGAACCTTTTGGGCGCCTCCGTTACTCTTTCGGAGGCGACCGCCCCAGTCAAACCGCCTGCCTGAGAGGGTCCGCAGGGTCGTTACTCCTCGCGTTAGAATCTCAGCAACAGAAGGGTGGTATCCCAACATCGGCTCCGCACCGCCCTAGGGCAATGCTTCGGCGCCTCCCACCTATCCTGTGCATCTGTCACCGGGATTCAATCTCAAGCTGCAGTGAAGCTCCATGGGGTCTTTCTGTCCAGTCGCGGGTAACCTGCATCTTCACAGGTATTTCAATTTCACCGGGCCCCTCGTTGAGACAGTGCCCAAATCATTACGCCTTTCATGCGGGTCGGAACTTACCCGACAAGGAATTTCGCTACCTTAGGACCGTTATAGTTACGGCCGCCGTTCACCGGGGCTTCAGTTCGATGCTTCGCTTTCGCTAACTTCTCTCCTTAACCTTCCGGCACCGGGCAGGCGTCAGCACCTATACTTCAGCTTTCGCTTTCGCAGGCACCTGTGTTTTTGGTAAACAGTTGCTTGGGCCTCTTTTTCTGCCGCCCCTTTTAGCTCTGAGCGTTTCTGCTCTTCACTGACCGGGGGCCATCCTTCTCCCTAGGTTACGGATGCAATTTGCCGAGTTCCTTAACGAGGGTTTTCCCGCGCACCTTAGGATTCTCTCCCCGCCTACCTGTGTCGGTTTACGGTACGGGCGGATCTTGTCTCGCTAGAAGTTTTTCTTGGCAGTGTGGGATTCATGAGTTCGTCAAAGTTTCCTTTAACTAACTCCCCATCATGTCTCTGCTTTTTTTTAGCTGCAGGGGTTTTCCTCTGCTGCAACATACGCACTTGGACGCGCTCTTCCAGCCGCGCGATCATGTGCCCTCCTGCGTCGCTCCTTCGCTCGATCGACTTGATCCGGTACAGGAATTTCAACCTGTTGTCCATCGCCTACGCTTCTCGCCTCGGCTTAGGTCCCGACTTACCCTGAGTCGACGATCGTTGCTCAGGAACCCTCGGGCTTTCGGTGGAAAGGATTCTCACCTTTCTTTTCGATACTCATACCGGCATTCTCACTTCTTATTCGTCCACATGTCCTTCCGGTCATGCTTCTTCCTTATAAGAACGCTCCCCTACCCATGATATTGCTATCATGCCATAGCTTCGGTTCCGTGCTTGAGCCCCGGACATTTTCGGCGCAGCGTCTCTCGACCAGTGAGCTATTACGCACTCTTTAAATGGTGGCTGCTTCTGAGCCAACATCCTGGTTGTTTATGAAATGCCACATCCTTCGCCACTTAGCACGGCATTGGGGACCTTAGCTGATGGTCTGGGCTGTTTCCCTTTTGACTGCGGCCCTTATTAGTCGCAGTCTGACTCCCAGGTATGATTGCAGCCATTCGGAGTTTGACTGGGTTTGGTAACCGGGTAGGTCCCTCTCCTGATCAGTGCTCTACCGCCTGCAATCTTTTTCCCTGAGGCTAGCCCTAAAGCTATTTCGGGGAGAACCAGCTATCTCCACGTTCGATTGAATTTCACCCCTACCCACACCTCATCCTAACCCTTTTCAACGGATATAGGTTCGGTCCTCCACACATTTTTACCTGTGTTTCAACCTGGACATGGGTAGATCACTGTGGTTTCGGGTCTACGCTTCCTGACTTGCGCCCTCTTAAGACTCGCTTTCGCTTCGGCTCCGCATTTCCTGCTTAACCTTGCCAGGCTTCGTAACTCGCCGGTTCATTCTTCAATAGGCACGCCGTCGACCTTATTATTAAGCGGTCTCCGACTGCTTGTAAACATACGGTTTCAGGTTCTCTTTCATTCCCCTCCCGGGGTGCTTTTCACCTTTCCCTCATGGTACTATGCGCTATCGGTCGATATCTGTGTTTTGCCTTGGAGGGTGGTCCCCCCCTGCTTCCCACGGGATTTCTCGTGTCCCGCGGTACTCCGGTGCCATCTCCGCGTTTCTCTTTTTCGCCTACCAGGCTTTCACTGTCTTTGGCACTGTTTCCCAACAGTTTCGGCTAAAGTTCTTCGCGGGTCTGATGGTCCTCAACCCCGGTAAAGTTTCCTTCACCGGTTTGGGCTTCTTCCCTGTTCGCTCGCCGCTACTTGGGGTATCTCGTTTGATTTCTTTTCCTCGGGTTACTTAGATGTTTCAGTTCGCCCGGTTCCCTTCTCATGCTCTTGGGCATGGATGGCTGTGCATCATCACAGCCGGATTGCTCCATTCGGATGTCTGCGGGTCGCCGATTATTTGCATCTCTCCGCAGCTTTTTTCGCAGCTTGTCACGTCCTTCGTCGGCAGATATCGCCAAGGCATCCACCGTATGCTCTTAGTATCTTAACTTACGTTTTTTTACCTTGACTTTTGTTTCCTTTTCCCGGGGAAAGGTTTCCCTCTCTCCGGGTTTCCTTCAGTACGCCAGAAAATTTTTCTCTTTCGTGAAATCTTTTCTTTCGTTTCTTCTTCTATACAGTTTTCAAAGAACAGTTCCCGGCTTGTCTGCCGGGTTGGTGGAGATGAGGAGAAAACTCCTGACCCCCGAAGGCAGGTGCTCTCCCAGCTGAGCTACACCCCCCCCATGGTGCTTTTTTTCAAAGCTTTTCCATTGTTTTTTCTTTTTTCTTTTTTTGTTTGGAAAAAAAATGTGGTGGGCCTAACTAGACTTGAACTAGTGACCTCACGCTTATCAGGTAACCAGCTGAGCTATAGGCCCATTTTCGAGAGTTATGGTTCTCTCAAAACCGAACAGTACTTCGAGATTTCCGATGTCCGACCTACACGTTCTTAAGGTTTCTCTTAAGCGTGTCTCCTTAGAAAGGAGGTGATCCAGCCGCACCTTCCGATACGGCTACCTTGTTACGACTTCACTCCAATCATCAGCTCCGCCTTCGACGGCTGGCTCCTTGCGGTTACCTCACCGGCTTCGGGTGTTTCTGACTCTCATAGTGTGACGGGCGGTGTGTACAAGGCCCGGGAACGTATTCACCGCGGTATGCTGACCCGCGATTACTAGCGATTCCTGCTTCACGCAGGCGGGTTGCAGCCTGCGATCTGAACTGGGGGTGTGTTTTTGAGGTTTGCTCTTCCTCGCGGTTTCGCTTCTCTTTGTTGACACCCATTGTAGTACGTGTGTAGCCCAGGTCATAAGGGGCATGATGACTTGACGTCGTCCCCGCCTTCCTCCGCGTTGTCCGCGGCGGTCTCATTTGAGTCCCCACCTTTACGTGCTGGTAACAAATGATAGGGGTTGCGCTCGTTGCGGGACTTAACCCAACATCTCACGACACGAGCTGACGACAGCCGTGCACCACCTGTTTTCTCGTCTTCCGAAGAAGAACTCCGCATTTCTGCAGATCGCGATCAATGTCAAGACCTGGTAAGGTTCTTCGCGTTGCGTCGAATTAAACCACATACTCCACCGCTTGTGCGGGCCCCCGTCAATTCCTTTGAGTTTTAATCTTGCGATCGTACTTCCCAGGCGGGATACTTATTGCGTTAACTCCGGCACAGAAGGGGTCGATACCTCCTACACCTAGTATCCATCGTTTACGGCGTGGACTACCAGGGTATCTAATCCTGTTTGCTCCCCCCACGCTTTCGCGCCTCAGCGTCAGTTTTCGTCCAGAAAGTCGCCTTCGCCACCGGTGTTCTTCCTAATCTCTACGCATTTCACCGCTACACTAGGAATTCCACTTTCCTCTCCGATACTCCAGCTTCCCAGTTTCCTTCCCATCACGGGGTTAAGCCCCGCACTTTTAAGAGGGACTTGGGAAGCCGCCTGCGCGCGCTTTACGCCCAATAATTCCGGACAACGCTTGCCACCTACGTATTACCGCGGCTGCTGGCACGTAGTTAGCCGTGGCTTGCTTTTCCGGTACCGTCAATGCAGTTTGTTCTTCGCACTCTGCCTTTTCGTCCCGGATCACAGAGTTTTACAACCCGAAGGCCGTCATCACTCACGCGGCGTTGCTCCGTCAGGCTTTCGCCCATTGCGGAAGATTCCCCACTGCTGCCTCCCGTAGGAGTCTGGACCGTGTCTCAGTTCCAGTGTGGCCGTTCATCCTCTCAGACCGGCTACTGATCGTCGCCTTGGTGGGCCGTTACCCCTCCAACCAGCTAATCAGACGCAAACCCCTCTTCAGGCGATAGCTTACAGGTAGAGGCCACCTTTTCTTCCATGGGCCATGCGGCTCTTGGAACTTATTCGGTATTAGCAGTCGTTTCCGTCTGTTGTCCCCATCCTGAAGGCAGGTTGTTTACGTGTTACTCACCCGTTTGCCACTCAATTCCGGAAAGAGCAAGCTCTTTCCGGCTTTTCGTTCGACTTGCATGTGTTAAGCACGCCGCCAGCGTTCGTCCTGAGCCAGGATCAAACTCTCCATGATAGATTGTTTGTTTCGGCTCGATTTTTTCTTGCCTTTCTTACTCAAATTCTTTGCGGTTTCTTTTTTCTTGAAACTCGCACATCGGCTTTTTTCTCGCTGTACTGTTCAGTTTTCAAAGAACCATCGCTCTAAGCGACTTCATTACTTTAGCACGGCCATTTCCTTCTGTCAAGCATTCTTTTGAATCCTTTTGAAAAAATGGAACCGGACGCCGCAAGAATATGTCCCTGTCAGCAAAATGAATTATAGCAAGTCTTTTTTCTTTCGTCAAACACTCATTTTTCCAATTTCATTATTTCTTTCTCTGCTGCCCGCATGGATTTTCCTCTGCTTTCATAAAAGCGATAAAAAGGTTCTATTTCTTTATTCATTTCATCAGATTAAGAATACGCTTATAAGGTAAACAAGGCTCTTTATTCCAACGAACATATATTGTGTATTCACTTAGGTTATATTTTTACATAAAAGGACTGTCTTTTTGATGTGTACACGGTGTATTTCCATTTTTTCGCAACTTCTTTTTCCATATCGTTTATAATAGGAGCAAGGAGGTATTTTATGAAAAAGATATTATGTACTCTTGCCGCTGCGATAATTACCGCAGGAACAGCTTATGCCAACTGGCAGGAAGGATCCACTTCCAGCCTGGCGGTTTCCGGAGGTGAAGCGGCCATCCAGATTAATCTTTCTACGGAGCAACGTCTAGGCATTAATCTGAACGCGGTAAATAACGGAAAGGCGGATGCTGTCTTTTCAACAGCAATCAATGAATCCAATCTGATTCTTTCCGATCTCCCTGTCGCGTTGTATGGAGAAAACGGAAGGAAAGATGCTTCCGTCTCCATAACTCAGTTTGTGCAAACAGATAACGGAAAGCGTTTTTATGTCTTCCAGACGGGCGACATTAAAGGGCTCCGCATTGTATCCTACCAAAAGGGGGAATTTGCTCTTGCCTTCGACGGTTCTTCCCTTACGGGAGAAGAGGGCGACGGAACACTGGAGATCACAAAGAAGGATCTTCTTCTCCATGTTGATCCGCCGGCAGGCGGCAGCCATTCATCGGCAGGCGGTCCAGTTTATGTCCTTACTTTTAATAAGGCAACCGGTATGTTTACTGCCGCAATGCGTTAATCAGCATTATAAAAGGATATGTCTCCGGGATGTTCCCAAGGCATATCCTTTTCAATTACTTTTTCGCTTTTGATGTTTTTCCCGTTTTTTCTTCTTTGGCTGTTTTTTGCTTTTCCGCCTGTTCTGCATCTTTCGCCTTTCTCTTCTTCGCTTTTTTCCGTTTCTTTTCCTTCTTCCTTTTCAATAGTTCTTTCTCCTCGGTATTATCGGCTGCATCGCTTCCTTCAGTCATTTCTTCAGCAGCTTCTTCTGCCGCTTCCATTTCCGCCAATTTCCCCGATTCACCATCAGCAGCTTCCTGCTTTGCAAGAATATCATTATCCGTCTCCACGGACACATCGCTTTCACTCATAGCAGGCAGAGTAACGATGAAGGTGGCCCCTTCTCCTTCTGTGCTGGAAATAGTGAGACTGCCTTTATGTTTCTCTACAATATGCTTGCAGATGGCAAGTCCCAGTCCGCTGCCGCCGGTGAATTTATTTCTGCTCTCCTCTGCCCTGTAAAAGCGTTCAAAAATACGGTTCTGTTTATCTGCGGGGATACCAATCCCCGTATCGGAAACGGTCATGACCATTTCTCCGTTTTCCGCCATCAATTTCACCATTACATGGCCGCCTTCATGATTATATTTCACCGCATTATCCAAAAGATTCATCGCCAACTCGGATAAAAGAGCGGCATTCCCGTAGACATGGACAGGCTCCATGTCCAGCTCAACAACTATATTCTTCTTATCAGCCTGCGGTTTGATGAGTTCGGCGGCATAGCGGACAAGTCCAGCAACTTCTACGGGCTTCCATTTGATCGTGGTTTCTGTTTCTTCCACTTTTGACAAGTGCATGATGGTGTCAATCAAGGACATCATCCGATGGGATTCATCTAAAATTCGTCTGCCGAAAACTTTCAAATCCTCTTCGCTTTGGTACATACCGCTGGAGATAATTTCCGCGAACCCGCTGATAGATGTCAAAGGTGTTTTTAATTCATGGGAAACGTTCGCCGAAAATTCCCGGCGCATGCGTTCCGCCATGTAATTTGCCGTCATATCGCTGAGAACAAGGAGCAGCCCTTCTTCCCCATCAGTCAGTTCCGTTTTTGCCGTAGTCATCCGGAATGGATTCCCAAAGAGCGTCATCGTATACTCGCGGGAACGTTCAGAACGATAGGCACGTCCGACAGCGCGAAGAAAATCTTCATCATGATAGAGAAAGGAAATGCGGCGGAAGCGCTTGTCTTTTTCCACATGAAATATTTCTTTTACCCGCTCATTATAATCGACAATCTCTTTCCGGCTGTTCAAAAGAATAATCCCATCAGAAATAGTATCCAAAATGGTACGGGTCGTATTTCTCTCTTCTTCAATATCTTCCAAATAGTTTTCTATTTCATCATGCTGTTCTTCCACCTTGTTGATGAGGGGCATAAGTTCTTCATATTCATCAGGCAGCCTGCCTATCTCTTTTCCCGCCATAATGTCCTGTATGATATTTCCCAGGCCGCGGACGGGACTCAGGATACGATTTGTTTCATGTTCCGCCGCAGCAAGGCATCCCACGGAAAAAACAAGAAGGAAAAGGAGGACTTCAGGAATAAAATCAGACGCGACAAAAAAAGAAATTGTTTTTGATTTGGAAAAACGAAGAATGGTATCATCGGCCGTACGGTACGCTACATAACTTTTCGGATGCTCATCAGACGATTTATGAACGACTTCCCCGGATCCCTCCCGGATCGCCTGCCGGACTTCGGGCATCTCGAGATAGTTCCTTCCAAGAGTTTCATCGGTATCGTAAAGGATGCTCCCTTTATCCGTAAGCCATACGATATGGATGTCCTTATTATTTCCATCATAAATAGCATCAAGGTATGCCTTGCTTTCAGGAGCCTTCTCCATAGATACCGCGGCGGCGGCCGTCTGCGCCACACGCGCCAGTTCACGGTCCGCCTGTTCCTGCATGCTTTGATAATGGAGGATAATTGCCAGTAAAAATGCGAGTGCTACTGAAATAACACCCATCATTAAAAGACTTTTATGTATTCTTGCTCTCATAAACTGCACCTGCTTTAAATTATTATTTATGTACCTTTCATGTTGTTATTATACTACCAATTCCGTCTGTTCACGGCAAGAATAGAAATCCCCTGTATAATAAAGAGAGGAAAAGAGGTTATTTTATTTTATGAAAATACAAATTCCTGACGACTTTGATCCGGAAAAAATCATACGGAGCGGACAATGTTTCCGTGCCTCCGCACAGCCCGACGGTTCCTTCCATTTCATCACAGGGAAAAACACGTTGTCTCTGTCCCCGCTTGGAACGGATACCTGGGAAGCGGACTGCACCCCTTACGCATGGAAGCGGGTGTGGGCTCCTTATTTTGATTTATCTGTTTCTTACAAGTCGTTCAGACGTTCCATTCCCGCAAAAGATCATTTTCTCAGGGCTGCGGCCGGATATGGAAAAGGTATCCGCATCTTGCGGCAGGATCCTTTTGAAATGCTCATCACCTTTATTATCTCCCAAAGGAAATCCATTCCCGCTATACGGAGTTCCGTGGAAAAACTTTGTCTTGCCGCAGGAAAGGAAATTACAAAAAATGGGCGGACTTTTTACACATTTCCCTCCCCGTCAGCGCTCGGGAAATTACCTGTCAATGAATTGAAAAACTGTTCTCTCGGGTACCGGGCCGCCTATATTCATGCCACAGCCCGCATGATTGCGAGAGAAAAGATCAGCTTCACTAAAATGGAAACATTGTCTGATAAAGAACTTACGGAAAAACTTCTTCTGTTTCCCGGAGCAGGCATCAAAGTGGTAAATTGTATTTCCCTATTCGCTTACCACCGCACGGCAGCCGCACCTGTAGACGTGTGGATCGGGCGGGTCATTCAGAAATATTATGGCGGAATCAGCCCGTTCCCATCTTATGGCCATGCAGCAGGCATTTTTCAGCAGTATATGTTCTTCTACGCGCAGGCAAAGAAATTAAAATAGAAAAAAAAGACGAACATTTCTGTCCGTCATTTACAGCAGGTATCACTTAAAGCGGACACCTGCTTTTTTTTTAATTGTTTGAAAATGTACTTTATCGTGTGATAGAGCGTCTCCCCGTCTTCAGCGGTAATCCGCTTTTCGTCATAAAGATCTAAATCCCGATAGTAACAGCTGAGTTTTCCGCTTAAATCTTCTAATATCTCTCTGTCATCACAGCCGCTGAATTCACCGGAGCCTCCCCGAAAAACCTCTTCCACCATTTCCCGTTCTTCTTCACGGTACTTTTCCAATTCTTTCCGAAGCGCTTCATTTTCCGCTTCTGTTCTGCGCAGCCGTTCCTGCAAACCATCCGCTAAGCCTTCCATCGTCTTAATCATTTCCTTGGCTGCCGCCAGTGCCGTGTCTTTCATGTAATCCTCCTTTACATATCTTCTGCGATGGCATCCCATCGTTCATAAAGTTTTGCCAGCTTTTCTTCCGCGTCCTTATACTCTTCCGTAAGGGCGGCATAATTTTCAGGCTCGCTGTTCATACGGAAAGTGTACATTTTCACGGTCGCTTCCTGCCGTGCAATTTCCATTTCCACCTGCTCCAGCTTTTTTGCTGCCGCCATGGAAATCCCCTTCTTTTCTACCTTTTTTGGTTCCGCCTTGGATACCGTCATTTTGGCAGGCGTCTTGGCAGTCTTTGCATTTCCCCTGTCCTTTTCAAATTCTTCCAGGTCTTTTTTCTTTTCTTTATAGTAAGTGTAGTTGCCAAGGTACTCAGTAAGCCTGCCATTGTCCAGTTCCAGTGTGCGCGTCACAACTTTATCAAGAAAATACCGGTCATGGGAAACAATCAGACAGGTTCCGCCGAAAGCCTGTATGGCTTTTTCCATGATTTCCCTCGTAGGAATATCCAGATGGTTTGTCGGTTCATCAAGGATGAGAAAGTTCGGCCGTTTCAGAAAGAGACATAACAAGGACAGCCTCGCCTTTTCACCGCCGGAAAGAAGAGATATTTTTTTGAAAACATCTTCTCCCCGAAAGAGGAACATGCCCAGCACATTTCTTGCTTCCGCTTCGCCATAATTGAAAAGATCCCGCACCTCATCAATAACGGTTCGATCCGGTGAAAGCCACTCCTGCTCCTGGGAGTAGTAACCCACCTGTACATGGCTGCCCATATGGATAAGCGTTTTCTCTCCCGTCAGTTCCCCTGTAATCATTTTCAGGAGGGTCGTCTTCCCCGCACCGTTTGGTCCGATAAGTCCTACCGCCTCCCCTTTTTTTATATGCATTTCTATATCTTTAAATAAAGGAGTCCCATTATATCCTGCCGTACCATGAAGGATATCAAGAACCTTATCCGCACAGTCATCAGGCGGTGTGAAATGAAAACGAAATGTGGCCTGCCGGTTCGGTTTTTCCAGCCGTTCCAAGCGGTTCAGCTGCGACTGCCGTCCCCGTGCCTGTTTTGATTTGATCCCCGCTTTGTATCTTCTTATGTATTCTTCCGTTTCACGGATATGCTCCTGCTGCTTTTCATATGCTTTTTCATAAGCCGCCGTTTCCCGTGTCTTCGTATCCATATACCGCGTATAGCCGCCGCGGTAAGAATGAATGCGGTGATTCTCCAGATCGATAATGCCTGTCGCCGCAGCATCAAGAAAATAACGGTCATGAGAAATCATAAGCACGCCTCCTTTATAGGAGCGAAGATAATCCTCCAGCCATTCCAGCATGCCCATGTCCAAATGGTTCGTCGGTTCGTCAAGAAGAAGGAAATCCGGATGACGCACGAAAGCAGCCGCCAAATTAATTCTGACCTTCTGACCGCCGGAAAAAGAATGAATGTCCCGATCCCAATCCTCCTCCGTAAAACCGAGACCCCTTAAAATCTTTTTTGTGGCAGATTCATAATCATAACCGCCGAGAAATTCAAAACGGGCTTCCGTTTTTCCATATTCCAAAACAAGATCAGCGTCATCTTTATGAAATTCCAATTCGGCTGCCAGCCGTTCCATTCTGTCTTTATAAAAGAGAACGTCTTCCCACGCTTCTTCCATTTCATCACGTATCGTTTCACCGGCATAATCGAAATCCTGGCGAAGGTAGCCGATTACTGCACCATCACTGGTTTTTATCGTTCCCCGGTCAGCCTCTTCCCTTCCCATGATACATTTCAGGAGTGTCGTTTTCCCTGCGCCGTTCGCCCCTACAAGCCCAATATGTTCGCCGCTTTTCAATTCGAAAGAAACATTTTCAAAAACGCTGTTAATGCCGAAATATTTAGTTAAACCATTGACTCTAAGTACTGCCATATTTCCCTTATCTTCCTATAAAAGCGGTTCATCTGTCCAGTATTTCCGCTTTTATGATGATGACTATTTCCGACTCCTCCACGGATCGGCTCTTGCTCTGGAAAAGTTTTCCCAGTAAGGGGATATCTCCCAGAATAGGAACTTTCCTAAAGGTTTTATTTTCTTCCTTATCTATCAGGCCCCCGATAGTAAGCATATCGCCCGACCGGAGACGGACCAGCGTATTTGCCTGGCGGGTAATGATACGGTAAGCCCGCATTTCAGGCACAAGGTACGGCGTGGAAACCTCAGCATTCACATTTGCGGTGATTTCCCCGTCCGCACTGATTCGCGGCGTGTAGGTAAGCTTGATGCCTGCGTCGCGGTATTCCGTGGTCGTTGTCCGAACGCCGTTATCCACATGCTCCACGATAACCGGAATTTTATTTCCTATAAGTATTTCCGCCTCCCGTCCGTTCATGGTGACCACATTCGGCCGGGCAAGGATTCTCGCTTTGCCTGTAGAAACAAGAGCATTCAGGTTAGCCCTGAAAAAAGCGGTGTAGGGATGCCCTGCCACGGATCTGCCGTAGGAAATACCTGCGTAGCCTTCAGGAATCTTCACATTCCATCCGTTATGTTCGATATTCCGCATCCGCGGATTTCCATTTTTATCATACTTTATATTTCCCGCGCCATCGGTGACATACCGCTGTTCATTCCAGCTTTCCCTGTGATACTCGCCGCTGCCGGTAAGAGCTTTAAAATCCCAGTCGATCCCAAGTTCTTTGGAATGGGATCGGTTTACGGCAATAACTTCCGCCTCTATTTTTACCTGTTTTTCAGGAACATCAAGAGAGCGGAGAACCGCAGCGGTTTCCATGATTTCCAAAGGTGTTCCGCTCAGAATGACCGCGTTTGCCGTCTGGTTATATGCTACATGGACGCTGTCAGAAAGCTGGCGAATCCCTTCCGCCACCTCTTTCGCTTCCGCATAAGACAATTTATAGGATTTCGTTGCTCTTCCCCCATTTTTCATGGCGGATTCCCCAAAAACAATAAGCATGCCCCCCTCTTCCCGTGCTATGAGTCCCTGGGAAACCAGCATGGCATGGAGCGCTTCTTTCGGCGTGACGTGATCCAGATCAGCCGTCACACTTCCTGTAACTGTACCGCCGAAGACAATATTTTTCCCTGTAAGTTCCGCCAGACTCCGGAGGACCTCCTGGATAGGCGCATTCTTTACATGAAGACTGAAATCGGAAGGTTCTTTTTCTTCCGTAACAGCATGTTTCGTTAAATAACTTTTTGCCTTTTCCCCTTTTCGTTCTTCCATGGATTGGCGGAGTGTTGCTTCCATCGTTTCGTGAGCACTCGTTTCCAGTTTCATCTCTGGTATTCTGTTTTCCGCATTAACAGAAAAAGGGAAACAGAAGAACAGAGTGCCTACGAATAAAAAGACGGTATGTCTCAAGGCAGTTCCAAAAAAAGATTCTCTGCTGCCGATGATAACTGGACTGTTTTTTCTCCGATTGAAACGACTGACCATATACCCACCCGATCCCCTTTCCGAACTGTAACTGATTCTCCATTCACGGCAAGCATGGCCCGCCGATTCCCTCCATACTCCATGACTCCCTGTAAAACCGGGGCGAGATGGATAGCCCCCGTTGTCCCTTCTGCCACCGGCATCTGCGGTGCTTCTTCATTTTCCCTCTTTGAATCATAAGACCGCACCGCATAAAACGGATCTTTCAACGGTTTCCCCCGTAAATAAAGAGCCGCGTCATATTTTTTAACGCCGCCCGATATTTCTCCAAGTTTCATTTCACTTTCATTTACAGCATCAGGAGTTGTACTGTTTGCCTCTTCAGGGATAACGGTTGACGCTTTACCGACACCAAGAATGCCCCACACCGTTAAAACAGCCGCCACTGCCCCTGTCACCGGGACTATCCATCTCCTGCGCGCCCCCGCCATAACCTCATACCTCTTTCATATATTTTTGTAAATACTTGCGGAGGATTTTCTTGTAATCCTCCACCCCCGGTTGGTCGTATGTATTGATATCCGCCATAGCACCTTCATAGGCAGTAGCAAGGAAAAAGAAGTACATCAGCATTCCTATGTGGAATTCTGTCAGCTTTTCAATTTCTATCACACAGCTCATCCTTTCTTCCTGTGCCAGAGCCTCCTGATTAGACCGGGCAGCGGCATTAAGCAGCATCCCCAAATCCACCATTCCGCCTGCGTGCCCGTTATCACAAAAGAAATCCGCTTTATCGGGAAGATTTCTCACGGAAATAAACTGTACAATTTTATTCTTCTTCCCCTGCTGGTGTTCCTGCGTAAGGGAATGCATATCTGTCGTGCCTACACAGGCAACCGGAATGCGGCCATTGTAAATAATATTCCCATGGGTATCAAATTTTTTCCCCAAAGACTCTCCCAGCAACTGGGCATACCACCAGCCTAATGCACGAAGGCCTGCGCCATAAGGCATAATGACCTCTGCTGCCACTCCATACTCTTTCATGGCGATAAACTTGACCGCAGCCAGCATAAGTGCCGGGTTATCCGAAATTTTCCCCCGGCAATGCTCTTCCACAAATCTCGCACCGTCAAGAAAAGCCCTTATATCGAAACCGACCAACTTCCCCCAGACCAAACCGACTTGGGAAAAGACACTGAAACGGCCGCCGATACCTTCAGGCACGACAAACTGTTCCCATCCTTCCCGTTCGGCCAATTCATGGAGCTTACCGATATTTCTGTCAGTGACTGTAATAAAAGAAAGCTCGCAAAAATCGGATAATTCCCGTCTCAATACATGGAAAGCCGCCATCGGTTCCACAGTTGTCCCCGACTTGGAAATTATCAGGAGCAGCACTCTCAATTTATGGCTGCAGCGGCCCCGTTCCCTCCGAAGCTGGCGGACGAGATCCATAAGCGCTGCCGGGTCGGCATTCTGTCCCGCAAAGAATACCTGCGGGTACCCGTTTCTTTCCCTGCGGGAACGCATATTCCAGTACGGACCATAAAAAATATCAAAAATCGCCTGATTTCCCAGATAAGATCCTCCTATCCCGATAGAAATCAGAACATCCTGTTCTTTCCCGATTCCGTCCAGCCGTTCCAACCGCAGCCGCTCTTCTGCCGTCATGAGAACATTTTCATCTAAAATATAAGGAAGGCGGGAAAAAAGAACCGCTTTGCCTCCCGGGCCTTTTCCCGTTTTTCTTATCCGCTGTACACGCTTTGCCGCATTGGAAATAACTGCTTCATAATTTTGCAGATCTTCCGCATTTACATTCCATTTACTGCCAAAAATATATTGTAAATCGACATCTAAATGTTTGTCTAAAGAAAATTTCATTCCAGCCCCTATAGCGATGACCCCAATCAGAATCTAAAATCTTCGGCATGATCATAAATGTTGTTTTCTTTTCCACCGTGTCATAACGGATCCATCCATAGAATGAATGCATATCCCGGTAGTAAGTATAATAGCGGTGATCCACATTACCATTTTTCGCATCAATCGTCCAGGAAACGCTTACAGCATCTTTGGGTGTAAGTTCGAGTCTGAATCCTATATCAATCGGTTTCGTCGTACTGAACGTATCATAAAGATACGGCGTATATCCCGTGATCGCACGATTTGTATAATTGATCCATCCGGAAACCGCTCTGTATCCGCCCATAAGCCCCACGGAATAGTATTTATTTTCACGTATCTCATTTTGGTATCCGTAGTAATCTTTGGCAATCCCTGCTCTCCAGTTAAAAGTCAGAAACCTGCCCAGCTTTACGGGATCACCGGAAATATACACATCGAAGCCTTTATAACTGCCCTTACGGTTACCGCCTGCCCTTTCCTCATCCCAATAACCGATCTCTCCGTTTATACCTGCATAGAAGGGCGATTTAAACAGGTAATACCGATTAGACTTAAACTCAAGAGCCGGCCGCTTTTTAATCCATAAACCGCCCTCATCATTGATGGAACTTTCTTCTTCAGCATAATGGAAATTGAACCACCCGAAAGGTGTGCTGTAGCTAAAACCGACATCCGGCTTGTATCCTGATTTCGTGTACCATTCATTGCGGATATAAAAATACAGATCGTCATTATGCCCTACAGGTAATTCAAGTCCGTTATGCCATCCCCATCCGTTATCGCTGTCATACTTCGGGCGGGGAAGGAGCGACCACGGGCTGGTCGCATTGTCATTTTTCAAAGAAGCCCTGTACTTGGGAAGAGAAATAAGGGTTGTATTCTTCACTTTTAATTTCACATCATAAGCCGTGTAATGGTCTCCCGGATAAATTTCGATGGTATCTGCTTCAATCCGATAGTCAGGTACTTTGGCGACAGCATGCTTCGTCGTGAAGTAGCCTCTATCCGCAACCATTTTATTGTCCTTACGATAATAAGTCCCTTTATCCCCTTTAAAATAGTAAAGACCTGAATCCCAGCCTGAAAAGTCATAGAACTTTCCTATGGATGCGGCACCGTCATATTCCGCCCGCTGTGCCGTCATATCAGTAGTGGGATTTTTCCAGTGTACTTCTCCCGGAATAACATACTGCTGGGTAACCGTATTTCCATAGACATATTCTGTAGTGTACTGATCCATCATCTGGCGCATATCAATACGCCCCTCCGCCATAACATCTCCTGTAGAATGGTTATAACGGATATAGTCCGCAGTAAAAGTCAAAGGATGTTCAGGAGAAATCCCGGTATCTTTTGCCTTCTTCCCTTTTTTTGCTGCCGAAGACGGGGAATCGGATTTTACCGGTTCCTTTGTTTTTGCATTGTTCCGATTTACAAGAACTTCCGCAGGACGAATCGGGCGCACTACGCCCTTATGATCCTCATCGACGACGAACCCTTCTTCATAAGTTATACCGCCTGCCGCCGAAACATATCCTTCCGGACCCGTTCCCAGAAAAAGGGCACACCCTAAAATCAATGCCCTTTTTAATTTCGATTTATTCATTTCTTACAATAACTACTGATGCATTTTCTTCTCCTTCATCAGCAGCCTTTTCCGCTGTCCCGGAAACATCCGCTTTTGTCTCTTCCGCATCAGATTTTACTGTTTTTGTCTTGGTATCTATTTCATCTCCGTCCTCATTGACGAACTTCAATTCATTCCGCATATTTTCCACAGTATTCACAGAAGAACCGGCATCAGAAGCCATTGTACTCCCTGCCTCTCCGGCAACAGCCGACTTGGCCACTCTCTTGCGAAGTACCATGTTCGGTGCGCCGGAAGCGGTAACAAGACCTTTCGTGGTAACATCTTTCTGCGTTTGTATATACAATTCAGATCCTGCAGGAAGTTCCACATCTTTGCCTTTAACAAAAAAACCGCCTACCAGGCCGACCGGCCCCAGCGCCAATGCGCCGATAGTAGAAGCGCCTACGGCAGCAGCTTCCATCTTCAGCTTATCTTTTGCTTCCGGTCCGAGAACGGTCGGAATCGGTTCATCATCCAAAGAAAATACCTGATCAAATGAAATATCCAGTTTACCGCTGCGTCCAAAGCTCTTCGGCCGGGATACCTTCGTCACCACGCCGCTTCCTCTGGAACCGCGGGGCAGCACAAGAATGTCACCGACCTTCACATCTTCCTGCACGGTAAATTCTACAGGGTCACCCACAAGGTTTGTTTTGCTACTGATATTATCATTTAAAGAAATCTTGAATACCGTCTTTTCAGGAAGAACAACATCCTTCATTTCCGAATGTTGATCTCCATAAATAGCTTTTTCCAATTCCGCGGTACGCTTATCCAATGCGCCTGATTTCACGCTGCCGAAAACGCTTTTTTCCATATCACCGATACGGCCGGCAAGCGGTTCCCGCTTAATTTCATCAGTCAGGTAGTACTCCAGGGCATTCGTCCGGGAAGAAATGGACGGTGCAGCATCATTACCGCTGTTCACCACATCAGCATAAAGATTCCCGACCTGATCATCAAGACCCACACCTGTCGAACTACCTGTGCCATAAATTAAATTATCGGCGGAAGTAATCCGTTCGGTAAGGGAGCCGCTGCGCGTTTCCCCATAAAGGACATCTTCCACCCGTTCCATACGTCCGTTCAGGGTCGTCGGTTCGGCTGCTGCTCCCGGAAATACAAACAACAAAGAAATACCTGCTGCAAGAATAGATTTTTTCATGCTGAGTCCTCCGATTAAACTCTTACATCAATAACGGCGGAAACACCTACACCCTGCACACGGCTGAAACTGGTCGGATTCTTACTGTCCATAGGAATTAGACCTTTGATGCGGAAAAGCTTGTTATTCCAGCTGATTTCAAGCTGGCCTACCGCTTCCACCTTTTCCACCTGGTCCGCATCGCCGATAACCTGTGCTGCTCCGATATATCCTCTGTTACCGATACTGACGATAGGAACAACCTTTGTAGCATAGTTCGTACCTGCGCCTTCTTTCATCATAACAGAATTGATGGCACTGTTCAGCGATTCACCATACTTATCCACAAGGAACCCTATACCGCCTACTTTCACAATACCGCCGAGAATACTGCCCAATCCGGATGCAGAAACCCCGGAAAACACACCTGTACCAATCATGGCAGCCGCCATAAGGGCGACTCCAACTCTTTTTATATGCATAATCAATTCCTCCTTCATACAAAATGCATCAAAAACGATGCCTGTATTTTGATTCCATTACCCCTATAATACTTATTTTATTATAAATTAAAAGAAGTCTCTGCGCAAACAGAAACCTCTTGTCATCCTCTTCTTTCTTTATTTCATCTTATCAGGTAGCGGATAAGCCTTCCGCTTTCCTTGCCGCTTTTGTTCCCGGCTGGTGCATGACTTTCGGAGCTTTCAACTTATTATACGCCTGAATCATCATCGCACATTCCACACGCTTCTTTTGAATTTCACAGGTAATCCCGTAAGGCTTATGGATATCCCCGGCATAAGCTTCATTATTTGCATGGCAGCCGCCGGAGCAGAAGAATTTTGCCCAGCAGTCCACACATTCAGGCTTGCTGAACACATGGTTCACACGAAAATCGCGCATCATCTTCATATTTTTGAGTCCTTCAAAGACATTGCCGATCACATATCCTTCACGACCGACAAACTGGTGGCAAGGGTAAATATCTCCATTGGGCACGACCGCCAGATATTCATGCCCCGCTCCACATCCGCGAAGACGCTTCGGCAGGCAGGGGCCTCTCCAAAGATCCATATTGAAATGGAAGAAAAAAAAGGGATTTCCTTCCTCTTCACGCTTGATGAAAAACTTCGCCAATTTATCATATTCGTCCTTCACCCGAGGCAGATCCGACTCTTTGATGGAATAATCCGCCGTGTCATCACCGACAACCGGTTCCATAGAAACCGCGGGAAATCCATGATTGAGCATATCTTCCACATCAGTAGTGAAATCCAGATTCTGCCTGGTGAAAGTACCGCGGACATAGTATTCTTCTCCATTGCGATGCTTGATGCAGTACTGGAGATTTTTCATAATGCGGTCATAAGTACCTTCATTATTCACGCCGGGACGCATGGAGTCATGCATTTCCTTACGGCCGTCCAGTGACAGAATCAGGCTGATATGGTTATCCGTCAGATACTTCACCTTCTCCTTATCCAGAAGCATTCCGTTCGTCGTAAGAGACATCTTTATTTTTTTGTTGTGTTTCTTTTCCTGCTGGCGTACATAAGTCACGGTCTGCTGGACCACATGCCAGTTCATGAGCGGTTCGCCGCCGAAAAAGTCCAGTTCGCAATGTTCACGGTGCCCGCTGTGGGCAATCAGAAAATCAACAGCCCGGCGCGCCACATCGAAGCTCATGAGCATACGCCACTGTCCATATCCTCCCTGTCCAGCAAAGCAGTACTTGCAGCGGAGATTGCAGTCATGGGCGATATTGATACACAGCGCCTTGACAATCGGTTTATCTTCGATCGCCATTTCATAATTCTTATCCATGGGCGCATAAAGAGACTGAGCCCTGATGAGTTCATCCAAATCATCCATGACTTCATTCAGCTCTTCAGCGCCGTATTCTTTTTCGAGAGCGGATAAAGCTTCTTCTCTGCCCTCTCCTTTATAAAACTCCAGAACCCTGTATGTCACATCATCAACGACATGGACAATGCCGCTGTTCACATCCATGACGATATTCATATCATTTTGACGGAAACGATGAATCATGGGCTTTACATTATAATCCATGAATTTTTCTGAGCCCCCAAAAGAAATATTTCCCTACAACAATTGAAAAACTCCCGACCATAAGATCGGGAGCATGGCCGTGCCTTACGCTTCTTCAGCTTCTTCCTGTTCCGTACAGAGCAGGTTGCCGATGGTGCAGCTGGTCTTGCATGCAGACTGACAGGAAGTCTGGCATTCGCTGCAGCCTTCAAATTTGATGGAGTCCTGCAGAGAAGAGCTGTTAATCGTAACGATGTGTTTAGACATAATGTCACCTCCCGAAACAACCTTTACTTTGATTATAATAGCACAGAAAATGCGGAAAGCACAATATATAACTTCGATTTCCCTTAAAAAAGCGACCAGATTCCGTAGATGGCACCTGCAGGCAGGAGCATTGCCGCAAGAACTGCTCCTAAACATCCGTCTTTTCTCCCGTTCACCATGAGCCATTCATCAGCAATTTGTTTCATTTCGCGGAATTCCTTATCCATCTCCTTAATGAGTTTCCACAGCTCCCGGCAATCGGCTTCGGACATCTCTTTAGAGTCATCCGTCTTTACTCTTTTTTCTTCTTTTGACGGCACTTTCTTCTTCGCTGCTTCTTCCGCTTCCTTCATTTCATCAAGAATATGATTCCGCCAGTCTCCCGATTTTTCTTCTTCCTTTTCGGGAACAATTTCCTCCGGCTCTTCCTCCGCAATATCCGCTGCTTTCGCTGCCCCTTGATCCACAGCTTTCAGGAGCGCTTTTTTCAGCTTGTCCAAATCTTCCGAATATTTATGGACAGCCGCATCCCAAAGAGCGGAATCGATACGCTGTCGAAAATCGTAAAGTGAGCCCCGTGTCGCCTGATCCAAAAGAAACTTCGTCTGGTCCATATCAAAAAAGATATCTCCTACATCTTCTTTATTTTGAAATTTCTTTTTTCCCATTTTCACGCAGTACATAAACGTGCCGATATGCGCCCGCAAAAGGCCGATCGGACTGGCGGATTCATTACTTCTGTCAAAAAAGCCCATGGTCAGCTCCTCATTTGAATTATTTTTTATTATAAAGGATTCCCCGAAATACCGCAAAAGAAAAAGACTCCCCGCTCCGGAAAGTCCCTCAAAAAATGGAGCGGGTGAAGGGAATCGAACCCTCGTAACCAGCTTGGAAGGCTGGCGCTCTACCATTGAGCTACACCCGCATGTGGTCGGAGCAGCAGGATTTGAACCTGCGACCCCTTGGTCCCGAACCAAGTGCGCTACCAAACTGCGCTATGCCCCGGCAACGTAGTTTATTATAGCCATATTTTTCTTTCCTGTCAATGCGCTTCGGAAAGAAATCCGCCAAAGTGCTTCCTCTGATTGCCGCAGTCTTTTTATCCTTTTCATTTATGCTATTCTGCCGGCATAGCATTTTGTTTCATCAGCCTTTCGGAAATATGCTTTCCTTCTTCCGTCATGGCAAGACCTGCAAGGCTGGTTTCACGAAGGGACACAGGCATAAGGCGCCCGATTCTTCCCATAGCGTCAATCACATCATCAGGAGGGATGACGGAACGGATCCCCATCATTGCCATTTCCACCGCCACAAGGGCATGTACCGCATGGAATCCATTTCTTTTCACGCAGGGAACCTCCACAAGACCCGCCACAGGATCACAGGCAAGCCCCAAAATATTTTTCATCGCCAGCGCCATAGCGTTCCCCATTTCCTCTGTCGTACCATGGAGTAAATCCACCGCCGCAGCCGCAGCCATCGCCGCCGCTGTGCCGCATTCCGCCTGGCAGCCGCCAACTGCCCCCGAAATCGAAGCATTCTCCGCAGTAATCCGTCCAATGGCTCCCGCTGTAAATAACGCGCGGGTCACATCATTGAGAGTAGAATTTTCTTCTTCCGCCACTGCCGCCAAAACAGCCGGTACAATCCCGCAGGATCCTGCTGTCGGACACGCCACGATACGGAACATTTTAGCATTTGCTTCCGCTGTTGCTATAGCATAAGCACAGGCACGGCGGCATACAGGACTCAAAAAACGGCTTCCCCGCATGAAAATGGTATTGGCATCACCACCCACAAGTCCGCTGGCAGATTTTTTCGTATCCGCCAGTCCGCGCTGGATAGACTGACGGAAAACGGGAATGGTCTTTTTTTTTCATCTTTTCCCATACTTCATCAAAGTCTTTTCCGCTTTCTTCCGACTCCAGCCGGCATCCAATAACACCGGGAGAGCAATGGTTTTCTTCTGCCAGCGCAAAAAGTTCCTTTACGGAATGATATGTTTTCATAATACCCTGCCTTAAATAATATCCAGTGTCATAACACTGTTGATATTTTTATTTCCTTCTTTGATCCTGCAAATAACAGATTCGGGAACCTTTTGGTCGGAATGGATGATCATTACCGCTTCCGTTCCTTTCCCTTTGCGGAATACGCGCATATTGGAAATATTCACATGTTCTTCTGCAAGAATCTTCCCTACATCGGCAACAATACCGGGCACGTCATTATGATTGGTGAGGAGTGTATACTCCTCACCCGTGATTTCCACAGGGAACCCGTCAATTTCCGTAATCATGACACGGCCGCCGCCTAAGGACCGCCCTACCACTGTCGCCATTCTTCCACTTTTCCCCTTCATTTTGATTTCCGCCACATTGGGATGTCCCATATCCAGGGAAGATGCCTGAAAGGAAACAGAAAGCCCCCGTTCCTCCGCGGTAGTAATCGCATCACGGATCGTGCCGCTGTCGGGGGCATAGCCCATAAGACCTGCCACGAGCGCCTTATCCGTACCGTGCCCCTTTCCTGTGGTTGCAAAAGAACCGTACAGCGTAATCTCCGCTGAAACCGGTTCGTCATTTAATATTTCCCGTGCTATTTTTCCGATACGCGCGGCGCCTGCCGTATGTGAACTGGAAGGGCCGATCATGACCGGTCCTATAATATCAAATATCCCCATCTTCCACCTGTCGTTTTAAAATCTTATTATTCTATACGTCATTAAAGCATTTTAATCATCCGTATTCAACAAGGATAACCAAAATGCTTTTCCATGCATATAATTTCTTATATTTTTACATCCAATGGGACAAGTCAAATTCCTCGCCGATAGTTGCCTTGATGCAGACACGGGCGATGTACATCCCCATAAGGGTCAGCGAAGATCTGCGGAGCAGACTGGTGTCCCATACTTCCTGCATACTTGCCAGGTCGGGAGAAATCTTTTCCAGGATGTATGATAATTCCTTTCTGTCATAATCCACCGGACGGGAATGGAGAACTTTCAGAAGGTAAGTCTTGTCTTCCTCTTTGGTAATCCCCATATCAGCACAAAAATCCGCAAAGAGGGAATCATCCACCACCGCCGGTTTATAGTATGAATTGTACAGACTCGGGACAAGAGCATCTTCAGGCCAGTCGGATTTCACGGAAGAAAGTTCGCTCTTCATGGCGCCGCGGTAAGCAAAAATAAGAGGGTATGAATCATGAAGCACCCTGCCAAAAGAGATTTCTCTGTTTTCCAAAGAGACACAGCGAATATATTCCATCTGCTGATAACCGCTGTATTCATCAGGCAGCTCCTTAAGAAACGGAGTAATATACTTTCTCGTGTACTTACGGAAGGCCTCCATATCCACATTATCCGTATTCCTTGAATAATGAAAAAGAAGAAGGAGCGACAGCGCATTGAATTGTGTTTCTTCCATGCGGGGCATCGCTTTCAGCGCATCATAGGCAAGGGTTGTCCTCGTTTCGGAACGGCGGCCCCTGGCCACATCCGCAAATGCATCAGTCACCATGGAAAGAACCGTATCGTTCGGCATCAGCACATACGTACGCTGGGCGTTCTGTAACGCTTCCTGTACCATGATATGTGTCAGACTGTCTGCCATATCTTCAGGATCCATATCCATATTACGGATTAAGTGTCCAGTTACCATCCTTGTATCTTGTTCCACGACAGAAGAAACCGCGCCGTACCGGTTCAGGAAATGCCGGACAAACCGTTCTTCCAGAGATTGGAGTGTCGGTGTGCCTTCCAAAATCTCAGGAGCTTTTTCCGCGGTAAAGGCAGATACCTTCCCTGAAGGCATTTTAGCAGGCGGCAGCGTCTTTTCCAGTTCACCCCGGTCGAAAACACGGGTAGCGCCATCAGCACCCATAGCGGCATCAGCCTTTTTTATAATTTCCTTTACAGGCAAAATCTGTGTAGTCTCACCGGCGGATTTTCCGGCACCATCTGATTTTTTCCTCAAAGGAAATTCTGCGGTCGTCTCAGGCACTGCCTGCCGGACCGGCACCTTTTTACGGCGGGGACGCACGGGAATTTCCGCGGTCACTTCCGCTTTCACCCCGGCGTGCCGCGATTTACCGCCAACGCCGTACACTATAAACCGGCATACAATAAAAAACAGGATAGCAACTGCAGCTACCACCATATAAGGCACAATAAACATGAGTACTCCTTACACATTATAAAATACGCTTAAATTTTATCATATTTCTATAGGCCGTTCAATGATATGACAAGCACCGCCTGTTATAATAAGAATAAAGGAGATACCATGGACACAACGATTACACTGCCGGCGGGAGGGAAACTGCATGCATCACGTTCCCACCTTTGTCTGGCTTTTGAAAAAACACGTTTTTCCCTTTCCACTGCCATTTACGGCGGCGGTTTTAAAGAAATCAATTATGCAGTCAACCAGAAACTGGAAACCTTTTATCCATCGGAAGATCGATTTCCCGGAGGGTCTGTCCCTGAATTTTTACGTCTTTCCATTTTGGAAAACGGATATGATCCGGCAAAGGCCTGCGCCCTTCTTACAGCGGCAAAGATGGAATGGCGTTCCGTGAAAACATTTTCCCATAAGGAGCTTCTTCTTGACGCAGTTACTACGGGCGGTGCGGAAAAAACGGCGGCCCGCGCAGGTTCTCCGCCGCTCTATACAGAAAAAGACGGTCACTTCTTTCCTGTAGGTACGATCAATATCATGATCAGTCTGAATATTTCCCTTCCTTCCGCCATCATGACGCGGGCCATCATCACGATCACTGAAGGGAAGACGGCAGCCCTGCAGGATCTGGGTATCGCCGATGTGAATAACGGTCTGCCTGCTACGGGCACGGGAACGGACGGCATCACGCTCATCACCAATCCGGATGCCCCGCGTTATACGGACGCAGGCACTTTCTCCGTCCTCGGTTCGCTTCTCGCTTCCGCAGCGTATGAAACAGTCCGCGAATGTCTGGAGCTCTATGACAAGCCATGGAACCGGGATGATTCTCTCGCTACGCCGCCCGCCGTCGATTTGTCCCGCTTAAGGAATAAAGAATGCGGTCATTAGACAAATATTTCCCCTTTTGTTATGATGGGACATATATTTGATGATAAAAGGAGTTGGTTAAGGCTATGCCATATGACGAGCGATCGATCAATGAACTGTATGAATCCGCGGAAATTACCCCCATGGGAATCCAGTTGGAAGTGAACGCGGAAATATTCACCACGATTTACAATCTGCTTTCCAATATGAGAAGTGAAGAAGGAATCCAACAGGAGGATGAAAAACGCCTTCTCCATTTATGGCGGAAAACGGTTCGCGCCATGGCCAAGGTGGAACTCCGAAAAGGTCATGGGATTTCTATGGAAAAACAGATTGAAATGCTCAAAGAGGCATATGCCATCGAAACGAAGTACACGGCAGACCAGCTTTTTTCTTCCGTGAGCTCCTCCAAACTGACAAAAGAAGAGTTGGAAGAAGTCCGACGTTTTTCCGCCGAAGAGATGAATACCCTTTTCAACTCGGTTATCTGGCCTGCCATGATAAAGGGCAAAACAGGGGCGCAGGAGAATCCGACAGCCTTCATTATCGCAGGCCAGCCAGGTTCCGGAAAGACACGGATGTCCTCCGTGATCATCGATGACTACGACGGCGACATTATCCAGTCCATGAGTGACAACTTCCGCGGGTTTCATCCCCGGGCAAAAGAAGTTTTTCAGAAATACGGACGCTATTGCACCTATTTTTCCACAAAGGAAGGGAAATATCTTTCTGACTTAGCCATGCGGAAAGCAGCAGAAGAGAAGTATCACATCCTGCAGGAAGGCTCTCTTGATGACTCCGCCCACACCATGGCGCTCATCAGTTATCTGAAAGAAAAAGGATATACTATCTGCGTACTTCTCCGTGCCTGCCCGAAGAAAGACAGCTGGAAAGCCATCCACCAGCTTTACCTGCAGCAGCGGTTAAAAACGCCGGGCCTGTCCAGACTCATTTCAAAAGAACAGCATGATAAGGCCTGTCTCTCTTTCCTGTCAGCCACCAATGATTTGATTGACCAAAACCTCATGGACCGGCTCATTATCAAAAGTCCGAAAGGCCTTCTGTATGACAGCGATGATATGCCGACAGAGCGGGTAAGCGACGTCCTGTCCAAACGTATCGGCAAGTAAAATGGGAGCGGGGAAACCTGCTCTTTTTTATGAAAGGAATGTATGAATTCTTCCGCCAAAAATCTATTATTGGAAAAAGCACGCTCCCTCCTGCTGGACGCCGTAGGATGCATGTCCTGCCCTATCGCCCCCCAGCTTTCCGAAAAACTGGAAAAAGCGGGTCCCGTTCCTTTCGCGCCGGCGGAGATAGAAAAGCGGCTGGCGCCTGAAGAAATTCTCGCGGATACAAAGTCCATCGCTGTCATTCTCTTCCCTTACCGGTACCCCGAGGAAAAGAATGCAAATATCGCCCTTTATGCACGAGCCAAAGATTATCACCACGTTGTCCGCGCGTATCTTGCAAAAATTATCGGATATATGGAAGAGCAGTATCCCAATGAAAAATTCCATGCGATTACCGATACATCCCCCATGGCAGACCGCTGGCTCGCTTACCAGGCAGGACTCGGTTTTTTCGGCAGGAACCACTGCCTCATACATCCGAAGTACGGTTCTTACTTTACCATCGGAGCCATACTGACCACTTTGGCACTTCCTCCGGACACCCCGCTTGCAATGAACTGCGGCAGCTGCACCCGCTGTTTCGCGGCATGCCCCGGAAAAGCGCTTTCCCACGAACGGTTCAATCCGTGGCGATGCAAATCGTACCTCACGCAAAAGAAAGAAGTCTTAAATGAAGAAGAAAAAAATATTCTTCGTAAGACGCCGCTTATCTTCGGATGTGATGAGTGCCAGAAATGCTGTCCCTTTAATGAAAATGCAGCATACTCTCCCCTTCCGGAAACGGGTGCAGACCGGATCCCCCGTCTGGAAAGAGAAACACTGGAACAGATTTCAAACCGCCGATTTACAAAAGAATATGGAGAATATGCTTTTTCCTGGCGGGGCAGGCCCGTCTTACTCCGAAATATGGATATCATCGAAAAAAAATAAATCACCTTCTTCACTGTATCGTGAATCAGGTGATTTATTTTTTATTGCGTTTTATATATTTCAGAAAGAAAACAGATTAATCTGTTCTTCTTCCGGCATACCGTGGAGGATTCCCATTTCATCCATGGTATCGATAATGCTCTGGCTTACCTTGCCTCGCTTTTTCAAATCTTCTTTCGACGTAAAGGGATGTTCCCTGCGGGCTTCAACAATTTCCTTTGCCACCGTATTTCCCAAAGCGGGAATGCAGTTGAACGGAGGGCGGAGTGCACCGTCTTCCATGAGAAATTCGGAAGCGGATGATTTATTCAAGTCGATAGGCAGGAATTTCAAACCGCGAAGATACATTTCCGCCGCTGCCTCAATAACTGTGGCACTCCCCTTTTCCACCGCCGTTGGGTGGGGCAGCGAATTAATCCGCGCCAGCTCCGCCGACTGGGACGCCAGTCCTCTTAAAATAACCGCCGCATTGAACGCACCTTCCGCCCGAATAGTGAAATAAGCCGCATAGTAAGCAAGAGGTTCATACACCTTGAACCAGGCGATGCGGAACGCCATCATAACGTAAGCCACCGCATGGGCCCTTGGGAAAAGGTAGGAAATTTTCAGACATGAGTCAATGAACCACTGCGGTACCCGGGCATCTTCCAATTCTTTCCGGTTGTTGGAATTTCCTTTTTCCAGCCCTTTACCCTTACGCACGTTTTCCATGACTTTGAAAGCGGTCAGCGGTTTTACATGATGTTCAATCAGATAGTTCATGATATCATCGCGCGTGGAAATCGCTTCTTCCAGTTTGACCTTGCCTGACGTAATCAAATCCCGCGCATTATTCAGCCACACGTTCGTCCCGTGAGAAAAACCGGAAATGCGGACAAGCTCGGAGAAATTTTTGGGCCGTGTATCCTCCAGCATACCGCGGACAAAAGGTGTGCCGAACTCCGGAAGACCAATCGCCCCCACGGTAATCCCCTTGTCCCCCACCGCCGCTTTCAACTGTTCCGACGTAATGCCGAGAGCGTCAGGCGAGCTGAAAAGGGACAGCGTTTTTTCATCATTGAAAGGAATGTGAAGCGGATCGATGCCCGTGATATCCTGAAGCATACGTATGACTTTCGGATCATCGTGGCCCAGAATATCCAGTTTTAGCATACGCCCTGAAATGGAATGGTAATCAAAATGGGTGGTGATGGTACCCGGAATTTTTTCTCCCGTTTCATCTTTCAGCCATCTTTTATTGGCAGCATATTGGAGTGGCGTGAAATTATGGATATCCATATCGCGGGGACAAACCATAATACCGGCGGGATGCTGCCCTGTGGTCCGTTTTACCCCTGCCACGCCGGCGGATAATTTTTCTATAAAAATATCATTGAATGTCAGCCCGCGGTTTTCCGCGTACCGCTTGACGAATCCGAAAGCCGTCTTATCCTGGATCCCCGCAATCGTTCCTGCGCGGAATACATTATCCCGCCCGAAGAGTTCTTCGGTGTACTTATGGGCCACCGCCTGGTCGTCGCCGGAGGAAAAATTCAGATCAATATCAGGTACTTTGTCTCCGTCAAATCCCAGGAAAACGGCAAACGGGATATTGTGCCCATCCTTATTTAATTCCGTGCCGCAGTTGGGGCATTTCTTATCTGCCAGATCAAAACCGCCGCCGACGGAACCGTCAGTAAAGAATTGGTTCCAGTGGCAATGGGGGCACACATAGTGGGGCGGAAGCGGATTCACTTCCGTAATGCCTGCCAGTGTCGCCACAAAAGAAGACCCGACAGACCCCCGGGATCCCACCAGGTAACCGCGGTCGTTGGAATGCTTGACAAGCTTATGGGCGATATAATACAGGACGCCATAGCCGTGATTGATGATCGGTGTCAGCTCCAGATCAAGCCTGTCCTGGACAATTTCCGGCAGCGGTTCTCCATAAAGCTCCACTGCTTTCTCATAGCACATGGCTTTCAGCTTATCATCAGCACCGGCAATTTTCGGATTGTATGATTTCCATTCTTCCGCCAGCGGTTCAATGACCTCGCACTGCTCCGCCACCCGGCGGGTATTCGTGATGACGATTTCCTCCGCTTTTTCTTTCGGCAGATAGCTGAATTCCTCCAGCATTTCCTCTGTCGTCCGAAGATATACCGGCGGATGGGATTCTATTTTCCCCGGTTTCTCCCAGTTGGACAAAAGGATATCCCTGTCCCGCGCGTATTCGGCAAAAAGGTAGTGGGCATCAGATGTAGCGCATACGGGAATCCCCGCTTTTTCTCCTATTTCAATAACTTTCTTGTTCAGCTCCTGCAAATCTTTTTTCGTCGTGATGGCAGCATACTTATCTTCATACAGCAGAAATTCATTGTTTCCCAGCGGCTGCACTTCCAGATAATCATAGAATTTCGCCAGACGGATCAGTTCTTCATCGCTGTCTCCGTTCAAAACGGCACGGAAAAATTCACCCATGACACAGGCGGAACCATACATCAGTCCGTCCCTGAATTCCTCAAGGAGCGGACGGGGCAGAAGAGGACGCTTGCGGTAGTATTTCAGATGGGACAGCGTCACAAGACGGTACAAATTGCGGAGACCCGTGATATTTTTTGCCAGCAGGATAATATGGCTGTACTGCTGCCGGTCGCTGTCAATATCTTCAGGCACTTCATCGATCAGATAACCTTCCATGCCGTAGATGACTTTTTGCCCGTATTTTGCCGCCAATGTTTGTATTTGGGGAAATGCCTGAATGACACCGTGATCCGTAATTGCCACGGCAGGATGCTTCCACTTTGCCGCCGTCCTGATGATCTCTTCATTATCGATGAGTCCGTCCAAACTCATTTTCGTATGGAGATGGAGTTCTACACGCGGTATTTCAGCCATATCCTCATGGTTGATTTCTTTCTCTTTCCCCTGTTCCATCTGGGAAATATTCAGCACAAGGCCGCCGGTAAATTTATCAAGCTGCACATTCCCCCTGACTTTTACGGTCATATTCTTTTTTACACCGGTCAGCTTTTGTGCGTCTTCCTTCTTTTCAAAAAACTTTTTGCAAAGGATTCCGTCTGTCTCATCAGCCAGCTTCATGGTAAACAGACACCTGTTTTCACGGAGTTCTCGGCACTCACAGCCAATGACAGTTCCCTGTACGACGATACCGCCCTGTTCTTCCCGGATCGTACTGATATCCGATATTTTCCCTTTAATATGTGATCTGCCTAAAAGGATGCCGTCCGTTCTCTTCTCTCCGGAAGCGGATAATTGGAAAGCGGAAGCAGGAAGCACGCTCTCTAAAGACGGCAATTCGCTCGAAAAAGAAATGCCTGCCGTTTGAGAAAGTGCAGGCCTGTCTTCCACTGGCGGAGCTGCAGCTATAGCCGCCTGCACATCACGGATAGAAGGCAGCTTGAAAACAGGTTCAGAATCGGCCTCCCCTTCCGGCGAATCCTCTGTCCTATGCATATCCATACCGACATCCGGATTTCCAGCACCATACATCTCACTGAATTCTTCTTCCGGAAGAGATGCATCACCTATAGTCATTAAAAGGGGACAGACTTCTTCCGTCACATCATCCCCATTCAAATAAATATTCCTCAAACAGCGGATTTCATCGCTCATGGCTTTCAATACCTGAAGAGCCGCGTTTCTGTCATCGGCCTGAATGTACCAAGCCTGGCATTCTGTATCCACTTCCATTAAAGTAATGACTGAACCTTTCTGCTTTGATTTCAGCCGATACTTTCCCATTGTAATCCCTCCAATATGCAGCAGAACGCCTCAGTTCCCCAAAGAGATTATGACGGCTTTCTGCTCTTCTTTATTCTCTTTATCTCTTTTGTTCTTTTCCGTTGTTTTCCTGCCGGCATCCTGCCGTTCCTTTACTTCCTTCGCTTTCTTTTCAGCGGCAGCCTTCTTTTCGGCTTCTGCTTTTTTCGGATCTTTATTGTATGTAATCACAGTATCTACGGGATCATAGTATGACGGGAAACTTCTTTCGTAAACACGTCCGTCCGCCCAGCGGGCATACTGGAGGATTCCCGCATTATATCCTTCATGTCCGTATTCTACCGTCTTTTCTTCCGTCTGCACGGGATCCACCTTTTCCTGCGTATTGAATCCTATCGCGCCCGAATACTCAAGCAGAACGCGGGATTCCTCCGGTTTATCCTCCCTGGCGCCGATGATCCAGCATGTCACCGCGCCCGGTTCATACTTCGTATATACGTAAACCGGATTTTTAAAATTATTTATAAATTGAAAATCCAGGTCCCCATAAGAAACAGTAGCATCCTGTCCTATGGGCACATACGATGCCGGTGAAAAATGAGGACTCCGTTCTGTCACTTCCATTCCCGAAAGAAGCACCGCATTAAAAAGAGTCGTACTCACCTGGCACACGCCGCCGCCATAACCGGGTTGCGGCTTTCCATTCACAATGACAGGCGCTTCCAAGTATCCCTTGTCCGGAGACCGTTCTCCTGTAGCATCGTTATAGGAAAATACGGTACCCGGATCCACTACAGACCCTCTGATAGCTTCCGCCGCTAATTCGATATTTCTGCTTCTGTTGGGACTTTCCCCAAAATTCGTCGTATAAACACCGAGAACCGTATTAAAATTTTTCAACCGCTCCTTTGTCAGCATCGGCATCTTTTCTTCCGTCACGGGAATTTCCACAGCATCCGTATCTTCACTGACAAGGGCATTTCCTACGATTTCCACAAGTTTCGGCAGATCAAAAACAAGATAAGGTACGCCCTCAATAAATTCCACTGTCCCGTCATCTTTTATGACAGGCATAGCCTCTTTCGGCGTCTGCCCATACTTCACGGCAAGTTCATCCACTTTCGTGCAAAGCGTTTCCCTGTCATAAAGCGGAACCACCCCTACTACATCACCGTAAATGACTGCTTTCCAGCGGGTGATCCAGTCAGAAAGCAGATTTCCCGTTTTCCCCAACCGCAAAAGCTCATCTGCCCTGCTTTTATCAAAATGCACGTTTAAATCCTTATATGACCACTCTTCATGAACCGCGCCATGGTTAAGTGCCAGTTTTTGCGGCAAGCTCTTCATTCTTTTCCCGAAAAAACTCCTCCAGCCGGACTTTCCCCATGCCGCCTACCGCGGTACCGTTCAGGCGGACGCCGGGGATGACCGTGTCTTTCCCCGCCCAGACAAAAGGAGCTGCTCCGGCAAGGACAGCAGCCGCCACAAAAATACCCCCGAAAACTTTTACAGTTTTATACATATCCGCCTCTCTCATTTACGCATACAATAACGCAGCAGCAGCTCTTTTACCGTTTGAGCGCTTCCTTCGCGAATTCCCCAATGATACTCAAATATATTCAGCAGCAGCCATTCCGCATCTTCTTCAGAAACAAAGCGGGCATCCTTCTCCAGATTTTTCCACGCCCATTGGTTCGTCACCCCTGCCGCTTTCTGTATCTGCGGCAAGGGTGCATGGTTCCGCTGCATTTCTTTCAGTATTTTTATTTTTCTGAATTTAGCGGAAATAAACCCCAGATTTTTAATTGTTTCCGACACGTCCGTAAACACATGATCGGTATTCTCCATAACGGCAGACGCATTTTTGGCAATCAGGGCATCAGTAAACTTAAAAATCCCCTGATCCATATACTCAGGCAAAGCGTATTCCAGAAGCTTTTTCGAAATACCGGTCCTGTTTCCTGCCATTAATACGATTTTATCACATTCTGTTTGAAGAAAAGGGCGGGAAATCGTCTCCCAGGAACCGATAACTTCTTCCATATACGCCCGTGCTTCCGGCTCCACTCGCTTCCCGCAGTCCATGAGCATCCGCGCCATGACGGACGCGCCCTCCCGCGGCGCTAAAAGACTGCATTCTTCACTCCCGCAGACAGAAAGTAACGTTTTAGAGGCCTTCGTTCTTTTATCTAAAGCGCCGTCTACCGTAAAAATCGCCAATATATCGGGTGTCAACTCTTTCAGTATATTTATGAAACCGTTAAATTCATTTTCTTCCTTTTTATCTTTCGGCGGCCTTTTTATAAAAAAAGGATTCTCCATGACCACTGCCGTCTTTACGGCAAAGAGGGACTGCCCTTCCAGATAACTCCTGTAAAGGTCATAATTCCCCGGAGAATCAAGCACCGTCACCTCGGGTATTTCTCCATGAAAATAATCACGGATGATTTCCTCTCTCCGCAATCCGATAGTAACCGAGTCATTACCGTATAAAATTTTGCAATTGGATAAGATTTGTTTTACTGCCATTATTTCCGTCCCATCTCCCCCGCAATAACCGCCATCCGTCTTTTTCCCATATCAACTCCGCCATCCCTTCGCTTTCCGTGTATGCTACGGGACAATTGCAGAGATAAAAAACATCTTTGTCCTCACCGGCGAATCGCCCGCCGCCTCCATATACTGCCGCTTCAGGTTTCAATCTGTCCAGTTCCTTTTCCGATACGCCGCGGCGGAAACCGTTCGATCCTCCCACCCATGCGGTGTGCGGGGAATCTCCTTCACTGAAACTCTTATTTCCTGAAAAGTATACATCCCACGAACCCTTTCCCACACGAAGGGCGCTTCCGTTTGTTATGACTGTCAATCCGTTTTTTAAGCGCAGGCGCGACGGCGATAGATTTCTGACTGTTCCTTTGAAATCTTTTATAAGGAAAGGTGCAAGCGTTTCCGCTTTTCCTCCGACCGCCCATATCTCTTTTATTCTTGTATCCATTTCAAACGGGACAGGCTTCTTCACCTCTTCCAGATTGAGAAGAAGCACGTCTATATCAAAAATTCCATGGTACCCTAAGATTGAATCCAATTCGCGTCCGCTTGCCGCCGAAGGAATCCCGCTGCTTTTATAATACACGATCTTCGCGTCACCGGAGATAAGTACCGTCCCCGTATCTGCTCCCAAATCAGGCGCCAGCAGAACGGTCTCCCGGCGCGCCGCCCATTCTGCCAACAAAAGAATCGCCCCTGCAAAAATGATACCGGCAAGAAGATATTGCCCTTTCCGTTCCCATTTTCTTTTGAAACAGAAAACCGCCACTCCTATATAATACAAAATCCCTTCGGCAAGGGAAAGACTGCCCGCTTCAAAAGACGCTTCCGGCAGTGAAGAAATAAATCCATTCAACCGCAGCGCCGCCCAGAGGAAGTAATCGGCAAACTGCAAGATTCCTCCTGCCAGGGGCATCAAAAGGAAAGAAGAGAGCGCCGCCAAAAGTCCCCCAATGATCACCCATTCCAAAAGCGGCACAACGATCAGGTTGGCAGGTATGAAATATAGCGGGAAACTATGAAAATTATACAAAATAATGGGAAGCACGAGGACTTGGGCCGCCGTAGAAAGAGCACAGCCTTCACAGATCCGGGGCGGAATTTTTCCTAATCGGGCAAGCGCATGCCGAAGCGGTTCATAAAAAAGCAGTATTCCTGCCGACGCGCAGACGGAAAGCTGGAAGCTGATATCAAAAAGGAAATAGGGGTTCCACAAGAGCATCCCCGCCACTGCCGCTCCCAGAAGATTAAGCGCCGTCCTCCCCCGTTCCAGAAGGACACCGATCACGGCAAGAATTCCCATGAGGGACGCGCGGATCACAGGAGGCACAAAGCCTGACATAGCGGCGTACACGAGCACAAGAAGCACAGCGGGAACCACCGTTACCTTCATGGAAAGTCCCAGCCACTTCCCAAGGAAATATAAAAAACCGAAAAGTAGCGCGATGTGAGAACCGGAAACGGACAAGATGTGAATAATGCCGGTCACTGAAAAAGAATGGATGATGTCTTTGGGAATTTCTGAATAGTGTCCGCCGAAAAGAAGTGTCATCAGAACAGGAAGGCGTACAGGATCCATGTAGGAAGCAAAAAAACATGCCAACCGTTCCCTCATCGTTTCCGCCCAGCGCGTCACCCTATACTCCCCGGTTTCTCCTACAGGGCGGATACGGCTGTTCTCCTTGCTGTAAATTCGTCCTAAGAGATGCCCGCTTTCGTAGCGCTTTTCCAGATCGATTTTCCCCGGATTCTTATATAAACGGAGGGGCCGCAGCTTTCCTTCCGCTTCCAGTGCAGTTCCGACAGGATATTTATTCTCAACGGCAAAGTCATACAGGTACACTGTTCCTGAAATGCTTTTTTCTTCTCCATCGGCATAACGGATTTTCCTCAGATCAATAAGGTACCGGGCATATCCGTCCTCCCCTTTGTCCACAAGAGGTTCCTCTGCAACGATGCCGCAGAAGGTTCCTTCACTGCCCACAATGTACTGTGACTGCTGTCTCCATATTTCTTCTGCTATTTCCATACGGACCGCACCGGCAGCACATAAAAAGAGCGCCGCATACCCACACAGCACCTGTTTTCCCGAAAACCCTCCCTGAAAGGATACCCATCAAAGACAAAAATAAAAAGAGTCCTCCCCCAAAAAGAGAAAACTCAAAAAAAAGACGCAAAAAATATCCCTGCAGCCAAAAAGGAAGCACACCAAAGAAATATATATTTCCGTTTCATAAGGTAATCCGCTCTGACACTTTGGCGTACTTCCCTTCCCCGATGGTGGGTACCTCTTTCAATTCCTCTTTTGAGCGGAACCCGCCATGTTCGTTTCTGTATTCAATAATTTTATCTGCCGTCTTGGCTCCGATGCCGGGAAGTGTTTCCAGCTCCGTTCCCGAGGCATGATTAATATTCACCAAACCGGCTGCGGCGGGAGTCGTCCGTTCCGGATTGAGAGGAATATAGACCCTCATAGCATCTTCAACGGGTTCTGCCATATTGACGCTTTCCATATCCGCATAAGGAAGAACGTTTCCGGCAGCCTGCACCGCGTCATACACGCGGCTCCCCCGCTGCAGTTCATAGACACCCGGTTCTTTCACGGCGCCTACGACATATACGAGGACACGGCTTTCTTCATTTGCGTTTCCGCTTTCCGTTATTTCCGCAACCACGGAATCTTCTCCGGAGCGTTTCCCATCATCACTCCAAACAAAAAATCCGACAAGAGCCGGTATGATAAAGGCAAGGGCGCAAAGAAGCGTCTGCTTTCTATTCATACTTCCCATCGTCGGACTCCGTTTCCTTCTTACACCATGAATAATACAGATAAACGTATTCCAAAAAGCTGAAATCTTTTATTTCTGTTCTTCCCTGGCAGCTGCCGTGTTGGAATCAATCAAGCTCTGGCGGTTCTTCTTCAAGGTATCCAGCATGTTTTCCATATTCGTTTCCACGTATTTCAAAACATCAGTCGCGTAGGTAACGGAACTGCTGCGCAATTCCTCGGCGGAATGGTTGGCGGCAGTCACCACTTCATTGGCCCTTTCCTGTGCCTGTTTTACCAATTCGCTCTCTTCGGTAATCCTTGCGATGTAATCTTTCGCCTGAGCAATGGTGTCATCCGCTTTTTTCTCTGCATCCAGAAGAATTCTTTCCTTATCGGCGACGATACGGCGGGCACTTTCCAATTCATTGGGAAGCGACTGGTTAATCGCGTCAATCAGTCGTTCGATTTCATCTTTGTCTACCATTTTCTTGTTGGAGAACGGTACTTCGGTTGCGCTGTCAATAACATTTTCAAGTTCTTCAAGCAATTTTCTTGTATCCATTTTACAACCTCATTTCTTAAGTAACTTTAATTTTTTCTCTATCATAGCTTCCACATAAGGGGGAACCATCTGTGACACATCACCGTTAAAATATGCCAATTCCCTCACACCGGTGGAGGACAGGTATGAATATCGTCCGTCTGTCATGAAAAAAGCGGTTTCCAACGTAGGATCAATCTTCTTAATCATGAGCGCCCGCTGGAATTCATATTCAAAATCACTGAACGCCCGCAGGCCGCGAATAATAAGATGGCAGTTTTTACTGGCGGCATACACATTGAGCAGCCCCGTCGATGTATCTACTTCTACATTGGGGATATCCTTCGTCGTTTCCCGAAGCATATCCAGCCGTTCTTCAATAGAAAAAAGGGATGTCTTTTTAGACGGATTCACAAACACCGTAACAATTAATTTATCCACAAGCACGGCGCTTCTCTTAATGATGTCCAAATGTCCATAAGTGACCGGATCATAACTGCCCGGACAAATAGCGATTTTCATGAAACTTCTCCCTCAGAACCCCGGCAAAGGAGATAAGTAACAACAATATTTCCTACCTTTTTTTCTTTCCATACCGAACATTTCTCCTCCAAACAGGTCATATCCGGCGGTTCTTCTATAGAATGCTCTGCAATAATAATAGCATTCTCAGCAGGAAGCCTGCAAGCGAAAATCAAAGCAAGAATTTGATCAATATAGCCCTTCCCGTAAGGAGGATCCATAAACAAATAATCATACCTGTTCCCTGCAAGCTTTGCTAAAGAACGGCTGACATCGCCAGGTAAAACATCCGCCTTGTTTTCCACATGGCATTTCACCGCATTCTCACGGATAAGCTTACATGTCGCCTTATCCAAAAATGTCGCATGTGCCGCGCCCCGGCTCAAAGCTTCCAGCCCCATCGCGCCGGTTCCTGCAAAAATATCAAGCACACGGGTATCTTTCATTCCCATATTGGCAAGCACATTGAATATACTTTCACGTACCCGCCCGAGCGTAGGCCGGGTCATCCCCTTCCCCACAGGCGACAGCAAGGCTGTCCCTTTCGCGCTTCCTCCAATGATTCTCATTTTTCATTCCGTTTCAAGGATGATGTTCTTATTTCCCATCAGTTTTCAAAAAATATACTGCTTGAAATACCAATTGGAAATTTATTAAATTATACCACAATGTGGCAAACGGCTCATATATTTATACTATGATTCCCCGCCCGGTTTTTATCAGGGCTCCAGATACGTCTCAATTTCCGCCTTTTTCGCACGGGTCATCAAATTTTCCAAGGCTTCCTGCGCCGTGTGTTCCCCTTCCAGAAGGCGGCACACTTCTTCAGTAATCGGCATATCGATATGTTCGCGCCTTGCGATTTCATTCACCAGGAAAGCCGTTCGCATTCCTTCCACCACCATGTGGGTTCCTTCGCAGATTTCTTTTGCGGTCTTTCCTTTCCCCAACATAAGGCCCGCCCTGTGATTGCGGCTGTGGGTACTGGTACATGTAGCAACAAGGTCGCCCATTCCCGATAAGCCGAAAAAAGTTTCCCGGCGGGCGCCGAAATGCACACCAAATCTTGCCATTTCCACAAGCCCCCGTGTCATAAGCGCAGCACGACAATTATCGCCGAGACCTATTCCGTCCTGCACACCGCAGGCAAGAGCTACGATATTTTTCAATGCGCCGCCGTATTCTACGCCGCGGATATCATCACTGCGGTATACACGGAACACGGGCCGCATGAAAACATCCTGCACGATCTGTACAGCTTCCGGCACTTCCGATGCCGCCACGGTTGCCGCCGGAAGACCGAGACCCACTTCTTCCGCATGATTCGGTCCGGATAAAACAACAATCCGGTCCGTTACGGAAGAAAACTTTTCTGAAATGATTTCCGATAAACGATGGCCCGCCTCATCGGCAAGACCTTTAGAAGCACATACTGCAACAGCATTTTTCTTCATAAAAGGCGCCATAGCTTCCGCTGTTGTTTCTACCGCTTTAGACGGAGTAGACAACACCACGCAGTCCGCACCGGACACAGCTTTTTCCAAATCACTCGTAATTTTTACATGGACCGGAATGCGGACCCCCGGTAAATATTCTTTATTCTCTCTTGTTTCCTTCAATTCCCGTGCCGCTTCTTCCCTGCGGCAGTACAGTTCCAAATCATCATGGCGGGCGGCAAGCGATGTAACCATCGCCGTCCCCCATCCGCCGGAACCGATCATGGCTATTTTCACTGCGATTCCTTCTTTCCCTGTATAATCGGTTTTTCTTCTCCCCGCAGAAGTCTTTCGATATTTTCCTTATGTTTTACCACAACAATGAGAGCCGCCGCCAGACTGAATGCCACATACTCCCAAGGTTCTCCCAAAACCCAAATAACAATCGGTACCACCGGTGCACCCGCGATTGAGGCGAGCGAAACGATTTTCTTCCATCGAAAAACAATGAGCCAGACGATAAATGATGCAATCGTCGCCGGCGCACAGATATACGTAAAGGCTCCCACACCGCAGGCTACCCCTTTGCCGCTCTTAAACTTAAGGAAAATGGACCAGTCATTCCCAATAATTGCGAAAAGCGCACATAAGAGAACCGTTGTCGGTTCGGGCATTCCCAGATGAACAGCAATAACCCCTTTCATGAAATCACAGAAAAACACCGCCAGCCCCGCTTTCATTCCAAGTGTACGGTACGCGTTCGTTGCTCCGATATTTCCGCTTCCCGTCTTCTTCAAATCGACGCCGTAGAAGATCCGCCCGATAAGATATCCTGACGGGACAGCACCGATAAGATAGGCAAGAAGTACGATTACAACCGTTTCCATCATAATTCGTCACCGTCTTTCTTGCTCCGCAGCACGATACGAATTGGTGTCCCCTCAAAAGAAAAGGCGGCGCGAAGGCGGTTTTCTATAAAACGGACATAAGAAAAATGAATCAGGTTCGCGTCATTCACAAACATGACGAAAGTCGGCGGACGGATCCCCACCTGCGTCATATAATAAATTTTCGCCACACGGCCGGCATGGGCAGGAGGCGGATTCACAATTTTCGCATCATCCAGCAAATCATTCAGAACCGCCGTAGACACCCGCATGGACTGCTGCTCCGCCACATTGTAAATCATATCGCCGAGGCGCTGGATGCGCTGCTTTGTCAGAGCCGATCCAAAAAGCATGGGGATATAAGGAGCAAAAGGAAGGCCGTCACGTACCTGCCTTTCCAATTCCACCATGGTATTCGTCTCTTTGGGAATCATATCCCACTTATTCACCATAAGGATAAGTCCTTTGCCAGCCTCATGGATATACCCGATAATCTTTTTATCCTGTTCCGTAAGCATATCGTTCGCATCAAGGACAAAAATCGCCACATCGCAATTATCAATTGCACGAATCGAACGGATAACACTGTACTTTTCCAGAGGTTCGTCAATCTTTCCTCTCTTACGCATCCCTGCCGTATCTACAAGAATGAAAGTCTTCCCTTTGTATTTCCATACGGAATCCACAGCGTCACGAGTAGTTCCCATTTCATCAGCCACAAGAGAACGCTCATAGCCGAGAAGAGAATTGATCAGCGTCGATTTCCCTACATTCGGACGCCCCACGATCGCCGTGCGGATGATATCGGGAGAATCATATTCCTCACGAGGCGGAAATCCTTCCGAAATCTTATCCAGCAAATCACCAAATCCCAGATGGTTCACAGCAGATACCGGCATGGGATCGCCGATTCCCAGGGAATAAAACTCATACGTATCCATTTTCTGATTTTCACTGTCCACTTTATTCACGCAGAGTACCACGGGCTTTCCCGTACGCCTAAGCATTCCCGCAATCGTCTGATCATCCTCCTGCACACCGACACGGGCATCGACGACAAAAAGAATCACATCTGCCTCTTCCATGGCAAGCTGCGCCTGCTGGCGGATACCATCGGATATCTGATCCGCTTCATCACGAAACTCAATACCGCCCGTGTCAATCATGGTAAACTCACGATCCAGCCAGCGCACGTCACAGTAAATACGATCCCGCGTCACACCGGGGATATCTTCAACAATTGACACACGCTTCTGGGCAAGGCCGTTAATAATCGTAGATTTTCCCACATTCGGGCGTCCTACTATAGCAACAAGAGGCTTGCTCATCTTATCCTCCACTTTTACATAACTTGTTTCGGGCATAACTTCCCATTTAATACTATTCTAAAAATTGTATGCCCAACCATAGATACTGTCAAGTATTGTCAAGTCAAAGCAGCTTTTTGCTGAAATAAATACCACTACAAAGGAATGAATATTTTTTATAAAGAGTATTTCCTATACGTATTTCTATAATACGTCATGCATCAGAAAAGACTGCCTAAAAAATTTTTTAATCTTTTTACCTCACCCCTTTACATCGATATTTTTCTATGTTATAGTATGTATAGAAAGTTTTAGATACTTAAGAGTTTATAAAAAAGGAGATTTATCATGAAATTATCAAAGAAACTTTTAAAAGCGCTTGTTGACCAGGTAAACATGGAATTTGCATCCGGCTACCTCTATCGTTCCATGTCCCACGACATGAAAAACCTGGCACTGAACGGCTATGCAAAATGGCTGGACAAACAGTATGAAGAAGAAAGAGAACACGCCCTGAAACTCATTGCTTACATTGAAGACAGAGACGGTACCGTCGACTTCCTTCCGATTGAAGGCGTCAAGAAACACTACGACAATCCGCTGGATGTCGCTAAAGACTCTCTGGCTCACGAAGAAGCTGTTTCCGCTTCCATCCGCAGCCTCGTTAAACTTGCCCGTGAAGAAGGCGATCTGGAAACTGAAATCTTCCTCCAGTGGTACGTCACCGAACAGATTGAAGAAGAAGTCAACGCCCGCGACAACATCACGGGATTCGAAAAAGCACAGGAAGGCGCCGCTCTCCTCTACATGTTCGATAACCACCTGGGCGACAGATAATACTTTACTGAAAATTGAATAAAACAAAAAAGAGCTGTGAAAGGGACGATCCCGATTCGCAGCTCTTTTATTACTCATAAAACCGTCACAAAAGGAGCTGCAAAAAGAAACTCATCTTTTCACAACTCCTTTTCTTCATTCATCAGTCTGTTTTATTCCACATCAACGGCATCAGGACGGCCTGCATCATCCAGTCCCAGATATTCCACTCCTTTCACATGTCCGTCATAGGACAGGGTCACGAGGTACTGAAGCACCTTGCCGTCGAAAATCTCATCGTCCATCATCACCGCCATCACGAAGCTGTCAGGACGATAGGCGCGGGTAGTGTCTTCCTGTTCCGGATCATAAAGGAAAACAAATTCCTCCCCATCGTATTCCGCACTGCCGTATACACGCTTCAGTTCGGAAACATAATACTTGTCCACGCCGTCAACAATCATGTTCTTTTCATTTAAAAATTCCATTATCATCACCTCTTTGCCCATTATAACAAAAACCGGCCTGCCTTTTACAGGACTTTTTATTCGTCAGGACTTACAGATTTCCTTTATAACGAAAAGAGTAAGGAAATAATAGGCAAGTAAAGATACTCAATCAATCCGTAGAGTGCGAAGCCGGCAGCGAGTCCCACAACAGCCCCGTTGATCCGGATGCCTTCCAGTTCTTTGTGGACTTTTGCTTCAATAAATTCATTCAAGTCGCTATCTTTGAATTTCTTCAGGATATCTGCGGTGACGGAAGAAATATGGGGATATTCTTCTTCCAAAATATTTCCTCCCAAAGCTCTGGCGCTTTCATCAATGCCGGTACGGAGTTTTTCGTTTTCTGCCACACTTTGGATCGTATTGTGAAGCATAGCCTGCAATTTCGGGACGAAACGTTTTTCAAATTGATCTCCTGCCGCCCATTTTTCATAAAGACTGTTGTATAAGGCATCCGTTTTTTCTTCCACGGAAACAGATTGATAGAGTTCTTCCGCAAAATGGACAAGGGCTTTTTCCGCTTCTTCTGTTTTCAGGAAGGCTTCTACAGCAGCATTCCATTCTTTCAGGAGCGTTTTGTGAAAAGGGTGGATATCCACGCGCCACAGTTCGATTCGTTCTGACAGCGCCGCAAGGAAAGCTTCCGCCATGTCTTCATAGTCTACGGTATTTGTAAACTTTGCAAAGCTATAAACGAGCCTTTCCAAAAATCCGCGCTCCCGATTTTCTCCCAATTTTTCCAGTTTATTTGTGATTATCTGCTTCATTTGATCCGATTTGACGGCGCGCTGTGCTTCTTCAAGGAGTTTATCCAGAAACTGCTCCGTATAGTTTCCTTCCAGCGCTTTTTCTCTGAGATAAAAGCCAAGACTGACTCTTACATTATCCACGCCTTGCCTGATCCAGCGGGACAAGTCTTTCTTATGGTTTTCCATGAATCCCAGAAGAAGTTCGCCGCCGCTCCGGGCAAGGTCGGTTTCTATGTCTTTCACGGACCCTTCTGCTTCTTTTTCAATGAATTGAATGAGGGAAAAATTTTTCAGCAAGTCAGTAAAAGTTTCTTTCCCCACCAGTTTTCCTTCCACCGTTTCCTGAAGCCGCCGGAGAACGGCTTCCCTGTTAGCAGGAATAAGCGGTTTAAAAAGAGGAAGATGAAGTCTGTTCCGGAAAAGGGCTTCTACGGCAAACCAGTCGGCAAAACAGCCGATGAGACAGGACTGGGCAAGGAAGTAAAAAAGGCCTGTCAAAGGATTTTCACAGAAACAGTGAACTCCTATGGCGATTCCAAAGAGGATCGCTGATGCCAAAAAGATGCGGTTCGCCGTTTTGTATCTTTTCATCAGAAAATCCCTCCCGCCCATACCGCAAGGTAGAAGAGCAGTCCTGCCATACCGCCGATGATGGTACCGTTAATCCGGATAGCCTGCACTTCATTTTCGACACTGTTCTTTGCCATGCTTGCCATCTTTCTGCCGTCGTAAGGAGAGAGCGCTTTGGTGACACCGCCGGCAATTTTTTCATGGAGCCAGCCGACGTGGCGCTTGCATTGTTTTAAGAGGAATTTATCGTTTCTTTCCTTTTTTTCAGGATTCCCCAATTCATTTTTTACAAGGTCCAGTATTTTTCCTGCCAGAAATTTTTTCCGCATTTTCCTGATGGCTGTCCCAAAGGTTTTCAAAGAAGTCTTTCCTGTTTTCCAAAAGACTTGCAAGATTAGCGGACACCCATGTATTGATTTCCTCCTGCAGTTTTTTATCTTCTGTAAGCCGTTTAAGAAAGCTGTCATAGCTCTTTCCAAGGGCGCACCTTACTTCGCTTCCGGGATCAACGATGGAATCCGCCAGATTCCACACCTGCTCCTGAATAAGGCGGATATTTTCCGTTTCTTCTCTTTCAACAAAGCTCTCCAGCAAACCGCGGAACCACCCCCTGTCCCTGTACTTCGCCCAGGCGCTTTGATAGAGCCGTCTTACTTCTGTCTGGGTAAAGCGGTTCTGAAGGAATCCTTTCACTTCTTTCGCAAGTACTTGGGCAAGTACCTGTTTTCCTTCATAGTTTTTCAATGCGTAAAGAGCAAAAACGATACGGCCTGCCCAGTTTTCTTTTTGAATAACACTTTTTCCTTCCCGAAGAAGCAGCTTCCAGAGCTTGCCTTTATCCACGGCAAGAATGCCGCAGCGGCAGGCAGATTCCAGTAAAGGCAGGAGAAGTTCTTCCTGTTTTTCAATTTGGGCAAGAATAAGCTCACAGCTTAAATTCTTTTCCAAAAAATCTTCCAGCAGTTCTTCTGTAAACAGTTCTTTCCCTACCATGTCCCGCGCCATGTCCACGATTTGGTCCCGCCGTCTGGCAATGATGTCAGTGCGGCAGGAAATCCCCAGCGGTTTTCCGAAAAGGGAAGATACGGCAAAAAGGTCGGCAATTCCTCCTACGGAAGCAGCAAAGGCCATATGGAAAAGTCCGCCGCCAAGCAAGCCGGTTTCTTTAAATGGCGCCGCAAGCAGGCAGATTAATACAGTACCCGCCAAAAGTCCGTCAGCTTTCTTTTTTCTGTCCATGGTTTTCCTTCCTGTTTTTTACATTATATCCCGCCGTCCATGGAAATAAAAATAGGAACGCTGTTACACGTTCCCGATGACAATAATTATTTGCCCGCTTCTTCCAAAGCACGCTGCGCCGCATCGAAAAACTGCTTATAGGAAAGGGTAGCACCGGAGATGCCATCGACTTTATTCAACTCCTGTTTCTGCAGCAGCGCTTCCGCATAAGTTTTATTTGCTTTCAATGCAAGCTGGGCTTTGTTGTAATAAACCTTATTTTCTATTTTTCCGTTTGTTTTTCCATAATCCTCCCCTTTCCGTTTTCCGTCTTTCAGGAAGCCGTCAAAAGTAGCTGCCGTGATTTTATGGTCTTTCACCGTAATGGAAATAATGGAATACTCTCCTTCTCCATTTGCGGCGCTCTTTCCTTCAAAGGTACCGTCTTTCGCCTTGGAAAGGAGCCCTTTCGTGTCCACTTTCGGCGGTTTATATTGAGTCAGCCCCGATTTTGTGCTGCCTTCGGACGCAGGCGCTTCTTTGGTATCACCGCAGCCGCTGAGCAGCGTCGCTGCCACCAGGCCGGCTGCAGCCGCAGCGCCATATTTCTTTAAATTTTTCATGCTTTTTCTTCTTCTCCTCCTTCACGCATATGTCCATGCTCGATGATAACGATCCGTTTTGCCGCTTTGCCGACATGGTCGGAATGGGTAACGGTAATGATGGTATGCCCCTCTTCATTGAGTTCACGGAAAAGGTTCATGACCAGTTTTTCATTTTTCTCATCCAGATTTCCTGTCGGTTCATCGGCAAGAATGAGGACCGGATAATTGATCAGAGCTCTTGCGATACACACGCGCTGCTGTTCGCCGCCGGAAAGCTCGCTCGGCAGGTGACCCGCCCTGTCTTCAAGACCGACACGGGCCAGGGCTTCCATGGCTTCTTTCTTGTCGGGAATGCTGTGATAGTATTGGGCGACCATCAAATTTTCCACAGCCGTCAGATAGGGAATCAGATGGAACTGCTGGAACACCATGCCGATTTTATCACGCCGGATCTGTGTCAGTTCGTTTTTGGACACTTCATTCAGATTGATTCCGTCAAGGATGACTTCCCCCGAAGTGTGTTTATCCATACAGCCGATGATATTCATCAGCGTGGTTTTCCCTGAACCGGACGGCCCCATGACGGCGAGCCAGTCTCCTTTTTCCACGGTCAGGTTGATATGTTCCAGTGCAGGAACACGCCCGCCGTAGAGCATGCCCACATCGGTTAATTTTAAAAGACTCATCATACGCTCCTTATTCACCACGCAGGACGATGGCCGGCTCCACTTTTACAGCGGTTCGTACAGGCAGCATCGTCGCCACAGCTGTCACTACAATGGAAAGAATAATCGTCATAATCGCAATGGGAAATGAAACTTCAAGACTCCTGCCAAAAACATTGACTCCGACGGCAAGAGCAAAAAGATATCCGCATCCTGTGCCGATTATTCCGCCGATAAAGCCGAGCATACAGCTTTCTCCGAAAAACTCTCCTGCTATATTTCTGTTCGTTGCCCCAAGGGCTTTCTTCAAACCGATTTCACGGCGCCGTTCAGAAACGACTTCGGTCATCGTCGTTCCCACACAGACAAGCGTCAGAAGGAGAACAACTACCGTAACGAGCAGAACAAGGGCCTGCAGTTTGCCGAGGACGGTCTGTTCCGATGCGGCAATCTGCTTTACTGTCTGCGGATGGACATCGGGTGTTTCGGCCGCCATACGGGCCGCAAGAGCTTCCAGGTCTCCTGAATTCGCCACAACACTCACCTGTACCATACTCAGAAGATTCGGCTTTCCCAGAAAATCCCAAAGGCTCTTAATATCCACATAGGCAAATTGTTCTTCTTTGCCTCCGGTGCGGACAATGCCCGAAACAGTATATGTTTCTTCCTTCGTTCCGTCGCCAAGCGCTACGATAACCTGCGACCCCGGTTTCGCCTGAAAGCGTTCGGACATCTCATAGCCAAGGAGTATTTCTTTGGAATTTTCTTTCGGCATTTCTCCATTGATCTGCCAGTAGGGGCTTACCTTTCTGATCTCATTGAAATCAGTGCCGCCGGTAAGTACGGGTGATTCATTAATCTTCAAACGTTCATAAAGGAAAGGCGCCGCACCGATTATTTCTTTGTCCTTCAGCATGTCATAAACAGGAGCGACGGCCGCCTCCTCCATAGTTGTTTTCCCGTTGGCGGGAAGCAGGAGGAGATTTGCACCGTATGCGCGGAATTCACGCCCCATCTGCTCAGGTACTTCTTTATACACCGTGATCATGCCCGAAATAATTGTCGCACCGATGGCCACGGCCAAAAGGGCAATGAACATTCTCAGCTTTCTCCGCAGAAGCGCATTTGTCACCATGACCAGGTACATATGTAATCGTTTTATATTCATAGGAATCACCTGCCATGGAGAACAATTGCCGGACGGAGCCTGAGAATCGAACGAATCGCAGGCAGACTGCCAAGCAGGATCATAAGAATCAGAAGCACGATGAGAATCGGAATGACAATCAGGTTCACCGCGATACCCGATCCGAAAACGGCATGACCGATAATCTGCGCAAAGCCGATCCCTACAAAATAGCCTAAGATACCACCCGCCAGACCTGCCATAAAAATTTCTGACAGGACTAGGATGATTACCGAAACATCCGTTGCGCCGAGGGCCTTCAGCAGCCCCAGTTCCCTGCTTCTTTCCATGATATTTGCGCTGACCAGGTTAGAAACCCCCATGGTGGCAGAAAGCAGGGAAAGGACAGTGATGAGAAGCATAAGAAGCTGTGTCTTATCCAGAATACGCCCTTCCGATTCGGCAATCTGCCGGACAGGACGGGCCACGGAACCGTGGATGACCTCTTCGATCTGATAAGCGATGGAGCTTACATATGAAGTACAATACCAGATTTCATATTCTTTGATAGAAAGGCTTTTCGGATTGGCAGCGGCACGGCGGGCCAATTCGTTTTCGGGTGTCGTCATGGCGCTGACAGTGACGGTATCCACCTTTCCTTCCAGACCGAGAGCTTTCTGCACAGCCGGAAGATACGCGATAATTTCACCGTCTTCTTCACCGCCGCCGGTAAGAATGCCTGAAACGGTAAATGAACCTTTTGTTCCATCCTTATTAGTATAGTAAAGGGTGTCTCCCTTTTTTACATGCAGGGAAGCCGCCAGATCCTTCCCCACAAGAACGGAATTTTCTTCTTTTTCTTCAGGCCATTCTCCATCTACCTGCCACCAGGACTTGAGATATTGCTCTCCTGTAACGAAAACTTCACCGGTGGGAAGATCCATCTTATGATCAAACCATGTGCCTGAAACAGGAATAGATACACCGTTGTCCAACGTGACATGGCCGTTCAGATGGGGAGAAAGGGCGACAATGTTATTTGTCCAAAAGATAGTCTTGATTTGCCCCAGGTCAGATTCTTTCAAGTATTCTTTCGGTGCCGATTCATCGTCCAGCCCGTAAATATCTTTCAGAATGGAGGAATTTTTTGACGTCACCGTGATATTTGCGCCAAAGGCTTTCAGTTCCTGATTCACCTTTTCTCCTACGTCAAACATGACATTCAGCATTGCCGTTGCCAGTGAAATGCCGAGGGCTACGGTAAGCGCCACGAAAAGAAGCTGGCGCCCCTGCCGGAGTATGGCGCCTTTTACCATTTGCCAGAACAATTATATCCTCCTTTCTGCTAACGGAAATACTTCGCTGCGGCATCCAGCTCTTTCTGCTCGATCCGGATCTGTCCGTTCCCTACTCCATATTTTACGGGAATCGGGTTGCAGCCGCCGGGAAGTCCGATTGTTTGCTTATTCATAACCACATCGCAAAGTTTGCAGACGATTTGTCCTTCTCTTTCAATATAGCCTGTCGGCCCGCAGATTTCACAGCAGTCCAGTCCGACTCCGTAAGCGGAGCCGCCTTTCAGCACCACGATGAAACGCACTTGCGTCCCTTTCTTCGTCCGATAGGCAAAACGGTGGAGATGTCCGTCATTCACCTTATTGATATCAATGCTCACCATCTGATCCTTTGCGGTAACGGACACCGCAGGAACCAATTCTTCCTTTTTGTTTGCATAAGCACTGCCCACGCTGGAAAGAATGATCATCACGATGAGCGCGCCTACGGAAGCCTTGCCCCAGCGCTTTTTATGTATATCGTCTGCCACGATTTTCCTATACTGTGCAGGATTGCAGCCTGCCGGCCTCGCCGGGCATTTCTGTGAAAACAATGCGGCAGGAACCGCAAAGACCACGATAAACACAATGAAAATAAACCAGTCCTGGTGATCAATAACCGGTGCCATCACCTTGATCAGGTACCGTGCAGGAAGGATTCCCCTTGCCATCAGAATCTGGACAAGATAAATAATCTGCTGAATTAAAAGCGCCGCCACCTGTATAAGAAATACAGTATACAGCCGTTTGTCGTTCAGCGATTTTGCCGCATGGTAAATGAGCCAGCTCCCCACGACAGCAATAAATAATCCTGTAGCAAATCCGAGCATGCGGATAAGCATTTCCGCAGAAAACGGATTATTCACATTCAGTACGGTGGTCACGGGAATGAGCCATATTTCCATGCCGTAGTACATCGTAAGAGCCAGTACGTTGATAATGACGCCCTTTTTAAAAATGCCAAGCCGCTTCATGAATTTTTCGGATGAACCGAGAAGCACACCTGCCAAAATAAGTTCGCTGATAATGGCGAAAAATGCCATCAATCCCTCAAACCCTTCACGGCTGACCGCATTTCTTGTCCCCTGTTTGGCCGCCATGATGAAGACAGAGCCCCAAAATCCCCAATAAGCAGCTTTTCTGAAAGTTTTGCGAAGATTCCCTCCGTCACAACTGTACAGAATAGCAAGCAGCACTGCCAGCGGCGTCATAAGCGCAGTACCGAATTCCATGGCGGGAATAAGCTGCTGCAGAAACATTTGAAACTGCATCATGAGAATTCCTTTCGAATAATCACAAAAAGAAACGGCTGCAAGTAAATCCCCGGGACAGACCGGATAAAGAAATTTTTCCGCAGCGCAGATATTATATTTCTTTATTGTCCTGCCGCCCGGGGATTTCTTTACAGCATCTTGAAAACATCACTTGGGAAAGACCGTTCCGCCTGCTTTCCTTCTTACATTACCAATTGCGCGGAACGTAGTCGAAAGTCCATTTCATGACGACCGGTTCTTCCCAGAAATGACCGGTAACGCCTGTTTCCTTATCTACATGGAGGCTGTAATTCTGACGTGCCGGGCTGTCAATGGAAAATTCGCATTCATATGTCCCTGCGCCAAGAAGCTTCAGGTTTGCGCCGTAGTGCGGGCCGTCATCAGCGCTCATCGGCATGAATACGCCTTCAATAGACTCGCCGGTCTGCACTTTGGTCAGTTTATAGTGGACGGTGAGGTACGGGATCCATTCTCCGATACCGAAGCCGCATTCGTTGCCTTCCGTGGCATGGATATCGGTCTCCATATGGATATCCGCCTTATCCGCTGCCAGCATGGAGCCTTCCGGTTCCATCTGTACAGGCTGGAAATATACGAGGGCCACTTTGAAGTGGTTGACGGTATCTTCCTGTTCATCGCCGATCGGATATTCCTGGAATCCTGCGGAAGCCGTCATGCCTCCCGCCAATAATGCAGCGGCAGCAAGTCCTGCGGTAAAAACTTTTTTGAAACTGTTCATTTTAACACTCTCCTTATAAAAAAATGGAAAAATAATTGTATATAAATGGGGCGCCTGGAGATCAAGCCCCCAATTATAACCCTGCTTAGGATCCTTCTTATTCCTCTGAAGAGTCCGAAAGAAATATTTACGCACGCTTTCTTCCACGGACAATCAGCGTGATACCTGCAGCAATGAGAAGCGCAAGCTGGAGCCCCACAGACTCATAGGTCGGATAAAGGCCAAGCCAGTCAATATTTGGGAACCAGGAAGCGGTAATTACTGTCTGGGGAACAAGCTGGGCTTCCTGCAAAGAGCTGATTCCACCGCCGGCAAAGCTGACAGCCATAAGGTACATCAGAATACTTGTGACGATAAAGAAAGGACGGAGCGGTATACGGAACAGCCCCAGACGGATAACGGCAAAAATAACAGCAAGAACCGCACATCCGGTCCCAAATCCGAACCAAATCATATCAGTATCCCCTGAAGCGCCGTTAAAAAGCGCCTGGTAGAAAAGAATCACTTCCGCCCCTTCACGGTACACCGCAAGGAACGCCGCCAGCCCGAGAGCCCTCGCTTTTCCTGTGGTAATGGTCGTTTTCATCATACTTTCTATATATTTCTTCCATTCATCGCCTTTTGCCTTTCCGCCCATCCAAAATCCGACGGACAGAAGAACAGCGACAGCAATAAGGGCCGTCACGCCTTCAATAGCTTCTCTTGACGCGCCGCCGGTAAACTTACCGAGGATAACGCTGAAAATATAAGCAGTGATAAAGCTTGCCGCCACAGCAGCAATGGAATAGTTGTAAACGGTGCCGAGGTATTTTTTATTTCCCGACTTCGCCAGATACGCCATAATCGCTACAAGAACGAGAATCGCTTCCATCCCTTCGCGAAGCATGATCAGGAATGCCGGCCAGAAAGAAGTCCACCGCCCGCCGCCTGCCCCTTTGCTGTCAAGAGACTCGATATCATTTTTCATCATAGAAAGAAGTTTATCGGCTTCTCCGCGAACCGCATCTTTACCCCTATTTTCACGAATCGCTTTTTTCAGCTCGCTGTACTGATATTCCGTCAGGTTGGCGTTCTTCGAAGAAATAGTCGTCCTGATTGCTTTTTCCAGCCCGTCATTTTCGTAAACCCCATAGTAAGAATCATTGATTATTTTTTTCGCGCCTTCTAAATCGCCGTTATTATATTGTTCGACGCCCTTATTGATCATCTGCTCCACATGGGCATAGACCTGCATCCAGTTCTGTGCCGCTTCGGCAGGCAGTGCCGCAGTCAGCAAGAGAAACAGCGCTGCTGCGATACTATATAAAAATTTCATCGTTCTTTTTTTCATCTGCTCCTCCCTCTTTAATCACATCATCCGCCGATTTCCCGGATGAACTATGTATTCCTGTCAATTTGATCTTTCATCTTTTCCGGCGGCAGATTGAACGGTATACGGATCAATTTGATACATTCCATGGGCTGTCCTTTCGAGTCGAGCGCCGGTTTGAACGTCCAGCGGCGGCAGAACGCCATCGCCAGCTCATCCACACCGCGCCGCCCTGAAGTAACCGCCACCTTTGTCTTCTTTACCTTCCCATCTTCTCCGATCGTCGTAAACACACGGACAACGCCTTTAAATGTATACATTCCTTCCGGCGGATAAGAATCCACGATGATTTTCGGCGGCTGACCCATCGTATGCGTACTGCCGTCACCTTTTTTCTTCACCACGATAGTACTTGATATTTTTTTCTTCGGATCTTTTTTTGCGTCTTCAATTTGTTGCTGGAATTTCTTCACCGCATCTTTTTCATTTTCCGCAACGATCGGTTCAGTATCCGCCTTTTCTTCGGGAACGTCGGCTTCCGTCTCTTCCAAAGGTTCCGGTTCCGTATCGGGAGGCGGGTTTTCCCGTTCCTCCATAACTTTCACGATATCCGTTTCCGCTGCCGGCTCATTAGAAATATCCGCCGCTTTTATATTTTCCAGCCCTTTGCCGGGAAGTGCCTCTCCTACAAGAGAACCTCCCTCCGCACCATCTTCATAGCCGGGATCTTTCGTTTCTTCCCCCTCGCCGCTTTGCGGTGCGTCTTCCAATTCAATGGTTGTTCCCACTTCCGACGCGACTTCCTCCGCCGATCCGTCCAGCAGCGGCCTTACCAATATCAGTCCGCCAAAGACGGCACCATGGAGACCAAGCGCCAGAAGAATAACGACAAGCCAGTTCGTACGATAATGCATAACTACCTCTTCCCCGATTCTGCTGCCAGGGAGACATGGCGCGCTCCCGCGGCCTTCAACGAATCAAGCACACTTGTAATATCCGCATAATTCGTATCCCTGTCCCCGCGGATGACAAATATGGTCTCCGGCTTTTCCGCAAGCGTTTTCTTTACCCTTTCGGAAATACCGGCCGTCGGTTTTGCATCCATATCATAAAAGACATGGCCCGCCTTATTCACCGTGACAGAAACCACTGTCGGCTTCGTTTCCGATTGCGCCGCCTGCGCTGCGGGCAAATTAACAGGAAGCGTATTCAGATGGACCATATAAATCGTGCTCACCATGAAAAATACCAGCAGGAAGAGCATGATATCAATCATCGGGATAATGATGACCTCCGGCTGCGAGAGCAGATGGAAATTCCGCTTCCCCCTCATCAGATGCCTCTCCTTCTGCCCTCCGAAGAGATGATGGCGTCCGCTTTTTCTATAACGGTCAAAATATCATCCATCTTTTGCGCAAAAACGGTATGGACAACAAGAGCGAAAATAGCGACACAAAGACCTGCCGCCGTTGCGATAAGCGCTTCGCCAATCCCCCCGGTGATAGCCATAGGCTGTCCCGCCTGTAAATTGAAAATCTGGAACGAACTGATCATTCCCGCAATCGTTCCCAGAAGACCCAAAAGAGGAGATAACGTAACGATCATAGATAAATAATTTAAATGGGCACGAAGCTCGGCGGCGGCCGTGCTGTATGCTGTATCTAAAGCCAGGCGCAAATCCTTTCCTTCCGCCGCGGCACGAATGCCTTCCTGCGCCACAAAAGCAGCCGCATTGTCTTCCTGCGCCGCATCGGCATAAGCGTCATTCCAACTTTTATTTAAAAGCATATCAGGCAGGTTATCCACAAAGATTCCCAGATTTTTTCCTGCCCGGTGATAAAACATGCCCCGCTCGATCATAATGACTGCCGTGCATATAGAGCAGAGCAGCAGCGCGTACATAACGGGGCCGCCCGACTTAAATACGTCAATAACTTCCATGACACTCTCCTTCATATTCATGCCGTATGAGAGCCCGCCGATCCGCGTCTTTCGTAAGTATACGGACACGGTCGCTGATTCCCTCCGTCACGTAGGCCTGTAAATCTTCCGTGATAAAAATACCTTCCAGCCGGGGAATCCGTTCCAGCCACTCCCGCACCTTATCAAGACCGCCGGCGATACACGCCGCGCCGCTGACAGGGAGCATTTCCCCATTTCTTTTGTAAATAAGCGTGGCGCTGATAAGCGGTATTTTCTTTTTGATTTGGAAAATATGGCTTTGCATCAATCCGTCTTTCAAAAGAAACCGGCGGTAATCACCTGACGTTTCTACGGTATCCTCGCTGCCGAGCGCGACTGTTGCGATGAGCGTACTCCTTTGTCGGGGATGCTGGATGCCAAGACGCCATGCAGAACCGTCCGGCTTGTTTCCCACGACGCAGATATCTCCGCCTGCGTCAATCATCATGGAGCATTCTCCCATGTGTTCCGCAAGAGCTGCCGCCTGATGAAGGGCATACTCTTTTGCGATACCGCCCAGGTCGAGAGACATTCCTTTCTCTTTCAGAAACACGGATCGCTCACCGATTTCTATATGCCTGTAATCAATGAGGACCTTTGCCTTCTCTATCTCTTCCTCAGAGGGAATCCTTTCGTTTTCCCCGCCGATATTCCATAAAGAAGTAAGCGCGCCGACAGTGGGATCAAAAATACCTCCGGTGAACACCGCTTCACGCAAAGAACAGCGGCAGACATCCCTGCAAAGAGAAGAAACCGTCACGGGTTTTACCCCGGCGGCTGCGGAAATACGGGATACATCGCTGTCACTTCGGAAACGGCTGCAAAGATTTTCCACATTCCGGAAATATGCCCGCACCGCTTTGGACACCTCTCCCTGCGGCCTTCCATAAGACGTTATACGAAGAAACGTGCCCATCGCTTTTCCTATGTCCGTGCATATCTCTTCTTTTTGATTCACCATGTCTTCCTATTTTCCATATATGTTCCACATATAAATTATAACTACTCCAATATATTATATTAGGAATGCCAAATATATTATGGTATATTATAAGAGTAACCACTTATCACTCCTCTGTCAATATTTCTTCAAACATCAGCGTTAAAATTTCAATTCATCAATCAGATTCAGATTCACTTCGATCATATACGATATAAACTTATGTTTTTCATAACTGCCATGCATAGTTCTCTTCTGAAAAACAGTCGGCAGGCCTTGTAAAATAAATAAGGCCGCCTTACAAAGAAACTGATTTGCATGCCCGGAAAACCATCTTATAAGACAGCGTATATTTTTATATTTCATTTAAACAGGCATCAGATACTCCATGAAACCACGAAAACTTATCGCACCTCTGACAATCTTTTTTATTTTTCTCTCCGGCTTCTTTCTCCAGACAATAAATTTCTTAGAGGTAAAGACCGATGCTGTCTCGAGTGCCACAAAATCGGATTATGAAAGCGGAGGCTATGACCATTTTTTACAGAAATTCCAGCTTCCGCCCGCAGCAAATAACTATGAAATCCTTTCTCTCCATGAAAAAGAAGCGGTTTATACCGTTTTGGTGAACACGGAAAAGGAAGGCGGCGCCTCCGCTTCGGAGTACATGGGCGCAAAAGTAACGATCCACCCGAAAATGATTATTCCCTATGACAAAGAAGATGCGGCATATACCGCCCATGCGGAAGAGATTGCCGCACTTTTTAAAGAGAAAGGTTATGCCGTGGAAACACGTCCTTATGACACTCTTATGTTCCGCTCCCTTGTCCACAGCGGCCGCTTCGATTTGGTTCTTCTGGAAAAGAGAACATCAACATGAAGAAATTCAATTCCTTTCTTGCCCGTTTCATGCTTGTGCTTCTCGCCCTTCACGGACTCATGGGGGCGTTTACACTTCTCCGCATGACAACGTTCAACTGGAAACCCCTTTCTTATACCCTTCTTGCGATCGTACTTCTTCATGGCATACTGGGTATTCTTTTGTCAAAAGATGCCGTGCGTGAAGGAATGCGGACCGGGCGGTGGTACTTAAAGAAAATGCGTCCTTTTGGCTGATCCGTCTGTCGGGATTTATCATTCTTCTTTCTGTCTGGTTTCATATAACCGCGTATACCACAACGGTAAACGGCGTATTTTTCCTTCGTGAATTCACGACTCTCCGTTTCTTTTCACAAATCATTTTCATCTCCGCCATTCTTATTCATCTTCTGTGCGCCACGAAACCCTGGATGATCAAGCGGGGCCTTTTGAAATACGAAGAACGGACAGCCGATTATATTCTTGTGTATTCCATATTTTCCGTACTGTTTCTTTTCGCTTTGATTTCCTATTTCATTTACTGGAATTTTTAGGGGGCTTTATGGACAGAGTTGTCATCATCGGCTCAGGCGCAGCCGGTTTATCCGCCGCCATCCGTCTGGCTGAGGAAAATGTGCCTTCCTTCATCGTGGAAGAAATGCCCCCGTGGCGCGCCCAGTCAAACATGGCGGAAGGCGGTATCAATGCAGCGCTTGACACCATGGGGCAACATGATGAACCGGCTCTCCATGAAGAGGAAACATACAAAGCGGGCCGCTTTTTAGCCTGCCGTGAAGCCGTTCACCGCCTGACTCACAGTGCCCCCAAAATCGTGAACACCCTCTTTGCATGGGGTATGTCTCTCAACCTAAACGAAGACGGAACGATCCAGCAGCCCTTTTGGCGGGCAGCAGAAAAAAAAAGAACCGCTTTCGCTTCTGCCAGTACGGGAAAACAGCTGATGTACACTCTCGCTACAAGAGCGCGTTTTTTTGAAGCCGGACGCATGATCAGGCACATCACAGGCTTCCGTTTTCTCAAGCTCATGATGGAAAACGGACAGGCAAAAGGCGTCCTCGTTAATGAATTACAAAAGAACAGGGTTTCCTATATTCCCGCTTCTGCCGTCATCATTGCATCAGGCGGCCTGAACGGCCTTTTCGGAAATGCCACGGGCTCCGTCCTCAATACAGGAAATGTAACCGCTTCTCTTTTTGCAGACGGTCTTCCTGCAGCTAACATGGAGATGATCCAGTACCATCCCACCACCACCAGACTTCACGGGAAAAATATGCTTATCACAGAAGCGGTCCGCGGCGAAGGCGGAAGACTTTACGTGGAACAGGACGGGAAAAAATTCTACTTCATGGAAGTAAAATATCCTGCATTGGGCAACCTTATGCCCCGTGACGTCATTGCCCGGGAGGAATGGCAGTGGATCAAGCAGGGCATCCAGCCTTATCTGGACATGAGAGATATCCCCAAGGAAGTAAGCGTCCATAAACTGGCCGGAGTCCTTGAAGCATGCCATGATTTTCTCGCCCTTGATCCTTTAAAAGAACCGATCCCCGTTTCACCGGGTATCCATTACTTCATGGGCGGCCTTTATGTCGACGTGAACCACCGCACCCCCATCGCCAACCTTTACGCGGCAGGTGAGGCGGCCTGCCAGTACCACGGCGCCAACCGTCTGGGAGGAAATTCTCTTTTAGGCGCCATGTATGGAGGACGGACAGCCGCTGATTCCGCCATGGAAGATCTGTCGGGGCAGACCTCTTCCTTCCGTCCTGATGAAAAATAATGACCCCCACGTATTGGACAAAAGATTAAAAAAGAAGGACTCCATATTCCCGCCGCGCGAAAAGCGCTGAATCGAATTTTACAAAAATCTCTCGGCATCGAACGCGATGAAAAAGGACTGCTCCTCGGCCTCTCTGAAATACAGGAACTTCGCGCGGCTGTCGGCGGGCTCTATGACGAAAGCGCCACCATTGATGAAAACGATGCTTTCCCGAAATCCCTTCTCCTTGCGGAAGCGATTTTGAAAAGCGCACTGAACCGAAAAGAAAGCCGCGGCGCCCACACGAGAAGCGATTATCCCGATGAACAGGAATCATACAGAAAAACGACCGTAGCCGTTTATAAAAACGGCGGAATCCATATTTCATTAGCAGCGATAGAAGGGGATCCCGATGGACATTAAAATCATCATCAAACGGCAAAAAGACAGCCGCTCCGCCCCTTATACCCAAGAATTCACCTATACAGGAGACGGCAGGCTCACGGTGGCCGATTTTTTATCCGAACTGAATGCCCGCATGCCGCTTCTTACCGCTGACGGAAAAGAAACAGAAAAAATCAATTACGCCTCCAGCTGTCAGGAAAAGAAATGCGGCGCCTGCGCCATGCTCATCAACGGACTTCCCCGTCTGGCATGCTCCCTCTTCCTCTGCAATATCGTGAAGAAAGGAAAAATAGAACTGGCGCCCCTTTCCAAATTCCCCGTCATCAGCGACCTTCGCGTAGATCGGGAAAAAATTTTTGCCCGGCTGAAAGAAATGCAGGTCTGGCTTTCTGAAAAAGACCGTGACTGGAAAAAGGGCAACCGCTCCCTTCAATATGATGCGGGACAATGCCTGATGTGCGGCTGCTGTCTTGAGATCTGCCCGAACTACACGCCGGAAAGCACCTTCAGCGGCGCCGCGTCCATGATTCATGCTTTTAAAATACTGGAACAGAACAAAGAGGACATCCATCTCCAAAAGCTGAAAGAAAACTATGAAAAATACTTTTTTGCAGGGTGCAGCCAATCCCTGTCCTGTGTGAAAATCTGTCCCCTCGGCCTGCCTCTCGACCATATCCAGAGCCGCGCCAACCATCACCTGCGGGAAACAAAAAAATGAAAAAATTTCTTTTTTCCCTTATCTTTCCTTTTATTCTTGCAGCATGTGCTCCTTTTCAGGACAACACGCCCCAAAGCCATTCCTTCTTTGCGATGGGCACCTACATGAAAATCACCGTCTATGGGAAAAACAGCGAAACCGTTTTCCTCCATGCAGAAAAAGAAATACGCCGTCTTGATACACTCCTTTCCGCAGAAAATCCGGACAGCGAAATCTCCCGGCTCTCGAAGGAAGGAAAACTGATCCTTTCAGAAGACACCGCCCGCCTGATCAGCCTTGCCGAATCATGGAACAGGTCAACCGGCGGTACTTTTGACATTTCCCTCGCGCCCCTCTCCAAACTGTGGGGATTCCCCCATGGCCCCTATCATGTGCCGACGGAAACCGAGCGCGCGGAAGCACTTGGTAAAACAGGCATGAAATATATTTCCCATAACGAAGAAACAGGAGAATATTTCCTGAAAAACGGATGTGCCCTCGACCTGGGCGGTATGGCAAAAGGAACAGCTGCTGAAAAAGCAGCAGATATTTTAAAAGCTGCCGGTATTAAAAACGCCCTTCTTGATTTAGGAGGAAATATCAAAGTCATCGGTACGAAACCCGGCGGCAGACCATGGCACATCGCCCTGCGCCACCCTGATGACACGGATAAAACAGCAGGGACGCTTTCCGTCTCCGACACGTCCATTGTCACCTCCGGCGACTACGAACGGTACTTCATCGAAAATGGCCGGCGGTACCATCACATTTTTGATCCCCATACAGGACAACCCGTACAAAACGGGCTCCGCGCGGTGACCGTCATCTGCAAAGACAGTGAAAAAGCGGATATCCTTTCCACCGCTCTCTTCGTTATGGGCGAAAAAAAAGCCGCCCTGTTCTGGAAAGAACACCGCGGTGAATTTCAAATGATCCTATTCAGAAATGACAATACCCTGATGATCACTCCCGATTTACAAAAAATATTTACTTCTGAACTTCCTGTCGTTCTTATTTCCTGACAAGCCATGATAAAAAAAGACCTTTACCTCATTATGTGCTTCCTTCTGGCAGCGGCCCTCCTCTTCATAGGAAAAGAAACCCTTATGCACGATGCGGGTTCCGTCACCGCCACAGTAGACGGCGCTCCGTACGGTTCGTGGCCGCTGGATAAAAACGACATCATCCACATCGGTACACCTTACGGACAAAATGAGTTCACCATCAAAAACGGAACCGTAAAAATGACGGCTGCCGACTGCCCCCATAAGGACTGCCTCCGGCAAGGAGCGATTCACACCGCCGATTCCGCCATCATCTGCCTTCCTCATCATTTAGTCATTGAAATACAATCCGCTGCAGATAAAAAAATTGACGGCACCGTTCGCTGAAGGAGATCATCCATGACAAAAAAAGTGAGTGTCATCGGCCTGTTTACAGCCATGGCGCTTTTACTCAGCTGCATAGAAAACATGCTTCCCTTCCGGACAGGCATTCCCGGCATTAAATTAGGCATAGCCAACCTCATTATTGTCATTGCCTTTTATTTCCTGCCATTCGGAGAAGTCCTCTCCATATCCCTGCTCCGGGTATTCTTCCTTTCCGTTTTCAGCGGCAGTCCCTTCACTGCCGTTTTCAGCCTTACAGGCGCGATAGCAAGCTTTCTTGCCATGTATATTTCTTACCGCAGAAATTCTTTCTCTCCCACCGGAATCAGCATCATCGGTGGCGTGACACACAATCTGGCACAGCTCCTGATCTCCGCTCTTCTGTTAAACACCCCCGCGTTCCTGTGGTACAGTCCTGTCCTGCTTCTATCCGGCACTGTTACAGGACTGATAAACGGACTGATTGCCACAAAAATCATCCATACCGTAAAAGGGATGAAATGGTAAATATAAAAACATAGTTTACCATTCGCTATAAATAAAAAAGCCCGCCTTATTAGACAAGCTTTAAACTTCATGGCGGAGAGAGGGGATTCGCCCCCATGCCGGTATTCACCGACAACATAATTCAATTACATAACAGCTTTTTACCTTTATTTTTCATTACTCGCCTTTCTTTACCAAAAATAAAAAGGCGTTGTCAGAATGCAGCTGTTCTTATTAATGGCTTTATCTGTTTTAATGTTCTTATTAATGGCTTTATCTGTTTTAATGGCTTTATCTGTTTTCCGTTTTTTTACCTTAAACCTCTATAAAACTCAATCCTAGCCATTGTGATTACATATCGCTTTCTTTGGTCCCCCCAGATTAGTTTATCCGGATCCTGATCCAATGGGATATCAAAAAACACATCTAATGTATATCCATCTTTATAAAAACGAAATTCATCATAACGATCGGTATGAAAATGAAAATCTTCTCCCTTTTCATTTTTTCCTTTTATCCAGCCCTTCTGCAGCAGCTGCTCCGTATAATACTCTTTTATGACATTTCCTTTGGCTGTAAGAATAAATACCCCTGAACTAAACGCTCTGTCAGATATTCTGGCAGTAATGGTAAGTTCATCACATAGAAGGGTATCCGTTCCGTAAATATGAATATCCGGAATATGCTCATACAGATCCTGCCTTACAGGCCTAGAAAAATATTTAATTCCGGAAGCACATACTTCTGCTATAAAACCGATTACCATAAAACTCACTACAAGTCGTGGAATACATTTTAAAACATTTTTCAATAAAATGTCCTTCTCTACATATTCTAAAAACCTTTTTCACTACTGTTTTCTTCTTTACATACGCTAAAAGCTCTTTCCATAAATTTTCCATCTTTGGCCTCAATCCACAATAATGCTTCCCTCTTTTATTTCACTTTGCATAGCGTCTGCACGATCCACTACTCTACTTTTTTTGCTTTGTAGTCTTCTATGGTTGTGCTTTTGTTTTCGGAGGAGAGGATATGGATGTTGTTTCCTGCTGTGAGGTGGATGTCTTGGGCGTCGACTGTGCTGCCTTTGACTGTCATGTCTTCTTTGGCAATGACGGCGTATCCTGTACAGAAAACTGCTTCAATAAGGTATGCATCAAATTCCATCATGAATTTTTCTTTGTAAAAGATAAATCGCCCCCGTTATTATCCACATACACAATATATAAGTTATTATCGCTGAAATAACACCAGAACCTCCATAAATATAATTTCCAATAAAACAAACTGTATCAAAAAGTGCAAACAATATATTATTTCCATCCGGAAGAAATGGGAATACTGGTAGCGTGATGAATAATAAACCACAAAAAAATATTATTGCTATCTCTATATACCGAATTCCACCTTTAATAGTTAATAAAAGTGGAAAATTACCACAAAAATAGATAATAAGAGAATAAATAAGACTTATTGCTAATCCGAGTATAAATGCTGCTTTATACGAGAAAAAAGCTATCTGAAAAAGTATCGCCATTGATATGCAAAATAAGACAGAGAATATACCCTCAATGATCAATATTTTCCATATATTTTTTAAACTTAAACAATACAAATTCATTGTTTATACACCTCCACTACCAAATGATTCGCCTGTTCAAGATTATCCCCTTGCGCTTGGGGATCAAATTGATCAAATTTTATATTTTCTCTTCTATAATCATCTATTGGCAATATGTTATACAAACTATTCATAACAAAGCTATTGCAGTTATTCGTAAGCAGATTATATCTCCAATAAGGATTCCCGTTATCTGTCGGTTCATAATAAGGTTTTTTTACCCAATCTGAATTATTCTGGTAATAATTTATCATTGAGATTAAATCGTATGTATCACTTCTATCAAAATTTAACTTGAACAGTCTCGCTTGTTTAATATCACTTAACGAATTATAATACTTTTCTGTAATTGCACCTTGAAGATAAGTATTACCAAATGTAGGTCCAAAATCTCCATAATCAGGAAGTATTTCAGGAGAAAAATCCTGTGGACCAAATCCCACTTCTGTATATCCATCTTCCGAGTTCCCAATTATAAATGCCGAGTGGCCCACAACATGCCTTCCTTCTCCTATATAAGTTTTACCATATATAACTACATATACATCATCGGTATCCTTCGCCTCTAAATTCCACTTTGTCCCCATCTGGGAGATGTAGGCGCCTGTGTGTCCGCTCCCTCCTGTCATCTTGGACAGGATTCCTCCGAAGGCGGCGGAGATGTTCTGTACGGTATCGGGATGCTTGTTTATCCAATCTTTCCCTTTGGTCTTTTTCAGGTATCCTATGGCATATTCGTTGGCTCCTCCTGCTATCAGGCCGCTTAGGGCGCTTCCTCCGCTCTTGGCTCCGGTGATGGCTCCCAGCATTCCATGGAGGGCTGCCTTCTCGGCGGAGCCGTCTTTCCATCCATTGTGGGAGGCTATCTCATGGATGGCCCGGTTCCCTACGATCCCCAGTTCTTCCAACAGTCGTTTTCTTTCTTCTACTTTTGTTTTGTCGAAGATTTCTTTGAGTTTGTTTAAGCTGTCTTCTGTGTTCCTGTTTAGTTTCTCTATGTCCTGTTTCTGGTTTTCTTTATCCGTGCTGGTTATGGTTCACTATTTATAAATTATATTAAAACCCTTTTTTGTATATCCAATCTTCTTTAATTAAAGAAAACCGACATTTATTCTGATTTTTCCATACAGTAATTCCTAATATAAATTCCCCCTTACTATAAACAATCGAATTAAACTCTCCAGATTTATCGTGTTCTGTATATCTTTCACTAATTTTCCAGCCTTGACTCATTAATTCATTACCATATTCGTTCATTATGGTATTATCCAAAACCATATTATATGTTCTCGTACCAGTAATATAATAGACCAGCCATCTTTTATGTACTCCGTAATCGTCTTTAATAGGCGGTATAGGATTGGGAAGTTGCCGATACATTTCCACCATCTGATCTCTCATCTGTATCCTGTAATCATACGTCGCATACCAAAGCCCTCCGAAATACAGGACAAACAACAAAATAATTGTAACTGCCACGAAACCAATAAAATCATAGTAGCTTAAATTCTTCCAGTCTATTTTCTTCATGGCGACACCTCTCATAAATCATTTACATTGCAAATATATTTTGCATCAGTATATGTTATAGATGCAGATATACCATTAGCTATTCCTATTTCCCGAGATCCATATTTTTCTCCTATTCCAATATTAGCCGAACCATATAAGTTTAACCCAAAACTAATGCTACTTCCTAAAATTGCTTGCTGAAAATCTTTTCTATTCCACCCACTTGTATCTACATTAAATTTTCCGGTCGCTATTGTTCCGCCAAGACCACTTACGATTCCACCGCCTCTGACAAAATAAACGTTGCCTGTCTTATCCATAATGAGCCCACCTGACAGCCCGAGTCTGATGCCAATAGAACCATTCAGTGTCACATAGTCCTCATCTCCAAAATGATATGCGGTAAGTCCCTGTTTCTTTGCCAGTTTTAAGCCGGCCATGGTTACTTCTTTTTATCGTATCTGTCCCGTCATAAATGTTGCCTGACTGTATGATCATTTTTTCGGTATAGGAATCATATTCATCCTGTTCCGGCAGTTCTAGGTTGCTTATGATAATATCCTGCTTATTGTCCAATTCATCATAGTATTGCCTTATGGTATTTGCCTGTTCTTCATCTCCTTCTTCAAGCGCCTGCGCAATCAACGCTTCTTTTTGCTTTTTCTGTTCATGGGTGAGGTAGTTAAAGGTGGTTGCCTGCCAGGCTATGGCTGCCCCTGTTTTCCCTCCTGCCAGGTATCCTATAGCAGCGCTTGCCATTTTATGGACTTCTTTGTCTTTGATTTTTCCCAGTTCTTTTTGCAGGATGGCGTTCAGTCCTGCTCCTGTCAGTCCTTTTGTTATTCCTGCTCCCGCTTCTTTGGATACTAAGGCTCCCATGATTCCGTGCATGGCGATTCTATTGGTTCCGCTTTCGCTCCATTTCTTTGCTTCTTTTTCGTATTTCTCCGCCAGTATGCTGTTATTTTCTTTTCTGGCTTTTTCTGCTTTTTTATTCAGTTCGTTTTCTTTGTGTCCCGCTATGTCTCCTATGAGGCGGTATCCTACCTGAGAGAGTATATTTACGTATTCCTGTTTTTCTTCTATTTTCTTTTTGTCGAAGATTTCTTTGAGCCTGTTAAGCGCGTTTTCTGTATTATGGCGTATTTCTTTGTCTGTCTTTTCTTTTGTGGTGGTGATGATGCTGTCTGCTATGGCTGCATAGGTTATGCTTCCTGCTTCCCCTTTCACGGGGATGGTCGGTACATAGCCCAGTCCTAAGGGGTTGAGTTTGGATATGGCATGGGTAGATACGGTGATTCCGCTTGCTTTTGTTTTGTATTCAGCTTTGTTCTTTTGTTGTAGTGATCATCCTGACTTGAAATATTTCCCCATTCATCTATCTATTGGGAATACTATGATATAATAACTTTTTTCATATACTACCCCTTCAAATTTACTGTTTTCTCCACAGGAAAAGATACAGGAAAAGATAATTGAAGCTCATCCGTTCCATCGGCATATATTTATCTACCTTTTTTATTATCTGCTTTCACTCTCAACTTCTCATATGCCTGCCGCTCTTCTGAAGTAAGATCTGACAGTGATGAAATTACTTGTATCTCATCATTGTTATACTTCGCTAAGGATCTATCTATCTCTTGTTTCTCCTCTAATGGCTGAGACGGATTCCTATATACCTTTATCCTAAATGGATTCGCATAAATCGTATAAAAACCGGCACTACCATAAGAATAGAACACTTTATCTCTATAAAATATATCCGTTTCGCTTTCTTTTTCATATACATCCCTATCTAGAATTGTTGATTTCCTTTTTATTTTATCTTCCGGTCTACTATCCCATAATTCCAAATAAAGCGAATTCCTATTTCTTTCTACTATTTGTATGCGAGCTGCATATCCAAATACAGTTCTTACCGCTGGACTCCAAGCAATAGGTTCCGATAGAATCATAACCATATGAATTCCCATAAGAAATGCATTGTATAAACAAAAGGCCAAACACGCAAGGAATATTTTTTTTTTCTCATAATATTCCTCCTTATTCTAACCCTATTGTTCCATCAAGATTTGCACTCCAGTCAAAAGCCTGTATCGCGCCAATTTCTTGATATCCTGCTGCCCCGTTATTTATAACATCAATTATTAGTTTCCTAAATTGACCCCAAGAAGAATCCTCTTTCATCTTTTCTAAATTGGAACTGATATCATGCCACTCAAAATTATATGCATCGCTGGCCTGTCCATAATAATCTATACTATTTTCATTTCTTGTAATTTGTAGCCCCAATTTTATTCTCCCATATCCCAGTACTTCATTAACAGTAGCATCATTATCATACTCATCTTTTACCTGCAAATTAACAGACCCGTAAATATACTTAGTTTCACCAACTTTTAATTTCATTCCATAAGATTGTATGGCAGCCCTAAGAATAGCAGAGTTATTCAAATCAGAACTAATCTTTTGCCCTAACTGACTATCAGCTGAAACAGGCGAGCCATTTCCATATAAGGCATGCCTTAATAGGTCTGCTGCTACTTCTGCACCCATTGAACCGCCTATAAATTGCCCTGCGGAGTTCGCAATATCTCTATGGTTCTTAAATATTTCATTACTCAAATCCGGATATTCCTGCATGAAGTCAGATTCAGACGTTCTACTTGCCTCCTTTTCTTCATTTACATTTTCATTCATAATATCTTGCGCTTCATTTAAATTATCAACTTCTCTAATTTCTTCCAACTCATTCCACTTCGTTCCCATCTGAGAGATGTAGGCGCCTGTATGTCCGCTTCCTCCTGTCATCTTGGACAGGATTCCCCCAAAGGCGGCTGAGATGTTCTGCACTGTATCGGGATGCTTGTTTATCCAGTCTTTCCCTTTGGTCTGTTTTAAGTACTCTATGGCATATTCGTTGGCTCCCCCTGCTATCAGGCCGCTTAGCGCGCTTCCTCCGCTCTTGGCGCTTGTGATGGCTCCCAGCATGCCATGGAGGGCTACCTTTTCTGTGGATCCGTCTTTCCATCCATTGTGGGAGGCTATCTCATGGATGGCCCGGTTTCCGACTATTCCCAGTTCTTCCAATAGTCGTTTTCTTTCTTCTACTTTTGTTTTGTCGAAGATTTCTTTGAGTTTATTTAAGCTGTTTTCTGTATTCCTGTTCAGTTTCTCTATGTCCTGTTTCTGGTTTTCTTTGTCCGTGATGGTTAGGGTTCCTTTGGATACGGCGGATGTCGTGGTTGTTCCTGCTTTTCCTTTCACAGACGGTATGGGGGTATTCAGGATTCCTCTTTCGTTTAACGGGATTTTTGAGCCGTAGATGGTTGGGGTGATTTTGTTCATTCCGTTTCTTTGTCCTGTTATGATGTCTTTCCCATAGCGGTTATTTGTCCGGGAGTCTAAGGGATCGTTCTTGTCTCCTCTTCCTATTTTCCCGTTGTAGGATATTCCGTGTCCTCCTGTTTTGTATTCCGCTTTGTTTTTTATGTTTTCCCACGTCAAAGTACCGGTGGTGAGTTTGTTCTTTTCTGCCGGTGCTTTGCTGTCTATGACGGCTCCTTTGAGGCGGGTGTTGTTTTTGACTTGGATGTCGTATCCTTCTTTTCCTGCGTAGATGCCTGCCTGTTTTGTGACGCTGATATAGGTGGAGTCTGTGGTGTCTGTCTTTTTCCCAATGGAGAAGTAGGGATCGTCCATTTTCTTTTTCCCTGTATCCGGACGGGCGGTAATATCTCTCTGCAGATGGATGCCGCTTTCTTTGTCCCGGCTGTGGTAGGTATGGCTGTCCTGCAAGCTTTCTATGGAGAGGTTGTTTCCTGTTTTTACTTCTACTTTCTTTCCGCCTGCTTTGCTTCCTGTGATGTTCAGATCTTTGCCGCTTTCCATGGCCAGGGTTTCTTTAGCGGTGACGGTGCTTCCTGTATGGGTCATTATTTCTTCTTCCATATTTCCTTTGGATTTTCCTGCGCTGATGCCTACATTTTGGAGTCCGCCTATACCAAAGGAGGCGGTAATTCCTGCGCCTTTGCTCCTGCTGTTCCCTTCTGTTGTCTTCCTGTTTCCATGGCGGTGCTGTCTCTTCTGTCGTTGCTTCTGTCCCATGTGACGCGGTTGTCCTTCTCTGCAACGGCTGTCCCCAGTTCTACCTGTCTTTTGCCGGCAATGGTCATATCTCCCGCTGAGGAAATACGGGCTGCCTGCAGGTGTATATCTTTCCCGGCGGTCATGGTGAGGCTGCCTTCTTTTCCTGTGACGGATGCGGCTCCTCTTTTTGAAATAGCGGTGGTATGTCCCTGTCCGTTTTCTTCCCGATGGGTACCGGTTGTCATGCGGATGTCCTGCCCGGCGTGAAGGGTCATCTTCTTTTCCGCTTCCAATGTCCCTGTATTGTCTATGTCTTTCAGGGCGTCCAAAATGACGGAGGAGGCTTTCACTTTTCCGCCGTCGTTATTGATGTTGTTTCCTGACAGTCACTCAACAGCAGAGTTCCCAATCCACCATCACATTAAATACTTCCTACAACACATCAAAATATACAACATGGCAACTATTCTTATAATAATTTCCAACAAGCTCAGTCGATTTGAAGCAAAAAAAGTAATTACCATAAATAGATAAACAGATATAAAAATAATCAAGAATCCAATATACCTCTTTATTTTATTAAAAAGTGTATGATTATTTTTTCTGTCGTAATATTCATCAGGATACCAAAATGATTTTATTATTTTAAATATAAACAATCCCTTCCGATTCTCCGTTGCGTTTGAACCCATTTTTTTTAATTCTGTATAAATCAAAAATAATCCTGCAAATATTATAAAAATACTTGCCATCAAAAACAGAAACAAAAGACCACAGTCTGAAAAATTTATGAGCAAGAAATCTCCTTCATAAATTCTTTTTTACAACAATAAAAAACTGAAATTATTCCCACTAAAATGAATATAAAAGAAATACCACCTTTGTTGTTAAACATAAATTATTTCCCTCTTTTCAATCACCGATAGTTTATACTCCCACCTGTTGCACGCCCCTTAGCATATATAATCTGATTCTTCCCTAAAACCTATTTATAATTTAGGAAAAATCGTAACAGAGTATTTTAAAGGTTCTTCTCCATGGCATTCTCTGTAATAGTTTAAATCCTGAATATTAAAACAGAAATTGAGTTCATATTTTCCCTTTTGAAAATGGAATAATTCACCTATCTTTTTATTATTTGAATAATCAATATTATCTGATTTCTTTATAAATTTCCAGCCAGTATCCTCAAGATACTTCTGATAATAGCATATAATCTCACCCTCGCTTCCATAGGACTGGAAAGTATATGTAAGAATAAATTGCCTGTCAGTTTTATAATCAAATATCAGTAAGTCTTTTAGCTGTCTTTCTTCGTTATAAACACTGACTCCTGCAATACTTTCTCTGATTTCCTCCTCCGGTTGTCTTGATTCCAACCGATTAACAATATTTAGTATTAACACAATACCAAATATTGCTAATAACTTCAAAAGTAATCTCTTGGTCTTTAACATAGAAATCATTGTTCTACCTCCCTATCTTTAGACAATAGTTCAGTATGATCTCCACTAATCCCAATTTGTGGCAACCCCCTCCATATTTATATATCCAAATCTTCATAAACATTTCACTTATAGGAGTTGATACCCCACCTCCAATTCCTATGTAGGCACTTCCACCAACACTATTTCCAGATATGATATTATTCCTAGTTTCAAAATCAGAAAGATTATATTTCGAATCTTTTGACACAAACTGTAACCCAGCTATTTCAAAATTAATCAAAGAAGGAGATTTTGCCAAAGCTCCGCCATGAGAGAAATATGACCGATCTGTCTTAAAATCATAAATGTATCCTCCCTCAAAAGAACCTATTCCTCCTTGTATAAGATACGCATCAAATTCATGATTCTTATGTGGAGATACATTTATAGGTCTAAGCATAAACATGCCGGTTTCTTTCGTCATATGTTGTTTACTTGACACCATATCCTTATAGTCTGCCATCAATTGGTCTACACTACTTGAATTCCATTGGTATTTGAGAGTCGCCGCGACTCCTATTAATGCAAACGAATCACCTTGTTCTAACTGACTATCAGAAGAACTGCCTTCCGGATCCAACTTACTTCCATTCTTGATGATGTTATCCTGTATCTGTTTTGCCTGTTCTTCTGTAATTGGTGTCCCATCCGGATTCTTTAAATCTTTAACTAATAGTTTCTTGAATTCCGGCAGCTCAAATCCTAAATAGTTCCACCTCGTCCCCATCTGTGCCGTGTAGGCTCCTGTAGTTCCGTCTCCTGTTATCCCTCCTGCCACGGCTCCCAGCACTGTGCTTACTGCCTGTACGGTATCGGGGTGTTTTTTCATCCATTCTTCGCCTTTTGTTTTTTCTATGTACCCTAAGGCAAACTCGTTCACGCTTTCCGATACGGCCCCCGACAAAACGTTCCCTCCGCTCATCTTTCCTGTCAATGCTCCCAGAGCTCCATGGAGGACTGTCTTTTCCGCTGATCCTTCTTTCCAGCCATAGCGGTCGGACATTTCATGGATTACCTGATTTCCCGCAAAGATGTCTTTCACTCATGAAATAAAATTACTAATACCCCCATAAAAACAATTACACCTATCCCCACAATTCCTATTAGCGTATCTGTCTGTTTTTTCCTTAGCATTTGTCGAAAATGATTTTCTACCTCATATCCCAATTTCTGTACCTTTATAGTATTTAGAATTAACTTTCTTTCTTCGTTAAACATTATCCATATAAAAATTTGCCCAACAATAATAATCAAAAGGCCGAATAACAGTCGCAATATATTATTTCCAGAAAATAATATATATACTAAAATGCTTGCTGGTATTAACGCTGAAAACCCCACTCTAAGCCCTTTAATTTTATTGTTAGTTCCAAATATTATATTGTTAAAAATAATATTTTTTCTGGACCAAATTAGCATGCCAATAAAGTAACCCACTATTATTACATACAGTTCCATAATGATTCTCCTCCTCTTAATCAATCACATTACTATTGATTTCTCTAAGATAAGAATCATCTGCCTGTTTTCTTTCATTCTCTATTAATGGCGGTGCAATTGCTTCCTTTATTTCGGTCAATCCCAATACACTAAAAATTCCTGTAGAACCCCCCTTAATACCACCAATTTTCGCACCAGCAAACATGACTATCAAATTCCCATAAATATCCATACCGATCCTCCGCTTAACTCCTTGTATCCCATACTTGTCAATATTTGCATCATTGGCTATATCCCACGGCAAGGTAAGTGCGTCTCCAATAACGGTTTCTCTTCCCAGATATTTGGCAATTTTTGCATTGATTGCACTTGACATCGCGCTTTCAAATATGGTTTCTCCATGTGCACGTGTTGCTGTAACTAATACCGGCTCAAAAAGACTTCCTCCTTCTTTCACCGTAAATGGTCTGCCCGTCTTTAAGTCCCAATATGTACCGGGCGTTGATATTGGTGAATATCTTTGTCTTTCATCTATGGCTTCCCAGTCTTTTGTAATCGTTTCTTCTCTTCTTCTGTCTTTGCGTTTTTCATATCGTCCAGATATTGTTCATATTGTTCATGGGTGAGGTAGTTGAAGGTTGTCGCCTGATGGGCTATGGCTGCCCCTGTTTTCTCTCCTGCCAGGTATCCTATAGCAGCGCTTGCTATTTTATGGACTTCTTTGTCTTTGATTTTTCCCAGTTCTTTTTGCAGGAGGGCGTTCAGTCCGGCTCCTGTCAGTCCTTTTGTTATTCCTGCTCCCGCTTCTTTGGATACTAAGGCGCCCATGATTCCGTGTATGGCGATCCGGTTGGTTCCGCTTTCGCTCCATTTCTTTGCTTCTTTTTCGTATTTCTCCGCCAGTATACTGTTATTCTCTTTTCTGGCTTTTTCTGCTTTTTTGTACAGTTCGTTTTCTTTGTGCCCTGCTATATCTCCTATGAGGCGGTATCCTACTTGGGAGAGGATGTTCACATATTCCTGTTTTTCTTCTATTTTCTTTTTGTCGAAGATTTCGGAGAGTGTGTTAAGCGCGTTTGCTGTGTCGTGGCTGATTTCTTTGTCTGTTTTTTCTTTTGTGGTGGTGATGATGCTGTCTGCTATGGCTGCATAGGTGATGCTTCCTGCCTTTCATAGGGAGTAATCTAAAATCTTATTAAGAACTATAATATGAATAAAATCATCGCAAGTAATATTATTCCACCTCCAACAAAACTGGCAATCGACTTTTGATATAACATTGAAGATTTTTGAATAATATGATTACCATCTTTTTCTTTTTCCATTTCGAGTCTAAGAAAAAGTCCATTAATTATCCCTCCTGTCCCCATTAAAAATCCACCTATTATGGCAAACTGAGAGCTTAATATTCCCATAATATGACCAAACACAAATAGCCCTCCAAATATAAGCAATAAAAATGGTATTAATTTGTAAAATATTCCAGATATTCCCCAACTATTTTTTCTTTTTATACTCACATATACCATTCTTACTAACAACAAAGGAATACAAATTAATATTATCCAGATACGAGGGTCAAATGCATTAACTCTGATCATTTCTACCAAGAATTCCATTTACTTCTTTTTTCCCCCCCGGTAATACTTTCTTACCTTCTCTTCTTTTATATATCCTCTCGTATAATCTCCAAATGCACACCTGCACTATGCACACATACAAATAGAATCGTTACAAATAAATTATTAGAGCCATGACCAATAACGCTATACTAGATCCCCAAAAACTTTTTTTTATTAAGAATTTATACTTTTCTATTTCCATTTTAGAAAAGTGCATACCTTCCTCTTTTAATAAACTTTTCACATACCATCCTCCCATAAATCCACCAAAAATCACTACAGAAAACACCTTTATTACCCAATCGCCTTTGATTATATTAGAAACCCCTCCCAACGTAATTATTGGGCTCGCAAACAATGGTACCATTGTCATAACATATAAGGTTTTTGTTAATCGTTTCCATTTTTTACATGTTTTTATATAGAAATATATAGCTTTTATCATTGAAATAATGGTACAACACAAAAGCACCATAAACTTGGCAATAGCCCAGAATCCACCAGCAATTAGTACATTCATCTATTCTTTACCTCCTGGTAATACTTTCTAACTTCCTCTTCTTTATTAGTAGGCGTCTCTGCTTTTATATATTCTTTCGTATAATCTCCAATCACACCGCCAACAAGCCCAAACACAGCCGGCATTCCAAATGTAGCCCCACCAATACTCCCTAACGCTGTTCCAAAGATAACCGGCGCTAAATCAGCAGTTATCACTTTATATCTGTTCCAACCGCTATACAGTCTGCTGTCCTTTTGGATATCGTTAAGTGCCATGCCGATCCCTACCACTCCTCCTGCTTTGAAGAAAATTTTCGAGGCGCTTCCTCCATATCCATAGTATTCGCTCAGTGTTTTTGGCAGTTCGGTCGTTTTATCTACTACGAGTCCTGACGCTACAGAGAGTCCCATGTTAAATTTGCTCGGATGATATTCTTCCGGTGCATGAGGAGACTCCAAATGATTATTTTCATTGGGCATTCTTATTTCCGGGGTACTGGAAGAATTGATTATTTTATGATTTTTATCGACATCTGCCTGGATCCCCGGTAAACGAACGACAGGATGTTTCCAGTCCACTCCTAATCTCAGGTACCGGTTATATTCTTTGAACAGGCTGACAGCACTGTCTTGTGTAAAGCCTTCTTGTTTCAGGTAGGCGATTCCTTTGTTGTAAGAGTTCGTGTTTTCTGCGTACAGGAATCCTGAGGTTCCTTTTTCCGGCTCCTGTTCTGTCATAATCCGGTTCAGATTTCTCAGGGCATTTTCTATTTCCGTCTCGGTAGCAGGACTGCCGTCTTTCTTTTGTAACAATGTTTTAGCCATTTGTCTGGCTGGAGATAAAGCATCAGCAAATGCAAAATAGTTCCATTTCGTCCCCATCTGTGCCGTATAGGCGCCTGTCGCGCGGTCTCCTGTCAGGTTTCCTGCGACGGCTCCCAAGGCGGTGCTGATGGCTTGTACGGTATCGGGGTGGGTATCCATCCAGTCTCTTCCTTTTGTTTTTTCCATGTATGCCAAAGCAAATTCGTTCACGCTTCCCGATACGGCTCCCGCCAATGCATTCCCTCCGCTCATGGTTCCTGTCAGTGCGCCTATGGCTCCATGGAGAAGTAATTTTTCTGTGGAGCCTTCTTTCCATCCATAGTGGTCTGCCGCTTCATGGATGATTTGGTTGCCTACTATGTTCATCATGTGGATGAGTTCCTGTTTTTCTTCTACTTTTGTTTTGTCGAAGATTTCTTTGAGTTTGTTCGGGCTTGTTCCTGTATCACGGTTTAATGTGGATATATCCTGTGTCTGCTTTTCTTTATCTGTTACCGTTATCTGTGCAGCAGATACGGCCGATTTCGTTGTGCTTCCTGCTTTATCTTTTATTGCAGGCACCATCTATCTTAAATCCCCCTTGATGTTCAATATAATACCATTTAATCACCACTCTATAGCTAATATACAAATAATTTCTAAGAGCATTATATATATAGCAATTTTAGAGAAGAATCTTGCACTTTTGTAAATATTCCCAACTGGCTTCTTTTTATATTGCGAATCTATGATTTCACGTTTATACATTGCTACCGCCATTAAATACGCTGTTACTGGTAATCCAATCATAGCTATATGAAACAAAATTGATATATTATGCCCAATTTCTTCTACTACTAACGGATATCCTGCAATAATAGTCATAATAAGAGGCCATCCTATAAAGCCTCCAAAATAGGTTATTGTAAATACATTCCATCCCATATATTCCCATCTAAACTTTATAAACGCTCGAATAGTAATATATATAGATATAAGAACTACAACGGCAAGAAGTACGAGATTGCTCAATTATTTTCCCCCCTGCCTTTATTGTCCAATTGCTTATCCTTATCCAAAATTAAATCTTGTTTCAACGTATCAATGCCTCTATCAATTAATATCCCTCCTCCTACTGCAATTCCTGCTCCAATAAAAATCCCTGGTACCGTAGCTATACCAGCTGCAGTCAACATCCCCGCAGTTCCTGTACTTAAAAATATATTGGCGGCGGTTCCACCAACATCATATGCAAGAGCTTTGCGTAAATCACCCCCACTATATATTCTATAATCGTTATATATACTTATAAAAGATGCCGCTCCCGCTCCTAATATCCCTGTCTTCCCCAATATACCGAAAGCGTTTCGATAACGCACTGGCAACGTTACCAATAACTTATCATCAATTCCCGACCAAGGAATATTTGTTACAGCTCCTAACCCATTCAATGTAGCAGATTGTATCCAATTAAAGTCTGAGTAATTAGAATTTCCAAGAATAACTACTCCCGGTAAGTATCCGTCTTTTATTGTGCTGAGATCTGTATATGTACCGGCTTCTTGTTTCTTCAACCATTTTTCTTTCTGTGTCTCATCTATTTGCAGCCATTTATTCGTTATCTCCGTCTTTTCTTTTTCTGTTTTGGCTTCTTCCAGTTCTTTTTGGTACTGTTCATTTTGTTTAGGACTTAGATAGTTGAAGGTTGTCGCCTGATAGGCTATGGCTGCCCCTGTTTTCTCTCCTGCCAGGTATCCTATGGCGGCGCTTGCTATTTTATGGACTTCTTTGTCTTTGATTTTTCCCAGTTCTTTTTGCAGGAGGGCGTTCAGTCCGGCTCCTGTCAGTCCTTTTGTCATTCCTGCTCCTGCTTCTTTGGATACTAAGGCTCCCATGATTCCGTGCATGGCGATTCGGTTGGTTCCGCTTTCGCTCCATTTCTTTGCTTCTTTTTCGTATTTCTCCGCCAGTATGCTGTTATTCTCTTTTCTGGCTTTTTCTGCTTTTTTATACAGTTCGTTTTCTTTGTGTCCCGCTATGTCTCCTATGAGGCGGTATCCTACTTGGGAGAGGATGTTCACGTATTCCTGTTTTTCTTCTATTTTCTTTTTGTCGAAGATTTCAGAGAGTGTGTTAAGCGCGTTTGTTGTGTCGTGGCTGATTTCTTTGTCTGTCTTTTTCTTTTGTGGTGGTGATGATGCTGTCTGCTATGGCCGCATAGGTGGTGCTTCCTGCTTTCCCTTTCACAGGTACGGTCGGTACATAGCCCAGTCCTAAGGGGTTGAGTTTGGATACGGCATTAGTGGATACGGAGATTCCTTTTCCGCTTGCTTTATATTCTGCTTTATTGTCTATGTTTTCCCATGTCAAAGTACCGGTGGTGATCCGGTTCTTTTCTGCCGGTGCTTTACTGTCTATGACGGCTCCTTTGAGGCGGGTGTTGTTTTTTGACTTGGATGTCGTATCCTTCTTGTCCTGCGTAGATGCCTGCCTGTTTTGTGACGCTTTCGTAAGTGGAGTCTGTATTCGTCTTTCCTTTTCCTCCGCTTACGGTGACGGCGCTTCCCGGTGTGTAGCTGATGGAGAGGCCCGATGTCTTGCTTGTTTCTTTGTAATTCTTCTTATCCTGTTCGCTTTCTATGGACATTCTTCCTGCGTTAGCAGTAACTTTGTTTCCTCTGACTGTCCCACCCCGGATAACAGTGTCGTTTCCGCTGGAAAGGGCTACCGTATTTTTTCGCAGTGATATCTGATGGGGTATGGGTAATAGTGGTTTCTTCTATCTGTCCTTTCCCTTTCCCATAGGACGCGCCGATGCCATAGCCTCCTTTGCTGATGGAGGCTCCTATTCTTCCGCTTTTAGCTTTGTAGTCTTCTATGGTTGTGCTTCTGTTTTCGGAGGAGAGGATATGGATGTTGTTTCCTGCTTTGAGATGGATGTCTTGGGCGTTGACTGTGCTGCCTTTGACTGTCATGTCTTCTTTAGCAATGATGGCGGCTGTCCTTCCTGCGGTGATCCGGCTTCCTCTTGCTTCTTCGGTGACGGTTTCCGCATGGTCTTTCCATCCGGTGCTGCCCAGGCTGATATTGATTCCTACGGCATTGTTCTTATTAATGGCTTTGTCTGTTTTCTGATCTTTCTGTATGTCTCTCGCGTTCATTCCTGCCTGCAGGACATACAGGGCTTTCAGCCGGCCGTCTCCCACTTCTCCGGCTCTCTTTACGGGAGCGGCTACGTCTCTTGCCGCATTATCTATAGATCCCAATATTCTTTCTTCCCTAAATAAATGCATGACAATATTGATTATTGCTCAGTCCTTATTTTATGCCAAACACGATCCATCTCTTTTTCCTGTTCCTCTTCCTCTTCTTTCTCTTCCGGCACTCTTCTTAAAAAACTTTCCTTCCATAAACTATGCAAAATTTCTATCTCATCCGGTGTAAATTCATTAATATCTGCCAGTACAGAGTACCGATTTCCATATAATGCTTTCTTTTTATCTATCTCACAATATTTAGTTTTGAGTCTCTTTCCTAACGTTAATGCTTCATTATAATATTGTCGAATTTTTTCTCCATGCCCAGTAATCACAATAAAATTATCTCTTCCATATGCATAGAATACATCATCCTTAATATTCCAGTCACTAATAAACCCTATTTCTATTAAATTATTTACATCAATAACTTTATTGTTATAGGGTGACCAATAAAATGGTGAATAATAAACAGCTCTTCCTTTATGTGGATCCATAAACATGATTTGGAAACCAAGTTGTTCTTCTTTGGTAAAATCAGAATAACTCAAGACTCTTTCTTTATCTGCAAGCTTATAGGATTCTTCCGGTATATGCTGTATAGGTTGTATGACATCTGTATGCATATTATTATCTTTTATAAATACCTTTTCTCTTCCTGTTTCCATATCATACGACATATTCACCCTCACCCAAAGCATAAATTTTATTATTAATTAGACATACCGCAACGGTTCGCTTGGTAATAATTCTCTCCTTTTTCGTATCCACTAATAAATAATTCCCTTTTAAAACGCGAATTCGAGTTTCACAAAACCAATCTATTGTATTAAAACTATCATTAAGTTCCTGATTCCCCTTAGTTAACCACGTGTCCATATATGTAATTCCCGCATAGCAGAGTAGAATTCCCAATGCGTAGAATGCTATCCTTTTTAAGTTTAATTCTTTTAGCCTTGCCATATGTCACTCCTCATTACTTTCTCCAAAGCGAGAAAATGTTCTATGTACATAAAGTATCCACATAAATGGTTTTAGTTTCCCTGCTTGCATTGATAACGCTGCCGCATTATTTAACTCCATAATTTTTCCGAAACCATATGAATTTGGTAACTTATGTCTTTCAAAATTATAATTATCAATAAAACAACTTCGTTCATGTATAACTCCTTTCGAATCTATCATGACGCTTATATTCCCAGAATAAGTGCCGGCCAGTAAAAATGAAGAATTATCAAATATTTCATTTGTTTTTGAATCTGATCTAATATCTACTGTAAAATCAACATATTGATCTCGAATCCCACTTGCACGTACTCTACTAATTGCATCTCCCAGTGCATTAGTATAATTAATCGAATGCATAATAGTATCAGCAAAAGGAGATTTTTGATTAATTACATAAGTCCTACCTTCAATTAAAGTCATTTGATTTCCATACTTTTGTTGAATTTCATAATCACTCATTGCAGACATTTCCAAAGCAATTCCAGCACCTCCCGGATAAGCATTCGCTAAATTCATAAAATAATCTTTTTCTTTTATCACTCCTTTTTCTATTGCATCTTCTATTTCCTCTTTAGAATATGCTCCGTTTCCAGGGTACTGCTCACGCTCCTTCTCTTTTTGCTCCCATAATTCTTCTTCAGAGCGCTCTAATTGTGTAAGCAAATACTCATTCCACTTCGTTCCCATCTGGGAGATGTAGGCACCTGTGTGTCCGCTCCCTCCTGTCATCTTGGACAGGATCCCTCCAAAGGCGGCAGAGATATTTTGTACTATGTCAGGGTGCTTGGCTATCCAGTCTTTCCCTTTGGTCTGTTTTAAGTACTCTATGGCATATTCGTTGACTCCCCCTGCTATCAAGCCGCTTAGCGCGCTTCCTCCACTCTTAGCGCTCGTGATGGCTCCCAGCATTCCATGGAGGGCTATCTTTTCGGCGGAGCCGTCTTTCCATCCATTGTGAGAGGCTATCTCATGGATGGCCCGGTTCCCCACTATCCCCAGTTCTTCCAATAGTTGTTTTCTTTCTTCTACTTTTGTTTTGTCGAAGATTTCTTTGAGTTTGTTCAGGCTGTCTTCTGTGTTCCTGTTCAGTTTCTCTATGTCCTGTTTCTGGTTTTCTTTGTCTGTGATGGTTATGGTTCCTTTGGCTATGGCCGATGTCGTGGTTGTTCCTGCTTTTCCTTTGACGGACGGTATGGGGGTATTCAGGAGTCCTCTTTCGTTTAACGGGATTTTTGAGCCGTAAATGGTTGGGGTGATTTTGTTCATGCCGTTTCTTTGTCCTGTTACAGAGTCTTTCCCATAGCGGTTGTTTGTCCGGGAGTCTAAGGGGTCGTTCTTGTCTCCTCTCCCTATTTTTCCACTATAGGATATCCCGTGTCCTCCTGTTTTATATTCAGCTTTGTTTTCTATGTTTTCCCATGTCAAAGTACCGGTGGTGATCCGGTTCTTTTCTTTTTCTGCCTGGCTGTCTATGACGGCTCCTTTGAGGCGGGTGTTGTTTTTGACTTGGATGTCGTATCCTTCTTTTCCTGCGTAGATGCCTGCCTGTTTTGTGACGCTTTCGTAGGTGGAGTCTGTGTTTGTTTTTCCTTTTCCTCCGCTTACGGTGACGGCGCTTCCCGGTGTGTAGCTGATGGACAGGCCCGATGTCTTACTTGTTTCTTTGTAATTCTTCTTATCCTGTTCGCTTTCTATGGACATTCTTCCTGCGTTAGCAGTGATTTTGTTTCCTTGTACGATTCCCCCTTTGATAAGGGTATCGTTTCTACGATCTTATCGGCAGCTCTCGGGCTTCCTGTTTTAAATATCATATAGGCAAAAAATAAATTAACACTCCCATAAAAATTATCGTACCCGAGCAGGCCATTCCAAGATAAAATCTAAGCTCCTTCTTTCTTAATTTTTCTATGACATCTTCTTTCATTTCACTCTTGCAATATCTAATAATATTTTTTTTTATTTCTAACAACAGAAAATAAGATAAAATTTCATTCACTAATAACACGCTTATACCTAAAAATACACGTAATTTGTTATTCATAGAAAAATAGAAAAAAATATACAAAGCCAATGGAATCATAAATAACATTAGAAGCTTTATAAACATAATTCGCCAATTTGTTGGGCTTACTATGGAATCTAATTTGATATTTTTACATATCCATATTCCACCAGTTACAATGTAAATTATGCATATTACTAAATCCACCACGACTTCCTCCTAAAAATACTTCAATCCATTTCTCTATTTATTTTTTCTATGTATTCATTATCTGCATTTTCCCGTTCTTGTACAGTCAAAGATGGTGCTCCATATTCTTTAATTTCTTCTATAGCTATAGATACGCCAAGTCCTTTTAATATTCCACCAAAAGTTCCTCCAGTAAAAACAGTAGTACCAACCACCATTAAGTTTCCGTAAATATCTATTCCTATTCTCCTTTTTGCCCCTTGTATTCCATACTTATTGATATCAGCATCTTTGGCTATATCCCACGGCAAGGTAAGTGCGTCTCCAATAACGGTTTCTCTTCCCAGATACTTGGTAACTTTCGCATTGATTGCACTTGCCATCGCACTTTCAAATAGGGTTTCTCCATGTGCACGTGTTGCTGTAACTAATACCGGCTCAAAAAGACTTCCTCCTTCTTTCACCGTAAATGGTCTGCCTGTTTTTAAATCCCAATATGTACCGGGCGTTGATATTGGTGAATATCTTTGTCTTTCATCTATCGCTTCCCAGTCTTTTTGTAATCGTTTCTTCTCTTCTTCTGTCTTTGCGTTTTTCATATCGTCCAGATATTGTTTATATTGTTCATGGGTCAGGTAGTTGAAGGTTGTCGCCTGATAGGCTATGGCTGCCCCTGTTTTCTCTCCTGCCAGGTATCCTATGGCGGCGCTTGCTATTTTATGGACTTCTTTGTCTTTGATTTTTCCCAGTTCTTTTTGCAGGAGGGCGTTCAGTCCGGCTCCTGTCAGTCCTTTTTGTCATTCCTGCTCCTGCTTCTTTGGATACTAAGGCTCCCATGATTCCGTGCATGGCGATTCGGTTGGTTCCGCTTTCGCTCCATTTCTTTGCTTCTTTTTCGTATTTCTCCGCCAGTATGCTGTTATTCTCTTTTCTGGCTTTTTCTGCTTTTTTATACAGTTCGTTTTCTTTGTGTCCCGCTATGTCTCCTATGAGGCGGTATCCTACTTGGGAGAGGATGTTCACGTATTCCTGTTTTTCTTCTATTTTCTTTTTGTCGAAGATTTCAGAGAGTGTGTTAAGCGCGTTTGTTGTGTCGTGGCTGATTTCTTTGTCTGTCTTTTCTTTTGTGGTGGTGATGATGCTGTCTGCTATGGCCGCATAGGTGGTGCTTCCTGCTTTCCCTTTCACAGGTACGGTCGGTACATAGCCCAGTCCTAAGGGGTTGAGTTTGGATACGGCATTAGTGGATACGGAGATTCCTTTTCCGCTTGCTTTATATTCTGCTTTATTGTCTATGTTTTCCCATGTCAAAGTACCGGTGGTGATCCGGTTCTTTTCTGCCGGTGCTTTACTGTCTATGACGGCTCCTTTGAGGCGGGTGTTGTTTTTGACTTGGATGTCGTATCCTTCTTGTCCTGCGTAGATGCCTGCCTGTTTTGTGACGCTTTCGTAAGTGGAGTCTGTATTCGTCTTTCCTTTTCCTCCGCTTACGGTGACGGCGCTTCCCGGTGTGTAGCTGATGGAGAGGCCCGATGTCTTGCTTGTTTCTTTGTAATTCTTCTTATCCTGTTCGCTTTCTATGGACATTCTTCCTGCGTTAGCAGTAACTTTGTTTCCTCTGACTGTCCCACCCCGGATAACAGTGTCGTTTCCGCTGGAAAGGGCTACCGTATTTTTCGCAGTGATATCTGATGGGGTATGGGTAATAGTGGTTTCTTCTATCTGTCCTTTCCCTTTCCCATAGGACGCGCCGATGCCATAGCCTCCTTTGCTGATGGAGGCTCCTATGCTTCCGCTTTTAGCTTTGTAGTCTTCTATGGTTGTGCTTCTGTTTTCGGAGGAGAGGATATGGATGTTGTTTCCTGCTTTGAGATGGATGTCTTGGGCGTTGACTGTGCTGCCTTTGACTGTCATGTCTTCTTTAGCAATAATAGCGGCTGTTCTTCCTGCGGTGATCCGGCTTCCTCTTGCTTCTTCGGTGACGGTTTCCGCATGGTCTTTCCATCCGGTGCTGCCCAGGCTGATATTGATTCCTACGGCATTGTTCTTATTAATGGCTTTGTCTGTTTTCTGATCTTTCTGTATGTCTCTCGCGTTCATTCCTGCCTGCAGGACATACAGGGCTTTCAGCCGGCCGTCTCCCACTTCTCCGGCTCTCTTTACGGGAGCGGCTACGTCTCTTGCCGCATTGACGGCCGCTCCGCCTAAGGATACGGTAAGGCCGCTTTTTTGTATTCGTGTTCTTCTTTTCCTCTGTAGGTATTGTCTTTGCTTTCGATGTCTACGTTTCTTCCTGTGATGAGGGTGTCTTTCCCGGCAATGATGTCGGAGGCGCTGACGGATGCCGTCTGTCCGGCATGGATGGTGACGTTTCCTTTGACGCTTCCCACGGTGCTTCCTGCCTGCATAGTTTCTTCGGTGTCATAAGCATCTTTTTTCTTTTCGCTCCCGATGGTGAAGCCTAATCCGCTTCCTATGAGGCCTCTTTTCTTTACTTGTTTTTTGTGTATTTCTTTATCTGTTTCTTCCGCAGCATGTATGGAGATATTTCTTCCGGCTGACAGGGCTGTTTCTTTGGTGGATGCGGCGGCGCTTCCTGTAAGGCTGATGTCTTTCCCGCCCTGCAGGGAGACGGTATTTCCTTCTATTATGCTTTTTTGTGCTTTCACGGCATGGACTTCATCGTGGGTGGTCGTGGTGGTACTGCTGAGCAAACTTCTTTCTTTATGGCGGTGGTGTTCTTCCAGGTCTGTTATTTCTTTTCCGTTTTCTACTGTAAGGTTTCTTCCCGCTTCTACGGCGGTCATGCCTTCGGAGCGGATATCTGCAGCTTTGATGGATATGTCTCTTTCGGACTGCATGGTGAGGCTGCCTTTGGCGGTAACGGCGGAGCCTATATCCCGGGCGGCGCTGTCATGGCGGTAGTTATTCCCGTCCCATGTGACGGCCGTGTCTTTTTTGACTGCGGCGGTTCCCATGGTTATGTCCCGTCCGGCTTTCATGGCTATATTTCCCGCCGAGGAGGCGGCGGCTGCCTGCATGCGGATGTCTCTTCCTGCTTCCATTGACAGGGTGCCTTGATTTCCCGTGACGGCGGCTTTCCCTGAGGAGGCGATGGTTTGTGTGTATCCCTGTTTATTTCTTTCTTTATGCAGGGTGGAGGCAAGGTCTATGTCCTGCCCGGCTTTCAGGCTGAGTTTGTTTTCCGCTTCCATGGTTCCGGTATTCCGGATATCCCGCAGGGCTTCTTCCATGAGGGTGGAGGCTTTTATGGTGCCTCCCTCGTTATTGATGTCGGAGGCGGAGAGGCGCATCGTGTCTCCTGCGATAACGGTGCCGCGTGAGAGGATGTCATTGGTGGCACGGATATCTATATTTTCTGCGGAAATAAGGGCAGAGCCTGTAAAGGTGCCGTTCTTTCCATGCGCCAGATAGACTTCCGGCACGAGGGCTTTGACGATGTTCCCGTCAGGCAGAAGGACGGAGGATTCCACCATCCAGACGATGTCTTCTTTGAGGGCGGCCTTCTGGTCTTCGGTGAGGGCCATGCCGATGCGGACGTCTTTATTTTCTTGGGCCCATCTCACAGCGGCGTCCATGAGGGCTTTGTATTCGGTTTCTCCTGCCGGTTTTCCTTTGAGCTGCATGAGCCGGTCGCGGACGATTTGGCTTTCATAGTAGCCGTCGCCCAGACGTTTTTCGAGTTTCTCCGGGTCGTACTGCATCCGGCGGAAGAAGTAGTCTGAGGACAGGAAGGTTTTTCTATCCGCATAGGCCGGGTCGGTTTCCACAAGGTAGCGGGCCGTCGGATCGGAGGTGACATGATACAGGCTGCTGTCGGAAATATGAAGCGGTTTTCTTTCTGACGGACTCAAGTATGCTTCTGCTTTCGCCCCTTCATATACCGGGCTTGTATGGGCTTTATGTACGGCGGCTATGACGGTCGTATCGGTGACTGCATCAGCGGGCATATAATCAGTGCGGGTTGTCCGTGTTTCTGTCCTTTTATGAATATGGGCTCCATGGTGGACTCTTTTTGTCCAGTAGGAGGTGGCGGTTCCTTCTTCTTTTACGGTTTTATGTCCTTTTTCGTCCCGATTTTCTATCTCTGCCCCATGGAGGGTAAGGGTCTTGCCGGCGGTCATCACGCTCCTGTCATTCACTGCCCTGCCGGCTTCGAGGGAAAGGCTGCCGCCGGCTGCTATGTGCGCGGGGTCTGTCGTGTCTATCCGGTCTTCATAAACGGACCGGTCATAGATGTAGGTGGTGAAGTGGTCATAGTCTCCGCCGTCCGGTGTATACAGGTGGTCTACATGTCCATGGCGCTCTATGTAGGCTGCGCCTTCTGTTCCTTTTCCGCCCAAAGTGAACCGGTCTGTCTGTCCCTGCCCTACGGCTTCTTCGTGGTGGGTTTTCCCTGTCAGAACGTTTTTAGTGGAGAAGTGTTCATTGCGGTTTTCCAAATGGTTCACGCCGATTGCCATATTTCCGCCGCTTTCCAGATAGGCACTTCTGTTTTCTATTTTTTCTGTTTTCCCCGTTATTTTCCCATTCTCATCTGATTGTCCGCCGATGGTCAGGTTTCCTTCGGCACGGATGAGGGCGTGTTCGGTATTGGTCAGTGTGCTGGCAACGGAAAGGTTCATGTGTTCCCGGGATGCGATCACGGGCGCTTTTTCTTTATATGCCCCCAGATTGTCCAATGTATGTGTTTCCACGGACAGTCTTGTTCCATAGATGCGTCCCGTGTTTTCATTGGTTATGTGGTTTGCCCGGATATGTACATTTTCTCCATTGACCAGCCCATGGTTTACCCATGTGTTTTCTGCTACGGTTTCTGTGTCCGCCCTTTTATTTCTCCGGTTTCTTCATTTCGGATGTTTTTACTTTCCAGTGCCAGGTGTCCGCGGGAAAGGATCTCTTTGCGGTTGGTTATATTTCCTTTTACGGCTAGTGAAAGGCTGCTGCCTGCTTCCAGGCGCCCTGTATTGGTAAAGTCTTTTTCCAACAGGATTCCGGCTTTTTTCCCGGCGGATACGATGCCGTCTCCGGTCATCTTATCCGTTTGTATGTTTATATTCCCATCGGCGGCAAGTGTGCCTTCTGTATTGGTTAATGCATGTCCCGCTTTAATCTGCTGGCTGCCGCCGCTTTTGATGGTACCTGCCGCATTATTTATGGCGTCTCCGGTTTCTATGGACAGGTTGTTTCCGCTTTCCATGGCGTGTCCTGCATTGTCCAGTGTTTTTCCGGCATAGATGTCCATGTTTTCTCCGGCAAGGAGTTTGCCTTGGTTACGGATATTTTCTTTGGCCGCCGCGGACAGATTTCTTTCCGCAGCGATGGTTTTGTCGTTTTCCAGGTAGTTTGCGCGGAGGTCTGCATTTCCTTTGCTGTAAATGGTGCCGCTGTTTTTCAGGTCGCCGTTCCAGTCAAGGGTGAGGTTGTCTTCGGCGCTCCATGTGCCGCTGTTATTGACGCCCAGTCCTTTTTCTGTCCCTACTAAGGTGATCCGTCCGGCGTACATGCCTCCTATGGCGGCGGTATCGAGGGCGAAGGCGGGGCGTCCTCCTTTTCCTTCTATGGCGGAGGCTTCAAGGGTTTTTGCGTCTACGGTATTGGCCCCGGTGGTGATATGGAGGTCTTTGGCCCAGATGCCTGCGTTGATTTTCACCGCGCGGGAGAGGATGGCAAGGCTTCCCGTTTCTTTTCCGCCAAGGCCTTTCCCTTCGATGAGGATGTCTCCTCCTGTGATGTCGAAGCGCTGCAAATGGTCTTCTCCGTCATAGACGGGTTTCCCTGTGGTGAGGAAGGCTTTGCCTGTATTGATGAATCCGCCTCCGTTTACGGTGATGCCGTTCGGGTTGGCAATGACGACGTCTGCCCTGTTTCCTGCCACTTCCAGAAATCCGTCCATGGATGTGGAACCCGCGCCGGTGACTTCGTTTACGATGATTTTGGCCGGTCTTTCCGCCATGTTATTGTTCCCCTGTACGTATCCTGCCAGTTCGGTTTTGGAGAGGGTATAGGAGTTGTTCAGGATAGCGCCTTTGTCCGGCACGTTGAAGGTTTCGTATTCGTTCCGGGATACGCCGCCGGAGGATGGGGCTGTTATATTGACAAGGGGTATGCCGTTTGCTGTTTCTTCTATTTGCGGATGATGGCGGGCTTCCGCTTTCGGATCGGGCAGGATGGGGCCCGACGCCATGCCGGCGGTGCTTGTCATAAACAGTCCCGCTGCCAGCCATATGGCTACATTCCATCTGAGTCGTTTGCTTGTGCTTGTTTTCATTTGTCATAACCTCTTGTCGTTCTAATTAAAATTTTGCCTATTTCATTTAAAATTGACAGCCCATTGTGAATCCGCCGGCCCATGTTTTCGTATGGAAGCCGTCAGGCTTGTATAAGGCTCTGCTGATAAAGATATCGTAGAAGAGTCCTGAGGGAAAGGTTCCTCTCATTCCCAGCGCCATGCCCGCGATGGTTCTTCCTGTCAGGATCTCTGTGGATACGCCGTATACGGCGCCTGCGTCGAGTCCTGCATATACGCTGCTGTGGAGGCGCGGAAGAGAGGATGACAGTTCGTTTCGGAGGTACCATCCGTTTTCTCCCATGAGGGTGTATTCTCCGTCGAAGCCCCTGACGGTGTACCTGTTCCCGATGCTCACCATGTCTGTGCTGTAGAGGCGCATGCCGCCTGTCGTCCACTGCCCGTGAAGGGATGTGGTGAAGGATGCCGGCCGGTGTCCCAGGGTAAGGGGTTTCTGCCAGTCTATGTCCAGGAGCCACATTTTATAATGGGTTTTGGGACTCGCCGGATTGTCTGTATCAGGTTTCGCGCCGAACCATCCTGTCCCCATTTTATATCCGAGGCGGGTGTACAGTGTGCCGCTTCCTGTATAGACGCGGTCAAAGAGGCCTATTTCCATGGCGGTGGTGTCCATGGCCTGTACGGGGATTTCCATATCGTTGATGAAGTAGTGGGCGTTTCTTTTGGTGAGGCTTATGTCCCAGCCGTATTTTTCGTTTTTGGTGCGTCCCATGACATGGCTGAAGGTGAATTCGGTGATGCGGGTTTTCCCGCTGCTGATGAAGTCATAGGGCCGGGACTCTACGGTCCGGTGGTATCGGTAGCGGTTGTGCTGCAGTGTGAAGGTGTCCCATCCTCTGGGGATGGAGTAGGAAATGCCCTGTCCTCTGGTTCCTTTTTCGTATCCGTCCCGGGAGCCGTCTGTATTTCCGCTGATGCGGAAGAGGTCATTGGCATTGAAGAGCCGGTCTATCCCCAGGGCGGCGTTCCACTGGATGCTTCCTGTGTCTTCCAGTCCGGAGTCGTCCACGGAAAGGCTTCCCTTTATTTGTTTCCCCTTGGTTATGGAGAGTTCCACGTCTGTCATGTCCGCTTCTTCGGCAGGGAGGAGTTTCATGGATACGTCAGAGGAGCTGACGCGTTTCATCTGTTCCAGCCCCTGCTCCAGGCGGCGGATGTTCAGGATGTCTCCTTCTTTGATGGGAAATGCGTTTTTCCATGGGATGAGGGCGCTGTTTTTGCTGTAGATGATTTTATGCAGCCTGCCGGTTTGGATGCGGAGAAGGAGTTTCCCGTTTTTCATATTCTGCTCAGGAATCACGACGCGGCTGGTCACGTATCCTTTGTCCAGCAGTTTCGCATTCAGGTCTTTTACCAGCCTGTTGACGGATGAAATCCCCATGTCCGTGTGAATATGGGGCTGTATGATGTCCTGTAGCCAGCCGAACTTTTCTTCCTGCCCTGATAAAATAATTTCGTCTATTCTAAACACGGGTCCTGCGGCACCTTGCGTTTCCTCTTTTTCATTCAGGCTGCTCTCAATGTTTTCTATGCGGGGTATGCGCAGCCTTTCCTGCCGCTCTTCTTCTCTCTGCCGCGCTTCTTCCAGCCGCTCTGCTCCTGTGTAATCTAAAACGGGAGCAGCTGATACCGCTCCCGTCATCATGGTTAAAAAAATAAAGGCTGTTACGATTTTCCCCCGCATATGATTGCTCTCCCAAAGTAATATTTCAAATGTTTTTCTTATTTTTAATTATAGTTTACAGGGAAGACATTGTAAATGTTTTCTTTGCTGCCTTATACGAAATCAATATTAAAATCGTCTGCAGGATAAATAATATATTGCCATATTTCAATAAAAAGCCCATACAATCAAATTTTCTTGCGCACCGGAACAAAGTGTCGTCAAAGTGGGGACAAAAACAACTTTTTACATCTTTAAATATTCCATTTTTTACAAAATAAAAAAGCCCGTCTTACTTGACAGGCTCTGACTTCGTGGCGGAGAGAGGGGGATTCGAACCCCCGTGCCGGTATTCGCCGGCAACATGATTTCCAATCATGCACCTTAAACCGCTCGGACACCTCTCCATCTCTTTATGGCGGTTTTCAATCCGCTTTTATATCAGCCGCTGACTGACTTATTTATTATATGGATTACATAACAGTATGTCAAGAGAGTTTTCTATTCCTGCATGCATCAAATTCTATAGTAATCAAACACCTCTGCATAATCTCAGCACGGACCCCTGTCTTCTTCCCGCTTCCAGCCTTTCCCCACACGTCCGCCCTGGACCTCCTGCACATCAAAAACGGAAAGGAAAGCCGCGCTGTCGATGCCTTTTACAACGCCTTTCATCTTTGTCACTTCCAGTCTTGAAATCACCACATAGAGAATGTCTTTGTCATCTTTCAGAAATCCTCCCTGTCCATGAAGGCGGGTGACGGAGTGATGCATATCGTTTACGATGGCCGAGGCGACTTCGTCGTACTTTGTGGTAATAATGAATACGCCTTTTGACGAATCAAGCCCCGTGGAAACGGCATCCATCATGCGGGAACAGATAAAGTAAGCAATAAGGGAATACATGGCGCTGTTCCATGTAAAAACAAAACCGGCGCTTCCCAAAATGAAGAAATTGAAGAATAAAATAATCTCGCCTACGGAAAAAGCGGAACGGCTGTCCAGATAAATGGCAACAATTTCTGTCCCGTCGAGGGATCCCCCGTTTTTAATGACAAGTCCTATACCCAGACCGATGATGATCCCGCCGAAAATGGTAGATAAAAACGGATCTGTCGTTACCGGTTCCATTTGCTCAAAGATATGGCTCCAGAAGGAAAGCACGATGATGGCAAACATGGAAGACACCGCCAGGCGCAGGCCAAGCTGTTTATAACCAAGAATAAAGAATGGGATATTCAACAATACGATGAGTACGCTGAAGGGAATCCCTGCCAGCTCGGAAAGAAGCAAAGACATACCGGTCACACCGCCGTCAATGATGTTGTTCGGTACAAGAAACAGATTCAGCCCCGCTGAATAAATCATCGCGCCGATAGTCAGACCGGCAGCGCGGCGGATTTGTCTCATCATATTGATTTGGCGTCCAAAAATAACCAAGAGAAACCTCTTTTCAGAAAAAAAGCACCGCAGCGGAAAACTGCGGCGAGCATATATGGCGGAAGGGATGGGATTCGAACCCATGAACCTCTCACGAAGTTAACGGTTTTCAAGACCGCCTCCTTCAACCGCTCGGACACCCTTCCATAATGTTTTTATTTTAGCGGAACACACTGCCCTTGTCAATGAAACCGGGCGGCGGCCCATTTTCCATAAAGAACTTTCTGCTTTTTGAAACAAATATAACTGCTCATCTGTATCTTGCCGCTCATCCGTTGTATACTATGTCTTATAGATAATATATTTTAGGGAAAGTGACCGTTATGATATTTCTCCAAATTTTATGGAATGACATTCTGCCGCTTATCGTATTTCTTGCTGCAGGCTGGTTTATGGATTCCAAATTCAAGCTGGATCTGAATACTTACGCCAAGCTGGTGACCCGGGTAGTTCTCCCTGCCTTTATTTTTTACAGCATGTATTTGTACCGTCCCGATGCGGCGACAGCAATTCTTCTTCCAGCCGGCATCGCGCTCCTCCTCGCCGACAGCGCGGCAGCCTATCTCATCGCAAAGGCACTGGGATTTACGGGTGATGAGAAAAACACATTCCGTGCTCTTTCTACACTCTCCAATGCGGGGCAGATCGGCATCGCCCTCATCCTCATGATATTTTCCCATCCGCCATATGCATCAGACGGAGCCGCACCATACCTTGATGAGGCCCGCGGCGCAATCGTCCTTCTCCTGATCTTGATGAATATCGCCATCAATACGGTTGGTGCCTCGCTTCTGGGAGCGAAAGGAAATTCTCTGTCCAGTACTGTAAAATTTATTATTTCCATGCCCGCTGTTTACGCGATTTTCGCGGCAGCAGCCGTCCGCATGGGCGGAATCGCTTTGGAACAAACCTTTCTGTGTCCTGTGCTTTCCCATTTCACAGGCGCTTTCATCATTCTCACAACGATTACCGCCGGCGCGCAGCTTCACCGTACGCCTATCGGCAGACCGGATTTATTCACCATCGGCACATCGATAAATAAACTCTTCCTGTCTCCGCTGATTGCCTTTGCCATCATTATGTTGGCCGGCGTTTTTACCCCTGTAACAGCACAGGTTTTCTTCATTTATGCCGCTGTCCCCTCTTCTTTTTCGCTTATCCTTTTTGCCGTCGATTACAACTGCTGTCCCCACAGAGTGGCCAAATCCATCCTGTACAGCTCTGCTTTCGGCCTTGTGACGCTCACATGCGCTATCCGGCTGGCACAGTATTTATTTCCTGCAGGAGTTTAATATGGCATTTCTGCAAATCATCACCGACAATATTCTGCCCCTTCTAATCTTTGTAGCTATCGGCTACTTCATGGACAGGCGCTTCCGGCTCGACGTCAATTCTCTGACCAAACTGACCTTTTACATCATTCTTCCCTGTTTTATTTTTTACAGCATTTATGTGGCAAAGATTGATTTTTCTCTCTTCTACGTTTTCATTATTTCCCTTGTCCTCATGGCTATGCTCGGCGTCATCGGGACGCTTATTGCCAAAGCAAGAAACTGGGATGCCGGAAAGCGGGAAGCTTTTAAAAACGGCACCATGTTTTCCAATGCGGGAAATATCGGTATCGCCCTGATTGCCCTTGTCTTCTCCAACGCTCCTTATGTCACGGAAAGCGGGACGCCTTATCTGGCGGAAGCTGCAGCCGTAAGCACGCTCGTCCTGGTACAGATGAATATGTTTCTGAATACCCTTGGTCTTTATCAGGCAGGAAAGGGAAGCCTTTCCCCCCATGACGCGCTCCGTGTCGTCCTCCACATGCCTGTTATTTACACGCTCACGGCAGCATTTGCTGTAAAATCCATCGGCATCGACCTGTCAGGCACATTCATATGGCCCATCCTTCAAAACTGTGCAGCCGCTCTTGTAGCTGTCGTCATGATGGCACTCGGCATGCAGATCCACCGCTCGAAAATTTCTTTCAGTGATCCCGATGCCTGGCTTGCCTGCTTTGTCCGGCTCCTTATCGGTCCTTTCTGCGCATGGTTCCTCATCCGGCTCTGGGCTCTCGCGGGCTGTCCTTTTTCACAAGTCGCTTCACAGACGATTCTCATCATGTCTGCCGTGCCGTCTCCTGTCAATTCCGTCCTTTACGCCGTGGAATTCCATAATCATGAAAACTTCGCCACGGAAATCGTGATGATGACGACTTTCCTGTCTTGTATCACCATGACCGGCGTCATCTATATGGCAAGAATATTATTTCCCTTATAATCGCTTTAAAAGACTTCTCCCCATAACAGGAAAAGTCTTTTTTGCTGCTTATTCTTTTATCGGCTTCGCATAATAAAGCTTGTCTGAAATATCAATTCCTGCCGCTATATCGATCTTTCCGGGTCAAGGGCAATGTTTTCAGCAGATCTTTCCTCTTTCCGTTTCTGCTTGGGAATCCTGTCTTCGTGGTGATGGGTGTCATTGTCAATGCTTTTCGGTTTGAATACCATAAGCATGATAGATCCGAGGACGATAAGAGTGCCGCCGAGCCAGGATGCCCAGGTAAGTATTTCATCCCAGAAGTACCAGCCGAAAAGAACATGGAAAAGGATTTCACTGTACATAAGGAAAGAAACGATGAGAGAATTCACATGCTGGAAAGCCCAGGTCATAAACATCTGTGCCGAGAGAGCAAAGAGTCCCAGTCCGATAAGCCACACCCATTGAATTCCTTCCGGCATGGTGAAACTGCCTTTCATAAGAGCCGCCCCTACGGCGATACTGAAAATCTGGAAATAGAAAACGATTTCCGTATTTGATTTAAAATCCCGTTCGGCAAGCATGGAAATGACGATGTATGCGGCTGCAGAAAAAAAGCCTCCCCCGATACCAAAAAGAGCATATACATTGAACGAATCAAAATTCCATATCTGCACGACACAAAGGGTACCGAGCGCGATAACAACAAGTCCCGGAATAGCTTCTTTAGGCAGTTTTTCTTTCAGAAAGATCGGTGAAAGAATGCACATGAAAAAGGCCGCCAACTGTGAAAGGATTTGTGAATCTCCCAAGGTCATCCCCTCGATGGAAAGGAAGTAAAAAAGCAAAGCCGCACTGCCGAAGAACCCTCGAAGAGAAAGCATAAATTTATATTTCCCTGTAAAAAACGGCTCTTTGGTCTGGAGCGTGAGGAGCGGAATGAAAATAAGCCCTACAAGCCCGCGAAAAAAAGTCATCTCTTCAGAAGAAATAGGTGCTAATGCTTTTGCACAGGCGGACATGGCAGTAAAGGAAAGAGAAGCCAGTATAGTGGTAACGACCCCTAAAAAAATATTCCCCCTTGTCCGTTTTCTTGATTTAAAAGCCATCTTGAGCCGGCGGAAAGGATTATGTTTTACTTTATACCGATACATCATTTTCTCCAAATTTAATTTATCCTTTAGGATATATCATACTTTTATCCTTCTTTCTTCTTCAATAGTTAAAATTTCGCAAAAGTAAGTTAATGAACATTCTAATGAAATTGTACACAATAAAAAAGGACAGCTGATGTGCGTGTCCTCAAATGTTTATCTTTCTATTTCCATTCCGCCAAAAGTCTTTCAAAAAGCATTTTCTCTGCCATACAGTCGTCCATGGCACGATGGAAAATACTGCAGGGCAGTTCATAATATTCTGCAAGGGCTTTAACGGAATATTTCCTGTGTTCTCCTTCCCTTTCCGGAAGAAGGAGTTTCGCAAGGCTGTGGGTATCGATATAGTCATTGGTAACAAGAGGTTTACCGACAGCTTTCAGATTTCTGTCAATGACAACCAGGTCGGAATCAAGCCCGTGCCCCACAAGCGGGAATCCTTCAATAAACGTCATAAATATCGGCAGTACATCGCCGATAGGAGGCTGTCCTTCAAGCATATCAGAGGTAATACCGGTAAGTCTTTCTACGCGTTTTTCTATAGGTCCCTTCGCTTTGACGAGAGTATGGAAAGTATCCCGGATTTCTCCACTCACGACACGGAGTGCGGCGATTTCGGTAATATCGGAATACATTCCTGTTGTTTCTATATCCATGACGGTATATGTGCCGCGGGCGGCAGCAAGGATTCTCTCCCGCGCTTTCACTTCGTGGCTCCGTATATCTTTAAAGAGAGTATTGTTGCTTCTTTTCATGTCTGTCCCTTTCTCTGCTGTATTGTACCGTATAGAATAAAAAATCGGCAAGTTCTTTCTATTTTTCCGGTTCGGTTTGCATCCTTCATTCTCTTTTTCATTTCTGCTGTCCTTTCTTTTATTTCCCCATTAAAAAACGCCCCTTCCGGAGCGTTTCTTCTGATTTCAGTCAACGAGCTCAATAATTGCCTGCGGTGCATTGTCACCGAGACGAGCTTCAAGTTTCAGTACGCGGGTGTAGCCGCCGTTGCGTTCTGTATATTTCTTTGCGGTTTCATCAAACAATTTTTTTGTCACCGCTTTATCCATGATGAATGCTTCAGCCTGGCGGCGGGCATGAAGATCGCCTCTCTTCGCAAGAGAAATCATTTTGTCTGCTACGTGGCGAAGTTCTTTCGCTTTGCTTTCAGTAGTGGTAATGCGACCATACTGGAACAGAGCCGTTACGAGGCTGCGGAGCAGTGCTTTACGCGCGCCGCTGACTCTTCTCAGTCTACTACGTGCCATTATTTCCTCCTAAATTACCTATCTTTTTGGATTTTAATCTTTCAAATGAAGTCCGAGACCTCTGAACTGTGCCAGTTTCTCAATAATTTCATCAATTGATTTTTTACCAAGATTACGCACACGTCCAAGTTCTTCTTCTGTCTTTTCGGCAAGCTGGTCAAGGGTATTGATTTCAGCCCGTTTCAGGCAGTTAAATGCACGAACGGAAAGTTCAAGTTCTTCGATCGGAATGCCGGAGAGATCGATTTTCTCTTCTTCCGCCTGCTGATCGGAGGACTGACGGGTCATATCGCTGCCATCTCTTGCTTCCAGTATCGGACCGGTTGCCAGAGGACGGAACAGTTCAAAGCAGTTCATCAGAATAGTGGCAGCAGTGGCCACTGCGTCACTTGCTTTGATGGAACCGTCAGTTTCCAGTTCCAGTGTCAGCTTATCATAGTCCATTTCGTTGCCTACACGGGTATCGCTGACATTATAGTTGCATTTAACCACAGGAGAATAAATAGAGTCAATCGGAATAGATCCGATGGGATCGTCTTCTCTTCTATTTTTTGTAAAAGGAACGTAGCCGTGCCCGCGGTCAATGGTCAGTTCCATTCCGAGATGCGCTTCCGTATCCAGTGTGCAGAGTGCCAAATCTCCATTCAGAACATCAATTTCCGACGGAAGTTGAAGGTCACCTGCAAGAAGAACTCCTTCTTTAGTCACATCTACGCGGACTTTGATTGGGAATTCCGCTTCTTCATAAGCGATGAAACGGATTTTTTTCAAATTCAGGATCATGTCTGTTACGTCTTCCCGTACACCGGGTACAGTGGAAAATTCATGTTCCACTCCATCAATATTGATAGACGTAATCGCCACACCGTCTAAAGATGAAAGCAACACGCGACGAAGACTGTTGCCAAGTGTGATACCGTATCCGCGTTCAAGCGGTCCGCATTCGAACTTGCCGTAACGCCCGTCAGCACTCATTTCCACAGTCTTAATTGTGAAGCTTGTATTTTCGTTCATCCAAAGTCCTCCTTCTGCGCCATTGGCGCCAAAATATTACGCAGGAATAAAAGGAATTAAGATTTATTTCTGAAAGAAACTCTTTCCTTTATTATACTCTTCTGCGTTTTGGAGGACGGCAGCCGTTGTGAGGAATCGGGGTAACGTCCTTAATGCTGCTGACTTCTATGCCTGCTGCCTGCAATGCGCGGATAGCCGCTTCACGGCCTGCGCCCGGTCCTTTGACAAATACATCAGCGGAACGCATTCCCTGATCGATGGCTGCTCTCGCTGCCTGTTCTGCTGCCATCTGCGCCGCAAACGGCGTGCTCTTACGGGAACCTTTGAATCCCAGTCCGCCGGCAGATGCCCAGGCAATGGTATTACCGTTAGAATCAGTAATCGTTACAATCGTATTGTTGAATGTGGAACGAATATGCGCTGCACCGGATTCTACATGTTTTCTTTCTTTTCTTTTTGCTTTACTTTTTACCGTAGCCATTTTATCCCTCCTTCAACATTATTTCTTGGTCGCAGTCTTCTTGCCTGCGATCGTTTTTCTCGGTCCTTTGCGGGTACGGGCGTTTGTTTTTGTACGCTGTCCGCGGGTGGGCAGTCCGTCACGATGACGGCGGCCTCTGTAAGAACCGATTTCCACTAAACGCTTAATGTTGAGGGATTCTTCCCTGCGCAGGTCGCCTTCCACTTTATAATCTGCAAGTGCATTGCGGATATTGGCGACATCGTCTTCCGTCAGATCTCTGACGCGGACATCCGGACTGATTCCGGTTTTATTCAAAATTTCTCTGGAAAGAGTGAGGCCTATCCCAAAAATGTAAGTTAAGCCGATCTCAACGCGCTTATCTCTTGGTAAGTCTACACCAGCTATACGTGCCATCTACTCTTGTACCTCCTTTTAATTAACCTTGTCTCTGTTTATGCTTTGGATTTTCACAAATGACCATTACACGGCCTTTGCGTTTGATGATTTTGCATTTGTCACACATCTTCTTGACGGACGGTCTGACCTTCATCTTGGTTCCTCCTTGCTTACTTGTAACGATAGGTAATTCTGCCGTGCTCTAAATCGTAGGGCGTAAGTTCTATGGTTACTTTATCCCCGGGCAGGATACGGATGAAATTCATACGCATTTTGCCGGAAATCGTCGCCAGTACGATATGTCCGCCATTTTCAAGTTTTACACGAAACATGGCGTTGGGAAGCTTTTCAACAACTTTTCCTTCCACTTCAATAACGTCTGCCTTGCTCATTCGAGCCTCCTTTGGCTTTTCATAGACTCACCGGTCTTCTGCTGCATTAATCACGCAGTGTCAAAATTCTCGGGCCGTTTCCGGTTATGGCGATGGTATGCTCACAGTGTGCAGCAGGCAAACCGTCTGCTGTCACCACACCCCAGCCATCGCGAAGCGTTATTATATCCGCTCTGCCCATAGTAACCATCGGCTCGATACAGATAACCATTCCTTCTTCCAGCCGTGGTCCGTGTCCCGGCGTTCCGTAGTTCGGAATTTCCGGGTCTTCATGCATTTCAATGCCGATGCCATGACCTACATAATCCCGGAGTACATCATAGCCATAAGGTCTTACGTAACTTTCAACCGCATGACCGATGTCACCGACCGTATTTCCCGGTACAGCCTGTTTAATTCCGGCAAAAAGCGCTTCTTCTGTCACTTTTAAAAGCTGCGCATTCTTTTTATTCGTATGCCCGACAGGAACGGTAATACAGGAATCACCCATATAACCATTTAATTCTACCACAAGATCCAGGGAAATAATATCCCCTTTCTTCAAAATCTTTCGGGCAGAAGGGATCCCATGGACAACTGTATCGTTGACAGAGGCGCAGATACTTCCTGGAAACCCCTCATAGCCTTTGCAGCTCGGGATGCCGCCTCTGCTGCGGATAAATTTCTCCGCCATTTCATCCAGTTCCAAGGTGCTGATTCCCGGACGAACGGCCTTTTCAAGCATAGAGAGTGTATCCGCAGTCAGTTTTCCTGCTGCGGCAATTTTCTCTATTTCTTCCGATGTATAAATCGTAATCATTTTGAAGCCTTTTTCAATGCGTCCCGGATGTCAGAATACACCTTTTCCATGGATTGATCGCCGTCAATTTCGCAAAATCTTCCACTGGCTTCGTAGTAGTCAATAAGAGGTCTTGTGGATTCTCATAAACGGCAAGGCGCTGCTCCACTGTCGCTTCATTATCATCAGCACGCTGATAAAGTTCCCCGCCGCAGTTATCACAGACATTTTCTTTCTTCGGCGGACGGAATTCCTTATATGGAAAGAAGCGCCGCATTTTTTGCAGACAAGCCTGCCGCCAATTCTCTTCACGAGACCTTTCGAATCAGCTTTGATTCCGATAACAGCTGTAAGTCTGATTCCAAGTTCATGGAGTATGGTATCAAGAGCCGCCGCCTGTGCAGTGGTTCTTGGGAATCCGTCAAGAATCCAGCCTTTTTTGCAGTCATCCTGCGCAAGCCGTTCCTTAACAATGCCGATAGTCACGCTGTCAGGTACGAGCGCTCCTTTATCCATATAACTTTTGGCTTCTTTTCCGAGGGCGGTCCCGGATTTTACTGCCGCGCGGAACATATCACCGGTAGCAATCTGGGGGATACCGTAATCACGAATGAGTTTTTCCGCCTGCGTGCCTTTTCCTGCACCGGGAGGTCCCATTAACAAAATATACATAACCCTGCTCCTTACTTAATGAAGCCCTGATAGTTTCTTGTTACCATCAGCGACTGCGCTTGTCTCATCGTATCAAGGGCAACACCGACAACGATCAGTAAAGATGTGCCGCCGAAGTATACGCCCTGAATACCGGTAATATTTCCGATGAAGTTCGGAAGAATCGCAATGAATGCAAGGAAAAGAGCACCTGCCAGCGTAATGCGGCTCATAACCTTGTCGATATATATCATTGTCGGTTCGCCGGGACGAATACCGGGAATAAACCCGCCGTATTTCTTCATATTATCTGCCAATTCTTTGATGTTCAGGGAAATCGCCGTATAAAAATAGGTGAAAATGAAAATCAAGATACCGTAGCAGATCGTATTAGGCCAAGATCCCCATGCAAAAAAGTTGCCTACAGACTGCACCCAACCGATATGAACGAACTGCGCCAGTGTAACCGGAAGCATAATAATGGAAGAAGCGAAAATGATCGGGATAACACCTGCCTGATTGACTTTCAAAGGCAGGAATGTGGAATGTCCGCCGTACATTTTACGGCCAACAACACGTTTTGCGTATTGGATGGACACCCTTCGCTGTCCTTCATTGACCTCGATGACCATAATGATCATGCCAAGGGCAATGATAACGAAGAGAAGAAGCTGGAACGGACTGATCGTCCCAATCTTCAGGTATTCAATGACTGTGGAAATGGCTTCCGGAAAACGCGCCACAATACCACAGAAAATAATAAGAGAAATACCATTACCGATGCCGTGCTCGGTGATCTGCTCGCCGATCCACATCAGAAGGCATGTGCCTGCTGTCAGAACTACGATAATGAATCCGAAATAAAGCCAGCTGTTATCCACCAGTGCATGATTGATACGCAATGCGTAAGTCATGCCGAAAGCCTGCACGACAGCAAGGAAAATCGTGAAGTATCTTGTGACTTTCTGGATCTTCTTATACCCTTCCTGCCCGTCTTTCCGCCATTCTTCCAATGTGGGAATAACGGAAGTGAGAAGCTGCATAATAATGGAAGAGTTGATGTATGGGGTAATACTCATGGCAAAAAGTGAAAATTTGCTCAGAGCACCACCGGAGAACAGATCCAGAAACCCAAAGAGATTTCCTGATGAAAAGAGACTTTCTAAAATAGATGTATCTACTCCGGGAACCGGAATATGTACGCCAAGACGGAACACGAAGAACATCACCATCGTAAAGAGAATGCGATCCTTCAATTCCTTATTGGCGGCAAAGTTTGCGAAGGCAGATCCCATATCAGATCACCTCTACTTTTCCACCTGCTGCTTCAATTTTCTGTTGTGCGGACTTGGTGAATCCCTGCGCTCTTACATCAAGAGCCTTGGTCAGTTCTCCATTGCCCAAAATACGGACGCCATCGAGAACATTTTTAAGAATACCGGCTTCTACAAGAGCTGCCGGATCTACAACAGCTTTATCTTCAAAGCGGTTCAGCTGTTCTACGTTAACAACAGCATATTTATCAGCGAAAATATTCTTGAAGCCGCGTTTCGGGAGTCGGCGGTACAGGGGCATCTGGCCGCCTTCAAATCCTGGACGGACGCCGCCACCGGTTCTTGCATTCTGCCCTTTGGCTCCGCGGGTGGACTGTTTGCCCATGCCGGAACCTATGCCACGACCTACACGACGACGTGCTCTTTTGGAACCTTCAGCCGGTTTCAGTTCATGCAGTTTCATTCGTGCACCTCCTTTTATTCAGCTTCTTTACATTCAACCAGATGACGAACGGCATGTACCATGCCTTGAATCTGGGGGGTGAGTTCCTTCACTACAGAGGAATTGGTCTTCTTCAGACCGAGAGCTTTCACTGTAGCGATGTGCTCGGGTTTGGAGCCGATCACACTTTTCTTGAGTGTAATGATAACCTTCATGATCGTTCTCCTATCAGTTATAAATTTCATCAACCGTTTTGCCGCGGAGTGCCGCTACGGTCTGAACGTTTTCCAATTTTGCCATTCCGTCCAAGGTAGCCTTTACCATATTGATCGGATTGGAAGAACCAAGGGATTTGGTGAGAACATTGCGAACGCCTGCCAGCGCAAGCACTGCACGAACCGGACCGCCCGCCTTGATACCTGTACCTTCAGCAGCCGGTCTCATAATAACTTTGCCTGCTCCGTAAATCCCAAGGGATTCATGGGGAATGGTGCCATTCTTCAAAGCAACGTTAATCATGTTTTTCTTAGCATCTTCAACGCCCTTGCGAATCGCTTCCGGAACTTCGGCAGCTTTGCCGAGGCCTGCGCCTACTCTGCCTTTTCCATCACCGACAACTACAACTGCAGCAAAGGAAAAACGACGGCCGCCTTTTACGACTTTAGCAACGCGGTTAATAAAAACGACGTTTTCCTGTAAGTCGGATTCCTGTTTTTCAAATCTTGGCATGTGCTTTCTCCTTTACCTTAAAATTTCAAGCCGGCTTCGCGGGCACCTTCAGCCAGAGCTTTTACTCTGCCATGATATATATTGCCTCCACGATCGAACACTACGGTATCAATACCCTTTGCAAGAGCTCTTTTTGCTACCAGTTCACCAACTGCCCTGGCAGCTTCTATATTGCCACCATAAGGGAAATCAGCCTTAAATTCTTTATCGAGGCTGTTTGCCGCAACGAGAGTAGTACCGGTCGTATCATCAATCACCTGTGCATAAATGTTCGCCAAAGAACGGAAAACACTCAGACGGGGACGATCAGCAGTACCGGTAATCTTCTGGCGAAGACGCAGGTGGCGGCGAATAACAGCTGTTCTGCTTGCATTTTTACGCATATCTTTCTACCTCCTGTTTTACTTCGTTGCGCCGGTCTTACCAGCCTTACGACGAACGTGTTCGCCGGAATAACGGATCCCTTTGCCTTTATAAGGTTCAGGCCTGCGCCAGTTACGGATTTCGGAAGCAACCTGCCCTACCATTTCCTTATCAGCGCCAGATACGACAATGATAACGGAAGACGGTGTGGAAAGAGTAATTCCTTCCGGAGGGGTAATGATAACCGGATGGGAAAACCCGAGAGCCAGCTTCAGATTCCGCCCCTGCATCTGTGCATTGTATCCAACACCCTGGATCTCCAATTTCTTTTCAAATCCCTGTGTCACGCCGACCACCATATTATTCACAAGCGTGCGGCATAGACCGTGCAGGGAACGGCTTTCTTTTTCATCATTTGGACGAATAACGTTAACCTGTCCATCTTCCACTTTAACGTCGATCGCCGGATTTAATTTACGGCTTAATGTGCCTTTCGGACCTTTTACGGTGACAGTATGTCCGTCAATCTTGACTTCCACACCTGCCGGAACCGCAATCGGTTTTTTGCCAATTCTTGACATGTTATACCTCCAACGGATTACCAGACATATGCAAGGACTTCTCCGCCAAGACCCTCTTTACGAGCAGCCTTGTCCGTCTTGATGCCCTTGGATGTGGAAATAATTGCAATACCAAGCCCGCCGAGAACCTTTGGCAGTTCTTCATGCCCTGCATATACACGCAGGCCCGGCTTGGAAATTCTCTTCAGACCTTTGATGACCTTTTCACGGTTTGCACCGTACTTCAGTACAACACGCAATACCTGATGGCCTTCTACTTCGATCTGTTCAACATTCTTAATAAAGCCTTCATTCTTCAAAATTTCAAGCACAGCGGCCTTAATTTTAGAAGCAGGCATATCTACTTTTTCATGATATGCATCGTTCGCATTACGGATACGGGTAAGCATATCCGCAATCGGATCGGTTGTTACCATTATTTAATCCTCCTCCCGAAATCTCGATTACCAGCTGGCTTTTCTCACGCCCGGGACTTCTCCGCGGTATGCCAGATCTCGGAACTGATTACGGCAGATTCCGAATTTACGCATAAAGCCGTGGGGACGGCCGGTCAGTTTGCAACGGTTATGCAGACGTGTCGGGGACGCGTTGCGCGGAAGCTTGCTGAGTGCTTCATAGTCTCCGGCTTCTTTTAACGCCTGACGTTTAGCTGCAAATTTCTGAGCGCAAAGTTCTCTCTTTTTTTCGCGTTCCAACATAGACTTTTTCGCCATATTGTCCTCCTGCTTACTTCTTAAACGGCATTCCGAACTGTTTCAGCATTTCACGTGCTTCTTCATCGGTTTTAGCCGTTGTGACTATGATAATATCCATCCCGCGGATTCTGTCAATTTTTTCATAATCAACTTCGGGGAAAATCAGCTGTTCTTTAACACCGAAAGCATAATTGCCGCGGCCGTCAAAGCTCTGTGCGCTGATACCACGAAAATCGCGGACACGGGGAAGTGCAATATTGATCAGGCGATCAAGAAATTCATACATCCTTTCGCCGCGAAGTGTTACTTTGCAGCCAAGAGGCATGCCTTCACGAATCTTCCATGCCGCCAGAGATCTGTGCGCTTTACAAATCAAAGGTTTCTGTCCTGTGATAGCCGCAAGATCAGACGCAGCAGCATCAACCGCCTTTGAATTCTCCGTCGCTTCTCCGACGCCAATGTTAATGACGATCTTTTCCAGCTTCGGAATTTCCATCTCATTCGTGTAGCCGAATTTTTCACGAAGGGATTTTCTGATTTCTCCCTTGTACAAATCATTTAATCTGGACACTTGTTATCCTCCCTTCCCGCTTACTTTGCATTGTCTAAAACAGCGCCGCTCTTTACAGCCGCTCTGACGTAGGTACCATCTTTTTGCTGTACTTTTTTTATGCGGGTTGGTTTCTTTGTTTCCGGATCCAGTATCATGACTTTGGATACGTTGATCGGGGCCTCTTTTTCAATAATTCCGCCCTTAGGATTTGCCTGTGTCGGCTTGGTATGTCTCTTAACAACATTGACACCCTCAACGACAACACGGCCTTTCTTTGGCAGAGCCGCTGTAATCTTGCCCTGCTTGCCTTTATCTTTACCGGAAATGACAACTACTGTGTCACCGGTTTTTACGTGCAGTTTCTGACTCATGTTTGCCTCCTATCAGAGCACTTCCGGAGCCAGGGAAATGATCTTCATGAAATCTCTTTCACGGAGCTCTCTTGCTACCGGTCCAAAAATACGTGTTCCTACCGGGCTCTTGTCATCTTTAATAATGACAGCTGCATTTTCATCGAAGCGGATATGGGAACCGTCCGCACGGCTCACACCGCTTACCGAACGAACCACAACAGCCTTAACTACCTGGCCCTTCTTTACAACGCCACCGGGTGATGCATCTTTGACTGTAGCAACTACGACATCGCCGATATTTCCGCTTCTGCGGAAAGAACCGCCCAGAACTTTGATAACCAGGATGTTCTTAGCACCGGTATTATCTGCAACGTTGAGTCTGCTTTCCTGCTGAATCATCGTGCCAATCCTCCTATAAAACTATATTATTAATCCTGACGGGCAACGATTTTCTCGACTCTCCAACGCTTGTCACGGGACAGCGGGCGGGTTTCGACAATGCGGACGGTGTCACCGACGCGACATTCGTTGTTTTCGTCATGCGCTTTGAACTTGGTTGTAGATTTAAGAGCTTTTTTGTAAAGCTTATGGGGAACCTTGCGTTCGACAGCAACTACGACAGTTTTATCCATCTTGTCGCTTACGACAATTCCCTGGCGCACTTTGCGCAGATTTCTTTCTTCTGCCATGAGATCCTCCTTATGGAATAACCGTTATGCCTTTTTGGCAGCCTTCAATTCGTCTTCACGCTGAACGGTCTTGATTCTTGCAATATCCTTCTTCACTTCATGGATACGCATCGGGTTTTCAAGCTGACCGGTAGCGAGTTGAAAACGAAGGTTGAACAGTTCTTCCTTTAAGCCGGCAACCTTTTCATTTCTTTCGGCAGTGCTCAGGTTACGAATTTCATTGACCTTCATTTTATTCACCTGCCACTTCTTGACCTTTAACTACAAATTTTGTTTTAATCGGCAGCTTGTTGCTTGCAAGACGCATAGCCTCTTTTGCTGCTTCCGCCGGGATACCGCCCATTTCAAACATAACACGGCCCGGTTTTACTACGGCTACCCAGTATTCTACAGAGCCCTTGCCGGACCCTTGGCGGGTACCGATCGGTTTGGATGTTACCGGTTTGTCCGGGAAAATCTTAATCCATACCTTGCCGCCACGTTTGGTATAACGTGTCATGGCAATACGTGCAGCCTCAATCTGGCGGCTGGTAATCCAAGACGGTTCCATTGCTACCAGACCGAATTCGCCGTAAGTTACAGTGTTTCCACGATGTGCTCTGCCTTTCATGCGGCCGCGGAACTGCTTACGGTACTTTGTACGCTTCGGAATTAACATCAGGAATCACTCCTTTCAGTACGTTCTTCATTTCTCGGTCTGCGTTCACGACGATCGCCTCTGCGGCCGCCTCTTCTATTGCCGTTTTCATGGCGGTTTCCGCGATCTTTGCTTGTGCGGATATTTTCATTTTCATCGACAGTCTGTCCCGGGGCAAGCTCGCCCTTATAAATCCAGACTTTAATACCGATAGCACCATAAGTGGTGTGTGCCGTAGCTACCGCATAGTCGATATTCGCACGCAGTGTCTGCAGCGGAATAGAACCTTCACGGTAACTTTCACTACGGGCGATTTCAGCGCCGCCGAGACGACCGGATACCGTAACTTTAATTCCCTTAGCCCCCATACGCATGGTTCTGCCGACAGCCTGCTTAACAGCACGGCGGAAACCGATACGTCTTTCCAGCTGGGAAGCGATATCTTCACCAACGAGGATAGCGCTCATATCTTTGGATTTAATTTCAAGGATATCAATATCGACTTCTTTGTCGGTAACAGTGGCAAGCGCCTTTTTGATATCCTCAATACCTGTGCCGCCGCGGCCAATGACCATGCCCGGCTTAGCTGTGTAAATGGCAATTTTTATTCTTGTTCCGACACGCTTAATGCCAATCTTAGAAATGCCTGCCACAAACAGGTGCTTCTTTAAAAACTGGCGGATTTTCGCGTCTTCCACAAGCAGTGCAGCATAATCTTTTTCTGCAAACCATTTGGAATCCCAGTCATTGATCACGCCTACACGCATTCCATGCGGATTAACTTTCTGACCCAAAACGTTTCCCTCCTTCGATTATTCTCTTTCAGAAACCTTTACCGTCAGTGTGCTGGTACGTTTCATAATCCCGAAAGCCTGTCCACGAGAACGTGGGTGCACGCGTTTCATGATCGGACCTGCATCTACAAAAATCGTAGAAATGTAAAGACTGTCAATATTCATATTGTTGTTGTTTTCTGCATTTGCCATAGCACTTCTCAGCGCCTTTTCGACGACAGAAGATGCCGCTTTCGGCGTGTTGCGCAGAATAGAAAGTGCTTCACCGGCACTCTTGCCGCGAATGAGGTCAGCCACAATGCGAACCTTACGGGGAGAGATGCGGATGTTTCTTGCAATAGCCTGTACTTCCATCTTAATCCTCCCTATTATTTATCGCTCTTATTATGACCCTTAAATGTACGGGTCGGAGCAAATTCGCCAAGTTTATGGCCAACCATGTCTTCTGTGATATACACCGGCACGTGTTTCCTTCCATCGTGAATCGCAATTGTATGACCTACGAAACTCGGCAGGATGGTAGAAGCACGAGACCAGGTTTTAATAATTTTCTTTTCTTCCGATGCGTTCATGGCATCAATCTTTTTCAAAAGAGAAAATGCGACAAACGGACCTTTTTTTACGGATCTGGACACTTTTACTCCTCCTTATCTTACTTGCGTCTCTTAACAATCAGTTTAGTGGACGCTTTCTTGTTGTCGCGGGTCTTTACGCCGTATGCAGGCTTACCCCACGGTGTAACAGGACGCTTACGTCCGACAGGAGATTTGCCTTCGCCGCCGCCATGGGGATGATCGTTCGGGTTCATGACTACGCCGCGGTTAGCGGGACGAACACCGAGCCAGCGGTTTCTTCCTGCTTTACCCAAGGTAATATTTTCATGATCCTCATTACCAACGACCCCGATGGTGGCACGGCAGCGAATGTGTACTTTGCGAAGCTCGCCGCTGGGGAGACGAAGAAGAGCATGATCACCTTCTTTTGCCATCAGCTGGGCGCTTGCGCCTGCAGAACGAACCATCTGTCCGCCCTTGCCGATTTTCAATTCCACATTATGTATCACAGTACCAAGAGGAATATTGATCAGCGGCAGGCAATTGCCGATTTTAATATCGGATTCCGGACCGCTGGTAACGATGTCTCCCACCTTCAATCCCTTTGGCGCAAGGATATAGCGCTTTTCACCATCTGCATAGTGCAGGAGCGCGATACGGCAAGTACGGTTCGGATCATATTCAATTGTTGCCACCGTAGCCGGAACATTGTCTTTCATTCTCTTGAAATCAATGATTCTGTACTGACGTTTATGACCACCGCCCTGATGGCGGACTGTCATCTTGCCGGAGCCATTACGACCACCATGGTTATGAACAGGAGCCAGAAGAGATTTTTCCGGTTTATCTGTTGTAATTTCCTCAAAGGTAGATACGGTCATCTGGCGGCGTCCGGGGGTGTACGGTTTAAATGATTTATAAGCCATTTATATTACTCCTCCCTTAACCTTCAAAGAGTTCAATCGCTTCACCCGGCTTGAGTGTAACGACTGCCTTCTTCCAATCGCTGCGGCGCCCCTGTGTGCGGCCCATACGTTTTAACTTGCCTTCATAACGCATGGTATTCACAGCCTGTACCTTTACCTTGAAAATCTGTTCCACCGCCTGGCGGATTTGGATCTTTGTAGCAGCAAGCGGTACGCGGAATGTATATTTGCCCTGTTCCATCAGAGCGGTAGATTTTTCCGTCACAATCGGGCGGATGAGGATGTCACGAGCTTCCATTATGCGAGTACCTCCTCAATCTTCTTTACTGCGTCCTGTGTCAGGAACAATTTAGTGTAATGAACGATATCATAAATATTGAGACCGCTCGGAGCGTATGCTTTTACGCCAGGAATGTTGCGGGCGCTCAGTACGGTGTTTTCAGAAGCAGTGCCTCCGTCAACAATCAGCGCTTTACCATCAACATTAAACGCGGTCAGGAATTTTACGACTTCCTTTGTCTTCGGCGCATCAAAGTTGATCGCATCGACAACAATCAATTCGTTGGCACGGAGCTTTTCACTCAGCGCGGATTTAACGGCCAGCTGACGTGCTTTTCTTGTCATGTCTTTCGCATGGCTTCTCGGTGTCGGTCCAAAGACGGTGCCGCCGCCTACCCACAATGGGGAGCGGATAGATCCGACTCTGGCACGGCCTGTGCCTTTCTGCTTCCAGGGTTTCCTGCCGCCGCCGCGTACAAGGCCTCTGGTCTTTGTGGCATGGGTGCCGAGGCGTTCGTTTGCCATCTGACGCACCACTGCCTGGTGAATAACAGCTTCGTTGTATTCTACACCGAATACGCTGTCATTCAGCTCTATCTCACCGGCTGCCGCGCCGGCAGTGTTATACAGTGTTACTTTCGGCATTGAGATGTTCCTCCTTACAATAAGAACAATTTTCTGTTGTTCCGGACAATATTATTTGGAAGACTTAACTGCAGTCTTCACCATGACGAGACTTCCCTTGGCGCCGGGAATCCCGCCTTTAACCAGCAGAATGCTGCGGTCCGTGTCAACTCTCACCACTTCCAGGTTCTGAACTGTCACGCGATCGCCACCCAGCTGTCCAGGCATTTTTTTGCCTTTGAACACCTTTCCGCCGCCGCCGGACATACGCGCACCCAGAGATGCGGTCTGGCGATGATTTTTGGAGCCGTGGCTTTCAGGTCCACGCTGGTGATTCCAACGCTTAATCGTACCGGCGAAGCCTTTACCTCTGCTGATGCCGATTACGTCCACGAATTCGCCAGCAGCGAAGATATCAGCAGCCAGAGTTTGGCCCACCGTGTATTCCGGCTTTTCAGCCAGTCTGTATTCACGGAGATATTTAACCGGATTGATACCGGCTTTTTCAAACTGCCCCTTAACCGGTCTGGTTAAATGTTTTTCCTTGACAGCGCCGTATCCGATTTGTACAGCATTGTAACCGTCGGTCTCAACAGTCTTTACACCTGCGACAACATTCGGGAGAACTTCTACAACAGTAACCGGAACGAGGTCGCCGTTTTCAGCAAACACCTGAGACATTCCTAATTTTGTTCCCAAAATAGCTTTAGACATCTTTGCACCTCCTTACACTTTGATTTCAATGCTGACGCCGGCCGGAAGTTCCAGTCTCATCAGCGCGTCTGCCGTCTTTTTAGACGGATCAAGGATATCAATCAGCCTCTTGTGGATACGCATTTCAAACTGTTCACGGCTGTCCTTGTTGACATGCGGAGAACGGAGAATGGTATACACATTCTTCTCGGTAGGGAGCGGAATCGGCCCTGAGACTGTAGATCCTGTTCTTTTGGCAGTTTCCACGATTTTCGCCGCACTCTGATCAATCGCTTTGTGATCATAGCCTTTCAGGCGAATTCTGATTTTCCTGTTTCGACATACTACTTAACCTCCTCGTTCATTTCATGAATGAACTGCTCCGTGGAAATTCCCCTGCATGGCAGGCCACCTTCCACTTCATAGTTTCTTGAACGGAGTTCAGGCGTTTTTTCGTAAACATCCTGAAACGTTCAGCCTTTAAATAATACTATTATTTTCTCATTGCCGCAACTATTTTATAAAAAATTTATTTTTATCCCTGAGCCTTCAATTCATCCGATAAGCACTGGTTTTTATTACATCTATTTTCATGAATATATCAAAAACACGCCTCCGTGTGTGTACCACCCTGCTCTAAAATTCCATAATTTTTTATAAACTAAGATACATTCACTTTATATTTTGCTTTTTGACAAGATCGAACACTTTTTATTTCTTTCTTTATCCTTTTATATACTTCTATTTAATACATATTAATACATAAAGAGATTTTTTCCTGAGAACCACTCCTCTTTTGAATACGTTCATACATAAAGAACGCAAAAAGACCGCAAGGTATTCCCTCACGGCCTCATTTCATAATCCGGTGTTACAGATCCAAGTTGCTTACATTCTTTGCATTGTCTTCAATAAACTTACGACGAGGCTCCACTTTGTCTCCCATAAGAATGGTAAAGAGACGGTCTGCTTCCACAGCATCAGTCAGTTCCACTTTCAGCATGACACGCTGCTCCGGGTTCATGGTGGTATCCCAAAGCTGCTCAGGGTTCATCTCCCCAAGACCTTTGTATCTCTGAATCGCACAACCGTCACGGCCAATTTCATTCAACAATTTATCCTGTTCCACATCATCATAAGTATAGTACTTCTGGCGTCCTTTACGCACCTGGTAGAGCGGCGGCTGGGCTATATATACATGGCCTTCGGTAATAAGGGGTTTCATGTACCGATAGAAGAAAGTCAGAAGCAGTGTACGGATATGGGCGCCGTCCACATCGGCATCGGTCATGATGATGATTTTATAGTAACGAAGTTTTTTAATATCGAAATCTTCCGCCACCCCTGTGCCAAAAGCGGTAATCATAGTACGGATGGCATCGGAATTCAGCACCTTATCCAGTCTTGCTTTTTCCACATTCAAAATTTTGCCGCGGAGTGGAAGAATCGCCTGATAACGCCGATCACGGCCCGATTTGGCAGAACCGCCCGCGGAATCACCTTCGACGATATAGATTTCCGTGAACTTTGGATCTTTCTCCGAGCAGTCGGCCAATTTGCCGGGAAGGCTGGAAACTTCGAGCGCATTCTTACGGCGTGTCAGTTCTCTTGCCCGGCGTGCCGCTTCTCTCGCGCGATTGGCCGTAATGGATTTGGAAATAATTTCTTTGGCTTCCGCCGGATGTTCTTCCAGATAGGTACGGAGTCCGTCGGAAACAATAGTATCCACAATCCCCTTGACGTCCTGATTACCTAACTTCGTCTTTGTCTGCCCCTCAAACTGGGGATTCGGAACCTTGACGGAAATGACACAGGTCAGCCCTTCACGGACATCATCACCGGACAGGTTTTCTTCATTGGGTTTCAGCAAGTTATTGGAACGGGCATAATCGTTAATGGTGCGTGTCAGCGCATTGCGGAAACCGGTGAGATGCATGCCGCCTTCCACCGTATTGATATTATTGACAAAGGTGTACATGGATTCACTGTATCCCGCCTGGTACTGCATGGCGATATCCACAATGACACGGTCTTTTTCTCCCTCGAAAGAAATGACGCCGGGATCCACCAGATCTTTTCCTTCATTCAGGAACTTAATGAATTCCACAATACCGCCGGCATAACAGAATACATCCTGATGAGTCGCACCGTCACGGACATCGGTCAGTGTGATGGTGAGGCCTTTATTCAGAAATGCCAGCTCACGCATACGGACTTTCAGTGTATCATAATCGAAATCGGTGCCTTCTTTAAATATTTCCCCGTCCGGCTTGAAAGTTACCTGCGTCCCTGTTTCCGTTGTCTCCCCAAAAGTCTTCATGTGCTGGGTTACAACACCGCGGGCAAGTTTCATCTCATGGAAATGCCCTTCTCTCTTTACAGTGACCGTCGTCCATTCAGACAGCGCCGTAACGACGGAAATACCTACACCATGCAGGCCGCCGGAAATCGGATACCCGTCGCCGCCGAATTTACCGCCCGCATGGAGAACAGTGAGAACGACTTCCATCGCCGGTTTCCCCGTTTCATGGAGCCCTGTCGGTATGCCGCGGCCGTTATCGGTAATCGTACAGCTCCCGTCATCATTCAAAGTGACCTCGATATGGGTGCAGAAACCGGCAAGGGCTTCATCAATACTGTTATCTACGACTTCATACACCAGATGATGCAGACCGCGGGCAGAAGTGGAACCGATATACATTCCCGGACGGAGACGAACCGCTTCCAGACCTTCCAGCACGCGTATATCCTTCGCACCGTAATCGCTTTTCCCATTTTCACCGGCATGATGCGCCTGTATTTCGTGGATTTCCTCGCTCATAAAATCTCCTTAAAAGGCGGCAGTCAAAAAATGAACTGCCACTACACTCTTTTATTATTTCATCTATTTATATTCATACAAAGAAATTATACCACAAAATGCATTTCCCCGCATAAAGTCCGCAGGTGGCTTGCCGTCTGCCCCTGTTCCTTTCTCTCCCGTATGGTAGAATGAATGAAAGAACTATATTGTATTTGGATAAGGAAACGGCAATGAAAAAACTTTTATTTTTCATACTTATACTTTGCGCTGCAGGGTACTGGGGAATCCGTGAAGGAAACTCCTCTGTCAAAGATTTTTCCCCGCCGCGGGCAGCATCGAAATCCGAACCCCGCCGCACAGAAAAAAACTGGTTCGAAGAACTCACCGGCCGGATCGGTACGCTTATTACCACGCCCGCCGTGGAAGAGGGGAAATCAAATCCGTCTCTTTCACCGGACACGGAAGGCAGCAAAAAGGACTCTTATCTTCCCACGGTAAAAGAAAAGCTCGGAAACATTCTTCATTTTAAAGAATCTCTCGAAGCACGGGTAGACAGAAATAAGTTTATTTCCCAAAAGGAAATCCCCGATCTCCTGAAAAAAGGAATCATCGCCACCGAGGACCGCCGCTTCTACGAGCACGGCGCCATAGATCCTATCGGCGTCACCAGGGCGGCTGTCACAAACTACTTCGCAGGGCGTACCCTGGAAGGCGGCAGTACCATCACGCAGCAGACGGTAAAAAATATTTTTCTTTCTAACGACCGGACCATCCTTCGCAAAATGGAAGAACTCGCTCTTGCCGTCCAACTGGAAAAATATTATACGAAAGACCAGATTCTTGAACTCTACCTCAATACAATTTACTTCGGCCATGGTGCCTATGGGCTCAAGGAAGCGAGCCTCACATACTTTGGCAAAGAGCCGAAAGATTTGGATCTTTCCCAATGTGCTATGCTTGCAGGACTCCCCCAAGCCCCCAGCGCCTATGACCCCATTGACCATCCGAAAGAAGGAGCACAGCGCATGACTGTCGTCCTCACACTTATGGCGCAGCAGGGATATATCTCTCCGGAAGACGCCGCAAAGGCAGCCATGAATTTATGGCTGAAATAAATCCAATACAAAAAACCATTTCTCCCTATACAGGAAAGAAATGGTTTTTTTATCGTTTATTACAGAATGGCGTGGGCAATGACGAAGCTCATGCCGCAGGCGCAGATAACGCCAATCAGTCCGGGGAGCATGAAACTGTGGTTCAAAACGAACTTCCCGATTCTTGTCGTACCGGAACGGTCAAAGCCGATACATGCCAGGTCGGACGGATACGTCGGCAGGAAGAAATAACCGTAGCATGCAGGAAGGAAAGACATAACCATGACCGGATCCATGCCCAGACCAAGCGCCATAGGCATAACGATAGCAACCGCCGCCCCCTGCGAATTTACAAGTTTGGAAGTAAAGAACAGGACCAGGCCGTACGTCCAGGGGTGCTGGGTCACCACGGAACCGAGGAATGTTTTCAGAACACCCATGTGGCTTGCAAAGTAAGTATCAGCCATCCATGCGACACCGTAAACGGAAACAAGAGCCACAATGCCCGCACGGAATACCTGGCTGTTCCCCACTTCCTTCGCTTTCGTTTTGCAGGCAAAGAGAATGAGGGCGGAAACAAAAAGCATCACCATCTGGATAACGGTAGTCATAGAGATAGCAGCCATCTTTCCTTTCGCATTCGGGAAATGCGGGAGCAAATCCGGGAAGTTGCCAAGGATGGCAATGCAGATAATCCCTATGAGGAAAATCCCCGTCGCATGATAATAGGAAGACGGCAGTTCACGCCCCTGCAAAGTTTCATTGTCACCGTAGATATACTCTTTTTGTTCAGGATCCTTTATCATTTCCTGGAATGCTTCGTCTTTTTCCAAATCTCTGCCGCGTCTGTAACTGTAAAAAGCCGCGCAGAGAACACCAAAAAGCGTAGCAGGAACGGAGATGGACAAAATCTGGAGCAGTGAATAATTCTGCCCTGCAGCCGCCATGAATCCGACGATGGAAACAACAGCAACGGAAACGGGAGAAGCGGAAACCCCCATCTGGGACGCGACCGAAGAAACCGCCATCGGACGTTCCGGACGGATATTCTGCTTAATAGAAATATCGTAAATAATCGGGAACATCGTATAAACGACATGGCCCGTGCCGCATAAAACGGTAAGGAACCATGTAGTCACCGGAGCAAGAATAGTAATGTGCTTCGGATTATTGCGGAGAAATTTTTCCGCATACTTCAGCATGACCGTGAGACCGCCGGAAGTCTGCAAAAACCCCGCGCAGGTTACAACGGCCAGGATAGTGAGCATGACGCCGATGGGTGGTGTGCCCGGCTTGTAGTGAAATACAAAAGTATACAGCATAAGGCCGATGCCGCTGATAACAGCCAGCCCAATCCCCCCGTGCCGTATGCCGAGGAACAGACAAACAAGCAATACTGCAAATCCCAATACCATTTCCATAATTAAAAAGCCCCCTCAATAATATACGTTTATTCATCAATAATACGACTTAAAGTATATATTATTATTCTTAAATATCAAATATTTATTTGTCATATGAAATCATTTTTCCATGACTAATTCACATCATTTAAAAGATCTTTCTCCAAAATAAAAGCCCTTATCCGGTTGAGTAAGAGTTTTCTGTTGATCAATCTCCCGTAATAAGAATATTACCCGTCTGAAAAACTGCATCCGCCGCTTCAGGAATATAAAGTTTCACAGTATGCTGTCCGACTTCTATTTTCTCTGTTTTTGTAATTACTTCTTTGCTTTCTATTATATATGCCTCCTGTGCTGATACATCCCGGCAGTCCTTATTTTTAGTGTTATAATAGAAATAACATATGTTTGTTTTAGAAATATAAGGAGGTTCTCATGGATTACAAAATGATCAGACTGGAACAGACAGAAGGAATTGCTGTCATTACCCTCGATTATGCGCCCACGCTGAATGCTCTCGACATGAACATGTCTCTCGAACTGGAAGATGCTCTCAAAAAAGCGGAAACGGATCCCGACGTAAAAATCGTTGTCATCACAGGCGCAGGCCGTGCATTTTGCGGCGGCGGCGATATCCGCTATATGAAAGCCCACTGTGAGGAGCCGGACTTCGCCACAGAATCCATGGGGCCCCTGGCTAAAAAATTATCTGAAATCGTTTTGTACATAAAAAAAATGTCAAAAATCGTCATTTGTGCCGTAGCAGGAGCAGCGGCAGGCGGCGGTGCGAATCTTGCTTTCGGGTGTGATTTCATTTTTGCCGCAGACAACGCTAAATTCCTTCAGGCCTTTGTAGGCATCGGTCTTTGTCCCGATACCGGCGGCGTATACATGCTCCCCCGCATGATCGGCACACACCGCGCCTTTGACATGTTCGTCACAGGCCGTCCCGTTGATGCAAAAGAGGCATTCCAAATCGGCCTCATCAAGGAAATAACTGCAAAAGAAGACCTCCTTCCGAAAACGATGGCTTTCGCAAAAAAACTGACAAAGGGTCCCGCCCTGGCATACAGAAACATGAAGAAACTGATGTTTGAAAGTATGTACAAAGATTTTGAAACCTTTATGGCAGCAGAAGAAATTTATCTTGGCCAGTGCTCGTCAAGCGAAGATTTCAAAGAGGGGATTACAGCATTCCTTGAAAAACGCCCCGCGGACTTCAGGGGAAAGTAATAATTACACCACACCGTTTTATAAAAAAACAAAAATAGCTGCCGGTCTCGGAATACCGCGGACAACTTCTGTCAGCCGGCTACCGGTTACCAACTCACAGCCAACAGATTATGAACTCCGATATCCTTTCCTGCAGGCACTGACGCTTGCCCGCTGTGCTATAATGTATGCATTCCTTCGGACTTTCACTCCGCTGAGATTGACAGGATATTTCCTGCGAATGATGGTTCGGGTATTTCAAAAGGAAATGCCTGCAGAAAGGATTCTTCCATGACAGAAAAAAAGAAAGTCGTTGTCGCCATGTCCGGCGGTGTCGACAGTACATTGACGGCGCGCCTGCTGCAGGAGGCGGGGTACGATGTGTACGGCGCCACTATGAATCAGTTTGACGGGCAGGATTTAACAGAGGCGCAGGAAATGGCTGACTTCCTCGGTATCCCCCACAAGGTCATTGATGTACGGAAAATGTATCAGGACGTAGTGCTGTCCTATTTTGTGGATTCTTACAAAAACGGCATCACGCCGAATCCCTGTATGATGTGCGATTTTAAAATTAAGTTCGGTTTTTTTTACGACACCGTCCGTGCTTACTTTGATTGTCCTTACTTCGCCACGGGACATTATGCGCGGATCACTTATGACGGTACCCGCGGAAAGTACCAGGTAGAAAAGGCCGCGGATATCGCCAAAGACCAATCCTACATGATGTACCACCTGACCCAGGACCAGCTTGCCCATATCCTTTTCCCCCTCGGCCGCATGTATAAAAAAGATACCCGCCGTATATCTGAAGAAAAAGGACTCCCTACTTATAACAAAGCAGAATCGCAGGATATCTGTTTCCTGACCAGTGAAAAATCGTATGCCGAATTTTTACAGAATCATGCGCCTGAAGCGTTCCGCCAGGGAAATATTATAGATACAAAGGGACGTATTCTCGGAAGGCATAAGGGACTCCCTTTTTATACCATCGGCCAGCGGAAAGGACTGGGAATCGCGTCACGGACGCCGCTTTATGTTGTTTCCCTTCACGCGGGAAAGAACCGGGTCATCGTCGGTTCCAATGATGACCTTTTCCGTTCCGGCCTTCTGGCAAATGAGCTGGACTTCACCGATGGCACACCGCCCTCGCAGCAGTTCCGGTGCCTGGCTAAAATACGTTACGGTATCCGTGTCCATGACTGCACCGTGACTCTGGACGATCACGGCAGAGCCGTCGTGAAATTTGATGAGCCGCAGCGGGCAATTACCCCTGGCCAGTCCGTCGTCTTTTATGAAGAAGACCGTCTGCTCGGCGGCGGTACCATCATGAAAGCATTATAAATTGAATTGAATTGAATTGAAATGAATGCCTGCCGCAAAGAGCACACCATTGAAAAAGCAGAAGGAGTAATCCCCCTGCTTTTTATTTTGTTCTCATAAAAAGAAATACCTGCACAGTACTGCCGCTGTCAGAAAGCCGGCCAGGCATACATAAAAAGCCCCTCCGGACTGCCGCGGCAATGTTATCGCAGGAATGCGATCAACGATTTTCGGCACAGCGGTTGTTCTCCCAAGTTTCCGCTTCGGATAAGGAACAGATTCCGTCAGCCGGTCTTCAGACATCATGATTTTCCATCTTTTTACCTTTTCTATATGCCTGCTGTTTCCGCAGACATTGTCAAGAAAACAGCCGAGCAGTACCAAAGCGGTTTCCTTTTCTCCTTTTTTATGAAAGAAGAACGCTTCATTGACATATTCCTCAAAAAATATTTCCACTGCATCGGGAAGTCCTTCATAGTGAAGCATGGCATAAAAAGGAGAAACTGCTTTCCCGTAGACTTTCATTTTTTCTTCCGTCAATAAAAGTCCTTGCAGAGGATACATTTCCGCCAGCCGAAGGGCATATCTTAAATCCCGGGAAAGCGCCGCCACTTCCGCTTTTGTCTTTTCCTCATACAGGGAAAGAAAACGGGTCAGTGCCATACCGCAGGGCACATCCGTTTTACCGAGAGCGGTCAGAAATCTGCCAAACCTTTCCGCATTCAGCCGTCCGGCAGCCACCCCCATTTCCCACAAAAGTTCTTCTTTCCGAATGTCCAGAGGAAACAGCTCTTTAATCGGAGGAAACCCGCCTATCTTCCGATCCGCCTCTATGCGCGCCAAGACTTCGTTCGTATCACTGGCAGGATACAACCGGATAATCGTTTCCATGACAGAAAAAGCGTCTTTCCCGCCATTATACAGGTCATGAACCGCAAGCAGCAGTCGCAGTGACGGCGGCAGATTTTCCCGCTTTTCCATGTTTCCTGTCCCGCCAATCAAAGAATAGGCACATTCTTTATCCATACCGCAAAGCCAGGATAATTCCGCCCGAAATCGTGAACGTTCATGAAGCAGACGCTCTTCCGCCAGCTGGTACATATGCTTTTCTTCTCTGCTTTTTGCAGCGCCCTGCTTTTCCAACGATGCCGTGCGGATTGCTTCCGCCGTGTCCCTGCTGTGGACACCGAGCAGGTAAAAAGGATTTTCTCTGAAAAACATTCCTCTATTCCTCATGACTGTATTTCTTTTATTCTAATATATACAGGCAAACATAAAAATGCTCTTCCCCTTTGGTATAATTGAAAATATCTATCCCCGTTCCGGCAAAGATCCGGTTCTTTTTCAATAACAGCAGAAAACACAAGGAGGAGCAGAATGATTTGTCCATGGGCTTTAAAAGACGAGTTTTTAAAGACTTATCATGATGAAGAATGGTGCCGTCCCCATCATGATGATACTTACCTTTTTGAAATGCTGATCCTGGAAGGTGCCCAGGCGGGGCTTTCCTGGTCTACGATTTTGAAACGGCGGGAAGGATACAGAAAAACATTTTTCCATTTTGATATTTCCCGCTGCGCCGGCATGACGGACGAGGAGATGGAAGAAATCGGAAGAACGGCGCCTGTCATACGAAACAGGCGAAAAATTAACTCTGTCCGCAAAAATGCTCGCGCCGTCCTCGCCATACAAAAAGAGTGGGGCAGTTTTTCCCGTTACCTCTGGCATTTTACAGAAAATAAAATCATTGTTCATCATCTGCAGGATAATGATGATTTGCCTGCCAGTTCTCCTTTATCAGAAAAAATAAGCGATGATTTGAAAAAGCGGGGCTGCACGTTCGCCGGTCCCGTGATTATTTATTCTTTTCTCCAGGCGGCAGGCATCATCGATGACCATCTGGAAAGCTGTCCTTTCCGCAGTACAAACCGGACCTGATCTTCTTTCACAGGAATGGTGTTTGTATCCTGTTTCCTTTCTCTGTGATAGAATAAACTATATTTCATTTATGGAAGGTTTTTATGAATCTGCTTACCTATATCATCATCTGCCCCCTCGTATTCCTTGCGGGATTCGTCGACGCCGTAGCAGGCGGAGGCGGACTGATTTCCCTCCCTGCCTATATCATCGCGGGGATCCCCGTACACAATTCCATTGCCACAAATAAGCTCAGCTCCTGTATGGGAACCCTTCTCACCACGGGAAAATTCGCAAAAGACGGGCTCATCCCGTGGAAGCCCGCATTGGCAGGAGTCATTTTTGCTTTTGCAGGATCATCGCTGGGTGCCCATATCGCTCTTATTCTTGACGCCCGTATATTCATGACTGCCATGCTTTTCATTCTTCCCATCACCGCTTTCTATGTGACACGAAAGAAATCCATGGCAGAAGAGCCTTTCCCTTTCCAAAAAACAGTGCTTCTCAGCTGCACCATGGCGTTTGTCATTGGCATTTATGACGGTTTTTACGGCCCGGGCACGGGAACATTCCTCATCCTTCTCCTTATGGGTGTCGCCCATGTCCGCCTGAAAGAGGCGAACGGCATCACGAAAGTTATCAACAGCACGACAAACCTTGCCGCGCTGTTCGTCTTTCTTGCAAATGATGTCGTCCTTCTCTCCCTCGGTCTTGTAGCAGGGCTGTTCAATATGGCTGGCAATTATTTCGGCGCCCGCTACTTTGAAAAAGGGGGCACGCAAAATGTAAAGCCTGTCATCATCATCGTCCTTACCGTCTTTTTCGCCAAGGTGGTCTACGAATTATTTCTCCGTTAAATATCCGGCGCTCTTTGCATGAGGTCGTCTTTACTTTTCAAAAGAAAATACCCATGAAAAAGGATCGCGCCGTTACGGACACGATCCTTTTTCTTATCAATGATAATAATATTTACCAATAAATATATCCAACCGGCCGGTACAGATCAGGCAAAAGGAACCCACTTGCCCTCTTTCACCTGCAGTACGTCAAGATCCATTTTCGGATCGCGGTTCGCATCAAATTCAAACTTGCCCGTCGCTCCTTCAAAGCCTTTGATCTGTGCCAGGGTATCACGGAACTTCTTGCGGTCTGTCGTGGTTCCCGACTGTTCCACCGCCTGATGGATCAGGTACATCGCGTCATAAGCCTGGGCGGCGAACTGGTCCGGTTCATGGTTGTACTTTGCTACAAACGCTTTGCGGAAAGCCTGTGCTTTTTCCGTCTGGCGGTCCGCATTCCACGGAGTGGCTACGAGCGTGCCGTCAGCCGCGGCCCCTGCCTGGGTAATGTATGCCGGGCTGTTGAAGCCGTTATTGCCGATAATCGGCTGGGTCATTCCCATTTCACGGGCTTTCTTTACAATGAGAGAGCCTTCCTGGTAAAGACCGGCAATCGCGATGACATCCGGATTGGATGCCTGGATTTTTGTGAGCTGCGCGGAGAAGTCGGTATCTTTATCCGCAAAGGTTTCTGTATCGACGACTTCCACGCCCATTTTCTTAAACACTTCCTGATAAATTTCATTTTCACCGACCATCTGGTCGTTGTTATTGGAATACATGACGGCGACCTTCTTAAATCCTAACTTCGCCTGTGCTTTTTCAAGGGTAACAGGAATTGCCAGTTTGCCGGGAATCGCATTACGGAAAATATAATCACCAATGTCGGTAATCTTCGGAGCAGTGGTGCCTGTGCCGAAAGCAACTACTTTGGACTGCTGGGCAATCGGGCCGGCAGCAAACATTTCTCCCGATGTCATCGGGCCTTCTACGGCAAGAACCTTATCCTGCTCGATCGCTTTTTTCATGGCATTGATCGCTTCCGCCTTGACCAGCTTGGTATCGTAGGTTTTCAGATCAATCTTTACTTTTGTTTTCGGATTATTATTAATTTCCTCCACGGCCAGATCCACTCCTTCTTTCATAGCTACACCGTAAGCAGCACCGGGACCGGTATAAGCCGTAATAAATCCGATTTTTACAGATGATGCATCAGCCGTTTTTCCTGCCGCGCCATTGTCTTTCTTATTTCCGCCGCAGCCTGCAAAAACAGCGGTTAACGCAGCTGCCGCCAGCACAGCGGCCATTCCTTTTACAAAATTTTTCTTCATCATGTCTCCCTCTTTTTCTCAAAATAAATCGGCAAACATACACCTTGCAAGAAAACCAAAAAACGCCTCACAGGGACTATCCCTGCAGAGGCGCTCACACGCGGTACCACTCCGCTTTTCACTCATGGAAACCGAATCATTCAGGTAATAAAAAATCCCATCTCCGGCCAATGCTGAAGATAGGGGCGAAAATTCCGCGGTACCACCCTACTTTGTTCTTAGAGGTTTCCTATTCGTAACGTGAATGGACGCCCTTTCCTACTCATTTCGGAAAAAGTGCTCGCGAGGGATATGGAATGCTGTTCTCTTCCGGTTTTCACCATCCACCGGCTCTCTGCATGAATTTCACAACAGACCTTTTTGTCTCGTTCATGGCATTTATTTGCTGTAAAAGATATGACATATCATAAGGGAATCCTTTCCCTCTGTCAAGTATTTTTTCAAAAAATTATTTCATCAACTTTCTGAATAGATAATTGCAGAAAGCGCCCTTCACATTATTATGAAAAGCTTCTTTAATGTTTTCAATTCAGGATTGCTTTGAGAAAGGATTCCTTGTCTCACAATGGTTTTCTATTCTTCCCTGATCCCCAAAAAGCAGCTTCTGATTTCTTCTATATTTTTTGTTTTCCCCATTGCCAATGCCAAAAGCAATCTTGCTTTCCACGAAGACAGGCGGCCGCCTAAGATAATCCCGCTGTCTTTCATGGAAAGAGCACTTCCCTCATAGCTGTATTCTTCCTCAACGCTCCCCGAAGGCACTCTTGTCGTCAAGACGATGGGCATTCCTTTTTCCCGCAGATAGAGAACCGCTTCCCTGCATTTCGGCGGGACATTCCCGCAGCCAATCCCGTCAATGACAAGACCTGCCGCTTTCCCCTCCGTCCCATAAACGATTCCGCCGTCCATCCCTGACCAGCAGGTGATGATCCAAATATTTTCTTCTATTCTATCTGTATGAATCTTTTTATGCTTCACGGGAATGCGTCCGTATTCCACCCGGGATCCGTATACCGTACCGATGGGGCCATAATGCAGATCACGGAAGGTATCGGGATTGGTGGTGTGGACTTTAGTCACATCCCAGGCTGCATAAATACGGTCTCCCAAACACACGGTAACCCCCTTTCCTATAGAGTCGTCAGATGCCGCTGTGCGAACTGCAGCAAGAATATTTGCCGGCCCGTCAGCGCTCAAAGCCGAAGCCCCCCGCATGGCACCGGTGACACATACAGGTTTTTCCGTCTTTAGTACAGCTTCAAGAAAGAATGCTGTCTCTTCCAGTGTGTCCGTCCCATGGGTGATGACAAAACCATCCGCTTGATCTGTATCCGCCAGACGGTCAATCAGCTTCGATAATTCAAACATATCCGCTGCGGTCATCCATCCGCTGGGCTTATTGGAAAATTCCAGCACATCCAAGTCAGCATAATGCACCAGCCCCGGCACAGCGGCGGCCAGGTCTTTTCCTGAAACAGCCGGCATCAGTCCGCCGGTTTCCCTATCTTTTTTCATGGCTATGGTTCCGCCGGTCGTAATGACCAGAATTTTTTTCATTTTCCACCCTCCGGTAAAGAAATATTTCTTTCATTGTAGCATATGATCCGCCAATACAAACAAGAAAAAGACAGACTGCCCGATTGCAATCTGCCCTCTGTGGAGGCGGTGCCCGGATTCGAACACGGGGATACAGGTCTTGCGGACCATTGCCTTACCGCTTGGCTACACCGCCATAAAAATAACAGTAATAGTATATCGTATTTCTTCGAGTAAATCTGATTTTATTATTCTCTATGATACGTTTTTATCCATCTTCATAAATTGTAACCTGCATATTATAATAGAAATGATTGATACGTTATTTAAGGAAAGGCTTTCTATGAATTTTACTTACGAGTTTCCTGATATTACCGGATATATCCAAAAAAGCGGCACTTATAAAAAGCCTCGCCGCATCAGCGGACTCCGTCTCGGAGAAAACAGGACAGCCGTCGAAAAACGTTTCCCCCTTTCTCTCTCCCGCCGTGATGAAGATAAAGATATTGATTACTTTACCGTTTCTATGAAAGAAAAGATTTCTCTCTTTGATGAAGAAGTCGCTTCTCTCGGCTGCAGTTTCGTGAAAGGGAAAGCAGCGCTTCTCTTTGCAGACTTTATTTTTTCTACGGAAGAAATGAGAAACCGTCTGACCTCTCTTTTCGGCGAACCGGCGAAAGTGAACGATGTTTTCCTCTGGACGGACGCGGCAACTTCCATCTTTCTCACGGCAAATGAAAATTCCGCTTCTCTCATTTTGGCGGACACGGCTCTTGAACAAGCTTATATTGATGAAGAGCAGCTGGCAAATTCTGCTGAAATGGAAAATGCCGGGTTCAGAAAAACACTATGGAAGAAATACGGAGATCCCGTGGGCCGCATCGGACAAAAAACATATATTGTCCGCGCTCTTCTTGTGGGAATTCCGACAGCAGCCATGTTTGCCTTTACCTGGATACGCCCTGAATTATTTGCAGGCGATGCGAACATCTTCATCATATCTTTCATGGTACTCGGCACACTGGGTTTCGTGTCGCTCATCAGTCTGGCGATACGCCGTCTTTCGGACATCGGTCTTTCCCATTTATACTACTGGGGATTTTTCGGCCTTCTTTTTATTGGCAACCAGACCGGCGCCAAACTCCTTAGCGATGAGCTTCTTGCCACCCGTATCACAGGTATGTTCTTTTTTGCCGCCGTTACACTCCTTGCCTTTATCCCGGGACAGAAGACAAAAAACAAATACGGACCTGTACCGAAGTAATATTCCTATCCGACGGGCGCAATATAAAACTCCGACTGTCATGGACATCATGGATCGGAGTTTTATATTGTCTCAAAAATTATTTTGTAATCTTGGCAACAACGCCTGCGCCCACGGTTCTGCCGCCTTCACGGATTGCGAAACGCTGCCCTTCTTCCATCGCTATCGGGGTAATGAGTTTTACGCTCATTTCAATGTTGTCCCCAGGCATGCACATCTCTACGCCTTCCGGCAGGTTGATGTCGCCTGTTACGTCTGTCGTTCTGAAGAAGAACTGCGGACGGTATCCATTGAAGAACGGCGTATGGCGGCCGCCTTCGTCTTTGGTCAGGACGTATACCTGCGCCGTGAATTCTGTATGCGGGTGTACGGTTCCCGGTTTTGCCAGTACTTGTCCTCTTTCAATGTCCGTACGGTCGATCCCGCGGAGCAGGGCTCCGATGTTGTCCCCTGCCATGGCCTGGTCAAGGGTCTTCCTGAACATTTCTACGCCGGTGATTACGGTCTGGGTCGGTTCGTCCTGCAGTCCTACGATTTCTGCAGCGTCCCCTACTTTGACGGTGCCGCGTTCTACTCTGCCTGTCGCTACGGTGCCGCGTCCGGTGATGGTGAATACGTCTTCTACAGGCATCAGGAACGGTTTGTCGGTGTCACGCTGCGGTGTTGGTACGTATTCGTCTACGGCTTTCATCAGGTCACGGATTTTCTGTTCGTCTTCCGCGTTCCCGTTCAGCGCGCCCAGTGCGGATCCTACGATGATCGGCACTTCATCGCCGGGGAAGTCATAGGAGGACAGCAGGTCGCGGATTTCCATTTCTACGAGGTCGATCAGTTCCGGATCGTCTACCTGGTCTGCTTTGTTCAGGAATACGACGATGGCCGGTACGCCTACCTGCTTGGCAAGGAGGATGTGTTCACGGGTCTGGGGCATCGGGCCGTCTGCCGCGGATACGACCAGGATCGCGCCGTCCATCTGTGCCGCGCCGGTGATCATGTTCTTTACATAGTCGGCGTGCCCGGGGCAGTCTACGTGTGCGTAATGGCGGGTTGCGGTTTCATATTCTACAGTAGATGTATTGATGGTGATACCGCGCGCTCTTTCTTCCGGCGCTTTATCGATGGACGCGTAGTCCAGGAAGTTTGCATTGCCTTCTTCAGACAGTACTTTGGTGATGGCCGCGGTCAGGGTGGTTTTACCGTGATCGACGTGTCCGATGGTACCGATGTTTACATGCGGTTTGGTTCTTTCATAATGTGCTTTGCCATATCTTCTCTCCTTCAATAAAAAAAGATTTTTCGCTTTTCCTATTATACATATAAAAACGACAGGAAACAAGGAAGCGCCGAAAGGTATCCTTATTCCCATAAAGATTCCCCAAGAAATGTTTCTTTTTAAACAAAGCTCCCTTAAAATACATCATAAAAAAACAAATAAAAAATCCCCTGACACAGAGGATCTTCTACGCTGGTGGCGGCTCAGAGATTTGAACTCCGGACACAGCGGGTATGAACCGCTTGCTCTAGCCAACTGAGCTAAGCCGCCATGGAGCTGATAACCAGGATTGAACTGGTGACCTTATCCTTACCAAGGATACGCTCTACCGACTGAGCTATATCAGCAATCTATATGAATGAAGATAATAAACATGGTTGCGGGGGCAGGACTTGAACCTGCGGCCTTCGGGTTATGAGCCCGACGAGCTACCAACTGCTCCACCCCGCGTCATTGGTGGGCGGAATAGGATTCGAACCTATGAAGGCAAAGCCGGCAGATTTACAGTCTGCTCCCTTTAACCACTCGGGAATCCGCCCACATGGAGCTGGCAATAGGACTCGAACCTACGACCTGCTGATTACAAATCAGCTGCTCTACCAACTGAGCTACGCCAGCACATCAGTGACAAGAGTTATTATACATACAGGCCACCTTATTGTCAAGAGTTTTCACAGGTCGTTCCTATCGCTTACGCCTACTGATTATAGCACTAACCGCCGCTGCTGTCCACCATTTCCACAGCCGTGGCAGTCAGGCATTCCCTTTTCAAAATGAAATACTCTTTACTCCGTTTCTTCCTTGCGGCTCACCAGTTCCGTCGGACCGCTGACATCACGGTTCAATACTTTCTTCGCACCTTTTAAGAACTTCGGACGCGCAATCAAAACGATGCGGCCGCAGCCACGGCATTTGACACGCATATCGCTGCCCAGCTGAAGGACCTCCCATTCGGAAGAACCGCAGGGATGCTGCTTTTTCATCTGTACGACATCACCGATGCGGAATTGGATAAATTTCATCATATCACCCTATTTCTTCGGTACAAATAATAATCGGATCGGAAAATAGCAGGCACCCGGCGGGATAAACCGGATATATAGATCTTTCCCCGCTTCCCAAGTTCCCAGTTTCTCATAATCGTAAATGGTATCATGGCCGAACCAGCGGGTTCCATAGCGTTCCGTACGGTATATACGGAGCAGCCTGCGGTCCTGCCCGATTTCCAGTGTCCCTTCAAAAACACCTCCGTTCGGGTTCAGATAAAGATCATACTTCCCCGTCCCTTTGCTGTGGATTGTCAAATGGCAGGTAATACCGTAGTTCCCCGTATTTTCCCGCCCGATGAAATTAAGTTCGTCCCTTCCTTCCTGAAAAATGCTGTGCTTTCGGCAGAACCCAATTCAATTTTTCCTGCGCTTTTTTCCGCGTCCCACACGCCGCTTTCAAAATAAACGTGCATGGGAAATGTTCCCCGCATTTCATGGGAGTCCGGAGGAAGGTACCTTGCCTTTTCCAGATGCTTTTCCACACTGCCTTCATAAGGAAGAATAGCCGCGCCGAATCGAACGGACGACGACGTTTCCACTTCCACGATACCGCTGACCAAATCATCTTGCCGGATTCCTTTTACGTTATCTTCAAAAAGAATAGTCCGCTTTCCTTTCTCCAGCATAACGTTTCGCGGCAGCTGCTGTTTAACCGTCACTTCTCTGAAAGAAAGCGTCTTTCCCGTAGGCACGTAGCTGCGGCTCGGTTCCCCCCGGAGCGTACGGACGACTTTGATCTCTTCTCCTTTATCGCTCACGCCATAAACCGCAAGGCGCGCCGGTTTCCCCGTCTCATTTACATGATAATAGTAAATCCGGCCTTTCCCTTTCAATACAGTACCTTCCGCAAGGATTCCGTAGTTTTGGGCATATTCAGGGCTGTCTGATAAGATCAGCGTATCTTCCGCTTTTATCTTTTCCAAAGGGATTTCTTCATAGGAAATATCCAAAGGCGACGCCCCTGCCGCCGTAACCGCTCCGCAGGCGGCGGCCGCCATAGCGGCAATCCATGTTTTTATGTTCATTACTTTCTGCCTTTTACCCTTCCTGCCAATGTTTCCGCCATGGAGGCTATTTTACGGAACCGATGGGCCAGTCCCGACTTGGTGATGCCGCATAGATCCGCCAATTCCGCCATGGAAGCGTCCGGATTTTTCATGCGCGCTTCGCAGGCGGCGCGAACAGACGGTGACAATTCGGATAATCGTTTATACTGCAATAATTTTTCCACATCCCGCATTTGGCGGACAGCAGCGTCCACTGATTTCTGCAGATTTGCCGTTTCACAGTTTACCTGGCGGTTGACACGGTTCCGCATATCTTTCACCACGCGGACACTTTCAAAATCCATATAACTGTTTGCCGCGCCGACAATCTGCAAGAAAGAGCTCACATCATCACCGCCTTTGATGTAGACGATGTAATCATTTTTTCGATCGGTCATACGGGCATTCAATTTGAAGGAACGCATCACGGCAATGAGTTCTCCGGCAAACCGCAGCGACTGTGTCACCAATTCCAGGTGGTAATCGCCCTGCGGCCGGCTCACCGTACCGCCGCCAAGGAAAGCGCCCGCCAGATAAGACCGCCGTTCTTCGGCAGACACCAGCCGGCCCGCATCACGGATATCCATGAGCGGATCCAATCCCATTTCCCCAAGGAACCGCAAGCTGTCTGCTGACGGACGAACGGTCAAAGTATACACATTTTTCTTGCGCAGCTTCCGTCCCTGCCGCACCATAGCTGACGGCATAAGATTGAAATCTTTTTTCAGGCAGACGAGGACACGGCGGGCAACGGCGCTGTTCCCCGTAGAAAATTCCACGCCCTTTTTCCCCTGCGCTCCCGTAACAATTGCGCCGCCCATACGAAGAAGTGCCAGCAGTTCCCCGCTTCTGCTTTCTTTATCGGGACGGACAACACGGGCAAGCTCATTCTTCACCTGCTCCGTAAATGACATTACTTCGCCCTCCCCAGATACCCCGACAATACTTCAGGTGCAATATTGGTTTTCAGAAGTCCGGAAATACGGATGATTTCATTGCAAAGCGTATCCGTATCATGAACAGCACCTTTTTCAACGCCGAGCAAATCCTCTTCAATAAGGATTATCCCCATACGCTGGATTTTCTTCCGATCTATTTCCACCGGATGCGCCTGTACTTTTTCATAACGTTTCAGTACATCTTTCTTCGGCACACCGTTGTTGACAAGAACATAGTCAATGACCCCTTTCCCCACATGATCGACAAGAGCTTTCAAATGGTCACTGACGGTATAACCGAGGGTCTCGCCCGGCTGGGTCATCACGTTGCAGATATACATGCACGGCGCGGAACTTTCTTTGATTGCCGTAAGAATCTCAGGTACAAGAAGGTCGGGAAGCACGCTGGTATACAAGCTGCCCGGGCCCAAGGTAATCAGGTCGGCATTGCGGATTGCTTCCAATGCATCGCCTACAGCAATGGGAGCCGACGGAACGGTATCCACATGGATGATTTTTACTTTGCCGCCTTTTTTTTCGACATAAGCAGCAATTTCCGATTCCCCCTCAATCGTACTGCCGTCGGACATTTTCGCGCAGAGGCGTATTTTCTGCGCCGTCGCCGGCATGACCTGTCCGCGGATATTTAAAACGGTGCTGGCCGTTTCCAAAGCATTCTGCACATTTCCAAATTCCTTCATGAGCGCCGCCAGGAATAAATTGCCCAGACTGTGGCCCGCCAGTTCTCCTTCCCCGCCAAAACGATATTGGAAGAGCTGTTCCAGTACCGTTTCTTTATCTGCCAAAGCCACCAGACAATTGCGTAAATCCCCGGGCGCGACAATATTCATCTCTTCACGAAGCCGGCCGGAAGAGCCGCCGTCATCCGCCACCGTAACAATAGCGGAAATATTGGAAGTCTTTGTTTTCAATCCGCGGAGAAGCATGGACAATCCGTGTCCTCCTCCGATAGCCACGACTTTCAGCCCGCGGGACAATTCCCATTTCGACACGATATGGCGGGACACGCTTTCCTGATCCGGTGCCACAAGGCTGAAGAAACGTTTCACCAGCCTGCGGATCGCCCACAACATGAAAAACAGGCCGATGAACACGAAAAAGATCCCTGCCGCAGCAAGAAATGTATAGCTGTAAGTCCCTGTTAGAACGAACAGAAGACGAAGTATTTCCTCCTCAATCCGACCAAAGACCTGGTAGTTCATAACGAGAGCAGCACCGAATGCCAACAGCATAAGGCCGAAGGAAAAGAGCAGCATCCATCTTTTTATATTTAACCCTGGATAAAGCCACTGCAGGAGCAGTTTCATTTGTTTTCCTCCTACTTATCATCTGCATCGCGAACAATGCGGTTCCTGTGCAAATCACGGTGTTCCACGTTCACATGGGCATGCTTTTCTTTCAGGTGGGCTCCCAGTTTTTCTGTCACGAAAACGGAACGGTGCATACCGCCGGTACAGCCGATAGCAATGGTAAACTGCGTTTTTCCCCGGTCCCTGAACTGATCCACTATGAATCCCATGAAATTAAAAAGTTTTCTTTTGAATTCTTTGGTAACCGGTGATTTTTCAATATATGCCGCCACTTCCGGCACGCGCCCCGTCCAGTGCTTGTATTCTTCCACATAGAAAGGGTTCGGCAGGAAACGGACATCAATGACTATATCGGCATCAATAGGAATACCGTATTTGAAGCCGAAGGAAAATACAGTAATCTGCATATCCCGTTTCTTATCCACCGCGCCGAAACGGCTCCCCATGTATTCCTGCAGATCAGCCGGTTTCATAGCGGTAGTGTCGATAATGACATCCGCCTGTGCGCGGATACCAGCAAGAATTTTTCGTTCCGCCTCTATGCCTTCCTGAATGCGCATCGTTTTGGCCAAAGGGTGCTGCCGACGGGTTTCCATATACCGCCGCACAAGAGCTTCGTCCGATGCTTCCAAAAAAACCACTTCATGGGGAATCCCCCGTTTATTCAATTCATCCAGCGCCTGGGGAAGTGCGTCAAAAAAAGAACCGCCCCGGATATCGGAAACCACCGCCACATGGCGGGTATTGGACGTACTCTTCCAGCAAAGGTCCGCAAAACGGGCAATCAGGACCGGCGGCAGGTTATCCACACAGTAATACCCCATATCTTCCAGCTTCTGCATGAAATTCGTTTTCCCCGCACCGCTCATGCCCGTGATAATCACAAAACGAAACCGTTCCATTACTTATACCTCCAATACATATTTCTCTATGGCTTTTGCCACACCATCCTCATTATTCGACGCCGTGATGAAATGAGCCGCCGCTTTTGCCGATTCCGCCGCATTTTCAACGGCAAAAGACCAATCAGTCAGATTAAACATGGAAATATCGTTATGCCCGTTCCCAAAAGTCATCAAACCTGACAAAGGAATCCCCCAGCGGTCACAAAGCTCGGCGAGCGCCGCCCCCTTGGACATGCCTTTCCTGTTCATTTCAAAAAACTCCGGCTTCGATTTCACCTGGTTCGTGGCATAGCTGAACTTTTCAGAAAGTACCCGCTCCACCTCTGCCATAACCTGCGGGTCTCTGTCAAATATCAGGAGCTTCGTCGGTTCTTTGGCAAGCGTCCAGAAATCCTCTCCCAGAACATGGGCGGAAACGCCGCACTGCTTTTCATAACTCTCCGTACGCTCATCGCGGAAAGGCACGTACACTTCATCATCAATATAGGCATGCATGTACCATCCCCGTTCATGGGCCGTATCTATAATGCCCTGTGCCATTTCCATATCCATTGTCACATCGCGGAGCACTCTGCCACTTTCGCAAAGCCCCACAAACGCACCCGTATAACAGATCAGCGGCACATCTCCAAGACCGATGGCTTGCCCCCATGGGCGGGCGGCCTGAAACATACGGCCTGTGGCAATGACGATGCGGATATTTCTTTCCATCACTTTCCGAAGAATATCTTTCGTATAATCGGAAAGTGAAATATCATCGTGGAGAAGCGTATCGTCCAAATCGATCGCTATCATTTTTACCGGTGCCATTCATTCCTCCCTTTGAGGGTCCTTTATTTCCGCTTCAAGGCTTTCCAATTTGTTTGTACCCTATTATAGCATAAAAGAAACACCCGAATCCGTGTGAATTACCGGATATGAAGTGCTTCTTCCGTTCTATATTTCATACCTTACCGAAACAAGAATCAATCCCTGAGGCGGCGCAGTGAATCCTGCTTTCTCCCTGCTTTTTGATTCCAGTATGGCGGGAATACTCTCCGCTTTCCGTTTCCCTTCGCCCACTTCCACAAGCGTTCCCACTAAAATGCGCACCATGCCCTGGAGAAAACCGTCTCCGGTAAAATCGATCTGCAGTTCTCCCTTTATTTCTTTCATTTCAATTCCGGAAATACAGCGAACCGCAGACTTTTTCATTTTCTTATTTCCGCAGAAGGAAGTGAAATCATAAGTTCCTATTAAAAATGCTGCCGCTTTCTTCATTGCTTCTATATCAAGAGGCTTTCCATACTGCCACACGAAGCGCCGTTCAAACACATTTTTCTCCGTCGACGTGCGGATCCGGTAACGGTATGTTTTCTCCAAAGTACTGAAACGGCTGTGGAATCGTTCCTCCGCTGTCTCCATATGCTTCAAAGCAATATCGTCAGGCAAATACCCATTCAAAGCCGTTTCCAATTCTTCCACTTTCCATCTCCCTTTCAGATGGAAATTCACTACCTGTCCCAGCGAATGGACCCCGGCGTCTGTCCGTCCCGCACCGATGACCTGCACCTCTTCCCCCGTTATTTTCCGAAGAGTTTTCTCCAATTTCCCCTGAATCGTTTCTTCCGTACGCTTTTGCTTTTGCCAGCCCTCGTAACGGGTACCGTCATACTGTACGATGCAGCGATAGTTCATAGAACCTCCTTATAGCTTCCGTTATTCCCATTGTACGCAGAGACCGCAGCAGCGTCAAACAAAACTATATTTACTGTAACTCCATATGATATAATATTAACAGTTTTAAACTACTTTTTTATATTTTGAAAGTGAGTGAACCTGATGAAAAAATTATTGACAGCCCTTGGTGCGGCAGCAGTCATCGCAACCATGACCATGCCGGTTTCCGCTGAAAAACTGTGGAAGTACAGCGAAACCGTTACCATCGACCTTGCTGAAGCGCGGTACAAGCCGACCACCGACGGCCACGACATACTGGAATTCGTTGCGGTAGAACAGCTTCCTGACGGCACCTGCACTTATACTTATGTCTATGACAGAACCGCCGGAACCATCCAGGTGAAAGAAATGGAAAAGACCACAAAGAAACTCCATTATAAGAGCAACTTCTCCGCGACCTCCGTCAACTCCACCAATCCCGTTATCCGTGAACGCGCACAGATGGCAGAAGCGGTCTACCAGAGAAAAGTACATAAGAAGTAAGCCATGGACGCCGTTTATGAAGAAATAAACCGCGACCTGCTCCACTTCATTGCCAAAGCACCGTCTGTTTTTCATGCTGTAAACAGCATCCGGACGGCGCTTTCTTATGCAGGTTTTACGGAAATACGGGAAGAAGACCCGTGGCAAATTGAAAGAGGCGGGAAATATGTCGTCACGAGAAACGGCTCCGCCCTCATGGCATTTACCATCCCTGAAGACGGCGGTCATGCGTTCCGAATAACGGCAAGCCATGGCGACTCTCCCTCTTTTAAAATCAAAGAAAATCCCGAACTCCGCGACGCTGCGTATGTCCGGCTGAACGTGGAAGGCTACGGCGGCATGATCATGTCCACATGGCTCGACCGCCCCCTGTCGGCAGCAGGCCATATCATCGTTTCGGAAAATGGAAAACTCGTTTCCAAACTGGTCAATCTCGATCGGACGACACTCGTCATTCCCTCCGTCGCCATCCATATGGACCGTACTGCAAACGGCGGGCACGCCTGGAATATACAGCAGGATCTCCTTCCTCTTTACGGGACGGCGGACGATTCCCTGTCCTTTATAGATGCCGTTGCCGCCGCGGCACAGGTTGCGCCGGAAAATATTTTAGGCCATGACCTGTACCTTTATTCCCGTATAGAGGGAACCCTGTGGGGAGAGCGGCATGAATTTATTTCTTCCGCCAGGCTGGATGACCTTCAATGCGCTTTCGCCGCGTTCCGTGGATTCACCGCAGGAAAAAAGGAAAAGCATATCTGCGTTTACGCCCTTTTCGATAATGAAGAAGTCGGCAGCGCCACAAATCAGGGCGCCGGTGCCACCTTCCTCAAGAATACACTGACAAGAATCTCCCGTTCTTTGGGTTACAGCTATGACGAAACACAGGCCATGATTGCCCGAAGCTTCATGATTTCCGCCGACAACGGCCACGCGCTCCATCCGAATCATGGAGAATATGCCGATCCCGTAAACGCGCCGCGCCTGAATGAAGGTATCGTCATTAAATTCAATGCCCAGCAGAAATACGCCACTGACGGATTCTCCGCCGCCTTCTTCCGCGACCTTTGCCGCCGCGCAAAAGTGCCGACACAGACCTTTACGAACAGGAGCGATATCCCCGGCGGTTCCACCCTGGGAAATATTTCCAATACCAAAGTTTCCATGCCTACGGTGGACATCGGACTTCCCCAGCTCGCCATGCACTCCTCTTATGAAACAGCAGGCACGAAAGACACGGCGTACTTAGTCCAAGCATGTACCGCCTTTTTTGAATAATAATTGAAAATGCTGATTGCTTTTCTCATAGAATGCAATCAGCATTTTTTGTGCTTTATCACCAATTTTTCAAAAGGAAAACAGAAGACGAGAATTAACAGCCCCCGGTAATAAACCTGTCAAGCGTCATCCAGAGCGGAAGCGAAAGATTTGTTTAAAACTTGGTCACTTTAGCGCGAGAATGGTATTTCCCATGGGCCTGGAAATAATGTTCCGTCATATCTACAAGGCCGTCACTTAAAAGGCGGAAAAATTCGCCTTCCTTCATATTTTCTCCAACTGCAGAAAACACATACTTTCCTACGTGCCAACGGGCTGCCCAAGACTGAGGCGAAACCTGTGCCACGGACACAGTAGTTTCACTCACGCGGCGGTTTTGCCATTTCACGCCATAAATACCACTGATATCTTCATTGCTCCTGGCCTTTGCGGAACGTATAATTATGGTACTTCCATCAGCACCGCTGTAACGGATATCTCCCGTTTTTCCGCCGATAACAAAGATGTCGTCACTCCGATACCCGGCCATTTTAGGTAGGTAAAGCGGATTGAAACCAAGAACATCAGCTGCTTCCCGATAATTTTCATATTCCACCATAGGGTTTGGCATGCCCACCATCAGGTCTTCACCATTCACCGCAAACACAGTCATACCGCTGAGACTAAGAGCTACCGCCATTGCGGCTATTATTTTCTTCATTGCTATTATTGCCACCTTTCTTTAATACATTATTATATACAATAACTTAATTATATCTTACACAATGAAATATTCCAACAAAATTTGACCTAAAGTCTGTTTTGTTTCCATCCTTTCTTCACCGTATAAACTATGATAATATATCCACTAAAGAACAAATTGTTTAGAAAAACGAGGTAGCTATGGACAGACGACAGCAAAAAACGCGAACCGCTATTTTTGACGCCTTCAGCGAGCTTTTATCCGAAGAATCTTATTCACGCATTACCATACAAACCATCATCGATCGCGCGAATATCGGACGGAGTACTTTTTATTCCCACTTCCAGACGAAAGACGACCTTTTGAACGCCATGTGCACGGAACTCTTCCGGCATATCATCGACGGCGTCATGAATCATGACCTCCCTGCAGACCATCACAATGCCCCCGGTGTGCCGGATCCTGTTTTCTGCCACATCCTCCAGCATATCAAGGATAACTCTTACCACATCAAAGACCTGCTTATTTCCGAAAGCAGCGATATCTTCCTTAAATATTTCCGGGACAGCCTGCGCAGTCTCATCAGCATATATATTCTCCAATCTTCAGATCATCAGAAAAAGGATATTCCCGATGAATTTCTTCTGAACCACATTACAGGCAGTTTTGTGGAAATGGTCCAGTGGTGGGTAAAGAACCGTATGAAACAGACGCCGGAAGAATTGGATTTTTGTTTCCGTTCCGTTATCTATCCCGTTATATGAATATGAAGATAAAAAATCGTGTTTCCCCGCCAAGGGCAGGACAGCAAGACAAAGAATCCTATTTCCTTTTCTCAGAGATTATCCGCCTCTTCTCCATCCTTCTTTATCCCGTCTTTTTCGCGCTGAATATCGTCATATCGAAAACACGGGACGTACTGGATCTGGAACCGGAAAAAGAAGATATGCGCCATGCCAGTCCGGGCGATGTCATCTGCGTCCACAGGATCGGCTTCGAGCACTTCGGCATTTACGCCGGAGATAACCGTGTCATCCACTATGACATAGACCCGTCAGAAAATTTTAAAATCCTCATTCATGAAGCCTCTATAGAAGAATTCCTGAACGGTATGGAGATTTACTACACATGCTGCTTCCCTCCGGTCTACGGTATTCCTACGGAAAATATGGAATTCTCCGGTTTCAAAAAACTAATGGAGCATCCCGAACGCTCCGGCAAACTGTGGGACTACCTGAAAATTGTGGAGTACAGATTATACACGCCAAAGGAAACTCTAGCCCGTGCGCGGAGCCGTATCGGTGAATCGAATTATAACCTTTTCTCGAACAACTGCGAGCATTTTGCCCTCTGGTGCAAAACGGGCATTTCTGAATCCCATCAAATCAGCGGTCTCCTTGATACACTCATGATGACAGACTATAAAGGCCATGTCATCAAAATGTCCTCAGACATGGCAAACGAAAAAATACAGGAACCTGCGTAAAAATCCCCTGCCGCGCATCGGTAAGGGATTTTTCGATTTTCATCTGTCGAGTACCAATAAAAGCAACACTGCCTGTCAAACGTCAGTCAGTGTACCAGCAATGATTCTGTCTTGTTAGCTGTTAGCTACGAGATTAAAGCCGACAACCGGAAGCTGGCAGCTGAAAGCTCTAAAACCGTAACTCAGATTGAAACGAAGAGTCTATTACCGTAATGACGAAAGCGGTAAGCATGATTCCGTATTCTGTTTTCCGTCTTCTGTCAGCTGATTTCCGTTTTCTGTCATCAGCATAATAGATTTTTCACTCTTCATAACAATTATCGTTTACCGCTTTCTCTACAAAGTATTCTTGTGATCGTTCTGAAAACCCAATGACGGGGTGTCAGGCCAGCTGCTTCCCTTACTATAATAAAATAAGTGCAGCAGGGGAAATGTTGTATTTCTCTTTGCTACACTTATATGGTACTAATGACGCTGTAAGAAAAAGTGTCATAATACTGTTTTCCGTTTTCCGACCGCTGACTTCTGTTAGCCGATAGCTGATTTCCGTTTAGGTTTCCCCTGATAAAAGCAACTCTACTCTTAAAACGTCATCCAAAGATATGCGAAGGATCTATTACCGTGGTGAGGAAGACTGTAAGCATGAATCTGACTTCTATCTTCTGTCAGCTGTTTTCTGTCTTTTATCCTTTAAAAAGTAAGGCGCATCTGGTACCACACCACATTGCCGTGAACCGATACAGATATTCCTTCGTTAAGAAAACCGAACTTGCCATAGTAATGGATCAGTTCTTTCTTGCAGGTGAGGACAAGACCTCTCCGTCCTTCCTTTTCCGCATCATGGATGGCGCGGCGGAGCACTATTCCCGCATATCCTTTCTTCCGGCATGCAGGAATCGTATTCAGCCCGAAAATCATCTGCCATGCGCCATGTTCATCATGCATGTCTGCTTTCTCATACATTTCGTCAGTAAGATCCGTAAGGTTTGTCACCATACCGTCCGCAAAAGAAATCAGTTTTCCCTTTTCAAAGAGGAGCCAGAAATGATTGCCGTAATAAGTGAGCCTCTCTTTGAAAGAATCCTTCGTCGCCGCCTCGGCAGGAGGAAAACACTCCGCTTCCACCGCAGACACCAATGCCAGATCATCTATCGTTGCTTTGCGTATTTCCATAAAGTCCTCTTCTTCCCTTCCCTCTATACCAATTCGTAAAAAAGCACCTACCGTTCAGTAAGTGCTTTATGTTTTATCAGATATCAGTACAGCTTTGCTCCCGCAGGGATATGGTCGTCTACCATGAGCAGATGAAGTTTTTCTTCACCATCTTCTTCATGGATTGCAGAAAGCAGCATACCGCAGGAGTCGATGCCCATCATATTCCTCGGGGGCAGGTTCACGATAGCGATCACCGTCTTGCCGATGAGGTCTTCCGGTTCATAGAAGGCATGAATGCCGGAAAGGATGGTGCGGTCTTTGCCGGATCCATCGTCCAGCGTGAATTGAAGAAGTTTCTTGCTCTTCTTGACTGCTGTGCAGTCTTTGACTTTCACTGCGCGGAAGTCCGATTTGCTGAAAGTTTCAAAATCAACCGTATCTTCAAATAAAGGTTCTACTTTTACTTTGGAAAAATCAATTTTTTCAAGAACGGCAGGGACGGCCTCCTTCACTTCCGTTTTCCCCTGATCGCCTTCCGGCCGCATCGCAGGGAAAAGAAGAACGTCTCGGATACTGGAAGAATTGGTCATGAGCATGAAAAGACGGTCAAGCCCGATGCCGAGTCCGCCTGTCGGGGGCATACCGTATTCCAAAGCAGTAAGGAAGTCTTCATCAATGGGATGCGCTTCATCATCGCCATGCTCTCTTTCTTCCACCTGCATTTCAAAACGCGCCCTCTGATCCAGCGGATCATTTAATTCGGAGAATCCGTTTGCCAGTTCGCGTCCATAAATATAAGACTCGAAACGGATGGTATATCTCGGATCTTTGGGATCCAGTTTGGACAGCGGAGATACTTCGATGGGATGCTCTGTAATGTGGACAGGCTGGATAAGGTGTTCTTCTACATAATCGTCAAAAGCAGCTGCCAGAAGCTTGCCGAAACCGTCAAATTCACCATATTCCACATGAAGTCTGTCGCAGATGGCACGTGCTTCCTCAATGGTCTTGCAGGCATCAAAGTCTTCACCGGTGTATTTCTTTACCGCTTCTGCCATGGTGAGTCTCGGCCATGGGCCTGCCACATCTATTTCTGTTCCTTCATAGGTGAATTTCGTAGTGCCGTAAGAAGCCATAGCGCAGGCTGCCACGATCTGTTCCGTCTGGTCAATGACATCATCGATATCGCCATAAGCCTGGTATGTTTCAATAGCGGTAAACTCCGGATTATGACGGGTATCCATGCCTTCATTGCGGAAATTGCGGGTGATTTCAAATATGCGTTCATACCCGCCGACAAGAAGTCTCTTTAAATAAAGTTCCGGCGCAATGCGGAGGTACATGGTCATATCCAGCGCGTTGAAATGCGTCATGAAAGGTCTTGCATTCGCACCGCCGTAGAGCGGCTGAAGAACCGGCGTTTCCACTTCGAGGAAACCGTGTGTGGTATACCAGTTCCGGATGGCCTGGAGCATATTCGCCCTCTTGATGAACGTTTTTCTTACTTCGGGATTGGCGATAAGATCAAGATATCTCTGGCGGTAGCGCTGTTCCTTATCCGTAAGGCCGTGCCACTTTTCCGGAAGCGGGCGGAGAGACTTGGAAAGCATGGTGAAGTGCAGGACACGGATGGTCGTTTCTCCCGTGTGTGTAGTGAATACAGTGCCTTCCACCCCGAGGATATCTCCCATGTCTACCAGTTTGAAGAGATTCCATTCATTTTCACTGACAGTATCTTTCCGGAAATAAAGCTGGATATCCCCTTTTCATCACGAAGCGTGCAGAATGCCGTTTTTCCGTGCCCGCGGATGATCATAATACGGCCTGCCACTTTGACATGCTCCCCGCTTGCTTCCAAAGCTGCCGCATCCGCATGGATATCTTCACTGTGATGGGTGCATTCATACTTTCCGCCGTAAGGCTCAAATCCCAGTGCGGCAATCTTCTCCAGCTTCCCCCTTCGGATCAGCATCTGGTCGTTCAGTTTTTCTTCCATTCCAAAACCTCTCTTTGCATATAACCAATCAACAATAAAATTTATGCTTTGATCTTAATAACTTTATACTTTACAACACCGCTTGGCGCTTCCGCTTCTACAATATCCCCCACTTTGGCGCCCATCAGTGCGCGGCCGACAGGAGACTCATTGGAAATCTTCCCTTCAAAAGGATCCGATTCCGTGCTGCCCACGATCTTCACCGTTTCTTCTACATGGTCTTCCAGCGCTTCAATGGTTACCGTCATTCCTACATCGACGCGGCTCTTTCTCCCTTTTTTGCCGCTGTCAATAATTTCCGCCGTACGGATCTGCTGTTCCAGTTCCTTAATACGTCCTTCTACGAAAGACTGCTGGTTTTTTGCATCATCATATTCGGAGTTTTCAGAAAGGTCGCCCATAGCGATGGCTTCTTTCAGACGTTGTGCTACCTCGCCGCGCGTCTTTGTACGAAGTTCATCCAATTCTTTCTGTAATTTTTCAAGACCTTCTTTTGTCACAAGTGTATGCTGCAATTCTGCCATGCCAATTGCTCCTTCTTCTATAAATATTTTATAAAACTCCCATTATAAGGATATATTATTAAGTATAAGCAGATAAAAATGTATTGTCAATTTGATAAGAACCGTTCCTTACGACTCCCGTTCCGTTTGGAAAGTCTTTTTACAAACAGAAATAGAGGGCTGCCTTCCAAAATCATTTCTGTCATAGGAAACAGATTTCCTCTTCCCGTTTTTCCTTTACCGGGTTGAGATCTTCCCCATTCTTTATTTATAAAAAAATTCTGTACCCATAAAAAGAAAAAATATCATTTTCTCAATTACATAAGGCTTCTTATCAATTTCAAAATCATTTCGGGCAAATAAAGTCCATATAGGGAGAAATGAGGAGATTTCAGCCTCTCACAGGACAATCGGATCCCGGACTGCATCCATTGTTTTTGCAACATATTTATCAGAATGAATAAATATCCATTTTTGAAATCATTGTCCTTCCCCAGATATTTTTAAAAAAACCGATAAAAACGGCGTTTCAAGATTTCTATTTTTATAGCCCCCGGAAATCTGAATGTATCATGATGTATCACGCCAATCCATATCAATATCCGATAGCGTTCCATTTTTTTCGTTTTTCTTCATTTTTCTTTCTTCTCCTCAAAGGTCCTCAAAAGTCCTCAAGGATAAAGAAATATATTTTTTTGAAATTTCCTATTGTACTTCCTGTTTATCTGTGGTATATTTCTTTCAGCAAAAATATTACGCGCCCTGCATGAAAGTGCAGCTGAGCTGCGGAGCACTTCTTGAAGTGAACGGTTTTCTTTGTTTCCCTGTTTCTTTCACCATAACGAAAGTAAATGGGGATTGCCTATGCCTGAAAATCGGGCATTCCGGTGAGATTCCGGACAAATATCTTCCCCCGTTCCGAATATGTGTCGGAAATTGGTACGAGAAAGAAGGGAACTACATTGTCTGAAAGCAGAAAAATGGGAGTGGTACAGCTCACCACAGTCACCGCCATCAACATGATGGGATCCGGCATTATTCTTTTGCCGGCAACACTCGCGGAAATCGGTACGGTTTCCATTTTCGCCTGGATTCTTGCCTCTATCGGCGCTACTATTCTTGCCTACGCTTTTGCCAAATGCGGCATGTACAGCAAAAAGGTAGGCGGCATGGGCGGTTACGCGGAATACCGGTTCGGCCGTCTTGGAAACTTCCTTTCCAACTACACTTATGCCATTTCCCTGATTATCGCCAACGTGGCTATCGCCACCGGCGTAGTCAGCTACGGTTCTTACGTTTTCGGTTTTGACCTTTCTCCCATGGAAGTTTGTCTGGCAACCATCAGCACGCTTGCCATCGCCGCTTCCATCAGCCTTGTCGGACCGAAAAAATTCGGCAAATTCACCTCTTTGGGCATGATCTGCATTCTTCTTCCGGTCATTGGCCTTCTTCTCTGCGGCTGGTATTTTTTCAGCCCGGACATCTATGTGGCTGCCTGGAACCCTCATGATATGCCTTTCTATCTCACCATGCGCGATTCCATCGCCGTCATTCTCTGGGCATTCCTCGGTCTCGAAACGGCCTGCGCCAATTCCGACACGGTGGAAAATCCTGAAAAGAATGTGCCTGTCGCTGTTTTGGCAGGAACGATGATTGCCGGTGTATGCTACATGACCTCCACGGCGATTATCGGGGGGCTTGTTCCTCATACAGAGCTGGTATCTGCCGGCGCGCCTTTCGGCCTTGCTTACGCAGCCATGTTCGGAAATACGGTGGGACATATGGTATCTGCCATGCTTGTTGTTTCCTGCTTCGTATCCCTCACCGCATGGCAGTTCACCATCTCCGAGGTGGTAAGAGAGGCCGCCACCATCGGCCACTTCCCTTCCTATCTTCGTAAAGTCAATCGTTTCTATGCGCCTTACATGGCAATCGGAACCCTGGTTTGTATCCAGTCCCTACTGACGCTGTCTACAATCAGCCCCTCTCTGTTAAAGCAGTTCAATGTCCTTATCAATCTTGCCGTCATGGTCAATCTCATTCCCTACCTGCTTGCCATGGCTGCTGTTCCCGATCTGCAGAAAGCAGAAGGCATCTCTGCAGCAAAAGCAAAACTGCCGAATATGGCAGCTATCATTGGCGGTGTATACAGTGTATACGCGGTCTACGGCTGCGGATGGGATATCATTCTTTACGGGACGCTCGTTACTGTCTTCGGCATCATGATCTATATGCTGAAAACAGCCCGGCTTTCCCCTGCCGGATTCCAAACCTATCCGCCCAAAAAATAACGTTTCAACTTCAAGCCTCCGCAAGGAGGTTTTTTTTACTGCGAGACACCCACGATAAAACCCCTCTCGAAAGAGGGGCCTTTATTTCTTATAAGCCAAGATTTCTGTTTCCGTATTTACATCATATGTTTCTTCCCATTCTTCAGGAAGATTGTCCAATTTTTTCCATTCCCTGCATTCTTCCCCATCATCTTCCAAATTGAGGAAAGGGGAGAAATAAACAGGTTTCCTGATCTGCAGGTATCCCTTTTCAAAAATGAAGCGGACTGCCTTTGTAAGATACACGCGGTATTCCGCTTTACCACAGCGGGAAAGCGTCTTCTTCTCATTGATGATCCGCACTTCTTTTATTTCTTTTTGAAGGGCATGATCTTCCTGCACCACGGCAGGGCGGCTCGAGTGGATTTCTTTTTCTTCTGCTTCACGGAAAATCCATTCCAAAACATCCGTCTTTTTTCCGCCGGCCGCCTTGTCCGTTATTTCCTGCGTCATTATATAGCATTTTCCGCCGGCATAAATACCGACGGGCAGGAGATATACAGGATGGAAAATGGACGGATCGCATCGGTACTTTTCAAAAACCTGTCCTGCCATCCCTTTTAAAATCTTCAGTGTTTTTTCGCTGAATCGTAAATCCAATAATTCCATGTTTTCCCTTTCTGATGAAAATGTCCGCCTCGCGTAAATAAAGGCGGACATTTTTTATTTCTGTTCTTTCTTTTACTTCGTCCCGAAAATCCTGTCTCCCGCATCGCCGAGTCCCGGAAGGATGTATTTCTTTTCATTCAGCTGCCTGTCAAGGGCGGCGGTGTAGATCGGCACATCCGGATGCGCGTCGTTCACGAGTTGTACGCCTTCTGGCGCGGCGACGAGGCACATAAATTTTATATTCTTTACACCTTTCGCCTTCATCATGTCGATAGCCGCCACGGCGCTTCCTCCGGTCGCCAGCATCGGGTCGATTAATATGAAATCACGGTTTTCCACATCGGGAAGTTTGCAGTAGTATTCCACAGGCTTTGCCGTAACGGGGTCACGGTACAGACCGATGACACCTACACGGGCGGAAGGAACGAGTTCCAGAAGCCCGTCAAGCATTCCGAATCCCGCCCGGAGGATGGGGACGATCCCTACTTTCTTCCCTGCCACGCGTTTCCCTTTCATCACTTCCAATGGCGTTTCAATTTCTATATCTTCCATAGGCAGGTCACGAGTCAGTTCATATCCCATGAGCAGTGTGATTTCCTTCAGAAGCTTTCTGAAATCACCGGAACTGGTTTCTTTCTGGCGCATAATCGTCAATTTGTGCTGAATAAGCGGATGGTCGATTACCTGGATCTGCATTTCATTTCCTCCTGTCACAACGGGTTTCTCAATTTTACTCCCATTATTTTATCACTTTTTATTTTGGATGTCTGTAATTCTTCCGGCCGGCCACCGGAAATATTCTTACAGGCGCCGGTGACGCATATCTTCCCATGCCATGATCACCGCACCGCCGGCAAGAATAATCTGGACTGCCAGATGGATCCAGAGAAAGAGGAAGATCAGGCCGATGAGGGAACCGTAAGTGACGCCCATACCCGATATATGGAGGATATAGTAACCGTACCCTGCAGTCAGGAAAAGGAGGGCCGCCGCCACCAGAAAGGAAGCAGGAATGATGCGTGTCCATTTCGTGATGTACCTGTTTGGCGCATAACGGTAAAAAGCGGATAAAGACAGGCTCATAACCACAAAAGGAATGGCATACCGCGACGGCCGCCAGACCTGCCAGAAGACAGGCGGCAGTTCCATGATATAGTCCTGTACAAGGAATACGACGGCATTGGCAAAAACGATCAGCGTAAGAGAAAGAATCATGGCAAATACAAGAAATACGGTAAAGAAGCAGGCTTTCAGGCTGACCTTGAACCAGGACTGGATATTTCTGTCCTGAAAAAATATTTTATCCATCCCGCGGACAAGGACGGCCGTTCCCTGTGAAGCGGTCCACACTGCGCCGCCGAGACCGGCAAAGAGCCATATTGTACTCCGCCCTGCGATGATACGGGCTATATTTTCCTCCATACTTGCCGCAAACTGGGCCGGCAGATATTGCAGCAGATCAAGGATCGTATCAAGCTGGGGCGCCGCAAAGAACAAGATACAGTTCACCAGGAAAATCATAAACGGAATGAGCCCGAGGATAAAGCAGTATGACGCTTCTGACGCAAAGGAGCCCACATCATCATCGATATATCTTTTGATCAAACACTTTATGAAATATACGGCTGCCGGATCTGAATTTTTCGGTTCCATATGCCCACCCCGCCATTCTGAAAAACATCATAAAAAGGGAGGCATAAAGAAACAAATTTCATTTCTCTATACCTCCTTTTGCTGCACACAATCAGAAATATCTGTGTATTTTATTATAGCACCAACTCTTACTGTCCGCTCTGGCTCTTCTTCGCATTGGCATTCTTATAGCGGAGCTGCTTGGAAAGAACCATCTTGCGCATGCGGATACTGGAAGGCGTCACTTCCACCAATTCATCATCATTTATCCATTCCAAAGCGGATTCAAGGGTAAAGAGGCGGCACGGCGGCAGTTTAATGGCATCATCGGAACCGGAAGCACGGGTATTTGTCAGATGCTTCTTCTTACAGGGATTGACGTCCATATCCTGCTCACGGGCATTTTCGCCGACAATCATGCCTTCATAAACTTCCACGCCCGGGCCAAGGAAAAGTTCCCCTCTGTCCAGTATGGAATTCAGGCCGTAAGCGGTGGTCGTGCCCGCTTCGAAAGCGACAAGCGAGCCTCTCGTTCTTTCGGGAATATCCCCTTTATACGGCGCATATCCCTGGAATACATGGTACATGATGCCTGTGCCGCGGGTGGTGGTGAGAAGTTCATTTCTGAATCCCAAAAGTCCGCGGGCAGGAATGGAAAAATCCATCTTCATATATCCTGCCAGTTCCTCCATGGAAATCATTTCCGCGCGGCGCGGACCGAGTCCTTCCATGACAGCCCCCATAAATTCCTGCGGCACTTCAACAGTCAGCCTTTCCAAAGGTTCGCAGCGCTTGCCGTTGATTGTTTTATAAATAACCTGCGGTTTGGATACTTCCAATTCGAACCCCTCCCGCCTCATCGTTTCAATGAGAACGGACAGATGAAGTTCTCCCCGGCCGGAAACGAGGAATGCATCGGATGTTTCCGTTTCTTCCACACGGAGAGCCACGTTCGTTTCAATTTCTTTCATCAGACGGGCGCGGATGTGGCGGGATGTAACAAAATCGCCTTCTCTTCCCGCGAAAGGACTCTTATTGACATGGAAAACCATGGACAGCGTCGGTTCATCGATATGAATGGAGGGGAGCGCTTCCGGATTGGCGGCATCGGCTACCGTTTCACCGATATTGATGTCTTTAAATCCTGCCATCGCCACGATATCCCCCACGCCTGCTTCGGCGACGGGAGTACGTTTCATTCCCTGCCAGTTGAAAAGCTGTCCTACATGATCGGTACGGATTTTTTCTCCATCCGTAATAGCCACGGCCATTCCCTGCTTGACCGTTCCCCTGGTCACACGGCCGATTGCCACTTTGCCGAGATAATCATCGGCTTCCAGCGTGGTCACCATAATCTGCAGTCCTCCATCCGGATCACCTTCCGGAGCGGGAATCCGTTCCAAAATCGTATCAAACAGAGGCTGCAAATCCTTCCCTTCATCATTCATATGGAGTTTGGCGATGCCGCTCCTGGCGGACGCATAAATCAGCGGAAAATCAAGCTGCTCATCATCAGCATTAAGCTCGATGAAAAGTTCAAGAATTTCCCCTTCCACATCAGACACACGCTGGTCAGGACGGTCAATCTTATTGATGACGACGATCGGTTTCAGGTGATGCTCAAGAGCTTTACGGAGAACATACTTCGTCTGGGGCATCGGGCCTTCATGGGAGTCAACAAGGAGCAGGACACCGTCCACCATGTTCAGGATACGTTCTACTTCCCCGCCAAAATCGGCATGCCCGGGCGTATCTACGATATTGATCTTCACACCATTATGCATGACAGACGTATTCTTCGCCAGGATTGTAATTCCCCGTTCCCGTTCCAGCGGGTTGGAATCCATGACGCGTTCCGCCACCTTCTGATTTTCCCTGAAAATATGGCTCTGCTTCAGCATGGCATCCACAAGAGTGGTTTTACCATGATCGACATGGGCGATGATCGCAATGTTGCGGATATCTTTTCTGATCATTTCTTTCCTTCTTCTCTCCGGCCTTCCGCCTCAATCTATAAATCCACAGTATAACAAAATCTTTGTATTGGTAAATACAATTTATTTTACCACATCACAGACTCGGATAAAAGCATTTTCAAAAAATATTTTCCTTTTTATGCATCATATTTTTGTATTACCCCCTTGAACTATGTTAAAATGTAATTAAAGAGAGAAGATTTTTCTCCCTGGAATTTCATTTATAAAAGAAAGGTGGGCTGATGATCATGTTAGATTACAAACGGATTCTTGTACCTTACGACGGTTCCGAGTATGCGAAGCGGGCTCTTGACCGTGCCGTTTCCGTGGCAAGATGCTGCGACGGCGCAAAACTTTTCATTGCGACCGTTTCCCGGCCGATGCCGCCGATGGAAAAAATCGCGCGGGAAAAAGCATATGTCTTTGATGCCGATAAAAAAGAACCGGAAAAGAAAGACCCCGGGCAGGTTATTTTGGATGATTCAGAAAAACTCATTCCCGAGGATATTCCTCATGAATTGATTTTCCGTGTAGGCAATCCGGGATCCGTCCTGCTGGATCTCTCCTTTGAAAAAAACTGCGACTTGGTTATTATGGGCAACCGAGGCCGCGGCGCTCTCAAGAGCCTTTTCATGGGTTCCGTTTCCAGCCATCTGGCAAGCAACGTGAAATGCCCCATCCTTATTATTAAATAGTACAGCGGAAATACCGCGGAAAAGGAGGTTCGTCATGCTTACTTTCAAAAAAATCCTTGTTCCCTTTGACGGGTCGGAACACGCAAAGCGTGCCCTGGCAAAGGCTGTATCACTGGCGCAGTGCTGTGACGGCGCAAAGCTGTATATCATCACTGTTGATGAAGATGTTTCCGCGCTGAGCATGAATAATCTGGAAAGGGCTTACATCAATGAACAGATGCAGGCCATCCACTTCCGCCCGGCTGATAAAACTCTTGATGAAGCAAAAGCTGCCGTCCCTGAAGGAATCGAAGCGGAATATATCGCCAAAACCGGAGACCCCGGCATGCTGATTGAAAATACGGCAGACCAAATCGGCGCAGACCTGGTTGTCATGGGCAGCCGCGGCCTGGGCGCCCTTACGGGCATGCTCCTCGGCTCCGTATCCAATTACCTGTTGACCCACGTGGAGGCGCCTGTATTCATTGTGAAATAATTTCCCGTAAGACGAAACGCCGACCTTTAGAGGGCCGGTGTTTTCTCCCTCCGGTGCAGCCGATATTTTCACAGGTATTTCTTTATTTTCCGCACAGAAAATCAGATTTCTCCATTACAAAAAGAAAGGCGGTTATTATGCTGGATTTCAAAAAGATTCTCGTCCCCTATGACGGTTCCAGCCATGCGAAAAAAGCGCTGAACCAGGCCATTTCCCTGGCGCAGTGCTCAGACGGCGCAGAACTCTATGTCGCAACGATTTTAAACAGCACCATCCCTGCGGATGATGATCCCGACCAGGTCGACATGGCGGAAGTCGAAAAACTCATTCCTGAAAACATCCCCCATAAGGTTCTTCTTGAAATGGGGGAACCGGTACCCATGCTCCTCTATCTGGCAGGAGAAATCGGTGCCGACCTGATCATCACGGGCAGCCGCGGCCGCGGCGCTCTCAAGAGCCTTTTCATGGGTTCCGTTTCCAGCGGCATTTTGAAGAATGCAAAATGCCCCGTCTTTATCATAAAATAAACTTCCCAATTGAAAATACCGATACCGGACTCCCTGAAAATATGTCTGACTTTTTCAGAGATAGTGCGGTATCGGTATTTTTATGATGCTTTCGGCCCTTCCACCTTATAGTACCAGCAGTAAAGCGCAGGAACGACCAGTAATCCTATAGCAGTCGCAAGGAGAAGTCCGCCGATAAACGATACGGCAAGGGGACGCCAGAACGGACTGGGAATCAGCGGAACAAAACCAAGTACATCGGTTACGCTGGAAAGCATGATCGGCCGGAAACGGAGCGCCGCCGACTCGATGACCGCATCATAAGGCTTCTTCCCATCTGCCAAATGCTGGCGGATCTGGTCAAGAAGGATGATGCTGTTCCGGACAACCATGCCGGATAAGGCCAGCATACCGACAATGGATACGAATCCCATGGGCTGCCGCGTAAGAAACAGCGACAGAATCGCACCGATCAGTCCCAAAGGCCCGGTTATGCCCGCAATTACCATCAGCGGAATTTTATCCAGCTCAAACATCAGAATCATAAGGATAAGGAAAATCATGATCGGAACCGGCGCCGCCAGGTACTGTACGGATTTTTCACTGTTTTCTATGGCCCCGCCTTTTTCCAGCGTATAACCGTCAGGCAGATGTTCTCTAAAGTCCTTAAGCGTCCGGTCGTACAGTTCATTGACTACGGAATCGGCAGTCTTATCCCCGCCGGCTTCGCCGCGGATAGTGATGGTCGGGTGCAGATCGCGCCGCCAGATCGTGCTTGTTTCATTCTCATAGGAAATATCTGCGATTTCCCCAAGAGGCACATACCGTCCACTCCCCACATGGACAGGGAGGGAAGAAAGATCGGCCAGCCGCGCCGCATTGCTTCCTTCCAGCCGGAAGCTGATCGGCACGAGCTGATTTCCCTGATAGGATTCCGCCACTTTATAGCCTGACAATTTCACATACAGATCCCGGGAAATGGAATAATTATCTCCCCCCAGTTTCCTTACTTTATCCTGATCGATTTTTAACCTGACGACCGGTGTTTCTTCCGGCCAATCCATACTGACATTCTTCATACCGGGATACTGAGAAACAAGAGCCGCCGCTTCTTTAGCAAACTTTGCCGTGTCTTCCACATTCTTTCCCGAAAGCCGCAGCATGATCGGATATTCAGCAGGAGGCCCTGTGGTAATCAGACGGGCATGGGCCCTTGCATCCGGATATTGTTCCGCAATAAATGCCAGCGTATCGTCACGAAGACTGTCTCTCACCTTGCTGTCGCGCGCTACAAGGATCATCTGTCCGTGGCTGTCTTCCGGTGCCAGCGGATCAAAAAGCAAAATAAACCTCGGCGCGCTGTCTCCTACATAGGTGGAAAAGGAAGATACCCGATTGTCCCCGTATAAATTGTCCGCAATGCCCGCCATGACCTCTTTCGTTTCCTTGATGGATGCGCCGGAAGGAAGGTTCACATCAAGAATGATTTCCGGCCGTACGGAATCGGGGAAGAACTCCTGGTTCACAAAAGGAATAAGTGCCACTGTCCCCGCAAAAATCGCTGCTGTACCTATGATAACCGTCTTTTTGAAACGGATGCACCAGGCGATTGCCTTATAAAACAATCGGTAAGCCCTGTCCGCAAAAGCGGATTTCTTTTCTCCTGCTTTCACCCTGATGAAACGATACCCCAGAACCGGGCTCACAAAGATGGATGCCACCCAGGAAAGAAGAAGCGTAGAGGCGATAACCCAAAAGAAGGCGCCTACATATTCCGCCGTCTGCCCTGCGGCAAAACCGACAGGGATGAAACCCGCTGCTGTAATAAGCGTCCCGGCCAGCATCGGTTTCGCACATCCTTTATACGCCGCCTGTGCTGCCGCCAGACGGTCCATCCCTTCTTCCAGTTTGACCTGCATCATTTCAATTACGATAATCGCGTCATCTACAAGAAGGCCGAGCGATACGATGAGCGTGCCGAGGGAAACGATATGGAGATCGATCCCCTGCCATTTCATGTAGATAAAAGAAGCGCATACCACCACCGGAATGCACAACGCCAGCACGATCCCGCTCCAAAAGCCCAGCGACAGGAAACTGGCCGCCATGACGATAACGATGGCTTCCAGCAGGGATTTTGTAAATTCATGAATAGAATCATTCACCACCGACGGCTGATCCGCCACCTGCTCGATATCCAGACCGGCAGGAAGCTCCGCTTTCTCTTTTTCAATTTCCTTCTCCAGATTTTTCCCGAGAACCAGATTATTTCCGCCAGGCGCCATAGATACGGCAATTCCTACCGCCGGTTTTCCATTGAAATACATGAGAGATGTTTCCGGATCCGCATACATCTGCGTGACTGACGCCACATCGCCCAGATGAAAAGAACGCTCTCCCACGTGGATCGGAAGTTCTTTCAGTGACTCCACCGTATCCAGAAGCCCTTCTACACGGATCGCCACATTTCTGGAATCAGTGTGGATCATACCGGCAGGCATCATCGCGCCCTGCTGCTGCAGCATGGCAAACACGTCTGACGGCCTCATGCCGAAAGAAGCCAGCTTATTCTGATCCATTTCGACATAAATTTCCTGCTTCTGAACACCAAGAAGTTCTACCTTCTGCACATCCTCCACACCTGTCAGGCGCCGCCGGATATTTTCCGCATATTTACGTTTTTCTTCATAAGAAAATCCGTCTCCCGTGACGGCGTAAATAGAGCCGTACACATCATCAAACCGGTCATTAATATAAGGCCCCATGACTCCCGACGGCAGACTGCTCCATTCATCATTGACCAGATTGCGTATTTCATGCCAGCGGGTCTGCATCTCCTCTTTCGGCACAGAATCTTTCAGATTGACATAAATCACGGTTTTACCGTCATGGGTGAAAGATTTGATATAATCGAGCCCCTTGGTATCCTGCAGTTTCTTTTCCAAAGGATCCGTCACCTGCTGCGTGATCTGCTGCGCCGAAGCGCCCGGCCATGCAGCCGTAACCACGGCCTGTCGGATTGTAAAATCAGGGTCTTCGCTGCGCCCCAGATGGAAATAGGACCACAGTCCGCCCGTAATGATGGCGATAATGAAAAAATAGACAATCTGTTTATGCCTGATCGCCCATTCTGCCAGATTCAGGCCTTTCATAACCGTACCTCTTCCCCTTCATGCAGTTTCTGCACACCGGCGGTCACTACACGGTCGCCTTTCTGCAGGCCTGAAACGATCTCTACCGTATCATTCCCATACTGTCCCGTTTCCACCTTCTGCAGATATACTTTATGATCCCGCACGATCCACACGGCAGGCTGCTCCGACTGTGCAGCCATAGCAGAAAGCGGCACCATGATCTGTTCATTCCCCTGCGGGTCATCAAAAGATACTTCCGCCGTCATTCCCACCACGACATCGGAAGGCGCGTCAATGAGCGTCACTTTCGCGTCATAAGTTCCCGTGGACGTATTTGGCGCTGCCGCCACTTCTCTGACCGTTCCCTTCAATTGCAGATCAGGAAACGCCCAAAAGGTGACTGTACAGGGAAGGCCGACAGAGTATTTTCCGTACTGCTTTTCCGTAAAAGAAATATGAACATCTTTTTTCGTATCATCCACGATAAGAACGACCGGCGTCCCTGCGCCGACCACCTGACCCACTTCGTAAAGCGTGCTTCCCACCACGCCGTCACGGTCTGCCGTAAGCGACGTGAAACCCAGATTATTTTCCGCCCGCGCCAGAGCCGCCTGCGCCTGGGAAAGCTGGGCCGACGCCAATTCATACTGGTTCTTCGTCTGATCCATCGCCAGGTCAGAAATTGCCTGAAGTTCGTGAAGCTTTTCATAACGGGCCATCGTGGATGACGCCAGACGATACTGCGCCTCCGCCGCATTCAACGCGCCCGCGGCAGCAGCAGCCTGTTCCGATGCATCTTTGGAATCCACCGTCATAAGGACCTGTCCCGCCGTGACACGGTCGCCGGAAGAAACGAGACGGCGCGTAATCCGCCCCCCCACCTGAAAAGCAAGCGGCGATTCAAAATAGCCGTGAACTGTGCCGGAAAACTTACGGCTTTCTGCTTTTGCCGTTTCTCCGACAACCATCGTCTTGACAAGCACCGCTTTCGTTTCCGCCTCTTTTTTATTCCCACACCCCGTCAGCACAAGAGAAAAGCCGACCCATACAGCGGCAAAGATGACCGCGAACTTTTTCATGTATTCCTCCCGAAATAATTTTAATAAACATTTGTTGATTATCATTCAAATGTATTATATACTTAAGCTGGCTGTAAAGGCTATCGGCAATTCCCATGAAAGTGCCTTTTATGAAACTGTTTTAAAGAAAGTGTTCAACAATGGCTAATAAAAAAAAGGACTTACGATTCCGCAAGACAGAACTTTCTATTCGGGCTGCTTTCTTTGATCTGCTAAAAAGCAGGCGTATGTCTGAAGTCACCGTAGCAGAAATATCAAGGAAGGCCATGCTCGGACGGGGGACTTTTTACCTCCACTACAAAGACATCCATGACCTTCTGGACACCCTTGAGAACGAATATGTCGAAGCCATCGGAAATATTATTGACGAGTACTATCCCATCGCGCCGGCGGCAAATATTTCAGAACTCACGGAAAAACTGTTCCGTTACATCACCGCCCACGAAGAACAGCTCCGCCTTCTCTTCCACCATATTTCCACACGAAGCTTCATCGACCGCCTGATTATCCGCCAGCGTTACGTATTCAGCCGGCTGGTAGAAGAAGGGGGCTGCGATGCAGCGTACAATGCGGTGGAAACGTCTTTCATGATTTCCGGGTTTGCCGGTGTTATCCTTGATTATTGGTTCTTAGGCTCTCTTCCTCTGTCAGAAAAAGAAATCATCCATAATCTGAACCGCCTTCTCCTCAATTTTTCCCGCGCGAAAAAGGAAATGAAAAGAGGCGGCTCGTCATGAGAAATATCCGGATCACTCTTGCCTATGAAGGAACGGCGTACAGCGGGTTCCAGCGGCAGGAAAACAGTATAACCGTCCAGGAAATTCTTGAAACCGCCCTCCAAAAACTGACAGGAACAAAAACCACGCTCTACTTCGTCGCGCGCACGGATGCCGGCGTTCATGCCTACGGGCAGGAATGCACCTTTTATACGGAATCTTCTATTCCCGGCGATCGTTTCATATTCGCGCTGAACATTCTCCTTCCTCCCGATATCCGTGTAACGGAAAGCAGAGAAGTGCCCTATGATTTTTCCGTGCGCAGGAACAATTACGGAAAAACCTATGGCTACCTTCTGACCGAAGAAAAAGACTGCCCTCCCTTCTTTAAACGGTATACCTGGCAGACAGGACGAAAACTGGATATTTCAAAAATGGAAAAGGCGGCAGAAGTGCTGTCAGGCACTCATGACTTCACCTCATTCCGCGGGAATAATTCCGTTCCTGCCAGCCCGGTCCGTACTATCCATGACATACGGATCATCAAAAAGCATCACTTCTTTCACATTTTCGTCACCGGAGAAGGATTCCTTTATCATATGGTAAGAAATATCGCAGGCGCGCTCGCTGATGCAGGCACCGGAAAACTGACTCCTGAAGATCTGCGGGAGATACTGGAAGCAAAAGACAGAAAATTCCTTGGCGCCACCGCTCCTGCCCACGGACTCTGCCTTCTCAAAGTATACTTCACGCCTGTTACAAAAGAATTGACGGAAAAGACAATCTGCGGCTCTTATGCACCGTGGAGCGTATAGCAGGCTCTGTTGCCCACACAGCAAAAAAGACATCTCCTCCCTGCAAAAGGAAAAGATGTCTTTTTTTATGTCCTGAAATAAAAATACATGGCCAGCAAAACGGCTGTCACAAGAAAGACTGTGATAAACGCCAGCCTGTCCCTGGACGTATACGCCAGCTGATGCATTTTCGTCCGTCCTTCCCCGCCGCGATAGCACCGCGCTTCCATGGCGGTCGCCAGATCATCGGCGCGGCGGAAAGCGGAAATAAAGAGAGGCACAAGAAGGGGCACCATCCCTTTGGCTTTCTGCCATAAATTGCCACTGGTAAAATCAGCACCGCGGGAAGCCTGGGCTTTCATGATCCGATCCGTTTCCTCAAGCAGCGTCGGAATGAAGCGGAGCGCAATGGTCATCATCATTGCCAGTTCATGGGCAGGCACGCCGAAACGGCGGAACGGATTTAAAAGCGCTTCGATCCCGTCCGTCAGGACGATAGGGCTCGTAGTATATGTCAGGAGCGAAGAAAAGCCGATAAGGAATACAAGACGGAGTGTCATAAAGAGACCATTCCGAAGCCCTTCTTCACTGATATGGATAAATCCGTAACTGAATACTTCTTTCCCCGGCGTGGTCAGCACATGGATCAGGAGCGTAAATACCAGAATGACCCAGAGCGGCTTCACCGCTTTCCAGACCATGACAGGCGGCACGCCAGAAATCAGGATGCACCCCAGTGTGAATACCGTCACAAGCAGGTAAGACCATGGATTGTTCGCCAGGAAAATAGCACAGATAAAAATCATGGTACAGAGAATTTTTGCCCGCGGATCCATACGGTGGAGGAATGAATCTCCGGGATAATACTGACCCAGCGTAATATCGGTAAGCATTATTTCCCTCCTCCCAGCACAGCATACATTTTTTCCGCCGCCTCTTCCACTGTTCGTGCGGTTTCCGGCACAGGAATTCCTTTTTCCTTCAGATAGAGAAGCGTCTGTGTCAAAGGCGGCGCATCCACACCGCATTCCTTCAGCGTCTCCCTGTGATGGAGGAAAATATCCATAGGCTCCCCGTCAAGGACGAGGCGCCCCTGATGCATGACAAGAAGACGGGTCGCCAGACGGGCAATGTCATCCATGTTGTGGGACACAAGAATGACGGAAAACACACCTTTTTTATACCATCCCTGAATACGGCTGAATATTTCCCGCCGCCCCACAGGATCCAGCCCGGCAGAAGGTTCATCCAAAATCAGAAAATCAGGATGCATGGCAATCACGCCGGCGATGGCCACACGGCGCTGCTGGCCGCCGGAAAGGCGGAAAGGCGACCGTTCGGCAAATGTTTCATAATCGATCCCCGCGAAGCGCATGGCGCTCTTTACTCGTTTTTCCGTTTCCTCTTCATCACAGCCCTGGTTCTGCGGACCGAAAGCAATATCTTTTGCTACGGTTTCTTCAAAGAGCTGATGCTCGGGATATTGGAAAACCATGCCCACCGAATGGCGCTTCACCATGGCTTCTTTTGTCTTTTCCGTCAGATCCACGCCGTCTACGGTCACCTTCCCCATGGACGGATGAAGGAGGCCGTTCAGGTGCTGTATGAGTGTAGACTTGCCGCTCCCCGTATGGCCGATGATACCGATGAACTCCCCTTTATCTATGGTCAGGTCGATATCTTCAATCGCCGCCCGTTCAAAAGGAGTTCCCTTCCCGTATATATAACTTACATTTTCGACACAAATGGACATAACGCCTCTCCCAATTCTTCATCGGTCATACATCTTTCGGAAACCGCCATCCCCTTTTTGCGGAGTCGTCTTGCCAAATCCGCAGGGACAGGCACGTCCAGACCGATTTCCGTCACCTTATCCGCCTGTGAAAATATTTCCCTCGGCGTCCCTTCCATATTGAGGACACCCTTGTCAATAACAAGGATATGATCCGCCGTGACCGCCTCTTCCATGAAATGGGTAATGAGGACGATGGTGATCCCCTCTGTTTTATTCAGCTCATGGATCGTGTCCATGACCTCCTTACGCCCTTTCGGATCAAGCATGGCAGTCGGTTCATCAAGAACGATGCAGTCGGGCTTCATGGCAAGAACGCCGGCAATAGCCACACGCTGCTTCTGTCCGCCGGAAAGCATGGACGGCGCCTGTTTACGATAGGATGTCATCCCCACCTTTTCCAATGCAAGATCCACACGTTCTCTTATTTCTTCAGGAGGCACGCCCAGATTTTCAGGACCGAAAGCCACATCTTCTTCCACCACGGCAGCGACAAGCTGGTTGTCGGGATTCTGGAAAACCATGCCCACCTTCTGGCGGATATCCCATACACGGCCGGCGTCGGAAGTGCGCATTCCTTCCACAATAAGCTCTCCTTCCGTTGGTATGAGGAGCGCGTTCAGATGGCGGGCCAGCGTGGACTTACCGCTGCCGTTTGTTCCGATGATGGCGGTAAATTCCCCTTTTTTGATCTGTGCCGTTACATCTTTGAGCGCATCAAAAGTTTTGCCTTCCTCCGTTTCAAAAGTATGGGAGACATGGCGGATATCAAAAAGAACTTCTCCGGAATCGCTTTCCATTCTTTCCTCACTTTACATACAGCGGCGTTTCATAACAACAAGGCGGACTGCTTTTCGCCAAATGCAATAAATCAGTTTATATTCTAAGGAACTACGCGGCTTTTGTCAATGATTCCCTTCCTCTTTTCGTTAACAATACAATATAAAATATTTTCTCTCCGGCAGTCATATTTTTGTTTATAGAAAAGTACTCTTCTGCGTGAAGAATCAAACCGTACACAGTGAAAACAAAATCGCCACTCATAGAATGGCGATTTTGTTTTCCTTGCTATGGTATTCATATCCACCCGAAATGTCTGCACGCATTATAAATACCATCATCATCGGCATCATCAGTAATATACTTCGCCTTCTTTTTCAAAACCGGCTTCGCATTCCCCATAGCGACCGTCATCCACTCGGGACGGAACATGGAACAGTCATTCAGTCCGTCGCCAAAAACAACGATCCGGTCATCGGATACATTATACCTCTTCATAATTTCAAAAATGCCCCTCTCTTTGTGGACAGGTTCTACAAGCATTGTCCCTTTCGTAAGCCACACATGGGGCAGCGTGTGCAGAGGAATCTCTTTTACTTCCCTTTTGGCGCAGGCGATAAAAATTTTGTAAATCTGCTCCTCCCTGCGGTAATCGTAACGGCTGTCCACCACTGTTTCATAGTACCGGTCCGTCACACGCTCAAGGTAGTCATCGTACTTTGTTTTCCGCCGCTTTTTATTTTCCGTCGTCACCGCCCAGGGATGTTTTTTTCCGTCGATTTCGCCAAGTAAACGGAAGCAGGCCTCCAGCGGCAGTCCTTCATGGTAAAGGATCTTTCCGCGGCAGGTCACGCCATTTCCTCCGTCGGAAATCACGGAGTCGATACCAAGTTCTTCCGCCACGTCGACGGCATCCGCCTGCAGGCGCCCCGACGCGATAGCCACAAAATTTCCCTTTTCCTGCAGCCGGCGGACCGCTTCCCTTGCACTGTCCGGATAATCGGCAGTAAGCGGTGTTGTCAGTGTTCCGTCTATATCAAAAAAGAAATATCGTTTCATACAGCCTCCCTTGCTCTTTATTTTATGGTACGGGAAAGAAGCATTTCCTGCAAGCTGCTCCTGCGTTTCTCCCGCAGGAGTCCCGCTTCCGGCTCTCCAAAAATGATTTTTTTATATTTTGTATTATAATAAGGAAAATCATTATAATTAGTCACACTATACTAAGGAGATATTATGCCGTCTATTTTACGTTCGATCGTGCTCAGCACACTGGGCACCATTTCCCTTGTCCTTGCTCTTCTGTGGGCCATCGGCGACGAGCGGTTTGTTCCGAGCCTTTCCAATCCCCACCTTTTGACTTCCGCCGGTATCCTTCTTCTCACGAACACGGGATTATTTATCATATTCAAAAAAGAATTTCTGAAGAAATATTTCTTTCCGTCTCTCCTTTTACCCTCCGTATGGTTTGCCGCCTTTACCTGGGCTTATGGTTACATGTACCTGCCGGAAAACAAGTATCTCGGCGACTATTACAGCATGATTTCCCTTTTATTTTCCCTTTCTTACCTGTCCCTTGCCTGGAAATGGAAACTGAAGCGGGGCGCTTTCCTCTGGTCTGTCTTAACCGGCCTCTTTTCTTTTTTCATGATCCTCGTACCCCTGATCTACATCGGCTACTATATCATTTATAAAAGCGAAATGGATATCTTCGCCCTGATGGCTATTGCTATGACGAACGCCCGTGAAGCGGCGGAATTTGTTGAGACGGTGGCTGCACCCGCCCTTATTGCCGCCGTGGCGATTTTTGCCATCATCCTACTGATTTCCTGCTTCTACATCGCCCGCCGTTTTTTCATGTCCATGGAAACGGCAGAGACGCCCTTCCTCACCGCCGGACGCGGCGGCCTCATAGGTTTTATCATATTTACCATTCTTTTTTCCGGCGGTTTCTTACGGCAGATGAGACATATTTTTCCGCTGCAGATTTATTATGCCGCCAAGAAGAGCAGCGGCAGTTTCAAACTCATGGAAACGCTGAACCGGCACCTTGCCGAAAATGCGAAAGCTGTCGTCCTTCTTCCCGGCCAGACAGCGGAAGACGGCACCCATATCATTGTCATCGGTGAAAGCGCAAGCCGCGATCATATGCAGTCTTTTACCCCCGGTTACCCCGTAAAGACGACACCCTGGGAAGATGCCATGGCGAAATCCCCCGACTTTTTCTTTGCGGATAAAGGATACGCAAATTTCCCGACAACCGTCATGTCACTGAGCTATGCTCTCACCAATACGAACCAATACAATAAAACTGCTCTGAATGATGCCGTCAGCCTGGTAGACGCTGCCAAAGCGGCAGGATACCGCACCGACTGGATTTCTTTCCAGAACAGAAGCTCTCTTGCCAGTGCCGGCGTTTCCGTCATCGGTGAACGGTGTGACGCGTCCTATTGGGAAAACAGCCTTGACGGCGAAGCGGTAAAAGTCATGAAAAGACTTCCGCCCGCCAGGAGGCGTATCATTTTCATCCACATCAACGGCAGCCATTATAATTATCTGGCCCGTGTCCCCGTGGGATACGGAAAATCCACGGATATTCCCGAAGATGATCCTTACTATAACTATGATGTCACGCTGGCCTACACCGATGAAATGCTCCACAGTATCTTTACATACGCCAAAGAGCATTTGAATCTGAAAACTATGATTTACTTTTCCGATCATGCGGAAGACATGGTGTATTACCACGGCACTTCGGGTTTCTCCTACGACATGATCCGCATTCCTTTCTGGATCTACCTTTCTCCGGACTATAGGAAGATCCACCCTGATATCCTTCCGGCGCTTCAGTCAAATAAAGATAAGATTTTTACCAACGATCTTCTCTTTGAAACAGCGTCAGGCATCTGGCAGGCAAAGACAAATTTTTATCAGGACATTTACGATCTGTCCTCTCTGTCTTATGTTCTTGATCAGGAAGCGGTCACCATGCACGGGAAACTGCTCATTACCGACGACCCGAAATTTAAAAAATAGATAAAGCGAAAGGATGGCCTGCGGGTCATCTTTTTTTGCGGATCATTTTACTCACAAGATCCCCGCGTCTTCCGACACCTCTTATGCTTCCGTATTTTCTTGATTTTTATGAACACATTTTTGTTTAATTCAAAAAATATTTTTGTATTTTATATTGACAATATCAAATTATAGTGGTAACATTGTTTTAACAGATAGTTAATACATAGTTTTAACTTGGAGTATATGCAAAATGATTAATGAAACACTGCACACATTCATCTCCGTTACCAAAAACGGCAGTTTCAACAAAGCGGCGGAAAAGCTTTCCCTTACCGCCCCTGCCGTGATGAAGCAGATGAATTCTCTGGAAAAAAGCATCGGTGCCCCTCTCTTCGAGCGGACGAACCGCGGTATCCGCCTCACACCGGCAGGAAAATCTTTTTTGAAAGATGCCAAAACCATCCTCCGGTACACAAGAAAATCCATCGAGCGTGCGCAGATCGCCGCGGGACAAACCCCTCATCTGCCGACATGCGGTGCGCAGAAGGCGGGCTCTGTCCATCCTGCCGACCCCCTTCCCCACTGACAGGGAAGAAAGAAACCGGCGCGAATCGGCGAGACGCCACGCGGACATTGCGGAAGCCCAGGGGAAATCCGCAGAAGAAATTCATGAAATTTTCGAAAAGGTCATGAACGGCACAGGCAGGTGCAGCAAAAGATAGTCATCCATCGGGATGCAAACGGCGCCCATATATTTCCGTAAATAAAACTGCTATCTGTAAATATATTTTTTAAGAAAGAAGGAAAACATAATGACACATCCACAATATCCAATTCCTCAGGACGAAGAGGGAAGAAAACGTTACGAATCGGCAAAACGCCATGCGGCACTCGCAAAAGAACAGGGAAAATCCCTTGATGAAATCCATGAAATCTTCAAGAAGGTCATGAATGGCACAGGCAAGTGCAGCGGCAGGAAAGAAGAAGCGGTTTCAAAATGCCACGGCCATTACCCGATTCCCGAAGATGAAGAAGGCAAAAAGCGCTATGAATCTGCTCTGCGCCATGTGGCCATTGCCAAAGAAAACGGCAAGTCTGTTGATGAACTCCATGCGATTTTCAAGAAAGTCATGGAAGGAACAGGCAAGTGCAGCGGCAGGAAAGAGGAATCGATTTCAAAATGCCACGGCCATTACCCGATTCCCGAAGATGAAGAAGGCAAAAAGCGTTATGAATCCGCTCTGCGCCATGTGGCCATTGCCAAAGAAAACGGCAAGTCCGTTGATGAGCTCCATGCGATTTTCAAGAAAGTCATGGAAGGAACAGGCAAGTGCAGCGGCAGGAAAGAGGAATCGATTTCAAAATGCCACGGCCATTACCCGATTCCCGAAGATGAAGAAGGCAAAAAGCGTTATGAATCCGCTCTGCGCCATGTGGCCATTGCCAAAGAAAACGGCAAGTCCGTTGATGAGCTCCATGCGATTTTCAAGAAAGTCATGGAAGGAACAGGCAAGTGCAGCGGCAGGAAAGAGGAATCGATTTCAAAATGCCACGGCCATTACCCGATTCCCGAAGATGAAGAAGGCAAAAAGCGTTATGAATCCGCTCTGCGCCATGTGGCCATTGCCAAAGAAAACGGCAAGTCCGTTGATGAGCTCCATGCGATTTTCAAGAAAGTCATGGAAGGCACAGGCAAGTGCAGCGGCAGAAAGCAGTAATCCTTTACCGGAAGCAGAAGATATGACATGAAATTTGTGTCATATCTTTTTTCATGCTGAAAATCCCGGTGATCTCTTACGAAAGAAGACCGGCAGGTATTTTTGTACATTTCCCAGGAAAAAACAGGAGCGGTTCTCCTGTTTCCTTTTTACAGTAATTTTTAATCGCCTCTTCCATACCGCCAGGAGCAGCGGTATATTCAACGCCCTGCCACATATCCCCCTCAGACGAAAAGGAATTTCGTAAAGCTCCACTTGATGCTGGCCCCTTTCAAAATTTCCAAATGTTTTTCTTTCAGCTTTCTGTTAATCAATAAAAAAAAGAAGCAGCAGTGCCGCTTCAAAAAGGGGGAGGCACCATCGCGCCTCAAATGAGAACTATATAATAACATCATGTCGATGCTATTACCAAAGAGGGGGGAGAACGATGATGGTATTTCCCTGTTACCACCATCGTTCCAAGGAGGGTGAACCATGGCCGGCCAAGCCGGCAGTAATCATCCATAGTTCAAGCACGAATATATGTCTGCTCCGTTTCCGGAGTTACCGTAAAAAGGGGGAACGATGACTTTTCCCTGCCGCCATCGTTCGGAGAAAGTGAACCTTGCAAGTTATCCCTGCAAGTATATGTAAAGCCGTTTCCGGCATTACAACGAATATACAGAAACGCGTCTCGGGCTGTTCCTGAAAGGATGAACAATCGTATTTCCCTTTACCATCGTTCTTGAGAGAACCTACAAAAGATCCATCCCTGCTGATGTAAGGATGGATACTTTGCGCGTTAAAATCAATACACGCTACCTCCCCATCACTCGCAGGTCAAACAGTAGTAAAAACAGGCAGTTCTCCTGACTTTGCTTCATCGCTTGTCCGGTCTTCCCAATTCCTCAGTGACTTTCATCGGATTCGCTCGGCATTACAGTGGCGGGACCGTGCCGGTATCTCACCGGTCTTCCCTATTAAGCCTTTACAGGCACCTGTTCCTTATTATGCAGTTTCTCCTCTGCCGAATAGACTTCGCCAATAAAAAACCTCTTTACACGAACGCAAAGAGACTATATAAGATCTCCTTCCCATCGCTCGTGGGTCAAACGGTGATTTCAAACAGGCAGTTCTCCTGACTCTGCTTCATCGCTTGTCCGGTCTTCCCAATTCCTCAGTGACTTTCATCAGACTTGCTCGGCATTACAGTGGCGGGACCGTGTCGGCATCGCACCGATCTTCCCTATTAAGCCTTCACAGGCACCTGTTTTTCCTATTCGGTTGCTTTAATGATATCACTCTATAAAGCTTCTGTCAATGATAAAATGATTGTTCCGAACGCATGATCAGCGCAAACCAATTCATATCGTTTCAGGTGAGGATTTCCAGTGTTCCCGTCTCTTCTAAAAGTTTGATATCGATAGGAGAATAGGTATCTGGATTTTTCCTGAGAAAATATTGTTCTTCTTCCGGTGCGGCATAGAAGTTTTCCAGGCGTCTGGCTTCTGTGCGGATCGGCGGCCGTATATTTTTCTCATTTTCATACTCATTGAAAACAAGACAGGATTCGCTCATGGGCCTCGAGTTGCCCCTGTTCTGATAGTAGGCCATATAGTAGGTAATCTGCGGCGTATCTTCTCCTGATACGTAATAGATGCCTGTCCTGTAATGGGGTCCGGTGCATTTCCCCTGGATACCGTCGGTGTAGGGATTGACTATGGTAACACAGAGAGCAATGTCCCTATATCTATTTTTTTCGGGTTATAGGTTACTTTTACACATTCTACCGCCTGTACTTTTCCATTTTCCACGTCTTCTTTCCGCGGATTCGGTACAGAGCTGTTGGCAAATCCCGCGGTTGTCTCCACAACGCCTTTTATACGGGAAAATACTTCCTGTACTCCATAGTAGGGACCGCCCGCAAGATACAAGTCTTTCACGGCAATTCCTCCTTTTCTGCTGTCTTCGTTTCTGACAAATTCATATCATATTTCATGATAAAAATGAAGAATCCCCCCGAGGTCCTCCCCGGGGTTTTTCTCCACACTTATTATTTCTTTAATGTTTTGTTTCTTCCAGGTGGCGCGCGGCAGCCCTATCCATATCAAAGACACGGATAAGTTCCGTAACCGCCTGGCTGGGTGACACGACACCGGTCAATACCGCCGCACGGACTTCCGGCAGGCGGCTCTTGATGATCGGATCTTCAAAGAACAAATTATGAAGATGCTCCTCAATCATACTGCGTACCCAGGAAAGAGTCTGACGCTGGCGCCGGTTCTCAAAGACGCCTGATTTTTTGGTGACTTTCTCAAACTCGCGCATAACTGCCCAAAGCTCAAGCAGTCCCGTTTTCTTCAAGGCCGAGCAGCGATAAGCATGGGTCTGCCAGCCTTCTGTGGCGGGACGGATAAATTCTACCATCCGTTCATATTCCCCCTGGGTGACTTTCGCCCGTTCCAGGTTGTCGCCATCGGCCTTGTTGACCACAATGGCGTCCGCCAATTCCATAATCCCCTTTTTGATGCCCTGCAGATCGTCCCCTGCGCCTGTCAATACGACAAGCATAAAGAAGTCGACCATATCGCGTACTGTCGTTTCCGACTGCCCGACCCCGACAGTTTCCACAAGGATGACATCGTAGCCTGCCGCTTCACAAAGCAGCATAGTCTCACGGCTCTTGCGGGTCACACCGCCCAGCGTCCCCTTAGAAGGAGAAGGACGTATGAAACAGTTCGGTTCTCTGGAGAGATTCTGCATACGTGTCTTGTCCCCTAAGATGGATCCGCCGGTAATGGTGCTTGTCGGGTCGACTGCCAGCGCCGCTACTTTGTAACCTTGCTGGCAAAGCATTGTACCAAAAGATTCGATGAAACTACTCTTGCCTGCCCCGGGCACACCGGTGATCCCGATACGAAGTGCATGGCCCGTTCGGGGCAGAAGAGCCTGGAGCACGCGCTGTGCCTTGTCAAAATCCCTTGGGAGCATTACTTTCGATAAGGGTGATGGCTTTGGAGAGGATCATGCGATCCCCCTTCGCCACCCCTTCGACGTATTCTTCGATAGACATTTTCTTACGAAGCGGCACTTTTCTCAAATGCACGGCATCCGGATATTCTTTGGCACCGGTCACACTGTTTACGGCACTGTCGATCCCCCGCACGACGGAACATGCAAATTCCGGGTTCGGTTCTTCAGGCACCCAGCTGGGTCTCAAGTCATCATCGTTCTTGGACATAATACTTACCTTAACCTTCCTTGGCTTCCGCCTCAGCGCGGTCTACGAGCATGTGAAGCAGCTTAATGCAGCATTCCGGAATGTTTGTGCCCGGTCCGAAGATCGCCTGTGCGCCATGATCGTAGAGGTATTGATAATCCTGTGCAGGAATAACACCGCCGATGCAGACAAGGATATCTTCACGGCCGCGTTTTTTCAGTTCTTCCACGATAGCCGGCAAGAGGGTCTTGTGACCTGCCGCAAGAGAGGAAAAGCCAACCATATGGACGTCGTTATCCACAGCATCCTGTGCCGCTTCTTCCGGCGTCTGGAACAGCGGTCCTACGTCGACGTCCCAGCCCATATCGGCAAAGGATGTCGCGAGAACCTTCTGGCCTCTGTCGTGTCCGTCCTGCCCCATCTTAGCCAGGAAAATACGGGGACGGCGGCCTTCCAATGCTTCAAATCTGTCGGCCAGTTTCTTTGCTTCTTCCAGTTTCGCGGAACCGTCAAATTCGCTGGAATATACACCGGAAATAGTATGGATGGTGGCGTTGAAACGACCGGATACTTTTTCAACCGCATCGGAAATTTCACCGAGGGATGCGCGGTCATGAGCCGCCTGTACCGCAAGTTCAAGCAGGTTGCCGTTTTCACGGCTTTCTGCCGCTTTGGTGATCGCTTCCAGATCGCGGGCAACAGCCTCAGGATCACGAATGCTTCTCAGTTTTTCCAGACGTTTAATCTGTGCATTACGAACAGCGGTATTGTCGATGGACAGTACGTTCAGCGGATCTTCTTTGGCCAGACGGTACTTGTTCAGACCGACAATGGTTTCCTTACCGCTGTCGATATCCGCCTGACGGCGGGCAGCACATTCTTCGATACGCATCTTCGGCAGACCGGTGGAAATCGCTTTTGCCATGCCGCCCAAAGCTTCGACTTCCTGGATATGCGCCCAGGCACGGCGGATGATTTCATTTGTCAGGTATTCTACATAGTAGGAACCGCCCCACGGATCAATGATCTTGCAGGCTTTTGTTTCATCCTGGATATAAAGCTGTGTATTACGTGCCAGACGTGCGGAAAAGTCGGTCGGCAGCGCGATAGCTTCGTCAAGCGCGTTGGTATGGAGAGACTGGGTATGACCCAGAGCCGCAGACATGGCTTCCATACAAGTACGGGCGATATTATTGAAAGGATCCTGTTCCGTCAGCGACCAGCCGGATGTCTGGGAATGGGTACGAAGTGCCATGGATTTCGGATTCTTCGCGCCGAACTGTTTCAGAATCTTTGCCCAGAGAACGCGGGCCGCTCTCATCTTTGCGATTTCCATAAAATAGTTCTTACCCTGATCCCAGAAGAAAGACAGACGTTTGGCGAAGGCATCGACCGGAAGACCCGCCTTTTCACCGCAGCGGATGTATTCCATGCCGTCTGCCAGTGTATAACCGATTTCAAGGTCACAGGTAGCGCCGCATTCCTGGATATGGTAACCGGAAATGGAGATACTGTTGAACTTCGGCATATAGTTGGTGGTATATTCGAAAATATCACCGATGATACGCATGGACATGGCAGGCGGATAAATGTAAGTATTACGAACCATGAACTCTTTCAGGATATCATTCTGGATCGTGCCTGCCAGAATCTTCTTGTCTACGCCCTGTTCGATACCGGCACTGATGAAGAATGCCAGAATCGGAAGAACGGCGCCGTTCATCGTCATGGATACGGACATCTGATCCAGCGGAATGCCTGCGAAGAGGATATTCATATCAAGCATGGAGCAGACGGATACGCCTGCTTTGCCGACGTCACCGATAACACGGGGGTTATCCGCATCATAGCCGCGGTGGGTCGGAAGGTCAAATGCGATAGATAGCCCTTTCTGGCCTGCCGCCAGGTTTCTGCGGTAGAACGCATTAGATTCTTCAGCAGTAGAGAACCCTGCGTACTGGCGTACCGTCCACGGGCGGAATACATACATCGTAGAGTAAGGTCCGCGGAGGAACGGAGGGATACCGCTCATGTAATCCAAGTGGTTGCACTGGTCATACACATCTTTGCCGTAGAGCGGACCTACAGGAATACGTTCCATCGTATTTTCATAGAGAGCATCATAATTTTTGCCCGTCGTTTTTTCCAGTTCCGCTTTCCATTCGTCATAAGAACAATGGGGATGTTCTTCAAGGTTTAATTTTGTAAAATCGGGGTTCATTGCCATCTTATTTTACCTCCTCTTCCGTAATCTTCATGCCTTTTTTCTGCTGGAGCATACGGAGGATATCGTAGCAGTTTGCTTTCACGCTGATAAATTCATCTATGCCGGCTTCACGATATACCGCTTCCATATCTTTCGGAGCAGCGCCCGCAAGGAAAAGCGTACCTTTCCCCAAAACTTCCTTCAAACGCGGCGCCAGCGCCGGCACATCTTCCGGATAAGTAGCGTCAGTAGAGCAGATGACGGCACAGTCATAAGGAGTTCCTTTATCATCGCAGCCTGCCTTCAGCGCTTCCACACACTTATCCCAACGTGAACCCGGTTTATCTTCATCATCCTGGAAGCCGTTATTCAGATGAACGCTGAATTCGCCTACCTGTAGGAAACTGGTGGAGAAATCAGCTCTCGCCTTATGCTGCGGAATCGGTCCCATATTGGCCAGGAATATTTCCACATTCTTGCCGGTTTCCTTTTTAAACGCCTGTGTGTCAAAGCGGAGTTTTTCAAAACGTTCGGTCCAGCGGTGCGCATAAATCTTTCTCACTTCGATGGAATCCGCTTTGGCAGCTCTTGCTGTGCGTACTTCAGAAATTGTAGCGCCTGCGGAGAATGCGGCAATGGCCTTCTCAACGATGTCGGTATCGGCTGCTTTCAGTTCTTCCAGCTTTTCCTTCAGGAAATCTTTGTCCATATCGGCACGATATTTCTCAACGCCTTCAGACAGTTCTTTTTTCAGCGCCGGTACATCTTCCGGACGCGGATCAAGAAGTTCTTCCGTCATATTCGGATACATATTTGTCCCGACAGCGCTGTCCTTGCGGAGGTCAAGCGCCTTGAAACGCTGGTTCAGGATTTCAAGAATCTGCTGCTGCGGATATTCTTCCTTAAGAGCTTTCAGGATACCGCCAAGAGATTCGATTTTCTGGAATTCTCCCCAGATTTTTTCAGCCATTTCCTTGGTCAGGGTTTCAATGCCCCAGGAACCGCCGGCCGGATCGATCGGACGAAGCATGCCAAATTCTTCCTGCAGCATGATGTGTACGTTTCTTGCGATACGGCGGGAGAATTCATCACCCTTGCGTACCGTTGCGTCATAAGGATCATTTTCATAAGAATCAACACCGCCGACAACTGCAGAGAAAATCTGGGTCGTTTCACGAAGCATATTTACACCGATATCGAAAATCGTCTTGGTAAACATCGCCGGACGGGCATGGATTTTGCAGGAACGGTCTTTTTCTTCGGCGCCGAAGGCTTTCATGATATTAGACCATACCTGGCGGGCAGCACGGAGCTTGGCAATTTCAATGTAGAAAGTGGCGCCTGTATTAAATGCGAACTGCAGGGACTGGGCAATATCATGGATATCGATGCCGCGCTTCTGCATTTCACGGATATATTCGACAGCGATAGCAAAGGTATAAGCCACTTCCTGTACGGCATTCGCACCGCCATTGGAGAAAATATCGCTTCTGACGAAAATGGTGCGGAGCTGCGGCGCATTCTTTCTCGTCCAGCGGATAGATTCCGCCATTTCATCATATAATTCTTCCAGCGGCTGGTTCAGCTTTCCTCTCTTGATCAGCTGGGCAATCGGGTTCGCTCCGATAACACCTTTCACTTTGCTGACATCTTTTCCCTTAGCCTTCAATGTCGCGGCTACCAATGCCAGCATACGGAGAGAGGAAGTACCGGCATACATCATAAACGGGATCTTTTCCATATCAAGACCGTCAAGCAAAGTATGCATATCTTCCAGCGCGGTAATGCTTACGCCTATATCGCCCGGCTTTTCGGCATCCATGACATCAATGCCGTCGGCAGTGGCGGTATCAATACGTACATTATAAACAGTGGAACCTCTGTCGATTTCATGCTTCAGAAGTTCATTATTTTCTTTCGGCAGCGTTTCATCGCATGCCTGGGCAATACCCCATGGAGCGCATTTATAGCCGTTCACCGTTGCGCCGCGGAGAAAATCTCCCATGCCCGGATAATCATCTGTCGGAAGAATCTTATCAGTTGCTGACGGTCCGGTTCTCCATGTATAAATCGGATCAAAGGTAATCCCTTCATAAGTCTTGGTAAACATGATCTTATCGAAAGGCTTTCCTTTCAACAGAGCATTGCAAGCCTCCACCCACTCCTCATAGGTCGGCTTTTCAAATTCGTCAAATTTTACTTCTGGGAAATCGGCTTTTTCATTTGATTTTCTCAAGATCGCTTCCAACTCTTTGTCAGTAAGCTGCTTGACCGATTCCTGGGTATTCTGTTCTGCCATGAAAACATCCTCCTTATAATAATTTTAGACAATTCCGCGGAAAATACAGCTTGCAGACAAGACGGCAGAGTCCCTGACGGAACATCCTTTCAAATGCCTGGCATAACGTCTTTCAAGCCGGACTTTCAAAATCCCCGATATGTACACCTCCTTACAATCTACTCACAAAAACGACTATCACGCGAAACTGATAGCCGGACAAGGAAATAATTTCCCAATCCCCCTCCCCATCTCTCGCAGGTATAACGGTGATTCTTAGACAGATAGTTCTCCTGGCTCAAGTTCCTCGTTTATATCGCCTTCCCAGTTACCCAGTGACATACTTGATATAAACTCCCTTTACAGTGGCGGGACCGCTCCGGATTCTACCGGATTCTCTTTTACGCTTTCGCACCTGTCAGATATGTGAAATTGTCTAAATAACTACATTTTTAGTATAATTCATTACATTCTAAGTGTCAATCAACCACATTCATATTTAATATAATTAATTTTTATATTTATCCACATCTTTACCCCTGATTTATTGATTTTTCATTCATTACTACTATATAATGATGTTAATGTTGCAAACTATTAAAAATATCTTACCTATCTTATAGGAGGAAACAGGAGGTCGGAAATATGACAAACACTGAAAAAGAAAGACGAACTGAAGAAGCATTGAAACTGAGCAGCCTCTTCGAAGAACTGGATGGCCGCCGTCCGAGGCTTTTCATGCCGGAACTTGAAGATGATGACGATAAAGAGGCAAGAAAACTTGCCGCCACGACATTTGCCGACCACGGCTGGGACGTAGATGTAAGCCCCCTCCTCTCCCCGGAAAGCTCCGCGCAGAATGCTGCCGACAATGACGTCCATTTCATCTTCTACACATCCAAAAGCCCTACGATGAAGCAAAAATTAATCGCGCTCTCTCAGACACTTGCCATGATCGGCCGGGACGATATCCTCATAGCCGCCCATCAGGTCAGCAAAGATGATAAGGAACTCCTCTTCCGTTACGGCATCCTCGCCGCTTTCGACAAGAATACGGATGTAAGCGATGTAAGCCTTACCATGCTCCGCGTCCTCGTCTCCATGGCAAAAGAAGAACAGAATCCCACCGAGGAAATGCCTTATTGATCCTCAGTCCCTTATAAACAGGAGAAACATCCTCCTGTTTTTATTGCGGACAAACAGCATATGGACTCCCAAAAGAAAATGCCGGGCATTGCAAAAAATATTTCAGAAATACTTTCATCTACTCATCAGCATACTTTAAGCACTGCTATCCTGTATCTGTACAGACATACAAAAACGATTTGATCTCACAGCTCCGCGTTTTGGTCCGGCATCCGGAACCGCCTCGATACCACCTCTCCATGCAGCTGCTGTATAAGCAGATGCAAATCAATATTCAGCAGTTTAGCAGATGACTTATTGCATAATTCTATTACGACCGGAGCCCTTAAAACACAATCAAAAAATTCTTCCGGCATCTCATAATGCAAAACAACCTATTCCGTATGCCCGACTGTTTCGGATTTTCTATACTCATCAAGTAAGCAGAAATACTGCTCATCATTATAGTCAGATTCCTCCCCACCTCCTTACAAAGATGAATAGTACCTGCACTTTAATATGATATCTGCAATCCGGGAATCTCTAAAAATCTCTTTTTGCCTTTAATGAAATCCATTATCCCGTTCACAAAATTAAACAGCAAAAAAGCAGTGCCGAAGCACTGCTTTTTGTAATTAGAATCAGCCAACTGTGAAGAGTGTGTCGCCGCCCTGTACGCTCTGGCCTTCGCTGACCGGCATGCCGGTAATCTTGCCATCGCAGGGAGCCATGATCGGGTTGCCCATCTTCATAGCTTCGAGAACGAGAACTTCGTCACCTGCTGCTACTGCGTCGCCAACGTGTTTATTGATACGCAGGACTTTGCCCGGCATCGGAGCTTCTACGACTTCACCTGCGCCGGCGGGTGCTGCTGCCGGTGCGGGAGCTGCTGCTGGAGCGGGTGCCGGAGCCGGAGCTGCCGCCGGTGCGGGAGCTGCTGCCGGTGCGGGAGCTGCCGCCGGTGCCGCTGCTACGGGGGCTGCTGCCGCGCCGCTGTCTTTAACTACTACATCGTAATCCTGGCCGTTAACTGTTACGGTAAATTTTCTCATTGTTCTTCCTCCTAATTTTGTACTTTCAACTTTCAATTAGAACTGCTGGTTTCCGGAAACACCTGCAATGCGGGCGCCTGTGGTCCAGCCAGGTCTTGCTGCCGGGCGGATAGAAACGATTTCTCCGCCGCCCATAGCAACGATTGCTGCCGCAATGGCTGCTACAACAGCACCATTATCAGCGGCTCTCGAAGCCGCTGCCGGCGCCGCTTTTTTAGCCGCTGCCGCCGGTGCTGCGGACTGATTGAGAGATGAACGTACTTGGCAGATCATGATCAGGGCAATGACTGCCAGAACGGCAGCTGCTACCGCGATATACATAACTGTATCGTTATTCATCCAAACCCATCCTTTCAAATATTATCAATGTGTAAACGTATATTACAGCGGAATGTTTCCGTGTTTCTTAGCCGGATGTACTTCATGTTTGGAAGCAAGCATCTTCAGAGCATTGATAACTACCGGACGAGAGTTTCTCGGATCAATAACTGCGTCTACATAGCCGCGTTCTGCAGCTTTGTAAGGAGTTGCAAATTCATCAACATACTCCTGTGTACGCTGTTCTTTCTGCGGATCCTTCTTGAAAATGATATTTGCTGCGCCGGCAGGTCCCATAACGGCGATTTCTGCGGTCGGCCATGCAAATACCTGGTCAGCCCCCTGTTCGCGGGAGCACATAGCAATGTAGGAACCACCATATGCTTTACGGAGAATCAGGGTAATCTTCGGTACAGTTGCTTCGCAGTATGCGAACAGCATCTTAGCACCGTGACGGATTACACCCGCATATTCCTGCTGCTTGCCGGGCAGGAAGCCGGGAACGTCGACAATGTTCAGAACTGGAATATTGAAGCAGTCGCAGAAACGAATAAAGCGGGCAGCTTTATCAGAAGCATTATAGTCAAGGCAGCCTGCCATGAAGTTCGGCTGGTTGGCAATAATGCCGACAGTCTGTCCATCCATACGGCAGAAGCAGGTAATAATGTTCTTAGCCCATTCCTTAGCTACGTCGTAGTATTCACCGTTGTCAACGATGGACTTGATTACATCATACATATCGTATGGTGCATTGGAGTTCTCCGGCATAAGGGTATCCAGACTTGCATCTGTACGGGTCGGATCATCTCCGGTTTCAACAATCGGCGCGTCTTCCATGTTATTGCTCGGCAGGAAGGAAAGCAGGTAACGAATCTGTTTAATGCAGTCTTCGTCATTTTCAGCTGCAAACTGGGCCACACCGGATGTACGGTTATGGGTCATAGCGCCACCGAGAGCTTCAGCGGTAATCTTTTCGCCGGTTACGGATTCAACTACTGCCGGTCCTGTCAGGAACATCTGAGAGGTGCCTTTTACCATGTAGATGAAGTCGGTCAGTGCCGGAGAATATACGGCGCCGCCTGCAGACGGTCCCATAATTGCGGAAATCTGAGGAATAACGCCGGATGCAATGGTATTGCACCAGAAAATCTTGCCATAGCCGGAAAGAGCATCTACTGCTTCCTGGATACGGGCTCCGCCGGAATCATTCAGGCCTACGCAAGGAGCACCGACTTTAAGAGCCAGTTCGTTTACGTGAACAATTTTCGCAGCGTGCATTTCACCAAGGGAGCCGCCTTCTACCGTGAAGTCCTGGGCAAATGCGAATACGAGTCTTCCATCTACGGTACCATAACCGGTAACGACACCTTCGCCGGGGAGATCTTTCTTCTCCTGTCCGAAGTTGTAGCAGCGGGACTTAACAAGCGCATTGACTTCTACAAAAGAGCCTTCATCAAACAGAAGAGCAAGTCTTTCGCGGGCTGTCAGTTTGCCTTTTGCATGCTGTTTTTCAACTTTCTTTTCCCCACCCATAGCCTCTACGTGTGCGAGGTTATTGTGAAGAAGTTCAATTCTTTCTGCAACAGTTGCCATTCTTACACCTCCAAAAATATTGGTCCCTTACCGGGACGTCCCTATTATAGCATAGGGACCGATCCTTGTGCTATTAGAAAGACGGGCCGCCGGGGCGTTCGGTCAGTTCCAGCAGAAGGCCGGTAGCTTTCGGGTGCATAAATGCGATGTGGCAGCCGCCAGCACCAACTCTCCAATGCTTGTCAAGCTTTGCGTCTTCCGGAAGTGCAGCAAGCGCTTCGACAATATTGTCTACGCGGAGAGCTACATGCTGGAAACCGTTCTTGCCGCCGTTCTTCGCGATATAGCGGGCAATCGGGCCGTCCGGAGTTGTGGATCCCAGGAATTCCAGTTCGCATGCTTCGCTCTGTGCGGACGGTTTGAAGAAGCTTGTCGTTACATGCTGTTCTTCTACCGTTTCATCCGGAAGGGACGGTTCAAGGTTCAGCAGATCTTTCATCTGCTTCTTGATCAGCGCCAGATCATTAACAGCTACGCCGACATGGTCTACACATAATACTTTGAATGCCATAATAATTCCTCCTTTGAATTATTTAAATATATTTCCCACGATAGAATCAACGACTGTGAAAGGATCATTTTCTCTTTCATAGACTTGTTCTACGTAGTCAGCAAATTTACCCGTCTGTACGATATCTTCCATAACATGACGGGAAATGCGGTCGTGGATCATCTCTACCATCTCAGTGCGGGCGCGTTCACGTCTGCGTTCTTCCAGCAAGCCGGATTCTTCAAGATATTTACGATGGGAATTAAGAGATTTGACAACGTCCGCGACGCCTTCGTCCTTATTTGCAATCGTCCTTTCAATAGGAGGACGCCAGTTTTGGGCTTCACCCAAATCAAGCATCATTTCGATTTCAACATTCAGACGGTCCGCGCCGTCACGATCACATTTATTAATGCAGAATACATCCCCGATTTCAAGGATGCCTGCCTTAATAGCCTGAATATCGTCACCCAGTCCGGGTACGAGCACAACGAGTGTTGTATCCGCATTCTTGACGATATCTACTTCTGACTGCCCTACGCCTACTGTTTCGATGAAAATGACATCGAGACCGAAAGCATCCATCAGTTTTACCGCATCGGTAGTCTTTCTGGACAAACCGCCAAGACTGCCGCGGGTACCCATACTGCGGATATATACACCTTCGTCCAGTGTGAGGTCATTCATTCTGATACGGTCGCCAAGGATAGCACCGCCGGAGAATGGAGAAGTCGGATCGATAGCCACAATACCGACTTTCTTACCCTGTTTTCTGTACTGTTTAATCAGCGCGTCTGAAAGTGTGCTCTTACCCGCACCAGGTGCACCAGTGATACCGATGACCTGTGCACGACCGGTATGGTGGTAGATTTCTTTCATGATATCTTCCCAGCCATCACGTTCGTCTTCAACGATGGTTATTGCTCTCGCTAAGGCACGTCTGGAACCGTCCCAAAAATTTTTCATTGAGAATTCCATGGATACACCGCCTTTTTAAGAGTAAATAATAGAGGCATGGGGCCACAGCAAATGCAGCCCCGTGCAACTATCGAGCTTCTATTGGATAGAAGAGAATGTCAATTATACGTTAGCTTTGATAAAGTCGATAATTTCCTTGGTCGGTGTGCCAGGTGTAAAGATAGCTTTTACGCCGGCCTTTTTCAAACCAGGGATGTCACCGGCAGGGATTACGCCGCCGCCGATAACGAGAACATCTTCCATTCCTTTAGCTTTCAGTGCTTCTACTACTTCCGGGAACAGGGTGTTGTGAGCGCCGGACAAAAGGCTCAGTGCTACAACATTAACATCTTCCGCATCTGCCGCTTCAACGATCTGAGCGACAGTCTGACGAAGACCTGTGTAAATAACTTCCATACCTGCATCGCGAAGTGCGCGGGCAACTACTTTTGCACCGCGATCATGTCCATCAAGACCCGGTTTAGCAACGAGTACTCTGATACGTTTTTCTGCCATAGTTATATACCTCCAGAATTTTAGTTAGGATTAAAGTGTGTTATGTGCTTTGTATTCGCCGAATACTTTGCGGAGAACGCCGCAAATTTCGCCGAGAGAGCAGTAAGCACGTACGCAGTCAAGGATAACAGGCATCAGGTTGACGGATTCGTCAGCAGCTGCAACTTCCAGCTTGGCCAGTTCTTCCTTAACCTTTGCGTTATCACGTTCTGCCTTAACTTTAGCCAGTTTGTTCTTCTGGAATTCGCCGGCGGATGCGTCAACCTTCAGGAGGCCTTCAACCGGAGCTTCTTCCATAGTGAACTTGTTGACGCCGACAATTGTTCTTTCGCCGGATTCAACAGCCATCTGCCATGCATAAGCAGATTCCTGGATTTCTTTCTGGATATAACCTTTATCGATAGCTTCAACAGCGCCGCCCATTTCATCAATCTTGCGGATGTATTCTTTAGCTTCCGCTTCGATGGCGTTGGTCATAGCTTCTACATAATAGGAGCCGCCCAGCGGATCGACTACGTCAGCCAGACCGGATTCATAAGCAACGATCTGCTGTGTACGCAGAGCGATGGTTACGGATTCAGTGGTCGGCAGAGCAAGAGCTTCATCGCGGGAGTTGGTATGCAGGGACTGTGTTCCGCCCATAACTGCCGCTGCCGTCTGGAGAGCAACACGAACGATGTTGTTGTTCGGCTGCTGAGCTGTCAGCATGGAGCCGGCTGTCTGGGTATGGAAACGCAGTTTCATGGACTTCGGGTTCTGAGCATGGAAACGTTCTTTCAGAATCGTAGCCCAGAGACGACGGGATGCACGGAATTTAGCAACTTCTTCAAGTACGTTGTTGTGAGCGTTCCAGAAGAAGGACAGACGGCCTGCAAAGTCGTCGATCTTCATGCCTGCTTTCAGAGCCGCTTCGATGTAAGCGATACCATCAGCGATGGTGAAAGCGATTTCCTGAGCAGCGGTGGAACCTGCTTCGCGGATATGGTAGCCGGAGATGGAAATGGTGTTCCACTTCGGTACATTCTTGGAGCAGTATTCAAAAATGTTAGTAATCAGACGCATAGACGGTTTAACCGGGAAAATATAGGTTCCGCGGGCTGCGTATTCTTTCAGAATATCATTCTGGATAGTGCCGCGGAGCTGATCAGCCGGTACGCCCTGCTTTTCAGCGACTGCGATGTACATAGCCAGCAGTACGGATGCCGGTGCGTTGATGGTCATGGATGTGGAAACCTTGCCCAAATCAATCTGATCGAAAAGGATTTCCATATCTTTCAGGGTATCGATTGCTACGCCTACCTTACCAATTTCGCCGATAGCCATTTTGTCATCAGAGTCATAGCCGATCTGGGTCGGAAGGTCAAATGCGCAGGACAGGCCGGAACCGCCGTTTTCAATCAGGTAACGATAACGCTTGTTGGATTCTTCAGCGGTAGCGAAGCCTGCATACATACGCATAGTCCAGAGACGGCCGCGGTACATGGTCGGCTGTACGCCGCGGGTATACGGATATTCGCCCGGGATGCCGAGGTCTCTTTCATAATCAAAACCTTCGATATCAAGAGGTGTATACACCTTATTGTGTTTTAAACCAACTCTTTCCGGAGTCTTTGCGTAAGATTTAGCGCAAGCAGCTTCGTATGCTTCGAGTTTGGCTTTCAGGGATTCGTTTGCCATAAGTTCATCTTCCTCCTAAAAAATAAGTAAAATTGGGAAAGGTCTCATCCTTGGCAGAAATGTCAGATTGCGGCTTTTAGGCTCTTCTCATCTGTATTTCGCAGACAATCGCTTTCATTGGTATGGATCTGCAAAGCCTCTTGCTGTGATGCCGCATTATGTCTTGTCACCACAGCGGAGGAACTCTTGCGAGATCCATGTATGATTCTGCTCTCAGCAGTTATCACCATAGACAATTATATAACAATCATGCTTTTTGTAAAGAATATATTATGGGAAAATTATTTTTTAAAAAGCATGGAGCCTGTTTCAGCAAGGCTGGTATGGAACTTGAATGCTTCAGAGAGAATATGCGGGGTCTGGCTGTTGCCGTTGAGCGCGCATGCTCTTTCAAAGTAATCCATCAGCTGGTCACGGAAAGTCGGGTGGGCGACATTATTAATGATTACCTTTGCTCTTTCCTTCGGTGACAGGCCGCGGACATCTGCCACACCCTGTTCAGAAATGAATACATGGGTGTCATGTTCGGTGTGATCAACATGAGAACACATCGGAACAACGGCAGAGATAGCGCCTCCCTTAGCCACACTGTGGCAGAAGAAGCAGGACAGAGCGCCATTACGGGCAAAATCTCCGGAACCGCCGATGCCGTTCATCAGTTTGGTACCGGTTACGTGAGTGGAATTTACGTGACCATAAATATCCATTTCTAAAGCGGTATTCATAGCTACTACGCCAATGCGGCGGGCCACTTCACCGTTATTGGAAATTTCCTGCGGACGGAGGATGATCTTCTTGCTGTATTTTTCAATATTGGCATAGAAGCGTTTCAGTCCATCCGGTGACGGGGACAGGGATGTCCCGGAAATCATATCAATTTTGCCTTCATCAATCAGATCAAACATACCATCCTGAATAACTTCCGTATACACAGACAGGTTCTTGAAATCGGAATGAACGAGGCCATTGATTACCGCGTTTGCCACATTGCCTACGCCGGACTGGAGAGGAAGCAGGTTTTCCGGAAGTCTTCCATGTTTTACTTCATTCTTCAGGAAATCAACCAGGTTATTTCCCATCCTTTCAGCGTCGTCATCAAGCGGAGCCAGGGCGCGGGTAACATCGGGCAGATCACAGGGAACGATAGCAACAATCTTTGCCGGATCTACAGGAATGTAGGTCTTGCCGATACGGTCACCGGCTTTAACGATCGGAATCGGCACACGATGCGGCGGGTTAGCCACTTCGTAAATGTCAGCCATGCCATCCAATGCTACCGGCTGGGTGGTATTCACTTCGATGATGACTTTTTTACCCTGGGATACGAATACGGGAGAGTTGCCGATAGCGGTAGTAGTTACGATACCAATTTCGCCGTCTCTCTTAACGATTTTACAGGCTTCAATGACCGCAAAATCCGGACCGGTTACATGTTCTCCCTTAACGTTGGTGAAGAAACCTTCACGGATCTGCTGTGCCACATGGCTCAGGTGCAAGTCGAAATAGTTGATCTGGCCGGCATTGATTGCTTTTCTCAGTGTACCGTTAGTCTGGTAGGGCATACGGTTTCTGATCCCGTTCACTTCTACCAGTTCGCCATCAATCTGGGAACCTGTGGAAGCGCCCGTCCAGATATCTACCTGGAACGGCGTTTGCTTCATGCGTTCAGCCAGTTCATGCATCGTGATTTTCGGATAGCCGCACGGTGTAAATCCGCTGATTCCCAGGATATCCCCCGGCTGGATCATGGCTGCTGCCGCTTTGCCGTCGCACACTTTGTCCAGCAGTTCTTTAGGCTCGATACGGCTAAGGAATTCACTGTCGTTGATGTCGATCATTACTATCATCCTCCCAAAATAAATAAAATATAAAAGCCCGCGGTGACGATTCGTTATTTTTCCCAGTCCGCAGAACCTTTAGCCCGGTAGTCCTCCCTCCAAACTTCATCAAAGCAGCTCGGAATGAAGGCGCTGTAAAGCAACCCTCCGTGGCTCATTACCTTGTTTATTATAGCATACTTTTACGGATAAAATCCCATAAAGAGCGTTTATCCTTTCTCAAAATTCCCTAACAGGGATTATAAATTTTTCCTATTGGACAAATACATTTTTATATGTACTTGGATCCGCATAATTGATTTACCCTGCCGCACCCCGTCTTTCTTCTGAAACACAAAGCGCAGACAACGCCCAGAAGCAGCAGGAAACCGGGCAGCTGAAAAACGCATAATCTCCGATCCCGTCTATGGCTGCCGACAAGACAAGAAGCATGCCTGACAACCCGAAAAGTTTCATAGTCCCTTTCCCTCTGCGCCAAATCCGCCATGACATCACCCCTTGCCCGAAGAAGAAAAGGAAGTACAAAATGCCGCCGGGAATGCCCACTTCCGCAGGGATATGGATGTACATATCATGGGCGTGGAAAATAACGACATCCGCGTCCTCTATAAAAAAGTTGTACTCCGGATAAGCCAGCCAGTAATTCCCCCAGCCGACCCCAAGCAGAGGATGTTCCTCAATCATGGCTATCGTACTTTCCCACAAAGCCAGGCGAAGTGAAAGCGATGTATCCTCGCCGGAAAAAAGAGAAATAAAGCGCTCCGCCACCTGTCCATGGTAAAAAAATAAAATAAGAGGCACCGCCAGAAACACCAGACCGAACCGCTTATCATAAAAGACCGCAAGGCCTAGAACTATCCCTGCCAGACTGATCCATGCCCCCCGGGAATAGGTCAGCGCCAGGCATACGGAAAGAATAAAAAGAAATCCGGCAAGCAGTATTTTTCTCTTATTATTTCTTTCCTCCAGAGCAAAAGGCGCAAACACACTGATAAGCATCAAAAGGTAAGCGCCGAAAAGATTCGGATTCCCCAAAGTGGAAAACATGCGCCGCCGCAGAAGAGGAAACCTCTCGGGATCCACCCATCCTTCGGCATTCAGGTCTCTCGCCATGCATCCCGCATCGGCATACTGTATAAATCCCCAGATGACAACGCAGACGGCACCCGCCAAAAAGACATAAAGCGCTTTCCTCTTTTCTTCCTCTCCCGCAAAGTATGTAGAGATAAGCACATAAAGAAACGCATACGCCAAGGGCAGAAAGCACCAGTTAAAAATAGAAAAAAAGAAGTCTGCCGCACCGGAAACAGATAAAAACGAGCAGACTAAAAAGCCCCCGCCAAACCATCCCCACTTGCCGCCATAATTGACCTTCCGCTTCGTGAGGAATATATCCCCCATAGAAAGCAATGCCGCCGGAACAAGGGCAAAGTAAAAAAGCCAAGAGCTTAAAGGAAGGAGGAATATAGTCAGATAAAGACAGATGAGAATATTCCGTTCGCTGCAAATCCGTCTCCCCATAACCATGAGCCTCCTCTTATTTCACCGTTTATAGAAATTATGAAAATACTCTTACCGGCTGTCAGGTGATCAAAAACGATCTGCCGGCTTTCATTCCCGCGATCCGCTTCCGCTGCCGTGCGTCCTTGCGGGATGATAGAGTCTCCACCCGAAAAGGATCGCGCAGATGCGGAGAAGAAGAACCGCGCCAAATCCGCCCCATGACGCATATACAATCCCCGTGAGCGGATACAGGACGCAGATAACAATACCCCCGAGCACCGAAGCCATGGCATACACATCTTCATACAATACCACAGGAACTTTCTGCGCCAGCACGTCACGAAGAATACCGCCCCCCACCGCCGTAATGAGCCCGAGCAGAACGGGAAGCACATACCGGTAGCCGGGATAACTGTCAATCGCCGCCATCGCACCGGTCACCGTGAAAGCGGCAAGACCTGCCGTATCGGAAACACGATAAGCAAAAAGGACAAGTTTCCGTTCCCGGCGGGGTATATGGAAATGCCGGAAACCGATGCACACCGCTGCCGCCGTCATGAGGGCAAATATAATCCCATCCGGCCCGCGCAGGGCAAAAGGCGGAAATATACCCGCCAGCACATCGCGGAGGATACCGCCTCCCACTGCCGTCACCACAGACAAGAGCGCAATGCCGAAAACATCCATTCCCCTTGCCAGTCCTACAGCCGCTCCGGAAAAAGCAAATGCCACAGTCCCCAGTATTTCAAAAACCGCCCACGTTAAAGACATACCGCACCCTTTCGTATTACATCTGCAGCACGGAAGCAATCAGGCGGATCGTCGTTCCCGTATAAAACTGCGCCAGCGGATTAATAATCCGTCCTATCATGCCGCTGAAAACCAGGAACAGTAAAAGAAGGAAACTGTAACGGTAACTGAAATTGTGGAATGCAAAAGCCAATTTGCCGGGAAGCACCATTTCCAAAATTTTGGAGCCGTCCAGCGGCGGCACAGGAATCAGATTAAAAAACGCGAACCACACATTATACAGCATAATCCAATAAAGAAATAAATACCCCGGCTGCCCCGCCGTTAAAAGCCCGAGCTTCATCATCAGCAGCATAATGCACTCCGCCAAAAAACAAATAAGCAGATTCATCCCCGGCCCGGCAAAAGAAACCTTCATCACGCCGCTTCTGAAATTCTTATAATAATTCGGATTGATCTCCACCGGTTTTGCCCAGCCGAAACCGCAGATCACAAGAAGCATAAGCCCCACCATATCCAAGTGAACCAGAGGATTCGCCGTAAGCCGCCCCTGCATGGACGGCGTGGGATCCCCCAGACTGTCCGATACATACGCATGGGCATATTCATGAAGCGCCATGGCAATCAAAAGCGCCGGCGCACGGTAAATCAAAGTACTCCAATCAAGAAAATCAGACATAAGACTCCTTTATGAAATCAATTTCAACAAACTGCTGTTTTAAATATCTGCCGCGGTCTTATTTCAAAACGGCCCTTCGGCCGACTGAAATTCAATGTGATTATTATAACCTGATTTCAAAATAGTATACAAGGCGGACTGACCGCTTCATTTTCCACCTTGCTGCACAAAAATGGCAGCAGACACAAAAAAAGAGACCCGCACAGGCCTCTTCTGTCTTCCTATCTGCCTCCAAAAACTCTCTGAAACAGTGTAAGGCGGCGGCGTTTAGATTTTTCCGCCCATTCAGCAGAATCCAATTCCGCCTGTTCCATCCGATATTCGCGATATGCGCGGTACACATCCATATCCAAAAGCACCACGCCCACCTGGCAGTAGGGATAAGCACGCTGAAGAGCGCATTCATCAGAAGCCGCCGGAAACTCGATTCCCTTTTCTTCCAGTTCCATAAGAGCCATACCGAGAGCTTCCCGCGCTTTCCGCGCAGCCTCCGCCATAGATTCCGCTTTCACGGCACACCCTGTCAAATCAGGAAACACTGCGCGGAATTCATTCTTTTTTCTATCCAAGGTAAAAATGGCCGGATAAAAATACTTCATCAGATTCCTCTTTTCACCCACCTGCACCATTGCGTAAACATTTTCTTATTATTTTGTTTTATTGTAATACATTTTATTGCCTGCTGCCAATAGCAAATCTTAAAAAAATTGATTATTTTCTCCAAATTTTACTAAAAATCTAAAATATTTCATCAAAAATCTGAAAAACTTTGTGTGCAAAACAGGAATTTCTCTTCTATTCCTTATAAAAAAAGCCGCATGTAAAAACGCGCCCGCCGAAGCATGACGCGTTTCGTGTAATTCTATTTTCAAAAACAGATCAGAATTTATACTTCGTCCCGACCATGAAGTATCTGCCTGGCATAGCGGAACTTCCGAGCCCGTTCCAGCTGTTGTAGGACGTTTCATAAGATTCATTTGTCAGGTTGCCTACAGTGACATACGCAATAATTCCGTTGGCAAACTCATAATTTGCATTCCAGTCAAGAATCAGGAATCTGTTATCTGTGAAGGCCAGTCCGCTGCAGCCGGTATAATAATTGAGCAGAAGTCCCGTATAGAATCTTGCATTCTCATAAGAAACATTCAATGCGTAATGATTTTGGGGGCGCAGATGGTTGATACCCGTATTAATATCATCAGGATCCCATCCCGATTCCGGCCCCAGTGTCCATCCATCTTTCGCCTTCCACTTATCTTTCATATGAGAATAGGAAGCGCTCAACGTTACATGCTTATTCAACTGGTGATCCAAAGTCAGATTGATAGACTGCTTATCTTCCTTTCCATTGATTGGGGTCGAAAGGAAATCACCGGAGTTCGGATCTAAAACAGGAAGCGTGGCAATAGCATTCTTCATCTTTGTCCAATCGTAATGGAGCGCCACCGTCGTTCTGTCACTGATATCATAATGAATGCCGAAAGTATATATATTCCCTTCTTCGTCTTCCAGCGGTGCATTGAATACATAGTCCGTCGTTGTATAATCCCCCTGGCGAAGCGGACGGAACCCCTTCGTCCAGCCAAGGTACATGCCGACCTTGTCATTAAACATATACTCCGTATTCAAAGAATAGTTAAAATCATTCGTGTTTCCCGCACCGTTTCCGCCGGTAGATTCTTTATAATCACTGTAATGGGAATAACGAAGCGAAGGAGTAAGATCCCATTTATCTGTCAAATGGATTTTATCCTGGACATAGGCACGTACCGTTTTCCTTTCTACACTGGAAGACCGTTTTTCACCGGTTGCCGGATTGACCCTGTAAGCATAATTTTTTGCTTTGTCATAAGTCACATTGGCAATAACATCATGCTTGCCAATGCTTTTCGCATACTGGAGCTGGACTCCACGGTTCTTTTCTTCATGCCAACTATTCGGCTCCGTAGCATATCCGCCGGTATCGGCAATCCACTTTTTCAGCAATTCCTTATTTCCTGTGAAAGGTGCCAGATTCTCTTTAATCCATTCTTTAATCTGCGCTCCGGTCGCCCCACTGGGATATAATCTTTTGAAAGCTTCAATCGCCTGCTTGGTTCCGCCATATTTATACCAATGGTACACATCGCGATTGGACAATCTGTGGGTCTGGTTGTAAAAACGGATAAAACTGTCCATGCCATTGTCTTTGTTAAAGGTGTAAACAATATCCAGATCATTATTCTTAAACCGACTGAAAGAACCATAATTCCCATCCAAAGAATACAAATTATGGTATCCCGGATTCTTCATATCTCCGGACATTGTCTTCCCGAGGAAATAAGTTCTGTTGTCGTCCATATCGGCAAGATTAACCACACCGTCAGACTTATAATCTTTCCCTTTCGCCGCGTGCTCCGCTGTATCAAAGAAACCACCGATTGTCGCTCTGGAAATAATATTTGCCCAATCGGAAGGATTCATGTATTTCTGATTAGGCGTGGCAATCGGATAGCCGTCTTTGCCCTGGCGGAAATTGTACCAGATTTTCAAATTTTGGGTATCGCTGAAATCCTTATCAAGCCGTACATTGACACCGTCTTCCTTCCAGCGGGATCCTTCCAGGCGCCCGTCCGTATCGCTGAAAGCGTCATGATACTTCGTATCCCCCGACATATCACGATTCGCGGAAATAAAGTAGTGCCAGGAACGGTCATTACCGGCGGAACCGGAATAATTGATTGCATAATGGTGTTTTTTCCATGAACCCGTGGCAAGGTCAATGCTTCCCTGCGAATCCCTGCCTCCCTTTCTTGTAATGATATTGATGACGCCGCCCGTAGCATCATCACCGTATACAGAGGCGCCCGGTCCCTTAATTACTTCAATCTTGTCCACATTTTCCATATTCGTAACCTGGTCAAGATTGACCCCGGTCGACTTGCTTCCCGCTGCACTGGAAGAATCAATGCGGGAACTGGCCGCATTATCCACACGGCGGCCGTCAACCAAGACAACCACACGGGTATCGCCATTAATAGAAATCCCGTTATTATAAAATTGGTATCCATATTCCCCGCCGCGATATCCGGGATTCTGGAAAGTGATCCCCGGAATACGTTTAATCGCTTCCGTCACATCAGTGTAATGGCGTTTATCAAGTTCTTCGCGGGTGATAACTTTCACGTCGCCGCCCGTACGGTAATAAGACTGTTCCGTAATCGTGTCCCCGAATTTATTCTTTGTCTTATCCGCTTCTACAACCACCGTATCCAGCGTATACACATTCAAATTTTCATCGTGAGCGGCATATGCGGAAATTCCGCCAAAACAGGCCGTCAACGCCAGCGTGGCGGCAAAAGCTGATTTCATACCTTTTTTCATGAATACTCTCTCCTCTGAGCTTTACCATCTTGAACCATTAATATAACTGAATGAATAATCTTCTTTCGTGGCCCAGTCTTTCCATTCCCCTGAAAAGGGCCCGAAATTAAAAGTGACTTTTTTACTTCCGTTGGCCGGTAATTTCAACATGGGCAGTCTTTTCGGATGCCCGATGAATTGAAATGTTTTCCCATCAGTTCCTGTAAAAGTAATCTGGAGAATCATTTCATCAAGCTTTGTAACCGTCAAGTCACTTCGTCTGTTATAAAATGTTCCCCGCACGCAAAGCTCTCCATGCTCCATCCAGACCTTTTCCGTACGCCAATACAAGATCATCGTATCTGCCGAATGTTCCGCAGCAAAAGCCATATGAGACAAGCATAAAGACAAAATCAGAGCAGCGAAAGCCAAAAGCCATTTTCTCATAACTTCCTCCTTTCTTTAATCACTAACCATCTGTGAAAATCTTATATTCCATTTTCCTGCCGGCCTGACCTTGTTTCGACCGCAGGAAAATAAGGAATCTTCTTAAAAAACAGAATGCGTACCCCGCACGATAGGTATCCCCGCTTTCTTAAAAATAGCAGTGATCATCTCCACCTCTTTACAAAGAGTCTTACTTTCCCCGTCGCTGCAGCAGCAGATTCCCAAATGAACTGCGTCCGGATGTATTTCCAGAATCCTCCCGATTTTTTCATCAAGTCCTTTATCCTGCCCGGGAAAATGCCCGCACCCGCTGCACTTCATAAAGGCGGACACCTGCAATTCTTCATCTCCATATTCACGAAAACGATGGGTCCGCCCATTCAATGCAGAAAAACATCCTGCGCCAGTGCAGACGGTCTCCGCACGGAGGCAGGTCAGCATAACAATCTTCTTCATAGGCGCATTCCTTCATATTCCCACTTTAAAAACAATATCAGCTTAAAAATTCATTTATTCCTGTCATCCGTAAACTCAATAATTTTTAAAATTATATCACATATTACTAATCATATGAATACTTTAAAGTAATCTTTTAGCAATAATTCATTCGCTTTTATCTCAGGCTCCTCTTTTCATGAAGTAAAGTTCCCGTTTCTTTTGTCCCTATTGCATAGCGCCGTCCCCTTTGCTATAATTTGGAAAGCATGGGGGTATAGCTCAGCTGGGAGAGCGTTTGAATGGCATTCAAAAGGTCAGCGGTTCGATCCCGCTTATCTCCACCACGCATTTAATCCACCACATCTGTTCGATGTGGTTCTTTTTATTCATTCCCCTCACCGCAATAAGTGACTCACTCGATTTCATGCGTCACTTTGTTCCTTTGAAATCGGTTCCCTACTTAACCGGTTCGATCCCGCTTATCTCCACCACGTATTTAATCCACCACATCTGTCCGATGTGGTTCTTTTTATTCATTCCCCTCACCGCAATAAGTGACTCACTCGATTCCATGCGTCACTTTGTTCCTTTGAAATCGGTTCCCTACTTAACCGGTTCGATCCCGCTTATCTCCACCACACATTTAATCCACCACATCTGTCCGATGTGGTTCTTTTTATTCATTCCCCTCACCGCAGTAAGTGACTCACTCGATTCCATGCGTCACTTTGTTCCTTTGAAATCGGTTCCCTACTTTGTCGCTGCCTCATTTCGTTGCTTCATCTTCATGTTCCGATTTCTCCTCTTCACCGACATAAGTGACTCACTCGATTTCATGCGTCGCTTCGCTCCTTTGAAATCGGTTTACCTTTTGCAATTTTAGGAACGAAATTGATATCCTCGGAAACATGCTGATTCATACCGGTACAGACAGCAAAAAAGAACGGCGCATCCTGTACCACATTCCAAAAATCAGATTAAAATCCGATAACCGGATGCCGGTACGGCGCCGCTCTTCTTTTTTAGTTCTACGATTCGGTTTTGATTTGTATTACAGCTGCGGGGACGTCCTGCTCCGTCCCAGATCCGCCGTCATGACCAGATCCTCTTTCGGATCTCTGCCGCCGGTGGTAAGATAGCCGCCCACCATGATACCATTAAGGCCGCCGGAAAGCGCGTGGGCCTGCAGGCTTCTCAGATTGACTTCACGACCGCCTGCCGTACGGATGAGGGCTTTCGGAAGAACAAAGCGGAACATGGCAAAAGTGCGGAGGATTTCCAAAGCGGACGGACGTTTATTATCATAAAAAGGCGTTCCTTCTACAGGATTCAAGATATTCAGCGGCACGGAATCAATGTGCATTTCTTTCAGCTTAAACGCCATTTCCACGCGCTGATCCAAAGATTCGCCAAGCCCGATAATGCCTCCGGAGCAGACACGGATCCCTGCCTTCTGCGCCGTGCTGATGATATCTTCCTTGTCTTCCATGGTATGGGTAGTACAGATTTCCGGAAAATAGGACGGAGACGTTTCGATATTGCAATGAATACGGGTAATACCTGCTTCCTTCAGCCGGAGCGCCTGCTCGGAAGAAATAAGCCCCAGGGAGCAGCAGACTTCGATACCTACTTCCTTACGGATACGCTTCACGATTGCAATAATTTCTTCAAACTCATTGGGATTGTCCTGATTACGACCGCTGGTAACAATGGAGAACCGGACGGCGCCTGCCGCTTTTGCTTTCTTTGCCGCTTCGATAATCTGTTCTTCCGGCAGCAGGCGATATACCTTGGCACCTGTCCTGTACCAGCCGGACTGGGCGCAAAACTTGCAGTCTTCCTGGCAGTGCCCGCTTCTCGCATTGATGATGGCGCAGAAATCCACGGAACTGCCGCCGAATTTTTGACGGATTTTATCCGCCATGGCAAGAAGCAGCATGGTGTCTTCATCTTTTGTACGAATGAGCCTCCCCGCCTCTTCCGGCGTGATCTGTCCGCCATCCATGACCTTTTCCGCCAAGCGGATAATTTCCTGACAAGCACTTTCCATAATAGAACTCCCCTTTTCACGGAATCATTCCGTTTCCTTTATTGTTATCTCGGATTCAAGTATAAAATAAGCAGTTTCTTCTGTCAATTGTTTTTATGTTATAAGTTTACAATATGTTTTCGATATTCATTCCCGGAAATTCACACACAAACAGCCCGATTTTCACCGGGCTGTTTTACCGATTACCATTCCCACCGGTTCCCGTATTCTCTTTTTGCCCGTTCCGTATATGTCCTGACAAAATCTGTCTTTGCCTCCGTGTATCTGTCCCTGTCATGAGGATACCGTTTCCATAAATGCAGTTTCAATGTTTCATATTCCTTCGCGATGGCAGGATGCATCTGCAGATAAGAAAGGAAGTACAATTCATCATGATCATGAGGTAGCCGGATATGCAGATGATACACTTTCTCCGCAAATCCCTTTTCCGTGTACCCTTTATTCATGGAAATGCGGTTCTTTGAAGTGTTCATGCAGAGCCAGCCGTTATTTTTCAAAATTTCCCATACCTCTGCCATTCTTTTTTTATCCGGTACTTCTAACAGGATATCTATGATATTTTTGGCCCAGATACCGGAAACAGCCGTACTTCCGATATGGCTGACGCGCTTTATCCGCCCTGCATCCAGCAGAATATCCAAACGATCTCTTCCCTGTACCAATCTGCCCATTCTTTTTTATAGGGTACAAGAAAGATGGGAAAGAGCTGCCACAATTCTTCCAAACTCCTGTCTTCCAGTCTTTTCTCCATACATTCTCCCTCCATTTTCTCCAGCTTATTATAAACAGCCATGAAACGCAAACTGTTTATGGGCACATAAAAACAGGCCACGATAATGGGGGATTATCATGACCTGTTCCAAAGATGGACGGTACCGGGGAAGTACCGCCCGGAGAGAAAGCATGAATAAACTTTTCAGTATTCCAGGAATATCTTATACATCATCTTCAGTCAATCTGGATACGATGGGGTGCTTTTTCAATTTCCTGCGGGAGTTTCGGCAGTGTAATCGTCAGAATCCCGTCTTTCAAGCCTGCCTTGATGCCGTCTTCTTTGATCCCTTTCACATTGAACTGGCGGCGGAAGACAGAGCTGGAACGTTCACGACGAATATAATGACGGTCATCATCTTTTTCCTCCGTCTGTTCCTCTTTCTGAGCGGACAGGGACAAAATTCCGTTTTCATAAGAAATACTGATCTGATCCTTAGTGAACCCGGGCATATCACAGGTAATTTCATAGAAATCTTTTTTATCCTCAATATCCACCTTGGGTACAGATACATAATCTTTGTATGCAGCCGGAGCATCACTGAAGAAATGATCCAGCGCCGTATCACCGAAAAAACCATCAAAAGGAAGTAAACCACGCATAATCAAAACCTCTTTTCTTTCTTTAAAATATTTATAACATATCTCAGGAGTCCATCTTTTCTTCCTGACAACTGTATTATATCACATTTAGCACTCATGTCAATAGAGTGCTAATAAATATTTTGACTTTTTGATTATTTTTTTATCATGGATATTTTCCCCTGCTTATTCCATAATAAAAGAAATGAAATTCGCCATGAAGGAGGTTCGCCATGAATGAGAAAACAATGGAAACAATAACGGTGGAAGAGCGGGCGGCACATATTATAGACATGTTCCACCGCATGACAGTCCATCACACCCTCTGGTTCCGTGAAGCAGAGCACCAGCTCGGTTTTGAAAAGGCGCTCAATGTCATGGACTACGCCTGGAGGCAGACACGAAAGGCGGCAGTCCGTCGTTTGGCGGCGCAATTTCATTTCCCTGAAAAAGAGGGCTGTCCCGCTTTCCTCATCCGCCTTCCCAAAGAAGAGCAGCTTTCTCTTCTGGACACCATCGCAAAAAGCTGGCTGGCCCAGGACGGCTTCTGGTTTCAGGGAGTGGAGTTTTCCTACGGCATCAATGATGCGAAACGGTGCAACGATTCTACATGGGCCCGGTTCTCTCCCCTTGAAGCGCACTCCATTAAAAAACTTCTTGGCATGGAAAAGCATCCCGGGCTGGAAGGATTGGCGCAGGCTTTAAACTTCCGTATGTACAGCCGTCTGAACAGACAGTCCTCCCGCTTTGAAGACGGTTCTCTCATCTTCACAATGGATAACTGCCGTGTCCAATCGGCACGGATGCGGAAAAATTTACCTGACTATCCCTGCAAAAGCGCCGGTCTTGTAGAATACGCCCGCTTTGCCGAAGGTATAGACGACCGCATACAGACAGAATGCATAGGCTGTCCCCCTGACGCCCACCCGGAAAGCTGGTTCTGTGCCTGGAAATTCACACTCAAATGAAATCGACTCTCTCATATCTTTCGCTGCGGCAATGAACAAAACTCTTCCATGGATTTCTCCAAACAAAAAGACCTCCGTCAAAAGAGGTCAATTATATTGTCCCGTTACTTTTCTGTCATACAGGAAAGCGTCAGCATACTTAACTTATAAATTTCCACTGCTGACCGCCGACTTGCCTTTCTTATTCTCCCATCTCCGTAAGGACTTTAGCGCATCTTGCGCAGACGTGTTCATGTTTCGGATCGGAGTTTACATCAGGAGTGCGTTTCCAGCAGCGTTCACACTTTTCAAGAGTGCAGACGGCGATGGAAACTTTCACCGTTCCGTCTTCAGAAGCGAAGGCATTCTCAGGAGCGGCAGACAGATCGCCGGAAATCTTCGCCTGGGAAACAAGGCAGAAATCCGCCAGTTCTTTTTCCATCGCTTTCAGTGTTTTCAAATGTTCACCATCTGCGTAAATGGTAACTTCCGCGTCCAGCGGGTGGCCGATGACTTTCGCCTGGCGGGCTTCTTCCAGCGCTTTTGTCACAACGCTGCGGAGAACAAGGCGCTTCTTCCACTTTTCTTCCAATACCTTATCCATGTATCTGTCGTTTTCCGCCGGCATATCCGCCATATGGACAGACCATTCTCTTTCTTCCCGATTCGGGAGTGCCTGCCATACTTCTTCGGCAGTAAAGCAAATAACGGGGGCTACCAGCCTTACGAGAGAGGTAAGGATTTCATACATGGCAGTCTGCGCGCTTCTTCTCAGGAGGGAATCATCTTTTTCTGTATAGAGACGGTCTTTCAGTATATCCAGGTAAATGGATGACAGGTCCACAGTACAGAAATTATGGACGGCATGGTACATGACGTGGAATTCATAATCCTCATAGGCTTTAAGAACGGTACGCTTTACCTGTTCCAGACGGAGCAGCGCCCAGCGATCCAATTCTTCCATATTCTCATAAGCTACACTGTCGGCCTTCGGATCGAAATCATAAAGATTTCCCAGAAGGTAGCGGAACGTATTTCTGATCTTTCTGTATACGTCGCTCATGGATTTCACGATTTTATCGGAAAGGCGGACATCGCCCTGGTAGTCAACGGAGGAAATCCACAAACGCATCACGTCAGCGCCGTACTTATCAATAATGTCCTGGGGCGCGACTACGTTTCCTACCGATTTGGACATCTTCCGTCCCTCTCCGTCCATGGTAAAACCATGGGTCAGAACAGCCTTATACGGCGCGCAGCCATTGACTGCCACACTGGTCAGAAGAGAGCTGTGGAACCAGCCGCGGTGCTGGTCGGAACCTTCCAGATACAAATCGCAGGGATACGCCGCGCCGGTATCTTTCCACACCGGATGAGGATCTTTTAGGACACCATTCCAGGTGGAGCCGGAATCAAACCATACGTCCATGATGTCTTTTTCCTGGTGGAAACGGCTGCCGCCGCAGTGGGGACATTTGAAATCCTTCGGCAAAAGTTCTTCCGCCGGGTGCGCCCACCATGCATCGGTGCCCTCTTTTTCCACGATTTCTTTCACGCTTTCAATCGTTTCGGGCGTAATCACATAGTTGCCGCAGCCGTCACAGTAGAAAGCAGGAATCGGAACACCCCAGGAACGCTGGCGGGAAATACACCAGTCCTGGCGGTCACGAATCATATTATACAGGCGGTCATGCCCCCAGGAAGGGATAAACCGTGTCTCGTCGACCGCTTTCAATGCATCTTCGCGAAAATCATTGATGGAAGCAAACCACTGCTCTGTCGCACGGTAAATGACGGGATTCTTGCAGCGCCAGCAATGGGCATACTGGTGGTGGAGGGACTTTTTGCCAAGAAGCATGCCTTCGTGGGCAAGCGCGGAAATACTCGGTCCTTCCGCTTCCCATACAGTCTTCCCTTCCAGAAAGGATCCGGCTTCTGCCGTCATACGGCCTTTATTGTCCACAGGACAGATGACTTCCTGCTTCAGTTTTCCTTCATTTTCATATTTCTTATACACTTCAAAGTCATCCACGCCGTGGCCCGGGGCAGTATGTACGCAGCCTGTACCGGCATCCAGCGTGACATGGTTGCCTTCAAGGACATACACCGTACGATTGTAGGATGCCCAGGGGTGCATAAATTCGGCCAACTCCCATTCGGCGCCTGTCATTTCGCGGCCGGCAAACTCGTAATTTTCAATCTTGCAGTCCGCCAAAGCTGCCGGTGCCAGCTCCTTATTCATCAGATAGTACTCGTCGGCATCCAGATTATGCACCCATACATAGGTGAACTTCGGGTTGACGGAAATATACTGGTTGGCAGGAATGGTCCAAGGCGTGGTTGTCCAGATGACGGCAAAAAGCTTGGATTGATCTACGCCCTCCGGTCCGAGTCCCTTGATATTTTTCGCAGGGAACTTGACATAAATAGACGGGGACTTGCGGTCCTTATACTCAATTTCCGCTTCCGCCAGCGCCGTTTCACAGTGGGGACACCAGTAAACGGCTTTCTTTCCTTTATAGATGTATCCTTTTCTTGCCATTTCGCCAAAAACTTCTATTTCCTTGGCTTCCAGATGCGGATCAAAAGTAACGTAGCGGTTATCAAAATCACCGATAACGCCCATGCGGATAAAATCGGTTTTCTGGATTTCAATCCACTTTTTCGCGTATTCCAGACATTTGCGGCGCAGTTCAAGAACGGACATATTCGCCCGATCCTCTCCCGAATCTTTCAGTACGGCATATTCAATCGGAAGGCCGTGGGTATCCCAGCCGGGGACATAGTTTGCCATGTACCCCGCCATGTATTTGTAGCGGACAATAATATCCTTCAGTGTCTTATTCAGGGCATGTCCGATATGGATCTTGCCGTTCGCATAAGGAGGTCCGTCATGGAGCACGAAGCGGGGGGCACCTTCTTTCTTTCTTTTTTCTATTCTCTTGTTGTATAAATCCTTATCTTGCCAAAGTTCCACAAACTGCGGCTCCTTCTGCGGAAGATTTCCGCGCATGGGGAATTCTGTCTGCGGCAGGCGCAGCGTCTTGCTGTAATCCATTCCATTTCCTCCTGTATGGTGTAAATAAAAAAAATCCCGCCCGAAAAGGGGCGAGAATATTTCCCGTGGTACCACCCTAATGACCCGAAGGCCACTCGGCACAGTTAACGGTGTCCCGTCAGGGCATTTCCTCCCTGAAGCTCAGAAGTGATCCGTCCGCGCCGCCCGCCCCTTCTTTCACCGGCCGAAGGCTCTCTCTGCCGGGCGCTTACGCAAACCGTCTTCATCACAGCTCTTAGTATCTTTTGTATTGTACAGATAATCATGAATATAGTCAAGTCCGCCCGAACTATTTCCAAAGGAAAAAAGCAAAAGCTGCCTGCAAAAGAAAGAGGACGGGCACGCCGAATTGAAATACGGCATGGCGCGTCTTATGGTGAAAAAAACGCATAGCAAGAAACGCGCCTGCCGATCCGCCCGCAGCGGCGATAAACAGAAGCGTCATTTCCCTTATCCGCCGCCGTCCATACACCGCTTTCCATTTGTCAAGGCCGTACAGGAAAAAGGCGGCGGCATTTACGGCAAGAAGTCCTCCAAAAAGCAATTCACCTGCTGACATAACTCTTCCTTCATAACCTCTCCGCCGCTTTGACTCCCATGAGGAGCGCCTTATCGCGGCTTCTTTTCCCCACGCCCGCTGTTCGTGAGATAAATCGTGAAGTGTATCGGCGGTAAAAAGGATTTGGGCAAATACCTTCCCCCTGTATGCCGCACATGCCGCCAAGGCGGCGCATTCCATATCCACCACGCGGCAGCCTTCCGCCCTCCGCGCTTTTACCTTTTCTTTCGTTTCACGGAAAAATCCATCTGTTGACCAGGTCACACCGTTTTCACAGGGCACATGATTTTCCCGAAGCACGCCTTCTACGATGTCCGCCGCCGAAGCTCCCGCCGGTGCCTGAAGGACGCAGAGTTCTTCCTTATCCGCTTTAATCATCCACAGGGGAAAATCTTTTGTCAGAGAAACAAATGTCCCGACCTTTTCACCGCCCCGGGCAAAAGCAAACCTTTCAATCCGTTTCTCTCCAAGAAAAGCAAAAACCGCTTTCTTCGGCAGGTGCAAATCCATTTTTTCAAAATCCGGGGAAATGATTCCCGGCGATTTATCATATTCCGATAAAATGTTTTCCATTTCCCTCTCCTTTTTACAAGGCGCTCATTCCCCGTTTTTCCAAAAACTTCCTTTCCCTCCAGTCCGCAATCGTAAAAACCGCAAGAGCTGACCAGATAAAAGAAAAAGCAGACAACTGTGCACGGGTAAAGGGTTCACCGAAAAGGAATATCCCCAGAAGCAAAGTGATGGATGGAGAAATATACTGGCAGAACCCGAGAACGTTCAGCGGCAGATCATTCGCCCCTATGGAAAAGAGCACGAGAGGCGTCGCCGTCACAGCGCCTGCGCCGATAAGAAACACTGTCGTCCGCAGGTCATCGACATTGAAATGTCCAATGCCGCCATTCCCAAGAGAAAGTACATAAGCAAGAGCAAAAGGAAGAACAAAAAATGTTTCCAGCGTAATGCTGTAAAAAGCATCCAGATTCAATTTCTTTTTCACCGCGCCGTAGAGGGCAAATGTCGATGCAAGACCGACAGCAATCAGCGGGAACCTTCCCAACTCCCAGGTCATCACGCTGATTCCTGCAGCGGCAACAGCAATAGAAAACCATTTCATTTTTGACAGCCGCTCATGAAAACATACAACACCAAGAAGAACGCTCACAAGGGGATTCATGTAATACCCCACACTGGTATCCACCACATGGCGGTTCGTCACTGCCCAGATGAAAATGCACCAGTTTGCCGTAATAAGAAAAGATGCCAGCGCAAGGAGCGCACCCCGGCTTTTATCCGCCCAAAGATGTTTACATTCTTCCCAAAACGACACCATCCGTCCCATGAAAGAGAGAATCATGAGCATGAAGAAGAAAGACCAGATAATGCGGTGCGATAATATTTCATAAGCAGAAACGGCAGACAGCTGCTTCCAGTAAACCGGCAGAAGCCCCCACAGCAGGTACGAACCTACAGCCGCTGTTAACCCCAGGTCTTTTTTTCATAGATGTACTTCCTTTTATTTATAATAAGTCATTCTATCACAAAAGAAAGGAAAAAAAGAAGAAGCGCCCCTGCCGGAAAACGCTCCTTACCATATCAGCCCGTTATTTTTTCTTTGCCGCCTCTTTCACCGCGTCAAAAACATCCATAAAAGGTACTTTATTTTTCTTCGCCAGTTTTTTCACGGTATCATATTCAGGATAGGCCCGCGTCATCTTTCCCAGAGACACCTGCTTCACAGATGCTTTGCCGTAAACCGTTTCCACTTCTTTTTCTTCTCTATCTAAGACAGAGCGCCCGAGGGGGTATTCGCGGATACCGATCGTCGTGGTTTCCGTGAAAATAATTTGTTCCAGTTCCTCCGCTTTGTCTTCCCCGCAGATCACTGTCAGTTCCCAGGCCGGACGATTCTTTTTCATGAAAACGGGAGCATAGTGGACATCTTTCGCTCCTGCCTTGAACAATTTCTTCATGACATACCCCAAAACCTCGCCGGAGCAGTCATCAATATCCGTTTCCAGTTTCACAACTTTATCACGGTCTTCATTCTCCTCCCCCCGGATAAGGAATGCCCGGAGAATACCGCTTCGATCCGTGTATGCTCGTTTTCCCGCGCCAAGGCCTGCCTTCTTGATAACAAAAGACGGCGGCAGCTGATGGCTTGTGGAAATGGCCGCCGCAATGGCCGCGCCGGTAGGCGTCACATACTCCCCTTTCGCCCCGGTGAGCTCCATGGGGATTTTATAAGCGGAAACAATATTCACTGTCGCCGGCACGGGCACGGGCATGACTCCATGCCGGCACCGAACTGTTCCTGTCCCTTCCGTGAGTTTAGGGACAATCACCTCTTTGATGTGAAGGCTGTCAAAAGTAACGGCAGCCGCCACCACGTCCACAATGGAATCAAGCGCTCCCACTTCATGGAAATGGACTTCGTCAAGGGGCAAATCATGGGCTTTCGCTTCCGCTTCGCCGATAATCCGGAATATTTTACGGGCCAGCGCTTTTGCTGTTTCCGTCATATCACAGGCATCGATCATCGGAAGAATTTCCGCAAGCCCCCGATGGGTATGATAATGATCTTTTCCCTGACGGCAGCAGTGATGTGCCTCCCCGTCATGCCCTTCCTCATGGCAATGGCAGTGATGTTCTTCTCTGTCCGATTCCTCATGACAAGAGCATCCCGATCCTGCCGCCAAGGTCAGATTGCCGTAAAGATAGTCCATGTCATGATCATGGTTCTCACAGTCATCATCAAGATGGACATGAAAATCACAGCAGTCGATGCCCGCTTTCTTTACTCTGCCTATCTCTACGAAAAAGCCGTCTGCCGGGATAGAGTCCAGCGCTTTTTGAAGAGTGTCCGGATCCGCCCCCAAGTCGATCATTGCCGCCACGAACATATCCCCGCTGATCCCGGATCCGCAGTCCAGGTATAATTTTTTATCCATTGCTTTTTCCCCTTTCCGCCAGCCTGTTGATCTGTGTTGCCACATACCCCGCGCCGAAGCCGTTATCTATATTTACCGTCACAATACCGTTCGCGCAGGAATTAATCATCGTCAAAAGAGCCGACAGCCCGTGAAAGCTTGCTCCATACCCCACGGACGTGGGCACGGCAATGACGGGATTAGCCACAAGACCGCCGATTACCGACGCAAGAGCGCCTTCCATACCTGCCACGGCAATGACGCAGTTGGCTTCCCGCACTTTCTTTTCACAGGATAAAAGGCGGTGGATGCCGCTGACTCCCACATCATAAATGCGTTCCACACGGCTGCCGAAATATTCCGCCGTCTGTGCCGCTTCTTCCGCCACGGGAATATCCGCCGTTCCTCCCGTGCAGACCGCGACTAAGCCTATATGCTCCTTATCTTTCTTTTCCAGTTTCAATATGCGGGAAACGGGATCATAAGAAATATCCGGCAGTACGGCGCGGACGATCTCATATTGATGGGCATCGGCACGCGTACCGAACACCTCCCCTTCCGCTTCATATAACTTTCGGAATATCTCCGGCAGAAATTCATCCGATTTCCCCTGGCAGTAAATGACCTCGGCAAATCCGGAACGTCGTTTCCTGTCCGTATCCAGTTTGGCATATCCCATTTCTTTATAGGCGCGGACTCCGGAATGACTGCGCAGATACTTTTCCGCCGCGTCAATTTCCAACTTCCCGCCTCTGACCTTTTCCAAAAGTTCTCTGATATCCATGCTACACCTGCCCTATATCCATAGACCCCGAGCGGAATCCCTCCAGATCCATCGTGATATACATAAACCCCAATTCTTTAAACCGTGTGACTACAATCTTTCTTTTTTCCACAAGCAGGGAAATTCCTGCGGACGGATTTCAATACGCGCCATCCGGTCATGGCTGCGGACACGGAATTGGGTAAATCCCATTTCAAAAAGAAACTGCTCCGCCATTTCTACACGGCGCAGCTTTTTCCCGGTGATCGGTTCGCCATAAGGAAACCGTGTCGCCAGACAGGAAAAAGACGGCTTGTTCCATGTAGGAAGATCCTCCTTTTTCGAAAGCGCCCGTATTTCCTCCTTTGTCAGCTCCGCCTCTCTTAAGGGACTCACCACGCCCAGTTCCGCCAGCGCCTTCAATCCGGGCCGGTAACCGCCCATGTCACTGAAATTCGTGCCGTCCGCCACACAGGAAATATGATTCTTCTTCGCCAGCTCTTTCAAAAAAGAAAAAAGAAAATACTTGCAGTGGTAGCATCGGTCTCTTTCGTTTTCCGCAAAGCCTTTGATCTGGAACTGATCCTGTTCGACAATTATCTGCCGTATATGTTCCCATTCGCAGAATTCTTTTGCCTCCTTCCATTCGCGGAAAGGAAGGGAATCCAATTTCATTGTCACCGCGACAGCTTTCTTCCCAAGAACGGCATGGGTTTCATGGAGCAGAAAAGTGGAATCCACGCCGCCGGAAAAAGCGACCGCCACAGTTCCCATTTCTTTCAAACGAAATCGCAGATCCTCCTGCTTTTTCAGTAGTCCGCTTTCCACCGCAGTCTCCTTTCCTTTTCTTAATTTAAATAAATTATACCATTCCGCCAAACAGGCTTTGCATGATTTTTCTTTTCCTTCCCAAGAAAATCCTTTCTAATTTATATTTGTACTTGCAGTCATATCGCTGTATAATAAATTATTAGTATAATAAGTAATTCTTGAAAGGACTCTATATTGAAAAGAAATCAGTATACCCTCGGAAAACCGATTTCCTTTAAGGGAAACGGACTCCATTCCGGAATTCCCGTAACAATCACGATGCGTCCCGCTCCGGCGGGCAGCGGCATCATCTTCCGGCGTATCGATCTTACCGGTGCCCCTGAAGTGCCTGCAAAGAGTGAATTTGTGACAAATACACTCCGCGCAACGACGCTGGAACGGGGAAACGCGAAAGTTTTCACCGTGGAGCATATCCTTTCCGCGCTCTTTGCGCTCCGTATCGACAACTGCATTCTTGAGATGGACGCGCCCGAACCTCCCGTAGCTGACGGCGGCGCCCTTACATTCTCCCAAATGATTTTAGAAGCGGGTATCGTGGAACTGGAAGAACAGACCGATATTCTTACTCTTGAGACGAGCGTAGCCGTATATGAAGATAATAAATTCATCACTGCGCTCCCTTATGACGGCCTCCGCATTACATTTACATCCATCAATCCCCATCCGCTTTTAGGTACGCAAATGAAAGACTTCACAATCGACAAGGAGACATACATCAGAGAAATCGCCCCTTCCCGTACCATCGGATTTACCTGGGAGCTGGAGGCCATGCGGCAAATGGGGCTCGGCAAAGGCGGTACGTTGGAAAACGCTGTCGTTTATTCTGAAACGGACTGCCTGTCAGAATTGAAATTCCCCGACGAACTTGTCCGCCATAAGATTTTGGATATCCTTGGCGATATTTCCCTGTGGGCCCGCTCCACGCACACATCATCGCGGTCATGGGAAGCCATAAGCTGAATGCCGCTCTTGCGGCGAAACTGAGAGTATTGAAAAAATAAAAAGAAGTTCATGAACAGGAGAGAATCAATTATGGAATTAAATATTGAAGAAATCATGGAAATCCTCCCCCATCGTTATCCGATGCTGCTGGTAGACAAAATTACCGAACTCGTTCCCATGGATTATGCCGTCGGAGTGAAATCCGTCACCATCAACGAACCATTTTTTCAGGGACATTTCCCCGGCCACCCCATCATGCCTGGCGCCCTTATCTGTGAAGCCATGGCACAGGTCGGCGGCGTTGCTCTCCAGTATCCCGAAGAAAATCGGGGCCTCATTCCCATGTTTACAGGCATGGACAAAGTCCGCTTCCGTTCCCCCGTCCGCCCGGGAGACCAGCTTGTAACCAAAGCGGTCATCAAAAAGATCGTAGGGCGCATGGGCAAGGTACACTGTGAATGCTATGTAGGGGAAACCTTCAAAGCATCGGCTGATTTCCTTTTCTACCTCGCTGAACCGGAAAATAAAAAAGAAAAGGACGAGAACAATAAATAATTCATGAATCACAGTAATATAATCCGCAGTATGATTTTCCAGTTAATTCCTGCCATACGCAAGATATAAGGATCTCATACCGGATATTACCGCTTTATCAATTAGAAAGGATGATTTTTATGTCAGGTTGGAGTAAAACCTTTATTTTATTATCCGGTATTTTATATGCCTTTGTCGGTGTATACTGCTTCTTCCAGCCGATAGGCGCTCTGATCGGATTGGCATGGAGCATCGGATTTCTCGTACTGACAAGTGGTATTTTTGGTGTTATAGCCTATATACAGATTCCCAAGGAAGAGCGCGTAATCTGGGGACTTCTGGTGTGCTTGACGGACATTATTTTCGGCATGTTAGTACTTACTTTTAACGGCACCATGATATTATCTGCCCTGCTGCCGCTTTTCTTTGCGGTCACATTCATTATCCGCGGTATTTTTACACTCATCCACAGCCGTGATTTTGATGCATTGATTACACACAAAGTGCTGTTCCGCATCCTCTGCATCATGCAAATCCTGCTTGGTACCGCTCTTCTTGCATTTCCGCAGGCCGCCGCGCTTACGATGGTTTATTTCTTTGGCATAGGCTGTCTCTTTGCCGGTTTTGCCAAGATTTCTCTGTGGAACGATTTGCGTAGTCTATGATACCGTTTACCTTCTCTGTCTTTTATATGACACGGCAGAAAAACATAAGAACAGCATTAGGGTAAATTTTTTATACTTATATGTAGTAGAAATCATTCAATATTCAAAGAAAAATAAAGAAAAATAAAGAAAAACGCATATATTTCGACAAGGCCATTGTTTTATTTAAAAACCGTCTTGCCGATGTATGTATAAAAAGAAATTAAAATCCGGCAGGCAGTATCCGCCTGCTGTTGAAGGGAAACCATGAGAATGGAATTAACAGTTATCAAATCAGCGGAGCCGCAGATTCATGAAACGGCCGTTGTTGATCCTACTGCCAAACTTCATAAAAATGTAATTATCGAACCTTATGCCGTCATCGGCCCCAACTGTGAAATCGGCGAAGGATCCATAATCGGCTCCCATGCGGTCATTTCGAAAAACGTACGCATGGGGAAAAACAATCATGTGTATCCGAATGCCGTTATCGGCGAAGATCCGCAGGATTTGAAATTTGCCGGCGAATACAGTACGGTCGTCATCGGCAATGATAACAGCTTCCGCGAATTCGTCACCATCCACCGTGCTACGGGAGAAAACTGCGAAACCCGTATCGGCTCGCATAATATGCTTCAGGCATACACCCATGTGGCACACAACTGCAATTTCGGAGACTACATCGTCATGTCCAGCTTTTCCGGAGCAGCCGGCCACGTCACTGTGGAAGACCACGCGGTCATCGGCGGCATGAGCGGTATCCACCAGTTCGTAAAGATCGGCGCCTGCGCCATGGTGGGCGGTATGTCCAAGATCGTACAGGATGTATGCCCATTCGTGATCGTTGACGGCAATCCGGCAAGAGTGGTCGGACTGAACAGCGTAGGACTCGCCAGAAACAATATCACCCCCGAAGTAAGAAGCTGGCTTAAAAAAGCATACCGCACCATTTTCCGTTCCGGCCTGAAGCTGTACGAAGCTATCCATGAAATGGAACAGGACTTCCCGCCGACACCGGAAATCGAGCATCTTCTCCGCTTCCTCCGCAACTGCGAGCGCGGACTTTGCAGAACAAAAGATAAAAGTCAGAAATAATAAATATAAAAGGCTTTCCATTTTTAGGGAAAGTCTTTTTTGCTGTACCCAGCCTTTATACATTTTAATTTCCCTACTTTCAGGAAGACATATCCGTTTCCTTTTTACGCCTCCGGTGTCTCCGCACCCGGTTGATATGCCGCTCAAAATCTCCATGGCCGATGAGTTCCGCCAGAATGAGCTGATCCAATACAGGAACGGTACAGGAATAAAATCCCGTCCGCTCCTGAAATCTGGACAGACGGTTTTCGGGAAGTACGAGATACGCCACGCGGACAGAGGGAGCAATTGTTCGTGAGAACGTATTCATATATACCACCGGGCCATGGGGAGCAAGAGAAAAGAGCGTGTCTTCCGCTTTTGACAAAAGAGTGAACTCCGAATCAAAATCATCTTCAATAATCAGACCGGACCGCTCCTCCGCCCAGCGGATATATTCCCGCCGCTTCGAAGCATTTGCCGTAATGCCGCTTGGATAACTGTGGAACGGTGTCACATGAAGCACACGTGCGCCTGCCCGTTTCAGTTCTTCTGTCAGAATTCCTTTGTCTCCCAGACGGAGAGATTCCGTCCGTATGCCATGGACACGGTACACCTGCCGTATCTTCTCATAGCAGGGATCCTCCACCGCTACAAGCCGTTCCCGGCCAAGGGCCTGCACTACAAGGCTGTACAGATACTCCGCTCCCGACCCGATACAAATCTGCTGCGGAGAAACGATGATATTCCTGCTTCGCGCCAGGTAGTCGCAAAGTGCATTCCTCAACTCCGCCGTTCCCTGATTGGGAGAGCGGGCCAGCACCTTTTCGCCCCATTTGGAGAGCACTGTCCGTGCCGTTTTCGCATAAACGGAAAAGGGAAATACTTCTTCATCCGTCTCCGAATGAAGGACAGGCTTCACTTCCTTTCCCCTGTACCCCACGGGGAAAGCATCTTCCTCTTTATAAATGATAAAGTAGCCGCTCCGTTCCCGCGGTTCGACGTACCCTTCTTCCGCAAGAAGCGCATACGCATGCTCCACGGTAATGACACTCACGCCATACCGTTCCGCCATGGCGCGTTTGGAAGGCAGCTTGCCGCCCCACCGGTAAATCCCGCCGGTAATCGCTTCACGGACACGGGCATAAAGCGCCATATATGCTTTTTCTTTCACACCACTTTCCATCTTGCCTCCATCTGGTTATATTTTTATTTTCATTTCTGGTGATTTTCATAATGCCAGTTTATCATTATACTGTTTTTAAGTAAAGCTGTATAAGGAGGCTCTTCATGACAAATACCAATACCCCGCCGGCAGGAAATATTTCCGCCGCCCCCCGCTATAAAGCCAGATGGCTCACGGTATGCGGCTTTTTAATGGCAATGAATACCGTCCTGTCATCTTTCAACATCCCCGTCCCCGGCGGACACTTTTACCTGAATGATGTCATCATCGTAGCGGCGGCTCTCTCTCTCGACCCGCTGGGCGCGTTCCTGGTCGGCGGTGTAGGCGCATTCCTGGGCGATTTCTTTTTCTACCCTCTCCCCATGTTTGTTTCCCTCGCCACCCACGGACTGGAAGCCGTCGTCATTTCCCTCTTTGCCCGGCGTTACGGAAAGAAGAATCTTCCCCTCACTTTCTTCGGCGTCTTCTTAGGTGCGCTCATCGTGGTTATCGGTTATTCTCTCGGCAGGGCTTATGTATACAGTACCCCGGAATATTCTCTCATCAAACTCCCCTTCGAAATACTCCAGGCAGGTATCGGTGCCATCCTCGGCGCGTTTATCTGGAAAAATAGAAATATGGGAGATATTATTCGGAAAATCATAAGTAAATAAAATGACTTCAGCCGCCTCACGGCGGTTTTTTATTTCCTTTCCCAAAGAAGCTGTCCGCCTTATCAGCTATTTCCTTTTCTGGTACAATAGTACAGAAAGAATATTCACCAGGAGGAGCTATGAGAACACTTCGCGATGCGGTATACGGACTGGCGGTAGGAGATGCCCTCGGACTGCCTGTCCAGTTTGAAGAGCGCGGTTCATTCCATGTGGAAAAAATGACAGGTTACGGCACGTATAATATGGCACCGGGGACATGGTCCGATGACACCAGCCTCACCCTTGCTACTTGTGACAGCATCAAACTCATGGGGCGGATCGACCTGGAAGACCTCATGTGCTGCATGACCGACTGGTATAAAAACGGCAAGTATACCCCTGACGGAAAATCCTTCGATGTAGGCATGACCACGGGAGCCGCCCTCAGCCGCGGAGAAGGCCTCTCCGATGAAGCTTCCAATGGAAACGGCTCCCTCATGCGTATCATCCCCCTCGCGTTCCTTCCCGAAGTAACAGACGATGAAATACGGGAAGTATCGGCACTCACCCATGGACACCGCATTTCAAAAAGCGCCTGCGTCACCTATATCCATATCGCCAGGGAACTTTTACAGGGAAGATCCATAAAAGAAGCTGTGGAAACTGCCGTCAATGACAGTATAGAAGAAAGCCTCTTTAAAAACCTTCTTACCATCAGCAGCCTGCCGGTAGAACAAATCAAAAGCACGGGCTATGTGGCAGACACCCTCGAAGCAGCCATATGGACACTGGAAAATACAGACAATTTCAAAGACGCCGTCATGACCGCCGTCAATCTCGGCGATGATACCGACACCGTAGGCGCCGTCACAGGAGCGCTCGCAGGCATCATTTACGGTTATGATGCAATTCCTGCAGAATGGCTGAAAGATTTACGCAGGAAAGACCTCATTGACAAATATCTCTTCCAATGACAAAAGGGCGGTCTTGCGTCCTTTTCTTTTACCAATCACAGATAAGGAGCTTCTTATGCAACAAAATGATACCAGCGGTCTTCCCCATAAAATAAAATGGATTACGCTATGCGGACTGCTCATGGCAATAAATACTATTTTCTCTTCTTTCAGCGTTCCCGTTCCCGGCGGGCATATTTACCTGAACGATATCATCATTGTCATTGCCGCCTTGTCGCTCGACCCCCTGGGCGCATTTCTTGTCGGCGGTGTGGGCGCATTCCTCGGGGATTTCTTTTTCTATCCCCTCCCCATGTTCGTCTCCCTTGGCACCCACGGTATCCGCTCCGTCGTCATGTCCCTTATCGTGGGCAGGTATGGAAGAGACAACTTCCCTGTCGTTCTTGGCGCGACCATCCTCGGCGCCCTTATCGCCATCGCGGGATACACCTTGGGCAAGGCCTACGTATACAGCACCTGGGAATATGCCATGCTGAAACTCCCTTTTGAAATACTTCAGGCCTTCATCGGATCCGCCATCGGACTCTTCCTCTGGAAAAACAGAAAATGGGGCAAAACGATCCGCCGCTTCCTTGGGTATTAACCCCTTATTCACCCTAACCGGCTCAATATAAATTCCATTCTACCGCCTTCGTTTTTTCCGCTATTACACCATTTTCTGTGCTTCACCACATTACATAAATTGTAAATCTAACGGATAAAATGCAGTTTTTAATCAGCCTTGATTTATTTACCTGTAAACTGTAACATGCATATAGGCTTGATTAGAACACTTGCTGCGTAATTTAGACAACGAAATGGCATAAACCGGAAAATATATCGCTTAAAAAACAGCAGGCAAATCCATAAATTCCCCGCAGGAGAAACGGAGATGCAGTCATTGTCAGGCACCAATCAGATGTGGGCAGCGGTGACATAGTCGTGGTTTTATTAATAGAAACGACGCTACCGTAAAACAAATCGGTAAATCCGAAAATGTACTCACGCTGATAGGTTGGGATCCTTCTGTTTATACGCCAATGATATACAATAAAAAAGAATGTTTGAAACTTCCAGTACCTAACCTCAAGAAAATAGTTGAAATCCGAGGAAAATTGCAGAATATATTCTAGAGTATTTTGTTATCTTTTTTCATGTGATTTGTCAGGAAAGGAGTCATGGCGTTGAGTGAATTCCAAGGAATCATAGAAAAAGCCCACATTTTAAAATTCAGAAAGTTCATTGATTTAGAAATAAAATGTGGGAGAAAGTTAACTGTAATTGCAGGCCAAAATGGAACACAAAAAACTACTCTTCTTGGGCTCCTTGCCCATCCGTTTTCCATGTCTAAAAAGAACCCGGATGATGAAAATATAGAGTCAATGGCTGAAGATGGACAGGAAAAAGATTTCAGTGAAGCTAAGACTATTCAAGGGCATACATTTCAATCTAAGTTTGCCCGTAAGTTTAAATTTGATAGTACTAAAGAACAGCCAAAGGATCACGAATACTCTTTATATATGCTTGATAAAAGTATCGGGGATAATGGTGTTTTTACGTTAGAAAGTATGAGACGTGATAAAAAATCCCAAAAACTAAGATTGTGGAAAAAGGGCGCTCGCGAAGCAGGTGATGGATATATGCATTATCCTGTTATATACCTCAGCTTAAAGCGTGTATCCCCTATAGGTGAAGAACAGAAAATATCAAATACTACTGTCAATTTAACAAATGAAGAACAAAATTTCCTCAGGTCGAACTACGATGAAATTCTGTCGCTTCCTCCGGAAGAATACGAAACCAATGAGTTAAAATCTTCCAATAAGTCAACTCTTATCTCCCACCCAAGCGCATATAGTGCACTAACGGTATCTGCAGGACAGGACAATATCGGAAGTATTTTAACCGCAGTTTTGTCATTCAAACGGTTAAAAGAAGAATTCCCCTCTGAATATAAAGGCGGATTACTTTTTATTGATGAAATAGAATCTACACTCTATCCTGCATCGCAGGAAAATTTGGTAAAAAAGTTATTTAAATACGCCAAAGATTTTCAATTGCAAATTTTCTGCACCACCCACTCCCCTTCAATTATTAATATCGCAATGAAAGATGAATACAAAAATGATTGTGCTTTCAACTATTTAAAGTCAGCAGGATTATCTAAAATAAATGTAGACGAAGATGTAACACCGGAGCAAATATACGCGCATTTATCATTAACCCCTATTATGCCACCTTCAGCTCCAGAAAAAATTAGAGTCTATACAGAGGACGAAGAAGCCCGTCTTTTTCTTAGAGCCCTACTACCCGCCAAATATATAAGACTGCTTGATATTGTAAAAGTAAATATTGGCGCAAATGAATTAGTTGGCTTAAAGAATCGAAAAATAAGGGAATTTACGAACAATCTTATTATTTTAGATGGCGATCAATCTGTAAAGGCGCGAAATATTATTAAATTGCCGGGGCAATATGGTCCAGATAAACTATTACATGAATTTCTCAAAAATCTGCCTACTGATGATACTTTTTGGCCTGATGTAGAAACAACCGGCGCTTATAGCTATCAAGTATGTTTCAGAAATTACCGTGAGCCAGCATCCACTAACGAAGGAGAATCAAGAAAATTTTACAAGAAATGGTTCAAAGAACAATGTGACAATCATTGGTGGGACAAAAATAATCTTAAAGCATTTAAATACTGGACTCTTCAAAAGGAAGAGGATGCCAAGAAATTCAAGGATGAATTCATAAGAACTTATAATTTCCTTGCCCAAAAGAATAATCTCCCGCCAATTCAATGAATATAAAGCACTATGTCCAGGCCAAATCACGTAATTTAGTGTATCTTATAAAAAAGGAGGTGACAATAATGCCTGTAACAAAGTCTATTCTCAGATATCCTGGCGGGAAAACCCAGCTTTCCAAATTTGTGCGCCATATAATTAAGATTAATAACATCCATAATCCCATTTACTGCGAAGTCTTTTGCGGTGGGGCTGGCATTGCTATAGATCTTCTTTTATCCGGTGAGGTACATTCGATTATTCTAAATGATCTGGATCCTGCTATATATTCCATCTGGAATGCCACAATTAACGAAACAGATCATTTTATTGATAAAATACAGAACACACCAATCACAATTAATGAATGGAAGAAGCAGAAATCTATCTATAAAGGATTCAAAGACTTTCACGGCTATTCCTTTGACTTAGCCTATGCCGCCTTTTTCTTGAATCGTACGAACAGATCCGGTATTATTCCCGGAGGTCCCATTGGGGGGCTTGAACAATCGTCTAAATACCATTTGGACTGCAGATTCAATGTGCCGACATTGATTAAAAAGATAAGAGCTATTTCATCGCATGCCGAACAAATCCATTTATATTCCGAGGACGGAATAAATTTTACCAGAAACATTCTTCCCACATATGATAGAGAAAGGCTATTCACTTATTTTGATCCCCCTTATTATGATCAGGGGCAGTTCTTATATAAGAATGGATTAACGGATGACTATCATTCGCATCTTGCAAATGTGATTCAAAACTTAATTCATTACAAATGGATTACCACATATGATAATGTGCAACGGATCCGCGACTTATATGAAATGTCAAGAAGATATATTTATACATTGCACTATACGGTAAATCGTAAACGGCACGAACAAGAATTATTATTTACCAATCAATACACAGAGATAGAATCATTTGACAATGTTTCTTTGAACTCAATATAAAAACTGCTATCATATGGTTAATCATATGGTTAATCACAAACCACCCGTAAAACGGGTGGTTTGTCGTAGGGCTATAAGCCCTTATCACTATGACCAGCGTCTCAAGGCGCTGGCTTTCACTTTGTTCAAGCCACTTTGTCCTTCTTACTCCGCTACCCCTTAAAAGGGTAATCCTTACGATTTAAATGGATTCTCATATTCCTTTATACTCAATTTATCTTTTATCATATCTGCTTTTTCCTGTTCTTTTATATACTTTCGTATTGTCTGTTCATTTAATCCTACTGTACTCACATAATATCCTTCTGACCAAAAGTGCCTGTTCCCAAATTTGTATTTTAAGTTTCCATGTCTTTCGAACATCATCAGGGCGGACTTTCCTTTCAGATATCCCATAAAGCTGAATATTGCTATTTTCGGTGGTATGCTCACCAAGATATGTACATGGTCCGGCATCAAATGTCCTTCCAGTATCTCTACTCCTTTATAACGACATAGCTCCCTTAGTATTTTACCTAAATCTTTTCGGTATTGATTATATATAATCTTTCTTCTATACTTAGGTGTAAATACGATATGGTACTTGCACATCCATTTCGTATGTGCCAATGCATTTGCTTTGTTGGACAAAAAAATCACTCTCCTTTTTATAAATAGTGGCTTGGACTCCTCTATTATATAAACCGGATTGTGATTTTTTTATTGGTATAACCATTTATTTTCCACCCGTAAAACGGGTGGTTTGCTCTGATCCCATAAGGGTCTTCCTCTAGTGGTTATCCTCTAAAGAGGGTATTGAATAATCCGGCAACCACTCTGTTATTACAGGCTGCCCCCTACTCGGGGGCTCTTTCTATGCCTACTTCACTGGCTCACCCGTAAACGGGTCTGTATATTCCTTAAAATTTAAGCTGTCTTGCGCTATGTCTTCTTCTAGTTGATTGCGTATATACTCCTTTATCCCTCCTTCATATCTTCCAACTGTATCTACATAATAGCCTCTACACCAGAAGTGGCGATTCCCATACTTATATTTTAAGTTAGCATGTTTATCAAATATCATAGGATTTTCCCAATATCACTTCTTAATTTCCTGTATATGATTTGCCGTCTATATTTAGGGGCAAATACTATGTGATATTTACATCTCCACTTGCTGTGTGATAAGCTTTTTACGTCATTCATTGACACCGAACCTCCTTAATATACAATGATGTGGTTGCCAGACCGCTATCATTGTACCATTAGGAGGTTCTAGAGGGTATTGAATAATCCGGCAACCACTCTGTTATTACAGGGCTGCCCCCTACTCGGGGGCTCTTTCTATGCCTACTTCACTGGCTCACCCGTAAACGGGTCTGTATATTCTTTAAAATTTAAACTGTCTTGCGCTATGTCTTCTTCCAGTTGATTGCGTATATACTCCTTTATCGCTCCTTCATATCTTCCAACTGTATCTACATAATAGCCTCTACACCAGAAGTGGCGATTCCCATACTTATATTTTAAGTTAGCATGTTTATCAAATATCATAAGACTACTCTTACTCTTCAAATATCCCATAAAACTTGACACGCTCAAATGCGGCGGTATCGTTACCAGCATATGGATATGGTCCGGGCAGCATTCTGCCTCTAAAATCTCTACATGCTTCCTGATACATAATTCTCGTAGAATTTTCCCAATATCACTTCTTAATTTCCTGTATATGATTTGCCGTCTATATTTAGGGGCAAATACTATGTGATATTTACATCTCCACTTGCTGTGTGATAAGCTTTTTACGTCATTCATTGACACCGAACCTCCTTAATATACAATGATGTGGTTGCCAGACCGCTATCATTGTACCATTAGGAGGTTCTTTCCTTTTCTATAAGATGACTTTTTATCTACCCCCAGTTTAACTATCGCAAACAGCGCCGGATTGGAAAGAGGCTTGTACTTCGGAGAAAGCTGTAAAAGGAATTCCTTCAGGTAAGGATATAGCTGGAGCGCCCGGTGGAGAGTGGTGTCGCCTGTTATCTCCAACGTATTTCCTTCGTCTCCCTCTTTCTCCGCCGTTTCCGCTTCCACTTCCGTGCCGCCGTCTGCTTTGCTTCCCGTCCAGACAGGAGCGGACTGCGGTTTATTTCCTAAAGAGCGGATATGCTCCACATCCTGCATGGTTTCCAGACAGCCGCGGTACACACCGTTTTCATCACGGACAGCTATATAATTTACAAATATCTGTTTCCCCGGCTTGTTGATAAAAAATTCCGCCGTATCTTTTTCTCCGCTTTTAAAAGAACCCAATATCCTGTTCACGACAGGCAGTATTTCTCTGGGATGGCAGTTCTGCACTTTCCGGCCTATCACACCGGCGCTCCGGCTGAACACACGAACCGGCGTATCGGTATAAAACTTCACAATATCGTTTTCATCAACAAATGTCAGGTCAATGGGAAGATGGCGGTAAATCAGATTGATCTGCGCAAGAGTGAGCTTCCCTATAGCCACATCTATCTCCGTATCCGTGCCCGCCCCCATATGGTACTTGCTGAGAAGCGCGCTGAAGTCCTTCATAAAGGACGGTTCTCCTCCGGAAGACCGCTCTGTTTTTTCCGGCGGCAGGAATCCTTTCGGCGCCTCCATGTTGGCAAAGCCCACTTCCTCCTCGCCGATGCGCATTTCCCGGAATTCCTCTTCCGACAGAAGCTCCATGGATGTCGGGTACAAAACCTGGGTCTCCTTGAAAATAATATCCTCTATCTTCTCAATCACTTCGGGCTGCATTTTCAGGAACGCCTCTTCTTTATCCATATCCAGATACCTTGCGCTGCGGAGGATTGCTTTTTTCACATGATCATCAAACGTCCACATGATGAGTGTCGGGCGGTCAAACCCTTTCTGTTCCAGATAAGGGAAAAGCTGGTTATGTTTCCTTGTAATATGCTTTATGTATTCTTTCAGCCTGTCATAGACCTCCAGCCAGCGGTTTTTGATAAATTTCCCCGCCAAAAGCTCTTTCATTTCTGCTATCGTGCCGAGGATGATCTGATTTTCCTCCATGAATGAACGGATAGGGTGGCCTTCCGGCAATTCCAGATGCTCCCGTTCCATGACACCGTCGAAAAGCCGGATGATGTCATCCATTTTTTCATGCATGGTTTCATCATCAATGCCGTCATCTTTCAGCATCTGTTCGCCGAAAGCAAATTCCTGGGACGTGACGGAATCAAAACGCTGCAAAATAATTTCACGCGCTTCCTCAAACGTCAGCTCCCCTTTAATGTATTTTTCTTTTATGTCGACAATTTCCCGGCACTTGGCTTCATCAAGACCGAGAATATCATTCATTGTTTTAGTCATATATCCTCCTTATATAACCGGCTGCATATTGTAATTCTCTGCAAAATAAGTATATCAAAAAAAGTCAATATATGCCATGCCATCCTGCCTATACGCCACACCTTTCCCGCCTGTAAACCGGCTGGCTGAATGGATACCGGCTGCCGGAAAGCAGCGGCTGGGTAACAAATGAAAAAGAAGCTGATTTCAAAAATCGTCGCCCATGAAACCATGCTCACCACAAGCGCCTTCCGGAAACCGCATTTTACCGGTGCTGAAATAAACGGAAACAGATCGTACGCTCTTCCGCTTTCCATACGGGACAGCAAAAAAGACTTCCCTCTTCTATGAGATGGGAAGCCTTTTGCTTTCGGGAACGTTTTCACCCGTTTTACTTTAATTATGAATTTTCTTCATCTTCTTCCGGTTCGGAAACCACATCGATGGAAGCAATCCGGTCTCCCTCTTCCAGACGCTGGAGGATGACGCCCTGTCCTCCTTTTGCTTTCTTGCTGGAAATCTGGTCGGCAGGAATACGGATGGTGATTCCCTGTTCGGAGATGCCCACCAATTCATCCCTGTCGTCAGCAGCGACAAGCGCCACTACTTCATAGCCTTTCTTGAAGTTGATCGTCCCCTGTCCGTTCCTGCCCTGCAGACGATAGGCAGAAGCGGCATTTCTCTTCGCGTTTCCGTCAGCGGAAATGGTAAAGATATCTTTCTCCGCCGCCACAACTACGCCTACCACATCATCCCCTTCTTTGAGACGCATGCCGTGGACACCGGACGCGGAACGGCTGAGAGGCCGTACATTGTCATCATCAATGGAGAAGCGGATAGCCATGCCTTTTCTCGTACCCATGATGATTTCTTCATCGCCTTTCACAGGAAGCACTGCTACCAGGCGGTCTTCGTCTTTCAGGCGCATGGCGATGAGGCCGTTCTTATTGATATTCTTATATTCTTCCAAGGCCGTCTTCTTGATGTAGCCGTACTTCGTCACCATGAGAAGGTACTTGGTTCCCTCTTCGGAAATATCCAGATCCAGAAGCTCCGTCACGTGTTCATCGGCACCAAGGGACGTGATGAAGTTGATCATCGCACTCCCCCTTGCAGTGCGGCTTGATTCGGGAATGTCATAAGCCGTCTTCATGTAGACCTTGCCCTTGTTCGTGAAGAAAAGGATCCGGTCATGGGTGGACGTGGTGAGGATTTTACGGACATAATCTCCGTCCTTCATCTTCAGTCCGCTTACGCCGCGGCCGCCTTTCTTCTGTGTGCGCAGATCAGAAGAATCAATGCGCTTAATGTAATTCTGCTTGGTCAGGGTAATGGTCATGGGCTTGTCGGGAATAAGGTCGGTCACATCCATATCGCCCAGGGCTGCCGCAATTTCCGTACGGCGTTTGTCCCCGAAATTATTCTTTTCGTCAGTGAGTTCCGCTTTGACTACCCCCATGATTTTCTCCCTGCTGGACAGCAGATCGCGGAGGTAGGCGATGGTTTCCTGCACATCCTTGTAATCCGCTTCAATCTTATCTCTTTCCAGACCGGTCAAACGGCGGAGACGCATATCAAGAATGGCGACTGCCTGTTTTTCCGACAGACCGAATTTAGAAATCAGCGCCGTCTTCGCCACCTCATCGGTTCGCGATTCACGGATAGTGCGGATGACTTCGTCAATATGATCAAGGGCAATGAGCAAACCTTCCAGAATATGGGCTTTGGCTTCCGCCTTTTCCAATTCATAGCGGCTTCTTCTTGTAATGACTTCTTCCTGATGTTTCAGATAGTAGTAAAGAATCTGCTTCAGGTTGAGAATACGTGGATGCCCGTCGACGAGCGCCAGCATGATGGAACCGAAATTGACCTGCATCTGGGTATGCTTGTACAAGTTGTTCAGCATGATTTGCGGATTCACATCAGAACGCAGCTCGATAACGATGCGCATGCCGCTTCGATCCGATTCATCACGGAGTGCCGTGATGCCGTCAATGACTTTTTGGCGGGACAGGTCGGCAATCATTTCCACCAGGCGCGCCTTATTCACCTGGTACGGCAGTTCCGTCACAATGATACGGTTCTTCCCGCGTTCCATTTCTTCGATATCTACTCTCGCGCGGACGGTGATGGAACCGCGGCCCGTGCGGTAGGTATCTTCAATGCCTTTATGCCCCTGGATAATGGCCGCCGTCGGGAAATCGGGCCCTTTGATATATTTCATCAATTCATCAATGGTGATTTCCGGATTATCAATCATCGCGCAAAGCCCGTCCACCACTTCCGCCAAGTTGTGGGGCGGCACGTTCGTCGCCATACCTACGGCGATACCGTAAGAACCGTTGACGAGCAGGTTCGGTATACGGGACGGCAGCACAAGCGGTTCTGTCAAAGAGCCGTCATAGTTCGGCATGAAGTCAACCGTGTCTTTATCAATATCACGGAGCATTTCCAGCGTGATTTTCGCCATACGCATTTCCGTATAACGCATCGCCGCCGCCGAATCGCCGTCAATAGAACCGAAGTTGCCGTGACCGTCTACCAGCGGATAACGGATGGAGAAATCCTGTGCCATACGGACAGCAGAATCATAAACCGCCGTATCGCCGTGGGGGTGGTACTTACCTAAAACGTCGCCGACGATACGGGCGGATTTTTTATATGCTTTATTCGGCAGCATCCCCGCTTCGTTCATCGCGTACAGAATACGGCGGTGTACCGGCTTGAGGCCGTCGCGTACATCAGGCAGCGCACGGGTCACAATGACCGACATGGCATAGTCAATGTAAGACGTCTTCATCTGCCGTTCCAGCGGCGTATTGACTATCTTCCCTTCCTTCCAGTCCATACATTCTCCTTATTCCCAAAAACGGCGAAATAATCCGCCGCGGAACCGTAAAGAAACAAAGCGCCTCTTTTTCACTAAAGCGCTTCTTAACACCTATATTATACCACAACCTTTTATTTAAAGCCCATTTATCCCATTTTTTAACGATTATAAAACATATTTCTTTTATCCGTTTGCTTTTATGCGTGAATGAAATACCGGTTCTCTCTTTGAAAATTTTTCCATCCTTTGCGTATGCTGCCTTTGCTATGTTAAAATGAAATAAATTTAAAGTCATTGGCAGGAATAAACCATGAAAAAATATATCATTCTCGGAATCATTACTTTAGCAGTCATCCTCGGCGGCGGCGTTTTCGCCCTTTTTTCCGCGCTCAGCGGCGGTCCGTGGGAAGGTGTATGGTGGGGCGTGCAGGAAGCAGGTATGAATTGGTCCGGCGACAACATCCGCAACCTGGAAACGATTACATTCACGCGAAACGACGATAAAACGATTACAGTGGATCACCGCGTCCAGCAGGGCAGCAAAGAAGTGGAAGGCAGCCTTTCGGGCACGGGGGCCATTGACGGCGGCCGTCTGATTGTCACCACGAAGACAGGACGGGAAGTCACTTTCTCTTACAGCCGTATCAGCAAACTGATTGAGCTTCCTTTAAAGAACGCGGACAAGACTCCTGTCACAGTAAAGCCGCTTACAGAAGAAAACAATAATGATATGGAAGAAATACGGAGCGAGATCGTAAAAATTTCCCAGAAACCGGAAAATAAAATCGATACCACGTTAAGCTCCACAAAAAGTTAATCCGATAATCAAAGACAGGCAAATACCCTGTCTTTTTTCGCGCGCGAAAATACCGCTCCCTTTCCTGAAGCGGCATTTCTGTCCTTTATTTCATTCCATCTTCTATTTCCTTCTTATTTTTTTCAATGTGAAGATCGTCAGTTCGCGGCTTGTATCAAAGCGGAAAGGAAACCAGCCGCCGCTGCCGCGGGACACATAGCCACAGTGCTTCCCGTCGCTGTACATTCCCCTTGTGTACTTGAAAGGCGTAATCATCGGTTTCCCAAAAATGCCGAACTGCGTCCCGTGGGTATGCCCGGTGAGCGTGAGGAACGCCCGGTTTTCAAAACCGGCATCAATGAAATCAGAATGATGGGCAAGAAAAATCTTTGCGCTGTCTTCCGGAATGCCGTCAAATGCGTCCCGCACCATCTGTGCCATCAGTTCCGCCCTTCCTTCTCCCCGCATTTCAGGATAGTCCACGCCCGCCACATAAAGCAGGGCGCCGTCTTTCTGAAGCGCCACATGGCTGTTGTCCAGTATCTTCACCGATGTTTTGCGGAGTTCATTTTCAATATAATCGGGATCTTTATACAGTTCATGGTTCCCCCGCACATAAATGATGCCGTAAGGGAAAAGCACCGCGCGGGAGTTTAATATCTTTGCCGTTTCAGGCATGACACGGATATCGTCAATCAGATCGCCCGTAAGCATCACCACGTCGGCCCCTTCCGCCTTTGAGCGCTCCAGATCGTTTGCCAGATCGGCATTTCTGTAGTATGGCCCGATATGGGTATCCGTGATTTGCGCCACTTTCAGTCCGTCAAAGGCTTCCGGCAGTTCTTCGGCGGCAATCGTATACCGCTCCGCCTCTTCCTTCATTTCTCCATCCACAGAACCATAAACGCCGATGAATAAAGAAAGCGCCATCACCGCCGCGCCAAAAATCTGCGCATACCTGCGGATAAACCGCACCGTACCGATCATCATCAAAAGAAAGAACGGCAGTATAAGCATGATATCCGCCGCCATCAGCGCGCAGGCAAAGTACGCGCCGAAGTGTGCCGCCCAGCCATATTCCGGATAGGCAAGCGCATACCACACGTAGTACTGCACTGCGCCGCAGGAAATAAGCGCTCCGGCAATTCCATACAAATAAAACCGTTTCAGCCGGAAGAGCCCCGCCGCAAAAAGTCCGTTCATCAGTCCCAAGGAAAAAAGCAATGTAATGATCTGATAGAAATCCATGAGATCTCCTTTTTATAAAAACAGAGTTCCGTTAAATAAAAAATTGTCCTTTCAATGTCACGGGACAGCTATTTTCACTCTTCCAGGTACGGCTCTATATACGCCGCCAATTTTGCGTGCGGCCCTGCCAGCGGTATTTCCCTGTATTCTTCGCAGCTGTACCAGCGGTAATCGCCTTCAGGCTCTTTTGCACCATGAAACAGATACGCTTTCATGTGCCAGATGCGGTGCGTGAACACATGGGTATACGTCCAGATTTTTTCTCCCGCTTTCCCGCCGAGAAGCTTCTCCAACATTTTAACACCGTCTTTTTCGCTGTCCGACAAAACCATGGGTAGCTCCCACATGGAAGAAAGCATCCCCTTGGAAGGGCGGAGATGGAAAAGCGCCTTCCCCTCTTGAATCATGACCGCGCAGCAGGCGATGCTTTCCTTCTGTTTCTTCTTCGGCGTGCGGATTGGAAGTACATTTTCCAGTCCAAGGCGGAGCGCCGCGCACTCTCCGTGAAGAGGACATTTTTCACACTTGGGATGCTTGGGTACGCATACCTCGGAGCCTAAATCCATAAGCGCTTCATTGAAATCTCCTGCCCGCGCCGGCAGCGTCTTTTCCACTAACGTTGTGATTTCTTTTCGCACCGCCGATTTTAAAATATCCGACTCAATACCATAGAGCCTCGCATACACACGGAGAACGTTTCCGTCCACCGCTGCTTCATGCTTTCCATAAGCCATGGATAAAATCGCGCCTGCCGTGTATTCCCCGATGCCCGGAAGAGCACGCACGTCCTTTTTATCCTCCGGAATCGCTCCGCCGTACTTTTCTACCATTTCCCGCGCCGCTTTATGAAGATTTCTTGCGCGGCTGTAATAGCCCAGTCCCTGCCATGCATGCAGTACGTCCGCCTCTTCGGCTTCCGCCAGTGCCTCAATCGTAGGGAAACGGCGTTTCCAACTTTCAAAGTACGGTTTCACTGCTTCTGTCCGCGTCTGCTGAAGCATGATTTCCGACACCCACACATAATAGGGGTTCCGCGGCCTGCCTTCCCGCCAGGGCAAATCACGGCGGTTTTGATCGAACCAGGTTAAAAGCTTATGCGGCCATTCCTGTCCCGACTGTATTCTATCCAAAATGAATCCTTTCCTTAAACCATTTCAAAATGGTAATCATAGACTGTGCTCCCGTCTTTCTCAAAATAAATCGTACCGCGTATTTTATTTCCTTTCAAAATCATAGGGAGCCATACGCGGTCAGCCATCCACATTTCGCCGAAAGGAATTTCTTCCGGAAGGAACCACTTCGGCTCCATCTCATCGGAAAGATGCACTGTCCCCGTCCACGCGTAGATAAAGTATACGATGCCCGCATGAGACCAACTGGGATCGGAGGGCTGATGGAAATATAAATCTCCCGCCGCCTCAAAAGCTTTCGGATCGGCAATGAGTCCGCTTTCTTCAAAAAGTTCCCGGGCGGCGCATTCCCGCATCGTTTCCCCGTCTTCCCTTTTTCCGCCGAATCCGTTCCATTTACCGGCTCCCATGCCGCGCCGTTTATGTCCCAGAAGAATCCTCCCGTCTTTCCGTACCGGATAGACAAGCGACGTGTCACGCATGAATGCCCTCATAGCTTTCAAAATACAATTCCCGGAAAATACGTTTCCCCGCTTCCGTTATAAAGACGGTTATAAAGCGCGCGGTTTTCCTTATCACTTCGGCCGCTTTCATACTGGTTCACCAGCATATCCGCCTCCGCCAGAATCTGCGCGTCCGGACCGTCTATACTCCCGTAGGAATGATGATGGGCGGCCAGCCAGCAGATGCGGTCAATATCTTCCGTCTCGAATCCGAGTCTTTCCAATATAGGGCGTGCTTCCCCCGGCCCCAATTCCTCCTGTATCTTTCCATCATTCCTGCCGAACTCCATTTCGCCCCGATGAATCCCGATATCATGGACATAAGCGGCCGCTTCCAAAACGAAAAGCTGTTTCTCCGGAATCCCCTCTTCCTGCCCGATTTGTTCGGCAAAAGCATGAACTTTCAGAAAATGATGAATCCGACGGGGATCCCCTTTATCATAAGCAATCATTTCCCTGCACAATTGATCAAGCAATTCCATGGCGTCCTCCAAAAACTTTATTTCTTTTATTATAAAGCCTTCCCTGCCATTTGGGATATAAAAAATAAACCCGCAAAGCAAAAAAGGCCAGAGCTCCCGCGTTTACACCAAACTACCTCCACACAAAAAAGAGACCCCGAAAGGCCTCTTTTTCATTTTAAGATTATTTTGTGAGTTTTGCACCGACTTCAGAAGTTACATCTGTGCCGCCATCAATCACCGCGCCGGCTTCCAGAATGACATCCAGTCCTTTTTCCTGGCGAACCTGCTGGATCGCTTTGCGGATATCCTGCAGAATCGGCTGCATGGCAGTTCTTTCTTTGGCAGCCATATCACGCTGGATTTCCTGGGCGATCTGTTCCTTTTCCTGATCGCTCTTGCCTGCGCTGCGGCTGTTGAAATTTTCCTGTGCTTTTTGTGCTGCCGTTCTCATATCCAGCTGCACTTTTTCCATCTTCGGATGAGCCTGGAGCAGAGCGCCGGAATTGACAAAACCGATGCCTGCCGCTGATGCGGACGCCATGGCGCCAAAAGTGATGATACCAGCTGTAATAGCTGCTGCTGTCTTATTCATTTTCATTCCCACATTCCTCCTTAGAAATATCCCGACATATCATGGGATTTTGGGTATGTATTAATAATAGTATAATCAGTCTTATCTGTCAATATAAAATGACTAAAAGTCAGTTCACCTGTTTTACACTTTTGCTTCAAGCGCTGCGGTTTCCGCCTCTTCTTTCATGGCCTCTTTCGCTTCTTTCAGCGCCGCTTCCCGCACCTCGTTCTTTTTCTCTTTCTTCTTCGTAAAATGGGATACCGCTTCAGGGATCATGTTCAGCACCCTGTCGATCGTACCATTCGGTGTGGCATTTTTAATGGAGAATAATTCGACGCGTTCCCCTTTCATAATCAGAACCGCCGTAGGGCTCATTTTGCCGCCGCCCGCTTCTCCGCTGGATTCTCCGTTTGTCCCGTGATTTCCTGTACCGAAGCCGAAGGAAATATCCACAAACGGTACGATCGTGGCATCGTCCAGATAAATCGGCTGGCCTACAACCGTTTCCGTGCGGATCATTTCTTTAAATTCTTCAAAAATCTTTTTTCTTGCATCATCATTCATCGTGGATTCCTCCCTGTCTGTACCGCCAGAACTGACGTGCCGGCGCGCTTGCCGCCAAGCGCAATACAATGTATACCGCATAGAAGGGAATGATTCTTCCCTGTCCTTTCCCCTTTAGTTTATACGATGGCTCTATATATTTCCACACTATATTTTTCGTAGCTTCCGGAAGAAACGCCTTTGCCATCCCCGCAAGCAGGCCGGTCTGCATCGGATCCCCCGTGCCGAACTCTCCGCAAAAATTCCATTTCCGCGGCATGCTGTGCGCCAGAACCGCTGCGAGAGCCTTAAAAATATTTTCCGCCAGTCCATTATGGATAGCAAACCGCAGCTGCTTCCACAGCGGAGGATGTTTTTTCTTTTCTCCTTTCCCTTCGTCTGCCGATTCTTTGTGTTTTTCTGCTTTATTTTCTTTTGTCTTTTCTTCAGGCGCTTTTTCCGGTTCCGTCTCTTCGGCAAGAATCATTTCTGCCCTCTGGGCAGCGGCAGGCCGCTCCTCATCTGCAAAAAGGAGTTCCTCTATTTTTTCGTCCGCATCCGCGGTTCTTTCTCGTTTCTTTCCCGGCAGTTCCATCGTTTTCTTATAAAGCCCGAAAATGAACTCCACTGTCACGGCAAGGTGCTTTATTTCAAGGATGAAACGGTAGCGGATCGGAATCAGCAGAAAAAGAAACAGGACAAAGAAGATCCCAAGACATATTTTCAGTCCCATCATCCACCGCCATAGAGACGGGTCAGGTTTGCTGCCGCTTCTCTTACAGACTTCACCAGCGCAGCCGGCGCCACCACTTTGACAAGCGGCGCATTTTTCAAGGCCCAGGCAAAGATAATCGCCGGAGGCGCTTCTATTTCCACAAGCACCTGTCCCTGCGTGGCCGACACAATAAACGCGGATTTCCCGAAATCTGTCACGATATCCGTCATAAGTTTCCAATCCGCCTCAAAGCGGCACTTTTCCGACGGGCCCGCATATGTACGGCTTAAGACAGAAAGAAAATCTGATACGCGGATCCCCATTTCCGCGCCGGGAATTGTCTTCTGCGGACGCGCCTCTTCCTCAAGCAGGGAAACGCTGTCAAGAAGTTCCACCGCAAACGGTGTAATCTCATCCTTTTCGTCAATATTTCCCAAAAGGAAGTATCGTCCGTCCGATGCGACCACTACATAGGGGCTCACACGGTATACACGGTCGACGCCGCCTATATCTTTGCCGTGGTACCGTTTCCCGTCAGCCTCATAATGATCGTAAAAAAACTGTATCATCTTTTTATTTTCAATAGCCTCCGCCAAAACTGCCAATGTTTCATCAGGCGGTTCCAGCTGGTTCAGCGCGGGAATATTTTTCACGGCCGCCTTGCCGTCATCAAAAGGACGCACGTATAAATTTTTTAATTTTTGCGCAAGCTGGCGCACCTCGGACGCAGGAAGATGAGAGAAATATAAAAGGTCGATAAGCGCTTTCATATCTTCCTTTGTCAAGTCGCGATCCCAGTACCAGTCCAGTGAAAGCGGCGCCGCTTTCCCTTCTATGACACGCTCCACTTCACGACACACTACAGGAAGCCCGCTGTCACGAAGGGCTGCCAGATTCCGGCGCACCGCCTTGCGGTCCATTTCCATGCCGTACCGTTCCCGCAGAAATGTCAATATCTGCTGCTGGGAAAGCGGATGCTCCGCATCAGACTCACTGAGCAGGATCTGGGCAATATGGACAATCGATATTTTCCTTCCTCTTCCTTTCCTCTCCGCCAATTCAATCACCTGCTTTTCCCTATGTATAAAATACTGTCAGATAATAAAGACAGGGCTCTTGTCAATTTTTTTATGAAAGTAACTGCAAAAGGTTTGTTTAATACCCCATGAACCGCCGCGGCAATAGCGCCGCCGCCAAGAATATCCGAAGGATAATGCATCCCCGCAAACAGCCGGGAAAAGGCAAGCAGCCCTGCCAGGCATGCCATCCACCGGCATCCGGGCATACGATCCCGCAGAAGCTGAAAAGCCACGGCCGCGCTGTTCATGGCATGATTGCTCGGAAAAGACGCATTCGCTTTATGCCCTGTAAAATTCCAAATCTGCCGGTCTCTGGTAAAAGGCCGCCCCCGATGCCACAGCTTTCCGACAGCAAGGGAAATCACGGAGCATAGGCAGACTGCAAGGAACGCCGCCACGCAGCTCTCCCGCCGATGCTTTTGATTCTTCCCCGGCGCAAACCATAGCAAAATTCCATAAATTAAAAATGCCCAATGACCGTAACGGGTAATCAGATCCATCATGAGATCCACGGGGCGCGCCTGTCCCGCCAATTTATTAATCTGTCTCACAACGTCCAATTCGAGATCCATGAAAATACCTCTTGGGAAAATAAACTGTCTTTCCAAAGACGATTCCTGCCGAAACCGACCGGATTTCTACCTAAATCTCATAATTATACTTGCATTTTAACATAATCAGCCGATGAATAAAAATCGACACGCTCCCGACGCTAAGAAAAGCCTTACAAACACCTTTCCGGTTTTGGCAAACAAAAACGGCGCCTCACAAACGCCGTTTGCATAAATATATTTCTCTGTTTTATTTCTTCCGCCCGTTACTCTTTCTTTGCCTTGTCTACTTCTTTCTTCTCTTCCCGTTTCTTCACCGCTTCATGCTCCTTTTCTTTCAGCCTCTCCATGTATCCGCTTCGACGAAGAATCGTGGATACAAAAGCCACAACGGTGCAAACCGCGATAAAGAGATTCACCAAAGTGAAACCGTCGACGAAACCTATTTTATAAATAACGTAGCACGCCACGATTACGAGAAAGATATCATTGAATCTGAACATAGCCGCCCCCTATTTCCTTAACCATACAAGAAAGCAAGGTTTGCCGTCAAGATGAATTATTTTTTTCGGTGATATAATATAAATTATTATCAAATCTATGGGAGGATTCTATGAAATACATCGGTTCCGCTTCTGCCGTTTTTCTTTTATCCGCGCTGCTGCTTTCCGGATGCAATGCAGGCAGGCCTGCCGTCCCGGCCAAGACAGCCGCTGTTGAGGAAGAAAATACGCAAAAAGAAAAAGCCCCCGCCTTGCAAGCCGCCCGCCTGGGAGATACGCTTGATATCTGGACCGCCGCCTATGGCGCGCCTGCCGGAGACACAGTTTATATGAAAAGATTCAATAATGGTACCGTGACGGTCATTGTTTTTAAAGAACATATCGTAAATATCACGCTGTCCGATCCTGCCGGTCCGTCAAAGGCACCACAGGACTATAAAGATTTCATTCCGGAAGACAGCATCCTTCAAAACACAAAGGAAGAACAGGATGAAAAAGGCAGCTACAAAACAGAAATGTACACCAGCTTTTCTCTCGAAAAGGCCTTTCCCCTGTCGGAAGGAAAGTTTGCTGTAGTCACAGCGCAAAGCAGGACAGACGGAAAATACCTTGCCACAGTGATTGACTGCACACCGTTGTCCCAATGAATCCATTCTATGCAAATCATAACAGACTGTAACAAAATATTTCTGCATTTTATTACGGCTCTTTACTCATGCCTTTTCAGCAGGCAACTAAAAACCGCTTTCTGCAGTTTGACATAAAGGTCACTACAGAAAGCGGTTTTATTATGTATAAAAATAACAAACCGGGCAGGGAGCCATTCTCTCGGGATAATCATCCGCCTGCCGTTTTAAATCATCAGCATACTGCGTCAAGGAGCCGTCTGGTATAAACGGTTTTCGGCCGGGTGATCACTTCTTCGGTGCTTCCTTCTTCCACCAGTTCTCCTTCATTCATGATAAGGATGCGGTCGCTTATATTGCTCACCAGCGGAAGATCATGAGTAATGAATAAAATGCTTACATTATGGATCCTGCGCAGATGCATAAGAAGCTCCACAATTTTTGCCTGTGCGGAAACGTCAAGCGCCGAGGTGGCTTCATCGCAAATGAGAATTTCCGGATGGACGGACATGGCTCTGGCTATCGCCGCACGCTGGCATTCGCCGCCGGAAAGCTCATGGGGATATTTTTCCGCATAATCCCCGGGGAGTCCCACATGATCCAAAAGAAGGGCCGTTTCCTTACCGGCCGTATGCTTATTTTCTCCGCAGAGACGGCAGAGCGTATCTAAAATAGACTCCCCGATTTTCCTCCGCGGATTAAAAGAGCCGACAGCGTCCTGAAATACCATCTGCACTTTGGTATACACTTCTTTCTGCGCCTGCCGTTTCAGACGGACAATCGATCGGCCGCCAAGAAATATATTTCCTCCTGTCGGCTGATAAAGTCCGGTAATCAGCTTCGCAATAGTCGATTTTCCGCTTCCACTTTCCCCGATAATGCCGAGAACTTCATTTTTACGAAGAGAAAAGCTCACATTTTTCAAAGCATGCACGATGTATTCGCCGTCGTCAAAGGTCATCGTCAGGTTCTCACAGACAAGGATTTCCTCCATCATGCCTCCTTTTCCATGGCATATGCCAGTTTCGGCACAGCGGCCATGAGCGATTTCGTGTAGGGGTGCTGCGGGTTCTCAAGAACTTCTTTCGTCTTCCCCATTTCCACGATTTCCCCTTTATAAAGCACCGCCACACGATCCGCCAGATGTCTGGCCACGCCGATATTATGGGTAATAATGATCATGGCGGTACGGAGGGTGTCCCGGAGCATGAGAAGTTCTTCAAGAACCTGCTTCTGCACGGTGGTATCCAGCGCGGAGGTGGGTTCATCGGCAAGAATCAGTTTCGGATGGAGCAGCACGGCAAGGGCAATCACCACACGCTGCGCCATTCCGCCGGAAAGTTCAAAGGGATAGGCATTCAGTATCCGTTCCACATCGGTCAGTCCGATCCGCTTAAAAACGGAAGCAATCAGTTCGTCCATTTCTTTTTTCTCCATCCGCCTGTGGGCGAGGATGGTCTCATAGAACTGGACACGCACTTTCCGCGTGGGATTCAGGGAATCGCCGGGATGCTGAAATACATAGGCTATCTCTTCTCCCTGGCATTTTCTTTTTTCCTCCGCGTCCATATGGAGCAGGTCCTCCCCATCGAAAGTAACTGTTCCCGTATAGACATCGGTCCTGAGGCCTTTCACTTCCGAAACTGCTTTCAGAAGCGTCGTTTTCCCACTGCCGCTTTCCCCGACGACGCCCAGTATTTCACCGGGCATCAGTGTAAGGGAAATATCACGGATGACCGTTTTGCCGCCATAACCGGCGCTGAGGTCTTGAATTGTCAGTAATGGCTGCATAGATTTCTCCCGCTTATTTTTCGAGGTCTTTCGTCACCTGGTAATAATCATTCGGTGTAATCAGGTAGCCTTTGACATTTTTGCCCATACCTACCTGGATCGTATTGAATCCGACAAAATCCATGGCCGCGTCATCAATGACCGCCTGCTGGATCTTATGGACAAGCTGCATCCTTGCCTCGCCGTCAGGCAGTTTCTGCAGCTCTTCCAGCCACTCCTGCACTTCCGGATTATTGTAGTGCCCGAAATTGACTTTGCTGTCCTTGTCATAGGCATTGTAGAGGAAATCGTAGGGATCTCCCACCGGCATGGTGACTACATAATAGAGAGCGATATCGAAATCCCCCGGCGCGAAGAAGGTTGCTTTTTCAAAATTCTTAATCTGGACATCAATGCCGATCTGCTTCAGCTGAGCCTGCATTTCCGTAGCAATGGGAGCTATCGCGGCGCGCTTATAAACGGAAAACTGTACAGTAAGCGGCTTCCCGTCCTTTTCCACGATACCGTCGCCGTTGGTATCTTTATATCCCGCATCAGTAAGAATCTGTTTCGCCTTGGCGACATCAAACATACGGGGTTTCAGATTCTTTGCTCCGTAAGCGCTGTCATCGGGAAACGCGCTGTAAGCAGCGGACACAGCGCCCTTCATTAGTTTTTCTCCGATATCCTTCTTATTCACGCCGTACATAATCGCTTCGCGGACAGCTTTATCCTGCATTTTATTCAGATTGAAATACATCTGGTACACGCGGGGCTGTGCCACCCTCTTCACAACGAGGTTGTCTTTTTTCGCGACAGTTTCCGCAGCGTCTACGGTCAGATCCTGGGCGATATCCACTTCGCCGCCCTGGAGAGACATGGCAAGCGCATTCGCGTCAGTGACTTTGGTATATTCCACGCCGTCAGACTTGACTTCCCCGCCCCAGTACTTCGGATTCTTTTTCATGACGGCTTTTTTATTGCTCTCATACGATGCCATCACGAATGGGCCCGTACCAATCGGCGCTTTTTCAAAATCTTTCGTATTTGCCACGTCGATAATGGTCGCATAAGGATCCGCCAGGTCATTGATCAGGGTAAGGCGCGGTTTTTCCGTCTTAATGACGACAGCGTCCCCGTCAACAGTATAAACGGCGGTTTTCAGGAAACCGGCGCGTTCATTCATGTCGCCCACACGTTTCAGGGAGTCAATCACTTTCTGCGGTGTCATGGCCTCCCCGTTGGAGAAGGTCACGTTCTTTTTCAGTGTGATTTTCCAGGTCAGGTCATCTATCTTTTCAAACTTTTCAGCAAGCCAGGGTTCAATCTTGAGACCATCCCCTACTTTAAACAGTGTCTCGCCGACACCGTAGCGGACAATGTACCAGCCATCCCATCCTTTTGCCGGATCCATGGACGAAGAAGATACGGATACTGTCCCCGCCACACGGACGATTTTATCCGCCGCCGCTTTCTTATCATCACCGCAGCCGCTGATAAAAACGGAACAGGCCGTTACCGCTGCCAATCCTGCAGCAATCCATCTCTTTTTCATGTTTTTTCCTCCTAAAAAATATAATTATTTTTCATTTTTCGGATCCAGTAAATCTCTGACCTGGTCACCGAATAAATTAAAAACAAGCATAACGGAAACCATGACGGCACTCGGTGCGAGAGCCACCCACGGCGCATTCTGAAGACAATAGCGTCCTTCGCTGATCATGGACCCCCACTCCGCTTCCGGTACCTGCACCCCGAGTCCGAGAAATGACAGCCCGGCGAGCCCCATCATCATACCGCTTACATGGAGCGTCGCGGTAACGATAAGCGGCCCCGCAATATTCGGCAAAATATGGAGAAATATAATCTCCCCATCGCTGCACCCGCCAAGGCGGGCGGCATGGATAAATGTTTCTTCTTTAATAGCAATAGTCGAACTCCGTGCCAGCCGGGCATATTGCGTCCACGCCGTCAGCACGAGGGCGAACATGGCATTCAAAAGACTGCCGCCTAAAATGCCCGCTACGGCAATTGCCAGAAGGATATCGGGAAATGCGAGAAATATATCGGTCACCCGCATAAGACAGGCATCCGTTTTCCCACCGAAGTAACCGCCCATAAGACCTACGAAGCTTCCCAATGTCCCTGCGCAGGCAATAATGGCAAACGCAGCGAAAATGGAACTGCGGCTGCCCACCATCACGCGGGAAAGCACATCGCGCCCATGATTGTCAGTACCGAATAAATGATTCATATCCGGCGCGGCAAGGATATTGTCGGAATGGGTCAGATAGGGATCATTAGGTGCCAGGTACGGCGAAATCAAACTGAAAAGAATGATAAACAGGATGATGCCAAGAAGACACCACATACTTTTCGAAATCCGTTTTGCTGAAAGATCCATAGATCCTCCTATATATCTTTAATTTTCGGATTAAAAACAGTATAAGAAATATCGGTGAGCAGATTGACCACCATGAAAGCAGATGCCATCCATACGATGACCGCCTGTACCACAGGATAGTCTCGCTGGCTGATCCCTTCCATAATAAGACTGCCGAGACCGGGCCAGGTGAAAACGGTTTCCACGATGACCGTTCCGCCCAGAAGAGAGCCGAGGGAAATACCGGTGAGCGTAATCACCGTTACCATAATATTTTTCAATACATTCTTATACAAAATGGTCGTTTCGGAAAGTCCGCGGGAACGAAGTCCCACCACATACCCCTTGCTCAGCTCATCAAGCATGGCGGCACGAATCTGCCGGATATAACGGGACGACATGACCAGCGCCAGCGTAAACGCAGGAAGGACAAGTCCGATAGGCTTTGTCGTCGCCAGCACCGGAATCCACCCGAGACGGTAGGAAAAAATAAACATGAGGCAAAGGGCGATGATAAAGTTGGGAAGAGCATTTCCCACAAACGCCATGACACGGACCACATAATCAAACTTGCTGTTCTGCATGGCCGCCGTGAGTATCCCTACGGGAATCGAAATGCAGAGGGTCAGCAAAAGAGAAGCGCCCGCCATTTTTAATGTATAAGGCAGCGCTTTCAAAATCTGATCCAGCACGTCAGCGTCAGTAATATATGACTTTCCCATATTTCCGTGAAGAATATTCCACAGCCAGTCGCCATACTGTACAAAAAGCGGACGGTCAAGGCCCATGGATCTGCGCATGGACTCCATGATTTCAGGACTGACGGAAATACCGCCTGCCGACATACGCACGCTCACAGGATCGCTTGGCGATAAATAGATTAAAAGGAACGCAAGAAAAGTAATCCCCAGCAGTACGGGGATAAATTGCAAAACACGTCTGACAATGCTTCGCCGCATTCGTTTGCTTCTCATGTAAATTCCATCCTTACCGATTCAGCATCCGCTTAATCTGCGAATAAATTTCAATTTGTTCTATAGCATATCATATTTTCTAATTGTTTTCAAATAAAAGGTGGTTTTCTTTTATTGTTTCCGCAGTAAATTTTTATCATATATTCTAAATGATGAGTAACGGTAAGCGCCATAGTAGCAAGAAACGGAAAACGTCATTCGGGGTATTGGCAAAGGATTAGTTATGAAGATGACGATTAAGGTGAGATGTCATCCTGAACAAATGCGAAGGAGCTATTACCCGTGATGGGGAAAACGGTAAGAGTAATTTTGTGATGAACAGAAAAGAAACCGCACAGTGTCATCAGTGTAATAGATTCTTCACTCTATGCTACCGTTCCGTTTTCCGTTTTCTCACAAAGCATTCTTGTCCTCGTTCAGAATGACGATTTGGGGAAAGCGTTACTAATGATGGGGAGCGGAAAGCATCATAATGACACTAACAGTAAAGCGTCATCCTGAACGAATGTGAAGGATCTGCCACCGTGATGAGGAAGGCGGTAAGAAGATAAAAGCTATCAGCTGTGAGCTGTCAGCTGCAAGCTAACTATTCTTTTACGATTTAAATCATTACGACAAGCGAGTATCCTCAATCGCACACTGCGTGCGCCAGCAGCTCCTTCTGACGGCCGGCTCCATGATCCTTGTATAAGACACGTTAAGGCTTCATAATGAGAAAAACGTTAATCGTCATCCTGAACGAACGTGAAGGATCTATTGCCGTGGTGATGAACAGTGCTACCGCAAATGTATTCATAAAATCATTCCAGCACAAAAAAATCCCCTGAAGTTTCCTTCGGGAGATTTCATCATCTGTCAATATTTGTCGCCGTATAGTTCCTTATTCCGCTCAATAATGGACATGATGCGGCTCGCCGTCTCTTCAATGGCTTTATTTGATACATCAAGGACGGTACAGTGAAGCTGATGCATGACTTCTTTGGCATAAGCCAGCTCATCTTCAATGCGCTCGATATCAGTGTAATTCGCCGTTCCTGAAAATCCGAGCGCTTTCATTCGTTCCCTTCTGATTCCGTTCAGTTTGTAAGGGTCAATAATGAGACCGATCAGACGATAGGGAGGCACCTGGAATATTTCTTCCGGTATCTGCACTTCCGGCACAAGGGGCAGGTTCGCCACCTTGTACTTTTTGTGCGCCATATACATGGACAGCGGTGTCTTTGATGTGCGGGACACACCGATGAGAACCATGTCCGCTTTTGCGAAGCCCGCCGGATTTTTTCCGTCATCATAGCGGACAGCAAATTCGATGGCTTCCACTTTCTTAAAATATTCTTCATCAAGACGGTGGATTCCCGGTTTCATGCGGGGCTGCACCCCTGCCACATCAGTCACCATATTCATCATGGGACCTAAGATATCCACATAACGGACATTTTTTTCATGGGCTATCCGTTCAAAGTCGGCACGGAGTTCAGGACTGACCAGTGTGTGACAGACCACAGCCCCCGCCTGCGCTGCTTCATCGATAATTTTTTCTATCTGATCCGTATGACGGATAAAGGGCACGCGATGGATCTCAATATCCGTGTCGTACTGGCCGATGGTCGCCTTAGCCACACTTTCCGCCGTTTCTCCGAGAGAATCAGAAACGACATAAACCTGCGGTTGTTTTGCCATTTATTATTTTCTGCCGCCTTTCCCCAGTTCCAAAAAGAGACGGGTGATATTCGTTTTCGATACACGCCCGATAAGAACAAATTTCCTGTCATTTCCCACATTTTTAAAAGTCCCTACAGGAAGACAATCGACTTCATAATCCATCATCTTCTGTGCGATGGATACAAGATCTTCTTTCGGTTCGGCATAAATCATTTTCGAACGGGATGTCATTACCATGGAAATCGGCACTTTTGCCAAATCATCACGGCCCATGGCCGCTTTCAGAAGATCTTTCCTGGAAACGACGCCCTGTATGTCATCTTTCTTTCCTACGAAAAGCGTACCGATATCTTCGGTGAACAGGAGAACCGCCGCGTCATAGGCATTGGATTCCGCTCCGACAAGTATCGGGCGGGACATACAGTCTTCCGCCGTGCAGGAACGGATTTCAGCAGCCGCAGGATCTTCTCCGCCCCCAAGGTAATAGTAGCCGAGACGACGGCGGGCAGCGATTACCTCTCCTGAAAGAAGAACCGCCAGATCTCCACGCAGCGCGCCTCGTCACATGGAGACGCTGTGCGATCATTTCTCCTGTGATAGGACCGTTTTCCCGAACGATCCTCGTGATTTCCTGTTGTCGGCCGGTAAGCTGCATAATTTCCCTTCTCTCCTTCTTCCGCAAAGCGGAACTGTGGCGGAGGACATGTCAACTTTCCCATGTCCTCTGCTATTATTTCAAAATCAAAGTTCGTAATCTTCCTGGTCCACGACACCTCTGCCCGTCGCCGCATCCAGCATCAGACGCTGTTCTATGCGGGCTACATTCAGCCGGGTACTCTTCACCATATCCGGATTGACGGATACATAGTCAATGCCACTCTTTACGAGGAATTCCGTAAAGTCGGGATATACGGACGGCGCCTGTCCACAGATGGATACGGTCTTGCCGTCTCTGTGCGCCACTTTGATCAGGTGGCGGATAGCCCTCTTGATGGCCAGATTACGTTCATCAAAGAGAGAAGCCACGGTATCATTATTTCTGTCGCATCCCAGAATAAGCATTGTTAAATCGTTGGAACCGATGGAATAGCCGTCAACAAATTTATTGAAACGGTCTGCCAGGAGAATATTGGCCGGAATTTCCGCCATAAGGAGAAGTTTGAAGTCCGGACCGCGTTCCAGTCCTTCTTCTCTCATAATGGCCGTTACTTTTTCTGCTTCATCAACGGTGCGGCAGAACGGAATCATGCAGTTCAGATTTTTCAGGCCGTATTCTTCACGGACTTTTCTGACCGCTTTCAGTTCCAGGCGGAACGCATCGGTGTATTTCGGATCATAGTAGCGGGAAGCACCTCTCCAGCCGAGAAGATCAGCCGGTTCTTCCGGTTCGTACTTATCGCCGCCCTTGAGATTTCTGTATTCGCCGGATTTGAAATCGGAGAAACGGAGAACAACGGGACGCGGAGCAAGGGCGCGGCATACTTTGCTGATGCCTTCTGCAAGCATATCTACCACTTTTTCCGGCCGGCCTGTTTCGATCAGGTACAGCGGATGTTCATGAATAAAGGTGGTCCAGATAAATTCTTCCCGCATGAGTCCGATACCGTCACAGGGAAGCGATGCATATTTATCAGCCAGATCGGGATCGCCGAGATTCATAAGAACGCGGGTGCCTGTAGGCGGGAAATATTCGGCAGCTACTGCCGCTGTACCTGCTGCCTGGGCAGCGGGCGTTCCTTTCTTCACAAGATCGGCAACAATGCCGTCATAAATAATGCCGTTGCGTGCATCAATGGTAATATCCTGTCCTGTTTTCAGCACGCCTGTCGCTTCTACACTGCGGCTCTTGGTCCCGACAACACAGGGGATTCCCAATTCGCGGGATACGATGGAAGCATGGCAGGTCATACCGCCGGCATCAGTCACGATAGCGACTGCCTTCTTCATAGCGGGTACCCAGTCGGGAGACGTCATGGTGGTAACAAGAACTTCGCCTTCTTTAAAGGTATCAATGTCTTTCGGATCGGTGATGACATGGCATTTGCCTGCCGCCATGCCCGGGGATGCGGGAAGTCCTTTTACAAGTACGTTGTGATCAGTTGTCATGACTGTTTCTTCCTCCGATTTCTCTTTATTTTTCTTGGACCAGACTGTTTCAGGGCGTGCCTGGAGAATCCAAAGGCGGTCTTTATGGTCGACAGCCCATTCCATATCCATATAGCAGCCGTAATGTTTTTCAATACGTTTCGCGTAATCGGCCAGCTGGGCAATCTGTTCATCGCTTATAACCTGCGCTTTGGCACGTTCCGGTTCCACTTTTCTTTCTTCCACATCGCCGCCTTCTTTGCGGATCAGTTCGATGGATTTTTCATTGATGCGGCGGGAAGTAATAGTAAGAGAATCTTTATCCACAACAAAATTATCGGGTGTTACGGTACCCTGCACGATGTATTCGCCAAGCCCCCAGGAGCCTTCGATCATGATGCTGTCGTCAGCGCCGGTCGCCAGGTTGACGGTGAACATGACACCTGCCGCTTTCGCATCAGCCATCATCTGGACGGCGGCGGAAAGCGCCACATTTTCATGGTCAAAGTTTTTCTTCGCACGGTAATAAACGGCACGGTCGGTGAAAGTGGACGCATAGCATTCCTTTACTTTCCGGATAACCATATCCCGCCCGGTGACGTTCAGGTATGTATCCTGCTGCCCGGCAAAAGAAGCATCCGGCAAATCTTCCGCGGTAGCAGAGGAGCGGACGGCGACGAAAGGATTCTTTTCCCCCACCTTTTCGGCAAGTTCTTCATAAGCCTTTCCAATCCGTTCGGCAAGGTCTTCCGGCATAGTGGCAGAGCAGATGCTTTCACGGATTTTTGTACAGACTTCATGGAGCTCTACGGAATCTTCCACATCCTGCAGTTCCTGAAGCATCTTATGGATTTTCTTATTCTGTCCCGTCTTTTCCATGAAATAGCGGTATGCGCTGGCTGTTGTCGCATATCCGTACGGAACAGGCACATCCACGGAAGAAGTCAGTTCCCCCAGAGAAGAGGATTTCCCTCCTACCAGTCCCACGTCCGCGCGGCGCAGCTCATCAAACCACAGTACATAAGCATTTTCTCTTGCGTCCATCATGACCCTCCTTAGTCAATGAATGATATGTAAAAACGTATACTATATTCTTTACATCAGAAATTATAGTATACCACTAATACAAAAAAGTCAAATAGAAAAGGTTCGCAGAACCATCTTATTTGCGGAATGGACATACACATAAAATTCCCATTTTATTCATTTATCTTAGTTCGGCCAATTCCACACAAAAGAAAAGCAATAAGCGTATATTAAATATTTCATTAAGGCCGTCTTTTACAACAGAAAAAACGCTTCTCCGAAGAAAAGCGCTTTCTACTCTATTATATTATTTTATTTATTTACATACCGAAAATGAAGTACCGTGTCTCAAGGTAACACCCTGCCACAAAGAGACAGAAGCATCAGCGGAAAGCACCATTTCATAAAAGCGGTAAAGCTGATATTGAACCCTTCTTTTGCCGCGATAGCCACCATGATCACATTCGGTGAAGCACCAATCATAGTACCGTTGCCGCCGAAGCACGCACCGGTCGCAAGCGCCCACCACATATAATCCGCATGGGGCAGATTCATGAGAGACTGCATATCCTGGATCAGAGGAATCATTGTCGCCGTGAAAGGAATATTGTCAACGAAAGCGGAAGCTACACCGGAAAGAAGCAAAATGAGGAAGGTAATCAGCTGTCGCCGTCCACCATTTCGATTCCCTTTTCCGCAATTGCCGTAATGACGCCGGCATTTTCCATGCCCCCCACCAGAATGAAGAGCCCCATGAAGAACATGAGTGTGTCCAGATCCACCTCTTTAAGAGCATCTTCCGGATTGATACCACAGAAGAGCAGTGCCGCCATACCGCCCGTCATGGCGACCGTTGCCGATTCCAGACCGAAATGGGAATGGACAACGAAGCCGAGGACCGTAAACGCAAGAACCATAAGCGAACGGCTGAAAATAGATTTGTCTTCCACGCCGGACATAATATCAATTTTTTCCAGCTCTTTCGCACTCATATGGACACCGGAAAAATCATTCTTGAAAATGAGAAGAACCGCAATCAGGATAACAATGACCGTAATGACAACGACCGGAGCCAGATTTATAAGGAAGTCATTGAAATCCAGGTGTGTCGCGGAACCGATCATGACGTTTGGCGGATTCCCGATCATAAGTGCCGTACCGCCTATGTTGCACATCAATATTTCAGAAATCAGAATAGGCACGGGAGACATACGGAGCATGCGGCACAGGGAAATCGTCATGGGCGCGATCAGGAGTGCCGCCGTGACAGAATCAATGAGCGCCGCCCCCACCGCCGTGACGATAGAAAGCAAAATCAGCAGCTCCCGCGGAGATCCCTTTGATTTCTTCAGCGCCCACAACGCAAGTACCTGAAAGAAACCGGATTGCTTCACAACGGAAATCAAAATCATCATCCCCGTCAAAAGTCCCAGTGTATTGAAATCGATAAATTCTGTAATCGCCTGCTCCTGCGTAACGAGACCAAAGTAAATCATAGCGCCGCCGCCGGCAAGAGCACAAATCGTACGATGTATTTTCTCTGACATAATGCCCGCATAAGTCATGAGAAAAATAAAAATCGCCAAATAAAACTGTACTGAGCTGCTCATTCTTCCAATCTCCTTTCATCCCCCCGGCGGGTGTCTGTCCGCATCCGGGATGAATCGAATTTTATTTTATCACAACCATCAGAAAAAACAATGATTTTCTTTATATGTATTCATCTCATAATCAATAGAAATTAATCTAACTTCCCTTCATCATAGAAAGATGCAGTACCCATTAATATGTAAAAACTCTCGCATAAATTTAAACCATGAAATCTGCAGTCCACAGACAGATACACATACAAAAATGCGTGTCTACGGTACAGCACCGTTTAAAAATACCAATAAAAAAACGCGGCTGTCCGCGCGATATATTGGCAGGGGTAGGTGGAGTCGAACCACCGATAACGGAGTCAAAGTCCGTTGCCTTACCGCTTGGCTATACCCCCATTATAGAAAATGAATCCTCTCCTGCAAACCGTATAGATTTGTGTAAAAAAATGGGGCGAGTGGTGGGGGTCGAACCCACGCATAACGGAGCCACAATCCGCCGTGTTAACCACTTCACCACACCCGCCGCATCTTGTCATACAGCACCTGCTGTATAACGGAATGTATTATACCATGCTTGCCCACAGGCGTCAATATTGCAAGTTTCCGGAGAAAAGCTCTTGTATGCGGTGGATCCCTTCTACTTTTTCTCTGTCTTGCCCGGAGCTATATAATAAGAAGAGTAATAAAACCTGTAGGAGGTCCTATGTCTCTTAAATTTCATGAAATGACGATTGATGCTTACCTATCCGCTCTCGGTTCTACGGCTCCCGCTCCCGGCGGCGGCGCTGCAGCGGGACTCATCGGAGCGCAGGCCTGCGCCCTGGGAGAAATGGTTTCCCGCCTTTCTTCCTCCGGAAAGAATACTGATGATTTCCGTGAAAAAGCGGAGCAGTATGCCGCCATTTTCGAATCAGCCCGTTCTATTTTCCTGGATTTGATGGATGAAGATGCAAAAAACTTCCGTGAATTGATGGCGCTTCTCCAATCACCAAGGGATCCTGCCGACACGAAGCGGAAAGAAAATCTGGAAGCGGCTTTTAAAAAATCGGCAGAATCACCTTACCGGATGGCAGACGCTATGAGCGAACTGCTCCCCGCATTTACCCAGCTCCTGCTTCACTGCAATAAGAATGTCATCACCGACGCGGTTATCGCCGCAGAAGAAGCCGTTTCCTGTATCCGTGCGGCCAGATTGAATGTGGAAATCAATGCGAAGTACGTAAAAGATGAATTTTACGCCCGGGAGATGAAGGATTCTTACCTCACCTGGGAAAACGCCATTTCCGCTATCGACGCGGTACTCACTTACCAGGTTAAACTTTAATTTTCAGGCTGCAGCATCTTCGCGGCTTATTTCTATCGGAAAGATTATGGACTCTCAATCGGAAAAGGCGGAAAGAGAAGAATCCCGCCTGCAGTTTAACAAACAGCTTTTCAAAACATATCTCGCTCTTGATCACTGGCACCGGTTCCGTCTCCGCCTTTTTCTGGAGGGAATCCTCGTCGGAATCGCCGGCGGTCTTTTGATTGCCCTTTTCCGTTTCCTCCTGGGACTGGCTGATACCTATCGCCGCCGTCTGTTTCAGGAAATCATTATCCCGTCTTTCGGGATTTCCGATTTCCTCCCCCTCCTTTGGTGGCTGGCAGCACTTTTCTTCATCGGCGGCGTACTTTACGGCATGTGCCGATACGCCCCCATGGCTTCCGGGTCGGGGATTCCGCAGGTGAAGGGTGTCATTCTCGGTTTCTTCAAAATGAAATGGTTCCGCATTCTCTGGGTAAAAATCACCGCAGGTGCTTTAGGCATCGGCGCGGGCTTGTCTCTGGGCCGTGAAGGGCCGTCTATTCAAATCGGCGCCGTTGCCGCCCAGGGCTTGAGCCGCCTCATGGGACGGACACGCATGGAGGAACGGTATCTCATCACCAGCGGCGCCAGCGCGGGTCTTGCGGCGGCGTTTAATGCTCCCCTGGCGGGAACGATGTTCGCGTTGGAGGAGCTCCACCGCAATTTTTCGGGCGCTGTCCTTCTCCCTACAATGGCTTCCGCTATTTCCGCCACCATTGTGTCCCAGTTCTTTTTCGGATCGGCGACAAGTTTTTCCTTTCCTCTTCTTGTCCATCTGCCGTCGGAATACTTGTGGTGTGTAGCGCTTATTGCCGTTTCCTGCGGTTTTGCAGGTATCGTTTTCAATTACGGCCTGCTCCATATGGACGCTTTTTACGGTCTTCCCGTCTTCAGAAACCAATATATGAAAATCATGTTTGCCCTCTTTGCAGCAACGATTCTTGCTTTCACACTGCCCGATGTTTTAGGCGGAGGAAATTTCCTGGTCGATTCGCTGGCAAAAGCACGGTACGGCTTCGGATTCCTTGCGGCGCTTCTTCTGGCAAAATTTCTTTTCACCCTCATCAGTTACGGCTGCGGCGTTCCCGGCGGTTTTTTCCTGCCTCTTCTCGTCATCGGCGCCCTCATCGGCTCCCTGGAGGGGGAACTCCTCATCTCTGCAGGCATTTTATCCGCCCTCTACCTGCCAAACATTATTATCATTGCCATGGTCGCTTTCTTTGCCGCCAGTATCCGCGCTCCCATTACGGGGACGCTCCTCATTCTGGAAATGACAGGTGACTTCCATCACCTCACGGCGCTTGCCCTCGCTTCCGCCGTAGCTTATGTCACAGCGGAACTGCTGAAAGGCCAGCCGATTTATGATTCTCTCTTGAAAAAATCCCTGTCCAATGGTTCTACGCCCGTTTCCGACGAAGAAAGAAATATTCTGGAAGTTCCCCGTGGGCAGCGGTTCCATCCTCGAAAACCGGACAGTGGAGGAAATCCCCCGTCTGTCTCACACGGTACTCGTCAATATCAAAAGGCAGGGGGCAGATATGATTCCCGACCCTGATACAAAACTTCTCTCCGGTGATTTCCTTTACTTCCTTACAGAAAGCAGGCATACGGAAGAAATCCACCACCTCTGCGAGGCACAGATTCCCAAAGACCATATCCGGTAAATTGAAAAGCGCTTGGACTGTTTGGTTCCAAACGCTTTTTTTGTCCTAATTTTCATTCAGAGAAACAATGTACCGCTCCACCATCTCCGCCAGATTCCCGTTCGCTTTCAGACCGGGAGCAAGAGAAATGAAACGAAGACTGAAATCCTCATCTCCGCGGGGAGGTATTTCTTTCGGAAAAACCGCCCACACTTCTTTTACAGGGCGGCTGTTCCTGAGAGAATCGCTTTCTTCCATGCCGCGGTAAAATTTCGTATTCATATCGCGGTACGCGTTGAACTGGGTACGAATGCCCGCACTTCTTGCCGCGTCGCGCCACAGAAAAAAAATGTCACGGTATTTAAAATCTGCCACGAGAGAGCCATTATACGCTCCGTTCCGATAGTAGTCCATGCGGAGGTCAGGACGGCGGTGGACATTATTCGTATAGAGGGGATCCGTTTCCCTGTCGGTGTCCGATGCATGCTGGGGCACAGTGCCGTCATAAATGAGACGGATCTTTTCATCATTCCTTGACAGAGTAATTTCCGTTCCTTCTTCCAGGCTGGACAGACGGTACTTCCCGTCTTCCTGTACCACGGCAGGGCCCGTTGCCAGCTCCCACCCCTTTTCTTCCAGCGCTTTGATGAATTGGAGGAAACACCAAAGTTCGTACAGTTTGTCTGTCCTCTTCCACTGGAATTGATAGAAAGATGATACGGAAAGACTGTCGGCAGGATTTTTCAAATTTCTGTATAGTCTGTATAAGAGGGAATAACGGGGGTCAAGAAAAACAGTCATGGGCAGTGTTTCGGGCATTCCGTTTTCTGCTTCATGAAACCAAGTCGCCTCTGCCACCATCCGGATAGCATTTCGTATATGCACCGCCCGGGCCCGGTATTTCTCAAAATGAGAAAGCGCATTGGCCCCGTTTTTAAAATCTCGATTTTTATAGTATCCCGCATTGGCATCCTGTACTTTTCCCAGCCGCCGTGCATGATCGTCAATTTCCTGTACAAAAGAACGGAGATTTTCATCCAGCTTTTGTAAAATAGCTTTGGCAAAACGATTCTCCGCCACGTTCCAGGTCACTTCCGAGCAAATGACAGGCAGGACGGGCGTCCCTTCCCGCGACTTTCCCGCTGCGCAGCGGATATGGGCGCCTGCGGCATCCCGATTGCTCCTTACGACACCCTGTTTGCGGACAATGCGGGAATTTGCCGTACGCGCCAGTTCCCCCAGCACCTGCACGACACGGTCCGACTCTTCGCTGATGGCATAGAAACGGAGCAGCATGGCAGATTTCAGCCCCAGTTCGCCTTCCATGGAACGGGAAATATGGATACTCCGTTTCATAAAGTCGAAGGAAAGATCTTTTATTTCCTCTACCAGTTCCTCACGCATAGCTTGCCAGCTCTGTCGTCCCATGAACTTAGGGGTGATTTCCAAAAGCCCCCGCCATATTTTTCCCGCGCCTGTCACGGTAATCACATAGTAACCGGGAACAAGCGGGAAGTCTCTCCCCTCAAAAAGAAGGAACAGTTCTCCTTTCCATCCGGGACGGAGATAACTCTGTCCGTCAATCTTTTTCCGCATGGGGCAGCGTCACCACATCGAGCCCGTCCATGGTAAAACGGAAATCGGGAGGCCCGTCGAAGCGGAGCCAGATATCCTGATTTTCCACGAGACTCACACCGGCGGATTCTTCCAAAACTGCTTCTTCTCCGTTTACAAACCGGGTAAACGGGTAAACACGGCCGCCGTCGCCTTTTGTAATGAAAGAAAGCCTGAAGGGCAGTTTCTTTTCACGGCGGTTCCTTCTCCCCGGCGAAAATATCCGGTTCCGTTTTTCTCCTGACCGTTCAGACCGTGTAATCATACAAATTCAGTTCCTGTGCTTTAGCACGCAAGGCACATCGTGATTCCTCAAAATCGGAAAGATCGGAAAAACTGTCAAGCACCTTGACTAAACGCCCTTCCACTTCGCCTTTATCGGAGAGAGAAAGCAAAGCAGACAGCTGCTGGGCAGAGCCGCGTATTTTGGTAAGTATCCTCTGTACCAGCTGGCAGTCCAGTCCCGCCTCCCGATCAAAACCGTCATTTTCGGGAATATTCTTTAAGTACCTGTCCATTTGGCGCGCCACGCGGAAACCGATACACCCCTGGACACCGCCTTCCCGAAGGGCATCATTCAGCGTATCAAGGAATTCCAATTCCCGCGCCGTGAGTTCCATATCCCCCGTTTTCCGGTAACTTTCAAACTGGGCAAAGGATATTTCCTTCAGATCCGGCGGCTCCGCCTTTTCGGCAGTGAGCCAGTCACTGAATCGTTCCTGATGGAGAGTAATCATGTTCGCCCGGTCGAGGATTTTATCGGAAAAACGGTACGTCGATTCATCCACGTTCACCGTACCGGTGAAAATGACATTTCTTCCGATGGAAATTTCCGCGGGATAGGCGTCTCCATTATAAAGACGCCCCTGGAGCGACGGATTATACAGGCGGATAACCGGATTCTCCTCTTTTTCCAGTACGGAAATAAATTGGGCAAAGTAATGCTCCGCTCTGGCCAGGTTCATTTCATCAAAGCAAACGATATACATTTCCTCCGGATGCCTTTCCGCATCAAGAAGAAGCTCCGCAAGGCCCGTGTCGGCAGGGCGGTAAATCATATTTTTCATATCCGCATAGCCGAGGATATCTCCGTCATCCATCCATGACGGGCGGACAGGCACAACGGCGATGCGGTCATCAGGCAATCCCAGGGCTTCGCCGTAAAGACGGACAAGACGTGATTTCCCTGTGCCGCTCATCCCCGATAGGATCGTCAGGCGCGAAGATTTCACAGAAATATGGAAATTGATCAAATCTTTTTCCGCATACAGAAGTCCTTTTGAAGAAGCAAGCGCGGAAAAACGGTTCAGGAATTCATCTTCCCTGTCCGGTTTTTCCTCCGTTTCTTCAGACATTTCTATTTCTTCCACTTTCTCATCGATTGCCTGTCCTTCCTCTCCGGCAGTCACGCTTTCAGAAGTGTCTTTCTCCAAAAGAGAAGGCAGGATATTTCCCAAACCCGCAGGTGTTTCCGCGGCGGACGCAAAGGATACCGCCGGCCTTTCTTCAATGCCGCGGGCGGATAAGATATCCCCGTCAGCCGGCACTTCTTCCATCCCCTCCTTCAAGCGTTCAATATATTCAAAAGGTACGAACCAAAGGGGTGAATTGGCACAGCGGAGAACGTGGCCCGCCATGATTTCGTCAGAGATGTCAATCACTTTGTACCCGAGACGGCCACCGTGAAAATACGCGCCACCTTCGTCAATGACCGTCTCTTCAAAAGCATCGCCGTCCAAAGGTGCAAAAAGAACAAAGTCGCCCAACTTTCCATCGTGCCGCTCCGCAGCTGCAGCAATGAAGTAGGGCGTAAAATCATTGTTCCAATATTTTTTTGACAGGCCGGGTATAGGTTTCCCCTCCAAAAGATGGCGGCAGAACTTATTAATATCCCCTTCCATCGCTGGCTCTCCCTGTCGTCCAAAAGCAGGAACGGGACGGTAATCTTCATCCTGTTCCATGAAAGGGGTGCGTCCTTCCTTTTTCAAATCATCAAGGACGAAAAACTTATTATTTCTAAGAGCAGGCGTGAATGTCACGAAAGAACCGCCCAGATCTTCCTGCAATCTGGCAAGCGCCTCCTCTTCACCGGCAAAAGCATTGAAACCGTAGCCGCTGCGGCTCATAAATCCGGTAAAGCCGAACCGTGGGCCTTCTCCCATTTCAGGCGGCAGCGATGATAAAGGATCGACAAAAAAGCGGTAATCCTTCACTCCCGCCCGCGGCGTGGATCCCTTGACAAGGGAACGGACGCGGCCAAGAACTTTCCCTTCCGCCTGCCGAAGAGGGAAAGCGGAATTATCCGCCGTAACATTCGGGGTAATAAAATAAGCCATATAAAATTCCTCTTTTCTTATATAAATAAAAGGTGCACGAAAATTCGTGACAAATACTAAATGGATCAGCTCATGATCCGTGGAAAGAATCCTTTCCTTTAATGATATATCAGATCTCCCTGATACATTTTCATTCTACCATAAAACCGATCTTTCCCACTATTTTATTTTCCTTACACGGACACGCCCCGTGTACATGGCTACCGTAATCATCCGCCCGTATTTCCCATTGTCGGTGGTCAGAAATATATTATATTCTTCTCCCGTTCCTGCAAAACCGTCTTTTCGGAAACGGAGCGAGGCCTTCCCTCCATCCACGCGGATCCCTTTGGGCAGATATCCTTTCGGATTCACGCGCTCCGTTCCTTTCCTCGTGTAATACCGTCCCGTACCGTCAGTCATTGTTTCACAAAAGAACGTGAGCCCTTCCGACATGGAAGGGTAATCGGCCGACTCATTTTTCGCAAGGATTTCCACCTGCCGTATCGCCGAAGCCACTTCCTCCGCTGCCAGTTCCAGCCTTTTCTCGCTCCGCCATCCCGTGTACAGAGGGATCACTGCCAGCGCCGCAAGCGATAAAATAACCGAAACCAGAAGAGCCTCAAATAAAACAGTGCCACGATGGAAAGAACGGAAGCTGAAATACTTCCGCGCCATATGCCGCCACACCTCCCAACGCGATGAACGGGCAGAAAGGAATCCCCTCCCTGCGGGACATTCTTCCAAGGAAAAGAAGCACCATGCCTGCAATAGCCGCGGAGGAAGCGGAAAGAAACAGGAAAAGCGGTACGGAAACCGGCGCAAGCCATAATGCAGCCGCACCTGAAAGAAATATGTCTCCCGCCCCCATGGCATGCTTTGCCAGCAGAAAGAGAAGCCCGTACAGGCCAAGAACAAAAGCGCAGGATATAAAACCATCCGTCAAACGGCTGTAAAAAACATTGTGCCCCAACCCTGCCGCCGCAAGGAAAACGCTCCAATAATCAGAAACATACCCCGTCTTCCAATCCTCCCAGGCAGGCGGAAGCAAAAGAAGCGTCAAAGAAACGAAAGGGCTCCAAAAGAAAAACGCCGAAGCGGCAAGAAAGAAACAGCATAAACCAAGTGGAGAAGAAAATTTCTCTCCAAAAAAAGATTTCTCTTTTCCTCTTTCACTGCAAACCGTTCTTTCCCACTCATCCGCTTCCATATGTCCTCCCGCGCACTGCTCCAATCCCCTGTGTCCTCTCATCATTCTACGTCCAGTATAGGAAATATAAACCGATTATTCAAGCCGCCGGCTCTTCCATGAAACTTGAAAAATCGGGTCAACGTGCTAAGATGGATATATCTATTAAAAGTATTTAACCGTCACACAGGGAAATCATGAATGCAGAAATCATAAAGCAAGCGGCGGAAAAAGAAATCGCCTGCCATCCGGATCAAAAGAATATACGATTTAAAATCGATGATACCATTTTCTGGATCAAAAGAAAGTACAGCAATAAAAGAAACCGACTGATAAAGCAGCCTCCGAAAACGGAATTTCTTTTCGAAGTTGCCCGGATTGCCATCGCCGCGAAGGCATGCCCCGAGCTCGTTCCGCAAATCGAAGTACTCACATCCGAATACATGGTCACCCGTGACGGCGGCCCCACGATAGAAGACTGGATGGAAGATCCTGATCTCCCCTTTGAAGAGAAAAAGAAACTCCTCTACCGCATAGGCGCGTCTCTTGCCGCACTCCACAATGCGGGTGTCATCCACGGCCGTCCTGCGCCGCGGGATATCTTGTGCAGCACCGGCGGAAAAATTACGTTTCTCGACTGGGAAAGCCGGCACTACTGCAGCAGGAAAGAAACGCAGAAAATACAGGATTTCCTTCTTCTTCTCCACGGAATCTGCAGAATAAACTACGCAGAAGAAAGAGACTGGCTGGATGCCATTGAAAAAGGCTATACCGATACAGATAAAAATGGGATAAAAGAAAAAGCGGTCCGCTTCCTCCGCTCCCACCCTTTTATCGGCATGCTTACCAAAAAACTCCATCGCTTCCATATGACAGACGTGGAAGCCGCAGAAAAACTCTACCGCCGTTTTTGCTGAAAAATACATTCTATAAATATTAAAATGCCGCCCTGGCCGTCAGACCTGAATCTGACCTTCAGAGGCGGTTTTTATCCGGCAAAATAATTATCCCTTATACCCCGGACACACTTTCCGCCCCCAGTTATTCAGAGCAGGAGCAAGAATGCTGTTTGAGAAAGGCAGGAAACGGAATAGTAGCACGGAGTAAAGAATCTATTACGCTGATGACGTCTTGCCGCTAACAGCTAACAGCTAATGGCTAGCTACTAGCTTCTAGTTGCTAGTTCTTAGTTTCCAGCTCTTAGCTCCTAGCTGCTAGTTGCTATCTGTCAGCTGTAAGCTGTCATCTGTTATCTGCTGATACAAAAACGGTACCCATCACGCTTGACAGGTACCGCATTTTCATTTTCTCTTTTTTTATATCCCGGCTACAGACAAATCATCGTATATGCCGCATCGTCTGCCTGCTGACTTTCAATCACTTCTTCCCTATATGCCTTGCTTTGTAAGCCACCAATTTCGCATCACGAATGGCAAGGTGCTGGAAATACCGCTTTGTTTCCGCGACGACTACACCGGTAAGTCCAAGAAGGGCAATCAGGTTCGGAATGGCCATGAGACCGTTTACAATATCCGCAAGCGCCCAGATTTCTTCAAGCTGCATGAAAGCGCTTCCTGCGATAATGGCGACATAGCACAAGCGGTAAGGAGTAATCCCTTTGACACCCACAAGGTATACGAGGCAGCGTTCACCGTAATAGTTCCAGCCGAGAATGGTGGTGAAAGCGAAAAGTGTCAGAGAAACCGTCAGAAGGATCGGCGCGACAGCACCATAACCATGGCTGAAAGCGGCCTGTGTAAGAGCTGCACCGTTGGTATCCCCCAGCCATGCACCGGAAACAATGATAGTCAGACCGGTCAGCGTACAGATAATAATAGTGTCGATAAAAGTGCCTGTCATGGAAATAAGACCCTGTTCAGCCGGCCATTTCGTTTTTGCCGCTGCCGCCACGATTGGCGCGGAACCCAGGCCGGATTCATTGGAAAAAAGGCCGCGGGCGATACCGCTTCGCATAGCAAGCATAATGCCCGCACCGGCAAATCCGCCGGCTGCCGCCGTACCCTCAAAAGCGCCCTCAAAAATGAGAGCTAGCGCATGAGGCAGTTCTCCCGACAATATAATAAGAAGCGCTACCGTGGTGATGAAGTAAAGGACAGCCATGGCAGGAACTATTTTTTCCGCTGTTTTTGAAATGGATTTCAATCCGCCGAAAGTAATAATAGCAACCAGGATGGTAATCACTGCTGCAGAGGGCAGGATAGGAACACCCATGGATGCCTGTAAAGAAGACGTAATAGCATTGACCTGCGTAGTCGTACCGGATCCGAGCATAGCGGTGAGCGTACCGAAGAAAGCAAATGCCAGCGCCAGAGGTTTCCATTTCTTTCCCAGCCCCTGCTCAATGTAATACATCGGTCCGCCTGCGATATTTCCATTTTCATCGATAGAACGGAACTTAACGGCAAGGCAGCCTTCGGCGTACTTGGTAGCCATACCAAAGAAAGCGGCTACCCACATCCAGAAAAGTGCGCCGGGACCGCCTAATTTGATAGCAGTGGCAACGCCTACGATATTTCCTGTGCCTACCGTTGCGGCAAGCGCCGTGCAGAGTGCCTTGAAACTGTCAATGTCGCCGTCGCCTTTATTTCTGGCAAAGAAAATCAGCCGAAGGGCCCTTGGCAGCTTGACCATCTGGAGAAGGCGGAGGCGGATGGTCAGATATACGCCGGTCCCTACCAGAAGAACAAGGAGCCACGGGCCCCAGACAATCGCATCAATTTGGTTTAACAAGTCAAGCATTCGCATTCACTCCCACCCTCAAAATTCCGTACACCAGGACATGACGGAACAATATAAAAACCGGCCCTGAAGACAAAAACAGAGCCGGCATGCATGTTTCCATTGCTGCACCGACCCTGTCCTTTTGCCTGAGAGATTAGAACGGGAGGACTACTCTTCCCCGCGCCCCTGCACCTTCGGCGGTCATATACGACACTCTCCAGAGGTTTGTCCGTACACGGTTTCGTGTCCCATGGGACGCCTGATAGTGTTACTCCTTCGGCAGACATTTCTGTCTTTCCGTATACATCATTCAAAATTGTGTAAATGTATTATAAGCGATTTGTCTTTAATTGTATAGCCTTTTTCATCGTACTTTTTCTGCATGTATTCCCCCGTTTCATATGCCATTTATGCATAAAGGGAAATAAAGCACCTGCCTGCCACTATTAAAAAGAGCCCTAAACGAGGCTCTCCGTATTATTCTATTCATCTTATTCGTCAATAAAAATCTGTTCCACCGCTTTGTAGCTGAGAGAAATATCACCCGCCTCCGTAGCAAGAAGAATCGGTCCTTCATAAGGTTCCTTTTCTTTTACAGTGACCCGCATATCGGGATGGATGCCTTTCTCCTGAAGATAGTCCATCAGGCTGTAATCTTCCACAATACGGCGGATAGTGGTACTATCCCCCTCCTTTAAATCGGAAAGCGTACGGAAAGTAAGCCCTTTGCGGCTGCCGTCCGCCTTCGGAATAGGGTCGCCATGGGGACAGTGTTCAGGATGTCCGAGAAACTCATCAAGCCGTTCCGCAAGCATGTCGCTCGTCTGGTGTTCCAGACCGTCCGCCTGCTCATGAGCTTCGCTCCAGGAAAAATGGAGCTTTTCCACAAGGAATACTTCCCACAACGCATGAAAACGGAAAAGCTTGCCTGCTTCCCTCCTTCCCTTCCTCGTCATCTTGCTGCCTTTGTAAGCGGTGTAGTCCACATACCCTTCTTTCTGCAGCTTCATAATCATCTCGCTCACTGACGGCGGCGACACATGGAGCATGTCGGACAATTCCTTGTTGGATACCAGCTCATGATCTTCGCTGATGATGTAAATCGCTTTTAAATAATCTTCTTTCCCTGATGTCATGATTTCCCTTCCCCACTTCCTGTAACTGAAAATTTTTCATAAAATACAAAACCTGTTTCTTTTCCTACACCCTAATTATTACTTACTTCTTATTATATAAAATAGCTTCCCCTAATTCAATTATTAAATCAGAGTGCCAATTATTTTGCGGCAGAAAATAAAAATCATTCTTAAATGCAAAGAAATCTGATAAAAAGATCCCCCAACCCCCATTCCTTTTAAAATTTTCCTTGACACGCAAAAAGACGCGTGGTATAGTTGTTCCAACTTACATAATGACTGTGAAGAGAAGAGTAAGCAGATGGAACTGCCAAAGAGAGCTCCGGCGGGTGAAAAGGAGCGCGGGAAAATTTGCTGAACATGGCCTCCGAGTCAGGTTTGCCGAATAATAAAGCAGCCCGGGATCTCCCGTTACAGAGATGCGGTATCAAGGCGCAAGCCGGCGTACCTATGGAGGCCTGTGCGGTGACGTGCAGGTAAAATTGGGTGGTAACACGGTCTTCGTCCCTTTGCTGGGATGGAGTTTTTTTTTACCCGTTTCCGCCATTCTTATTTCCGGTTTCCAAATTTATTACAAAATTATTTTTAAAAAAGAGAGGTATGTATTATGAATCTGAAAAAAACTGTCATCATTTCCCTGGCCGCATTGGCATGTGCAGGCTTCATCGCAGGCTGCGGCAGCGATAAAAAAGACGCCGCGTCTGCTGACCCTGCGAAAACAAAAAATGAAATCAAAGTCGGCACGACACCGGGCTACTCGGAACAGGTCGTGGAATTCGTCGCCAAAGAAGCCGAAAAAGAAGGCCTCAAAGTGACCATCGTCCCCTTCTCCGACTATGTCACCCCCAATCAGGCACTGGCGCAGGGCGACATCGACGTAAATTCTTACCAGCACGTCCCCTTCCTTGAAGCATTCAATGAAAAAAACGGCACAAAACTTGTTCCCATCGGAAACACTTACCTCGCGCCCCTTCGTCTGTTCTCAAATAAACACAAGACTCTGTCCGATCTCCCCAACGGCGCATCCATTGCAATTCCGAACGATCCATCCAACGGCGGCCGCGCCCTCCTTCTTCTGGAGAAAAACGGCCTGCTGAAATTAAAAGAAGGCGTCAATCCTGTCAAAGCGGTCGTCTCCGATATCGCTTCCAACCCGAAAAATCTGAAAATCATCGAACTGGAGGCGCCCCAGCTCCCAAGAGCTCTTGAAGACTGCGACGCCTCCATCATCAACGGCGGCTACGCAGTATCCGCGGGACTGGATCCGAAGACGGCTCTCGCCCAGGAAGACAATACCAGCCCGTATGTAAATGTCATCGCTGCCCGTGAACAGGATAAAGACAACCCCACCTATCAAAAGTTTGTAAAAATATTCCAGACGGAAGCCACCAGAAAGTACATCAACGACAACTTCCAGGCGACCCTGACTCCGGGATTCTGATTAAACGACAAAAGCGTTTCTCTACGAGGTTTTATCCCCGCAGGAGAAACGCTTTTCTAATGGAAAATTCTGAGTTTTGTGTAAATACTAAAAATGGAAATGCTTTTTTCAATTATTTTTCATATACTTCGCATTTTTACAAATTATTTCTTTCGAAAAAATTATTATACGCAATTATCATACGCCAAGTATTAGTTTCTTGAGATACTAAATTTAACGTAACAATATAGTCATCATTTTCCACTTGCAGGTATGGTTTAGGGTTTTCCCATGCATGCTTTATATTCCATCCATGAGACATAAAATATTGAAGAAATTCCTCTTTTACTATTTGGGGCGACTTATCAGAAGTAATGGGTTTAATATAGGTTCGAATAGATTTTGCTATAATCGCTCTTCGATTTGTTAATTGAAAATCAGATACATCATATGCCTCCAGAGGTTCTATATCATATGCCTTTTTTTCTAACGCTAAAATTCGTTGATGAATTTGCTCCTTTTGGAAGACATTATAAGTTATACCACCTATTAGCCAAATCCCAAATGACGCCAAAATTACCGCGATAAATATATTTAATATAACCTCCTTCATCCTTATGACCCTTCGATTATTCTTATCCATAAATTTTCCCTACCTACATGTATAACTAATTGCTAAAGAAACCCCGGCAGAAAAACTGCTATCAAATTCTGCCATAAGTCCTGAGGGATGGATTTCCACAGTTTCCCCATTGCGATAAAATGACCCCTCCATCCAACAATTGAATTAATTATATCCCCCCTTCTTTATTAGAAAAATCAATTAACTGTAACTTCCACTTCGTCCCCATCTGAAGAAATGCAGATCCTGTGTATCCGATTCCTCCTGTCATTTTGGACAAAATTCCGCCGAAGGCGTCTGAAATATTCTGCACTGCATCAAGAGGCTTGTTTGTCCGGTCTTTCCATTTGATTTTTCCAGATATCCTATGGCATGTTCGTTGGCCGCTCCCCGCTCCCGCCAGAAGACTTAAATACTAAACCTGCATATTCTTTGTATATTTTAGGCTATCCTGCTGAGGACTACGCAATAATTTACCATTTTTCATATTAATAATATTTCCTATAGAAACAATATTTACCCTGCCAGCTGTCAATGTAAAGTACCCTTTTCCATAAAATTCCATCTCCACCCAATATCTATCTCCAACTTTTTTTATGGACTTTATCCCCTGTATTCCCCCTTTGCATAAATTATCATATAACTCTGCCACATTGATATTATCAGCAAATTCAACACTTTGTAACATGACCATGTCAGATTTACGCCGTGCATTAATTTTATGCTCAGTCTCTTTTTCCTTTTTACAGAGTCTATCAGAAATATTGAATCCCCATACCACATCACCAATGTAATATATATAAATTGCAATAATAACTAATATTCCCAAAATATATTCGCCATTATCCATGATGCGTCTTCCTTATTCTAATTCATCCCATCTAATATTAATTATAATTATCCGATATAGCACAGATAATCACAATTCGTTCCTTTTCCTGAATTCCAGCTTTATAACTTTATATTTATTCAGGTTGTATCCGTGTTTCTGTTTAGTCCTTTGATATCTTTTCCTGTAGTGAGATCGACATCATTTTCTTTGGTAACATTGATTTTTCCCATTAAGTGCGCATAGGATCCAAAATAGCGCCAATGAAATGACATAAACTAATACAAAAGGTGTTAAAAACATAATAGATATACTTATAAAATCATTATGAATCACTTTTGTAATACCCAAGAACAAATGAATAAACAAAGTAGTTGTACCATTTCCCCAATCAATAGGAAATCCATGCCATATCATAAAGTACGCATATAAGACGGAAATGATTCCAATCGCTTGAATACTACCAGAATAATTCCATTTATGCAGAGGAACATGATAATGGATTATCAGCGCAATATAAATACTCATTCCTAAAAAGAAAATTTTTGCAACATTCAAATCAACAATTGCCATTATCCCCCAAATCCCCCATGCTCCTATATAAATCAAAGTTATTATCAATTCCATTCGAAGCATGCTGATAGCCTTTTTCTTCATAAATTCATTCATCAAGTCACCCATAATGTAACCATCTTACTTCCCGCCACATGTACCGCCGCTCTTTTTATATTCGTGTTCTTCTCTCATATAACCAATAACACTGCATCAAAACCTACGGTTAAAAAACGAACCTACCCCAGCCAATATAAAAAATATCGCAATTTTTTCAACGCAGAATATCTGATCGCAACTAACCTTTCCACTTTTGCTTCGTTTCCCGGTGCAATTATATATGGTTTTATTCTTGAATGAAAAAAGAAAAACTCCAAATTCGATACTCTTCTGCCGGTAAATAACACCATTGTATTCATAAGTTACAAAAAATCGGTAAATCCCCCATGATGTCGGAGATGTCCATACTTTTTCCTCTACAACCTGTAAGGTAATATTTTCAGAGTTATATCTGACCATCTGCCTATAAACCAGAAGAGATACTCCTATAAATATTACTATGATTCTATATATAAGTACCAGAATAGATGCACCCATTGTATCTCCTTATATCTGCTCCTGATAATCAACAAACCGTATATGATCCCCCCTGCACAGATATTTCAGGAGCCGTAGACTTCTATATGCAGGATATAACCATTTGCAGCAGTGGATTCATTATATTTCATGCATGCAGCTATTAATCAACCCAAGACCTTCCAAAAAGTTTTCCCATCATTACTTCAGTAGTCTTTCTGTGTCATTGAAATATATTCCGTATCATCATTTTGTGGTGTGTATAGCAATTGTCCATTTTTCATATTTATAACATGACCAACCGAAACAATATCCACATGATTTCCTTTTAATGTAAAATATCCCTCTCCATAAAACTTCATTTTTACAAAATATTTACCTTCATAGACCTTTATACACTCTATTTCCTGAATTCCACCTGCTGAAATAGTATTATATATATTTTTTATATCACTCCCATTAGGAAATAGAGTTTGTTTTAAAATTGATAAATCAGACTCATGTATTTCCTTATTATTAATTTCTGCTGTTTTTATAATTTTCTGAAACCGCCTTGTAATAGTATCCTGCCAAACTACCATTCCAATATAATAGATAATTATCACCACTATCGCTATAAACCCTATAATATATTCCATAATATCTATTTCCACATCCTTATATCTAATCCATTACTTCGGTTGTATCACTCTTAATCCTGTTATATAAGTCCTCCACATACGATTTACCTTGTTCTTTAAATTTTGTATCTATGGCTTCATACTGTTCAACTTGTAGATTTACATAAAATTCCAGGGCAGCAGCATAACCAATCCAAGTGGATACATTAGATAAAAACTTTATTCCACCTGCTTTCAATTCATTTTTTACGCACTATCTTCCATGATTTTCGGATAATACTTTTCGGTCTTCTGTCTCTTCTTTAGTACCTTCCATATTAAAATATCCCACTTCGTTTCCATCTAAGAGGCGCAGACTCTATGTGTCCATTTCATCCGCTCACGCTGACGGCGCTTCCCGGTCTGCCGCTGACAGACATGTTCGAGATTTTGCTTTTTTCTTCGTAACTCTTCCTGTCCTATTCACTTTCGATAAAAAGATTTCTTTCCCTATCTGCTGCAGTGGACAGCCTGACTTTAAGTATTTCCATTCATCTATTTATTGGAAATACTATGATATAATAACTTTTTTCATATACTACCCCTTCAAAATTTACTGTTGTCTCCACAGGAAAAGATATTTGAAGCTCATATGTTCCATTACGAAATATATATTTTTCTTCCACTTTTTTCCCATTAGATTTTTCAACATTGTCCTCTTCCGCTATAAATTCCCATCCATATTTTCTTAACTCTTCCATATAATAATTAATAATTTCCAGCCGCGGTGCAAACACAGAATAATTCTCTGATCCATGGTAATGCCCCGGTAATCTATACCAAAATTTTAATGATTTCTTCAATTCGTTTGACTCTTGGTAAATCATTATTGGAGGTATATTTTCTCTCAATTCTTTTTCTGAATAATATTGACTTGGCCATAGAAATAAATTTAATAGACATGGAAATACAACTATGAATGTAAAAACTATACTAAATTCTCTTCCAAACTTAGTATATCTTAGATTTTGGTATATCCACTGAATATATTTCTGCTGTATAATCCAAGAGATTCCAGCACTTACCCAACAACAGATACTCCATCTCTTTATCCTTTTTTCATCCTGTAAATATTTTTTATAGCTATTCATAATATCCTCGATTAATCTTCAATCATTCTCCCATCCTTAATTTTCTTACGCACATCTATCAGACCATCAGTAAGTTTACTTTCCCCTCCGTCAACACTAATAGCTATGTTTTGGATGAACTACTATGTAGTAGTTTAATGGTTTTTTTTGTCTGATAACTTGCTCATCCAATAAGTCAGATTGATAGAAGTTCAATGTTAATTCATATATACCTTTATTAAAAAGATATACATTCTCAATTTTAGAATGATTGGAATAATCGATGTTGTCTCTACATCCATCATATTTCCATCCGTGTTTAATAAAACATTCTTTATAATATTCAACAATTTCTTTTTTTCTGAGGCATACGCTTTACTTCCCATAGTAAGTATATATAAATTTGAATTTCTATATGAAAAGAATAACTTATCTCCTAATAAACCATCTTCTTTGTATAAAGTAATTGTAGGTATACTATCTCGCATTTCTTTTTCGGGCCGCTTTGACTCAAAGCGATTAAATACAAATAAACCCATGAATACTATTATCATGAATATTTGAAAATAAAAATTCAAATTCTTCCCCATCTTTTTTCTATCAATTATCATCTTCATAAAACTATCTTCCCATCCTATAATTACATACTTCTTATCCCGAAAAGAATAGTATGATTTCCCTGTTTAAAGTCATAGATATATCTGCCTTCCCAGGCTGTGATGGTTTGCAGAATGTTAGCAGTGGCGAGTTTATTCTTTTCTACCGGTGCTTTGCTGTCTATGACGAAACCCTTAAGGGATGAAAACATCATTCTGCCAGAAGACAAGATATGATTCCCATAAATACAATTACAGACAATCCCATCATTCGAATTTGAAATTTAAACTTTTCATGCGCAAGTTTTTTGTTAAATTCTTCTGTCATCTCATATTTAACAGTATTAATAAGGATCCTTTGTGTTTCCTTGAACAATAAATAATCTCCAATTTGGCCCAAAATGATTACTAACATCCCCAAGAATAACCTTTGTGTCAAATTATCCGCGAAATACACATAAACAAATAATGCTAAAGGTACCATTAATAACATGAAAAGCTTTAACCCCATCACTTTCCAAGTAGTACATGCTGAAAATGTACCTAAACGTACATTCTGAAAAATCCACCTTATTCCTATAAAAACATAGGCTATGCATACAATAATATCCATTATCATAAATTCTCCATCATTAATCTATTTGTTTATGTACATTTGTAATATACTTTTCATCCGGTTGTTTTCTTTCAGGTTCCGTCCAAGGTGGTGCTTTCTGATTTCCCTTTCACGAGTACGGTCGGTACATAGCCCAGTCCTAAGGGGGTGAGTTTGGATACGGCATTGGTGGATGCAGTGATTCCGCTTGCTTTTGCTTTGTATTCGGTTTTGTTGTCCATATTTTCCCATGTCAAAGTACCGGTGGTGAGTTTGTTCTTTTCTGCCAGTGCTTTGCTGTCTATGACGTCGCCTTTGAGGTGGGTGTTGTTTTTGACTTGGTGTCGTATTCTTCTTTCCCTATGTAGATGCCGCTTTGTTCAGTAATACCTTCTATATTGAATTTCATTAATTAATAGAAAATCCAGGAGATTACATACCACAGCACATCTCGGTAATACCCTATTACAAACAATTCAATAAACACATTTAATATTGATAAAAGAATAGTTTGTTTTTGCGCCTGTACAATTTCACTTTCGCTTTTCTTCGTAAATTCAGATGCTAATATGTAAGCAAAATACCGAGCCAGAATGAAAATCGCCTCCCCCATAAAGAGCATCCCTATCAAACTGACTAGTGGACTATGGGACATATCTATACCTGACATGATTTTCAGAATGTTGGTTGCAGTCAATATTATAAATAGAAGGCTAAACACAGTTAGCAATATTCCCATGAATATAAATATGACATACTTATAGAGAGACGGATGTCTCCTATCTTTATGTCGAATAAAATCTTCACCTATGGCACAGCACATAAAAGCAAATATTAAAACAGTAAATACTATTCCCCAAAAAAACGAAAGACTGATAATCTTCATTATGCATTCCTCGATTCAATCCTTCACAATAAAATTCCGTTCAAAGTCCTTTTTAAACTGTTCATCGTCATAATTAGATACTCAGAGTTCACTGCGGATTAGGCGGTTATGGCTGTGCTTCCTTTGACAGACAGTATGGGAGTGTTCAGTAATCCTCTTTTGCTTGCTTCATATTCTGCTTTGCTTTCTATATTTTCCTATGTCAAGGTACCGGTGACGATCCGGTTCTTTTCTTTTTCTATTTTTCTGTCTATGACGGCGCCTTTGAGGCGGGTATTGGTTTTGACTTGTTGCCGTATTCTTCTTTCCCTATGTAGATGCCGCTTTGTTCAGTAATACCTTCTATATTGAATTTCATTAATTAATAGAAAATCCAGGAGATTACATACCACAGCACATCTCGGTAATACCCTATTACAAATAATTCAATAAACACATTTAATATTGATAAAAGAATAGTTTGTTTTTGCACCTGTGCAATTTCACTTTCGCTTTTCTTAGTAAATTCAGGCGCTAATATGTAAGCAAAATACCGAGCCAGAATAAACGCGGTTATACATACAAAAATAGAACCTATTAAACTAATTAATGAACTATGAGACATATCTATATTTAATAGTATTTTTAAGACATTAGTTTCAGTCAATACTACAAATAAAAAGCTAAACACCGTTAGCAATATTCCCATGAATATAAATATGACATACTTATAGAGAGCCGGATGTCTCCTATCTTTATGTCGAATAAAATCTTCACCTATAGCACAGCACATAAAAGCAAATATTAAAACGGTAAATACTATTCCTCCAAAAAACGAAAGACCGGTAATCTTCATTATGCATTCCTCGATTCAATCCTTCACAATAAAATTCCGTTCAAAGTCCTTTTTAAACTGTTCATCGTCATAATTAGATACTCAGAGTTCACTGCGGATTGGGCGGTTATGGCTGTGCTTCCTTTGACAGACAGTATGGGAATGTTCAGTAATCCTTTTTTGCTTGCTTTATATTCTGCTTTGTTTTCTATATTTTCCCATGTCAAGGTTCCGGTAGTAAGTTTATAAATATTAACATTAATCCTAAAAGTAACCATGCTATTAACCGGACATCATCTTTAACATCATAACAATTTGCAACTTTTGCTCGGTTCCTTCTCAATTCATATAGCACCAAAAGAAACCATAGCCACCCTCCCCATATTGCAGATGTCATTATCAAAAGTTTATTTGAATAATTAATGATCCCAATATCTATCAGTATCGCCGCTCCCATTAATACATCTATACAAAATATAAAAGGAATTCGAATATACACTGGGATATTCTTTACAACCATCTTCATATCTTCTTTTTTAGATTTGTTAAATATAAATATCCATAAATTCCATATCATGAGAAAAAGCATGGCAAAATCAATCACTTGATTACTAAAGATATATTTCATTTCTTATCCCCTCCTTCATTCGCAAGGAAAGAATTATACTGATTCTTTATATTTCTCACTTCCCTCAAGCCTATTTTTCTATAAGCACACGATCATAAAGATAGGCTCCCACAAGCATCCCACCTTCCAAGCCGGCAATAGAACTTTCCATCCCACATGACTAAACTGATTATAGTCCCGCTTGCTATTTTATGAACTTCCGGGTCTTTGATCTTTCCCTGTTCTTTTTAGGAAGGCGTTCACTCCTGCCATACTATTCGCTTTCTGAGGTAATATCTTCCAGCTTTTTATCAAGTATATCTAACCCTTTTATACTATCAATATATTCTTCCATAAACTTTTTATCAGAAACATAATACGATTCTCTTTTAATATAATTGATTTTTTTCTCATTCCCTTTTCTTTGTAGTTCTTTAAAAATATCTATATCTCTTTTGGGCAATCCTATAAAGTCATATCTAATTTCTATCCCCCCATAGATAAGATTCATTTAGCTGTGATAAAGAACTTAACACATCACTTCTCAAATCATCCGGGATGTTTCTGTAATAAATTTCATTAACCACTTTAATCGTTTTCCCACAAAAAGGAATTAAGTTTACTTTTGTATATCCTCCTATACCATACAAAATATAGGGATATTCATACTTATAAGCAAAACAATCCGACTCTAAGGCTGTTTTTGTCCACAAATCAGTAAATATCCTATCGACCTTAAACCTATATCTAAATGCTGCATAATAGGTTGCATGTTCCATTTGAAATGTATTCATGTGTAAATACATAACGCATAATCCTATTAATAAACTAAACGCAACCCATATTTTAGTATTTCTCATATCAATCACCTATACCATCCTGTCCCCATTTGCGCCGTACAGGCTCCTGTCGCACGATCTCCTGTCAGGCCTCCCGCGACGGTTACTAAAGCAGTGCTGATGGCCTGTACGGTATCAGTAGTGAGTTTGTTCTTTCCTTTATCCACACAAACGATGTCAACAGTTCCCCGTACATTACATCAGATACTTTCTACAATACACCATAATATTCATAAGAATAGAAATTTTTATAATAATTTCAAATAAAATTGACTGATTCCAATAAAAAAAGACAACTCCCACAAGAAAAATAGATATGACAATAATCAAAATCCCTATGTAATGTTTTATTTTATTGAAACGGGTGTGATTATTTTTTCTTTCGTAATATTCATCAGGATACCAAAATAACTTCATCAGTTTATGCACAATCGGTTTCTGATCATTGCTTTCAATCTCTCGCCCTAAATGTCTTAAGGCTGTACGAAGTTGTAATGCTCCTATAAATATTATAAAAATACTCATCAGGAAAATCAGAACTAAAAGACCATAGTCTGAAAAATCTATGAATATAAATTCCCCCTCACAGATTTTTTCAGCACAATAAAGAATAGAAAATATTCCTGTCAGAATAAAAGAACAATAATTAACTATAGGCAAATTGTCTCGCTTATTATGACTAAACATAAATTATTTCCCTCCCTTTATGTTTGGGGATAAATTGTTACAGAATACCTAAGCGGATCTTGCCCATTACTTTTTTCGTAATTATGCAAATCCCGAGTACTAAAATATATTCCCAATCTATACTTCCCTTTTCGGAAATTAAATGATTCCCCTATCTTTCTATTGTTTGAATGATCGATATTATCTGCTTCTCCTGTAAATTCCCATCCGATTTTTTTCCAAATTTTTTCTATAATATTCAAAAATATCAATTTTAGTTCCAAAAGATTGAATAATATATGTAAGAATATAATGTTTATTAGTCCTATAAATAAATTGTAGTAAATCCACTAATTTACTTTCTTCATTATAGACATTGACCCCCTCGACGCTTTCCCTTATCTCCATTTCAGGCTTTCTTGATTCTAAACGATCAACTAAAATACAAATAGACACTAATATAATAAATCCTATCAATGTCAATATCCCATTCTGTAATTTCATTTTTGAAATCATTTCTCTACCTCCTCATCATCTACTGAAGAGGTAGAATCTCCACTAAGCCCAAATTGCGGCAGTCCTTTGTTTAAGATTATCATTCTTCTTTACCTATAAACCCTTAAAAGTATTATAAATAACAGAGTATTATATCTATCACATACGCAAGAATTGGCCAACACCACCATAATATAATGAGCTCAGCTATCAATGTACAAAAAGAAAGATAAAGCGTTTTTCTTGATATCTTAGATTTCAATTCTTTATTTAAGTTCGAATATTCTGGCATTAATACATAACCATAATATCGCATAATAATAAAAAGTGACCAACACGTAAAGATTGCAAAAATAAATGCTATTTCTTTATCATAATAAATATCGATATCCCTTAAAACCAATAAAATATCCGTCCCACCTGTCACTGTAAATAGTAAACTAAAAATTATCAGTAATATTCCTATAAGAATAAAGAATAAATACTTAATGATATTATGAATTCTGTGATATGCAGTATCATAAATAGCTATACTAAACAGTGTAACACTCAGTATAATTGTCGCCGCCATTCCCCAAAAAAATGAAACCCCTATAATTTTCATGTTTTGAACTCCCAATCAATCTTTAACATCAAAATTTTATTCAATCTTTTTTCAAAATCTTGTTTATCATAATTTGAACTATTTAAGTTTTCCCCGTAATAGATATCGTTTCTTTTATTATCATAAATATTTTCCACAGTAAAAGCAGCCATAACACCCATATCTAAAAAGTAATAGCATCTCCACCAAGAGGTCTGTCTTTAATGCGAATGTCCATAGTCTTCTTTCCCTGCGTATAAAGTATCTCTTCTTAATATCCACATTACTATATCTATAAGTTTTATACATATCCGATTATCACATTCATTACATATACCAGAATTGGCCGGTATATCCATATCATAAAAAAACCTACTATTATGGTACAAATATATAATAATATCCATTTTTTTCTCACTTGAGGAATTATATTGATATCCAATTTAGAATATTCGGGAAATAAAATATAACCATAATAATGTATTGCCACCCATAATGACCAAATCGCAAAAACCAGAAATAAAATATCTAATTTTGAGCCATAATAAATATTCGTCTGATAAAAATAACTTAAAATATCCGTTCCCGCCACTAAAGTCGATAGTAAAAAGAACATTACACATAATATTCCTATCGGAATTATAAAAAAATACTTAACTCCATTATGTACTCTCTTGTAAATAATATCTTGACAAATCAAACCCAAGAATAGAGCAAATAACATAATAGTGGTTACCATTCCTCCCCAAAATAGAATACTTGTAATTTTCAATTGATATCCCCCCGTTTACTCTATGATGTCAAAGTTTTGTTCCATTCTTTCTTTAAATTCATCCTCATTATAATTCGATTGATTAAGTCCTTTTAGATAATAAATATAATCACTTTTATTCTCTTCTTCATAAATATATTTTGCCAAAAGACCTCCTGCATAGCCTGTACCTACAACTACTGCAGCCGTTCCACCGGAAAGGAGTATTGGAGCGATTTGATATTGACTGCCATATCCCACCATAATCGGCACAAGCAGACTCTATCCTGCCAAACTTTCCACTATTCCACCAGCTATACCGGCAGATTCTTTGCCACGGTCATCTGTTGTTAAAAATTTTCCTATATCTAACATCTTGCCGGCAGTTCCTGCCCAGCCGGACATACCCGGCAAATGAGATTCCTTAGATACTTCTCCTATAAAGTCTAATCCATATCCTCCATATTTAGCCCAATTGCTTTGGATATGAATTTATCTATCCGGTAACTCTAGCTAAAAGTAGTATGCATAATCCGATAACACCGAGCAGTTTATAGTCAAAATAAATCGCAACACCAGCAATTACACATCCTATAATAAAACAGATATCACTCCCACTAAAGAAATCATACATTTCTTTGATTTTATTTTTCATAGTATTAATACTATTTTTTCTGCTCATAAACTTCCCTTCGTTCTGCTTCTTTAATTTTTTCATTTTCATTGTGCAAGATAACTTCAAAAGAATGATATCCACGCTATATATCCAGTTATATTTTCACTCTATTTAAAAATTTTATTCCGGCAAAACTTCCGGGAATTATACGATCTAACTCAGGATAATTTGTTTTGTATATTTAGATAACCAATTAAGTGCACGAAGAGTTCCATCTTCTGCCACACCTTTGGCAATATCTTTTGATCATCCATCTTTAATATCTGATAGAATCAGTGCGCCCATGGCTCCATGAAGAAGAAGTTTTTCTGTAGATCCTTAAGGTCTTTCCATCCGGTGCTGCCGAGGCTGGTATTGATGCCTACAGCGTATATTTATCTACCTTCTTTATTATCCGCTTTGACTCTCAACTTCTCATACGCCTTCCGTTCTTCTGAAGCAAGATCTGACACTGATGAAATTACTTGTATCTCATCACTGCTATACTTCGCTAAGGACCTATCTATCTCTTGTTTCTCCTCTAATGGCTGAGACGGATTCCTATATACCTTTATCTTAAATGGATTCGCATAAATTGCATAAAAACCGGCACTTCCATAAGAGTAAAACACTTTGTCCCTATAAAGCATGTCTGTTTCACTTTCTGTCTCATACACATTTTTGTCTAAAAGGGTTAATTTTTGTTTTACTTTGTCTTCCGGGCGATAATCATGCAGTTCAAAATGAATGCCTCCTTTCTCCCTTTTAGAGAGAAATATACGTGATTTATTTCCAAAAGTAGATTCCGTATCTATATACCATGTTTGAATATCAAATAAAGACGGAATAACATTCACTGCTATACAAGCCGCATGATAAAAGATAAATATCAAACAAACGAGGAATATTTTCTTTTTCATTATGTTCCTCCTTATTCTAACCCTATTGTTCCATCAAGATTTGCACTCCGGTCAAAAGCCTGTATCATGCCAATTTCTCGATTCCCTCCGCTTCTTTCCGGTGCTGCCGAGGCTGATATTCCTACGGTATTGTTCTTGTTAATGGCTTTGTCTGTTTTCTGGGTTTTCTGTATGTCTCTTGCGTTCATTCCTGCCTGCAGGGCATACAGGGCTTTCAGCCGGCCATCTCCCACTTCTCCGGCTCTCTTTACGGGAGCGGCTACGGTTCCTATCTGCACTAATTTTTCCATGTCATAGGTATTTTTTATGTCATTGAAATATATTCCGTATCATCATTTTGTGGTGTGTATAGCAATTGTCCATTTTTCATGTTTATAACATGACCAACCGAAACAATATCCACATGGGTTCCTTCTAATGTAAAATATCCCTCTCCATAAAACTTCATTTTTACAAAATATTTATCTTCATAGACCTTTATACACTCTATTTCCTGGATTCCCCCCGCCGAAATAACGCCATACATTTTCCTTACATCTATCTCATCAGGGAAACTAACGTCACTAAGAACTTTTAAATCAGATTCTATAACCTTTTTTGTATCGACGTCTATTTTCTTTTCAATTTCTTGAATTTCATCAGCGGCCCTAAACTTCCAAACTACTATTCCTATACCAAAAAATATTATTGCAATTATTCCTAAAAATCCTTTGATATATTCAGCTAAATTCATCTTTTATCCCTTTATTCTATTCCTCGAGATGGATCTCAGAACGCTAATTTACCAACGATTGGTGTTCACTATTCCACTAAGTAAAAAACAAAAAACTGCTACATACCCCAAATATTCTATACCCATAAGCCATGCAATACTCCCTGATATTAAGCCGGCTATTCCTAAAGCCAAACTAGGTCCAAAATATTTTTTCATATAATCCTCCCATAGTAGCAGCAAATTAATGATTTATAGCTTATTTTATCTTGTTACAGTTAACCGGCTTTTTGAACTCCGCCTAGTAAAAAAAGGATATTAATAAAAATTAGAATTCCTAAGCATATAAACTTACTATCTGCTTTCATTCTATAATCCCCTCTAATCAGTTATACAATCCTTTATCCGGCCTTCTAATTCTTTCGTAGTTTTAGGACTACTTTCATGCTTATAATCTAACAATGCAACATAAACTATCACAGCACCAGCTAAGGTTCCATATCCGCCATCTACTTTTTTACAAATTTTATACCTTCTAACTTTTGTTTTACTTCATCTGCTAAATAAGGATACTCCCATATAACTTCATTCCCTAAATATTCCAGTGATTTTATAGTTGTTCTTTCAAGAATTAACTTAGTTGCTGTATCAGAAAGATATTTTTTACATCATTAGAAATATTGTCTTCATAATACAAATAAAATCCGTTTACCCCATCTAAAGCATTCCCCATCCGGGAGATGTAAGCACCCGTCGTGTGTCTGCCCCCTCCTGCCATCTTGGACAGGATTCCTCTAAAGGCACCGGAGATGTTCTGCACTGTATCGCAGCTCCACTTATATTATTTTTTGTATTTTCTATCACAAAACCTGCTTCTAAAATCCATTTAAAATCAATAATAAGAAGCTCCTACTAAAAGGATAAAAGCCATAAGCCATAATAACGTATAATTAAAAAAATATGCAAAAGTAGCAATAAATATACTAAGACCAATTAATTTCCATGCCTTTTTCATCCTTTATACCTTCTTAATCATTTACAGAGTCTTCTACCCATTTATTAAATTCATCTCTGAGATTCCTTCCTCTCATTGCAGCCATTTCCTCATCCAATTCATTCCACTTCGTTCCCATCCAGGAGATGTAGGCGCCTGTGTGTCCGCTCCCTCTTGTCATCTTGGGCAGGATCCATCCAAAAGCAGTTGAGATGTTCTGTACTGTATCAGGGTGCTTAGCTACCCAATTATTTCTTTTTATCCGTTTCAGGTCTTCCATGACATATTCATAATTATGGATTTTTATCAATAATTTAATCACTAATAATGTATTCTGTATCATCCTGTACCGGACAATGTAACAATATTCCATTTCTTACTGTAATTACATGGTTTACAGAAATAGTATCTACCCTGTTTTCATAAAGAGTAAAATAACCATCTCCTCCATTTAACTTGACCCAAAAAATATTATCATATATCTTTATATTTTTTATTCGAAAAATCCCCCCCTCTCTTAAAGACTTGTAAATTTTTTTCACATCTATATCTTGCAGCATCTCTACCTGGCTCAGCTTCATTAAATCATTCTCCACTATATTTCTCTCATTTATAATATCTTCAACCGTGGGCTCTAATTCATTTGCGACATGAAGCCGCCAAAGCGATCTTAATATATAGAATACAATCAGCAAAAAAACGGATATAACTCCTAATAAACATTCTCTATTCATATTAAATCTCCATTCACTAATCCATTACATCAAACGTGTTTTCCTTCAATCTATTATATACATCGCCCCAGTATGATTCATTTTTTTCTCCTCAAACTTAATATTTAATTCTCCATATTGAAAGTCTACATTAAATTTTAGTACAGACGCTAAATCTATCCATGCCGCTCATTTGCTCAAGAACTTAAGCCATCCAAGTCTTAATCCGCCTTTAAATATTTCTCATTATTTTGAATAATGATTTTTCGTCCATTCCGCTAACGCTGTTGCTCCATCAAGAGCACTTTCTGAAAACTTTTCTTTTATACATTCTCGATCATTTCCAGTCATAATTTCACCAATTTTCATTCCCATAGAGTTCAATATTTCCTCGGTCTGCTCCTGCTCTTCTTCAGTAACTTCCATCCCAAAAAGATTCCACTTCGTCCCCATCTGGGAGATGTAGGCGCCTGTGTGTCCGCTCCCTCCTGTCATCTTGGACAGGATTCCTCCAAAGGCGTCGGAGATGTTCTGTACGGTATCGGGATATTTGTTTATCCAGTCTTTCCCCTATCTGTTATTTGTCCGGGAGTCTAAGAGATCGTTCTTATCTCCTCTCCCTATTTTCCCATTGTAGGATATTCCGTGTCCTCCTGTTTTGTACTCGGCTCTGTTGTCTATGTTTTCCCATGTCAAAGTACCGGTGGTGATCCGGTTCTTTTTCTGCCTGGCTGTCTATGACAGCTCCTTTGAGGCGGGTGTTGTTTTTGACTTGGATGTTGTATCCTTCTTGTCCTGCGTAGATACCTGCCTGTTTTGTGACGCTTTCGTAGGCGGAGTCTGTGTTTGTTTTTCCTTTTCCTCCGCTTACGCTGACGGCGCTTCCCGGTGTGTAGCTGATGGACAGGCCGGTGGTTTTTCCTGTTTCTTTGTAGTTCTTTTTGTCTTGTCCGCTTTCTATGGAGAGTTTGTTTCCTGTTTTACACCTATCTTTATCCTATTTATGAAAATATATACATCATCACAAATGTAGCAAGGAAAATGACCATCCCTATAATTATTCTTCTATTTTCTTCTGTATATTGTAATGATTTTTCACCATAATGTATTCGTTTATACAGTCCCACTAAAACAAGAACGCCCCACAATAACATAAGTGCTGTATAAGCATATAATATGTTACCCGTTATCACACTTCTATCAACTATTATGATATAAAAGGCCAGCATACTGTGTGTAAAAGCGAATAATACACGAACAAAAAGAGACACATGTTTAATAAAGAAAGCTTCCTGTGGATTTAGAGATTCAGGAAATACAAACACTTTCCAAATTACAATGGATGCTACTAATAAAAAAACATCATACACAGGGCTAGAGAATAAAGAAATCATTTTCTTTCCTCCTGTAAATAAATTTCTTCATTATCATTCTTCTTATCTTTTTCCATCGTCTCCCACTCCTTTTTATTTTCCTCTACCCAATATACAACTCCTCCTGCAATAATAGGAGCCGCAATAATACCAACAATAGATGATCCTGTTGCTGTAACTGCAAGAGCTCCACCCAAATACCCTAGTGAGATAGGCAACGTATCGTATGCATCCGCTCTAAATGCATTGTATGGGGATTTAAATCTTTCGTGGTTTTCCTGTGTCCCGTATAGGTAAGACGCACCTGCTACGAAAGGACTGGCTTTCTTTACAAGGTTTTTCCCGATTGCCTCCGCTTCTTTTCGTGTCAGGTAGGGATATTCGCTTTCCATCCAGTTCGCCGCACACCAGCTTGCGATTTCTTCTGCCGCAATTTCTTTGGATTTATCCAGGGCTGCTTTGTTCAGCACTTCTTTATATCTGTTATGCTTTTCAATGATGACTTGTCCGGGCAGGTCTTCTTTTTTTATTATACTCAAGTCTATATAGGTTCCTGTTCCTTGTTTTCTCAGCCATTCTTCGTTTTGCTCAGCATCGATTTGCAGCCATTTATTCATATACTTTAGCTTCTTCTAGTTAATTAGGCAGAACACAAATTAATAATCCTATAAAAATTATTACACCAAAACCTACCATTCCCAGCTCAAATCGAAATTTTTTCTTTTTTAAAATTCTTTCTACCTCTTCTCTTTTCCGCTCATTATAATTAATGAGTACTTTTTTTATTTCTAAAAACAATACATAAGATAGTATTTCATTTGTTAATAAAAAACTTGTGCTTAAGATTATACGCATTTTATTATCTGCCGAAAAAGAAAAAAATATGTATAAACTTGCAGGAACTACTAATAACATCAAAAACTTTATAATAACAATCTTATAATTTGTTGGGGCGGAGATTGAATCTAATCTGATGCCTTTGCACATCCATATCCCTCCAGCAACAACATACAATATGCATATTAATATATCTATCATAAGTTCCTCCAACAATAGTTTAATCTATCTCTCTATTTATATTTTCAATATATTCATTATTCTCCTTTTCCCTTTCTATTGTCGTTAACGGCGGTGCCACAAAATCTTTAAATTCTGTGATAATCACCGCTGATGCTAATCCTGATAATGTACCACCCAAACTACCTCCAGTCAAAACAGTAGCACTAACCACCACTAAATTCCCATAAACATCAATACCAATCCGCCTTTTAGCTCCTTGTACCCCATACTTATTGACATCTGCGTCTTGTGCTATATCCCACGGCAAGGTAAGTGCGTCTCCGATAACGGTTTCTCTTCCCAGATATTTGGCAACTTTTGTATTAATTCCGCTTGCCATCGCACTTTCAAATACGGTTTCTCCATGTGCACGTGTTGCTGTAACTAATACCGGCTCAAGACTTCCTCCTTCTTTCACCGTAAATGGTCTGCCCGTCTTTAAGTCCCAATATGTACCGGGTGTTGATATTGGTGAATATCTTTGTCTTTCATCTATGGCTTCCCAGTCTTTTTGTAATCGTTTCTTCTCTTCTTCTGTCTTTGCGTTTTTCATATCGTCCAGATATTGTTCATATTGTTTATATGGGGCAGGTAGTTAAAGGTTGTCGCCTGGTGGGCTATGGCTGCCCCTGTTTTCCCTCCTGCCAGGTATCCTATGGCGGCGCTTGCTATTTTATGGACTTCTTTGTCTTTGATTTTTCCCAGTTCTTTTTGCAGGAGGGCATTTAGTCCTGCTCCTGTCAGTCCTTTTGTTATTCCTGCTCCTGCTTCTTTGAATACTAAGGCTCCCATGATTCCATGCATGGCGATCCGGTTGCTTCCGCTTTCGCTCCATTTCTTTGCTTCTTTTTCGTATTTCTCCGCCAGTATGCTGTTATTCTCTTTTCTGGCTTTTTCTGCTTTTTTATTCAGTTCGTTTTCTTTGTGTCCCGCTATGTCTCCTATGAGGCGGTATCCTACTTGGGAGAGGATGTTTACGTATTCCTGTTTTTCTTCTATTTTCTTTTTGTCGAAGATTTCAGAAAGTGTGTTAAGTGCGTTTGCTGTGTCGTGGCTGATTTCTTTGTCTGTTTTTTCTTTTGTGGTGGTGATGATGCTGTCTGCTATGGCTGCGTAGGTGGTACTTCCTGCTTTCTCTTTCACGGGGAGTAATTTAAAATCTTATTGAAAACTATAATATGAATAAAATCATCGCAAGTAATATTATTCCACCTCCAACAAAACTGGCAATCGACTTTTGATATAACATTGAAGATTTTTGAATAATATTATTACTATCTTTTTCTTTTTTCATTTCAAGTCTAAGAAAAAGTCCATTAATTATCCCTCCTGTCCCCATTAAAAATCCACCTATTGTAGCAAACTCAGCTCTTAATATTCCCATAATATGACCAAACACAAATAGCCCTCCAAATATAAGCAATAAAAATGGTATTAATTTGTAAAATATTCCAGATATTCCCCAACTATTTTTTCTTTTTATACTCACATATACCATTTTTACTAACAACAAAGGAATACAAATTAATATTATCCAGATACGAGGGTCAAATGCATTAACTCTGATCATTTCTACCAAGAATTCCATTTACTTTTTTACCTCCTGGTAATACTTTCTAACTTCCTCTTCTTCATTTGTAGGCGTCTCTGCTTTTATATATTCTTTCGTATAATCTCCAAATGCACCTGCACTATGCACGCATACAAACAGAATCGTTACAAATAAATTATTAGAGCCATGACCAATAACGCTATACTAGACCCCCAAAAACTTTTTATTAAGAATTTATACTTTTCTATTTCCATTTTAGAAAAGTGCATCCCTTCCTCTTTTAATAAACTTTTCACATACCATCCTCCCATGAATCCACCAAAAATCACTACAGAAAACACCTTTATTACCCAATCACCTTTGATTATATTAGAAACCCCTCCCAACGTAATTATTGAGCTCGCAGACAATGGCACCATTGTCATAACATAGAATATTTTCGTCAATTTTCTCCATTTTTTACATGTTTTTATATAGAAATATATAGCTCTTATTATAAAAATAATGGCACAGCACAGAAGCACCATAAATTTTGCAATAGCCCAGAATCCACCGGCAATTAGTACATTCATCTATTCTTTACCTCCTGGTAATACTTTCTAACTTCCTCTTCTTTATTAGTTGGTGTCTCTGCTTTTATATATTCTTTCGTATAATATCCAAGCACACCGCCAACAAGTCCAAACACAGCCGGCATTCCAAATGCAACACCACCACTCCCTAACGCTGTTCCAAAGATAACCGGCGCTAAATCAGCTCCCTACACCTTATATCTATTTCATCCGCTATACAGTCTGCTGTCCTTGGGATACCGGAAGAATTGATTACTTTATAATTTTTATCGACATCTGCCTGGATCCCCGGTAAACGGACGGCGGGATGTTTCCAGTCCACTCCTAATTTCAGGTACCGGTTATATTCTTTGAACAGGCTAACGGCACTGTCTTGTGTAAAGCCTTCTTGTTTCAGGTAGGCGATTCCTTTGTTGTAAGAGTTCGTATTTTCTGCGTAAATGAATCCTGAGATTCCTTTTTCCGGTTCCTTGGTACGGTCTCCTGTCAGGCTTCCTGCGACTGCTCCTAAAGCGGTGCTGATGGCTCGTACGATATCGGGGTGGGTGTCCATTCAGTCTCTTCCTTTTGCTTTTCCCATGTACACCAAGGCAAATTCGTTCACGCTTCCCGATATGGCTCTTGCCAATGCATTCCCTCCGCCCACGGTTTCTGTCAGTGTGCCTATGACTCCATGGAGCAGGAGTTTTTCCGTGGAGCCTTCTTTCCATCCATAGTGGTCTGCCGCTTCATGGGTGCTTTGGTTACCCACTATGTTCATCATGTGGATAAGTTCCTGTTTTTCTTCTACTTTTGTCTTGTTGAAGATTTCTTTGGGTTTGTTTAGGCTGTTTAATAATAAATATATTAATCTGGCATAATCCCAACTAATAGCGCAATAAAGGCAATTATACCAAAACAAATTATTCCAAGTTGAATTCTAAACTTTCTTTTTTCAAGAATATGTTTAACATCTTTTTCTCTATTATCAATATTACTTTCCACAATTGCTTTACTCATTTCGTTAAATAACAGCCAGGTCTCTATCAAATACAAAAGCAACACACTCACACCCAAAAATATTCGTACCCTCTCACTATTATAAAAATAAATATATATAAAAATTTCTAATGGCACTACCAACCATATTAAAAATTTCAGAACGATAATTTTCCAGTTTGTTGGAGCAGATATCATCTCTATTTCTACCTTTTTTAAAACCCATTTGGCTCCGACAAAAATATAAACTATACATATTAATGTATCTATCATATGCATTCCTTCCTCCGCTCTAATCAACTTCTTTCTGCATATTCTTTATCTCTTTTATCCTTTTCCTCATATGTTATCGGCAGGGAGGAGTTTCATGGATACGTCCAGGGAGCTGACGCGTTTCATCTGTTCCACCCCTGCTCCAGGTGGCGGATGTTCAGGATGTCTCCTTCTTTGATGGGAAATGCGTTTTCCCATAGGATGACGGCGCTGTCTTTCCCGTAGATGATTTTATGCAGCCTGCCGAACTTTTCTCCCTGCCGATAAAATAATTTCGTTTATTCTAAATACTGGCTCAAGGGCAGCACCTTGCGTCTCTTCTTTTTCATTCAGGCTGCTTCCTATATTTTCTACACGGGGCATGCACAGCCGTTCCTGCCGATCTTCTTCTCTCTGCCGCGCTTCTTCCAGCCGCTCCTCTCCTGTGTAATTTAAAACGGGAGCAGCTGATACCGCTCCCGTCATCATGGTTAAAAAATAAAGGCTGTTACGATTTTCCCCTGCATGATCGTTCTCCCAAAGTAATATTTCAAATGTTTTTCTTATTTCCAATTATAGTTTACACAGAAGGCATTGTAAATGTTTTCTTTGCTGCCCCTCTCCGCTTCAATTTCCTGCTGCGCCTTTTGCCAGCATGACGGAGAGATCTTCTTTTCTTCCTGCATATCCGTCTCCTTTGCCGCCGCTTTCGCCAGATCATCAATGGCGTAAACGAGGGGTTCTTTTCCTTCATCGGGAGTAAGGAGCATCATCACATCTATATGGTCATTTTCACGGAAGAAATACGCTCTGCCGTAAAAGGGCAGGATGAGTCCATCGGAATCAAAGGTAATTTTCGCGCCCATCGTATAGAGATAGGCTTCGTCGGCTGTAAGTTTGCGATACGGCTCGAAATCGGACAGGGTGATTTTCACGCCTTCTCCTAATTCTCCCACCACGTTCTTTGCCCAGTTCTTCATTACCTCTTCCGCCCCTTTGCGCAGAGGCGAGTCCTCATCCAGAAAGGCGCGGTTCATGCGGGAAAGGCTTCTCCATTCTTTTACCGTCAGGTATTCCCGGAAGAACGGTTTCAATGTATCCGCTCCCGCAGGAGGCAGCTTGGCGGTGACAATGTAGCCGTAAGCGAATTTTCGGCTTTTTTGAAGCATGACGGAAAGCTGCCCCATGTGATAGGGATAGGTGAAATTGTGGAACTTCAATTCCTGCTGTTCAGGGATATCCTGATAGGTAAACGCAGGCGGCAGATGTGCTTTCGCAATGGACTGCAAGTTATAAGCAGACGCGCCGCCGGAAATACAGAGAGCCGTCATAAAGACTGCCGCCGTTTTCTTCCAACTCATGTGCTGCTCCTTTCCAGTCCGTAAAAGGCATAAAGTAAATTTTTCCCGATTTTTTCCGCCGCCGTATGGCTTCCCTGTACGATAATGAGATAATACATGCCGCCCTGCCTGTACAGATTCGTATAGACCCACATCGGATAGGACAGATGTCTTTCGTCGGAAATAATCACCCGCGCTTCCTGAGTCCAGCGATAGGTGCCGTCATGATTTTTATAGGCATGCCACGGTGAAAAAGAAACCAGTTCCGCCTGCAGCTTCTGCCCTTTGATTTCATCCAAACGGCTGTTCAGCATCCGCTGATATTCTTCTATGCTGATTTTCGGCAGGCCGAAGAGGGAGTGCGGCCGTGTCGCATCTTCATGGAATGCGCGCTCCCAAAACCGGGCAGCCTTTTCCCGTTTCCCATGGAAGAAGGCTTCTTCCGTTCCTTTCACAACAGAGACGGAAGCGGAATAGGTGCCGCGGATATCGGATTTCCTGATCTGGTACAGATGAAGGGAGTCGTAAGGGTACGGCGCCCGGTCAGGGTACATGTCCATTCCCGGAGGCGTGGTGAGGAAGTACATCACTGCCGCCCAATCTGTTTTTCCGTAATCTTTCCGGTGTCCCGATTTCTTAAATATGGTTTCCGCGCGGCTGCCCCCTCCGTCGGTAATCTGCACGTCTTCCCCGAAAGACAGTTTCCCCAGTCCGTCGATGACGAGATCCTCCGCATCCGCGTAAAGACAGCCTGCCAGAATGAAAGCGGACAGAACCGCCATGATTTTTTTGAACATGGAATTCTCCTGTAATATATCATTTATCTTTTTATTGTAAGGAATCAGGGATATTTTCTCAAGTCAGGCATTTCTGTCTCCCACAAAAAATATCCCGCCATGGATTACACAGCGGGATATTTTATTTAAATACTTATTGCACGTCAGCTTGCCCATCAGCGGTTTCCGCCGTCCGGGGTTCCGCGTTATGCTGTACGGAGAGCCTGCGGTAGCGGGCAAGCCCCGTACCTGCCGGAATCAGCTTGCCGATAATGACGTTTTCTTTGAGGCCGAGAAGCGGATCCACTTTCCCTTTGATTGCCGCTTCCGTAAGAACTCTGGTGGTTTCCTGGAAAGAAGCCGCCGAGAGGAAGGAATCTGTCGCCAGCGCGGCTTTCGTCGTACCGAGAAGCAGGTTCTCACCCACCGCCGGTTTCTTTCCTTCATCTTCCAGATGTTCGTTCATGACACGGTAAGCCACGATGTCCACCGTCTGTCCCGGAAGCCATTCGGAATCTCCGGGGTCATCGATTTTGATCTTGCGGAGCATCTGATGGACGATGATTTCAATGTGCTTGTCATTGATTTCAACACCCTGTGAGCGGTAAACTTTCTGCACTTCCTTGACGATATAGTTCTGGGTCGCCTGTACGCCGAGGACCCGGAGAATATCGTGGGGATTGATGTTCCCTTCAATGAGGCGAGTACCTGCTTCGATTTCATCGCCTTCATTGACGGAAATCCTCTTTCCAAACGGAATCTTGTAGGTATCGGATGTCTCTTCATTGGTCACGGTAACAATCTTGATATTCGCATTTTCCGGAGAGTCTTCAATGGTGACTTTGCCGGCGATATTGGAGATGATCGCGTTCCCTTTCGGCTTGCGCGCTTCAAACAATTCTTCGACACGGGGCAGACCCTGGGTGATATCCTCTGCCGTTGCGACACCGCCCGTATGGAACGTACGCATGGTCAGCTGGGTGCCCGGTTCGCCGATGGACTGTGCGGCGATGATGCCTACTGATTCGCCGATTTCCACATGGCGGCCTGTTGCCAGGTTCCTGCCATAGCACTTCGCGCATACGCCGTGTTCAGAATGGCAGGTCAGAATGGAACGGACTTTCAGACGGTCATAATGCTTTTCAATTTCAGCAGCCTGGTCGTCAGTGATTTCTTCATTCTTCGCGGCAATGATTTCTCCCGTTTCCGGATTCACCACATCTTCCAGCGGGCAGCGGCCGGCGATACGGTCAGCCAGAGACTCGATGAGACCCCCGGCTTCCGTAATTTTGCGGACTTCTACGCCTTCCGTGCCTTCCATGCGTACGGAAATCACCGGAATATCGGCAGCCAGAAGTTTTTCAGCCGCTTCCGCCGTAAGGACGGTTCCCTGCGCCAGCACTTCTTCTCCTTTGCGGTTCAGAGCCGGCGTTTCCAATTTCTTCTCAAAGAAGCGGACTGTCACATGATGTTTCACGATACTCTTGTATTCCGCCACGACATCCTCCACACCGAAGGTAACGGTTTTCGGTTCGCCCGCTTCTCCTTCCGCTGTGGGAACAGTAACAACGACAGAATCAACGAGGAAACGGTTCATAAGAGCCACATCGGACGCATCCAGTGTTTTCCCCTTCACAAGAAGGATTTCCCCGCTGCGCCGGTTCATGACGTCTTCTTCGAGAATGGAACCGTCCAATTCAGCGCGGTGGACATTGTAACGGCTGCGGACAGCCGCCTTGGAAACCAGTTTATTCCATTCACGGTCGAAATTGAGTGTCTGCACATCGCAGTCTTCTTCCCGAATGATGACATCCTGGGAAACATCGACAAGGCGGCGTGTGAGGTAACCGGAGTCTGCTGTACGGAGAGCCGTATCGGCAAGACCCTTGCGGGCGCCGTGGGAAGACGTAAAGTAGTCAAGGACGGTCAGCCCTTCACGGAAGTTTGCCTTAACAGGCAATTCTACCGTTTTACCGGATGTATCGGCAATCAGGCCGCGCATCCCCGCCAGCTGGCGGATCTGGTTATCGTTGCCGCGGGCGCCGGACTGGGCCATCATGGTGAGCGGATTCATTTTCGTCATGGACGCTTTCATCGCTTCACCGACATCATTGGTCGCTTTTTCCCAAATTTTAACGACTTTCCTGTATCTTTCGTCATCCGTCATCAGGCCGCGGCGGAAATATTCCTTGATTTTTTCAATCTGCGCTTCACTTGCGGACAGGATATCATTTTTGGCTTCCGGTACGGCCACGTCATAAATGCCGATAGAAATGCCGGAAACAAGGGCATAATGGAATCCGAGTGATTTAATGGAGTCCAGGAGATCTCCTGTTTCTTTGAAACCCAGCTTCTTGAAGCAGTCATTGACAAGTTTGCCCATCTGCTTCTTGCCGATGGTGATGCCGAGACCTTCTTTTCCGTCAGGACGTTTATAGAAGAAGCGGAGAGGTTCGGGAATGGCATAGTTGAAAATCAGGCGCCCCGGGGTCGTGATGACAAGACCGTGCCCCGGTATGTCCACTTTAATGAAATCATGGATCTGTACCTGGTTCAGTGCATAGGCCAGCATGACTTCATCGTAATTGGTAAAGGCGTGGAATTTCGAGGGATCAAGCGCGTCTTCCTCTTCCTTGCTTTCTTTTACAATGGTCAGATAGTATGATCCCAGAATCATATCCTGGGAAGGAATGGCGACGGGTTTGCCGTCTTTCGTAGACAGGATATTGTTGATGGAAAGCATGAGCGTTCTCGCTTCCGCCTGCGCTTCCACGGACAGAGGCAGATGGCACGCCATCTGATCGCCGTCAAAGTCCGCATTGTAACCCGGGCAGACAAGGGGATGCAGTTTGATCGCCCTGCCTTCCCACAAGATCGGTTCAAACGCCTGGATGCCGAGGCGGTGGAGTGTCGGAGCGCGGTTCAGAAGTACGGGATGTTCTTTAATAACATCGCCAAGGACGTCCCAGACTTCAGGGGACAGCTTGTCCACTTTTTTCCGTGCCGATTTCAGATTGCTCGCCAAACCGCGGGCAATCAGTTCATGCATGATGAACGGTTTGAAAAGTTCGATTGCCATTTCTTTCGGCAGGCCGCACTGGTACATTTTCAGTTCAGGACCGACTACGATAACAGAACGGCCGGAATAGTCGACACGTTTCCCCAAAAGGTTCTGGCGGAAACGGCCCTGCTTGCCTTTCAGCATATCGGAAAGGGATTTCAGGGGACGGTTTCCCGGGCCGCTGACCGCTCTGCCGCGGCGGCCGTTATCTATGAGGGCATCGACAGCTTCCTGCAGCATACGTTTTTCATTTCTGACGATGATTTCAGGCGCGCCCATGTCCATCAGTCTTTTCAGACGGTTATTTCTGTTGATGACACGGCGGTAAAGGTCGTTCAGGTCGCTCGTGGCAAAACGCCCGCCGTCAAGCTGCACCATCGGGCGGAGGTCCGGCGGTATAACGGGCAGCACGGTGAGGATCATCCATTCCGGCTTATTGCCCGATTTACGGAAAGCTTCCACTTCTTCCAGCCGGCGGATGCTGCGGACTTTGCGCTGGTTGCTGCTGCTGTCCACATCTTCGCGAAGCTGTTTTTCCAAAGCTTCCAGATCCAGCTGGCGGAGAAGCTTCTGAATAGCTTCCGCCCCCATCTGCGCCTCAAAAGAACCGGCGCCGTATTCCTGGACGGCCTGCTGGTATTCCTGTTCATTTAAAACCTGCTTGTCCAGAAGCTTTGTTTCGCCTTTATCTATTACGATGTAGGCGGCAAAATAAAGGACTCTTTCCAGCTGGCGGGGGGACACATCGAGAATGAGGCCGATACGGCTCGGCGTCCCCTTGAAATACCAGATGTGAGATACCGGGCAGGCCAGATCAATATGACCCATGCGTTCACGGCGTACTTTGGAGCTTGTCACTTCCACGCCGCACTTATCGCAGACCGTGCCCTTATAACGCATTTTTTTATACTTGCCGCACTTACATTCCCAATCTTTCGTCGGTCCGAAAATCTTTTCACAGAAAAGACCGTCCGGTTCTGCTTTCAGTGTACGGTAGTTGATTGTTTCCGGCTTCGTTACTTCTCCGTGAGACCATAATCTGATCGTTTCCGGGGACGCAATACCGATTTTCATGGAGTCAAATTCATTTACATCTAACAATTGCTCAGTGCTCCTTTCCGGAAATCAGGCATCCGGGTCATCGACAAGACCCGCTTCAGTTTCTATATCAGTTTCAGTAAAAGCCGCTTCTTCATTTGCAGGAGCCGCCGCTTCCGCTTCCAGCGTATCATTGAAAGAAGCCGTATCATCTGCCGGCACTTCTTTCCCTTCTCCGGCCATGCTGGATTCCATGGCATTTCTGGCTGCGGAAACGGAATCCTCACCTTCCATGGCCGCTTTCACTTCGTCTTTATGCCAGCGTTCGCCGCCATTGGATGGTTCCAGATCGCTTTCGTCCAGCTCTTTCATGACAACTTCCTCTTTGTCTTCATTCAGGACGCGGACATCCAACCCGATGGATTGGAGTTCTTTCATAAGAACCTTAAAGGATTCGGGAACACCGGGGCTCGGAATGTTTTCGCCTTTGACGATTTTTTCATAGGCTTTGACACGGCCGATGACATCATCGGATTTTACCGTCAGGATTTCCTGTAAGGTGTACGCGGCGCCATATGCTTCCAGTGCCCAGACTTCCATTTCACCGAAACGCTGGCCGCCGAACTGCGCCTTGCCGCCGAGCGGCTGCTGGGTCACAAGGGAGTACGGGCCGGTAGAACGGGCATGGATCTTATCATCAACAAGATGATGAAGTTTCAGCATGTATTTCCAGCCGATCGTCACCTGTCCGTCGAGCTTCTCACCGGTACGTCCGTCATAAAGATCGGATTTCGCATTGACCGGAAGTCCCGCGGCGGCAAGGGTGGCAGCCAGGTCTTCATCGCGGCAGCCGTCAAATACAGGGGTCGCGATGTGGACACCGGATTCTGTCGATTCGGGCATGCCGTAGGTATCAAAATCATAGCCTGCTTCACGGAGCCGCTTTTCAAGCGCTTTCGCCTTTACGGGATCTGTCTTGGCTTCTTTGATTTCTTCGCCGAGCATATGGCAGGCCCAGGACAAATGAATTTCCAGGATCTGCCCGATATTCATTCGCGAAGGAACGCCAAGGGGGTTCAGCACCAAATCGACAGGACGTCCGTCCGGAGTAAAGGGCATATCTTCAACAGGCAGGATGCGGGAGCATACGCACTTGTTACCGTGGCGCCCCGCCATTTTGTCGCCTTCGCGGAGTTTCCGTTTCTGCGCAACGTAAACGCGGACGAGCTTATTTACGCCCGGCGCCAGTTCATCGCCGTTTTCACGGGTAAATTCCTTGACGTCGACCACTTTCCCGAATTCTCCATGCGGCACACGGAGAGATGTATCACGGACTTCTCTTTCCTTATCGCCGAAAATGGCACGGAGAAGACGTTCTTCCGGAGTCAGTTCCGTTTCCCCTTTCGGCGTTACTTTGCCGACAAGGATATCGCCGGGGCGTACATCGGCGCCGATACGGATAATACCGTTTTCATCAAGATTCTTCAAAGCGTCGTCGCTGACGGATGCCAGCTCTCTTGTAATCTCTTCTTCGCCCAGCTTCGTATCACGGGCATCACACTCGTATTCTTCAATATGGATAGAGGTGTACAGGTCATCTTTGCAGAGACGTTCAGAAATGAGCACGGCGTCTTCATGGTTATATCCTTCCCAGGATACGAACGCCACAAGCACGTTGTGTCCGAGAGCCAGCTCGCCTCCGTCGGTGGACATGCCATCTGCCAGTGTCTGCCCGGCTTCGACCTTGTCCCCTTTGTATACGATGGGATGCTGGTTGATGCAGGTGCTCTGGTTGGACCGGAGGAACTTAATCAGGTCATAAGTATCATATTCGCCGTTATCCGCGCGGACGATAATCTGTTTCCCGTTGACAGAGGTAACCACGCCTGACCGTTTTGCAAGAACGCAGACACCGGAGTCCTGGCCGGCCACCCATTCCATACCCGTGCCTACAAGAGGCGCTTCCGGGCGGAGGAGCGGTACCGCCTGCCTCTGCATATTGGCGCCCATGAGCGCACGGTTCGTATCATCATGCTCAAGAAACGGAATGAGAGACGTACCGATAGAAACGACCTGCTTCGGAGAAACGTCCATGAGATCCACTTCTTCAGGAGAAGCTTCCAGAACATCAGGGCCACGGCGGCAGGCCACATACCGGTTCAGGAACGCGCCGGTATCTGACAGCGGCTCGCTGGCCTGGGCAATAACTTTATTTTCTTCAATATCAGCCGTCACATAGAGACATTCATTAGTCACTTCGTGGGTCTTCGGGTTAATCCGGCGGTACGGCGTTTCAATCAGGCCGTACTTGTTGACAATTCCGTAATTGGACAGTGAGGAAATAAGTCCGATATTCGGACCTTCCGGCGTTTCTACGGGGCACATACGCCCATAATGGGAATAATGCACGTCGCGGACTTCAAACCCTGCACGTTCACGAGACAGCCCTCCCGGCCCCAAAGCGGACAGACGACGCTTATGCGTCAGCTCCGCCAATGGGTTCGTCTGATCCATAAACTGGGACAGCTGGGAACTGCCGAAGAATTCCTTGATGGCTGCCACAACAGGACGGATATTGACGAGCGCCTGGGCGGTCATCTTGTCCTGATCCTGGGTAGTCATTCTTTCGCGAACCACACGTTCCATACGGGACAAGCCGATGCGGAACTGGTTCTGGAGCAGTTCGCCGACACAGCGGACACGGCGGTTGCCGAGATGGTCGATATCATCGGGGCACCCATAGCCCTGGATCATATTCAAAAGATAGTCTACCGCCGCGATAATATCCGCGCGGTCAAGAATCCGATAGCTGTCATCACGCATTCCATTGGAGCAGATCACCTTGACAGGTGTTCCGTCCTCTTTCTGGGTCATGACTTCCACCATTTCTACCTTACTGAACACGCCGCTCTTCTTCAGGATCGCGATGGCTTCCTCGTCGATAAGGGCATTCCCCTGGATAATAATTTCACCGGTTTCCGTATCCACGATAGGCCCTTCCGTACGGTGGCCCTTGAGGCGGTTTTCCCAGGAGAGTTTCTTATTCAGCTTGTAACGTCCGACCTTCGCCAGATCATAACGGCGGGGATCATAAAAGAAGTTGCGGAGCAGGGTCGTGCCGCTTTCTTCTGTCGCCGGTTCGCCGGGACGGAGCTTTTTATAAATAGCGATGAGTGCTTCTTTTGTATTCTGCGTTTCATCCTTCTTGAGCGTCTCTTCGATATGGATATCATTATTGAAAAGCTCCATGATTTCTTCATTGGAAGAGAACCCCAGCGCACGGATGAGGTACGTCACGGGCATCTTGCGGTTACGGTCGATACGAACGGAAATAATGCCGTTGGCATCAGTTTCCAGTTCGATCCACGCGCCGCGGTTCGGAATGAGCTGGGCGGAATAGATTTCCTTCCCGAAAGTGTCCATTTCCTTTTTGTAGTATACGCCGGGAGAGCGGACAAGCTGGGAAACAATAACACGTTCGGCGCCATTGATAATAAATGTGCCCGTATCCGTCATAATCGGGAAATCGCCCATGAAAAGATCATGCTCCTTGATTTCGCCGGTTTCCTTATTGACGAGCTGGACTTTGACCTGCAGCGGAGCGGAATAAGTAGCATCTCTCGTCTTGCATTCATCGATGCTGTACTTTTCTTTCTTGAAATAGTATTCGCCGAAATGCAGCGCCCATTTATGAGCACTATCCTCGATAGGAGAAATATCCGCAAATACATCCCTCAGCCCTTCTTTACAGAACCATTCGTAAGATTTGGTCTGCAAATCGAGCAGATGGGGCATCCCCAGAACTTCCTGAGCTCTGGCGTAGGTATATCTTTTCTTAGTACCTACCTGGACGGGTCTGAACATTTTGCTGTTAGGCATTCCACGCCTCACCCTTTCCTTCCATATAAAATCTGAATTTCCAACACATGGGAACAGGAATGAAAAGAGGACAAGGCCAAGGAAACACCGATTAAGCCACAAAATATCCTGTACTTCATCAGTGTTCCCGATTTGAGCCGGGCTCCTCTTTTCTTCGCGAGCCTTCTCACTATATATAAATAGAGACTGTAAAACATAATTTTACACGAGCGAAAAACATTCCGCAATATAAATTCATTTTTAACTAAAATATTTTCTCTATATCTTTCTATAAAAATATTTTAGTTATAGATAAAAATTTATTTGCTATTAAAATATTTTATTTTAATATTTTCCTCTTGCTTTTCCCTGTAAAATATGCTACCGATTTATTCTATCATTTAATTCTCTCTATTGCAACAAAACCTGTTATGCAGGGCAGGCTTAAGAAAGAGTATGCATAAGAAAACTCCCCCGTAGCAGAGAGAGTTTTCGTTTTCTACAATTCGTTCCATCACCAATCAGTCTTCAATGATTTCAAAATCGTCTTTTCCGACACCACAGAGCGGGCACTTGAAATCGTCAGGCAGATCTTCCCACTTGGTTCCCGGGGCAATTCCATTATCCGGGTCACCTAAAGCCTCATCATAAATCCATCCGCAAACTTTGCATACATACTTCTTCATCCTTATTCTCCTCTCCACAGTCCGTGCAAATTGCAATACTCATAAGCCGCTACGACTTCATCCCCTTCAGCAAGAACAAAATCAGCCACCGGCTTCATGCCCGGCTTCAAATCCACCTGCTGGCTTCCGGTCTTTGTTTCCAGAACAATCCAGGTGATATAGTGGTTGTCCAGCATGGGATGTTCCACAGAGCCGACCTCCACATGCACTTTCGATCCGTCTTTCGTAATGACGGGAACATGCTTTTCACCGGCAGCATCCGTAGTATTGGGAATCAATTCTTCGATTTCCGCATTTTTGCAGAACATGTCTTCCCCGCTCTCTCCAAGAACAGCGACTGCTTTGCCGCACTTTTTACAGCGATAAAATTTCATCATCCGCTCCTCTCCCAGGCATCCGCCTGTTAAACTTTCTTTTTCAGGATTCTTCCTGAAATACTCCATTCGTATTATATCACCGCTTTCAGGAAACTTCCCTACCTTTTTCCATTTTTCCTGAATCCCATACAAAAAGAGTTCTCTCCGTCAGGAAAGAACCCTTTTGCATTTCTATTTCCGCTTTACCTCTTATTCAATCACCATGAGAAGGTCACCCGATTCGATACGGCTGCCCGCCTTCACATGAATTTCACTCACAATGCCGTCCACCGGTGAGGTAATCGTCGTTTCCATCTTCATAGCTTCCGTAACAATCACCGGCTCGCCTTTCTTTACGCGTCCGCCTTTTTCTGCAAGCACTTTCACGACGGATCCGGACAGGGTCGCTCCGACCTCGCCGGGAATATCTTTGTCCGCTTTCCTTGCGGTCACTGCGGATTCCGCCACATGCCTGTCATGAATTTTAATTTCACGGGGCATGCCGTTCAGCTCAAACTGGATACGGCGGTTTCCTTCCCCATCAGGTTTCGTGATCCCGTCAAGACGGATAAGGAGCATCTTTCCTTCTTCTATATTCACACGAATTTCCTCGCCCGGTTTCATCCCAAAGAAGAAAGTCGGCGTATCAAGGACGGACAGGTCACCATACTGATGATAGCGATCCATATAGTCACCGAAAACTTTCGGATAAATACAGTAAGAGGAAATATCTTCTTCCCGCGTAGACATATGCTTGCCCTTCATTTCCGCTTTCACTGCAGCGAAGTCCACATCCTGCGGATGAGATTCCAAATGAGGTTCTTCCCCGCGCAAAATAATCTTCTGCAGCTTTTCAGGGAATCCGCCGTAAGGAACACCCAATTTCCCATCAAAGAAATCAACCACGGACTGCGGGAAATCAAGGGCCGCCCCCTTCTCATAAATATCTTCTTCCGTCAGATGGTTCTGCACCATGAAGAGTGTCATATCACCGACCACTTTGGACGACGGCGTTACTTTGATAATATCGCCAAACATCATATTCACTCTGGCATACATGCGGCAAACTTCCGGCCAGCGGTCTCCCAGTCCCACCGCAGTCGCCTGCTGGCGGAGATTAGAGAACTGCCCTCCCGGCATTTCATGCTGGAAAAGCGTGGTATTCGGACTTGCCATCCGGCTGTCCACCCCCGCGTAGTAGGGACGGATACCCTGCCAGTAGCGGTCAATCGTTTCCAAAGCTTCGATATCCAGTTTCGGCTGGCGGGGATTGTTCTGGAGCGCATAGTACAGCGCCGTCATGGACGGCTGGCTCGTACCGTTTGAAAGCGCGCCTGTCGCCACATCGACAATATCCACGCCGGCTTCCGCCGCCTTTGCATAGCTGTACAGCGTCAGCCCGCCGCCTTCATGGCTGTGGAGGTGGATCGGAAGATCCACAGCATCTTTTAACGCCGCCACAAGAGCGTATGCCGCTTCCGGTTTCAAAAGTCCCGCCATATCCTTGACAGCGATCAGGTTGGCACCGGCATTCTGCATTTCCTTCGCCAGATCCGTATAATATTTCAAAGAATATTTCTGCCGCTTCGGATCCATGATATCCCCGGTGTAACAGAAGCACGCTTCTGCCAGCTTGCCCTTCTTGCGGACTTCATCAATGGAAATCGTCATGTGGTTTAGCTGGTTCAGGCAGTCAAAGATGCGGAACACGTCAATCCCATTATCTGCCGCCTCATCAATGAAATGGCGGACCACATTTTCAGGATAATTCGTATACCCTACCGTATTCGCGCCGCGGGTAAGCATCTGGAAAAGGATATTCGGCGCTGCTTTACGCATCTGGCGGAGCCGTTCCCAGGGACTTTCGTCAAGGAAACGATAAGCCACATCAAATGTCGCGCCGCCCCAGTTTTTTTCAAAAGAGAAGAGCTGCGGCACATGACATGCGGTGTAACGGATCGCGTTCATGATATCGTGTGTCCTCACACGGGTCGCCAAAAGTGACTGGTGGGCATCACGATATGTCGTATCCATGATCATCAGTTCTTTCTGATCCATGACCCATTTGGAAAATTTTTCAGGTCCCCATTCTTCCAGCATCTGCCTTGTACCGCGGGGTACTGTTTCCCCCTCTGCCGAAAGAGGCGCTACCGGAGCGAAATCGGGTTTTTCTTTCGCACCCGCCCCGGCATAGCCGTTGACGGTGATATCTCCGATATAGTGGAGCAGCTTCGTACCGCGGTCGCTGATTGCTTCAGGTTCATCCAGAAGCTGCGGATGGCGGTCGATGTAATTGACATCACAGAGACCTTCCTCAAAATCCTTCGTGCGGAGCATATTTTGAAGGAAATATATATTTGTCTTCACACCGCTGATACGAAATTCATCAAGGCAGCGGAGCATTTTGTATATCGTATCCTTCGCATGGAGCGAGTGGGCCGTTACTTTGACCAGGAGTGAATCATAGTAAGGAGTAATCACCGCTCCCGTATACGCCGTACCCGCATCCAGGCGGATACCGGGCCCGCCGCCGGAACGGTAGGCAATGATCTTGCCTGTATCAGGCATGAAGCCGTTTTGCGGATCTTCCGTCGTGATGCGGCACTGGATCGCCACACCCTTGAACCAGATCGTCGGCTGCAGACCGATTGCCACTTCCGGACTATCCACCGAATAGCCTTCAGCAATAAGAATCTGTGTCTTCACGATATCCACATCGGTAATCATTTCCGTGACCGTATGTTCCACCTGCACACGGGGATTCACTTCAATGAAATAGAAATGTTCTTCATCCTGATCCACAAGGAACTCTACCGTCCCTGCATTGAGGTAATTGACATTCTTCATCAGCTTGACGGCGGCATTACAGATATCATCACGCAGCTTCTTCGGAAGTGACCAGGCAGGCGCCATTTCAATAACTTTCTGATGGCGGCGCTGGATAGAGCAGTCACGTTCAAACAGATGAATAACATGTCCCGCTTCATCACCGAAAATCTGCACCTCGATGTGCTTCGGATTCATGATACATTTTTCCACATACACCTCATCGCTGCCGAAAGCCATTTTCGCTTCCGACTTCGCGCGGTGATACGCCTCCTCCAGATCTTCCATGCGATCCACATTCCGCATACCCCGTCCGCCGCCGCCATTGACCGCTTTGATCATGACCGGGAAACCATATTTCTCGGCAAAAGCTCTGACCTCATCAAAGCTTTCCACAGCACCGTTTGTGCCGGGAATCATGGGAATCTGCGCCTTTTCCGCCTGGATACGGGCATTTACCTTGTCACCAAACATGATCAGATGTTCCACACGCGGCCCGATGAAAATAAGTCCTTCTTCCTGACAGCGTTTCGCCAGCTCCGCATTTTCCGCAAGGAATCCGTAACCGGGATGAACTGCGTCCACATGATGCTCCTTACAGATACGGATGATATCCTCTATATCCAGGTAAGCATCAATCGGTTTGTCCCCTTCCCCCACCAGGTACGCTTCGTCAGCACGGTTCCGATGAAGGGACAGTACATCTTCTTTGGAATAAACAGCCACCGTCCTGATGCCCAGCTCATTGCAGGCACGGAATACACGGATGGCGATCTCGCCTCTGTTGGCCACCAGGACCTTCCGGATTTTTCTCATAAGCAACTCCCCCCTATGTGTCGATTGCATTCTTTCAGATGAAAAGCGCATATATATTTTTTATTGTACTCAGCGCCGATGTACATTTCAATAGAAAACCACCGATTACAGAAATAAAACGCCTGCGCCGGCAAAAAAGGCCGTGACATTTCCATCACAGCCTTTCATTTCCTTATTCGCCGAGAATCGCGTCGCCCTTGGCGATATTCGCGCGGATTGTCGCACAGCACGCCTTGAAGCGGGCCAGCTCCTCTTCCGTCAGATTATATTCTATCACCTTTTCCACGCCGTTCGCGCCAATAACAGCCGGCACGCCGCAGAAAATACCGGACTCGCCGTATTCGCCGTCCAGCGGAGCCGAGCAGGGAAGAATACGCTTTTCATCATGAAGAATCGTGCGAACCAAAGTCGCTCCCGCCGAAGCAATGCCGTACTCCGTACACTGCTTGCCGGAATAAGTCACCCATCCGCCTTTAATAGTGCGTTCCTGTACTTCCTCTTTATCAAACCGGAACTTCGGATCACTTTCCATTTCCGACAGAGGCTTGCCGTAAAAAGTTATCTGCGACCAGGGAACAATCTGGGAATTTCCGTGCTCTCCAAGCATGAACGCCGTAAAGCCGCGGGAATCAAGGCCCGTTTGCTCCGATATCGCGTGAATCAGACGGGAAGAATCGAGAAGTGTCCCCGTACCCATGACATGCCCCTTCGGCAGGCCGCTCTTACGGGCGATCAGATTCGCCACCACGTCACAGGGATTCGTGATACTTACAAAAAGTCCGTGAAATCCGGCGGCCATAACCTTCGGGACATAATCGGCCACCTGTTTCACACTGTTTTCCAATTCCCCGTCGCGGCTGCCGGAAGCGCAAAGCGTGATATCGCCCACAGCGTTCACGATGACGTCGCAGTTCTTCAGTCCCGCATAATCGGACGCCTTGTAAACAACATGATTCGGCATGTACATAACCGCATCATTCAGATCCTGTACCTCGCTTGTCACTTTGCTTTCTTTCAAATCACAGAGAAGCACTTCATCGGCAATCCCCATCATCCCCAGATTAAACGCTACATGGGCACCTACATGTCCTACGCCGACAATTCCTACCATTCTCTTCTTAATCGCCATAATGCTCCCTCCATTCCTTCCACATGAACCGTCCCGATGGACGAATCAGAAAAAGAACTTCTCTTCCGCCTTGGAAAAGATCTGTCCTTAATAGCTTATTGCGTATGATAACACATTTCAAGCCCTCTGAACAATAGGAAAACGCTGTTGAAGATTTTTTCATGCGGACAATCATTTCCGGCCGCAGCCGTGAACATCCGGTCATCTCCCGGCAAGCTGAAAGGAGCATACAAAAAGGATCGGACTCCTCTGTCATGAAATCCGATCCTTTTATCGGTATTCCTTTTTATGTCAGGATCACGCCCTTATGCCGCGCAGGAAGCGGAAGAAATCACGGAGCGCTTCCGCGTGGTCTCCTCCAAAACAATCCTTCTCCTTGAAGTGATATTTTTTCACTTCGTCTCCGACAGCAATGCGAACCTCTCTTGCACTTTCATCAATTTCCACTCCGGAAACGGCACTGGCCGGCACCATTTCTACACCGTCCGCCGAATCACTGCCAAGAATGGTATGGCTGACCAGACTGCCCAGTCCGGCTCCACGTTCCCCGCTGTACTTCATAATTTTCATCGTCATAGGATTGGGAAGGGCGGGGATAAAGAAAATACTTTCGTCCGTATAAGCGATCACCAAATGATGCTCCGCATTCCAGGGGCAGTCAATCACATGAAATTCTTCCTCAGACAGCTGCGGCACCATTTCTTTCACGAACCTCTTCATTTCCTGCTGTGCATATCCCGGCGCCAGGCTGTCCCTCTTTTTCTTCATGTAAATCATCATGCCGATGCCCACGATAAACATAGCTGCCGGTATCAATGCTATTTCCATACCCATAAATACTCTCCTTTACATTTCAAATACATGCAACTGTACTTTTTGCCAAGGACTTTCCGGATCGCGGAGCAGTCCTTCTGCGATCCCCATGATTCCGCCGGGCATCTGCTTCATACCGCCCCACATGCACCTGCCGATCACATATCCCGCCGCAAATTCTTTCCAGTCGCCATACACTGTGCAGCACTTCTTATGTGCTTCTTCCATATAATACCATGCTTTTTCTTCCGTAATATATCCGCATTCAAAGCAGCAGCGCGCTATCAGCACCAGCCGCCCCATGTCCCACGCAAGGACAGATTGATTCCGTAAATCCGCCTGGGAACTGATATATCCTTTTTCTGTCAGGGATTCTATCATCTCCTTTATATTCTTCATATAACGGGGTGTGTCGAGTTGTTCATCCGGTGTCAGGATTTCATCGGTAATAGACGGCGATATACCGGCAGAAAACAACTTAATCGCATCAAAGTATACGCGGTGTCCTCGTTCCAGCAGCCATTCCAGCGTATGCAAAGCGCTTTTCTCATCAATAATATCATAGTAAGCCGCTAAATTATTTCTGATTTCCCCTTTCTCAGAGCCGGTTTCCAATGAATCACAGTAATACATGGTCTGCTCCGCATTCACAGCACCTATATTTAAAACAGACTGCTGCAAAGGAGAAAGTTTCTTTCCTAACGGATTTTTTTGATATTTCTTATGGCTTATTACTTTCAATAATTTCGAAAAAAAAGACAACCCTGCGTTCCTCCTTACATGTAAAGATAATACTCCACACCCGTAAAGCATTCCCGTTTATTATACTTTACCTCATTATCCTTATCAATCCTCCGGTTCCCCGCATTGCGGCCGTAAACTTTGCAAAAAACAAAGCCATCCGCTTCTCAAATAATATGGATGGTTGCAAAAGCCTACTGTTATCAGGATATATTCTATTTATAATTCAATCCGATGCCCCGGTTTTACCGTCACTAACCTCGTATCACCCTTTTTAAATCTTTCCAGATAAAAATTATAATCCTGCGTAGCCGATGCTGATATAGGCAGCCCATGCATCAATCGGCTTGTAAAAGGGTGGCACAACTCTGAAAACAAGGAAATATCATCAATCTCTTCAATAATCCTTCCCTTATCCATTACCGTAATTCCATCTGCAATATAATATGCAGATTCTATACTGTGAGATATAAATATAATAGATAAATGTTTTTTTACTTTTATATCCGAAAGATAATTTAAAAGCTTATTTTCAGTAAAAATATCAAGCCCGCTTAGGGACTCATCCAGTATAAGGATTTCCGGTTCTGCCATTAATGCACGTAATATGCATATCCGCTGGAGTTCTCCGCCGCTTAACTGCCGCGGATACAATCCTGTATATTCCTCCGACAGGCCCACAGCCTTCAACATCTCTACTATCTTACTCCAGATTTCCTCTTTGCTGCATTTAAAAAAGTTTTTAAGCGGCTCTTTCAGTATCTCATAGGATGTCATATACTCAGGCACCGCATCCAGACTGTTTTGAAAAACCATTTGAATCTTATTCCTCGAAATACTTTTCCAATTAATCTTTTCCCCTTTATACCGAACCAGTCCGCCTGACGGCTTTTCAATGCCTGCCATAATCCTGCAAAGTGTAGTTTTCCCGCAGCCGCTCATTCCTAAAATCGCACGACAGGTTCCTTCCTGCAGCATGAAATCTACATCATCCAAAACAGGCCTGTTGACTCCTTCTTCATTTTTATACGTTTGATGAATATTTTTCAGTTCAAGTATATTCGGCACAAAGATACTCCTTTAAATAAGATAATCAGGATCCTTCGTATAAACGTTCTTTTCCACCTGTTACAAGCTTGAAGGAACGATCGTGTATACAAATCATTGTCTTCATTACCCAACTCTTTTGTGTTAATTTTATCAATAAACTTCCCTTGCTTCATCACATAAGTAATATCCGAAATTTCTTTAACGAAATCTATATCATGCGACACGATGAGCATACTTAAATTTGTGTCACGATACACTTTTTTCAATACAGAAATCAATTGTGCTCTTGAATACCTGTCAATTGCTGATGTAGGCTCATCTGCTATCAATAACCTTGGTTTATGAATCAGCCCCATAGCTATGGATATCCTCTGTAATGTGCCTCCGCTTAATTCATTCCTGTAACTTTCAAGTACTCTTTCCGGATCCGTAATCAATAAGTTTCTTAACAACGACATCACTTGCAGCAAAAACTCTTCTTTTTCCCCATCCCTTAATCTGCTGATTTCAAGAAAATGTTCTTTAATTTTTAACCGCGGATCAAATATGCTTAACGAATCCTGGGCGATAAATGCATATTGCCGTCCACAGTTTGTCAGCAACGTAGCAGAATCTCCCGCATTAAAACATTTTCCTTCGATAGCTGCTTGTCCTGTGACTTGCCATGCAGGTGCCCGCAAAAGACCTGCTATCAGTTTTAACAGAGTGGATTTCCCGCAGCCGCTTGTACCAATTATGGACACACGACTCCTTTTTGGCACTGCCAAATTGATTGTGTCTATAATCCTTTTCCTCTGAAGCTCGGCAGATACCCCCGTCAATTCCAATAAATTATTCCCCATTACATTTCCCCTGCTTGATATCTTTGCTGGATCCAATCCCCAATCATATTGACGCTAAGACTGATTCCCAAGATAGAGATACTTGGAAAAAAGATAAGTCTCGGATAGGAAATAAATACGGCCTGCGCTTCTCCGATTAATGTTCCCCAGTCGGCCTGAGGCGGTTGAACCCCGAGCCCAAGAAAAGAGTATCCTGACATGGCCAGCAGCGACCCTGCAAAATCCAGAGCCAGCATAGATAAAACAGCCGGTGCGGCAATAGGGAATATGTATTTTATCCATATCCGGGGTGTCTTATTCCCTGCCATACGTGCCGCATAAACCATATTCTTCATTTTTCCGTCGGCAGTTAATTCTCTTACCACACGGGTATATATTACCCAATGCATGATCATCATCCCTGCACAAATAAAAAATATATTCTTTCCGCCCAATCCTGCCAAAATCAAAATAACAATAATTTCCGGAAATGCCCTGAATAAATTACATACATGGTCAATCAACCGATCCACCTTTCCGCCGTAATAACTCGAAATAATCCCTAAAAAGGTTCCCCATATACATGATATAAACACAACCAACGCTGCATAGCCGATGCTTATTCTTGCCCCTTGTATAATACGGGAATACACACACCGCCCCAATTGGTCACAGCCAAACGGATATTGGATCGACGGCTGTGCAAATTTCATTGTATAGTCGACAGCATTAGGGTCATGCATTAAAAAAAACGGTTCAAATATCGCCACAAGAAAATAAAAGGATACGATTACCCATAAAAAACATATTAAAAAAGGCGGATATTCCCGATGCAAACCAAAACGGATATTTCCCATTTCATCCCCACCTTCTTCTCACCCTCATACAAACTGTCTCTGCAATAAAATTGCATATGATAAATCCTGTCATTGTCAGCAGAATATATCCCTGTATCACAGGGTAATCCCTTCCATGTATCGCAATAATTACTAAACGCCCAAGTCCCGGCCAGGCAAAAACATTCTCTATGACAAGAGAACCTGCAATAATTCCTCCAAATTCAAGTCCTGCCATAGTCACGACAGGTGATATTGCGTTCATAAATATATGATTCCAAAAAATTTCCCATTTTTTTAAACCACGGGTATACGCGAACACAACAAACGGTTTTTGCGAAATATCAATAATACTGTTTCGTAAAAGTTTCGTATACATCGCAACATAGCCCAATGCCATAGTTAAAGAAGGCAGGAACAAGTGCAGGAACGAAGACGCCCCTTGCACAGGAAATATATGCAGGTACACTGAAAATACACTGATCAGTAAAAAACCGATAATAAAGGAAGGGACGGAATTTAACGTCAATATGCAGAAACGAATGGAATAATCAGACCGGCTGTCAGGATGTGTCCCCGCATAACAGCCTGCAAGAAGACAAAAAATGATTCCCATTGACATAGAGCTTAATGCCAACAGAAGCGTATATTTAAATGCTCGAAAAAGTTCAACTGCAACCGGTGCCTTCGTCAGATATGAATACCCTAAATCCAGACGGATCACGTTTTTAAGCCAATAAATATACTGCATGTAAACCGGATCATACAATTTCAATTCTTCAGCAACTGCATGCAATGATTCCGGCGTAACAGGAATTCCTCTTGAACTGAGGTATGTGGCAGCCGGATCTCCCGGCATAAAGCGGATCAAGAAAAAGGATATCAAGGATACAGCCGCAATCAGGATCAATGAGTCTTTCAAATAATTGACTATAAATCTTTTCAATATTTCCTCCTCCCCATCTCTTTGCTATCGATATTATTTAATTCCGCCCACAAGAAATTCCGGAAACAACTTATAAAATTCTTGGGCCTTTTCATCTCGTACAAGTTCATCGATTCTGGGTTCTGCAAATACACGGCGATACCCTAAAGAAATTAAGAATTCCATATCCCAGTAAGGCCGATGCTTATCACTCATAAATAGCTTTTTAGAAAGTTCATCGCATTTTTTTGTATTTTTATGTCCGTCAAATATACCATGTCCATATTTTTTACGCAGGTTGTTGTTATATTCTTCAAACACTTTCATACGTTTCTCATCAAAAAGATGTAAATACCAGCAGGCATCAAATACAAGAAGGACGCCCCCTTTCCGCAACACCCTTGTCCATTCCTTATAAGCCTTAACGGGATCCGCAAGTGTCCATGTTAAGTCTCTGCAGACTACAAGATCAAAGCTCTCATCATGATATTGTATATTCTGGCAATCCATAACAGCTAAATCCGCCTTAACCCCGGCTGCGGATATATTTTCTGCAGCCCGCCGGATCATATTTTCCGTAATGTCGATACCGGTTACATGATGTCCTTTTTCCCCTAATAATACAGGGAAAAACCCGGGGCCGGTTCCCACATCAAGGATTTCCAGCTTTTCTTTTTTGGGGGCATTTCCCAGCACTAAATCTGCCCATGCGTTTTTCCCCTCATCATCAAGCGATTTTTTTATGATATCGCTATAAACATAAGACTCGCCTTCCCAATAATCTTTTATTTCATCATTCAGCACCTGACATTCCTCCTTTAATATTGTCGAAACACATGTGTAATATCTATTCGGTCTTTAGCATCCTCCTGCGGTACAAAGCCGCTTATATCATTTCTGCAGACATGAATAATATAGTCATGATAAAGCGGAATAAATAGGACATTTCTATAAAAACTGCCATTGATATATTCCATATATCTCAAAACAGATTCTCTTTCAGGGCTGGAATCCATCTCTTTCATTGCTTTAAATAAAGTTTCCTTGTCATCTGCACCACGTTGAAACATATTAAACCCCGAACCGTCTGTCCTCATCTCTGTAAGAGTGGAATAAGGCTCATAGGCATTCCCCCAAGTTGTATATAAAACCATATCATACTTCCCGTCCCGAAACTTATTTAAATACACCGAAAAATCATCTTCATCAGGAATAAGATCAATTCCGATTTTAGCGTACATATCTTTCAGTATAAGGGCCAAATTCCTCTGATTATGATTTCCTGCAGGATACCCCAAAGAAAGTTGTAAACGGACTCCGTCTTTTTCCCGGTAAGGACCCGTACCACGGTGGTACTGCTTATCCAGTATTTCATCCGCCTGTTTTCTGTCAAAGCTGTAATATGGCAAACCAGGCGGCATTTCCGGTAAATTCTCCGTCCAATAATAATGCGCCTCTTTCAATTTCCCTTCTGCCAAAAACTGTATCACCCCTCTTTTGTCCGTTCCCAACGCCAATGCTTTACGGATTGGTATTTCACGTATTTTCTCCGTATTCAAGGCGATTAAAACAATCTGGGACAAAGGGGTTATTCCTACAGAAAACCCCTCCTGCTGTAAATTAAATGCTTCTTCAAAACTGAGCGCTCCATCCTGATCCACATACATATCCTCATCACCGGAACGAAGAGCATTCTCTATCGTTGATACTTCCGGTATGATAGAAACTTTGACATATTTGAACTTAGGCTTTTCTCCCCAATAATTTTCATTTCTTTCAAACAGGGCATATTGATTTCTTATATTCTTTCTCAGTATCCATCTGCCCGTCCCATAAAAGACCTCATTTCCCTCTTTGCCGGATTCGGAAAAATGAATCGTCAACGGACGAGTAAAAGATAATTCATTCAGCAAACTGCTGCATACTTCATCCAATCGAAAGATAACTGTATGCGCATCAGGTGTTTCGATTTTACTTATCTTTTTCAACATATCTAAAAATCCATACTGCTCTCTTTTAGCAATTAATTCAGATATATTTTCTTTCACAATTTGCGAAGTAAGCGGTTTCCCATTTGAAAAAAAGACATCTTTCCGTAAATGAAAAATATAATTTTTACCATCATCGGTAATTTCCCATGACTCTGCCAATTTAGGAACAGCCTTTCCATTTTGCATTCCGACCAGTCCCTCATATACCCAATCCTGGACAAACATCGGAGAGCCGGAATCAAAAGGATCTACGTCTCCTATATCTTTCGTGTAGGCGATTTTTAATGTTTCCCCCTGAAACTCTTCCTTTCTTATATCAAAAAGAGATTCTCCCAGCAATAAAACAAGGAGAGCCAGTAAAAGTTCAAGAATTATGATATTCTTCATCAGCCCTCCTATAATATTCACTTCCTATTTAAATAATTAGAATCCATATCTGAACCCCAACATAAAGCTTCTGCCCGGCTGAGGTTTAGCACCTTTTCCATCATATTTATAGTACATATTCTCATAGCCTTCATTTGTTAAATTATTAACTTTAAGGTACACGGATTTATTGGTATTTATTTTATAATTGACAGACAAATCTGCAACAATGTAATTATTATTTGTAAACGCATCCTTGTCACAGCCGCTGAATAAATTCAACAGCAAACTGCTGTTCCATTTCCCGCATTGATAAGTCACATTCATTGCATAATAATTTATCGGGCGGAGATGGTTAATCATGGCGTCTATATTGGCTGACTGATTGCCATCCCATGAGATATCCGGGTCCAGGATTACCCCGTCTTTCCCTTTAAATTTATCATATAGGTAAGTATAGGAAGCCCCTAAAAACCAATGGTCTCCCAATTTATGATTTAAGACAACATTAAATGATTTTTTATCTTCCCTGGCATTGATCGCTTTCGTTACATAGTCAGATTTTTTCTTGCTGTATACAGAATATTTGGTAACAGAATTACTCATTTTGGTAATCGCATAATGAATGCCCAAAGTGGTATTTGAACCGATTCTGCTCCGCAGGCCGATCGTATACACATTCCCTTTTTCATCCTTTAACGGTTTGTCATCCAATATATCTGCTTCAAATAAATCCTGCTGCTTAATAGGCCTGTAAATATTGGTCCAGCTGAAATAGCCCGCTAAACGGGGCGTAAATAGATACTGCATTGACAAACTGGGGGTAAACTGTGTTCTGCGTCCTGTATCATCATAATCGACCGGATAAATTGTCCCATTTGACCAATCTCTTTTATAAATATGAGCACTATAATTTCCATAATGCGACATGCGGACAGCCGGAGTTATTTCAAATTTATCACTCAAACGGATCTTATCCTGTATATAACCGACAAGTGTATCTCTTTGCGTCTTTCCAACCTTCACTTCTCCGGTTTTATAGTTCTTTTTATAATCATTATTTTCCCCTCTATCATACGTCAAGCCAAAAATGATATCATTATTTTTTATCTGTCTGGCCAATTGTAATTCTATCCCTTTATTCTTTTCCACATGGTATGTATTAATATGTTCTTTTGAGATCGGACCGCCCCAAAGATCCATGAATTCTTTAAACTTATCATAATTTCCCGGCCAGGGCGCCAAAGTAGTCCCATCGGGATAGGTCCATTTATACTTATCAAAGACCTGGTAATGATGATCCTGGTTATACACGCGGACAAAGTTTTCTAAGCCATGATCTCTTTTAAATGTATACGTAATATCCAAATCATTTTTATTATACGCAGTATAGCTGCCGAACATGGAGTCAATCGCATACACATTGCGATATCCGGGATTATCCGTATCTCCTAACTTTCCATTATTTTGAGCATTATCTATAATCCGATTCCAATCCGTTTCATTCCAGTACCTGTAATCAATAGCATCATTGGGGCAACCGTCCTTGCCATTGTTATGATTGAACCATACTCTCAAGCTGTGGTCATCATCAAATTCCCCGTCAAATCTCGCACTTATCCCTTCTTCCTTATAATGAGTATTGTAATACTTATGATTCGCACCAGTCATTCTGTCGTAAAAATACGAATCACCGGACATTTCCCGATTTGCAGAAACAAAGTATGAATATTTATCTCCTACGGGGCCGGACAAGCTTATATTATACAGATGATGCTTCCACGATCCTGTAGCAAGTTCAATTGCTCCACGAGTCACTTTTGTTCCTTTTCTGGTAATGATGTTAATTACACCGCCGGTAGCATCTGCTCCATATACAGATGCGCCCGGTCCTTTAATAACCTCCACCTTTTCCACGTTTTCTATATTTGTAACCTGATCAAGATCTGTCATGCCCTTACTTGCCGATACGGAACTGTCACCAAACAATTCCGTCGCTGGATTATCTACACGCCGCCCATCAACAAGAACCACAACACGGGTATCTCCATTGATAGAAAATGCATTGCAATAGGCTGCATATCCATACCAGTTCGCCCGGTATCCTGGATTGGAAAATGTCACGCCGGGTATAGACTTAATCGCTTCTGAAATAGAATTATAATGATGATCTTCTATTTCTTTCCTGTTTACCACTTCCACATCTCCGCCCGTTCTATAGTAAGATTGCTCTGTAATAATATTCCCGAATTTGTCTGAATCCAAAACTTTATGCGCTCCGACAACATATACCGGATCCAAAGAATATACCGGAGCCTCGGCAAATACAACATTTGAATACCCTACCGGAATACTCATAAAAATCATTAACAAACTTGTTCTAATCAAATTCCTATTCATTTCCATAACCCTCTCTTTCAAAATCATTAATTTATTTTGTATTATTTTTGAACTATATCCTCATTTTTATTTAATTATTATCCTTTTCTATTATTCTTGTCAATATATGCATATATCCTCTCGTTTCTTCTTATATTTCATAAATAAAATCTTATAAATAGATATTTTATCTTTTCACATAAGAAGCCTTTCTGTACTTATCTATCAGAAAGACTTTTAATCTACTCATCATTGTTCTGAAATTGACCTGAGTACCATTATGTATTCTTAACTTCACCCCATTATCCTTATCAATCCTCCGGTTCCCCGCACCTGCAGCCGCATAGCGATCCATATCGGATAAAACATCCTTCCCGCCCTTGCTGTCGGTTTCTACAATAAACACGTCAGCGCCATGCAGTATGCTGTCCCCGCCGTCAGGAAAAACTGTTCCGCTTCCGCACATGCGCCGTACGAAGCGTTTATCAGGTACCGTTTTGATTTATTGGTATTTTCCATTTGACACCCTTTCCACTTTTAAACAGCAAAAAACAGTAAACCATTATTTTTGATTGACTGTTTCCTGCATTTCTATATTTTTTATCTAACACTTGCTCAAAAACCTGATGGCAGACTGTCTTGCTTTCTCTATCTTTTCAGGCTCCATATTTTCTACAGCAGTTGAAGATATCCATTTTTTGCTGAACAATATTTGCGCTGCTTCTATCATAATCCCGCAGGCATACAAGTCTTTTTCTTCTGTAATGGCTTGAACAAATACTTCTTTTGTTTTCGCCCGCAGCATTTCCCGTTCCACTCTATGAAATGACATCTGCATAAGACTTGCTGCAGACCATGCCCGGCAAAGGGCATCTTTATCCCTGAATATTTGTCTTGTTAAGATATCAATTTCTTTTGATGAGCCTATCCACCCGAAAGCGATGATAATTTTACGGCGAAGAATATTTTCATTTGTATCAATAAGTGAAACAAGAACAGGAATAAGCCGATTGCAGAATGATACATAAAAATCTCTATGCTTCAACTTGGAAAGAGTTCCCGCTATGAGAAACGCGGTCAATATCTTTAACTTTTCATCCCTGACTGTATCCAGCTGTTCAAATAAAAACGCAAGGCCTTCTCTTCCGTGTTGATCAAAGCTGCTTTCTAAATGCAGCTTTTTATCTTCTTCCCAGTCTTTACAAATAAGCCGATAATGATATGCCGCATCTTTGCAGGCTCCTAAATCAGCAATAAATCGGATTCTTTGATCGTCAGGAAAATTCTGTTCCGCCAATTTACGGTATGATTTTTGTAAATCTTCTTTTGTAAGGTTCAGGCGGCGGATTTGTTCCGCCTCAAGCGCCTGTAATATCTTATCCGTTGAACCGGACATTGCTTTTATCTCCTTGTTCATTACTGTTTTCATGCTTCTTGGAGTATTTTAAACTCTCAAAGCATTTATGGCTGCCTCCCCATGATTATAAAGCAAATCATCGCAGGCGTACAAATGAATAAGTTCCAAAGGAAGAGATTCAAAAAGCCGAGGAAATATTTCCCCGGTTTTCCATATTTACCGCTTTCTATAAAACCCTTGTCAGCGCCATGCAGCATGCCGTACCTGCCGCCATGGAAAGAAGCATATTTCTCTTCCACACATGAATCGCGACCGTCACCGCGAGAGACAGCACCTCCGGCACACCATGATTTCCCAAAAAGAAATGAATGTCCTTCAGCGAATACACCACAAGAAGGGCAAATACCGCCGAGGGCAGCGCCTTCCCAATGTATTGGATATAAGCGGGCAGATTTTTCCCGGGCCGGAAAAGAAAAAAAGGAATCATCCGTGTTGCCATCGTTGCCAGAACGCAGACAGCAATCGTGAGAACCTGTTCATATAAAGGCATTTCCGTCATAAAAATCCCCCTGCTTTCTCAATCGGCTTCCGCAAAAACGTAATCGCCGCCAGGATCAGACCCATGGCCGGAAGTATAAACGACTCCGCGCCGAAAACGGCCAGACATCCCACTGCCGATACGCCGCTGATCATTGCGGTATAATGTTTTTTCTCCCGTAAAAACTGTTCCAGAAAAATAACAACAAAAAGCGCGGTCATCACAAAACTGAGCCCCTTCGTATCAAACGTTGCCAACGATCCCAAAAGTCCGCCTACCGTAGCGCCGCTGACCCAATAGAAATAATTCAGGAAGGATACCCAGAGCATGAACCAGCCCCGATCCACATCACGCGGCACTGTGGCCGTGTAATTCAAAGCAAATGTTTCATCGCACATCCAAAACATGAGAAACGGTTTCTTCCACCCCATGTTTTCATATTTCTCGAGCATGGAAATACCGTAAAATAAATGGCGGGACTGCACCATCAGCGCCATAACAAAGGCATCCAGCGGGGCAAACGGACTCATAAGCATTGTCACTACGACGAACTCCAGCGAACCGCCGAAAATGAATGCCGCCATAAGGGCAGGATAAAGAAAGCCGAACCCCATGGAATGCATATAAATCCCATAAGAAAACGCTACAAACCAAAATCCTGCGAAAATAGGAACCGTGTAAGGAAACGCTTCCTGAAAAGCCTTCCATGCCCCGCTTTCCCGTTTCTGCTCCAATCCTACTTCCCCTCTTCCGACATAAACAGTATACATATACTATCAGCTTTCATTTCATCTTTCAATGCATGGGCAGAAGACACATAAAGGATCATTCCCGATCATATTCCGGAACACTTCCGTCTGGGGAAATAAAAAAACTGCGGGCAGCCGTGGATCACTCACTCTCAGGCAGATGACAGCCCACAGCCTCGATATCTGATTTCTGATTTCCGTTTTCTGTCTTCTATCTTCTGATTTCTGTTCTCTGGTTTCTGTTATCTGTTCTCTGTGTTCTGATTTCTGTTTCCTGTTTTCTGTCTTCTGGCGTCTGTTCTCTGATATCTGCTTTCTGTCTTCTGATGTCTGTTCTCTGATGTCTGTTTTCTTATCACATACTCCATTGGGTAAAAGAAAAAACAGCACATCTCATAAATAAGATATGCTGTCCTTATTGTCAGTCTTTTTCCGGACTCCGGATAGATTTATCCGCCTTCTCGTTTTCCGGTTTCCGCCAGCCGCTATCCGTTTTTATAAGGCAAACAAATCATTCAGCCCTTCGGACATGGTGGGATGCGTGTAGATAAAATCACGGAGCACCGTGTAATCCAAATCATGATCCATCGCTAACTTCACCATATTGATAATTTCGTAAGATTCGGGACAGAAAAGTGCCACACCGAAAATCTTCCCACTGTCTTTATCAATGACCGCCTTCAGCATCCCCGTCGTCTTGCGGAGAACTTTCGCTTTCGGAATCATATCGGTATTCATCCGCACCACACGGTAATTCAGCCCTTTATCCGCCGCCTCTTTCTCCGACAGGCCTGCACGGGAAAAAGACGGCTCCATGAAGACAGAGTAAGCGAAAGCACCGCGGTTCTCTGTCGTACGGCTTCCATCACCCTGCATATCGGAAAGAATAATGCGGCTGTCATCCAAAGAAATATAGGTGAACTGCAGATTGCCGCACACATCGCCGGCCGCCCAGATATTTTCCGCGGTTGTCCGCAGATGCTTATCGGTAACGACGGCGCCCCGCTTTGTCAATTCCACACCGGCCCGTTCCGCATGAAGACCTTCCGTATTCGGCCCGCGTCCCGTGGCGAGAAGAATGGCATCGCCGTCCAGCGTATCTTCCTCTCCGTTCTTTGTATAAACCGCCGTCCCTTCTTTGATTTCCTTCAGACCGGCTCCCGTAATGACGGACACGCCATAAGATTTCAATACATTTTCAACCGCTTCCGCCATATCCCGGTCTTCTTTCGGCAGAAATACAGAACCGTTCTGGAGGATCGTCACTTTGCTTCCGAAACGGGCATACATGGAAGCAAATTCCAGTCCTATATATCCGCCGCCGATAATCGTCAACCGGCGGGGCAGTGTTTCATTCTCCATCATGGTTTCAGACGTGAACACCAAACGGTTGTTTTCCACACCGGGTACAGCAGGAATTATCGGACGCCCGCCGGTATTGATAATCAATTTGGATGCGGAAAGCGTCTGCATCGTACCGTGCGCGCCTTTTACCCCGATCGTTTTTCCGTCAAGGAAAGAAGCCGTGCCGTTGATGACCTGCACACCGGCATCAATAAGCTTATTATAATTGGCCATACGGAGTGCTGTTGTCAGTTTCTTTTTCTCCTGCACCGCCACATGATAATACTCACTCTGCACTTCAAAATCATGGGCAGGCGCCCGCTCCGCCTCCAGCACCAGACGCTTGGAGGGAATGCAGCCCACATTGATGCATGTACCGCCGTACATACGGGCATCCTTTTCAATCAGCGCTACTTTTTCACCCTGCTTTGCCAGTTTCGCCGCCAGCGTCTTTCCCGCCTTGCCGAAACCGATGACAATCGTATCAAATTTCTGATCCATATATATTCCTTTCTGTCTTACCTGTTTAAATATTTAAATAATACATCTTCCCCTGATCGGGATTTGATCTATTATTCTTTATTTTATCCTATTTTGCAAATCATTAGAAGAATGCAGCGGAAAGAAACCCGCAGATGTGTACATAAGCAGGATTCCTTACTGTCTTCCCGCAGTATATTCCATCCTTATCGGGCCGATTAACAAAGCGGCGGCACATCAGACATCATGACATTCTGCCTGATCAGGACGGTATTGATGTAAGTCCGGAAATCTTCATGAATGCAGTTCCCGAAAGCAGTCCACATCGGCAGATTTTCAGATATCCCTTCCAGCACCGTGGTATCAAGTACATTCAGCACTTCATCATCCGCTTTTCTCCACACATACTCAATAAAAGAGCAAAATTTTTCAAACTCCGCATGGTCTTTGCCTGTATAGGCCTCTGCCATAGGGATATTTATGGCGAATACAGAGAATACATGGAGTAGAATATGAGGAAATTCTTTTTTATGCTCCCTGTATTTTCCTTCATTTTCAGGAAACCATGTTATATAGGCACTGCAAAATTCTTCCTTATCCATGCCGTCCTCCCCATTTTTATGAAAGCGCCGACCCGTATCAACGGCGCCTTTCTATCCGTATCGGCCTGTGCACCTGTAATTCATCAGCAAGAATTTCTTCAACATCTGCAAATACACGGACATCGAATTCATATTTTTACATTACGATACAGCAGAAATACTGCTTTATGCTTTTCATTTTTGATCTCTGCCCTTTCCCCTGTTCTGCCGAAAACTCTCTATTCTGCTTCCTGCACCAGATAAAGCGCTTTCGGTTTATGTTTTTCACTTAAGTTCCCCAAGTACGCCGCCAGTATTGGATATGGCGGATCCGTATATCCTTCCAGGAGATGCAGGGCTTCATCAATGATATCCTCTTCATTGGAAGACACCGCAACCGTTTCCAGCATTTCCTTCAAATCTTTTTTTATGTCCGAAATATCCTGCTTGTAATAGGGATCCATATACCAGTCAAGATAAAAAAGCAGGCGCCGTTTCGCTTCCGTATCCGTCCCCGACAGCACCGACCGAACGGCACCCATACCTTCTTTCAGGCATTACACTTCCCTTTCCGTATACATGCCGCTGTCCATACATTCTCCTTTCAGACAGGCAGAAGAACATCTGACTTCCCATCATTGCAGCACGCCGTCAATCAGCAATACATGGCAAGTTCCATGCTGTCCATATACTGCCCCATAGACAAGTTAAAAGATTTATAATCCGCTTCTTTAAATTCATCTGTGGCACACGCCACCCATACATCCACCATCTGCAGCTGATTGTAAAACTTGACCATCATCGGCACTTTGATGACTGTGGAAGTCCCCCGGATAACCATATCCCCGCCCTCTTCCAGACACAGCACATCTTCCGCCGACTGCAGATCAACTTTTCTGTTGTCTACCAGGACTTCCACATTCTCATAATAGGGATACGCCGTTTTCACCGCTTTAGTGATTTCTGTCCAACCTGTCCCATAAGTCAGATTCCATTGAGAACAAAGCCATCCATTTTCCTCTTTCACACCCATAAGCAGCATAGCCGCACCTGTCCTTTCCAAAACGAATCTATCACTCTGTTAAAAATGAAACACAGGGCATTCCCTATACTTTTCCGGAATATCCGCATCGGATTCTACCTGTCCGATATTTTCAATAAAAACGGATGGCTGCTCCGGAAAGACCCATGTATTCAGGTACTTGATAAAATCCTTCTCATCATAGGAAACAACACTGCCCATGCGATAAGGCTCCGCATCAGGGTTTGTATGCAGCCATGTATCACAAAAGCTGAGGCAGTATTTATCCAGTTGATCTGCCACCTCATCCGGCACAAGGTACACCATGCTATCACCATCCGCACTGATGATGATATGTTTCATATTCCCCCCATAACTTCTGACACAGAGAGCCGGCCTCACAATCACTGAACCACAGCCGATGCACCCGTATTTCCCTTCTTTGAAAAATTTTACAGTTCCGCCGAAATGAAATACCGAACAGCTTTCCCACTAAAGTTCCTTTTTAAGATAATATATACCACATACCGCCTGCGATGAACGCCAAGGAAAGCGCATAGCCTAAAACGGAAAGAACGAAATCAAAATTATCATTATTCTTTAAAATATCCTCCCTGGTCAGAATGCCGTTCGACTCCTGTCCGAAAAATTCGATACCGTCCACCATTCCTTTTCCCCGGAGCCTATTTCCTTTTTGAATCCCCACTAGAGTTTTCTCCTGATTTTCCTCCAGAGAAGATTTCGTATAGGAGATTCGGTAATCACCGTCCAGATGGGAAAAAATAAGATTTGGTTCCCGGTTTGTGAGATAGTGGATCCCCGATTCTGTTTCATGATAAAGAGGTGTCTTTTTATAGGAAGCTTGCTGGGGAAGCTCCTTCACATTCACACCGGCAGCAAATTTTTCCAAGAGTGTTTTATCCAGAACAAAATCGCCTGCTTTTACCACGCCGTAAAAAGTAATGACAGGCGGCGGATCACGCTTATACTTTTGTGGGATATTGGAAGCAGATGTGCTTTCCCAATTTCTCTTTATATTACTTCCGCTCCCCTTCTCCACCATCACATGCACATTCCTCCTGATTATGGGAGAATCAAAGGAAATACCCAGTTCTTCATCTACTGCCGGCTTTTCCGTCTTCAGCTTTCCCGCAACGATGACTACCTTACCCTCATAAGCAGGATTAATCTTCCCATCCGTGATATAAGGCGCATTTTCGATAAGTGCCCGTCCGCCATCAGAATTATTGGTCAACATCATGCCGCCCAAGCCAAGACCGCAGATACATAAAGCAACACTTACCCATTTGTTCATAAAAGACACCTCCTCAAGTAATATAAAATAAGAATAAATGCAGAATGCTTTTCTATTGTATATCAAAATTAACCATTTTCCTATGTCGACAGCTCAAATGAAGTTCCTTTTACGAAATCAGCCTGTACATTTTCTGTATGCATACCTTCTCTAACAGTTATTGGTGAAGTAGAAAAAGAATAAGCAGCTTTTCCTCCCCTGCAGCATATACCTCATCTGTGAAATGAATGCAATCCGGCGGCTTCCGGCAGCAATATAAAAGGCCCGCGCCATATCTGCAGATAGATACAGCACGGGTCTTTTATATTGGAAATCCGTCAGCCAAGGAATTTCTTCACGAGGCCTTTATGAATTTTTACGCCATAGGGAAGGGCGTCATGGTTGAAGTGCATGGCGGGATCATGAAGTCCCGGTTCCGCATCTTCGCCCAATGCGATGAATCCCGTTTTCAATTCCGGTTTCATTTTCGGATACCAGAAGAAGTCTTCTCCTCCCGCGGTGACGATTGGTGGAATGCAGGCTTTTTCGCCAAGTTCGGATGTAATCACTTCCCCGATGATCTCCGTGATTTCCGGTGTGATAATGGACGCCGGTGTCTGGTGCAGGATGGTGAAGTCCGCTTTGGCGCCAATGGAAGCGGCCGCATTTTCCGCCGCACCCCGCAGTTTTTGAATCATCAGTTCCATCACATCATTATCCCGGCTGCGGAGGTCGAACGTGATCGTCGCCGTACCGGGAACCGCATTTGCCACACCTGCGTCCGCATGGATCTGTGTCGCTTTCAGATTGTACACCACATTGGAATTAAAGCGGAGAGCGTTGGCTGACTGTACAACAAGGCATGCCGCGTCAAGCGCGCTGGTGCCGAGATAGGGTCGGGCCCCATGGCTCTGCATGCCTGTGATGTCGATTTTCACGTGGGTCGCAGCGCTGTAATACAAAGCGGGAGCCGCTTCTCCCACACGGCACTCCTGGATGGGACGACCATGCATGCCGATGAGGATTTCAATATCGTCAACAGCACCGCCTTTCAGCATGGAAAGAGCGCCTTCACTCGTTTCCTCCGCCGGCTGGAAAAGAAGTTTCAGTTTCCCTTTCCTGACCAGCTTCTCTTTCATGATTTCTTCCGCCGCCGCAAGAAGCATGGCCATGTGTCCATCATGCCCGCAAAGGTGGGCGGCGCCGCCGTCTTTCGTCCCAAGAGCATCCATGTCCGCGCGAAGGCCGAGAACAGGTCCCGGTTTACCGCTGTCACAGACCGCGACGACGCCTGTCGCCCCGCCGATCTGTGTTTCTACTTCATAACCGAGCTGTTTCAGCACATCCGCCACGTAAGCGGAAGTTTTAAATTCTTTCATCCCTATTTCAGGAATGGTATGAAGATAGTTAAAATGGGTAAATACATCTGCCATGATTTCCTCCTTTTCTCTTGCGTAAGACAATCAATTAAAGAACGGCATAAGCAGTTTCATGATAAACATACCAATGAATGCATTGAAAATACTGATCACCATAAGCAGGGGCCAATATTTTTTCGGTACATCGGCAAGGCCGAGGAGCCGGCCCATGTACTGGATCTGGGAAGCCATCAGAATCAGGGCAGGCATGAGAATCGTCACATGTTCCCCATTGATGATGCCCGACGCATAGAGAGAAGCTGCCACACCTACCCCTGCAGAACAGGACAGCCAGGTGGTCAGAAGAATAACGAAAGACTGTCCCGGCAGGCCGAAGATGCCCATGATGGGCCCCAGCCAGTATCCAAGGAAATCCATAACACCGAGAATATTTAAAATATAGGCGATGACATAGGCCATCAAAATATTCGGTACAAGGTTCTGTGTAGCCAGATTCCAGCCTTTTCTGGCACCGCCGATGAAGATATCAAAAATATTAGGCTTTATTTGTACCGGTCTCGTTTCAGTTGTCATTTTTGAAATCTCCTTTATAAATAGTATCAAGAGCAAAGCGGCAAATCATGGCACCGACAAATTTCATGACCATAATGATGATAACAGGGACAATGATCGGGCAGAGAATAAATCCGAAAAGCGCACCTGCGATAGCAAAGTAATTACTGATCGTCCCCGCTCCGGAATACTGCCACGCTGCAATGATGGTCTGTTCTCTTTTATCAATAAGGCCGTCATCATATAATTCTTTGGTGAGAGCCGCGCCGGCATCGGTACTCTGCAGATCGGTAATCAAAGCCAGTCCGACGAGGCCGGGTACATCCATCAGCGGTTTAAAGAGCGGCGTCATCAGTTTCTGCGCCGCGGAAAGAGCGCCATAATGATCCAGCACGTCTACAACACCAATGGCCAGCATAACGGAAGGAATGAGTGACAGCGCGAAAATAAATCCTCCTCTTGCGCTTACCCCACCCATACCGACAAAAGTTGCTTTCGCCGGATCTTTCATCGTACCGAATTTACCGATGAGCGTACTGTAATCAAATGCTTTGAGCCATTCCGCCCCCTGTACCGTGGCAAAAACCCCGGCAAAGAAAAGGATACCGAAAGCCAAAGCAAGCATTCCTTTCCATCCCACCTTGGGCAATGCGGCAGCCCCGCTTACTTTTTTCTGTTCTTCTTCCATAAATAATCCTCCTAACACTCCACTGCATCAAAACACAATACAACAAACTAAACATTCCTTCCGTTCTGCTATGCTCCATTGACCTCCTATCTCTGTACCGACGAAAGAAAAACAAATAACCTTTTAATGGTTAAAAGATATTATAAACAATCATCTTTCACATGTCCACGTAAATCACAGGAACGCTCCGAAAAGTCCATCCTTCCCCCTTGCCCGGTTTTTTTCTGCAAATCTTGATTTATTCGATAAAATCATCTACAATAGTAACGTACAATTTCATATGCGGGTGTAGTTCAATGGTAGAACATTAGCTTCCCAAGCTAAATACGTGGGTTCGATTCCCATCATCCGCTCCAAACCGGCTCCCTTCGCGGAGCTTTTCTCTTTGAGAAATACAAAACGCGTCTCCTGCTTTTTCAGTTTCAGGACACGCGTTTCTATTTTATATACTTACTTTTCTATTCTTAAAATACATCTTTCACTACGATGGTTTCTTCACGGCTGGGACCCACGGAAACGATGCCGATGGGCACTCCGATTTCTTTGGAAATATCAGCCAGGTATTCTTTGCAGAGCGCCGGAAGCCGGTCATAGTCACGAATAGCGCTGATTTTTTCTTTCCATCCTTTGTAGGTTTTATAAACCGGGGTGACTTTGGAGAGGAATTTCAGGTCTGCCGGATACTCTTTGACCGGTTTCCCTTCATATTCATAGCCGACGCAGACTTTGATTTCTTCCAGCTCGTCTAAGATATCCAGCCGGGTAATCGCCAGATAATCGAAAGAGTTCAGCGCCGCCGCGTAACGGACGGCACGGGCGTCAAGCCAGCCTACACGGCGGGGACGGCCGGTAACCGTACCGAATTCATGGGCAATGTTCCGGATACAGTCGCCAATTTCATTCACCTGTTCCGTTGGGAACGGCCCTTCTCCGACACGGGTGCTGTATGCTTTCACCACACCGAAGATATTCTGCATCATGTGCGGCCCGATGCCTGCGCCTATACATGCACCGCCTGCTGTCGGATGTGAAGACGTGACGAAAGGATAGGTGCCATTGTCACAGTCGAGCATGGATGCCTGGGCGCCTTCAAAAAGAACGTTCTTTCCTTCCCTGACCAGAGTCTGGACGGTATAGTTCGTATCTTTCACATAGGAGCGGAGCTTTTCCGCATATCCCAGATAATCAATCAGCATCTGCTCGTAGTCGAAACCTTCCATCCCGTAAAGTTTTTCCAGAAGCATGTTTTTCTGCTCCACGTTGTATTTCAATTTCTCCGCAAAAACTTCTTTATCCATAAGGTCGCACATACGGATACCGATGCGGTTGATCTTGTCCGCATAGCACGGCCCGATCCCGTTTTTCGTCGTCCCCAGCTTCCGGCTGCCTTTTCTCATTTCTTCTGCCTCATCCAAACGGATATGGTAGGGAAATACGACTTGCGCACGGGTGGAAATCTGGAGATGCTTTGCGTTAATCCCCTGGGCTTCCAGTTTTTCCATTTCCTCAAGGAAACTCTTCGGATCGATAACGACGCCTGTACCGACGACACAGATGGTGCCGGGATACATAATGCCGCTCGGCATAAGGCGCAGCGGATAAGCTTTGCCGCCGGTCACAACCGTATGTCCCGCGTTGTTTCCCCCCTGGGAACGGACAACGACGTCAGCTTTCGCCGCCAGGTAATCTACAATCTTTCCTTTTCCCTCATCGCCCCACTGGGCACCAATGACCATAGCTGTTGCCATTACACATTTTCCTTCCTTTTAATAATACAGTGATTCTTTATTATCAGATATCAGCTTACAGTTATCGGCTCATAGCTGTCTTCTGATATCCGACTTCCGGCATCCGACCTCTGTCTTCTGACATCCGTCTTCCGCCCTTACAATCCAAATCTTGCAAATATTTTATCTATATGGACAAGCATAGGTTTGTAATCGAAGCACTCTTTAATTTCTTCCTCAGACAGATATTTTCTCACATCTTCGTCTTTGCAGAGGTTTTCATAGAAATCTTCCCCCTCAAGCCAGCGTTTCATGGCGTTTCTCTGCACCCAGCGGTACGCGGTATCACGGTAAGCGCCTTTGGACACAAGGGCAAGCAGAACGCGGGGACTGTAAATCAATCCGCCGGTCATGTTCAAATCTTCCAGCATTTTTTCCGGATACACAAGGAGTTTATCTACCAGATCGGTCGTCTGTGCCAGAATATAATCCAATGCGGTGGTTGCGTCCGGAATCATGACACGCTCCACAGAGGAATGGGAAATATCCCGTTCGTGCCAAAGGGGTATATTTTCAAAAGCGGGAAGGGCATACCCCTGCACGAGTCTTGCCATGCCGCAGATCCGTTCCGATTTGACGGGATTTCTTTTGTGGGGCATGGCGGAGGATCCTTTCTGTTTGGGACTGAAATATTCTTCCGCTTCCCTTACTTCCGTTCTCTGCAGATGGCGGACTTCCAGGGCGATCTGTGCCAATGTGCCCGCAATGACGCCGAGGGTGGTAATGTATTCCGCATGATGGTCGCGCTGTACGACCTGGGTTGCTACGATTTCCGGAGTCAGTCCCATTTTTTTGCAGACGTATTCTTCCACATACGGATCAATATCCGCATAAGTACCGACAGCGCCGGACAATTTCCCCACCGCCATTTCAGAAGCGGCCCGTTTCATTCGCTCGATATTTCTTAAAGTTTCGCTGTACCACAGGAGGATTTTCAACCCGAACGTAGTCGGCTCGGCATGGACGCCATGGGTACGGCCGATGGTGGGTGTATATTTAAATTCCACAGCCCGGCGTTTCAGGACTTCCGCCAATTTTTCCAGACCGGCAATAAGCACGTCAGACGCCTGCTTGATCTGTACATTGAGAGCCGTGTCTTTCACATCGGTAGAAGTCATGCCCATATGGATGTACTTCGCTTCATCGCCCACATATTCTCCGACGGCAGAAAGGAACGCGATGATATCGTGATTAATTTCACGATCAATTTCATGAATGCGTTCCACATCAAAATCCGCTTTCGCTTTGATCACTTCCACCGCTTCTTTAGGAATACGTCCCAGCTCCGCATTGGCTTCGCATGCGGCGATTTCCACATCAAGCATGGTCTGCCATTCATTTCTTTCATCCCAGATTTTTGCCATTTCCGGCCTTGTGTACCTTGGAATCATTTACATATCCCCTTTCGGTTTTCCTTCCCTGGCACAGATTTCTCTGCCCACCACCACTCCGGCCGCCGAGGCCTGGACAAGCCCTCTGGTGATGCCGGCTCCGTCGCCGATAGCGAAGAAGTTTCTGAATTTCGTTTCCAGCTGGTTCGTCAGCGCTATGCGGGAAGAATAAAACTTCACTTCCACGCCGTACAGAAGAGTGTGCCTAGAATTTGCTCCCGGCGCCACCTGATCCAGCGCTTCGAACATCTCCATGATATCCTTTAAAAAGCGGTATGGCAAGACTAAAGATAAATCTCCCGGCGTCGCAGACGGCATGGTGGGACGGACAAGGCCGCGGCGTATCCTTTCTACCGTAGAACGGCGGCCGTCGCGAAGATCCCCCAGCCTTTGCACAATCGGTCCCGCACCGAGCATATTTGCCAGAGATGCGATATATTTCCCATAAGAAATGGGTTCATTAAAAGGGCTGGTAAATTGTTTGGAAACAAGAATGGCGAAATTCGTATTTCCGCTCTTCTTATGGGCGAAAGAATGGCCGTTCACTGTCTGGAGCCCTGCATTATTTTCCGTCACCACGAAACCGTAAGGATTCATACAGAACGTGCGTACCCGGTCATCAAAGGAACGGGAGAAATACACCAGTTTCGATTCGTAACAGATCTTTGTGATTGGTTCATACACTTCTGCGGGAGATTCCACACGGACACCTATATCCACCGCATTTGACTGCGTCTCCAAACCGAGCGTGCGGGCTTCTTTCATAAACCACTCCGCCCCTTCACGGCCGGGTGCCGCCACAAGGTACTTGCAGTGATATGTCTCCCCGCCCGCTTCCACACCGAGAACCGTCCCGTCTTTGTCCGCAAGAATTCTGTCCGCCGCGGTTTTGGAAATAACGGTCACATTGGACGGAAGAGAATCGCGCATATTGGCAAGAATGACACTGTTCACATCCGTACCGAGATGGCGGATGCGGGCAGGAATAAACATCAGATCCGCCGCCGCGGATTTCCGTTTCAGTTCATGTATTTCCTCAGCAAACTCATCGCCGTATACCTTTCTTTCAGCGCCGCCGTACCTGCAGTACACCGAATCCACATAGGAAATTAAACCGGCAAGCTCTCCTTTATTCATATAATCATCAAGATTGCCGCCGTAATCCGTAGTAAGCGTCAGCTTCCCGTCAGAAAACGCGCCCGCGCCGCCCCAGCCGCAAACGATATTCGCCCTGCGGTCTTTCGGCGGAGCATTTTTGTCACGATTCAGAGCTATCCGCTCACGGATATCCAGTCCTTTTTCAAGGATCAGTACAGATGCACCGGTATCCGCCAGTTCAAGAGCGGTAAAAATACCCGCCGGTCCGGCACCGATAACTACCACATCATAAAATCTGCTCATTGCCTCTCCTTTTCACAGAATACATCTGCATGAAGCTTTTTTATGCATAAAAAAAGCCCCATCGGGGGCGAAGATACTTTATATATCCCTTTTTAAATTTTACAGGAAGGCTCCCTGTGTGTCAAATAAAAGACCCTCCTGTCATGGTATAATGAAAGAAATATTTGAATCATTTTCAGACAGGAGGTTCCCATGCCCTACATCAACATCAAAATCACACGTGAAGGCACTACTGCCGAGCAGAAAGCAGAACTCATCAAAGGAGCCACGGAACTCCTCGCCCGCGTATTGAACAAAAATCCGAAGACCACGGTCGTCACCATTGAAGAAGTGGACACGGACAGCTGGGGTATCGGCGGAGATCCCGTAGAAATTGCAAGAGAAAGAAAAACTCCGCGTGGCGGAAATAGAAAAACTGAAACTTAGCAAGGATGCCCTTGTAAGAGAGCTGGCGAAACTGAAAGGTATTCCTCTTGCTCTTGCCGCTGATGAACCTCCCGTATTCACACTGGACAACAATGCGCTCAAGCTGAAGAAAGGAAAGAAATTAAAAAGGAAGCACAAAAAATAAAACTGACTGCCGATGCAAAGCATTTCTTTTTATGGAAACAACCGCAGTGTCTTTCGCTTTGAATCAACGGCTTATTTCGTTCTGCTTTCCATGAACCAACAAAAGATAATTTGCCGCTGAGGATATTTTATGAGTATAGATATTTCTTCCCGTTTCAATTATGAACGGCTTTTCCGTTTCGTCCTGCCCTCCGTGGTGATGATGATTTTTATTTCCACTTATACCATGGTGGACGGTTACTTTGTTTCCAACTATGTGGGCAAAACGGCATTCACCGCGGTCAACCTGATCTTCCCCGCCATCATGGTTTTCGCCTGTGTCGGATTCATGTTCGGCTCAGGCGGCAGCGCCCTTGTAGCAAAGACCATGGGTGAAGGACAGACGGAAAAAGCGAACCGCCTTTTTTCTCTCATCGTCCTTTCCGCTTTCGCCGGGGGTATATTGCTTTCCGCCCTGGGGTACTTCCTCATGCCCTTTCTTGCCTCCGCCATGGGTGCAACCGGTGAAGTGCTTGCATGCAGTGTCTTTTACGGCCGCACACTTCTTCTTTCCCTCCCCATGTTTGTCCTCCAGCGGGTGTTCCAATCATTCATGGTCACCGCCGGAAAACCTTCTCTCGGTCTTCACATGACAATCCTCTCCGGTGTAATGAATATCGGTCTCGATGCCCTTTTCATTCTTATCTTCAAATGGGGCCTCTTAGGCGCCGGCCTCGCCACAGTGCTTTGCGAATACGCAGGCGGTCTTTTCCCTCTTATCTACTTCCTTAAAAGAAATACATCTTCTCTCCAGCTGGTGAAACCGGAATGGGACGGTACTGCGCTTTGGAAGGTCTGCACAAACGGCTCTTCGGAACTGCTCACAAATATTTCCATGTCCTTCGTTTCCATGCTCTACAATTATCAGCTGATCTCCATCGCCGGAACGGACGGGGTCGCCGCCTTCGGCGTGATTATGTATGTGGCATTCTTCTTTGAAGCGATTTTCATCGGCTACTCCATGGGGACCGCGCCTATCGTAAGCTACAATTACGGCGCCCGCCGCGATGATGAACTGCAGAGCATTTTCCGAAAGAGCCTCACCGTCATTGCCTGTGCCGGCCTTTTCCTCACCACCTCCGCATACTTCGCCGCCCCCATGCTGGCAAATATTTTTGTCGGCTACGATGAAACTTTAGCCACGCTCACCGTCCGGGGGTTCCGATTCTTTTCCTTCTCTTTCCTCCTGAACGGTTTCTGCATGTACGGTTCGGCATTCTTCACGGCACTGAACAACGGTTTCATCTCTTCAGTAATCTCTCTCCTCCAGTCCGTTGTTTTTCAAATCATCGCCGTTATAGCGCTTCCGCTGTGGCTCGGCACGGACGGCATCTGGCTTTCTGTTTCCATCGCCAAGCTGCTGGCATGTTTCGTGACAGTTTCCTTCTGGATCGCCTGCTGCAAAGAATATCATTACGCCTAAAGAAATAAAGCAAAAAGCATTTCTCCGAGATGGAAAGAGAAATGCTTTTTGCTTTATCGGAAAGAAAACATTATTACTGCATAACCTTATTAAGCAGCTCTTGGTAACTACTATTCACATGGTCATAAGTCATAAGATCGTTCGACAGTTTTACAAACAGCTTCTTAGTGCAGTCAACCTTTGCTTTCTCTTACTTTTTTTAAATCTGTAGTGGCACTACAGATTTCGCAATTCTTTTTTCATCGCCAACTGAAGTAGTATAAAATCTTTGCTCTATACCATATAGAACCATTTTCAAATCATCTTCCGATTCAACCTTAAATTTATGTTCAGATGTTACAAGGCTTGGACAGTAACCACAGATATATGTAAACATCCGGATCTTATCTTTATCCTGCATATTAGAGAGAGTATTCATTGCCATAGCAATCCTTTTACGATTTGCTGTCTTGACTTTGTTAGAAGTAAAATCACCGCCAAGTGCAATAAAATCATTTTCAAGAAACGCAGTTACCTCTGATTCCGTAGCTTCACGATATAATTCAGATATCCCGTCAAATATCCTCGTTATTGACTCCAATCGTTGGAAGTACAGTGTATCTTCTGCTGATATATAAACTGCATCCGGATATTCGTTTATAAAGAGAACCGACATATCATTTTTATAACTATACTCCTCTCCAAATCCAAATATTCCTTTTCTTTTTACAAGCTTTGATTTGCCGACTTTTTGAAAGAAAAAATCATTCTCTATTTGGATAAATAAATAATCCACATGAGCGTACTCGGATATTTGGAGTGAATCGTAGTCTACAGATTCATAATTTGTCTGCGTAATCTCAATAGAAAATTCCTTTTGAGAAAACTCGGAAATTTTGAACCATTCCCCCTCATCAAGATTTGCGCCAGGCGAATACACACAAGATGAGTTGATCAGTTCGTCCGGCGAATGGTAAACTTGCTCTGTGGTAGAAAGTATTTTACGATATTTATTTCTATTACCCCTAATTCTAACCTTCGCAAAAACCTGACTCATCATTGGATGTCCTCCCCGATTGACAAATATGTAGTATCATTAACACGCTTAAATCTTATAAATGACATGTATAAGGGATTACGGATAACCTTTCCTCTGGCAATCACAAATACTCGCGTTCCTTGCGCTGTCAACACATGATAATAATGATACCCAAACAACAAGTATAAGGGATTAAAGTATTGCGTCTGTGAAAGAAAAGTAAATATAAAAATAATCCCATATAAAAACAGCATGGTTACATCATCCGGTACCGATAAAGCCACAAAAAAGTATCCTAAATAAATTGAAATAAATTCATTATCAGCAAGCGTGCTTTCCTGACATTTTGTCAGTGAGTCATCGCCCAATTTTCTCGCAACAGCAAGAGACCCCAAAGAAAGCAAAATCGGCAGCATTAATAATACTACTCCGATCATCCATGAAGGAACGGAACATACACTCCATTTCTCTTTGATGCCATATATTACAACCATCCATAAAGTAGCATTAAGAGTGAGGATAAGCTTATATAACAGATTCAAAATCAAAATGTTTCCCCCTCCCTGTCCAGCAATCTATCCTGTAAATTTTTAAGTTCACTTGCCCGTTCAAACTCTTTCTTGGACTTCTTTTCTTTCCCAATTTTGTCTTCCTGCGCAGCGATCTATTTCAGAATCCATTTATTGACGTCCGTCAACTTCAGTAAGCCCAGCAAGATCGCTATCTTCTCGTCATAGAATCTATCATCTAGGACATACAAGATAATATCTCTACTTTACCGAAGCCGCCGCGATGCGGTCAGCCGCTTTTCACCATTTCATTGGCGGAGTCCGTTGTCAGAACGGAAAAAAGACGGTACTTATCGCCGTACTTCATCACATAGCCTTTTCTGTAAACGGGAACGGCAAACCCGTCGATGAAGAAAACGGCACGGACGGCATCTGGCTTTCTGTTTCCATCGCCAAGCTGCTGGCATGTTTCGTGACAGTTTTCTTCTGGATCGCCTGCCGCAAAGAATATCATTACGCCTAAAGAATATTCTTTTTTCAGCCAGGGCATCCTTGAATACGTGATCCTGAATCGCTTTGCGTGGGAGATGCATCTTCCATTGTCAGATGAGATTTAAGCCACCGGCTCCAGCGCATGGTAAAGTGATTGGTATGGGTTTCCTGCACATACTGATAGAACTTTGCAATCATGGCCGCTTTCTCATGATAATAAGCGGCTTTCCATTGATTCGGTTTCGGCTTATCCATTTCATAAGCAATGTAATTTCCGCCAAGAAGATATTGGCGCGAGAGAATATCCTCCAGTGATATATCAGGATTTTTCATCATATCATACATAGCCATATAAATCGTAGTACGCCCTTTGCCCGCCTGGCAGTGGAAGTGCAGCCATGCATGATCCGGCAGCGTGCGTATGAAGGCGATGAAGTCATCAATATTTTCAGGCGACGGCCAGATATGATCCGTTGCTGCAATGCGGTAGTAATACAGACCATTTTGTTCTACCAGCTGCCTTTCACTCATGACCGAACTAATCTTCATAAGTTTGGGAGCAATCGACTTCTTCCCTTCATCGAGCATCGTCACAATGAGGCTTTTCCCCTTGGCTGCACACAAACGCCTCATCTCATCTTTTAAAACATCAGTTTTGTTCTTTCCGATGTTGCCCCAATCGCGCGCGCCGAACCAGCTGACGGCATTCCCATTAAATATACCATGCGTTTCTTGCCGTAGATCCACAATATAAATTGGCCCGTTCGCCTGCTTCTTGAGTACGGAAACCAGCTTCTTAAACTCTCCGACAGAGAACTCCGCACTGCCGGATATGTTCAGACGATCCAACCCCTTGCGCGAGGGGGTCATCGTAAATCCTTTGCCTGTTTTTTTGACATCCACACGAGAGCGGAACGCAGAATTCGCAGTACGAAATCTGCGCGGCAATTGTTCCCTATCCTTTGCATCGAGACGCCAGATATAGCCATCGTACTTTGTACGATCGGCTGCAGAAACATCCGTCTGATCCGGTGCTTGCTGCAGAGAAACACCACTTATTTCAGGTTCCGCTTCCCAGGCATTCCCTGATAATGGCATGCTGCCAAGTATTATTGCAGCCGTTATTGAGAATAGTATTTTCTTTTTAAGATGCAGCATGAGTGATACACTTTCCCACGTAAAAAATAATTGTAAATGGACAAATGAAAAAGCTACGGGGTCTACAGACGTATAAATCCATAGCTTTTTCTTATGAGCAAATTCCTCTGACACATTTTATCATCTACCGTTTTCCTTTCTCCTTTTTGAACACACTGCCGCCCGTGATTTTTTGGGAAAAAGTCTGTGATTTCCCCTGTATTCCCTGACGATGAAATCCGGTCACAGAAAAAACAGGATGATATCTACTTCACTGATGTCGCTGCGATGCGGTCAGCCGCTTTTTTCACCATTTCATTGGCGGAGTCCGTTGTCAGAACGGAAAAGAGTCGGTACTTATCGCCGTACTTCATCACATAGCCTTTTCCGTAAACGGGAACGGCAAATCCGTCAACGAAGAAAACGGCACGCACGCCGCTTGTATAAATACGGGGTCTGTCTTGTGCGCGGTGGATCTGCTCCACATTCAGGAAACTGACACCAAGCATGTTGAACGGAATCTTGGGATCCGTCTCAGGCTTTTCATTGATCCGCTTCGCCATTTCCAGAAACATACCATTCAATACGCTTTCCATGCCCAAAAGAGCCACGTTGCAGCCATACAGTTCGGAAACCGATTTCCCCGACAGACGGGATGCGTCAAAAGCATCTTTCATGGCTTCTTTACCGACCACAGGAGCAAATTCGCAGTTCATAACGAAAGCGGGCACGCTGTTTCCTTCTTCCGTCACAGTAAGCAGTCCGAATTTTCCATCCTTTCCAAGAGGAGTAAAATCGGTATTCTTTGGAAACTTCACTTTTTGAAAGAAAGATTTCGTGTCTTCCTGCACAATGCCGTTCCATACAGCGGAAACGATATTATCATCTTTAGGAATATTTATGCTTGAAATCGACGGAAAGCCTGCCATGTTTTCAATATTGTCTGTCATATCGGCAGTTCCCGCACACGTTGTCGTCATGGCACAAAGAATCGAAGCCGCCAGCATTATTTTTAATTTCATTATTTCATCCTCCCCGCCGCTTTTTCAATGCAAGGCGCAAAATAGCTCCCCGATTTCTGATCCCCAACAAAGAGAGTGTACGTCGTGGCAGTGCCGTCATCCACGATGAGGCCTTCCGCAAAAAGGGGGAAAAGGTACCCATCATAGGATAGCCCAATTTTTGCTTTTGCCAGGCGGTACGCTTTCCCGCCGGAAGACTTTTTTTCTTTCCAGCGGGTCACGTCGCTCGTGTAAAGGCGGATGCCCTTCTTCTCCAGAAATCGTTTGTAACTATTTTTTATTTTTGCTTCTTTCCACATTTTCGGGAAAATATCCTTTTCCGCTTTCACGGTTTTTCCCATCTTCACGTCTGCCGTTCTTTCCATTTTTTCTTTTGAAGATTTCGCGGTTTCTTCGTTTGCCGTTTTTTCCCGTTCCGCATCCTTGAAATTCATAAGAGATTTGAAACCGCTTTTCCTCTGTTGCAGTTCTTTATTCTCTACCGGAATGGAAATAACGAAAGTTTCGTAGAACGCAGAGGGCGTATTGGCACGAAGCTGGTATACTTTTGTATCCTTCCATACTTTTTCCGCCAAACGGTCCGCGATTTTCTCCTCCGCCAAACGAGCCGCGGCTTCCGCCGTTTTTTCATTCGTTTTTTCTTTCAAGTCATGGCTCACGGTTTCCGCGGTCTTTCCAAAATTTTTATGTTCCGCCCAGTCTTTTATCTGTTTTCCGAAATATGTCCGGCTTCCGTCAAGAACATCGACAGCGTCTCCAAAATCAAGAATCTGATCTTTTGAAAGTGTCAGGGTGTCCGCTGAAGCGGAAAAAGTGAGTAAAGCGGCCATGCCGAGTGCTGCGCATATTGTTTTCATAGTGACCTCGTTCCTTTTATATTTCTTTAATTATAGCAGAAACGAGCGTCTGTTATTCTATTATTTTACTTTTCTTTATTGTGTCTTCTGCAATGAAATGTCCGGATGGGCGAAGCAAAAGATCTTGTATAGAATCCCTATCACCGGAGGTCTGCAGATAATCCCTGACTGACAGGCTTTTTAAATTCATTTTTGATGCGGCTTTCAGCATATGCTATTGTGTCGGATTTTTTATATCCGCAATCAATTCCCTTATGATTCTACGCTTGTCTTTCGCAGCGCAAACATAGCATAAGAAGAAATACTTTACAATTTCCTTCCAGACCGCTTTTTCTCAATTATTTCACCGATTTGTAGCATACAAAAAGATCAGAACACATCCAAGAATGAACACGTCTGACCTTTTATTATTGCATATTTTATGATCCTATGGAATAGGAATGAACAAATTCCCTATCCTACAAGCCAGGTTCTCTTCGTCCCAAAATTACAACCCCTGCTTGAAGAATTTCCTGAAAGCAGATACCTCCGCATGGGACTGCGTGACAGATACGGCATACTTGCTTCCGCGTTTGATTCCCGGTTCATAGGTAATCGGTTCAAACTGGAACGTAACATCCGGCTTGGATGCGGTGCAGTACCCCACCAGGGTGGACTTAATCTGTCCGCCATTCTCTTTATTGAACGCAACCGGCTCCTCATGCCCTTTCAACTCTGCGTCCACAGGCACCACGACCACTTCCCCCGGTTTATATCCTACGATGAAATTACTGTGCGTCGTGACTTTAACAACGACTGCATCCGTAAAATCCTCCATATGGCAGTATATCAACGTATACTGATCCCCTTCCGGTACACACTCGTTGAAAAGCTCTCTCATCCTCGCCTTATTTCTTGCATTTTCCTCATCTGTCGCACCGGTCAGAAGCTTCTTAACGATATCCATCAATCCCATAATAATCTCCTCGTATAAAACAATATAAATTTAATTACACTTCACAAATGCTATTTTACCATATATGACAATACCGTAAGAACAGTACGTAAATTTACTGATCTTATGTTCCAAAATAACACAAGATTATTAATACGAATCTTTGCAATAGTTTTTATCCAAATTCACTTGTTTTGTATAGAAGTCATTCGCTATCAGAGTACATCATGGCATAGCGGAGCGCATACTTCAATAAAAATCTTTTCCTCAAAATACCTTCTGTTTGATGCTATATATTTTCCCTGTCTTATGACATCCATTCGTCCATCATAATTTTTTTCGTCCAATTATAATTGATTTTGGACGAAGCATCAAATAACCGGATAAAAACCACTGTTCTCATAAGTTAATGAGTAAATGCTTGAAACTTTTCTATTTCCGACATGTTTTCACGTTTCAGTCATTTCCTCGTATCAGCAATGCCACTGTCTCCACATTGTTTGCAAGATGGAATGTATCGTTGTATTCATTCACCATGCTGTTTATCTGATAAGAAAAGCCGGATGACGCAAAATCCTCCGTTCCTGTCGCAGTCCAGATGAAGAAGTCCTCGTCTGTTTACCCAGAGGCTCTGACTACGGCATCAATCCATGAACCGTCTCCCATATTGCCGCTCACAGGCATAAAGTAGCGGAAATAATCAAGGCAATACTGAAAGGTATGCTAGGTATTCACACTGCCCAAGGAAAAGCCTCCGAATCCCCGGTGGTCACGGGTATCTTTCAGGTTTTCAGGCGAAGTATTATAGTCCGCCCAGGTATGGTATTTGCCCTCTACAGCAGGGATCAGGTCATTCAGTAACTCATTGTGGAACTGATCTGTCAGCTGCAGGGCAAGGCTGTAATCCCAACTGTCCCGTCCGCTGATGTTGTTATAGGTCGGGCATACCAGGATCATCGGCTTCATCTGGTCGTCTTGAATGGCATGGTCTACAGCATACTTTAGCTCTGACGGCTGTCTGTCCGTTCCGAGGACGGTTTCTTCATTGCTCCAGCCGCCGTGGCTGAGATAAAAGATATTGTATTTTGCGTTTCATCATATCCGCAGGGAAGATACACCCACGCGGTCTTGTTCAGCTTCTGACTGTGCTGCTCATAGGAAAAGGACTCCCATGTCTCATAATTCAGCTTGACAAGCGTTCCTTCCTGTGCGGCAGGCTTCCTATATTCCGCAGATATACTTCCAGTTCTTCCGGTATATCTCTTGCATTTTTTGTAAATGGTTCCATTGTACTTTCCTCCGCCTGCACTGCTGTTTCTTTTATATTCTGCTTAGCTGTATCTGTCGACACTGTAGGTTTCACAGTCTCCTGCTTGCTGCTGCAGGCCGTAAGAGTGCAAAGAACAACAAGGGAAAGCAGGAGTGATAATATTTTCTTTTTCATATCGACATCACCCCCGCCCACCGATTAATCCACATTTATTTTCTTTGCTTCCTGCGAATTCGTTACCATGCCCTTATAAGCAAAACCATACAAGCCGGCAAAACGGGACATGGTAAACTCACATGCTTCAAGCTGCCATTTCTCCGGTGAGGCACCCTGCATGATGAAATACAGATTCTTTCCGCCAAACTCGCCCTGTCCGATCGGTCCGTAGCAACGGTCAAGGAAATTCCTCATTAAACCGCAGATGTTATGCCAGTACAGTGGCGAACCCATGACCACGGTATCCGCCTTGCGGATCGCATCAATAACTTCATTAAACTGGTCATCCGGATATTCCTGACCATAGGAATAGATTTTATAGTCGATGAGATTTAAGGTTGCGTACTCTTTTCCGGTAAGCAGTTCCTTCGCCAGCTTTGCCGTGTTGCCGTTCTTATTCGGACTTGCGTTGATAAACAAAATGCTCATTTTTCGTTTCCTCCATTATTTCCTCACAGGAGAGCCGCCGAATACTGCCGACATCTCCATGTGATTCAGTTTTTCATCAATGCTTATGACCTCTTCCGCTGTCAGGGTGATCTCCACCGCACCAAGATTTTCTCTGATGCGCTCTGCTTTTCTCGAACCGGGGATCGGAACGATATAAGGCTTCTTGCAGAGCATCCATGACAAGGAAATCTGCGCAGGTGTGGCGTTCTTTTCTTCCGCAAGATTTCTGATCAGCGAAAGAAGTTCTCTGTTCTGTTCAAACGCCTCATCAGAATACTGCGGCATAGCACTGCGATAATCCGCTTTATCAAACTGCTCACCCTTTGCAAAAGCATCGGACAGAATGCCGTTGGCAAGCGGAGAAAAGGCCACATATCCGATATTCAGTTCTTCCAGAACCGGGAAGAGGTTCTCATGCCATCTTGCCATCATGGAATACCGGTTTTGAATGCAGGTCACAGGACATACTTCATGTGCCCTTCGAAGATATTCCTCATTTGCCTCGGAAATTCCCCAGTGAAGTATTTTGCCTTCTTTTATCAGGCCAGACATGACGACCGCCACTTCTTCCGGCTCTACATTCGGATCGATGCGGTGCTGATAGTACAAATCTACGTGATCCATACCAAGCCGTTTTAAGCTGCCTTCGATGGATGCTTTTATCGTTTCCGGGCGTGAGTCCAGGACAAGCTGGCGGTTCTCATGCTTAACGCCGCACTTTGTGGCAACTTTTACCTGATTCCGATATGGAGCAAGCGCCTTTCCTACCAACTCCTCGTTGTTGTAGCTGATACTCCCATCTGCCTTTTCACCGATATAACATTCAGCCGTATCAAAGAAGGTATAGCCCATTTCCACAGCCTGCCGAATCGCGTTAATGGCTGTGTCCTCATCTGTTGCAGTTCCGTATGCGTGGGAAAATCCCATGCAACCCAGACCAATAGGCGACACCTCCAGGTCTTTTCCTAAGATTCTGTTCTTCATAAATACCTCCATCAATAATCTGTTGTTATGCTGTAGCTTTCTGTTTTCTTCACTTCTGCAAGGCGGCTCTTAAGCTCATCCCGGATAATCCGTACTGCGTCACTGCCGAGAGGCAGTCTCTTTGGAAGATTCCCTGACGATACCAACTCCACGATCAGTTTTCCGGCCTTATCAGGATCGCCCTTCCGGTCATGATTATTTACCATATTTTCAAGGCGCATCGAACCTACAGACGGCGTATAGTCGGAAATCGCCCGACTCGCCCCATGCAGGGAATCATAGAATGATGTGCGAAATGCCCCCGGCTCTACAATCATCACCTTGATTCCAAGATGCTCGGTTTCTTTCTCTACGGCATCACTGACAAGCTCCAATGCAGCCTTCGAGGCGGAGTAAAAGCCGTTTCCGACTGCTGCCCTTACTGCACCGATAGAAGAAACATTTATGATGATTCCTGAGTTATCCTCCCGCATTTTGGGAAGGCACAGATTCATCAGCTTTACCGGGCCGAATACATTCGTCCGAAACAGCAAATCAATCTCTTCATCTTCACTTTCCTCAATTGCAGCACGATAGCCATATCCTGCATTGTTGACGAGAACATCAATCTTGCCGAATCTGCTGTATGCCTCCTTCACTGCATTCTCCATGCTGTTCCCATCCGTCAGGTCAAGAGGTAAAGCCGCACAGGTATCCGGGTATTCCGTTTCAAATTCCTGTATTTTGGATATAGCTCTTGCTGTAACGACAGCCTGATCGCCGGAATGAAGCACTGCCTTCGCTATGCCTCTTCCAATTCCGGTAGAGCAACCTGTAATAAGCCAGGTTCTCATATTCCCACCTTCGCAAGCCATCTGCTGACTGCCGCCTCGCATCCTCTTTCTGCAGCCTTCATTTCAACAGGCAGTCCTTCGAGAACCGTTGCATTCGGCTCAAGCTCTCGGATGGTCTTATAAGTGCCGCCGTCACCCGAACCCATGTGAGTATTGAATGGAACAATCGTCTTACCGCTGAAATCATATTTGTCAAACAGCGTATAGATGATCATAGGGAACGTATACCACCACATGGGATAACCGATGAAAATATTGTCATACGCTGCGATATTTAATTCGTTCTTGATCGCAGGACGCAGGTTCTCATCATGTTCCTTCTTGGCATAGGCAGCAAGCGCGTTATAGTGATCTCTGTTACTGTCGTAAGGAGTCTCCGGTTCTATTTCAACAAGGTCAGCACCTGCCTGCTTTGCGATCTCCTCTGCCACGGCTTTTGCAGTACCGTAAACGGAAAAGTATAAAACGAGATTCTTTGCCATGATGCACCCCTCCTTAAAGATCCTCTTTCAACTCCATCGTCTGATATGCCGCGATCATCTCCGGTGTTGCCGTATAATAGCGGACTCCCTTATCCACCTTTGCGATTTCTGCCATATCCTCATCAGTCAGCGTAAAATCGAAGATGTCAAAGTTATCACGGATATGATCAGGATTCTTGGAGCCAGGGATCACAACATTTCCGCTTTGAACATGCCAACGAAGAATAATCTGGGCATTTGTTTTGCCGTATTTCTTTCCAAGCTCTCCAAATACAGGCTGTTCAATAAGAGTCTTGTCACCGTGTCCGAGAGGATACCACGCCATAAGTCCCATCCCGGTTTCGGCAAGAATCTTCTTAAGTTCGGTCTGCGGGAAGTAAGGATGCGCCTCCACCTGCACCACCTGGGGCTTAATCTCCATAGTTTCGATAGCTTCACTCAGCAGATCATTCGGGAAGTTGGAGAGACCGATAGCCTTGACCTTGCCTTCTTTATAGGCTTTTTCGATCTGCCTATAACCCTCACGCCAGTTAGCTGTAGGCTGGTGCAGGAAGAGAAGGTCAATGTAATCGGTACCCAGCCTTTTAAGCGTTTCATCTACCGCTGTATCCTTTCATAAACAGTCGGCCACAGCTTCGTTACAAGGAAAATGCCCTCTCTTGCCACGCCGCTCTTTTTGATACCTCTGCAGGTGCCGCTCTCGTTCATATATCCGTTTGCTGTATCAATCAGCCTGACGCCGCTTTTCAGTGCGCTCTCTACTGCGCTTTCCGCCTCTGCGGGACTCATCATAAACACGCCGATGCCTGCCATCGGCATCTTGATTCCATTGTTCAGTGTAAAGTATTCCATTCTGCTCCTCCTTGATTACTTGAGTTTATTGTACTGTTCATCATCCACCGGCTCACACCATTCAGTCCCGGTGCTCTCTCCGGAAATTTCCTGTGCGATATGCTGGAACCAGCTGTCCTTTGCCGCACCGTGCCAATGCTTCACATTTGCAGGAATATTGACTACATCACCGGGATACAGCTCACGCGCCTCTTTGCCCCACTCCTGATACCAGCCTTTTCCGTAAATGCAGATAAGCAACTGTCCTCCGCCATTGTCCGCATGGTGGATATGCCAGTTGTTGCGGCAGCCAGGCTCAAATGTTACGTTGAAGGTCGGTACCTGCTCCATCGTCAGAGGCTTCAGATAGCTTTGTCCAACAAAATACTGTGCAAACGCCGTGTTCGGCTCACCGATGGGGAATGCAAGGTTCGGCTTCGTATCTTCCTCTCCCCAGACCTCTGCGATCATCGGGAAGGTACTCCAGGCCTTCGGCCACCCACAGTAAAATGCCAGCTGTGTAGCAATTTCGATTGCTTCTTCCTTTGTCACGCCATGCTCCTTGCCAAGGATCAGATGGCTTTTCAGCTGCGGGTACAGCCCTGCGGAAAAGAGTGCCGCGATCGTGATCATACTGCGGTCACGGAGCGACAGCTGTGATTCCCGCGACCATACCTCTCCAAAAAGGACATCGTCATTTAATTCAGCGAATTTAGGAGCCAGTTCTCCCAAATGTTCTCTGCCTGCTGTTTGCTTTTTCATATATAGAATTCCTCGCTTTCTTCTGTGTCACATCTGGTCTTCCCAAAATGCCACAGCATCATCGATCCATCCCTCGGCAACAGTTCCTGTTCCAAGTCCGAATCCATGTGGCAGCCCGTCGTAGGAATGGAACTCCGTGGGAATGCCCATCTCAGACATGGTATCCAGTCTTGATTTCATCGTCCGCCAGCTTGCGATACCGTCGCTTGTCCCTACGGCGCTGTAAGTCGGTGGCTCGTAGCCTGTCACTTCCGAAAGTCCGGTGTAATTTACGATGATAGCCGCAGGATGCGGATAGGCTTTCTCTCCGAAATACTCCGTACCGTATGTTCCTACCCAGTCTGCCATTCTTCCGCCTGCCGATCCGCCCCAAAGAGAGTAGCCATCCGTATCAACCTGAAGTTCATCTGTATGCCGGGAGATAAAGGCGATCGCTCTCGAAAGATCCTCGCAGGCCGTCTGTGCGCCGGGACGATAAATCAGCGCAAAGGCATTGTATCCCATCTTGGAAAGTTCCAACGCGTGGGGAAAGCTGTCGTGCATCGCACCAACGTAGGCAAAACCGCCGCCGGCGTTTACGATAGCGAACTTTGTGCCGGGATTTCCCTTAAAGAAGAACAAACCCGTATCTTTTTTCGCCGGATCTGCAGCCTTTTCCTCTTCCGTATAAATGTCATAAAAGATGGTGTCCCCGTTTTCCGCCTGATTTCTCATGTAATTGCAGATCTCCACTGTCTTATCGGAATCTATGTAGTTGTACCAGGTAAGCGACAGATTGCCGAGTGTGCTACCGCCATAATAGCCGGAGTCCACCGGAAAAATCAGTCTGCCGTAATCGCCAAAAACGGGATCGTTTATCACATCTTCAATTTTTGTATTCGTTGTATAGTGTTCTGTCATAGATTGTTCCTCTGTTTCCTTCTCTGTGTCAGGCATAAGGGACGCTTCATCTGTCTGTACATCCTCATTCAGTCTCGGAACAACCTCTACATCCTGCGAAGAGTCGGCGCAGGAAGAGAAACTGACAGCTAAAACCATCATGAATATCAAAGCCAATACTCTCTTCATGCGCCTGTCCTCACTTTCTTACAGGTTCTTTCCGAAGAATGGAATAATATACTCAAATGCTTCGGAGACAAACGGAGCCAGATCGTACATATCAAAGTGGCTTGCCTCTGGGATTACATACATTTCCTTTGTGTCTTTGGGAACGGCATTGAAAATTTCTTCAGAGGATGGCTTTGACCATGCATTTTCCGCCGTAATCACGCAGTAAGGTTTCTGCATATCCTTCATGATATTGGTGACATTGTACTTCACCAGCTCCAGCTGGCTCCATGCAACGACCTGATTTGAGCAGCAGCGAAGAAACTTCTTTTATTTTTTACCATGCCTTTTTCTCCTCCTCGCTCCTATGCTTGGTCTTACGCTCCTCGACCGTCTTCACAAACCACTCCACCATGTTAGGGTCATAGTGTGAGAAGAAAGAGCTCTGTTCCTTATCAAGTGAGGCGATCTTCGCCATATCCTCATCAGTAAGGGAAAAGTCAAACACATTGATGTTCAGAATCATACGTTCATAATGCGTGGACTTCGGAATCACCACCGTATTTCTCTGGATATGCCAGCGAAGGATGACCTGCGCCGTGGTCTTTCCGTATTTCGCACCGATCTCTGCAAGCGTCGGATCCTCAAACAGACCATTCCTGCCCTCACCGAACGGAGCCCATGCCTCGTGCTGGATCTGATACTTATCCATCCACTTTTTAGCTTCTGTCTGCTGATTATGCGGATGGGTTTCCACCTGATTCACCATCGGAGCGATACGGGCGAAAGACGCGATGTCTACCAGTCTGTCGGGATAGAAGTTGGAAACGCCAATAGCACGGATCACGCCTTCCTCATACAGATCCTCAAGGGCATGCCATGCGCCGTAGTAATCCGAAAAAGGCTGATGCAAAAGCATCAGGTCAATATAATCGGTTTTCAGTTTCTTCAGAGATTCTTCTACAGACCTTTTGCAGGCATCATACCCGTAATGCTCCACCCACACCTTGGTGGTCAGGAATATTTCCTCACGGGGAACGCCGGACTTCTCGATTGCCGCACCGACCTCTTCTTCATTAAAATAACTCTGAGCCGTATCAAGGCTGCGGTATCCTGCTTTCAGCGCATCCAGTACGCATCTTTCGCACTCATCCTCTGTCACCTGATATACGCCATAGCCTAAGATCGGCATCTTGATTCCATTAGAAAGTGTTACATATTCCATCGTAAAGTCCTCCTGTCAAAAATAGCGGTTTATTCCTTAACCTTGTTTTAAGTATAAGAAAAAGAGACCTCAACCAGAAGTCTCTCTTTGGAACGAAGTTTGTACCAAAAAGTATAAACTTAAACGATCTCTTTTAATGCTGTTAGGAATTGTTTCACTTTTTTATCCGGGGTTCTGGAGTACATCAAACCGTATGGCATATCATGCTTCCAGCCCATGCGGACAGTCTTTAGGAGTGGGTGCACTGTTTTCCATCGCTCAGTGGTAATAAGAAGCCTGCCGCCGTTCTCACATTCATTGAAAACACCTGTGTTATAGAGCGGAAAATCTACGATTTTTACCTGCGGATGATTGGCGACAAGGTATTCACGCAGTGCATCCATGCTGCCCATACTGCCCGGGGAGAGCATCATTAGTTCCTGCCCATACAGATCTTTGATTGCCAAGCGTTTTTTCTGTGCAAGAGGATGATTAACCGAAAAAGCCACGCATAGCTTGTCCCGGGTCAGTTCAATGCCATTACATTCGCGGTACTTTAACAGTTCCTCATCGAACAGACCCGCGACCACATCGATGGTTTCGCCGAGATTTTTCAGGATCATCCGGGCATTCTCAGGCGTATTATCGAAAGGTACAAGCTGGAATTTCAGCCCCGGCAAGATCTCGGACAGTTTCGGCCATAGTTCCACAAGTACTTCAGCAGGTGTCATAGGCGACGTGCCGATGCGGATAATGTGTCCGTCACTCTTCATAGAAGAGATGGCTCTTGATACGGCTTCACGGCTCATCCTGATCAGTTCCGGCGCATCCTTCTTTAAGGATTCACCGGCTTTTGTCAGCTTTAACCCTCTGTGTGTTCTTTCAAAAAGACGAACGCCAAGTTCATCCTCTAAGAGATTTATCTGCTTGATGACCGCAGACGGCGTGATGTACCTGGCTTCGGCCGCTTTGGAGAAGCTCCCAAGCTCCGCCACCTGCAGGAATAAATCCAGATGTGGATCATACAGCATCGATCTCACCTCGTTTCTTGTTTTTTCGATTCACTATATGTGGAAGGAAGGTCACCTCACACCCTGCCAGAATAACTGCAAACATGTTAATCGGCGGATAAACAAAGATCGCCAGAACAATGCCAATTGCCTTAATGCTCAGGTCAGCCGCAACGATTTTCCGGTTACTATAGTCCAACGCGCTCGTCGAGCCATTAGCCCTTGTGACCGCTCGTGCAAGCGCCATGTTGGATAGTGAAACACATATCACCACCGTGCTGTAAAACATCTGTGCAAAAAGGCTTGTGAAGTGGTCACTCACAAAGTCTGTCACATACGGGAAGAAAGAGGCAAAAAACAGCATGATGATGCTCCACCAGATCACCTTGTTGTCTATCTTCTTGATCCTGTGCCAATGGTTATGCAGATTCACCCACATGGCGCCAAGCCAGAAGAAGGAAATCGTATAGGAGAAGAAATGCGACCTGAGTGCCCAAAACGATGCCCAGTCAGCTGCCTCCGGTTTCTTAAGTTCCAGCACCAATATTGTCATGATAATCGCCAATATCGCATCCGTAAATGCACTGAGTCTTTCTTTGCTCATTTTTCAGCAGCCCCTTTCTTCTTCACATAGACAAGCTGGATGTCGTAGCCCAGCTTATCGAGCATATCCACAAAAACCTTATTGATGATGCCCTCTTTCTTGTTTATCAGCCTACTAACATACAGTACGGAGGAGCCCAGTATAGTTTTATTTTGGATAAATGAAACTATCGCTCCTACAACGCATAATATCATGAGAAAGTATAGCAAGACTGTTCCTATATTAAGTAAAAAAGTCATAAAAGCTATTAGGATACTTAATAACAGGCTAATTGGAAACAAAAGTATCTTGATGATCCATCTTAACATTACTTAGTCCTCTCTTTCAAAATCAGTCTTTGTGTCTCCACACACCATATCAATACAAACATTCACATCGGTATAATTTTTGAGGAGCTTTTTTCTTCCTCCATCAGCATCTTCTACGAAGACGAAATGCTTGTAAAACTGCCTAAAATGGAGGATTTTCACGATTCCTCTTTTTGTAGCAACGCTATGGTCTCCACATGCATGGTCTGCGGGAACATGTCCACCGGCTGGATTTCTTTGATTTCGTAGCCTTCCGATTTTAAAATCTTCGCATCTCTGGCAAAGGTGGCGGGATTGCAGGAAACGTAAACGATGCGCTTGGGATTCATACCTGCTGCCGCCTTCAACACTTCTTCGCTGCAGCCTGCTCTGACGGGATCCATGACGATCACATCAGGAACCAGTCCTTTCCGGTAAAGCTGCGGCATGAATTTTCCTGCATCGGCCGCGTAAAATTCCGTATTTTCCATGTGATTCTTTTTCGCATTCTTTTTGGCGTCTTCTATGGCGGGCTTTACGATTTCTATGCCGATGACCCGCTTTGCCTTTTTCGCCAGGCAGAGGGAAATAGTTCCCGTGCCGCAGTAAGCGTCTATGACGGTTTCTCCTCCTTTCAGATCAGCGTATTCCAATGCTTTCTCATAGAGAATTTCCGCCTGCTCTTTATACACCTGAAAGAAGGAGTACGGGGATACTTCAAATCGCAGTCCGCAAAGAGAGGCAGTGAGCGTTTCTCTGCCCCAGAGGTGTCGGATTTTCGCGCCCAGTATCGTATTTCCCGGCTTGGGCTGGATATTGTGCCAGAGGGAAACTGCTTCGGGCAGTTCCTTTTGTATTTCTTCTATCCACCGCTTTTCTTCCGGAAGGGTTTCGGAAGCGGTCACAAGAACGACCATCTCTTTTCCGTCATCACCCACACGCCCCATTACATGGCGCAGGCTTCCTTTCCGTGTCTTTTCATCATAGACGGAAATCCCGTACTTCTCTATAAACCGCCGGGCAAATTGAAGCAGGCGGTTATTTTCTTCTTTCTGGATAGCACAGGAGGAAACCGGTATGATGTCATGGCTTCCCTGCCGGTAGCAGCCAAGCGCCGCTTTTCCCTTTACAAGGCCTGCCGGCACGGCCATTTTATTTCTGTACGCGAAAGGATGCGCCGCCGGAAGCACAGGCTTCACCAGATCCCCCGATTCGCCGGCGATACGCTCTATCACATCTTTTACACGGCGGTATTTCATATCAAGCTGCCCCTCATAGGTGAGATGGGAAAGCTGGCAGCCGCCGCAGTGTTCATAAACGGGACACTCCGGCACCACGCGGAAAGGGGATTCCTGCTCTATGGAAAGCAGTTCCCCCAAGGCATACGATTTTTTCAGCAGAGTGATTTCCGCGGTGACCGTTTCTCCGGGAAGCGCCCCGGGAACAAATACGGTGAACCCATCCACACTCCCAATCCCTTCCCCATGGACACCCAGATCCCTGATTGCCACCGCGTATGCTTCATGGATTCTAACCTGCGCCGGATCGTATTTGATACCGGCGTCTCCTGATTTCCTGTTTTTCATAATGCCAGATCCGCCACTTCCCTATACCTGTATCCAATCCGTTGTACGGCATCTTCCGCCTTGTCCCTGTCCGCTGTCCGATGGACGAATATGACATATTCATCACATTCCACATCTATAAAGCCCAACTGAAATCCTTTCCTGCGCAGGGCATTGTCATAGTCGGCAAAAACAGAAGGGGCGGAAATTGACTTGTTTCCATACGTTCTGAAATCCGGCAGGTCGGCAGACACGCCGAAATTTTTTGTAAGCGCGCTTTCGATCCGCCACTCCAGGGTTTCCACCTCCTGCTTCCAATCAAGACCCATCAGAAAAGAAATATGACTCTCTTCCATGTATTCCATCACACAATGAAGCGTGCTGCCATATTCCCAATCCGGCCCCGCATCTGAATAATCTTTCAGCGTTCCAAAAAAGGGTGCCAGCTTCTTCTGCGTTTCTTCCGTTAGGCAAAGTCCCGCCAACGCTATATATCCTTTTCTTTCCGTTTCTGAAATAAGAGGATAGTCTTCCTCTGTTTCCACTTCTTCCTGCGCTTCTGCCGGTATGGGATCCGGTTTGACCAGCCGCCTCGACCAGGGAAGCCCGGTGAAAGTGCTTTTCAGATACAAGTATATCAGCGTCCCTCCGCCGATCAGCACCCACTTCGCTTTGGGAAATCCGATGGTGAACCAGACCGCAAAAGCAAAACACCACGCGATAATAAGAACGGCGTAAAATATTTTTTCTCTTCGTGCGATCCGATGATACTCTTCTTCTGTCATGATTCCCTCCATGCCCTATCTATACTCGGCCTTATCCACTGCGGCTGTTTTCCTGATCCTGACTTTTATTCCATTCCATTATACATGAGGAATGAAATATAAAAAACGCGTACCGATTCACCTGTAAAACATTTCACGAGCAATCTTCCCCGGATCCATAAAGCGAAAAAGAATGGCCGCATCTTTTCAGGCACGGCATATCAAATCAAAAAAATTCTCACCGTTCTTTGCAAAAAGAGTTTCTTTCTTCTATTTCCGCCAAAAGTGTTCGGCGTCATATTCTCAGCTCCTGTCCTATCCGAAAGCATATTTTGCTCGCGAAATCCGCCGCTTGTTGCTTGCTGTTATTGATACTGAGGACTTCAATATTTCCAAGAATACAAAATGAACATATGCTGAATAAAAAAGTAAAGTGCCTCTTCCAAAATACACTTTACTTTTTTATTTTATATTCGATTCATCTCGTCTAAGGTAAGGGCAAAACTGCCGGCAAAGTGTTCCAGGAACCAGTCCACTTCTTTCAGGTGCAGATTTTTCAATTTATTTTCCGTTGTGCGGAACGCTTCTTCAAATTCGCTGTTCCCCGCCTGTATTTCTTCGGCGCATTTCAGGTATGCCGACAACGTGTCCGCCGCTTTTGCAAGCGGCCATAAAGGATCGTTTTCCATGTCCAGAATATAGGGGCGGTAGGTGTCTTTCAATTCGTCGGGAAGCGTTTCCAAAAGGCGCCTTCTTGCTTTATCTTCTATTTCTTTATATTTGTCATGCAGATCCTCTGTAAAGTATTTCACGGGGGTAGGCATGTCGCCGGTAAAGACTTCTCCCGCATCATGATAAACAGCCAGCATGGCGCAATGCTCCGCATCGCAGTGTTCATGAAAAATTTTTTCACGGATCACTGCAAGTCCGTGGGCAATCATGACGGTCTGCAAGGTATGCTCCGCGTCATTTTCCGGAAAGGAATTCCGCATAAGTCCCCAGCGCTGTATATATTTCATTCTTGCGAGGTACGCAAAAAAAGTGTGCATTATTAGCCTCCATGTGTCTTACAGAACCAGAAATGACGAACGGGGCCGCTCCCCTGTCCGATGGTTTCGTCTTTTGCCGCTTCGATAGCGCCGGTGAGGTACGCTTTCGCTTCCGCAGCAGCCTTCGTCAGCGTTTTCCCTTCCGCCAGTTTGACGGCAAGCGCTGCGGAAAGCGTGCAGCCCGTACCGTGGGTGTTTTTCGTTTTAATCCGCTTTCCTTCATAACGATAAAATTGTTTCCCGTCAAAAAGGATATCTACCGCATCATGTACCCGGTGCCCGCCTTTCACAAGAACCGCGCGGCAGCCGTATTCCATTATTCCTTCCGCCGCGTTTTCCATATCCTTTTCCGTTTTTATTTCCAGTCCCGATAATACTTCCGCTTCGGGAATGTTTGGCGTGATAAGATCCGTTTCAGGAATCAAAATATCTTTATACGTTTCAATGGCTTCTTTTTCCAAAAGAATAGCGCCTGTGGTGGCAACCATGACAGGATCAACGACAATTGCCGGTCCTTTGTGTCCGCGGAGAAATTCCGCCACTGCCGAAACGATGGCAGGGGTGCTGAGCATGCCCGTTTTGACTCCGTCCGGAGGAATATCGCTGTATACCGCTTCCAGCTGGGCGGTCACCATCTCCACAGGGGTATTTACCACCATGGAAACACCGGTCGTATTTTGCGCGGTGAGTGTGCAGATGCAGCTCATGCCATAGGCGCCAAGAGCAGCAAAGGTTTTTAAATCCGCCTGTATTCCCGCACCGCCGGAGGAGTCTGAACCAGCAACAGTAAGCAGTTTCTTCATCAGTCTTCCTTTTTCAATTTTTTCAAAGCCGGAGTGAAATAGGCAATGAGTTTTCCCTGTTTCCACGCCATATCATAGTCAACAACGGAGATGGATGCCAAATCGGGCTGAATGCCCGCCCCTGCCGCTTCAAGAAGGTAGGACTGGAGGAAAGGATGGTGTCCCACTAAGGCCAGCGGTCCTCCGTCCGTTATGAGATGATTCTCAATCCGCCTGAAATCGCCCTGTAAAAGTTCTTCTGTCAGGTGGAGCCCTTCGGCAAAACATTCTTCCGACAAGATCCTCGCCGTCTGGCGGGTACGCATGAAAGGGCTTGCGAAAATGCGGAGCGGCCGGTCTTTCAAAAATCGGGCAAGCATGCGCGATGTGGTCCGCACCTGTTTCTTTCCTTCTTTTGTCAGCCGTCTTTCTCTGTTCGGCACATCTTCTGTCTGGGGAACAGCTTCCCCATGCCGCATAAGAATTAAGTACATCGCTGCCTCCTTATTCCGATTGATTATCTGATTCTTTACCATTCTTATCCATATCAGCAGCGGTAAAAAATCTTTTTTCATTATACTGGTCTTTTTCGTCTTTGCTGGTCGCGTATTTCACAGATAAATTTTTCCCGACGGTTGTAAATATCTGTTCCACAGGCCCGCCATTGGCAAGAACTCTGGAAATAGCAGCACGTCCGTCCTTCACCCTGACAAGTGCCGTAATTTCATTCTTCATGGCTGTTTTTGTTTTTCCATTGTCTTCAGGCACCTGTACCCGTTCGGAAAGTTCCACGACGGACAGTTTCTTCAGCTGCTCCGGCGCCATGTACATGCGGTCTGCCGGAAAATTGAAATATACGGTGCCATCCATGATGCGGAGTGCCCGCGTTTTGATATAACTTCCGCTGGGCTGGGCAGGCTGGGCATGATCAAGGATAAGCGCTCCCTTCTGCCCCTTACGGATCACCAGGTAAATCGTTTCTCCTGTTTCCGGTTCCCGCTCTCCTTCCCACTTCGTTTCTGTTATGGGTACGTTCACCGCTATGTAATTCCTGTCATAAAAGTTCCCATGGAATTCGATCGCCGCCGGCACCTCATATTCCTCTCCGTCAAGAAGGGTGGAACGGTAATCCGCCCTTGTCCATACCAAAAAGGCAAGTTCAAAAACGGCAGTGATCAGGACGAGAAGCAAACTGTACTTTCTATTCACGGCGTTCCCCTCCTTCCTCCGTTTTTCTTTCCGGCCCCGTTTCCGTCAGATCGGACAATAACGCCGATTGATCCGCAGGTGCTGCCGGCTGCCGATCCCGTCGTACAGTCTTCCTTCCCGGTTTCCGCCTTATCTTCTTCACGGCATGAGGAAGGAAAGTCAGGCAGCACACAATGATAGCAGCCGCGCCGATGACGAGGAAAAATATTCCTCTTTGTCCGAAGGAAAGCGCCGCATCAAGGACACGCACAGCACCTGCCGCAGCCAGAAGACATCCGCCGACCCATTTCAGCAGGTTGGAATCGCTCCGGTACCCCCTCCCGATAACTGCCACGGCAAGAAACGCGGTAAAAATGGATACAAAGATGGCAGAAGACACACCGGTTGTTTCAAAAACGGCAAGAGATGCCGCCACAAGCATGACAAAAGGCGTAAAACCTCCGAGAGCAGCCAGCCGGTTCCGTTTGATACCCATCCGGGTAAGCAGGACAGCGTCAATAGCAAGAATGACAAAAAACAAAACCCATAAGATCCAATTTCCTGAAACGCCTTTCCACACGGAACTCCAGGAGCCCTCCAGCAGAACACCGAACACAGCCGCGCCGCCAAAGAGACGAAGCGCCTCCGCCGCTGCGCCCCAGGAAGAAAGCATACTGCCCGCCATCCAGGTAAGCGCCGCCGCAAGAGCAAAAAACATCGTCTGCCATAAAAGGTTGGACGCCGTCCAGTAAATAAGGAGAAGTACGCAGACTGCCCAAAACCATGAGTAACAGACGACCGCTTTATGACGCCGTTCTCCCAGAAGCCGCACCAGGAGGGGAAGCGCCAAAACAAGAAACACCCATGCCGCCGCTTCCGGCCATCCCCGGTACGGTGATAAACGGTACACAAGAACAGACGACGCCATATAGACCATACCGAGTCCTGCTGTAGGAAACGCCCAGCTCATCAGAAGAAGGAATACGCAGGACACCGCTGCAAGAACAAACCAATCCCCCGACAGCTTGAAAGACTCATTTACCATCCATACGGCGCACAAGACCGCCACGCCATGAAAAACACCGGTCGCCTCCCGAATAACATCAGGCACGCGGTGGCGGTAAGAAACGGAAGGAAGAAGAGAAGACAGATCTTTTCCCTTATTTCCCGCCGCGGTATTTTCTTCGATTCCGCTTCCGGCAGAAACCGTTCCCCCTGTTTCCCCGGAAAGCAGCTCTGCTGTGTTTTCAGCTTCTTCTAAGCGGACGCTTTCTGCCGGAATTCGATCCATCACAGGACGATCCTGCCACAAAATCGCCGCAATAATAAGAATGGACAGCGCCAAAGGCACAAGAGCCATCATAAACTGCTCATCCTGAGAAAGACCGTTCCATACGCCGGCGCAGATGAAAATCAGACCGGTGAGGAAACATACGGCAGCCAGCACGAAAAGCCCTTCGCCATGAGAATGGCGTTCTTCATTCCTGTATAAAGAAATAAGAGAATCTCCCGCTTCACGGGTAATAATTTCTTCCTTCACCCAACGTATTTCTTTTTTCAGCCATTTAAAGTGAGTCATAACTTAACTCCCGCCTGTCAATAAAAAAGCAGTGATGAAAAGAATTTCGTTTCCACCCACCGCCGAGTCTTAAATTATTTTACGATAAGCACGGGATACTTGCCCCGGCTTACGATATAGCTGGAAACCGATCCCATGAAAATGCCCTTCAGCGGACCGAGTCCCCTGCTTCCCATGACGATGAGGTCGCACCCTTTATCTTCAGCAATACTGAGAATGACTGGTCCGGGCGAACCGATTTCAAAAACCGTTTCATGCGCCACACCTTCAGGAACCATAGCGGCAGCTTCTTTCAAATCGCGGCGGCACTGCGCTTCCAGATCCTCTGAAAGCTTGGAAGTAAGGCAGCCTTCCGCAATGGATACCTGGTCAAAATTGCTCATGGCGGAAACCATATTGCACACGGACACGATGTAAAGCTTCGTACCCTCGCCGGCGGCCGCCAGATCCGCAGCTTGCGCCATCGCCTTTTTCGCGTGGGCAGAACCATCATAAGGAACAAGAATATTCTTATACTTCAACATAGAAATCCCGCCTCTCTTTTCTTTTGAAGGATTTTATTTTTTTTCATTATACCATGAATATTCCTGACTGCGTATTTCTTTTTATTCATTTCTCTTATAAAGAAAATACATCAGACTCCGGTTTCCGGTCTGTGCTGTGATAAGGAATAATTTTTCTGAAATGATTTTTCCCGGCAAGCTCCCACATTTCCTTTTCCGTCATATGGTTCGGCCAGAGAACAAGTTCCGCCCTGCCGCTTTCATAATAATCTTTCGCTTTGCCGTAGCCACGGATGCTGCCTGTCATGAGCAGTGAAAGTTCAGGGTGCCGCTCAATGAGTTTCCTGTTCTCTGACCGCGACAACTGGGCATCGGTAAGGAAATAAACCCCATTGTCATGAATCGTTTTTCCGTCCCATAAGGAAAACGTTTCATTGGAAAGGGCAAGCACTTCCCGGCGGGCGAAGTATTTCCTCCGCCCCAGACGCAGCCATTCGTCATAAAGCCCGGGAGCCATATGCACGGGAATCTCCATACTTCCTTTATTACGGAAATATGCCGCGATGGAAAGCCCCCTGCCGAAATGCGGCACAGGAAGAAGAAGCGGTTTCCCCCGCCACACCAATTCCAAAATTTTATCAAGAACCGACCGGCGCATATCTGCCCCCGTACGATCGCCCGGATATGCTGCATCAAGGACGGCCACATCCGCCGTTTTCCCTTCCGCATCATCACAGACATAAAAAGGGTCATCGCTTCGGTAATCCCCCGAAAAGAACAAATTTTTCCCTTCACAGGAAATATCGTACCACACGGAACCGGCACAATGGCCGCTCCGCCCCCAGCGGAAACTGAAATCCCGTTCCAATTCCAGTTCGGGCGCTGTCGAATCAAGAATCATCGTATTCCCCGGCTTTTCCTTCATCTGCCGGTATGTCTGGTTCGTCAGAAGCACGGATCCCGCAAAGCCGAGAGACTCGAAATATCCGATCGCCCCCGTATGATCCCGGTGCGAATGAGTGATGAAAAGGTATTCTGCTCTTACCGCCTGCTCCGCTGTGAGATCAGGTACCCGGTCCAGTCCGTCCGTTGAAGTTCCCGCATCCACGATAAAAGCGTGGCGCCCGCCTTCAACAAAAAAGCAGCTGCGTCCGAAATCACCGCAGCCGCCTGCAATTGTTATCTGCATATCCATCTCCATTGACGTTATTCTTCAGTTAATCACCACGCATGGCTGCACCCAATATACCATATTTCAAAAAAAGCCGCAAAACTATCTTGAGCCTGCCGCGATAAGGGCGCAGATCACACCGGCAATGGCAAAAATGATGTATGCCGCGCGTTCATAATTAAAACCGCCGCTTTCTTCATCAGCATCACTGCGCGTTTCTTCTTCCATCATGGGCGCTTTTATTCTTTCGTGAATCGCCGGCGGAATCAGGCCGCTGTAAAAACGGTTCAGGTACCTGATGTACCCGTTCATTTCTCTGGTAAAAAACCAAAAGGACGGCGCCGATAAAGATATTTCATTCCGTATGGCGATCGTGGAAAGGCATTCGTCAACGATACATTTCATAACCCGTTCCGGCGTGTCTTCCCTTTCTTCATACCTCCGGGAGATACTGTCAAAAAGTTCGATAGTCTTCCGCATGCTGTGCTCATCATAGCGTCTCCGCAGATCAGGCGGCAGAAACTTTCGTTCCGCGCCATGGCCGGGCGCTGTTTCCCGTTCCATAAACAGGGAGAATTTCTTTTCCACTTTTTCAAAACCGCAGAACAAATCCAAGAGCGGCGCATAGGTTTCTGCATATCCGGCAAGGACATACTTCGCCACATAGATACGGAGCAGGATATAATCTGTAAGGAAAGCGGCCGCCTTCGGCTTCTCCGCCTGGCCCATATCCATACGGTTTACTTTGAGGAATCGGATAAATACGCGGTGGATGCTGTAGCTCCCCTCCGGCTCGGTCGTATAGGAAAAGAAAGCGCGCCGGGCCGCCCGGACACCCATGCTTTCAAGATATTCTTTTCTTTCCACGATCCGCCTCCTCTTTTACCGCGTGCCATCAGCAGCGGATTACCGCCGGTTTTCAATTTTTCCGCCGCTGAACCGCCGATTCCTTTCCCCAGGAACCATGCAGGAGAGATTCTTCCGTACAGCGCTTCCCGCTTCAATTCACCAGGGGAGAATGGGGAGACCTCTCTTCTTTTCTGTATTCATCAGCAAGCGCTTCCAAAAAGGACGCCACATCCCCCTCATGGAAATCAGAAATGCCATAAACGGCACATACCGCGCCGGCAAGCATTTCCTTTGTTTCTTCGTGGGGCAGCGTCGTATTGATTTCCAATTCTACCGTGCTTCCATTGTCTACAGCAGTAATTAAAACAGTCTCTTCTTTATTTTTCATAAGACACCTCGATAACTTCATCGTACAAAAAAAGAGAGTTCATCACAAGAAAAATATTTCTCAGCGCCTCTCTTATAAATTCTTCCTTGCCGTATGGTTCCACCCCTTATTGGTAAGGATCTCCGCGTCTTTTCCAAGAAACGCTTTTGCCGCGTACCGATCCCCTGCCAGCTGCCAGCGGAACCATGCCGTCACATAAGCGTCCGCTTCGGCCTGCACATGGCTGTGGTCCGCACGGGAACGCCGCCCCATGACCATCGCTGTCTTTGCCTTTTGAAATATCTTCTCCATATCCGGAAGCGGTGTAATGAGACGATCATCCAGCCTGTCTCCGCTCACCATGAACCACGGCACATTGACTGCAGAAGCGTCATATTTCCAACTGTTCATTTTTAATTTGTCTGCAAATGATTCCGTCACCGCCGAAACAGTGACAACCGTTTTAAAACGTCCGCCGCCTTTTCGGAATAAAATCGTTTTCACCGCGCCGACGCCCCCCCTGGGAGTGGCCGCCGATCCCCAGATTTTCCTCATCAATCTTTTGAAAAAACACGCTTTTTCTGTCCGCCGCCAGCTTGTCCATGAGTTCCAGTCCCCATTCCGCCGAGTACCCAAGTCCCGTATTCCTGTCCGTATTGCCCACGACAATAAAGCCCCAGCTGGCAAGATGTTCAAAAATCGGCTCATCAAGATCACAGGTCGAGGTCGTCCCGTTCAAAAGAAATACCATGGGCCATTTCCGGTTTTCCGTTTCCAGCCGTTTCGGATACCACACGCGGTAAGTATAATTTCCGTACTGTTCTTCTTTTCTTGAAACGGTCTTCTTTGCCACTTCGTATATACCGAGGCTGCGGTAGCGCTGTTCAATCTTCCCCCGATCCGCCGTCGTTATCCAGTATTCATCAGTAATGGCCTCCGCCGCGTCCGCCGCGGAAAAAGAAAGGAGCCATACCCACACATATAAAATTATCTGCAGTTGTTTTTTTATCTTCTCCATATCCGCATTATACCAAAAATGAATAAACAATTAAATTTTATTCTTTGAAACGAACCACGAACAGGAACCGGCACCCATTACTTCGCCAGGGAAAGAAATTCTTTGCGCAAATCCCCGTCTGTTCTGAACCGTCCGGATGCGGAAATCGTCCTTGTAAGCGTCCCCGGTTTTCTGATTCCCCGTGCCGTCATACAGGAATGCTCCCCTTCCAAAAGAACGATCACATCCCCGGCACCGGTAATCCGTTCCATGATATCCCGTATATCCGCTCCTATCCGTTCCTGGATCTGGAGACGCTTAGAGACGGCATCGGCGATGCGGGCAATTTTCGACAGTCCGATGACGCGCCCTCTGGGAATATATCCCACAGCCGCCTTCATATTGTACATGAGGGCGATATGGTGCTCGCAATGGGAAAAGAGGGAAATATCTTTCACCACCACCATGTCACTTTCAGGAGAAGAAAATGTCTTATCAAAAGCGCGGGCGATTTCTTCATTGGGCACCGCCGCATAGGCCAGCTGCTCGGCCACCATTTCCGCAAAGCGGCGGGGCGTTTCCAAAAGTCCTTCTCTTTCGGGATCTTCCCCGACTGCTTCTATAATCAGGCGCGCCGCCTGTTCCAATTTTTTCTGATCCATTTCAGACCCCTCTCCTGTCCGGCTCCCAGATAATTTTATGGAGCTGTACCTGCACGCAGACTTCTGCCAGTTTTTCTTTTCTCACATATTCGACCAATTCACGCGGCTCTATTTTCCCCCACACGGGACTCACATAAAACTTCGGACCGCCCCGGGGAAAATACTTTATAATAATTTCCTTCATATCCTCCAAATCCGTTTTCGAGGAGACGACGAATTTCAGAACATCCTCCTCCGTCAATTCCTTTAAGTTCGGCAGCCGCATGAAAGACTTCATTCCGCTGTCTGTGCATTTGTAATCCATCGTATAAAAAAGATTTTGGGAACGGCGCGCCAAAAGGGGAACTGCGCCGTTCGTTTCTATATTAATTTCATACCCCTCTTCCCCGAGGATGTCGCAGATTTCCTGCAGCGGATGAAGCAGCGGTTCTCCTCCCGTAAAAGTAATCCGCTTCCAGGGATAGGAACGGATCCGTCCAAGGAGTTCCTCTTTCGTAAGGAATTCTTCTGCGTCAGACTCTTTTAAAGCATACGCCGTATCGCAGTATGTACAGCGGATATTGCAGCCGGCAAACCGGACAAATACCGCCATATACCCTGTCCGTTTTCCTTCGCCCTCAATGCTGTCAAATATTTCCGCTACGGGAAACTTATTTTTCATATACTGCTGTATTTCCTTCCGTTTCCTGCACCGCCACGCGGATACAGTGGGGAATGCGGTCGCAAAGCCATTTCGCCATATTTTCTGCCGTGGGATTTAATCCTTCCATGATATCGTTAGCGCATCGGTGATCAAAAAGGTTGACGACATCCTTAATCTTCGTGAAATCCACCACCATGCCGTTTTCATCAAGCTTATCATTCTGCACGGTGACAGTCACGATCCAGTTGTGCCCGTGCATTGAAGTGCACTTGCTTTCATAGTTCAGACGCAGGAAGTGCGCTCCGCTGATTTCCATTCTTTTCGTTACTGTAAACATATTATCCTTTCCCTCCATTCCACGGGTCTTCCACCCCGTTTTCAGCAAACGCTTTCGCCCTGTCTATGCAGGTCCCGCATTCGCCGCAAGGCGTGTCTCCCCCCTCATAACAGCTCCATGTCAGTTCATAGGGTGTCCCCAGTTTCAGCCCTTCCGCCACGACGCCGGTTTTATTTTTATCGGCAAAAGGAAAAACCAGATGCACCTTGCCGTATGTGCCGACAGCAACCGCTTCCCTCATGGCTTTCAGAAACCGGGGCGAGCAGTCGGCATACGCTTCTCCCGCCGCATCATCTCCATGGGCGCCGACATAAATATCCGTCTCTTCCTCTTCATAAATGCCGGCTGCCAGACTTGCCGCCACAGAAATCATGAGGCCGTTCCGAAAAGGAACATACGTAGATACCTTTCCTGCCTTTTCCGCAATCTGCTCACCGTAACTTTTGTGTACAATACTCTCCGTCGAATGGGACAAAAGAGAACAATTGGAATACTGCATGATCTGCGCGCCAGATCAAATTCATAATGAGGCACATGATAATATGCCGCCACCGCTCTTGCGGCATCTAATTCCTTTTTATGCTTCTGTCCATAAAAAATAGAAGCAGTGCTGACATTCTCTGCTCCCAGTGCATTTACAGCCACGGAGAGACAGGTCGTCGAGTCCACACCGCCGCTGGATAATATAATTGCTTTTTTCATATTTCCTCCCGTTTTTTATAGTTGGTGCTCAGAATGGACAACTGTCGGAACAAATTTCCGTTTCGTTTATTAGTTTCGTTTATTAATAGATCAACTCATTATAGCACAGGACAGAAATAAGACAAACAAATATAGTATAATAAAGCTGTATTATTAAAAGGAGGCATTATGAAGGGCGGAGACGCGGACGAATTTATCGATTATTTCATGGACGGCGGCGCCAGTGTACGCCACAAAGGATATGTCTACCATTTTTCAGGATTTGTGTACCATCCCGGCCAGCACAAGTGGCGGGTGAGCATAGAAAAATACCGCTGGACAAAAGAACCGTTTGAAGATTTCATGGAGCTTGTCTATCATTACACATCTGACGAGGAAGAAGACTGTATCAACCACCTCACCGAAGACATCCTTTGGGATGGAAAATCTTTTTACCAGCTGGAAAAAGCTCTCACCTGGATCGACTGGTAAGAACCTCCCCAGTCATCATCTGACAGCCCCATCAGTGCCGCTGCAGCCATGCGGTAAAAGAACCGCCAAGGTACGCATGGCGCTGGTGCTACATCAACAGTATAAATCATACGGGACTGCAATTGAATCATGTGCTATAATTGATTTGTCCTTTTCAGGGACTGATTTTCATGGGGACGTAGCTCAGCTGGGAGAGCGTACGGTTCGCATCCGTAAGGTCGAGAGTTCAATCCTCTTCGTCTCCACCATGCCCTTTGGGGCCAGACAAAACATAAGCAGGCTTGCCGCGGCAGGTCTGCTTTTTTATTAATGTATTTCCACTGCACCCGTACGCTGCCGCGGAAACCGCCCCGCGGGAAATACCGCAGCGCAAAATATATTTCGCAGATTATTTTTCCCGCTTGACATCTGCCGAAAGAAAATGCTATAGTAGGCACAACTTAATCACAGGCAATGAGAAGAAGAGTAAGCAAAACGAATGTCAAAGAGAGCTTCCGCAAGGTGAAAGGAAGTACAGGAAGTTTGCCGAACATGGTCTTTGAGCCGGATATGCCGAATCATTAAGCAGTCCGGGCGCTCCCGTTACAGAGCTGCGGTATCAGGATTTCCCTCGTACCTACAGAGGTTTGCACAGTGACGTGCAAATGAACTTGGGGTGGTAACACGATCTTTCGTCCCTTATTGGACGGAAGATTTTTTATTACAATTTTTTTAAGCAAGAACGTCAAAGGAGGAATTTTTCATGAAATTCAAAAAGACAATCATCGCATCCGTCGCCGCATTGGCACTCACAGGTTTTATCACAGGCTGCGGCGATGAGAAAAAAGCGGCGGCTCCCGCTCCGAAAGACAGCAAGGCGGTCACTCTCAAAGTGGGCGTGTCTCCCGTCCCCCACGCTGAAATTCTCGGTGCCGTGAAGGATAAGCTTGCCAAAGAAGGCATCAATGTGGAAATCATCGAATTTACCGATTACGTACAACCGAACCTGGCGCTGAACGATAAAAACCTTGACGCGAACTACTTCCAGCACAAACCGTACCTGGATGAATTCGCCCGGTCAAGAAATCTGAAACTCGTTTCCGCAGGAGCGATCCATCTGGAACCGATGTCCGTCTTCTCCAAAAAGATTAAAGACTTGAAAGATCTTCCTGACGGCGCCCGTGTAGCTATCCCGAACGATCCTACCAACGGCGGCCGCGCGCTCCTCGTGCTCCAGTCTGCGGGGCTCATTAAGCTCCGTGACGGTGCCCCCATCACCGCTACACCGCAGGACATCACAGAAAACAAAAAGAATCTTCAATTCTCTGAACTGGAGGCGCCACAGCTCCCCCGCTCGCTGGAAGACGCTGATATTTCCGTTATCAATATCAATTTTGCCCTGGAAGCAAAACTGAATCCGAAAGATGCCATCTTCACCGAAAGCAGCGATTCCCCATACGCAAACATTGTCGCTGTACGTGAAGGAGATGAAAACCGCCCTGAAATCAAAAAACTGATCGAAGCCCTTACCAGCCAGGAATCCAAAGATTTCATCGAGAAGAAATACAACGGCGCCATCAAAGCCGCTTTCTGATTAAACAAAAAAAGATCTCAAGATAAAGGACCTCTTCTGCCGGACAAACCAAATGCCCGGCAAAAGAGGTCCTTTTCATACCAGAAGAAGGTCCGCATTATACATCGGTCTCCTGATGTCTGCCTTTCTGTTATCTTTCATCCCGCATTTTACTTCTGTCATCTGCCGCACGATTCGTAGTTTCCCAGAATTTTAAAATAACTGCACATGGAAGACAGTCCCTCCAGTGTCCGCGTATTTGAGGGATCTTTCAGCGAACCCATGACATCGATGTGGAAAAAATACTCAAACGGTTTCCCTTCGAGCGGACGGGATTCCAGATGGGTCATATTCATACCGCCGTAGAAAAAGTATCCCAGCACATGGTAGAGTGCGCCCGGTTCATGCCTGACGGAAATGGCGAGAGTGATTTTATCCGCCTTATCGGATATTTCCATTTTCGGTGCGATGATGAAGAAACGGGTGTAATTGTTTTCATTAAAAAAGATGTTTTCTTTCAGTACGGAAAGCCCATACAGCTTCGCCGCCGTCCGGCTTGCTACGGCCGCCTGATTTTTCTTTCCATCCTTTGAAACACGTTCCGCGCTTTGAGATGTGGAAAAATAAGGTTTCAATTTCCAATCCCGATGTTCATTGAAGAAAAGACGGCACTGGGCAAATCCCTGGGGATGGGAGTAGACCGTATCGATATCTTCCATTTCCGCTCCCGGCAGTCCCAGCAGGTGGTGCTCGATTTTCACCAGTTCTTCACCGACGACGGCGCAGCCGCGGCCCCTGATAAGGTCATAGACTTCCGTAATCCCCCCGGTGGAGGAGTTTTCAATGGGTACAACGCCGTAATCAATCATTCCTCCCGCAACGGCTTTCGTCACATCTTCAAAAAGGGGGAAAAATATTTCTTCCCGCTCCCGCTCGCCGAAGTGCCGTTCCATGGCCTCATAGGTATAGGAGCCTTTCGCGCCGTAACAGCCGACGCGGATTCGTTTTTCCATAGTTTCTCCTATATCCATTTTCTCAATTTCACAAGCAGACCTTTTTCCTTTTTTTCCTCCGGCGTTGGACGCTCTACAGTGCGGACCATCCGTTTTTCCATTTCTTCCCGCCGCTTCCGCGCTTCTGTCGATTCAAAAGGGTCGGGCCGCGTAAAAGCGGGCGGCATACGCAGGCTGGGCGGCGCCATGATTTTCGGCACAGTAAATTTCGGCACCTCTTTCAAGCTGCCGGCTTCCTCACGCCCCCAAGGGACATAATGGTATGCGCCGGCAGAAGGGTCGGGCACGTTCCGTTCCGCGATATACTTCGCCCCATTAAAGGGAACGCCGCGGAGACGTTCCAGCAATTGCGCCGCCATGACCTGCGGGGAGAAATAAGAGAACGGCAGTCTCGGCGCCATGCGCGCAACAGAAGAAAGAAATGCTGCCTTCACTTCCTCCGCCGTCATGTTCTCCCTGTGGCGCACCTCATCTAAAAGAAGGATCATTCCCTTTTGGGTAGGAAATAAGTTTTCATAAGGAATAACGGTATTTCTATTCCCCATCCCCGACATATCCAGGAAGAAGACAAGGAACAGGCAGGAGAGCGCCTTATCCCCCGCTTCCGCACGAAGATGGAAGTTTGCCATGACATAGTACAGGTTGCGCAGCTTCGACCATTCTCCCGCCATGGTATAGATGGAGACCTTCTGCTGAAAAGCGCGCTCCAGTATATCCCTGGCGGAACAGGGATTCCCTTTCAGAGCCAGAGCAGAACGGGACTCGCCGATTTCTCCTTCCGTAAGTCCGTAGTTTTCACGAACATTCAGGACATACGCCATATGGCGTCCCACCTCGGTACGCCCCTTAGGTTCCAGCACGTATACTTTCGGTACAGCGTGGTTATAATTTTTTTCAGGAACTTCATGGATTACACGCCGGACAAGTTCTGTATGCGATCCTTCACCGAAGAGGCCGTATCGTTTAAGGAAATCGGAAAGCGCCTTATCGGGAAGCATATTCACCGTTTCCCGGGGAGTGCTTTCGCGGATCCAGCCGTCAGCATAGAGGCGGTCCAGACAGAGATCGGCGTCGCTGCCGTAAGTGGCATACAGATAAGACGGCATCTTTGCATGCACCGGTTTGCCGTCAAAATAATCCAGTATGAGTATCTCACGTACAGAAAGACCCACTCGTCCCCGCCTCCTTCTCATCATACTTTATTTTTTAGTATAGCAAAACAAAAGTATGATTAAAAGTCATAAACACAAACCACAGGAAAATTTTTGTCCCTGCACCTAAATTCCGAAAAGCGCTTTTTATCTTATCCCATATCTGGCATCTGAAATTTAATTTCCGCCCTTCGATACTAAACGCCCATGTGCGTCCCCACGGCACTGAAAACGGGAAGCAGGACGGAAAATATGATTGCCGCTGTTACAAGACCTACAAAAAGCAAAAGAGAAGGTTCCAGAATCTTTCTGAATCCTGTCAGTTTCCTTTTCGTTTCCTCTGTCATAAGGCGGGCGCTCCGCTCCAGAAAGAGAGGAAGCCGCCCGCTTTCCATTCCTACGTGGATCATGCGGGCAAGGGCGGTATCGCCAAAGGATCTTTCCATGCTCTGGGCAAAATCGCCGCCCCTCTCTATATCCTTTTTTATTTTCAGCAATTCTTCTTTTACGGCGCCGTTATCCGTTATGTCCGCTATATCAGCAAGGGCGTCAGACAAGGTTTTCCCGCTTTTCAAAAGTGCCGACAGGGCAAGCGTCACACGGATGAGATACAGTCTCCGGATAAAAGGGAAGCGGAAAAGAAACGCGTCTGTACTTCTTTTTCCCCGTTCACTTCGTAACCAGACGACACCGCCGACTGCACCCAAGAGAAGTTCAACAAGAAAATAAAACCCTTTTTCCTGTAAGAACAGGCCCAGAGCCAGCGCCGCCCTCGTCACCGCCGGAAGCGGTATGTCGAGGGCGTCAAAAAGCGCGGCAAAGGACGGCAGGATGACAGTAAGGATCAATGCAAATACAAGAAAGGAAAAAAAGAGAACAAAAACAGGATAGGAAAGCGCCGATTTCATACCAGCAATAAATTCTTCTTCCTTGCGATAGCACGCGGCGGCCAGGCGGAGCTGTTCCGGAATCGTTCCCGACAGCTCGCCTACCTGCAAAAGGGCAGTAGTAAAAAAAGGCGGAAACGCACGGGATCCCGCAAAACTTTCCGCAATGGAATGCCCTGCTTCGATGGTCGCCTTGATCTCGCCCAGAAGAATCTTTTCTTTCCCGCTCCGGCCGCCGCCAAGGATGTCCAAAGTTTCGGTTACGGGAATCCCCGCGGAAAGAAGTGATTCCCATTCTTCCGCCAAATCGGCGAGACGGCGTCTTTTGAAAAGGGACACTTTTTTCTTTTCTCCCGTTTTTCTGATGGTCATCGGGTGCAGCCCGCGGCTTCTGAGTTCATCCGCCGCTTCTCTTTTGCCGGCAGCCGCCACTCTTCCTTCTTCTACTTCTCCGCTGTCAGCGTACGCTTTATAAAGGAACTCCATTTTACTCTCCCGCCAAATATAAAAGTTCTTTTCGTTCTTTTTCTGTCACGCCCTTTACCTTGTATGCCGCCTGGCGCAGAGTGCGCATGTCATTCACACCCGTTTCCATATAGGACAGGACCTGTGCTTCTTTTCCTTCGCGGATGAGGTTCGCCACGGCAGGGGTATTTGTCAGAATTTCACGGAGCAGTACGGTTTTAGTTCCCATCCGCCAAAGTCTTTGCGCCGACACGCAGCGGAGGACGGAAGAAATAATCAGGCGCACTTCACTTTGTTCTTCCGCCGGAAATACATGCACCATGCGGCCGACGGCTTCCAGAGCGCGCCCATTGTGGAGCGTTCCCAAAACGAGATGCCCTGTTTCTGCCGCGGTAAGCGCCGCCGCTATGGTTTCCCTGTCCCGCATTTCCCCTACAGCAATGACATCAGGATCCTCGCGGAGAGATTCGCGGACACCCTCGGCAAAACTTACCGCGTCACGACCGATTTCCCGCTGGCGGACAAGGGATTTCCCCGCGGAAAGGACATATTCCACAGGATCTTCCAAGGTCACGATGTGACGCGCTTTTTCCTTGCCGATTCCTTCCAGTACTCTTGCCATGGTGGTGCTTTTCCCGCTTCCTGTGGGGCCTGAAAAAAGGACAAGGCCGGAGGATAATTTTGCAATCTTCTCAAACCATTTTTCATCAGGATCTTTTTCCACACGGTCAAGCACGGGCAGCACACGGAGCGCCGCGCAGTCTTTTCCGCCCGCCCGGTACAGATGGAGGCGGAACCGATTTTCTCCTATGGAAAAAGAAGTATCGCATGCACCCTTTTCTTCATACACTTTTCGTTTATCCGGTGAAAGGCAGGAATGGAAAAGCATATCAAAAAAACTTTTCTCCGCTCTTTCTTCCAATTCTTTAAGTCCGCCATATTCACGGACAATAACCCTTCCGCCTTCCGTAAGATGGATATCTGTAGCCTCCGGGTAAAGGGCCAGCCACTGTTCAATATGTTTCATAGTCACTCCCATAAGAGCGCCGCTTCCTCAGGCGGGACGGCGCCGCTTTCCATTAACCGCAAAAGGGATTCCTTCAGGGAATACTGTCCCTGTTTTCTCATACATTCTGAAAACTCTTCGGCTGCCGCGTTTTCATGAAGCAGCCGTCGTTCTTCTTTCCCGATTTCCAGCATTTCAAAAACACCGGTCCGCCCGTCTGCGCCTTTCCCCCTGCAATGATCACAGCCCTTTGCCATGTATGCCCGTCTCCCGATAAACGCTTCAGGAAACAACTTTTCTTCCGCCATTTCTCCTGTAATAACCATTTCCTTCCGGCAGGCGGGACAGAGTTTCTTCACAAGCCTTTGAGAAATGATGAGAGACAGCGACGCGGAGAGCAGGTACGGCGGAATGCCCATATCTGTCAGGCGGGCAGGCGCCGATACGGCATCGTTCGTATGAAGCGTAGACAGGACAAGATGCCCGGTAAGAGCGGCATGTACGGCAATTTCCGCCGTCTCCCGGTCGCGTATTTCCCCGATCATCACCACATCGGGATCCTGCCGCACAAGAGAACGGAGACCTTTTTCAAAAGTAAGGCCCGCTTTTTCATTCACTTCCACCTGGGTGATTCCCGGTATGCGGTACTCCACGGGATCTTCCACGGAAATCACGCTGATTTCAGGACGGCACACCAGTTTCAGCGCCGCGTAGAGCGTCGATGTTTTCCCGCTTCCCGTAGGACCGGTAGTGAGAATCATGCCGCTTTTCTTTCCTATTTTTGTGCGGAATATTTTCTTCTGCAAGGGAAGCATCCCGAGTTCATTCTTTTCAATGAAATCCATCTGCCCCGATAAAATCCGTATGACGATCGTTTCCCCGTAAACCGAAGGCATCACGGAAAGACGGAAATCTGTATTTTTTCCTTCCCTGATTTCCGAAAAGCTTCCGTCCTGGGGAATGCGGTTTTCCCCCACGTCCATACCGCCCAGGACTTTGGCCCGCACCGACAGTCCCGCCGCCATATCAGGGGGCAGCCGGTACCTCTCTGTAAGAGTTCCGTCAATGCGGAACCGGACAAGGACAAATTCACGGCACGGTTCCAGATGGACATCGCTCGCCTTTTCCGAAACAGCGGCCTGCAGAATTCTCCGCATGGCAATTTCCGCATTGGCCGCCCGCAGTATTTCCATAATTTCTCCCTTCCGCAGGAAAAGCCCGCGACCGGTTTCCCGCCGCAAGCCTTTCTTTTTACACCTGCATAATGCGCATGATATTCATAGCAGAGGATTTCCGTCGGTTTATTTCCCCCTGCCTGACCCCTGCCGCGATGACACAAAGGCTGTCCTCCCGAAAATTTTCCCCCTTTCAAAACGGCAGCGGACCGATAGTGCAGATAATTTTCGTCCTTCGCATAGTTCCTCCCGGGACAGTAGAAGTCCTTCCATTTCTATTGCGTAATTGGAATAAAAAATTTACACTTGTATGTAAAGTAAAATATTTTCCGCTTTCTTTATAGTGTACAAAAAGAACGGATATAAATAAAGCCTTTTCATTCCTTTGGAAGTTTCTTCATGAACTTTCACGACAAACGCGTCCATCCCGCATTTCTTCTCCTCACCTCTTTTCTTATTCTCATCAGTTACCGTATCATTTCAGATATCATAGCGCAAAACGCCGAAACGGGACGAGTCGGGCAGGGACAGGTGTCCATGGCAGCCACATCCCCGGTTTGAATATGAATAATCGTCTACCGCCGCAAACTCATCGACAGCTCCGATATAATGAGCCGCGTCTTCCATGAAATGCGGAATGCCATAAAATGCACAAACACCCTGTGCCGGTTAAGAAATAAATATAGCGCTTATATCCACTTTACAGCAGTCAAAAGCGTTTTCTACCGTTATCCATACTTCCTTTCCGGTCAAGATTGGGGGTAAGAGGAATCCGTTACATGAAAAAGCAAAAGGAGAATCTCCATGATAAAAATACTGTTCGTCTGCCATGGCAATATCTGCCGCTCCCCGATGGCGGAATTTGTTATGAAAGACCTCGTGGCAAAAGCCGGATTGGAACATTTGATTTCCATTTCATCCTGCGCGGCGACTTATGAAGAAATCGGAAACGACACCTATCCCCCTATACGCCGGCTTCTCAAAGACAAGGGGATCCCTTTCACTAAACGGGAAGCACGGATCTTCATGCCTGCCGATTACGAAGAAAGCACTTATATCATCGGCATGGATGATGAGAACCGCCGCGATCTTTACCGTCTTACCAAAGGCGACCCGCAGAAAAAAGTGTCCCTCCTTCTCGAATGGGCAGGGGAAAAGCGGAGTGTCGCCGATCCGTGGTACACTGATGATTACGAAACAGCCTATCGTGATATAAGGGAAGGCTGCGCCGCGATTCTCAAAAGGGTCATGCCATGATTTCCGTTTACCCGGCTTTTTACAAAGACTTCCGCTGCAAGGCGGACAGGTGTGTCCACTCGTGCTGTATGCAGAACTGGGACATCGACATCGACGAAGTGACGGCAATGAAATATCTCGTCATGACGGGTGAACCGGGTGAAACCATCCGTGCCTCCATGACAGGCACAAAAGGAAACCGCCGGTTCATCATGAAAGACGGCCGATGCCCTCTTTTGCAGGAAGACGGACTCTGCCGCATCATTGCGGAAACGGGAGAAGAAAATCTTTGCGATATCTGTGCCATGCATCCCCGTTTCTTTGTGGAAAACGGAAATTTTGAACTGGCCGGTGTGGGACTTGCCTGTGAAGAAAGCGTGGAACTTCTCCTGTCCAATTCCACGCCTCTGCTTTTCATGGAAGACAGAGCCCCTTCTCTATTCGACTTTCCCACACTGCTTTCCGCTATGGGCTGCAGTCTTCCCGAAGAAGCGCTCTCCTATACGCCGACCATCAATGAAACTTACTGCCGGACCATTTTACACGCTCTTTCTCAAACGGAACCTGTCGATGAAGCATGGACAAAGAGGCTCTCCTCTCTTTCCGGATCTTTTACTTCCACGCTGAAAAAGGCGCACGCCTATCTTTCCGAAGCGCCTCTCCCGGAACTGACGGCGGTGTATCAATACATTTCCTACCGCGCCCTGGAAAAAGAACCTCTCTACGGCATAGACGCCGTCATGACATATGCCCGGCAAAGCACAGACTTCATCTTCATGGAAACTGCCGTATTCGAAGATCTCCCCGAAAACATACGGCGCTGGTCGGAACAGATCGAATACGACACGGACAATACGGATATCCTTCTGTCGCTCATCACAAAATAATATTTCAGCAAAAAAGCAGATCCCGTTAAAGGACCTGCTTTCGTTTTCCCTTAAAACACCTTTCCTTTTAAGAGAAAAAATTCCATAAAGTTTTTTACTGTATGCTCCTAAACAAAAAGAGGGACTCCACTCCGCTTTTCATGGAGATAATTCAGCATTTCATACTTGTTTTTGCCAATTCTTCCAGAGATGGTTTCAGATAATTTCTTTCCGCGTCACTGGTTACCGCCAGGATTGCTCTGTATCGATTCTCTTTTTTCATGAAGTATCCCCGGATGTAAAGGGGCACGATGAAACCGTCGGCGTCGCTTATGACCCGCGCACCTGCCGTGTACATATGGTCATTTAAACGGGTAATCGGTTCTATATCCTGCAGACGCACATGGGCAAAGTCTTCGGGAAGTTTCACAGGAGCCGTTTTATTATGCTCGCGTATGGCATCCACGATGAGTTCGTTAATTGCGGGTTCAGCACCCATCAAGTAAAGGTTCGCTATCATAAGCGCCCCTGCAGACACCATGTTTTGATCCTTCGCAAAGAAAGGATCCATTCCCTTTTTATTTTCTTCCGTTTCAGGAAAAGAGAAATTCACGACAAAGGCGTCAAAGCTTCCCTCATCAGAAGCGACGAGAAGCTGTCCCGCAGGAAATACTCCTCCTTTTTCCGTACTGAACGGAATCTCTTTTCCCGCCATTTTTTTCACAGACGGTGTCATGACAAAAGGTGTATAGACGGCATGATTTCTTAAAGTGATTTCCTTTGTAAGAAAAGGAGCTGCCTGCCTGTAAAGATCTTTTATGGCATCTCCCGGACTTCTGCGGAAATCGGCAGTCAATTGCCTGTCGGCCGCCGTGCCTGTACCCGTCTCTTTATGGGCAGGTTCTGCAAAAACAGCGGTCATGGAGGAAACGGTAATCCCCGCCGCCAAGAGTGCTGTCACGAGTCTTTTCATCGAAGTCCCTCCGCGCCTTTCTTCTGCTCCTCTCGAAAGCGTACCCATTTCATCAGATATTCCTTAACATATTTTCCATACAATTATTTCAATAACAATTCAGAATCTTTATAAATAAAAATTTATAAAGCTGTAATAAAAGTTAAAAATCCTAATATTACACCAGCTAAATTTGGAACGATAAGAATAAAATCTTTTTTAGGTTCTTTAGTCCATCCGTAAATAACCCAAATTAGACAAGAAATCGAAGCTGTAAGAGGCTGCCAAGGTTGAGCTTTTTCTCCTCCTAAATTAGCAATAATTTGAGGAATATAAGTTATAAACACAAAAACCCCAATAAATGCTCCAATTGAACCAACAATAGTGTTAATTTTTTTTTTTTTGTTCATAAAATTACCTCCTTGTAAAGAAAAAATATACATATAAAATTATATCAAAGTTTAATATCGTTGTCAAATGTGAACGTACTCCCGCCTATAGAGGCGGGAGCTTCCTGCTTCAGCGAGAACAGCACCACTGACTCCGAAGAGTTGCGACGACTTACATTCTCTTCACAGGCGTAGATTCCCGTGCGACCCACGGTACTCTATGAGTTATGTCAGGCAGATATTCGCCTAGCTTCTTCTCGAATATTTATCGCAGCATTCTTGTCACGATTATGGTGACTGCCACACTTAGGGCAATCCCATTCCCTCACAGACAAGTCTTTTGTTTCGTTATTCTGATAACCACAAACATGGCATAACTGGCTACTTGGATACCATTTATCTATCCTGACAAGTTGTTTACCTTCCCAAGCAAGTTTATATTCTAGTATGTTCGTGAACAAATTCCAGCCGTTGTCGGCTACGGATTTGCCAAAGCTGAATTTGCCACCCTTCTTGCGTTTTGCCATAGCTTTGACACGAATATCCTCAATACCAATGGCATCGTAGCGGTCTGCAAGGTAACGGGCTTTCTTATGCAGAAAGTCACGACGTTGATTCGCAATTTTCTCATGGAGCTTGGCTACACATAATCTTTGCTTATCTCGGTTATGGCTTCCCTTTTGTCTCTTGGAGAGTTTTCTTTGTGCCTTGACCAACCTTTTCTCGGCTCTTCGCAAGAAATTCGGATAATCGGCATCATCCTCATCGGAAGCAACATACAGACCGTGCATAGCAAAATCCAGCCCAAGGAATTTCTTAGGTATTATGAGGAGTATTTGGTTTTCGTACTCCACCAAAATACTGATGTAATATTTCCCTGATGGTGTCTTGCTTATGGTTACAGTCTTTATAATGCTGTTCTCCATCAATGGACGATGAAGACATAGCTTTACCCAACCGATTTTAGGCAGCTTTACTTTGTTCTCCTCGATTCTTACAGAGCCATGCTGGTTGTTCGTGGAATACGAAGCATGACCTGTTTTCTTCGACTTGAAGCGTGGCTTGCCAAAATGCTTCTTATTGCTCCAGAAGTTGCTGTATGCCTTGTTCAGGTTCATCTGGGCATTCGTAAGAGCAAGGCTGTCAACTTCTCTCAGCCAAGGAAATTCTTCCTTATACTGTGCAGGTGTATTTTTCAGCTTCTTGCCAGTTTCCTTGTAATAGTCAAGACGGTCACCAAGCATCTTGTTATAGATGAATCTGACACAGCCGAAGGTCTTGGTAAACATAATCTTCTGTTCTGTTGTCGGGTATAGCCTGTATCGGTATGCCTTATTCACTGCCACATCACCCACCTTGATTTTCTATGTATGTACGAATTATCTCTATGGGAGCACCGCCTGTTGTTAGCAGACAATAGCTTCTTGACCAAAACATCTCCTTCCACAGCTTACGCCTAACTTCTGGAAATTTTTTTTTGATTAGTCTCGAACTAGCACTTTTGTAAGCGTTGATGAATTTTGACATCTCCGTGTTAGGGTAAGCACGAAACATGATATGCACATGGTCTTGGTCATGATTCCATTCTTCCAATATGATGTTATGGGAAGAGCCTATACGAACGAATATATCTTTTGCGTATTGGCTCATCTCGTCAGAAAACACTTTGCGACGATACTTTACCACTAGAACAAGATGATAATACAGCAAGAATACTGAATGGTTATTATTGTCTAATTCCATGACACAATCAATCCTTTCGTCTCTACGGCTGATTATATCATGGAACAAGCTACAAAGCAATTGTTTTTCTGAGGGCATCGAACCCACAGAAAAACCCACAATTCATCTCACCACCTATAGAGGGGGGAGACTTCTTGCAGGTTAGGTTAAATCGGATGCCAGAGACAGTCCGCCTGCTGCCAAAGCAAGCGTGAGCGCCATGGCACATATACGTTTTTTCATAATGCTCCTTTCATGAGCTGTCTTTAATTATTTTCTTTCATTATACCAAACCCGTCATGCAGAGGAATAGATTCTTCACTCTGTGTCACTATCCCGTTTCCCTTCTTTCTCCCACAGCATTCTTGCCTCCGTTCAGAATAACGATTGGAGGAAAAGGCGTCATAATGAGGAAAACGTCAACCATCATCCGAAGCGGATGTGAAGGATCTGTTACCATAGTGAGGAAGACGGCAAGAAGATAAAAGCTATCAGCTGTGAGCTGTCAGCTGCAAGCTAAATATTCTTTTACGATTTAAATCATTACGACAAGCGAGTATCCTCAATCGCACTACGTGCGCCAACAGCTTCTTCTGGCGGCGGGTTCCATGATCCTTGTGTAAAAAGCGGTATTGACGGTGGGACTTCATTCGGAGTAATAGATTCTTCACTCTGTGTCACTATTCCGTTTCCCGTCTTTCTCCCACAGCATTCTTGCCTCCGTTCAGAATGACGATTGGAGGAAAAGGCGTCATAGTGAGGGAAACGTTAATCGTCATCCGAAGCGGATGTGAAGGATCTATGCCCTTGATAAGGAACCCGCAGGCACAGCTTGAAAACCTGTACCTGAAAACCGCCTTTTATTCTCCCAACTCGCGGCGGATAAGTTCACTCTTTAATGTCTGCAGCTTGTCGGACAGGTTGATTTCCATCAGATCCGGATTAAGGAGACGTGTGTATTCCGGCCAGAGTGTGTCCATCTGCTTATCTGCATAGCGGATGATTTCAGGAAGTGCGGGCAGCGGAAGGTTTCTGCCGTTTTCTACGACGGGCCTCAGCAGTTTCTCCACTGTATAAGTTCCTGCTTTCAGCTCTTTCCTGCGCCATTTCGCCGATTCCGTGACAAGGGTAAAGTCGCCGCCGTCCGCCGCTTCATCATGGAGGCAGACAAGATCGGTAATCATTTTTCCTGTATCTTTTTTATAGAAACGATAGACCGTCTTGATACCGGGGTTCGTCATTTTTTCCACGTCATTGGAAAATTTCATAACAGGAACCTCTTTACCATCCGCTTCTTTCACCGCCATTTTAAAGACGCCCCCCAGCGCGGAAGTGCCGTCGGCCGTGATGATTTTCGTACCCACGCCCCACGAGGTGACGGTGCAGCCCTGCGCTTTGAGGGACTGGATGGTATATTCGTCAAGATCGTTGGAACCGGAAATGATGGCATCAGGGAAGCCGGCTTCGGTAAACATACGCGTCGCTTCCTGAGAGAGATAGGCGATATCTCCGCTGTCGATGCGGATCCCGTATTTCCCGGGAAGCCGCCCCTCTTCTTTCAGTTCTTTAAACACCTGAATTGCATGGGGTACGCCCATTTCAAGGACATTATAGGTGTCGGCCAAAAGGATGAGGTTGTCATGATACTGGCGAACGTATTCGCGGAAAGCATCTATCTCTTCATCAAAGCTCATGACCCAGCTGTGGGCCATCGTACCGAGGACGGGGATGCCGAACCGTTTTCCCGCTTCCACATTGGATGTGCCGTTGAACCCTCCGATCATGGCGGCCCGCGCGCCCCAGAGCCCGGCAGAATGTCCCTGCGCGCGGCGGAGACCGAACTCCATCAGGGCGTCTTTCGGCGCCACGGTGCGCACACGCCGTGCTTTCGTGGCGATGAGGCTTTCATGGTTCATAATCATGGATAAACCTGTTTCGAGAAGCATGGCTTCTGTCGTAGTACCGTGGAAACGAAGAAGCGGTTCGCCGGGAAAGACTACGGTGCCTTCCGGTACAGCATAAATATCTCCTTTAAAGCGGAAGTCTTTCAGGTAATCAAGAAAGGCGGGATAAAAAATTTGCAGACTTTCCAGGTAATTGATATCTTCTTCATCAAAACGGAAATTTTCTACAAACTGCTGGAGATGCTCAAGCCCCGCCACGATAGTGTAGCCGCCGTTAAAAGGATTCTTTCTGTAAAAACGGTCAAACACGACTTTCCGTTCGTGGCGTCCTTTGTTGAAAAGGGCATTTGCCATCGTCAATTGGTATAAATCGGTAATCAAGCCATTCATTTTTATTCCGCCTTTCTTTATATACTTATTCTCGAGACTTATTGTTTTTCATTTCCCTCACCACAGCAGCAGATCCTTCCCGTTTGTTCAGGATGGCGTCTCACCGTCCCTCGTCATTCGGCACTTTTAGCTGCCAGCTGACAGCTCACAGCTGATAGCTTTTATCTTCTTACGACTTCCTCACTACGGGTACAGATCCTTCACATTCGTTCAGGATGACGATTAACGTTTCTCTTATTATGATGCCCTTTCCTCCAATCGTCATTCTGAACGGGGCAAACATTCCTTATAGGAAAGATGGGAAACGGGATAGTGACACGGAGTGAAGAATCTGTTACTCCGAATGAAGTCCCCCCGTCAATACCGCTTTTTGCACAAGGATCATGGAACCCGCCGCCAGAAGAAGCTGCTGGCGCACGTAGTGCGATTAAGGATACTCGCTTGCCGTAATGATTTAAATCGTAAAAGAATAGTTAGCTTGCAGCTAACAGCTCACAGCTGATAGCTTTTATCTTCTTACGGCTTCCCTCATCACGGGTACAGATCCTTCACATTCGTTCAGGATGACGATTATCGTTTCCCTCACTACAACAGCAAATCCTTTGCTAATGTTTCGTATGACACCTAATGGAAATCATATGCTTCGGCTTTTAACTCACAGCTAATGGCTGACAGCTGACAGCTTTTATCTTCTTACGGCTCCCCTCATCACAGCAACAGATCCTTCACTCCCGTTCGTATTTAGACTCCATTATAGCACTTCCCCGCCGGCCTTTCAGAAAATGAAAAACGCGCCCGTCACAAGCGCGCTTTCTTTTACAATTCAATTTCTTCCGTCTTTCCGGTAAAATCCGTGATGACCGCGTTTCCCGATGCCAGCCTGAACACGGTATACCTGCCGTCTTTACGAATCCCGTCCAGGGATTCCTCACAGCTCCTCAGCATGGCGCGCCGCGGTTCCTCCCCTTTATCCTCCCGCAGTTTGCAGGATATACAGATAGTCGACTGATCCGGATGGGTGGCGCAGATTTCCGCGCGGTCATTTAAAAGAAGCTGCCCATAAATCTCATCATCTTTATTGAAAAGGAAATGGATTACACCGCCGCAGACACAGACATTATTCATCGGCCGGAGGCGCGGCCAGATAAAACACACCGCATTGTTTCAGATATTCAGCAATTCTTTCCGCCGCTGCCATACAGATTCCTCCCGTCCTTTATTTCTACATTTATTTTATCATATTCCAAAAGAAATATTTACCTCAATCCCGCTTCCGCTTCTTCTCTGTCCGCCAGGATTTTCACTTCCGTATCCAGATGGGTGAGAATCTCGACGACTTCTTTTCGTGTGTCCGCCGTAGCGTTGATACAGCAGGTCGCCCGCCGAGGATCGATGGTGGTCAGAATGCCGAGATATTCATATCCTTCCATGATACGATTGACGTAGTTCACATCGCCCGGCGCGATTTCTATATAGACTCTGTTATCCACGGGCACGCCTCCGGAGAATGGTATACGGCGGCAGATCCTGCTCTGTCACCATCGTCAGCTCTTCCAGCGGATGGGGCGCTGCTGCCGCCTCTTCACCGTCTTTATTCGTCAGATGCCCGATTGTGACAGGAAACACATCCCCTGCCGGAGTAAGGCACTCAACGACCTCTCCCGCTTTGAAATAGTTGCGCTGCTGCACTTTGACTGTGCCGTTTCCTTTATCCTGCTCCAGAACAAGACCGATAAAATCATAAGGCTGCTCCGGCTGGGACTTCATATATTCTTGGGCGGAATGGTCGGGGTTCTGGAACGCGAAAGCCGTCGTGTAAGGACGATGGGATACCTTTTCCAGTTCTTCCCGCCATTCCGGACGAACGGAAAATGCCGCTCCCAATTCGTAGTACGAGTCAATCGCTTTCCGATACGCTGCCACAACCGCCGCCACATAGTAGACGCTCTTCATGCGGCCTTCAATTTTCAGAGAAGAAACGCCCGCTTCGATAAGTTCGGGGATATGGTCGATCATACAGAGATCTTTGCTGTTAAAAATATATGTGCCGTGCTCATCTTCTTCCACGGGGAAATACTGTCCCGGACGGGACTCTTCCATCACGGAATACTTAAACCGGCATGCCTGGATGCATTCGCCCCGGTTGGACTGGCGTTTCCCGTTTGTAAAATAATTGGATAAAAGACAGCGGCCGCTCCAGGAAATACAGAGCGCCCCATGGCCGAATACTTCCAGTTCGATATCCACCCGTTTTCTGATGTCCGCCATTTCCGAAAGGGATACTTCTCTGGCAAGAACGACGCGGGACGCGCCCATATCTTTCCATCTCCTGACGGTGCGCCAGTTTGCCGCGCTCGCCTGTGTGCTCACATGGACCGGCAAATCAGGCGCTGCTTCACGGGCGATATCAAATACGCCGAGATCGGAAATCAGGACGGCATCCGCATGAATATCCTGTAAATATTTCAGGTATGTGTCAAGCCCTTCCAAATCTTCATTCCGGGGAATGATATTGACCGTGATATACACTTTTTTCCCCATGGAATGGGCATACTCCACAGCCTCTTTCATTTCTTCCCGGGTAAAATTGCCGCCGTACGCACGGAGGCCGAAAGCTTTGCCCGCCATGTATACCGCGTCTGCCCCGTAAAGGAGCGCCATTTTCATTTTTTCCATATTTCCCGCCGGCGCGAGAAGTTCCATTCTTTCCACTTGTGTTCCTTTCTTCCCTTATTTCCTTATCTTACTTGACACCGCAAGACCGTCTCCCTCTTCATGGATGACCGTATCATAATGAGCCTCCACATATTCGAGGTATTCCCGCAGGCGTGTGACAAGCGTCCTGTACCGATGCGCCGCGGGTTCCCCGCTTCGCACCAATCCGCGGAAGAGGACATTATCCGCCGCAATAACCGCGTTTTCTGATAATTTCGGCTCAATAAGTTTCAAATGGCGGAGGTACTGCCCTTTCGGCCCGTCAAGGTAAACAAAATCATACGGCCCTGCAAGCGTAGAAAGCACTTCTCCCGCGTCCCCCCAATGACACCGGACACGCTGCTCAAATCCTGCCGCCTGCATGACGGATACAGCCCGTTCATTCCGCAGGGCATCTATTTCTATGGTATCAATTTCCGCCAGGGGAAAATGCTCTGCCAGAAGCAAAGCGGAATAGCCGATGGCCGTTCCCACTTCCAGTATTTTCTTTGGATCGGCTGCCGCCGCGGCTTCCAGCAGCAGCTTCCTCTCCGCCCTGCGCAGAATGGGAATATTCTCTTCTTCCGCTTCCCGCTCCAGTTCCTTTCTCAGATCCGCAATCATGGCCATATCAGTCGTCCGTCCCATAGATGCGGTCGATTTCCGCCTGATGTTCTTCAAGCGTCTTCGTGAAGACATGGCGGCCGTCTTTTTCCGCCACATAGTAAAGATACTCTCCGGGCGCCGCGTCAAGCACCGCACGGACGGCATCCATGCCGGGACTGCTTATGGGGCCGGGCGGAAGTCCCTGCCGTTCATATGTATTATAAGGCGAATCAATTTTCGTATCCGCCATGGTCAGTTCCTCTTTCTGCCTGCCCAATGCATACTGGACAGTAGCGTCAATCTGAAGAGGCATCTGCTTCTCCAGACGCGCCAGGATGACAGAAGCGATCGGCACTTGATCTTCCTTTAACCGTGCTTCCCGCTCCACCATGGACGCGATGGTCATGAGGGCATGAATAGAAAGATGCTTCTCCTCCGCCCTCCTGCGCAATGCAGGCGTAAGCATTTCATCCGTGCGCCGATACATCATGTCAGCAATCTGCCGGGCGGAGCAAGACTTCGGAATTTCATACGTATCGGCGAAAAGAAATCCTTCTCCCTTCACCTTTGCCTCCTCAGGACCGTACATGTATGGAAAAGGCGCGTAAGTTTCCGCTTCATGAAGAAAATCTCCATAGCATTCCAGCCCCGCCTTCTGAAGAACATCTGCAATCTGCGCTGCGGTAAAGCCTTCCGGCACGGTGATCTTCACCACTTCTTCTTTTCCGTTTTTCAGATCCGCAATCGTTTCCGCTACCGTCGAACCACGCCGGAATGTATAGTACCCGCTTTTGAGCGCCTTCCCGTTTCCTGTGGCCAAAAGCATGGCGCGGAAAACGGTGGCACTTCTGATAACGCCTTTCTCCTCAAGCATTTCTCCGATTTCCCGCCCCGTGGCATTTTTCGGTATTTCCACCATCACCGTTCCATCCGCCGTTCCGTGATAAAAGAAATAAAAATAGAGGAACAGGCCCGCCGCCAGCGCCGCAAAAGCAAGCACCACCCCATGCAGGTATTTCCTTTTATCTTTTATAAAAGATATTTCCTTCATAAAACCTCTCTTGTTTCAATCGCGGAAGAACAGAAACCATCGCTGCCTTCCGCTGTTTTCATGACTGGTTTATTATACCACAACTCTGAAAATAGCCGCTTTTTCTCCGCCGTGCTACAATAGGTCCATTAGTAAAGGAGGAACTCCTATGGAAATCAAAATCGGAACTGCCGGTACCGCCAGCCGGACCGTCACGGAAAAAGACACTGCCCTTGCCGTCAAAAGCGGCTCTCTGCAAGTCCTTGCCACTCCTGTTTTATCCGCCCTTATGGAAGAGGCTGCCGTTGCCGCCCTTGCGCCCTGCCTGCCGCCGAAACAGACTACGGTGGGCGGTTTCATCGCCGTCCGCCACAACGCACCCACCCCGTGGGACAAACGATCAAAGCGACTGCCACCGTGACGGCGGTCAGAGGAAAGGAAAATATCTTTCACCATCACCGCCTCTGATGAAAACGGCGCCATCGGTGAGGCGGAGCACACCCGTTTCCTTGTGGATGAAGAAGCATTCATGAGGAAATTACACAAGTAAAAAGCGTTTCAAATCAAAAGGCATGTCAAAAGACGCCCGCGGTATTTTGCGGACGTTTTTCATTGATGCTTTATTTTTTTGTATTGCTTTCCGCAGCGCGTTCCACCCCTGTCCCGTCAAAAACGGGGATAAAACTTTGATCGGAAGATTCTTTCTGCTGGACATAGCCGTCTTCAATGCCGAGCGCTTCCATGTACGCTTCCGCCTCTTCGTATTCTTCATCGGTAATCCGGCGGTTGATTTCAGGAAACTCTTCCGCTCTTCCGTGAGGCGTGTACTGCCGCATAAGACTGAAAAGGACATCCCCTTTACGAAACGTTTCCGCCACATATTCCAAAACGCCTTTCGTGTTTTTCATCTGCCCCGGCAAAATAAGATGGCGGATAAGAACACCTTTTTTTAATATACCGTCGGCACCGATTTCATAGGGACCTGTCTGCCGGAACATCTGCTCAATGGCAGACACCGCCTTTTCAAAGTAGTCCGGCGCACTGCTGTACCTTTCCGCCGCCACAGCATCGCTGTACTTCAAATCAGGAAGCCAGCACTGTATTTTCTTCCGTAGGAACGCCACGGTATGAACGCTTTCATAGCCGCCGCAGTTATACACCACCGGTACGGGAAGCGGTTCTCTCAGACTTTGAAAAACGGCATGGGTAAAATGGGTCGGCGTCACAAGGTCGATATTGTGCGCGCCCCGGGCGATGAGTTCACGGTAAATCTCCGCCAGCCGCTCCACGGATATTTCTATCCCCCAGCGCAGTTCGGATATTTCATAATTCTGGCAATACACGCAGGATAAATTGCACCCCGCAAAAAAAACCGTTCCCGCGCCTCTTGTCCCGCTGATACACGGTTCTTCCCAATGATGGAGCGCCGCCCGTGATACGATGGGAAGCATGCCTGTCCGGCAGTAACCGACGGCGCCCTGTCCGTGAATGGACTCCCGCCGCGGCACACGGCATCCCCGCGGGCAGATATTACAGATACTCATTATATGTCCTTTATATAAAGCGGGCTTTCCCGCAGAATTTCCACTACCTGATTATACACCGAAAGAAGAAAATCCATTGCCCCCGCCTTGTAAATCTTATAATGATACATATTGTGGGTAAAGCTGAAAGGAGAAATTTTATGGAACAGCAATCCGGTTTTTTTGGACAGAATTTTTCACCTGAAAGAAAATCACACGTCCGTCAGGACAGAAATCATGGCGGGCATCACGACTTTCATGACGATGGCGTATATCCTCGCGGTCAATCCCGGCATCATGAGCGCCGCCGGCATGGATAAAGGCGCGCTTCTTACGGCGACCGCCCTTGCCGCATTCATCGGCACCATTCTCATGGCGCTCTTTGCCAATTACCCCTTCGCCCTCGCTCCCGGCATGGGGCTGAATGCGTTCTTCGCTTTCACCGTCGTCGGACAGATGGGCTATTCCTGGCAGACCGCCCTTGCCGCTGTTTGTCTGGAAGGCGTGATTTTCATTATCCTGTCTCTCACCAATGTACGCGAAGCGATTTTCAACGCGATCCCCATCAACCTGAAACGGGCAGTGTCGGCAGGCATCGGTCTGTTCATTGCCTTCATCGGACTGGTTTCCGCCAATATCATCGTCGCCAATCCCGCTACGAAAGTTTCTCTTTTCTCCTTTAAAGGCGCAATTGCCGCAGGAACATTCCACACCGTGGGAGTTCCGGTTCTCCTCGCCATCCTGGGTGTGCTTTTCACAGGCATCCTCATGGTGAAAAAAGTGAGAGGAAATATTCTCTGGGGCATCCTCTTCACATGGGGTCTCGGCATCCTCTGCGAACTCACGGGGCTCTACATTCCCGATCCCGCAAAAGGAGCGTTCAGTACTCTGCCAGATCTTTCCGCAGGCATTGCTTCTTTTACCCCTGTAAGCCTGTCCCCCATTTTCATGCAGCTTGATTTCTCAAAGGTGATGAGCCCTGATTTCTTCGTCGTCCTCTTCGCGTTCCTTTTCGTGGATATTTTTGATACCCTCGGCACCCTGGTCGGCGTTTCTTCCAAAGCAAACATGCTTGATGAGGAAGGGAAGCTGCCCCGCATCAAAGGCGCTCTCATGGCTGACGCTGTCGCCACCACCATCGGCGCGGGCCTAGGCGTTTCCACCACGACCACCTTCGTAGAAAGTGCGGCAGGCGTTTCTGAAGGCGGACGGACCGGTCTTACCGCCGTCACCGTAGCCGTTCTCTTTGCCCTCTCCCTGTTCCTTTCCCCCTTCTTCCTGGCAATTCCCGCCTTTGCCACCGCGCCCGCCCTCATCATCGTGGGCTTCCTCATGTTTACCGCCGTCACGGGCATCAACTTCAGCGACCCAACCGAAGCCATTCCCGCATATATCGCCATCCTTGCCATGCCCTTCACATACAGCATCGCCGAAGGCATCTCGTTTGGCATCATCACTTACACTGTCATGAACGCCCTCACGGGAAACGGGAAAAAGATCAGTGCCCTGATGTATATTCTGACCATCCTCTTCATCGGGAAATATATCTTCCTCTGATCGAAGTATTTCCTACAAATGAAACGATAAATTTTTGAAGCACCACGGACCCTTCTTATCAGATAACGGTAAGGAGGGTATTTTACATGTTATGCTCCTTGCAGGCAAATTCGTCCGCCTCGATTTTATACACCGCCACATGCGCTGCCATTCGATCAGTAAACTCGAAATGCTTTTTATCCTGGCATTCCATGAAAATCGTAAGGATCTTTTTCTTCTCTTCCCTGTCTTTTACCACCGACACCGGCCCGCTCCCGATGATGCTGTGGTAGTACTCCGTGTAATCGCAGGCTTTCTCCGCCCGTCCCATGGCACCGCCGTTGTCGATTTCAAAACCGATGACAGGATTTGATTCCGCCAGTTCCCGCTTCAGTCCCGCATCAGCCCCGTGGAAATACACTGTAAGCTTTCCCTCTTCATAAGAGTATCCGTAGTTGACCGGCACCACAAAAACACGGCCGCCGTCCTGAAAACCCAGATGGACGATTTTGCACTCGTCCAGAACTTTTCTGATTTCCGTTTCTTCCGTAACTTCTCTGTCGTTTCTTCTCATCATAACCTCCTTAATCCTTACTGCCTGTTTAAATTATACCGCTCCATATAAATTCCATTCCTTCTTGTGCTATGATGGAAGAAACATCTGCAGAAAACATATTTTCTTACAAAGGAGTTTATTATGTTTGAAAATGACAGCCGTTCTTCTTTGCGGAAATGGATTTTTGCCGCTCTCCTCGCCGCGGCAGGCGTCCTTCTTTCACCGGTCTTTTCCTTTCCTTTGGGAGTGACCCGTGCTTTCCCGCTCCAGCACATGATCAATATCTTTCTTGCGGTTCTCTGCGGCACGCGGTATGGTGTTTCCGCCGCCTTTACCACATCGGTGATCAGGAATATCATCGGTTCCGGTTCGCTTCTCGCCTTCCCCGGCTCGATGATCGGCGCCTTCCTGTCGGGATACCTGTACAGCCGCAGGAAAAAACTGTGGGCAGCCGTCCTTGGAGAATTCGCAGGCACATCGCTCATCGGCGGCCTTGTCTCTTATCCGGTGGCCGCTCTCTTTATGGGGTCGTCAAAAGGAGCTTTTTTCTATATTTCTCTCTTTTCCGTTTCCTGCGGTGCCGGGTGCCTCATTGCTTTTATCGTCCTCAAAGGGATCCATATCTTTCAAACAAATACGATAAAAGAAAAATAATATTTCTTTTAAAATTGACTTTCCGAGGCCTTCAGGCCTCTTTCTTTATGCACAAAAATGACGGCTGCACGCTTATCATATACGATTTGTATGTACAATTAACATCAGACGTTAAAACCATTGACAGTTTTTATTTCCATCAGATATAATAAGTCTGTTTTGAGACATATTTCATTCATTTTTTATATTTCGTTTAAGTCTTGCTATCTAAATGAGAACCAAGGACAACAAGGGGATTTATTCAATGAGACATGCCATACTGAGAGCCGCCGTCTGCGCATTTTTTGCCGGCGCAGCGATGACCGCCTCCGCGGCCAACCCATTTTCTGATGTAGAAAGCGATTCCTGGGCATACGAAGCCGTCGCTTCCCTGTCAGACCAGAACATTGTCGAAGGCTATCCTGACGGCACATTCAAAGGCGACAAGCACATCACCCGTTACGAAATGGCGCAGATTACCGCCCGCCTGCTGGCAAAAAGAGACTCTCTTTCCGCTGATCAGCAGTCCATCGTAGACAAGCTTTCAAGAGAGTATGCCAATGATCTCTCCAGCCTCGGCGTCCGTATTTCCGAACTGGAGAAAAAAACGGGAAAAACATCGCTTCTCACGGAACTCCGTGTACAGGGCATCGACCGTTATGATAACATTTTCAAAGACACAAAAGAAAAACACTATGAACTGGGCGCCCGTGTCCGTTTAAATACCATGACCAGGATCAATGACAGAAGCACCCTGTACGGGCAGCTTGAGACCTACATGGGCATGAACGGCAGAGACCCTTACGATATCAATAAATACACATACGATAAAAACGGAAACGAAAGCGTCCGCGCCGGACACAGCGATGGTGAGCTTCATTTGAACCGTCTTTGGACCACATTCCAGTTCGGTAAGAAACAGGACACCACGAACCTTCCTTTCGGACCGTCAAAGAACCTCATCGGTATCGGACAGTTCCCCGTCAAAATGGGGGTTACCGGCTATACCTATGACGGTGAATTTAAAGGCGCCTTCATCACTTTCGGCGACTACATAAAGGGAGGCCGTCTGACAATCGCTTATGGCCGCGCCACCAATATCAACTATAATTATACCGGTCCCATGATGCACGGAATAAAAGTCACGCCGATTGCCAAGAGCAAGCTGATTGGCGAGCTTTCCACCAACAAAGTGGTGGCCGCTGCCGTTGCCGCCAACCCGGCGCTCAAAAGCGTACTGGGAAAAGCCACCGGCCTGATCAACAGCAGCAATAATTTGCCAGAGCTGCAAAATAATTTAGGAAAGATCGTCAATCTCATCAAGACGCAGAATCCGCAGCTGGCACAGGCGGTCGCTGCCAAGCTGGGGACTCTCAATCTGAACTCCCTCGTTTCCGCCAGCACCATGTACTACAATCCCGCTAATGACACCCTCTATCCCATGGGGAAAGATGTCGTAATGGACTGGGGCGAAGATGAAGACGTGCCGGTCACTTACGCCTCCTATATTTACAAGGTTCCGGATCAATGGGAATTCCATGCGTATGCCATGAAAGCAAACGGTCCTGTCGGACACATCTGCGAGGCCTACGGCTTTGCCGGTTCCTACTACGTCACACCGAAATGGAATATCCACGGTGAATTTGTCAAGAATCTCCGTGTCCTTCCTTTGAATAACGAGAAGCCGCACAGCTTCAATTACGGTCTTTCTTATGGAACGGCAGACGTGCTCAAACCCAGATCTTACTCCATCGGCATAGATTATATTTACAGCCAGGCAGGCACATACTTCGGCGGCTCCGGCAATGATATCGCCGACCAGTACATGGGGCATGTATATAAAAACTGGCACGGTATGAAAAATGTCCCTGCCTACTTTGCCGACAAAATGGACGCCCTGACCGACGGCAACCCTGCCAACGACCACAAGAACTTCGGCGGCGCCAAGTTCTTCCTCGCCAAAGCGTCTTATGTGCCCATGAAAGGCCTTATCGTGGAAGCTGATTACGGCTTTAACGCTAAAGATATGGGCGGCAAAAAGATGGATAATATGCTCATGCTGAAAGCGACCGCTTACATCAAATAATGGAATAAAAGAAATACTTAACCCGTGATGGTAATTCTGTCACGGGTTTTTACCTGGCTGTAAGAAAATGGCAGCAGCCATGTTTCCTTCTCTGACAAAACCAACCATCTGCCACTTCATTTCTTCAAAAAGGCACAAAGAAATAAGTTCTTTGCACTCTAATGAAACTGCACCTCGGATTCCAAAAAGCCCATCATAGCCTTCCGTTTTGATTTGCCAGCGAAGAATCTGTACCCGTAATGAGGGAGCCGGTAAAGCGTCATCCTGAAGCGACAGCGAAGGATCTATTGCCGTGGTGAGGAAAGCCATAAAATGTTATCAGAGTCATAGATTCTTCACTTGGTGTCACCATTCCATTTCTCGTTTTTCCCACAAAACATTCTTACCCCCGTTCATAAAATAAGTGCAGCAGGGGAAATATTGTATTTCTCTTTGCTGCACTTATATGGTACTAATGACGATTTGAAGAAAGCGCGTCACTAACGATGGAGAACGGAAAGTGTCAGAATGACGAGGAACAAAAAACGTCATTCTGAGTGCCAGCGAAGAATCTGCATCCGTGGTGAGGAAAGCTGTAAAATGTCATCAGAGTAATAGATTCTTCACTCTGTGTCACCGTTCCGCTTTCCCGTTTTTCCCACAAAACATTCTTGTCCCCGTTCAGAATGACCACGTACGGTAAAACGTCATAATGAGTGCCAGCGAAGAATTCGTACCCATAATGAGGGGGCCGGTAAGGCGTCCTCCTGAAGCGACAGCGAAGGATCTATTGCCGTGGTGAGGAAAGCCGTAAAATGTCATCAGCGTCATAGATTCTTCACTCTGTGTCACCGTTCCGCTTTCCCGTTTTTCCCACAAAACATTCTTACCCCCGTTTAGAATGACGCTTTAGGGAAAGACGCCTGACATCATCCCCACAGCTTTCTGTTTCGACTTATTCATACTCTCGCTCACAAAATCGTTTCCGCCGTGCCCACATACCACTGCAGCCGTTCCTCTTTTATTTTGGCCGCCAGCTTTCTTTGCTGCACTTCATTTCCCGCCATCAGGAAAAAAGCGGATCCTGACCCTGTCATTATCGCTTTTTTGCAAAGAGAGGACAGATAGGAAAACGTTTCCCCAAGAACGGGCTCCGCCTTAAACAGGACGTCTTCAAAATCATTGGAAAGAGATGCCAGCAGCATAGTACGGTCTTTATTTTTCAAAGCCTCTATACAGCTTTCTGCCGTACCTGCCCTGCGGCGGGAAAAACCGTCCAGCAGTCCGTAAGCTTTCCCTGTGGAAATAGAAACACCGGGCCGGACGATAACTACGGGCAGCCCCGCCCAACCGGCAAGAGGAGTAAGTTTTTCACCGATTCCCTCGCAACGCCGGCAGCCGCCCGCCACACAGAAAGGAACATCAGCCCCCAGCTTCGCCCCCATATCCGCCAATGCCATAAGAGAAAGCTGCTGCCCTGTCATTCTGTTTAATCCACGGAGGACAGCCGCCGCGTCAGAGGAACCGCCGCCCATGCCCGCTTCCGACGGAATCTGCTTCACCAGTTCCATGTGGACACCGCCGGAAAATCCTGTTTCTCTGAAAAATAATTCCGCCGCTTCCCACATAAGATTTGCTTTTCCCCCCGGCGCAAGCCCTTCTTTAATGGAAAGAGAAATCCCTCCCGCTTCCGTAAGTGTCACTTCATCGCAAAGAGATATACTGTGCATCACGCTGTCAATCTCATGATACCCGTCTTCTCTCTTTTCCCCCACCGATAAAGTCAGGTTGATTTTCGCATAAGCCTTTTCTGTAATCATTATGATCCCCATTCGTTATTGATGGCTCTATTATATCATTCCGCCAGCGGCATAATAGATATGAAATACTTCTATATCGAAAATATTTGTTGTCATTTGGGTTCCTTTTCCGTATAATTCAAAATATAGAACATTGTAAATATATTGAATTGTAAACAAATCTTTTGTGAAGAACCCGAAATTGAAAGGATGAATTTTATGTACGGCATGTTTTTTGATACCTATGATACCCCTGTGTACCGCCCGCCAAGTGAAGCGGCCAGCTTTATTCTCCGCGTAACCCGCGGCTGTGCGCATAACAACTGTACCTACTGCAATATGTACCGCGGTGTCAGATTTGAAAAGCTTTCTGATGAACAGATCATGCACCAGATTGAGCTTGCCCGTGCCACCGATGCGGAAGGTGTGCGCCGTGTATTTCTTGCTGACGGCGACGCCCTCGTACTGCCCACCGACCGTTTGCTGAAAATCCTGGCAGTATTGAAAGAATATTTCCCCAACTTAGAAAGAGTAGCGTCTTACGCCGCGCCGGGAGATATCCTCCGTAAATCCGTGGAAGAACTCACCTCCCTCAGAAAAGCGGGACTCACCCTGCTCTACTACGGTATGGAAAGCGGCGATTCCCAGACACTGAAAGAGATTCGCAAAGGAGTAAGCGGTGAGCAGTCCATCGAAGTGGGCAAACGCGCCATCGCCGCGGGAATGCAGCTCTCCATCATGGTCATCCTCGGCATCGCAGGCGTAGAAGGATCGGAGCGCCACGCTCTTGCCACCGCCCATGCCATCAATGAAATCAAGCCGACCATGCTTTCTGCGCTGTCTCTCATGCTCTATCGCGGCAGCGAACTGAAAGACCAGTTTGAACGGGGCGAATTCCATCCCCTGCCGCCGGCGGGACTGATGAAAGAACTCAGACTGATCATGGAGAACGTGCATCTCCCTGACAGCGAACGTATGATTTTCAGAAGCAATCACGTGTCCAACTATATCCGTCTGGCCGCAACACTCCCCGCCCAGAAAGATCAGCTGATGGAGGACATAGAGGAAAGCATCGATTCTCTATCCCAAATGAAAGACTGGGATATTTACAATCACGACTGGACAAAATAGTTATTACAGTAAAGGAGACTATCATGAAAAAACTACTGACTTCCGCAGCACTCGCCCTGACTCTCACCGCCGCAGGCATGACTTCCTACGCCGTAAACTGGGTCTACCTCGGACAGGACGGAAACGACCGAATCTATTATGATACCGCTTCCATTTCCCGCCAGGGCAACCTGGTTGCCGTCACCATGCAGGAACGGGAAGCGGATGGCGAGGCAGAGGAGTACAATTATCTTTTTGATACCCACCGGAAGAAATACACCCTTGCTTCCAAAATTGAATATGATCGAAACGGGAACGTCAAGAAAATTGAAACTTTCCATGAATCGGATTTCGGATGGAAAAAAGTGAAAGAAAATTCGGAAGAAGAGCTGCTCTATAAACAGATTGTGAATAAGCCGGCCACTTCTTCACTGTAACCGTCCATGAGCGGGAAATCGGCAGCGAGGTGGGAATATATCCATATCTTCACAATACGGAAAGAAAAACATACGCTGTCAATTTCGAACCGCTGCTCTCCGGCATCGGACTTTCTCTCCCCATTTAAAAATACCGCCCACTCATTGAGGCGGTATTTTTAAATGGGTTTTATTTTCTTATTCCGGATCAATAATGAAAGAGAGAGAAGAGAAATACTTCGGCGTGGTATGTTCATCCTCTTTCTCCCCTGCTACTTCCACACCTACTACGTTCAGACCGTTTGCGCTGACAGTAACTGTAGCGTAACCGTCCGCGTCGGCTGTAGACTCATTAGTCAGGTCATTGATGACGTCCTTGATGAGAGGCGCGTTCGCATAGGGCTTGCCATCTTTATATACACGGATTCTATACGTATCGCCCTTGCGGAGCGTCAGCGGATTCACCTGGGGAACGATCTGGATTGGCACGTTATAAATGCCGCCCGGCTTTACATCAGGACTCCAATAGTTAATGTTCCATTTGATCGCGTGGGTCGTCTTCACCGCATCCGCCACTTCCGCAAACGGAGCCTGGTGCATTTTGCCGGAGCTGTCTTTCGTGAAGAAACCATAATCAAAGAAAGTCACCGTTACTCCCAACTCATCCGTGGGAATGACGGAAATATGATCCTCATAATTTACAGTTTCCACATTCATAGCGTCGAAATTCTTATCATAAGCTTCCACCGCCTTCACACAGGACGGATTGTACGCGTTGTCTGTCGGTCCTTCCCCAAGGACAAGGGCTTTCTGGTCAAAACGGTTTGCGATAAACACGCCGTGGGCAGACACGGAAGAGCAAGCCGCGCCAATAGACAAAGCAGCCGCGCAAAGTAACAGTACGTATCTTTTTTTCATGAAAAACCTCCCTTAAACAATAACCAACTTAATCATAATTATATGTATAATTATATCACACCTTATATTCAATTTTAACTTTGTATTTTATAATAAATATTTTTGAAACTCTTTCCTGTATAAATTTTAACAAAATACAAAATGACAATCACCGAATCTGTTTTTATTAATCCTTTTATTTCACATTTCTCCATCAAAAAAACGCCCTGCAGGGAGCGTTTTCTTTTCATATTTTATTCACCGCTTTGTTTCACGGCAGCTTCCATAAAACCGTTGAAGAGGGGGTGGGGCCGGTTCGGGCGGCTCTTGAATTCCGGATGGGCCTGAGTGGCGGCAAAGTAGGGATGATCTTTTAATTCGATGATTTCCACAAGACGGTCATCGGGGCTGGTGCCGGAAATGACAAGACCCGCCGCTTCCATCTGCGGACGGAATTCGTTGGACACTTCGTATCTGTGGCGGTGGCGTTCATAGACGATTTCCTGATTTTCATACAAAGTTCTCGCCCTTGTTCCTTCTTTCAGCTTGCACGGATAGATGCCGAGGCGCATGGTACCGCCTTTTTCCGTGACGTCTTCCTGATCTGGCATGAGGTCGATGACGGGATATTTCCCATCGGGAATAAATTCGGAAGAGTTGGCTTGTTCCATGTGGCACACGTTTCTGGCAAATTCGATGACGGCGCACTGCATGCCGAGGCAGAGCCCAAGAAAGGGAATTTTATTTTCACGGGCATAACGAATGGCGTCGATTTTCCCCTCCACGCCGCGGTAGCCGAAGCCGCCGGGGACGACGATACCGTCAACACCGGCAAATACTTCATCCAGATCCGGCTTTTCTTCTTCAAGGATTTCGGAATTGATCCAGCGGATGTTCACCTTGGCCCCCATGGCGTATCCCGCATGGGACAGCGCTTCCGCTACGGAAAGGTAAGCGTCATGGAGCCGGACATATTTACCGACAAGGGCGATCTGCACTTCCTTTTTTGCCGTGGTCATGCGTTCTACCATGGCTTTCCAGTCTTCCATATCCACCGGACGGTCTTCAAGTCCCAATTTTTTCAGAGCGATATGGTCGAGACCTTCCTGTTCCATAAGAAGAGGCACTTCATAAATGCTGTCCGCCGTCAGGTTATTGATGACGGCTTCCGGTTCCACATCGCAGAACATGCCGATTTTCTTTTTCATTTCATCCGACAGTTTTTCCACAGTGCGGCACACGATGATATCCGGCTGGATACCGATGGAGCGCAGTTCCTTGACGCTGTGCTGGGTGGGTTTCGTTTTCAGTTCGCCCGCCGCCGCGATATAAGGTACAAGTGTAACATGGACATAGATGACATCATTTCTGTTGGGCACGTCTTTCTTGACTTGGCGGATTGCTTCCAGGAAAGGCAGGGATTCGATATCTCCCACAGTACCGCCGATTTCGGTGATAACGATATCCGCATTGTCATTTTTGCCGACACGGAGGACACGGTCTTTAATTTCATTAGTGATATGGGGGATAACCTGTATGGTGGATCCCAGATATTCCCCCTTTCTTTCTTTATTGATCACCGACTGGTAGATTTTGCCTGTCGTCACGTTGGAGGCTTTGGACAAATTTTCATCAATGAAACGTTCGTAGTGTCCCAGATCAAGATCCGTTTCCGCGCCGTCATCAGTGACAAAGACCTCGCCGTGCTGGTAAGGACTCATGGTACCGGGATCAATATTAATATAAGGGTCAAATTTCTGAATGGTGACTTTGTACCCCCTGTTTTTCAGAAGACGGCCGAGAGAAGCGGCGGTGATGCCTTTTCCCAAAGATGAAACGACGCCGCCGGTCACGAAAATATACTTTGTCATGATTCCTCCTTTACATGCGCTCCGGTGCGGAAACACCGAGAATAGAAAGCGCGTGGACAAGCACGTGCTGTACGGCGGTGATGAGGCCGAGCCTTGCCTGTGTCACGCCTTCTTCAACGCCCAGAATGCGGCATTCACGGTAAAAATGATGGAAAAGCCCTGCCAGCTCATAAGCATATTTCGCTATCCGCTGGGGTGCTCTTTCCTTCGCTGCGCCGTCAATGAGCATATGGTAGTTTTCCATTTTCTTGACAAGGTCCAGTTCACATTCTTCCGTCAGTTTCGTAAAGTCTGTCTTTTCCCAGTCGCCCCACTTTACGCCCGCTTCTTTTGCCTGGGCAAAAAGGCTGTGGATACGGGCATTGGCATACTGGATATAGTAAACAGGGTTGTCGCTGGACTGCTTTTTCGCCAGGTCAATATCGAAGTCCATCTGGCTGTCCAGTGTGCGGCTGCAGAAGAAATACCGCGCCGCATCGCTTCCCACTTCGTCCATCAGCTCACGGAGCGTGACCGCCTGTCCTGTGCGCTTGGACATTTTCACCGGCTGTCCGTCACGGAGAAGTGTCACCATCTGGAGAAGCATGATTTCAAAATCTTCCGGATCGTAGCCGAGGAACTTCATGGCAGAATGGATACGGATGATGTATCCGTGGTGATCTGCGCCCCATATGTCAATCAGTTTATTATAGCCTCGTTTTTCCTTATTCGGCACATAGGCGATGTCGGAACAGAAATAGGTCGGTTCGCCGTTCGCTCGGATAACGACCCTGTCTTTGTCATCACCGTTCTTCGTCGTGGCAAGCCACCAGGCGCCGTCTTTCTCATACAGATATCCGTCCTTTTTCAGCGCAGCGAGAGCGTCGTCCACCTGCTTGGGGTAAAGTGATTTTTCAGAGAACCAGTTGTCAAAAGTGACATGGAAATCGGCCAGATCCTTTTTCAGGATAGACAGTTTTTCATTAAGCGCCACCGTTTTGAACACCTTCAGGCGCGCCTCTTCATTCATGGACAGATACGCATCGCCTTCACGGTCAATGAGGGACTTGGCGGTTTCCACGATGTCATATCCGTGGTAACCGTCCTCCGGCACATCTGCGTCTTTCCCGAGAAGCTGGAGGTAACGGGCATTGACCGATTCCGCCAGGTGGGCAATCTGGCTGCCCGCGTCATTCACATAGTACTCGGCATACACATCATATCCTGCCGCACGGAGCAGGTTCACCAAGGCGGAACCGTAAGCCGCGCCGCGGGCGTGCCCGATATGGAGCGGTCCTGTAGGATTGGCAGACACATATTCCACAAGGATCTTGTCCTTTTTATCTTTCGGAAGATCTCCGTAAGAAGCGCCGGCGGAAAGGATATTTCTTAATTCGGCATACACCGTGTCTGCTGCCAGAAAGAAATTGATAAATCCCGCTCCTGCGATTTCCATTTTAGAAACGAGAGGCGCGTCAATATATTTCACGATACTTTCCGCAATGGCGCGGGGCGCCTTATGCGCCGTCCTTGCCCACTGCATGGCCGCATTCGTGGAATAATCGCCGAATTCCTTCGCTTTCGGTATTTCCAGGCGCTGCACAGGGGCATACTCCCATGGGGAAGTTCGCCTGCCGCCTCAGCCGCCGCCCTTGCCCTTTCAATAATTTCCTTCAGTTCTTCTCTGACTTCCATGAAGTTTCCGATTCCTCCCGCACATCAATAATAATTTCGTTCAGATGGCTGAAAAGCCCTTTCATTTCAATGTCATAAACCAGGCGGAGGCGCCCCTTTCCCCCGCTCACCGTATCGGTGATTTCTTTCGAAGAAACAGTGATTTCCACAGGTCCTGCCAGCGTTATATACTCCGACTTTGCCACAGTGCCCGGACGGTATTCCGTTTCCTGTAGGAAACTCCCCTGCCGTGAAAGCGTGACATGGTCTTCATACATGCGGATCGTCGTCGTCGTTCCCTCCATACCGGAAAGAGACGTTTCTTCGTAGGTCAGGTACCGGCAGTCCTCATCTTCGCCGTACACGCCCGGCGTTTCCAGTACCACTTCCTCCGCCTTGCCCCGTTCGTCCCGCTGGATCGACTTGCAGCGGATCATGACCTGCTTCTCCACAGTACCCCGTCTTTCTTCAAACAAAAGAAATGCCGAAAAACAAAAACGCGTTTCGGTATTTTTCTAAAAATATTTACAATTAATTATATCACATTCAAAAGCGGAAAATTCGCCACGAAAAAAGAAAATAGAATTACCCCAGCGCCACGTCGAGAGCCATCATGACCATGAAACCGACAGCAAAGGAAACCACGCCTATATCAGAATGCTCCCCCGCCGACATTTCAGGAATGAGCTCTTCCACGACGACATAAATCATGGCGCCTGCGGCAAAGCTGAGAAATCCGGGAAGAAGCGGAACGACAAGGCTTGTAAGCAAAATCGTCACAATCGCGCCGACCGGTTCCACAACGCCCGAAAGAAATCCTCCGAAAAAGGATTTCCAGCTCCCCATACCTGACGCTTTGAGCGGCATGGAAATAATAGCCCCCTCCGGGAAGTTCTGAATAGCGATTCCCGCTGAAAGAGCCATCGCCCCTGCCGCGGTCAGACCGCTGCTGCCGGCAAGAACCCCTGCATATACCACGCCTACCGCCATTCCCTCAGGAATATTATGGAGCGTCACCGCCAAAATAAGCATCGTCGTCTTCTTCAGATGACTCCTCGGTCCTTCCGCCGTTTCCGCGTTCATGTGCAGGTGTGGAATGATGTGATCCAAAAGCAGGAGAAATGCCACACCCACACCGAAACCAATAACCGCAGGGAGAAATGCCCACTGTCCCATAGGCGCCGACTGCTCCAGCGCCGGAATGAGCAGACTGAAAAATGAAGCCGCCACCATAACGCCTGCGGCAAATCCCGTGAGACCGCGCTGAACCGATCGATTCAGCCGCCCCTGCATAAAAAAGACACACGCCGCCCCCAGCGTCGTACCAAGAAGGGGAATCATAAGCCCCCAGAAAACATCTTCCATATATATCCCCTATATTTTATACTCTGATTTATATCATTTTACCGCTTTTCTGCCAACAAAAGTATCTTTTCTTTCCCTGTATAAAAATATTTTTTCGGATAATGACAGCAATCAGCTTCCCCCTGCGCCGAAAGGATTTTTTCCGCCCCGTTCATCTGCGTCTTTCCGCCATGATAAAACCGCTCCTCCGAAGAAGAGCAGTTTCCTTACTGCAGCCGGATCTGCATATTATCCGTGATATATTCCAATGCGCCGGGATACTCTGCGGCATACGCCCGGTAAAGGTACTCCAGCGCCTTGTCCCGATTGATTTCCGTACCGAGACCCTCGGCATAGCAGATTCCCAAATGGTACCAGCTGGCCGCCTCTTCCATTTCAGCCCCTTTTTCATACCAGCGGAACGCTTCTGCCACATTCGGAAGGATTTCATTTCCCACAAGGTACATCGTTCCGATCTCATCCGCCGCAAGACCCTGGCCCAGGGCAAATGCCTGCTTGTACATCTCCACAGCGGCCGCTTTATCTTCAGTAACGCCCGCACCGTAGCGGTAGCACTGGGCAAGAGCGGAATACGCCGCCGCCAGATTCATACCTGCCGCCTTTTGATAGAGGGCGACCGCTTTTTTTTCGTCCCGCTGCACACCAATGCCGTGAAGATAACTTTGTCCCAGCGCCCACATGCCCATGGGATAACCGCGGTCCGCCGTTTCCTTAAAGCAGTCTGCCGCTTTCCTGTCATCCTTCTCTACCGCGCTGCCTTCCATATAGCAGCGGCCCATCATGAAGAGAGCGTCCAAGTCCCCTGCTCCTGCTGCCTTCCGGAAATAGGAAAATGCTTTCCCTTCATCAAAATCCACACCCTGCCCTGCATAGTACATAAAGCCGATCGATGTGAGCGCCTCCCTGGAATGCATTTCTTCCGCCTTCCTGTACAGGGAAAGTGCTTTTTTTCCATCTTCTTCCACTTCTTCTCCCAGGCGGTACATATCGCCGAGAGCATTGAGAGAACGCCAATACCCTTTTTCTACGCCTTTCTCCAGCCAGAAGACAGCCTGCTTCCCGCTCTTTTCCACACCGAACCCGTACAGATACATATCGCCCAGCTCATCAGCAGCCACGATATCCCCCGCTTCCGCCGCCTTCACGACAGACGGAAAATACCCGCGGCAAAGCACCGCCCTCTCCTCAGAGCGGGGATCCTCCATGTACGCCAGATTCAATTGGGACAGCAGTTCGCCGACCGCCGCGCCTTTCCCGTGCCAGTAGCGGGCTTCCGTTTCATTCCTGTCTTTAATCGAGCCGAGACCGTGATTGTAATACTCACCGAGGAAGTACATCGCCCGGCCGCAGCCTGCCCCGGCAAGCTCCATAAATAAAGGAAACGCTTCATCAAGCCGGCACCGGATGTAGAGCGCTTCCGCCTTATTCAATAACTTTTCGTCAAACATACGAACCTCTCTCATTACCTGTGTACCTATTGTAACACAGTCGGCCTGTGTAAAAAACATCCAACGACGCATATAGGAATATATTGTATAAGAAAAGATGATATATACCGTATTGGAATATGTTTAATATGTTTGGCGTCAGATATCAGCTTCTATTCTTTCTGCCGTTACAGAATCACACGTTCCGTCTTTCTCACCACGGCAGCAGATCCTTTGCTGATATTTCGTATGACACCTAACGGAAATCATATGCTTCGGCTTTTAACTCATAGCTAACAGCTTATAGCTGGCAGCTCACAGCTGATAGCTTTTATCTTCTTACCGCTTTTCTCACCACAGCAGCAGATCCTTCACATCCGCTTCGAATGACGTTTAACGTTTCCCTCACTACAACAGCAAATCCTTTGCTGATGTTTCGTATGACACCTAATGGAAATCATATGCTTCGGCTTTTAACTCACAGCTAACAGCTAACTGCTAACAGCTTATAGCTGACAGCTCACAGCTGATAGCTTTTATCTTCTTGCCATATGTACCGATTTCAGCAGGGGAAACCGGCTTGCTGCATGGTTCTTCTTTCGGTTTGATTCCTCTTCTTTTTGTGGTACAATGGGGATGGAAGCAGAGTACTGTTTCCACCATCGTGTCGGGGATTTTCTCCTGTGTGCCTTTCAATAGATATTTTTTAATATACTGTAAACCCACTGTTCTGATTTAATGAAAGTCTGATGAATCGGTAACGGTATACAGGATCCCCTCCATCCCCGGCAGATTCATACGGATCTCCTCGATCCGAAAAAATCCCGCTCCCCCATATGGCGGGATTTTTTCATTGCGGTTTTCTCTGTGATAAAATAAGAAAAGATGAATTACCCAAGATATTTTACCTGTCATTTTATGATTAAGGAGTTTTCATGCGTATCGTAATTTTAGGCGCGGGGCATCTGGGCTATACGATTGCCGAGCTTCTCTCCAATGAGCAGCATGATGTGGTTGTCGCCGATTCTGATGAAGAAAAGTTATCCAAAGTCCGCGACTCGCTGGATGTACTCACGATCACCGCCAACGGGACAAGTCCGGATTTCACACGGGATCCCGATATACGGGATGCATCTGTTTTCGTGGCGGTGACCGAAATGGATGAGGTGAATATTCTTGCTTCCATGCTGGCGAAGAAAAATGGAATCCCTCACACGATTGCCCGCATCCGCGACCCGAAATTCCTTCAGGAATCCACCGAATATCTCCAGGAAAATTTTGACATTGACCTGGTTCTGAGTCCTGAGCTGGTCACGGCAAAAGAAATACGGCGCATCCTCATGACGCCCGCCGCCCTTAACGTGGGAGATTTCGCCAATGGCCGCGTCCGTTTGTATGAGACACGGATACAGCGCCAATCTCCTTATATCCATATACCGTTCAAAGATTTGGAACTGCCTGATGAAATCCTTGCCGCCATGATTTTCCGTGATCATCAGATGATTATCCCCCACGGCAATGACTGCCTGCTCCCTTACGACAACGCTTACTTCATCGGCGCGCCGGAAAATATAGAAAAATTCAGCCAGGGTATGGCGGAAAGCAGTACCAGGCACATCAAAAAGGCCATTGTTATCGGCGCGGGACGGACAGGAACGGCGCTTGCCCCCATGCTGGAAGCCGACGGTATATCCGTAAAAGTCATTGATCTTGATCCGGAGCAGTGCCGGCATATTTCTTCCAAATTAAAAAAGTCCATCGTCCTTTGCGGCGACGGGGCAGATATAGATCTTCTCATGCAGGAAGGCGTTTCTGAAGCGGATGTGGTGATCTGCACGACGAAAGATGAACGGCTGAATCTCCTTGTCGCCCTCCTTGCCAGGCACCTGGGTGCGAAAAAGACAATCGTCCGCGTCGTCCGCGGGGAATACGCGGATCTCATGACACAGGTAGGCGTGGATATCGCCTTGTCAGTCCGGCTTCTGGCGGCAGGCGAGGTTTTGAGTTATGTGCGGAGCCGCAGTGTCGTCTCCGTCTCTCTTCTTGAATCGGCGCAGGTGGAAGCGGTGGAAGTTATCCTGGAAAGCGGCGCTCCTGCCGAAGGCATTCCTCTCATGAAAGCCGGTCTGCCGGCGGAATGTCTTGTAGGCGCTTATGTCCGGAATGAAACGACACATATCCCTGACGGCCGCTCTATCCTTGCCGCAGGAGACCGGGTCATCATCCTGATCCGTACCCCCTGCTCGGCAAAAGTCCTTCCTTATTTTAAAGGCAGGAAATCGTTATGAATACCACCGTCGTTTCAGCACTCATCGCCAAACTGACTGCGGGATGCGGTCTCGTCCTCCTGCTTCCCCTGCTGACCGCCCTGTTCGGGGAAGAACCGGTTCTTCCTTTTATTTACTCCATGGCGCTTTGTTTTTTACTGTCCGCATTCCTGCGGTATAAGGGCAAGAAAAAAGTCATCAATCTGAATCCCCGCGACGGCCTTGCGGTGACCGCGCTGTCATGGATATGTATTTCCATTCTTTACCTTTTCCCTTATTTCCTGTCCGGTCTCCTTTCTCCGCTGGACGCTCTGGTAGAAAGCATTTCAGGCCTGACAGGCACCGGCGCCACCGTTTTTGCCGATTTAACCGTTCTGCCGAAAAGCATTCTTTTCTTCCGCTCCCTGACCCACTGGCTCGGCGGCCTGGGAATCATCGTCATCTTTGTGGCTCTCTTCCCGCAGGCCGGAAAAGGAAGCGCCCGCATGATTGATGCGGAAAGCACGGGGCCTTATTCCTCCCGTGCCGTTCCCCGGATCAAAGAAATGGCGAAAGCTCTTTTTGCGGTGTACCTGCTTTTTACCGTTTCTGCCGCATTGATTTACACACTCCTCGGCATGAACTTTTTCGACGCGGTAAATCACGCCTTTTCCACCATCGCCACCGGAGGTTTCTCCACAAAGAATGAAAGCATCGCTTTTTACGACAGTACGCCTCTGAAACTGTCCGTCATATTTTTTATGGTTATTTCCAGCGCCAATTTCGGCATCTATGTGGCTGCCTGGAAACGGGGCATCCGTGTTCTTTGGGAAAATACGGAATTTAAAGTCTATCTTTCCATCGTAGCCGCCGCCACTATCCTTATCTCTTTAAATTTAATGCTGGAAAGAGGACTGTACGCCCCTTCCGCACTGCTGGAAGCGCTCTTTACCTCGGCGTCTCTTTCGTCCACCACGGGATTTATTTCTTACGACTTTGAAGCGTGGCCCCATTTTTCCCAGGTCATACTGCTCATACTCATGTTCATCGGCGGCTGCGGCGGATCGACTTCGGGCGGCCTGAAAGTAACGCGCATCATATTGCTTTTCAAATCCATGACCGCCGTTCTCCGCCAGAAACTCCACCCCCGGGCCGTCATACAGACCCGTGCAGGAGGAGAAAACTTTTCCGAATCCATGCTCCTCGAGGTTTTCTGTTTCTTCTTCATCTATACGATGTCCATTTTTTTATGGACCGCCCTTATCGCCGCAAGCGGTGCGGATATTCCTTCTGCCCTGGGCCTTTCCATTGCCACCATGAGCAACTCGGGGCCGGCACTGGGACAATTCGGCGCCACCTGCAACTGGTCGGCCATGCCTGCCATGACAAAAATGGTCGTCGCCCTGTCCATGCTTATGGGCCGGCTTGAATCTTTTACGCTTCTCATCCTTTTCCTCCCCTCTTTCTGGAGAAAAAACGGATGGTAAAACAAAACGGATATTTCTCCAGACCAAAGTCTGTCAGGAAATATCCGTTTCTCATGCAAGGAAAACGTCCCGGGGGTTATGGGGATCCGGGACGACTTCCTTGTATATTTTTTTGCAAATGTCGGGGAACATTTGCTGAAAAGAGGCGCAGAAGCAACATGACTAACAGTCACCTCTGCTGTACATAGTATACCATATATTTCAATCCGATGCAAGGATGATCCTGCCAAAAGCGCAAAGAGGAAATTCCCTTCCCTCTTCGTATTTTACTCCCCCGTTTCCTTATCCCGCCAAAGAGCCGCGTTCTCTTTCCATCAGGATTTTCCTTATCCGTTCCAGCCGGCTGGGAATGTCGGGATGGTCGTCAAAAAGACGGGAAAACCAGTCCCGCCTGCCGCTGCGGAAAATATGTTCCAGGTGGACCAGTCCGACGGCAAGTTCCATCCCCAGTCCGAGACCGCAGGCATATTCGTCGGCGGCATATTCATTTCGCCTGCTGCCGAACTGTGTGAAAAACCAAAGAGGAATCTGCAGAAATATTTTCAGGAAATAATATTGTATGAGGATAAAAAAATTGACAATGCCTATAAAAATCCCCAAGACCGGAATCCAGCGTAAAAATGCCAGGAGCAGTGTCACCACACTGTAAACATAGACAATGATACCGCTGAACCATTCCATGCCATAGCGCAGAAGACCGAGGCGGCTGTGCCCGTTCTGCAGATGTCCCACCTCATGGGCAAGGATCCCTTTTACCTCTTCTTCGGAAAATTCGTTCAACAGACGTTCCGTGACGGTGATATGGTTTCCGCCGATTGCCCAGGCATTGTAATCATCTGCTTTCGCCGTATAAAGACGGAAATCGGATAATTCCAGTCTGCCCCGACGGCAGATATCGCGCATCAGACGTTCCAAATACATTTTCGTTTCTCCCGCAGCCCTACGCCCGCCGTTTTCACGGACAAAGAAATACTGCATGACGCCTGTTCCCGATAAAACGGCAGGCACAAGAACACACGCCAGAGAAAGCTGCAGGATGCGCTCCGTCAGAAGTTCATAATTTCCTGACAGCTCTTCATGGAAAAAAGGTACGGTAAATAAAAATAGAGCGCCCAAAAAGAAGCGCTCACGATCCAGTTGGTTATAAAAGTAAAAATAAGCAGAAGAAGATTCATGTTTTTCTCCATCATCCAATAAGCGGATTGATTTTCCCCATTATAACACAGGAATGAAACGTGGTTTCTGCAACAAACGGACGGCAAAGCAAAGGCGGTCCACAGAAACTGTTCCCTGCGATTCGATTTTCTTCTTCATGGATAAAAAAGTTACCCCGCCGGCCGGTAAGGCAACTTTTCATGAATAACAAATTTATTTCTTTTCAGGCATTGTCAGAACTTTCCGCCTCCTCCGCCGTTGCCTCCGTTTCCGCCGCCCATGGAGCCGCCTGCTCCGACGACACCGTCATCTTTCTTTTCGGGAATGGGCGTGACGATACGGTTGGTATAGAGATAGTAGTCATTCTCGCCGATCATGACAAAACTGTCTTTGTCAAGATAGTGGGAAGCGTTCACGCCGGGCGCCACATTGCTCATCGTTCCTATAAGGTAGTTCCTTACGCCGAAGGCGCCGAGCAGGGAAAGGACAGCGGCAATCCCCAGTCCGAGAAAACTGAATTGATCGTCAGGATCATACGCTTTCCCTTCTTTCTCATAGTAGGAAATAAGGAAGTCTGCCTTCTCCGCATAAGCTTTGAACGCTTCCGCGTAATTCCCTGCGGAAAGCTTGCTTACAAAGGCGTCTTTCATAAGTTTGATGCCTATATCATTGGTAATCATCGCCTTCATTTTGGGATCGGTGGCAATGTACCAGTCGCGTTCCTGCATATCAAGAACGAGAACCATATTTCCTTTTTCTCCGCCTTTGATCACAGTGCCGAGAAGTTTATCGGCATAATCGCCGATTTTCATTCCCTTCACGGAGGGCTGGGTGACAACAGCGATACGGACATTATGTTTCTTCTCTACCGCTTCCAATGCGTTCTTTACTTCCGCGGCCGCCTCGCCTTTCACGATATCCGCCCCGTCATGGAAAGACGGCATCTCCGCCGCGTCAGACATCACGGGCAGAAAGAGGACGGCAAGGAGCATCGCTAAGATCTGAAATATTTTTTTCATAGTCCCGCCTCCTTATAAAGAACCGAACATCATTTTAATGAGGAAGTAAAGGATGGGAACGAAGACGACAAATGCCGCCGCCGTGTACATGGATGCTTTATTTTTATCCACCGGCAGGCTTCCCACAAACTTGCCGCTCTGGGCGTTCATAATGAAAGTGTACGGCGTGCCGTTATAAGTGGTGGAAAGAATCCATACCGGCGCAAGGGCATAGGAAACGGTGTTTTCATCTTTGGACACGAAACCGTCTTCCCGATTACAGCTTGTATAACCGGTGACGGTACCGTCCATCTGCGCAAGCGCGGTATTTGTTACCAGCTCATCGGCGCGGGGCGCCATTTCTTCCGCCGGCACATCATACTTATCGGCCAGGTACCCTGCCAGGTATGCCGTGGTAAAAGGAACCATGGTGGAATAATCGAAAGGTCCGATACTTTCCATCCATGTATCGTCCATTTTCTTACTGCCATCCATAGGTACCCGGTTAAATTTCATTTCTCCCTCACGGTCACACCGGTAAACCCTTTCTTCCGTGATCTGATTCTTTCCGACAACGAAAGTATTTACGTTTTTCGCTTTGTAGCTGGCGGTAGCGGTGACTTTAGAGTCAAAGAGCCAGAAAGGAACATACATGCCCTGAATCGCATCCACCCGGTTCTGGCTGACGAAATTGGACGGCAGGAGTAATTTCCCCTTGTAGAAATTTTTAAAGGCTTCCTGGGCATCCTTTTTCGTCTTCTGGAACGGAATCACATAGTCAGGACGCAGAGCGCCGTCATAACGCTGGGCAATCATCGTCGGGTTTCCGCAGTAGCAGCATTCCGTGGCAATCGTATTTTCATCGCAGACGATTTCCGCTCCGCAGGAAGAACAGGTAAAGGCGCGGAGAATCTTCGCCTCGTCTTCGCTCCATTCCTTTCCCGCACCGTCAGTATCCCACTTTTTCTGCCGCGCTTCTTCCGCTTTTGCCGCGTTTTCTTCCTTCGCCGCGTAGAACGCTTCCAGATCAGCGATGGACAGTTCCGTGCCGCAGTATTCGCAGGTCACATGATCCGCGCCGGGAGCATATGCAAGAGGAGCGCTGCAATTGGGGCATTTAAAGCTTACTGAAGTATCAGCCATAAGTACCTCCTTTTCCATAATCGCCGCCTTTTCCATAAAGGAAACAAAATGGCAGTGTGAAATAGGGACAGGGCAGCAGTAAATCTATACCCGCCGCCCTTTTCTCAACTGTTCCATTACGGACGGGGATGTCCGCAGTTGGCACAGAACTTGCCTTTATTCTTCGTACCGCATTCGCTGCAGGTCCAATCAGCCGCAGGAGCGGGCTTGCCGCAGTTGGCACAGAATTTGCCCGTATTCTTTGTACTGCATTCCGCGCAGGTCCATTCAGCCGCAGGAGCGGGAGCGGGTTTTCCGCAGTTGGCGCAGAACTTGCCCGTATTTCCTCCCGTACCGCACTCCGCACATTTCCAGCCCGCCGGCTGGGGAGCGGGAGCAGGTGCCGGCGCGGGTGCCTGCTGGGGCATCTGCTGTTGCTGCTGGCCTGCCATACCGTACAGGTTGGACGCGTTCATACCGCCTGCCGCGCCTGCCATATTCATACCCATAAATCCAAATGCCGCGCCCATGCCGCCTTCATTGCCCGCCGCCGTACGCATAGCGTCAGACTGTGCGTCTACGAGAACGCCCGCCCCCATAGCGGGATTTGACATGGCCATGCCCATTTGGATCTTCTGGATCTTCGCTTCGTCTTCCTCATTGGCCTTGACACTGTTCACACCGAAAGAAACGATAGCAAGGCCGCGGAGCTCCGTCCATTTCTTGGAAAGCACTTCATTCAGAGCCTCGGCAATTTCAAACGTGTGTCCCGCCAGATCGGTATAGTCGATACGCTGGGCAGAAATCTTGGCAAATGCCGGCTGGAGAGCCGTAAGCAGTTCCGATTTCAGCTGGCCGTCAATCTGGGAACGCTCATAACTGTCCGATGCGTTGCCTGCCACATTGGTATAAAAGAGAATCGGATCTACGATTTTGTAACTGTATTCACCGAAACAGCGGATACGGACGGATAATTTCAGCCCGGTATCCGCATCAACCACCTTGAACGGAATCTCGCTGGGCGTACCGTACTTGTTCCCGACAATTTCCTTTGTATTGAAGAAATAAACGCGCTGGTCTTTCCCCGTATCGCCGCCAAAGGTAAAACGTCTCCCCATCTGTTTGAATACGGCGATGACGCTTTCCTTATTCAGACCGCCCGTGAAGAGAGACGGTTCCGATGACTGATCGTAGGTATACTCTCCCGGTTCGGCGCAGAGATCGACGACCTTGCCCTGTTCCACAATCATCATGCACTGCCCGTTGTTGACGGCAATGACGGATCCGTTGGAAATAATGTTGTCTTCTCCGCCTGTGTTCGAGCTGCGGCCGCCGGTCCGTTTCTGTCCTTTCATCATGAGGACATCAGGCGGCATACTGTCACAATAGAAGAATTCCTTCCACTGATCGGCCAGTACGCCTCCGACCGCGCCCATTCCTGCTTTAATAAGACCCATACACTCTCCTCCTTCTTCATAAATAATTAATTATATATACATCTGTTTATATTTTATCATGTAAGCACCTTATTTATCCACAGATTCCCTGCACTGCAGATATAGAAAAAATCTTACTCATCATTATTGCATGACAAATACACATAAGATTTCCTTCCGGCACCTCTTTTGAAATGCGGGCACTATAAAAAGACGACATCTCTGCCGCCTCATGTCCTTTTACTTTTTAAATCCCGCCTTCAGTTACGCACGGAATAAAAAACACATCGTATACGCTCCGCCTTTCCTGTCTTTCTTTAAATCATCCGTTCTTTAAATTCCTTATCCATGCCCCGCGCTTTGCATTCTTTGCAAAAACCGTAAATTTCCACACGATGCTCCGTCACTTCAAATCCGTTTTCTTCTGCCAGACGGTCTTTATACTCCGGTTCCAGACGAACCTCGACAGGGAAAATCTTATTGCACGACAGGCACACCGCGTGGTGCACATGGTCGCCCTGCGTATATTCATACCTCGTCAATCCGTCAGCAAGCATCGTCGAACGGAGAAGCAGTCCCTTTTTTGCCAGCGCTTCACAATTACGGTACACCGTAGAAAGACTGAGCTTAGTATCTCTCTTCCGCACCGCTTCATATACATCCCCCGCGGTCATCGGCAGGCTCTTCTGGAGCACCTTCAAGATCATGACACGCGCTTTCGTACGTTTTAAATGCTTCTTTTGAAGTATTTCCTCAAAACTGTCCATTCGTCTGCTCCCCTTGAAACCGCTCTTTGCCCTCACGGCAAATTACATAGTATACGTTGTAATTTCAATTAGATTATATCATATCGGAAAATATATGGAAATCATTTTTCAATCCGTGCGTCCCGCCGGCATTTCAAAATAAACATGATTCATCTGCTCCTGCATTTATAATAAGAAATTAATCTTAATCTTATTCTATACCATCAAAAATATATTTTCCACAATTCCTTTTGGTGTCATTAAAGAGAAAATAGTGATATAATGTGTTCACATTTAAACAGGGAGAACTCCCTTATTCCATGGGCACATCCCAAAGGAGATCATCGTGGGCGCCAATATCCGTAAGCATTGGAACGATCCTGTCTGCATACAGCGCGTTCTCTTCATACTTGTCATCACCCTCATCGGCACTTTCATCTATGCCGCCGGACTCAATATATTCCTTGTTCCCCATCACTTCCTCGCAGGCGGTGTCACAGGCATCGCCATGATTCTCTACTACCTCATGGATATTCCCATCGGCCTGTCCAATCTGGTACTGAATATACCTGTACTCATCCTGTCCCTGAAATTCATGGGAAAATTTTATACGGTCGTCACCATTTTAAGCACAGTGAGCCTGTCGCTCTTTATCGACCTCACCGCTTTCATGGCGGACTGGTGTGTCATCAGCAATCCTCTTGTCGCCGCCATATCGGGGGGCGTTGTCCTCGGCGCCGCCCTGGGACTTCTCTACCGCTACAATTCAAACAGCGGAGGCCTCGACGTCATTGGCGCGGTTATCAAAAAATTTTACAATCTGGAAATCGGCTACGTCGTCTTCGGCCTGAACTTCATCATCATCATGTCCAGCGCGTGGATCTTTACACTGGAACCTGCCATCTGCACCCTCATCGCCATGTACATCAACGCCACCGTTTCCAGCCGTATCGTCATCGGCTTCGCCCAAAGGAAAGCGGCTTTCATCGTTTCCGACAAACCGCTTGAAGTGGCGGACACCATTCTGAGAAATATTCATCACGGCGCTACCCTCCTCTACGGACAGGGCGGGTTCAGCGGAAAAGACAAGAAAATCGTCTTCGCTATCGTGGATCTGACGCAAGTCACCAAACTGCGCCATTTCATCGAGGACATAGACCCCCACGCCTTCCTTTTCATCATGAACACCACCGACGTCATTGGCCGCGGCTTCACCAGCCCCCTCACGCCGAAACTCCCCGGCACCACCAGGTACACCTTCGGTGCGGACGGAAAAATGACTCCCACCCGCTCATGGAGCTGGGAAATGGAACAGGAATCCCATAAGTAAAAGAAAAAGCCGCCGGCCATACTTTCCCAAGCATGCCAAGCGGCTTTTCAGCTGCCTACTTTCCCTCCATCTTCCCTATATTCTCTCTCACCTTCACTGCGGAATCCTTCAGCTTCTTCGCCCTTTCCATCATCTGATCCAGACGGTCCGATCCCTTTTCTCCGGCACGCATCCCCTCCCCGAAATAACTGCCGTCAAAACGACCGCCGCGGATATCCACATAATAATCACCGATCACTCCGCTCTGCGAAACGGTAAACTCCGCGTCCAGAGGAATCTGCGCATCTTTCTTTATACGCATCTCAAGAATCCCTTCATTTCCTTCCGTGGAAATTTTGGATACTTCCCCCACACGGACACCGGCATAACGCACTTCATTTCCTTTTTTGATCCCCTGTACACTGGAAAAGGATGCTGTCATGCGGAAATAATTCCCGTCAAACCAATCTTTCGGACGGACAAAAAGAAACACCGCCATGGCGGCAACCAAAACGATGAACGCCATCATGCCAGTTTTTACTTCTTTTGTCATACCCCACCTCCTTCCTGACTTCTTTTTCGCCTTCCGGCTTCCTCACCACGGCAGCAGATCCTTCACATCCGCTTCGGATGACGCTTAACATTCCCCTCATCATGACGCCTTGCCGTCCGCCATCATTCAGCACTTTTAGTTGACAGCTGACAGCTCACAGCTGATAGCTTTTATCTTCTTACCGCTTTCCTCACCACGGGTATAGATCCTTCACATTCGTTCAGGATGACGTTTAACGTTTCCCTCACTACAACAGCAAATCCTTTGCTGTTGTTTCGTATGACACCTAATGGAAATCATATGCTTCGGCTTTTAACTCACAGCTAATAGCTAACAGCTAATGGCTAACAGCTTATAGCTGACAGCTCCCAGCTTACACTCTCCGATTTCCATCTTCCGATGATTTCCCAAAAATATATGCCGCTGCGCCTTCCGCCATTTTTACACCCTGATGAGCCGTGCCTTCTACGATTTCCAGTTTCCAGCGGAAAGGAACCCGCAGCTCCTCCGCTTTTGCTTTGCATTGTCGGAAATAATTCATACACCGCTCCATTCGGTTCATCCCCTGGGCGTCTGCTTCGGGCGTATCGCGGAACGGCGGTTTCCGCTCCACATCCTTTTCACCCATAAAGAGAATAACCGGCTTTGCAAACGCTTCCCCCAGTTCCTCATCAGTAATCCCTACATTCTTTATACCGTAAGGATAATCAATATCCCTGTCAGGCATGGTAAACCAGCCGGAATTGGCCACGGCGATTACATCCACGTTTTTCTTTCCTCCGAGGAGCGCCCATCGATGGACAAACTGCCCGCCTGCAGAATGGCCGAAAAGAATGATTTTCCCTGCTGCCTGCGTGCGGTTTTTTTACTTCTGCCACGATCCGGTCCGCCGCGGAGAACGTCCGCTCTTCTTTTTCACGGATATGTCCGTCTGTATCCATGATGCCGCCTTCCTGATACCATTCCGCGCCGGGATACTTCCTTTCCGTCAACTCCGGACAGACGATCAGCATATTCCTTTCCTCCGCCAGCTTCCGGAGCGCTTTGCAATATTCCGCGCCATCCCTGCCAAAGCCGTGGAATGCAATAAAGACGGCATCCTTTTCCGTCCATCCGCCGGGGCGGTAGTAGTACAGGCAAAGAGCATCCTCATTCACCCCTGTCCGTTCTCTGATGCAGGACATGCTTTCTACCGCCGGAACGGGGCGTACTGCCATTTCTCTTTTCCTTTTCGGCAGAAGCCACGCAGCTGCTGCTGCAGCTGCGACAGCGGTGAGTGCTTTGAAAACTTTATTTCCCATCATTTCTCCTCATCCATTATTTCTATCATTTTTATGAAATCCTTTTCTATCGGCATTATACCACAGGGTTCTTCTTTTCAATTTCCCATATCTTTCTACCGGTCTTCATCAAATTTTATTGCCGTCTCTCCGCCGGGACTGTATATTCTCCCTTTGGTACTCTCCTATAAAAATTATATGTAACCTTATTTCTTCGTTCAGTCCTTCTTTTAAAATGACTTCAAGTTATCGTTTTGTATCTTGGAATATATTTTACTCATTACTCCGGAGTCATTTTCCTGTTTATTTCTATTAATTGTATTGTTTCTCTTTTCAGAAATTGCTCTTTATTTGTGTATACTTATTTCATAAGAGCCCCCGCCCGCAAGGCGCCTCAGCGCTTTTTATATTGTTGTACGGCGGCCGGCATGGTACAATCAGAAGGAGAAAATGCGGACAAGATCAGACTGCATTTATTTTATTGGGGAAATGTAAGGAGGTTTTTCAATCATGAAAAAGAAATTGGCTGTGCTCGCCGCAGCGGCATTCACTGCAGGCATTCTTCTCAGCGGATGCGGCGGTTCCAAGGGCAGCGACACGAAAAGCAGCTCTGCCGCCTGGAAACCGGAAAAAGACGTAAAGATTATCGTCGCCTATAAAGCAGGTTCCGGTACGGATACAGGCGCGCGTCTGCTGGCCAACAGCGCCAAGAAGTATGTCGGCCAGACCCTGGTCATCGAAAACAAACCCGGGGCTGACGGAAAAATCGGCTGGACGGAACTCGCCAAGGCCAAACCGGACGGATACACCTTAGGATTCATCAATCTGCCGACCTACACCACGCTCGCTTCCCAGAAAGGCGCTGCCTTTGATGAAAAGTCCATTATTCCGATTGCAAACCATCTGACAGAAACCGCTGTGGTTGTCGTCAGAAAAGACGCAAAGTGGAAAGACTTAAAAGAGCTCGTGGCAGACGCACAGGCAAACCCGGGGCAGCTGAAAGCTTCCACCAACGGCGTGCAGGCCTCCAACCACACCTCCGCTCAGCTTCTCGCCCAGTCCGCGAAATTTGAATATAATGCCGTTCCTTACGGCGGTACTGCCGACCAGCTCCTTGCTCTCCGCCAGGGTGAAGTGGACTTCTCCTGCGCCAAAGTTGCCGACGTCATCAAACTGATTAACGGTGAAAATGCCGAACTCCGTGTCCTCGGCGTATTTGATGAAAAGCGCGACCCCCAGCTGCCTGACGTTCCGACACTCGGCGAACTCGGCTACTACAATAAATGGTACGGCTCCGCCCGCGCTATTGTCGCCCCGAAAGGCACCCCTGAAAATATAATTAAATTCTATGAAGACGCTTTCAAAAAGACCATGGAAGACAAAGATGTTGTGGAAGCCCACAAGAAAGCCGGCATGGTTCTCGATTACAAGGACAGCAAAGATCTGGGCAGACTCATTGACGAGCAGCTCGCTTTCTGCAAAGATGTAGTCAGCAAATTGTACGAAAAGAAATAACAGTGCAAGTGCTGCATGAAACAGGGGAAATCACGCATTTCCCTCTAAGCGTCACCGCGTTTCATTAGACAGAAAACCTGCTTCTTTTCCAAGGGGCAGGTTTGTCCGTTCTGACCGGTTTGAAACCGCGGAGGTTCTCTTTAAGGAGTATTGTATGAAAAAATCAGATATTTATATCTGCGGATTCATGTATCTTTTCTCATTTTTCTTTTTATATCTGACATTGGACTTTCCCGAACCGGCAAGACACTATCCGTACTTTGTCATCGGGCTGCTCCTTCTTCTAACGACAGTCCGCATGAGCCATCTGTTCCGCGATTACAGAAGAGAGCACAAAATCATCAGCGACAGTTCCCAGGTATTTGACGGCTTTCTCCCGAAACAGTTCTGGGTCATGTTCGCCGCTTTCCTCCTGTTCTTTTCTCCTGATGTACCTCTTCGGCTTCTACATCGCCTCCATCGTATACATCTTCATCTGCCTCCGCTTCTTCAGGATCAAAATGAAATACATTTTTCTCGTCCTGATCTGCATGGCCGCCCTCATCTACGGTACATTCGATGTATTTCTCAATGTACCCCTGCCTGACGGGATCATTATGGAAGAATTCTTATAACCGGAGGAAATACCATGGATGCAAACACATTCGGACTCATGTCGGCAGGTTTTGCCAACGCCCTCATGCCGTCTAATCTAATCATGATGATTATCGGCGTCACCATCGGAATCGTTGTCGGCTGTATGCCGGGCCTTTCCGCCGCCATGGGCGTAGCGCTCCTTCTGCCGCTTACCTTCGGCATGGCTCCCGAAACGGGGCTGATCATGCTCGGCGGAATTTACTGCGGCGCCATCTTCGGCGGTTCTATTTCCGCCATCCTGATCCATACCCCCGGCACGCCCGCTTCCGCGGCAACGGCGCTCGACGGGTATGAACTTACCAAACAGGGAAAAGCCGGCAAGGCACTCGGCACAGCATGCATCGCTTCCTTCTTCGGCGGACTCCTTTCCTGTATTTCCCTTTACTTCTTTGCCCCCATGCTTGCCGAACTGGCCATGAAATTCGGAAGCCCCGAATATTTCTGGCTTGCCCTCTTCGGACTCACCATCATTGCGGGCGTTACCACGGGCTCCATGGTGAAAGGGCTTATGAGCGGTGCCTTCGGCCTTATCCTTTCCACCGTCGGCATGGATCCCATGGAAGGCACGGAACGGTTCATGTTCGGCATCGACGAACTGTACAACGGTATCAACGTCACCTGTGCCCTCATCGGTCTCTTTTCCCTTTCCCAGGTCTTCATTCTCGCAGAAAAAGCGATTAAGGAAAGAGGAAGCATCGTCAAATTTCACGACTCCGTCATGCTGAAACTCCGGGAGCTGAAACAGATCGGGCCGACCGTCATCCGCTCCTGGCTCATCGGGAACATCATCGGTATCCTCCCGGGCGCGGGCGCTTCCATTGCCTGCTTCCTGGGTTACAATACGGCAAAACAGTTCTCCAAAAAGCCGGAAGATTTCGGCCGCGGCTCCATTGAAGGCGTCGCCGGTTCGGAAGCGGCAAACAACGCTGTTACCGGCGGCTCCCTCATTCCCACACTGACACTGGGCATTCCGGGAGAATCAGTGACCGCCGTGCTCATGGGCGGCCTCATCATCCAGGGTCTCCAGCCGGGGCCGGAACTTTTCACCAAGTACGCTCCCATGACTTACACCTTCTTTGCGGGGTTCGTCATTGTCCAGTTCTTCATGCTTCTTATCGGCCTCGGAGGATGCCGCATATTTGCCCACATTTCCAAACTGTCCGACGCTGTCCTTATCCCCTGCATCTTTGTCCTCTGCGTTGTCGGCTCCTTTGCCATCAACAACAGTTTCGTCGACGTAGTTATCATGTTCATCTTCGGCATTATGGGCTACCTGATGAGAAAGCTGGGATTAAATACGGCAGCCGTCGTCCTCGCCCTTATTTTAGGACCGATCGGCGAAAGAGGCCTCCGCAGAAGCCTGACCCTTTCGGGCAATGATATCACCATCCTGTTCTCCACCCCCATCTGCTGGGTACTCATCACCCTCTGCATCCTTTCCTCCTTCTCCCCGCTTCTTATGGACTGGCTGAAAAAAGGAAAACAGGCGATCAAAGGAAAATAAAAGAAATACCCCTTCATACATTTCCCACGCAAAAACGGATCCGCGCCATATATGCAGATCCGTTTTACTATGCATTGAAATAATTTCACCCGCAGTTCCGGAAATGCGCCTCTCCTCTGAGAACGGATGAAAAGCCGACAGCCCTTCGTCTCCTTCCATTCAGAATGACATCTTACGGTTTTCCTTACCACGGGTACAGATCCTTCGCTATCGCTCAGGATGACGTCTTACCGCTTTCCTCACCACGGCAGCAAATTCTTCGCTGGCGCTCACACGAGGACGCTTAACGTTTCCCATCATAGTGACTCTTTCCTTCAATCGTCATTCTGAATGGACGCAAGAATGCTTTGTGAGAAAGACAGGAAACGGGACAGTGACACAGAGTGAAGAATCTATTACCCGGATAACATCTTACCGTCCGTTGTCATTCAGCACTTTTAGCTGACAGCTCACAGCTAACAGCTGATAGCTTTTATCTTCTTACCGCTTTCCTCATCACGGGTACAGATCCTTCGCTATCGCTTCAGGATGACGCCTTTCGTTCTCCATCATTATGACGCTTCCCGTTCCCCATCACTAGTGACGCCCTTTCCTTCAATCGTCATTCTGAACGGAGGCAAAAATGCTGTTCGAGAAAGACGGGAAACGGGATAGTGACACGGAGTGAAGAATCTATTACCTTGAATGACATCTTACCGTTTTCCTCACCACGACAGCAGATCCTTCACATTCGCTTCGGATGACGCCTTAACGTCTTATACAAGGATCATGGAGCCGGCCGTCAGAAGGAACTGCTGGCACACGTAGTGCGATTGATGATACCCGCTTGTCGTAATGATTTAATCGTAAAAGAATATTTAGCTTGCAGCCGACAGCTCACAGCTGACAGCTTTTATCTTCTTACGGTTTTTCTCACCACGGCAGCAAATCCTTTGCTGACGCTCAGAATGACGTCTTGCCATCCGCCGTCATTTAGCACTTTTAGCTGCCAGCTCACAGCTATCAGCTAACAGCTATCGGCCATCATTCCCTTTCCGAAAGATTAGGGTTATTTATAAATAGTGGCAAAAGGCATTCAGTTTTTATATTTTTCCATGTATAATAAAGTACAGACATAAGGAAGCGCTGACCATTTGTATTGGTGCAGTTTTTATCTTCCCGTAAGGAAAACCGCGGAGTTAGAAAATTTCGTTTTTTCGACAAGGTAAATAAAAAACGCGCCGCCGTGAAAGCGGAAAGTCCTGCGCTTTCTTTTTATAGTTGCCTGATTGCGGGCATAAAGCGGCTGCGGCGTCACCGCTTCTATACTTCCCTGAAAGGTCGTGTTCGGGACATGAAAGAATTGGTCCGTCTGGAGGGAATCACCAAGGCTTACGGTGATCATGTCATTATCCCCCCGCTCTCACTCTCTATCCATGATGGCGAGTTTTTAACTTTATTAGGTCCCTCAGGCTGCGGAAAGACGACTCTTCTCCGTATGCTTGCAGGACTGGACACTCCGACAAAAGGAAAAATCATCCTTGACGGGCAGGATATCACAAATCTCCCCCCTTATAAACGGGATGTGAATATGGTATTCCAAAATTATGCTTTGTTCCCCCATATGACAGCAGAGGAAAATATCGGTTTCGGCCTGCGCATGAAAGGCGTCGGCAAAGAGGAAGCCGCGAAGCGCACACAGAAGCTACTGAAACTGATCCGGCTGGAAGATCTCCGCAGCCGTTATCCCGCGCAGATGTCGGGAGGACAGCAGCAGCGTGTCGCCGTAGCCCGCGCCTTGGTAAATAATCCGAAAATGCTTCTTTTGGACGAGCCCCTCGGCGCTCTTGATTACCAGCTCCGCAAAACGCTCCAGATCGAGCTGAAAGACCTGCAGGAAGAACTCGGCCTTACTTTCGTATTCGTCACCCACGATCAGGAAGAAGCCCTCACCATGAGCGACCGTATCGTTATCATGGACAAGGGAGAAATCCAGCAGGACGATGACCCCAATACGATTTACCATTATCCGAAAACAAAATTTGTCGCCGAATTCATAGGAGAAAGCAATTTCTTTGATGACGGAAAAGAAATCCTTGCCCTTCGTCCTGAAAAACTGAATCTCTGCGGCGGAAAAGATGGCGATGATTCCCATCCCGCGCCGCGCTTATTCGGCACGGTGGACGATGTGATTTTTTACGGCACCATTGATAAAGTATTCATCCGTCTTGACGGCACGGGCCAGGAAGTCCTCGCCTACCAGTACTTTGATGACGTCCACCGTTGGCAGATCGACGACCATGTAGGCATCTGGTGGTATGAAAAAGACGAGGTCAGAGTAGAACGATGAAAAGAAACGGAAAATATCTGCTCCTGCCGTCCATGATCTGGCTGACCGTTTTCTTTGTCATTCCCATGCTCATCGTGGTAGCGGTTTCTTTCGCTTCCCGCACGGCGTACGGACAGATCGTTTTTGACTGGACTTTCCAAAACTATACAAGATTTTTGGATTCTCTTTATATTTCCATTTTCGGACGGACAATTTTCATAGCCGTCGTGACCACGGTATATACCATCCTCATGGGCTATCCGCTGGCATACTGCATTGCCCGGCTCCCCCGCCGTCTGCGGCAGAAGGGACTGATCCTCTGTATGATTCCTTTCTGGATCAATTTCCTTATCCGTTCCTATGCGTGGGTGATCATTCTCCGCAGCCAGGGCGTACTGAATACGATTCTGATGAAGCTGGAAGTTATTTCCCAGCCGATCCAATTTCTGTATAATGAAGGCGCCGTCATGCTGGGCATGGTATACGCCCTTCTTCCTTTCATGATCCTCCCCGTTTACGTCTCCATTGAACAGCTCGACCGCAGGCTTTTAGAAGCAGCCGCCGATCTGGGCGCTTCCCCCGTGACAGCATTCCGAAAAATCACCCTGCCTCTGACGATGCCTGGCATCGCGGCAGGAACGGTATTGGTCTTCATTTCTTCCCTCGGCATGTTCGTCGTCCCCGATGTCATGGGCGGGGCGAAAGCGGCTCTCGTGGGCAATGTCATACAGAACCAGTTCCTCTCCGCCCGTGACTGGCCTTTCGGCTCGGCACTGTCCATCGTGCTTGCCCTGCTTTCCCTCATTCTTATTTTCCTGTACTATCGGGCGATTCAGGCGCAGAAAGGAGACAGCGATGCAGAAAACATGGCGTAGCCATCTCCTTGTTTCTTACGCGCTGGCAGTGCTGGCCTTCCTTTACCTGCCCATTCTTATCCTGGCTCTGTACTCCTTCAACGACTCCCGCATGAACGCTGTGTGGGCAGGCTTCACGTTTAAATGGTACTCCCAGCTTTTTAATAACCGCCATGTGGCGGAGGCACTCGCCAATACGCTCGTCATCGGATTCATTTCCACGGCGGTGTCCACCATTCTCGGTACGACCGCGGCACTCGCCCTTCACAAATACCGTTATAAATGGCAGGGACTCCTGAACGGCCTTATCTATCTTCCTATCCTCATTCCCGAAATTGTCATGGGACTTTCCCTTCTCGTCCTCTTTTCCCAAATCCATTTATCGCTGGGACGGACAAGCATCATCCTCGCCCACATCACCTTCTGCCTGTCTTTCGTAGTCATCACGGTGGGGGCGCGGCTTGACGGGCTGAAACAGGAATACGAAGAAGCCGCCGGCGATTTGTATGCCCGTCCGTGGCAGTGCTTCCGCTACATCACGCTTCCCCTCATCATGCCGGGAATCACTGCGGGCGCGCTCATCGCTTTCACACTGTCCATCGATGACTTCATCATCAGCTTCTTCGCAGCCGGACCGAATTCGACAACTCTCCCGCTTTACATCTACGCCATGGTGAAGCGAGGGATTTCTCCGGAAATCAATGCCCTTTCCACCCTCATGATCGCCGCTGAAATCACACTTATCCTTCTGGCGGATTTTTTTCAGATCCGGCAGGCGGGAACCGGCAGAAAAAAAGAACTGCCCGATGACCGGCAGTAAACAGCTTCTCTTTTCTCATGATCCGCCGCCCCAAAGTATTCCTTGATTGTCTTAGACAGGAGTTCTCATGGATATCAATTTCCTTTTATTTGAGCAGTTTGAAACACTGGATCTCTTCGGGCCGGTCGAAATATGCGGCCGCCATCCCGATTTCCAACTTCACTATATCTCACAAAACGGCGGCCTTGTCACGAGTACGCAGGGTGTAAGAATTGATACGGAACCCCAAAGAAATATGAATACATCGGGCGCGCTTGTCATTCCCGGCGGCGCCGGTACACGCACACTGATAAAAGAGGAACCTTTTTTGAAAAATTTACGCCGTCTTTCGGAAGACGCCTCTTTCGTCCTGTCCGTCTGTACCGGTTCCGCCCTTCTTGCCCGATGCGGAGCCCTCGAAGAAAAAAGGGCTACCTCCAATAAAAGAGCTTTCGACTGGGTCGTTTCCACATCCGATAAAGTCCATTGGATAAGAAAAGCACGCTGGGTGCACGACGGAAAATTTTATACCTCGTCCGGCATTTCTGCAGGAATGGACATGACACTCGGCTTTATCCGCGACCGTTTCGGCGCAAATGCGGCAGAACGTATCGCCGCCCGTATGGAATACATATGGAACAAAGACCCTGATATTGATTTCTTTGGTACATAAGAACCATCCTATGCTCAATCCCCTACATCCCCATTATCCCGAACCGATTTTCGTTTTCCCTGAAGGAGATTTCCTATGAAAAAATTCTTTTCCCTTTTCCTCGCAGGCGCATGCCTTGCCGCTGCGGGCTGCGGATCAGCCCCTGACGGTAATACGAAAAGCGGGGGAGATACGCAAGTCCTGAACCTGTACAGCTGGGCGGACAATTTTTCTCCCGACGTCCTTTCGGATTTCGAAAAGAAATACAACTGTAAGATCAACTACGACGTTTTCGCAAACAATGAAGACCTCCTCGCAAAAATACAGGCAGGTGGTTCGGAGTATGATGTCATCCAGCCGTCAGACTACATGGTCGCCACCATGATCAAGCTGAACCTCCTCGAAAAACTGGATAAAAGCAAAATAAAGAATACGGAAAATATGCTTCCCGCCCTGCAGAATCCTCCCTATGACCCTTCAGGCGATTATTCTGTCATCTACACCTGGGGCGTCACAGGCATTGCTTACAACACAAAATACATCAAAGATACGCCCCGCTCATGGAATGATTTGTGGAAAGACGAATACAAAGGCCGTGTCATCCTGCTCAACGACAACCGTGAAGTCATCGGCATGGGACTCAAGAAAGACGGGCATTCCGTAAACTCGAAAGATCCAAACGAAGTCACACAGGCCGTCAACCATCTCCACAAACTGATCCCCAACCTCCTCGCCTTTGACACCGACACCATCAAGCAGAAATTCATCGCCGAAGAAGCCTGGATCGGCACCATGTGGTCCGGCGACACTTCTTTTACCCACAAGGATAATCCAGACATTGCCTTCATTATTCCCAAAGAAGGCGCCGTCATCTGGGCGGACACCTTTGCCATCCCCAAAGGAGCGAAACACAAAGAACTGGCGGAAGCCTTCATCAATTACCTCTATGATCCGCAGGTCAGCGCGAAAAATTACGAATACATCGGCTACAATGATCCCAATGCCAAAGCGGAAACCTATCACTCCGAAGAATATAACAAAGATCCCATGCTGAAAGCCGCCCGCGACTACATCTCCCGCGGCGAATGGCTTGAAGACATCGGGGAAGCCCTCACCATGTACGACAGAGCATGGACAGAACTGAAAATAGGGAAATAGAAAAATAAAACACCAAAAAGCAAAAGACGGCTGCACTGACCGTCTTTTTTGCTCCGAATCCTACCAGTTCGGATTAAATACTTTGCAAGGATACTCGCTCGCCGGGATGATTCAAATCGTAAAAGAATATTTAGCCTGCAGCTGACAGCTCACAGCTAACAGCTAATAGCTATTCCCCTTTTTGCCGGCTTCCTCACCACGGTAATAGATCCTTCACATTCGTTCAGGATGACGCTTAACTGTCCGTCATCACTCAGAACGGGGGCAGAAAAAGAATCTTCATTCTATTCTTTTGCGTCATTCCCCCAAGCCAGTATCCTCCGTCCGGCTTCGCCGGCCACCTCCTTATAAACAAGGAGGCTTACCCAATCCCTATTCTTCCCGTTAGAATCCCTTTCCTTAACACTGTAACAAATCCTTTGTTGTCGCTTTGAATGACGCCTTACTGATTCCCTACCATGGGTGCAGATCCTTCATATCCGCTTAGTATGACGATTAACGTTTCCCTCATTATGACGCCCTTCCCTCCAATCGTCATTCTGAGCGGAGACAAGAATGCCTTGTGGGAAAGACGGGAAGCAGCAATATGACACAGAGTGAAGAATCTATTATTCTGATGACGCCTTGCCGTCAATACCGCTTTTTACACAAGAATCATGGAACCTGCCGCCAGGAGGAGCCCGTAGGTCAGGCGGTTGAACATCTGCTGGTTGATCATGCTGTGGATTTTATTTCCCAGATAGACTGCAATGACGAGAGGAATCACGCCGATGCCCAGAAGTTCAAAAAATTCCGTATTGTACAACCCCTTTTCATAGTCTGTGAACATGAGGACAAGGTTCAGCACGGTCCAGACGGAAGCCACATTGGCACGGAAGGAATTTTTATCCCGGAAGGCCGATGCCAGGTAAACGACCAGGAGCGCGCCGCCGGAAGCAAACATGCCGTGGATGATGCCCGCGCCGAGAAGGACAGGAATGGCAACCCAGACAGGAAGGGATGCACCGGACGGTTTCAGGAGAAGATTTTTAAGCGCCACGCCGACAATAAGAAGTCCGTACACAGGCACAAGAATACGGGCGTCCACAATATTGTAGAGATAAATACCGGCCGCCATGCCGATAAGCATGAAGAGAGTGATGCGTCCCAGTTCTTTTTTATTGATGTACTCTCTGTTTTTAACCATAAGGTATGCGCAGACCAGCCAGCAGATCACATTGATGACCGCTTTGGCCATGTCCGGCCCGTAAAGCAGGATTGTCGGCGGAATAGAGAGCATGACACCGGCAAATCCGGTGAGTGCCTGTACGATATTCGATATGAAGACGGCTGCCATGAAGAGACCCATTTTTATAAATACAGGAAGCCCCATAAGTTCCAAAATAATCACGCTTTCTATATACAAGTAAATTCATATTTATCGATTTCCTTCATTATAGTCTCCCTTTTTCCTTTTGTATAGCTGTTTTCTAAACGGATATCCACGAATGCATTTAAGTCATTTTTGAGCATGTAAATGCGTTTTCGGCATGATTGGTTACATAAATTTTCTCTTTTTACCTAAGTCATTTAAAATGCATAGATTTTAATCTTAGAAATTGATAATTTATCCTTATTTTACTATAATAATTATGAGTTTTTACGGTAAAGGCCCTAAGCACACTTTTCTGCGTGCAAGAAAAGCGGAACGGACCGCCTTTATCAGGGACTGCCATAATGTCCGCTTATGACATCCATTTATCCCGTAACAGGAATCAAAGGAGGATTCTATGAAAAAAAGATTGCTTTTAGCTTCTCTGTCAGCAGCTGCCTTCGGCGGCATTCTTTCTGTAAGCGCTGCCGATACGCCTGTGTACACACTTGATCAGGTGGTTGTTACCGCAGCCAGGACGGAAGAAAAACAGATTGACACAAATGCGTCTGTCTCTGTCGTCACAAGCAAGCAGATTGCGCAGAAACATTTCAATGATGTATCGGAAGCGCTTCGTGCAGTCCCCGGCGTAGTTCTCGGCAATTATTCCGCCAGCGGACAGAATTATTCTTCCAACAAAGTTTTTATCAACGGTTCTTCTAATGTAGTTATCCTCGTAGACGGTATGAGGAGAAATACAAACGGCGTTTCCGGTTCGGCAGTCAATCTCGGCACACTTACTGATATGGCATCCATTGAGCGTATCGAAGTTTTGAAAGGTTCCGCCTCTACGCTTTACGGTTCCGATGCGCAGGGCGGCGTTATCAATATCATCACGAAGAAACCGAAAACCGATGAAGTCCATACCACCATCGGCGCAGGTTTCGGCAACAACTCTATGGAAAAATACACCCTATATAACGAAGGCAAGGCGGGAAATATATTCTGGACCATTGACGCCGGCAAACATCTTCAGGGCGCCTATAAAGACGGCTGGGGCCGGAAAGTCATCAGCCACCTGAACGCGAAACATATAGATGTAAAACTGGGCTATGACTTGGGAGAAGGATCTGATATCGTTTTCAATTACTCAAAATATAAATCCGATTATATCCGTCCCGACAACGGCTCCAATGATACCCACGACGACTACGGCACAAAAGATAATGATGCCATCAGCCTTCAATATACCGCGAAAATCAGCAGCAGACTCTCCAACCAATTTAATGTATACCGCCATCGTACCAATTTTAACGACAACTACAACCTGAATGGCGCCGGCTGGCCTTTCAACTGGGATATGGGCATGCGGACATCCGGCATTTCCGATCAGCTCACCTATACCGCGGATAATCAGACCATTATCGGAGGCTTTGACTGGTACAAAGATAAAATCACAAAGTATAAAAATGACGCTTCCGAAGGCGCCCACGCTTCCAATGCAGCATTCTATCTGCAGGATAAAATCGACCTGACGGAAAACTGGAATATTACACCGGGGCTCCGCTATGACCACCACTCCAACTTCGGCGGCCATCTGTCCCCCAGCCTTTCTCTCGGTTTCAAGAAGAATGAGAAGACAAATTTCTACTTCAACTACAAGGAATTCTTCGTCGCGCCGAATCTGTACCAGCTGAACGCGGCTTATTACGGAAACAAGAATCTCGATCCGGAAGAAGGGTACACCTTTGAATTCGGCGTGAACCATGAATTTGACGATACCCTATCGGGTACATTCAATATTTTCCGCCAGCACGCGAAAAACAGAATTATTTATGATTTTGCCGCTTCCAAATATGCCAACACAGGAAATATGAATTCCATGGGCTTCAGTGTCACTCTGGATAAAAAACTGAATAAGTACTGGAGCGCGGGCATCGGGTATACATACCTCCACATCAACGCGCTGAGTGCAACAGAAAATACCAACAACAACGGAAGCCTGCCAAAAGGTACGATTGATATCCACGTGAATTATGATTCCGAAAAACTGGACGCTTCCCTTACCGGCAGAGGCATTATGGGCAGATATGGTTCCAAATCCAATCCGGTCATGAAAGATTATGCGAATTTCTGGGTATGGGATCTCGCGGCGAATTACCGCGTGAATGATACCATCTCTGTTTACGGCCGCCTGAATAATATATTCGACCAGTTTTACACGGATGTAGGCACGAGCTATGACCCGAACGGCGCATGGTACTCCGCTCCGGGAAGAAATTACGAAGTAGGCATGCAGCTCCGCTTCTGATGTAAAAGGGAAAGGCCCTGTTTCGGCAGGGTCTTTTTGTATGAAAAAAGATCTTTCATCCTGTGCCGCTTTCCCTTTCCGCTGAATAACGAAAACCGCAGAAGACAGCTCATCCCAATAAAAGACGCTGCCTTGAAAAGCAGCGCAGGAAATATATTTTCTTACAGAAGCCAGCGGTAGAAACCGAAGTATGCCAGCGTGGAAAGGGTAACGACACCGATTGCGGAAATACCGAACATTTTCACAAAGAGACGATCCATTTCTCCTGCCGCAGCGCCTGCTTCTGAGGAATATGCTGCAAGGGCCAGCGCGCCGCCGGTAGAGAGGGGGCTGATCCCTGCCGTATTGGACACCATGGAAATCGCGGTGACCCATTCCACCGGATTCACGGATATGCTCATCTGGTGAATAATATGGGGCACTGTGGGAATAAGTGTGGGCATCACTACGCCCGACGTGGAAGAGAACCATGACATGACGCCTGCGGTGACACCGAGGATGGCAGTAGCCGTGGCAGCATTCATGATGGACGCAAGGGAAACGGAAAGAAGATGGATACCGCCGAGGACGATAATCACATTCATCAGTACCCCTACGCCGCAGATCAGGAGGAGCGTCCCCCAGGGAATCCGTTTCAGCGCCTCTCCTTCATCGGACACGCGGAAGAAGGAAAGTGCCATTGCCGCGGTAAAACTGGCCAGTCCCACATTCACTTTGAAAATCATTACCATGCCTACCATTGCGCAGATGCCGAGGAGCGTGATGATCTGTGCCCTGTTAAAAGAAGCGGTGTCGGAAAACTTCAGCGCTTTCTCCGATTTCAGTTTATACCCGCCGAAAGCGATGTAAACGACAGCGGCATACACGGTGGATGAAAATACGCCGTTCACCAGCAGAGGCGCTTCGATACCGGTCAGTCCGAATTCTTCGCACAGGTTGAGTCCGATGATCCCCGTCGCTGCAAGAGGCGACATACCTCCGCCGGCCGCACCGAGGAATATGATTGCCGCCAGCATGGCAGGATTGATCTTCATTTCCACGGCCAGCGTCATTCCGAAAACCATCATAATCGCGGTGGTGGGAATCGTACCCGGCCCCAGCGCGGACAGTACTGTGGCGAAAAGGTACATGACGACAGGGATAAGATATGTCCGTTTCCCTGCCAGAACGGTAATCTTCTTTGTAAGAAGTTTCAGTGTCCCGTTCCATTCCGCCAGTCCGAACAGGTAAGTAACGCCGAGAAGCATGAGGAAAAGGGAATAGTTGAATCCGCCGATGATTTCCTTGTCCGGAATGCCGGCCAGTTTTCCCAGAAGCAGCGCAAAGCCGATACAGACAAGCCCCGTATTCATTTTTCTGAAAAATCCAAGGAAAATAGCCGCTGCCAGCGAGCCGAGTGAAATCAATGCCATTGTGCCCTCCTGTTCTGAATCATGCCTGTTTGGTAATACGTTTTCATCTCCATATTGTTTCCGTAAAATTTAATTTTCCAAAAAATCATAGCATGAAAAATTGTTTGGAATAAAATAATTAAGAGTTATCTATGTTATTCTCTTTTCTTCTTGCTCTTTGTTTTTATTATTTCTAAAATTCTTTTTTGGAATTTAAAGGGAAAATTTTGCGTTTTTCGGACCGAAAAATCCGAAGTTATGAAAGCGGGGCATAACTTTTTGGGATGCATTCTTTATAAATAGTTTTTATACGGAATTACAGAAAATATTGCTTTACTCTTGCTTTTACAGGTATGAAAGTATAAAATATTTGAGATAAGTTTATTGTCTTTAAGGAAGGGAGGATCGCTGTTTGGGACGCGGTCTTCCTTTTTTCGCGGGTGAAGATTTTTATGGAGGGTTTTATGGAAAAAAGAATTATCGAAGTGGAAGAAAGACTGCCTTTTCTGCCGACTATACCGCTCAGCCTGCAGCACCTGTTCGCCATGTTCGGATCGACGGTGCTCGTGCCGTTCCTCCTGCATGTGGATCCGGCGACCTGTCTTTTCATGAACGGCGTGGGCACGCTGCTCTACCTGTTCATCTGCAAATGGAAACTGCCCGCCTATCTCGGTTCCAGTTTCGCTTTCATCTCTCCGGTTCTTGCGGTTACCGCCACAGAGGGTATGACTTATGCCGACGCGCAAAGCGGATTCATCTGCTTCGGCCTGTCTTTCATGATTCTCGCGCTCCTTGTAAAGAAGATAGGGACTTCATGGATTGATGTGCTGTTCCCTCCCGCCGCCATGGGCTCCATCGTCGCCATTATCGGCCTGGAGCTTGCCCCGCTTGCTATGAGTATGTCGGGCTTCTCCGGAGAAACACAGGGTATGACAAATGCCATGGCTGTCATGATTTCCATGTTTACCCTCATCGTCACCATTCTCGCCACCGTACTGGGCCGCGGATTTATTTCCATTATTCCGATTCTTATCGGCGTCATCGCGGGATATATCCTTTCCATCATCATGGGCGTTGTCGATTTCTCCAATGTGGCCGCGAAAGAATGGTTTGCCGTCCCCACTTTTTATTCAGCCCCGCTTTAATTTCAGCGCCGTCATGATGATCATGCCCGCCCTTTTCGTGGTCTTCGCCGAACATCTGGGACACCTCTTCGTCACCAGCGATATCGTCGGCCGCGACCTCATCAAAGATCCGGGGCTCCACCGCTCCCTCTTTGCCGACGGTTTGTCAAATATGATTTCCGGTTTTGCCGGTTCCACGCCAAATACCACTTACGGTGAAAATATGGGCGTCATGGCCATGACAGGCGTATACAGCACCTGGGTCATCGGCGGCGCGGCAGTCTTCGCCATCATCTTTTCCTTCATCGGCAAAGTGGCCGCTGTCATCCATGCCATCCCCACTCCCGTTATGGGCGGCGTGTGCATTCTCCTCTTCGGTTTCATCGCATCCTCAGGGATCCGCATGCTCATCGAAAAGAAAGTGGACTACACGAAATCAAGAAACCTGATTCTCACCGCCGTCACCATGATTTCCGGACTATCGGGCGCAACCGTCACACTGGGGCCTGTCCAGCTGAAAGGCATGGGACTTGCCACCATCGTTGCCATGATCCTCTCCCTCTCATTCCTGATCTTTGACAGACTTCATCTTTCCAATGACAAGAAATAAGGAGGCCCTATGGACATCAATGAAGAAATCACAAAAATGAATCTGTATAAAACTTTCGAACCCTACATCGACAAAAGCGTCACCATGGAGGAGCGGTTAAAAGCACGGGTGCGCCTTGTGGATACCGCGCCGCAGGAAGCAAAAGACGCTCTTGCCAAATGGACAGCCATGAAGCTGAAATCACGGCTGTTCTGAAAGCACGATATCAGGAAACAGAAAACGCAGACAGTGTACTTGTGACCGTCTGCGTTTTTGATTTGTTAAATTCCGTTGGCGTCTCATTCTTTAAACTTCGGCAGTTCCCTGTTAATAAGCTGCCCCATCAGGAATTTCCCTTTCCAGTCGATGTGGATACCGTCTGCGCCGTACTCCGGTGATAATACATCCATATCCGCAAAGAGCACTGCCGTATCGATATGATCCTGCGTGCGTATCCATTCATTCACCGTAGAAAAGCGCTCTTTCCAATCGGGTGCCGTGTCTTCATCGAAATAACGTTTAATATTGTCAGGATTGATTGGTGCCAAAGTGAGATAAACCGGCTTGATCCCGTTTTCCCTGCATTTGTCGCCGATGTACCTCAAATCACCGATGACATTCTCCGGATCTTCCCCTCCACGGAGGCTGTTCGTGCCGCCCATAATGAGGAGATATTGTAAGCGGAAAGGAAGGACATCCGCCTCAAACCGTTCCGCCATCCGCCGGCTCGTGTCGCCGCTTTGTGCCAGGTTCACCGCCGGCTCGTCAAGATAAAAGCCCAGATTATACAGCGCATCAGACGGCGAAAAAGACATCCGTCCTCCGCCGTGGCTGATGCTGTCGCCGAAGAGCCCCGTTCCCCATCCGTCAACAGGCATTTCCATTCTCCGCGCCTCGCTCCACACACCGAGGGCATTTCCGTCTTCATCAAGGCACCGCACCCGCCACCAGTACACGCCCGTACGGGGAAAGTCATCGTAAATCTCCATGATTTCCGACGTTCCCGACCACACGCGGTACATGGACGGTTCCGTACCGTCAGGATTTTCAGGCTCGCTGTCCGTCACTTCCACCTCATATGATTTTGCGCCGGGAAGCCCCACATAGGAATAAACGGGGTAGAGCAGTTTCATCCGCCGGTCCTCGTGATTATCCGGACGGAGAAGAGGCGCTTCCCGTTCCAGAAAACTGCCGACCGCCTCGAAAGGCTCTCTTTCGGTCCAGCCATGGAGAGGCCCGCCGTATAAATCGAAAGGCCGCACACGCCAGAAAATTTTCTCTTCCGCCTCCGAGGGGATATCCGCCGGAAATATGACTTCATTCTGCCAGACGGAATCATCGGCATACAGAACTTCTCCGTCCTCCGTAGTGACTTCCAGCGCATAACAGACTGCGTCCCCATCCATATCCCAGGATAAAAAGTAAAGGCCTGTTTCCGCGCCTGCCGGACTGCAAAAACATACGGCCATGAGCAGCCATAAGAGGCAGATGCATTTCTTCATCATGACTCCTTTACCCGCATAAAAAAACGGATTTCCCGCCGCTTCCATATGCTCCGATGGCGGCCAGCTGAATTTTCAGTTTCTCTTCGGAGATTTCCCCATAATCACCAAAAAGCTCATGCGTGAGGTATGCAGGCTCTATGCATTCCACGATTTTCCGCGCCGCTTCCGTGGTGAAAGGACGGTGCTGGTCGATAGAGGTAATATGCATCATGACGGTTTCTCCGTCCATGTTCTCCGGCGGCACGGCGGTACAGGATTTCTGGTACTTCCCGGACAGGGAACAGGACAGGTGCATCCCGCGGAACAGTTTTTTCATGCTCCCCAGTTTTTCCGCCATGGCACAGATATACTCCGCGCCGTCCGCTTCAGTTTCCAGATCCGGATTGGTATTCATGAAATGGCCCGTGTCTAAGACAAGTCCTACATTTGACCCTTTCAAAAGGGAAAAGAAATAGTCTATTTCAGAAGGCAGAAGGCGGCACAGCCCCGGCCAGAAAATATTTTCGAAAAGGACTTCCACCGTTTCAGGCACTTCTTCGGAAACGGCATTGTAAATAGCCGCCGTTTCCCGAAGAACGTCCTTCGAAGTGTAATAAAACTGCCGTGTCCATGCTTCTTCTAGAGTACAGTCCGCCACATGCCATACGAGGTACTCCGGCTTTTCCGCCAGCGCCGCGCGGATATTTTTCCGTATTTCTTCAAGCCAGCCGTCCGTGTCGGAGGCACCATAGTAAGCGGTAAGGGCTTTTTCATCAGGGAACTGTTTTTTATAGCGCTTTGTATTTCCCAGGTAAAAATCCATCCACCTCGGCCAAAAGCGCAGATGCGCCCCCACCGTGAGCGATGTGAAAAGATTGGATGACGGTTCATCGCCGTAAATAAGGTTTTCAATGCCGTCCAGCCCCAAGCGGTGCACCAATTCCGCTGTTGCTTCTTCTTTTTCATCAGGCATGACATAGTGGCTCACACTTTGCTTCAATGTCTCTCCCCCGCCGTCTTTTTCTTTACGATACTTCTGTCAATGGCATGTTTCAGGAGCCAGAGATTGGCGATGAGTGAAATCATCTGCATCGTTAAGATGATGATATCCAAAGTTCTGTTTTTCTTTTTCCCTTTCTTCGACATAGCCCCTCCTCAATATCCTTTAATCTGTTTTTCCCCACTCATATCAAAAAGAGGACCGTAAGCGGCGTTCGCCATCGCTTTCACCGCATAGACGCAGTTCTGGGACGACGCATAGATATACCGGTCCTCCAGGGGAATGACACGATGGTAAGCACGCATATTCTGAATAGCGGGATTTGCCAGAAAACTGTCCCTGAATTTCCCCGCTCCCGTTTCATCCGATTCCCTGTCGGCAGAAACAAAGAAGAAATCCGGATCCGATTTGACAATCAGCTCCTGCGACAAAAGCTGCCCGTTGGCTACGCCCACTTCGGCAATGGCGTTTTTGATTCCCGCCCTTGTCAGCAGTTCATGGTACATGGAGCCCGGTCCGCCGTAACGGCTCATTTGGGAGACAAGAAGTCCTGTCTGGGGCGGAAGATTCCTTGCAGAAAGTGTACTGTCCACTTCTTTTAACTGCCGTTCCATTTCGGCGACCACCTTTTCGCCCCGCTCCGTTTCCCCCACGGCAGCCGCGATGATGCGTATATCCTTTTCCGCCTGGGTGATGGACGTCGGGCCGTCGATCATGACGACAGGATAACCGAGGCTGCGCCACATATCCAGTTCCTTCTGCCTCGTATAAGATGACGCCACGATAAGATCGGGACTTATTTTTGTCAATATTTCCATAGAAATCCCGTTCAGGGGAATCTCCGGCTTGATATCCTTCACCTCGTCCGCGATATAGGACATGCCGGGATCTTTATCCGCGATGAAGCACGCCGCCAGCCGTGACGGTTCGACAACGCCAAGAAGCATCGTATCGATAGCAGAGTCCGTGCCGAGGATCTTTTTCGGTTTGTGGGGAATAGTCACCTGATTGTCAAACGCGTCAGTGACGACATAACTTTCCTTCGACGCGGCATCGCCGCCCATCTTTTTCATTTCGCAGCCGCTCAAAAGGAAGAGGGCTATACAGAGAAGCAGGAAAACGAACCATACTTTTCTGTTTCTTATACTGAATTCCATACTACCGCCTTTCAAAAACATTATATCCAGTGTAGCCAATAAAAGCGTACCGGTCAAATAAAAAGAGAAAATTCCGCCATGAAAACGCCCCCTTGTCCCCATACTTCAGGAAAGGAAAGAGCGGCGCAGGCATAGGAAAAGCCGCCCGATGACAGCGCGGCTCTCCCTGCTTATTTCTTTTTCCCCTTCTTCTTTCCTTTTTTATCCTTTTTACTTTTCTTTCCTTTTTTCGTCTTATCTTTCTTCTTTTTTACGTCTTCCGCTTCATCCCCCACAGCATCCATATTCCAATCCTGCTCGATATTTTCACTTTCGTCAGGCTTCCCGGGCGTATGGCTTCTATACTCCACGTCGATACCGCCTTCAGATTCTTCACGGCAGGGGATTTCTTCCCTATCATGGCCGGCTTCCGCCTCCGATCCGCAGGTGTCCCTCATAAGCGTGTCCAGCACGTTTTCCATGACGCCTGCCAGCTCCATGATTTTCCGTATCCGAAGATCTTCCGCGGGACGGTTGTCGGGATCGGGATCGAGAAGAGACATCTGGAGGAAAGCGCGGTTTTCCCGCAGTTCATCATGAATGGCAAGAATCACGTCTTCTAAGGACAACCCCCTGTAATCTCCGTCTTTGTACATACTATCCTTCCCCTTCCGTAACTAATACTTTATCAACTCTGCGGTTATCGCAGTCCATCACTTCAAAGGTAAAACGGCCGAAGGAAATTTTTTCCGTTTCTTTCGGAATATAGCCAAACAGGTACGTGATAAACCCGCCAAGCGTCTTGTAGTCATCTTCCGCTTCTCCCGGAAGTTCTTCCTCGATATGGAAATACTCCCTGAACTCATCAATGGTGCACAGCCCTTCCACCAGCCAGGAATTTTCCGTGCGGCGGATAAACTTATTTTGCGCCTCCAGCATGTCTTCCTTGTCGCCGGGCATATCCCCCACGATTTCTTCCAAAACATCATGGAGCGTGACCAGTCCCGTCAGGGTGCCGTATTCATCAATGACCACCGCTTCGTGGACCACCCGGTCTTTAAACAGGGCAAGAACCTTTGTCAATATAAGTGTTTCAGGAATCAGGAGCGGACGGTAAACCGAGTCCATGATGGACGCTTTGATAGACTTGCCGGGATTCCGGTGCTGGTCGCGGAGCACTTCGCTCATATCGGCAAGACCTTTGAAATCGTCAAGGGAGCCGTTCCCCACGGGAAGACGGAAGTGGGTGGAATGATTAATATCCTCCCAGATATTTTCCTCCGTATCCTCCAGATCAATCCATACAAGCTGCGGCCGCGGAGTCATAGTATCCGACGCAGTAAGATCATTCAAAGAAAAAACATTCTCAATCATTTCCGGTTCTTTTTTGTCAATCGTGCCGAGCTGCGCCCCCTGATGGAGAAGGACACGTATTTCCTCTTCCGATACGGGCGTTTCGCCCCCCATGCGGACGCCGAGCATCTCCACCACAAGCTTCGTTGACCACGTGCTGAATACCACAAGAGGCTTGCACAGGTTGGAAAATAAAATCATGGGACGGGCGATGAGGCACGCTGCCTTCTCCGGTTCCGCAATGGCGATCCACTTCGGTGCCAGCTCCCCGATAATCAAAGCAAAATACGTCACCAGCGCCATGACAAAGAACATGCTCAAAGGTGCCAGGAAAGCGCCGGCTATAGGAATGCCGCCAAGAAAATCAGCAAGAGGGCCTGCCAGAGAGGCGCCGGAGAACATACCCGTCACGATGCTGATGGTGGTAATCCCCACCTGGATGGTAGAGAACAGCTCCTCTTTACGTCCGGTCAGCTTCAGCGCCTGTGCCGCGCCACGCTTCCCCTCATCCGCCAGCTCCTGCAGCTTCGTCTTCCTCGCTCCCACAATGGCTATTTCCGCCAATGAACACACGGCATTTCCCAAGACAAGCAGAACAATAATAAATAATTCAAACCATATATGGCCGTCGTCCATGAAGCTCCTCCAAACCATTTACCCGGACACTGTATTCTTTCCGTTTTCCTGTCTTCATTATACCAAAGGAAACCGCCCAATTACAGCGGCGGAAATTTTATTCCAAACCCTTCCCGGATCATTTAAATGACTAAAAGTCATTGCATTTATACCCCGCTTATTTTATACTAATATAATATAAATAATAAAGGAGGATGCGCAATGCCTTTAACCAAAAAAGCCGAGCGGACAAAAGCCAAGCTGACCGCTTCCGCCAGAAAACTCATCAGCGAACGGGGATTTGACAACGTTTCCGTCGAAGAAATCACGAAAGATGCCGGTGTGGCAAAAGGCACATTCTACCACTATTTTGTATGCAAGGAAGATGTCGTTCGTGAATTTTCCACCCGAGTCATAGAAGAAATATTTACCACTGCCATGACAATGCCAGGAGGCCCACAGGAAAAACTGACCTATTACTTCAATGCCATTCTCCACGAAGCGGACCGCATGGGTGTAAATCTGATCCGCCAATGGATCCGCGATATCATGTCTCCCCGCTCCGCAGAAGAAGGCGCGGAAAATCTCCGCGAAGGATATCGTAAAATCTATACCATTCTCAAGCACACCAAAGAAGAAAACCAGCTGAAAGAAGATACACCGGTCGCGTTCCTTACGAAACTTCTTCTCTCCCATCTTTACGGTGCGCTCATCACATGGTGCATGTTGGGCGGCTCTTTCAAGCTGAGCGAAGAATCCAACCAGTTCGTCACGGAAGAAGTCAATGCCTTCCTCTATAAATATATGAAATAATAAAAAGCAGCCGCCGGCTTACAGATGAAAAACGCCGCATATTCAACAGCGGCGTTTTTGCTTGTAAAAATTCATTCTATTCTTTTGAGTCATTACGGCAGCAGATCCTTCACATTCGTTCAGGATGACGCCTTAACGTCTTATACAAGGATCATGGAGTCGGCCGTCTGAAAGAGCTGCTGGCACACGTAGTGCGATTGAGGATACTCGCTTGTCGTAATGATTTAAATCGTAAAAGAATAGTTAGCTTGCAGCTGACAGCTCACAGCTGATAGCTTTTATCTTCTTACCGATTCCCTCACCACGGCAGCAGAGCCTTCACATTCACTCATTATGACGCCTTACCGTCCGCCGTCATTCAGCACTTTTAGCTGACAGCTCACAGCTGATAGCTTTTATCTTCTTACCGATTCCCTCACCACGGCAATAGATTCTTCGCTGCCGCTTTGAATGACGCCTTACCGTCCGTTGTCATTCTGAACGGGGGTAAGAATGCCATATGAAAAAGCAGGGAAACGGAACAATGACACGAAGTGAAGAATCTATTATGCTGATGACAGCTTACAGCCTTTCCACCATTGCCCGCGCCCATTCCGTATCAATAATGACATCCGCAGGTGAAAGGGCGTCTATGGTTTCCAATGCCTTTTCCAGGAGCGCGTCATACAGGGCTTTATCAAATTCTACCGCCGCCAGCATCTCCCCATGGCGCAGGAGAAGGAATCCGTGCTCCCCCTCTTCGTTGGTGGCAAAAAATATTTCATCAATCCCCTTATCCTTGTAATGAGCATCCACATTGGCATAAATACCGCTCTTCATGACTTCCACAATCTTGTCATTGAATCCCGCGTCAAAAATCAATAGTTTTTCTTTGAATGCATTGTGAGACAGGACGATGCGTTTCGTGTAGCCTTTAAAGGCGTTGTCCTCCGCCGTGAGTGTTTCTTTCATCGCCGTGTAATCGGAACCGTCAGCGCTGCATACGATAAAAAGCTTCTCCGCCGGTTCATGATAGATGAAATTATAATGCAGCGCAGCAGACGCACCGCAGTCCTCGCAATGAAAAGAAAAGGCTTCATCATTCCTGACCGCTTCCTTAAGCGGAGGATCTTCCATCGTATTGATACTGTCCCACACACGGAAAAATTGTTTCTTCCCGCACTTCGGGCAGGTGATTTCCTGCATCTGTGACTGTGACATAACTGCTCCTTATGATTGATGAATCGTGCGGAGGGCTTTAGCACCCCACTCCGCATTAATAACCGGCTGGTTCCTTGAAAGTGTTTCCAGCATATCTTTCACACCCGTTTCAATTTCTCGGTACATCGGCGCCTCAAATGCATATGCCGCGATGACTTTTCCCTTTTCCTCAAAACGAAAATAATGGTTCCCGTCAGCCCCCATATCAAAAAGGACACGCTCCGGATGAAGTTCGGGACTATGACGCCGGAGCGACATAAAGGCAAGCCCCTTCATCAGTTCAATGACCCGGTCATCGAAACCGCTGTCAAGGATCATAAGCTTTTCCCGAAGTGCCTCCCGTGACGTGACAAGCCGTTTCTTCACGCCCCGAAGTTTTTCTTCATCAAGGCGGCGTTCTCTATCCTGCCCGGTAAGCATCTTCCACGCCTTTTCATAGTCTTCCTGATCTGCTGCATAGTACACCAGGAACAGCGCCGACGGCTGATAGTACAAAAAGGAATAGTCCATACGGGACTTTTTACCGCAATGGCCGCATATCGACACGAAAGCCTCTCCGTCGCGCACTTTTTGTATCATCTCCGGCCGCTCTTCCGTATTGATATAATCAATCGGTGAAAACACCATAGACTTTCCGCAGTGAGGACAGGCAGTTTCAAGCAAAGACATAGACTCCCCCTGTTTTTTGTTCCATTATATCACGGCCTGCCGGAGCAGACGGAAGTGGATAAAGAAAATAATTTTTCCCTGCCAATAAAATAACGGACTCCCTTTTATGAGAGTTCCGTTATTTTCCTTTTCTCCTATTCCTTATCTGAAAGTCAGCACTTCCTTTAAAGGCTTTCTTTCATTCGCAGCGGGTATGACTTCGGGATGGCCCACCGCAATGATGCAGGACACATCATACTCTTCGGGAAGATCAAGAATTTCTTTGATCTTTTCTTCGTCATACCGTCCCATGATGAGCGTCCCCAGATCCACCGCCCGTGCGGCAAGGCAGAAATGATCCGCCGCCATGCCCGCATCAAAAGACTGCCAGTGGGTCCCCTTTGTCGTAGACGCTTCTCCATTCGGTTCATAGCCGGAAAGCCCTTTTACTGTGCAAAGCACGATGAGCGCAGGCGCTTCATGGATATTTTCCGTATTCCAGGGAAACTTCTTCGTGCATTCATCGGCAATACGGTTCTTCAGATCATTGTCCAGCACCGCCACATAACGGACAGGCTGCGTATTTTCCCAGCAGGAAACCATCTGCGCGATTTCCACCACATTTTCGATGTCCCCTGCGGAAACAGGCTCTTTCGTATAATTGCGGATACTTCTCCTTGTAACCAGGCATTCGATTGCGTCCATAGTACCATCCTCCAGACTACAAAAAATCCTTTTCTCTATTATACGGGATTCTTAAAAATTCGCCACTGTTTCATGAGAAAAACAGACATATTTCTGCTGAAGAAGCGCCCTGTCCTGCTCCCGATTTCTTCATTTTTTAAGAAATATCTTTTCCACATAAGGCGAAGTGAAAGCGCGGAGAACGGAGAAATACCCCAGCCGCAATTCCACGATATCTCCCACTTTGTATTCCTTCACGCTGTCTGTCACATCCAGCATGAGATGATCCGAACTGGCACCTAAGATAAGAATGCCTTCATCCACAGGCGTTGCCGTTTCCGCATCAAAATCCTGACGTCCGATGGCACAGATGACCTTTTTCCTCTTTTCACCCCTGTTTGTAAAAACGGGTTTCCGTCCATAGCTGTCCAGCCCCCGCCGTTCCCCAGGGAAGGCTCGGTTTGACTTTCGCTTCCACCACTTCACATTCCAGAATAAATCCATCATTCCTCGTTCCCGGCAGGAAAGTATACCTGCTCCGTTCCTTGCCGAAAAGAAGGCTTTCCCCAAGACGGAAATTATCTACCCCTTCACAAATACCTCCGCGCATCATGAGATCCAGGGCCGCGCTGTTTCCTCCGCTGACGATTTCCAATGTATGGCCGGCGGCATTCTCCACTTTCTTCCGCATTTCCGCAAGGCGTTCCATTTTTTCCTCATCGGCCTGAATAAAAGAAAAGCAGGTCAGGTTGGTGCCGATACCGTAAAGATCCACACGAGAAAGCTTTTCCGTTTCCACCGCAGCGGCAATCAATTCTTCTTCATCCACATATCCCTCGCGGATATCGCCAAGATCCATCATGAGGATGATTTTATGGCGCTTCCCCTGCTTTTCACACTCCTTATTTATCGCACGGACGGTTTCCATTTCAGACTGAAGCGACACATCCGCATAGCAGACCAGATCCTCTATTTCCGAAAGCATGGGCGGACGGATGAGCCACTTTTCCGCTTCGATATTTTCCAGTTTCTTCAGATTCGCCACGCGGGAATCGCCAATCATGGCAAGGCCGCCCGCCAGATAAGCTTCCGCCAGTTCAGGCGCACCGCAGCATGCCTTCGTCACGCCCATGACGCGGATACCGTGACCGGCACACAGCTGTCTGACGACCCGCGTATTTTCTTCAATCCGTTTCAAGTATATTTTCAACCGGGGATACATATGCCGCCTCCTGAAAAAGCCCACCCCGTCAATTTCCGGAATGAGCTTTTTAGTACGAAATTACTATTTCCAGTATTCCACTTCGTCAAGATCCAGACCCACGTCAGCCGCACGGAAGACCGGATCCCTGCCTTCCTTTTTCTGGCGCTCATAGTCTTTCATCACTTTGATTGCCGTTCCGCCGAGAACAAGGCAGGCGGGAATATTGATCAGGCACATAAGAGCCATAAGAATATCGGCGATATCCCAGGCAGCCGCCATGGACATGCCCGCGCCGACGAAAATGACGAGGGCTGCTAAAATACGGAAGCCCGTCATAAAAGATTTTCCCGGTTCTTTTTTATGGATAAAGATCAGGCAGTTATCCACATAGAAGAAGTTGCCGATCAGTGTGGAAAAGGCGAAAAGCACCATGCACACCGTGATAAGAATAGGGCCGAAGCTTCCAAAAGCCACCGTCACGGCATTCTGCACATATCCCGCACCGGCGATTTCTTTTGTAATCGGAGTACCGGAGGCCAGACACATCATAGCGGTCGCCGTACAGATGAGGAGCGTGTCGATGAAAACGGACAGCATCTGTACAAGTCCCTGCTTGACAGGATGACTTACATCAGCGGAAGCGGCGGCATTCGGCGCGGAACCTACGCCCGCTTCATTGGAAAAGAGTCCGCGCTTTACGCCGAACATGAGACAGGATCCGGAAACGCCGCCCAGAATGGACCGGAAATCAAAAGCATCGGCAAAAATCATGCCAAACACCTGCGGAATAAGATTTATATGCATCACAACGACAATCACAGCCGCCGCCACATAGATGAGCCCCATAATCGGCACGAGAACACCGGTGACACGGAGGATACGTCTTCCGCCGCCCATGATGCAGTACCCTACAAGCGCGCCGAGAACGGCACCGATAATCCACGGTGTGACAGCCGGATCATACCAGCTGTATGCCGCAAAAGTGGACTGCAGATTATAAGAAGCAAGCATATTGAAGCCGCCGGCATAGGTGATGATGAGGAAGAAAGCGAAAAGTACGCCAAGGGTGCGGTTGTGCATGGCGGATTCGATGTAATAAGCGGGCCCGCCGTAGCTGTCTCCCTTGCTGTCTCTTCTCTTATAGACCTGGGCAAGGGTACTTTCAATAAACGCGGACGCTCCGCCGATGACGGCGATAACCCACATCCAGAAAACGGAACCCGGCCCGCCAAGACAGATTGCCGTGGAAACCCCCAGAATATTTCCTGTACCTACGCGAGATGCCGTGGAAACCATGAGCGCATGAAAGGGAGAAACCGCCCCTTCATTCTGCGGCTTTTCCATTACAAGGCGGATACTTTCCCAAAACATACGGAACTGCACCAAACCCGTCCTGCATGTAAAATACAGCCCTGCCGCCGTTAATACCACAACGAGGATGGGATAATACAGTATCCCGTCCAGATAATCAAGAATTGGCATCATAACCGTTTCCCCCTCTGCGTCCGCGGGTAAATACCAGGCACTTCATTTCAGTCCCCGAGCCCATGACGACTTCAACATAAAATTCCTGTCCTGATTTGAATCATAACTATAAAAATAGTAATAACTTATATGCCTTGTCAACAAATTCCGTAAAAGCGCAAACAGGCTCCCATAGGGTTCAGAAAAAGCAAAGGCCGCACCGAACTTCCTTTTTATTTGCAAAAACCGGATAAAAAATCCCTGCTGATCCGATTCCCTTTACTCCTTCTCCTCTGTTTCCATTCCCACATATTCTTCGCCCCGGTCTTCCACCTTTACTTTTCCGCCGGTCATATCCCGGAAATACATTTCATGCCTTGCTTTATTTTCCGGAAGGCAGAGGCATGTGATTTGCACTTCTTCCGCAAAGATTCTGTCCAGTACACGGATATCCGTACCTTTGATGTAGTGTTCAAACGCGCCTGCCGCGGTATAGGGAATCGTAAGTTCCAGGCGGACGTGGGGCATAAAACAAAGAATATCGGCTTCCTCCACGGCTTCCGCCAGAGTACCGCCGTATGCTCTCGCCAGTCCGCCCGTCCCCAGTTTGATGCCGCCGAAGTATCTTGTCACAACGGATAAAGTATTAGTGAGCGATTTCATCTGCAGGACATGGAGCATGGGATGTCCTGCCGTCCCCTGCGGCTCTCCGCCGTCGCTTGATTTCTCACGGATGCGGATGGTGCCGATGCGCCATGCCCAGCAGTGGTGGGCCGCATCTTTGTGATTTTTCCGCACAGTTTCTAAAATGGACTGCGCTTCCTCTTCTGTTTCTACAGGGAAAAGCTGCGCAATAAATATTGATTTTTTTATCTCCTTTTCTTTTCGGCAAGGTGTCCGCACCGAGCGGTAAGGAATGAGCATGAATGATCCTCCATGAAATATATTTCTATTGTACCATGAAAAAACACCTTCCCCTGCTTGCAGAGAAGGTGTCTTTATCATTTCAAGGTGTAATCGTAATCTTCTTTCAGGATGAGGATGGCGCCTTCATCGCCCTTCATGGCCGCTTTGATAAGCCATTCCATGGCGGATTTTTTATTTTTCCTCACGCCTTCCCCGTTGGCAAGGGCGCAGCCGTAATGGGCCATGGCGAAAGCATTTCCTTTTTCCGCCGCTTTTTTATAATATTTCACGGCTTTGGAAATATCCGCTTCTGCACCGAGACCCGACTCATAGCAGAGACCCAGCGCCGCATCGGCTTCGGGCAGTTTGTATTTCGCCGCTTTCTTAAAAGCATCAAAAGCTTTTTTCGCATGATTTTCCACACGGCTTGCGCGATAAGCGTATCCCATGCGGAGATATACTTCCTTATCTCCCATCACTTCCGCTTCTTTGGCCATGGCAGCAGCCTTTTTCTCATCCACCACGCCTGCCGCCCCTGTCAGATACTCCGTGCAGGCCACCGCCAGAAATCCGCGGAGCGTTTCATCGGCATCGGGGTCGCCCGCTTCTTTCCCCTTCCGTATCCATCTTTCTGCTTCCACGGTATTTTTGGGCACGGATACTCCCTGCGCATAAAAAAGACCGGTCATAAGCATGGCTTCCGAATCTCCCCGCTGTGCTGCCAAAAGGTAGTATTTAAAAGCAGTTGCGGGATTAACCTGCCCCATGACACCTTCATCGTATATCCGGGCAAGAAGAACGGCCGCTTCCGTATATCCTGCCTCAGACGCATGCTCCAAAGCACGTTTGGCTTTCCGCGGATTCGGCTTTCCTCCATTAAGCCCCCGAAGGTACAGCTTCCCCAGGTACAGCCACGCTTCATCATCGCCCATTTCCCCGCACAGGCGGTAGCAGTGGGCCGCTTTTTCCTCATCCTTTTCCAGCCCGTCTCCCTTTTCCAGCCGGCGGCCGATAACGCCAATTTCATGAGCCGCTTCGCCGGCACCCAGGTTGGCCGCTTTACGGAAATAAGTGACCGCTTCGTCGATATCTCCGGCAGCCAGGGTATCCTGCCCCATGGAATAATAGTATTCCATCATTCGATCTGATGCCATGATGCTTATCCTTTCCTCAGGACGCAAAAGCGCCCTTCACACTTCGGGACAGGCCCGCTATTTCAAGTAGTTGCTGCTTAAATCGCAGAATCTGATTTATAAATGTTTTCTTAATTCCGAAAGCGGAAAACCGCCGCCGGAGAACGATTTTACCGAAATTCCATACAGAGATCTTCAAAAAGCGCAGCTGACGGCTTTTCCACGTGATCTGCAAGGCGCACATCCGCCGACGGAACGATTTCACCGAAAGGTACAGCGCCTTCCTCTTCATAAATAACGCCCAGTACGAGGCTGTCGGTGTCGGAAAGCAGATGGAACGCAGCAGCCTTATCATGAGGATCATAGTTTTCCCGTATATCTGCCAGTTTTTTCAGATGACCATTGTACCATTCCACTGTATTGAACTGGTTGAAAGTGACGCAGGGCGTGAAAATATTGACATAGGAGAACCCTTTATGATCAACCGCTTTGGTAATGACATCCACCATATTCTTCATGTCGATGGCATACGCCTGCGCCACGAAGGTAGCACCCGCGGCAAGAGCCATGGACGGAGCGTCAAGCGGGGTGAGGGGATTGCCGTCAGGCGTCGTCTTGGTCACAAAGCCTTTGGAAGACATGGGGCTTGTCTGCCCTTTTGTCAGGCCGTAAACCTGGTTGTCGAAAACGATATAGGTGATATCCATATTTCTCTTCATCGCATGAAGGGCGTGTCCCAAACCGATGGCGTAAGAGTCGCCGTCACCGGAGCAGACGATCATATGAATATCTTTGTTGGCGCATTTGATGCCCTGGGCAAAAGGAAGCGCGCGTCCATGGGTCGTGTGGGCGCCGTAGCAGTACTGGTACCCGCCGATGCGGGAAGAACAGCCGATACCGGAAATCAAAACGATATCTTCATTCGGCCAGCCTTTAGCCGCACAGACAGCGGCAATCGCATTTTGGATCCCGAAGTCGCCGCACCCGGGACACCAGTTCGGCACGATAGTATTTTTATAATCTCTCGGTGAACCCATAATCAGATGACCTCCTTGGATTTATTGATAATGGTCGAAGCCAGGAACGGCGTGCCGTCATACTGCAAAAGAGAAAGAAGTTTATCGTGGCAGTCAAAGCGGATGGCAAACTGCTCGCGGAGCTGCGCTGTCAAATCCTCTTCGACAATGAGAACCTTCTTCGCCCCTTCGATATACGGACGGAGTTCTTCTGCGGGGAACGGGGAAATCAGGCGGAGCTGGATATGATTTACCTTCCTGCCTTCCGCTTCCAGACACTCCCGCGCTTCTTCCAGCGCGCCATTGGTGGAAGTAATGCCCACAAGGAGCAGGTCGCAGTCCGTTTCTTCATGGGCTGCGGTAAACGGCTGAATCGCTTTGGAAACGGCAGCGAACTTCCTGTGGCGCTTTTCCATTTCCATCACACGGTCGCCCTGTCCTTCCGCCGGTTTGCCGAATACATTATGTTCAAGGCCCGTGGAAAGGAACATGCCGTTTTTCACGCCGGGAATTGTTCTTGGGGAAATACCGTCTTCCGTGTCCTCAAAACGGTGGAAATAAGATTTCGTTTTCATATCCAGTTCAGAAAGGCCTTCCGTCACCAATTTACCGCGGCGGATGCCGATACGGTTCCTGTCGAAAGCAGGAACAGACTGTTTGCACATGCCAAACTGCAGATCGGACAGCACAATGACAGGTGTCTGGTATTCCTCCGCCAGATTAAACGCTTCCTGGACGATATAGTAGCAGTCTTCGATAGACGCGGCAGCAAGAACAATCTTTTCCGCATCTCCGTGACCGGAGCCGACAGCATAGCGGATATCGCTCTGCTCCACCTTTGTCGCCATCCCCGTGGACGGCCCTGCACGCATCACATCAATAATGACCACCGGGATTTCAGCAACCGCCGCCATGGAAATGGATTCCGCCATGAGAGAAAGCCCGGGGCCGGATGTCGCCGTAAACGCCCGAACACCTCCATAACCCGCCCCCATCGCCATCATAACGGATGACAGTTCATCTTCCGTCTGCACGACCGTGCCATGAATCTTATGAGACACTTTAATCATATATTCCATAATTTCTGACGCCGGAGTAATCGGGTAAGAAGCCATGAAACGGGATCCTGCGGAAATAGCGCCGAGCGCGGCCGCTTCATTCCCAAGCAGGTACAGCTGGTCTTTCTTTTCAGGAACGACCAGTTTCCCCAGCTCCACCCCCTGCATGGCAGCGACAGCCGTGTCATAACCCTCCTTGAAAATCTCTTTATTTTTATTGATGACCGCTTCCCCTTTTTTCGCAAAACGTTCCGCAATAAAGCGGTAGAACGGCGTTTCCGGAAACCCGAGCAGTCCTGCGCTCATACCAAGAGCGGCAATATTTTTCATCTGCATGGATCCGTACTTCTTTGCCATTTCCGTAATGGGGAGCGGCAGGAAAATACGTCCCGTATGCGCCTCCCATTTCGGTTTAAAAGCATCGTCGGCAATAATAACACCGCCTTCACAAATTTCCTTTCCGTGAAGATCGATCGTTTCCTGGTCAAGAGCTACAAGACAATCCACATGCTCCCCGATCGTCGCAATTTCCTTGGTCGCGATACGCAGGGCAATCGTCGTATGTCCGCCTTTGATCCGGGATGCAAACAGGCGCTGGCTGAAAAGGGAATATCCCTCCTGTGCCAGAACACGCCCCAGAATTTCTCCGCAGGATTCAACGCCCTGTCCCTGCTGCCCTCCCATTTTCCAGATAAAATCTTTCTTTTCCACTCCATCTTCCTCCTTGTCGATGTTCAGTGAATCGATCCTATGTGCACGGTAATGGTCCGGTATTGATTTTTTATCATACACATACGATTTCATTATACCATCAAAGTCGTTTTTATAAATGGGATGCCGCCGTTAAAATGCAGAAATTTTCAAGGAAATAAAAACACAGGTACCGGATATCGAATATTGTCGACTGCCGGCCCGAAATTATCGTTTTCCTCCTTATGACACCTTTTCCTTCAATCGTCATTCTGAACGGTGTCAAGAATGCCTTGTGGGAAAGACGGGAAACGGAATAGTAACACAAAGCAACAATTCTATTACTCCGGTGACGTTTTACCGTAAGTATCGCTTTTATCGCATGCAAGGAAGCCCCGGCATATGAAAAAAGACACCTACATTTGTAAGTGTCTTTTCCTTTATCAGCAGCTTCCTATCCTCCCGGGCCGCTTCCGGCCAAGTACTTTCGGCGTTTGTGAGCTTAACTTCCGTGTTCGGCATGGATACGGGTGATCCTCACAGCTGTCGCCACTGTTTCTCTGAGAGTCTATTCTCTCAAAACCATATAGAAGAAGTCCTGAAGTTATTCGCTTGTCTCGGTGTTCCTAAGTTAAGACCTCGACCTATTAGTTTTATGTCGCTCCAAGCCTTGCGGCTCTTCCACTCATAACCTATCTACCTCATCGTCTGTAAGGGGTCTTACTCATTGCTGATGAGAAGTCTCATCTTGAGGTTGGCTTCGCGCTTAGATGCTTTCAGCGTTTATCCTTCCCGGATGCGGCTTTCCAGCCGTGCCACTGGCGTGACAACTGGGACACCGTTGATCCGTCCCCTCCGGTCCTCTCGTACTAGGAGCAGCTCCTCTCAAACTTCTTGCGCCCGCGATGGATATGAACCAAACTGTCTCACGACGTTTTGAACCCAGCTCGCGTACCACTTTAATGGGCGAACAGCCCAACCCCTTGGGACCTACTCCAGCCCCAGGATGTGATGAGCCGACATCGAGGTGCCAAACCTCCCCGTCGATATGAACTCTTGGGGGAGATTAGCCTGTTATCCCCAGGGTAGCTTTTATCCGTTGAGCGACGGCCTTTCCATTCAGCACCGCCGGATCACTAAGCCCGACTTTCGTCCCTGCTCGACTTGTAGGTCTCGCAGTCAAACACCCTTCTGCCTTTGCACTCTTCGGCCGGTTTCTGTCCGGCCTGAGGGAACCTTTGGGCGCCTCCGTTACTCTTTCGGAGGCGACCGCCCCAGTCAAACCGCCTGCCTGAGAGGGTCCGCAGGGTCGTTACTCCTCGCGTTAGAATCTCAGCAACAGAAGGGTGGTATCCCAACATCGGCTCCGCACCGCCCTAGGGCAATGCTTCGACGCCTCCCACCTATCCTGTGCATCTGTCACCGGGATTCAATCTCAAGCTGCAGTGAAGCTCCATGGGGTCTTTCTGTCCAGTCGCGGGTAACCTGCATCTTCACAGGTATTTCAATTTCACCGGGCCCCTCGTTGAGACAGTGCCCAAATCATTACGCCTTTCATGCGGGTCGGAACTTACCCGACAAGGAATTTCGCTACCTTAGGACCGTTATAGTTACGGCCGCCGTTCACCGGGGCTTCAGTTCGATGCTTCGCTTTCGCTAACTTCTCTCCTTAACCTTCCGGCACCGGGCAGGCGTCAGCACCTATACTTCAGCTTTCGCTTTCGCAGGCACCTGTGTTTTTGGTAAACAGTTGCTTGGGCCTCTTTTCTGCCGCCCCTTTTAGCTCTGAGCGTTTCTGCTCTTCACTGACCGGGGGCCATCCTTCTCCCTAGGTTACGGATGCAATTTGCCGAGTTCCTTAACGAGGGTTTTCCCGCGCACCTTAGGATTCTCTCCCCGCCTACCTGTGTCGGTTTACGGTACGGGCGGATCTTGTCTCGCTAGAAGTTTTCTTGGCAGTGTGGGATTCATGAGTTCGTCAAAGTTTCCTTTAACTCCCCATCATGTCTCTGCTTTTAGCTGCAGGGGTTTTCCTCTGCTGCAACATACGCACTTGGACGCGCTCTTCCAGCCGCGCGATCATGTGCCCTCCTGCGTCGCTCCTTCGCTCGATCGACTTGATCCGGTACAGGAATTTCAACCTGTTGTCCATCGCCTACGCTTCTCGCCTCGGCTTAGGTCCCGACTTACCCTGAGTCGACGATCGTTGCTCAGGAACCCTCGGGCTTTCGGTGGAAAGGATTCTCACTTTTTCTTTTTCGATACTCATACCGGCATTCTCACTTCTTATTCGTCCACATGTCCTTCCGGTCATGCTTCTTCCTTATAAGAACGCTCCCCTACCCATGATATTGCTATCATGCCATAGCTTCGGTTCCGTGCTTGAGCCCCGGACATTTTCGGCGCAGCGTCTCTCGACCAGTGAGCTATTACGCACTCTTTAAATGGTGGCTGCTTCTGAGCCAACATCCTGGTTGTTTATGAAATGCCACATCCTTCGCCACTTAGCACGGCATTGGGGACCTTAGCTGATGGTCTGGGCTGTTTCCCTTTTGACTGCGGCCCTTATTAGTCGCAGTCTGACTCCCAGGTATGATTGCAGCCATTCGGAGTTTGACTGGGTTTGGTAACCGGGTAGGTCCCTCTCCTGATCAGTGCTCTACCGCCTGCAATCTTTTCCCTGAGGCTAGCCCTAAAGCTATTTCGGGGAGAACCAGCTATCTCCACGTTCGATTGGAATTTCACCCCTACCCACACCTCATCCTAACCCTTTTCAACGGATATAGGTTCGGTCCTCCACACATTTTTACCTGTGTTTCAACCTGGACATGGGTAGATCACTGTGGTTTCGGGTCTACGCTTCCTGACTTGCGCCCTCTTAAGACTCGCTTTCGCTTCGGCTCCGCATTTCCTGCTTAACCTTGCCAGGCTTCGTAACTCGCCGGTTCATTCTTCAATAGGCACGCCGTCGACCTTATTATTAAGCGGTCTCCGACTGCTTGTAAACATACGGTTTCAGGTTCTCTTTCATTCCCCTCCCGGGGTGCTTTTCACCTTTCCCTCATGGTACTATGCGCTATCGGTCGATATCTGTGTTTTGCCTTGGAGGGTGGTCCCCCCTGCTTCCCACGGGATTTCTCGTGTCCCGCGGTACTCTGGTGCCATCTCCGCGTTTCTCTTTTTCGCCTACCAGGCTTTCACTGTCTTTGGCACTGTTTCCCAACAGTTTCGGCTAAAGTTCTTCGCGGTTCTGATGATGGTCCTCAACCCCGGTAAAGTTTCCTTCACCGGTTTGGGCTTCTTCCCTGTTCGCTCGCCGCTACTTGGGGTATCTCGTTTGATTTCTTTTCCTCGGGTTACTTAGATGTTTCAGTTCGCCCGGTTCCCTTCTCATGCTCTTGGGCATGGATGGCTGTGCATCATCACAGCCGGATTGCTCCATTCGGATGTCTGCGGGTCGCCGATTATTTGCATCTCTCCGCAGCTTTTCGCAGCTTGTCACGTCCTTCGTCGGCAGATATCGCCAAGGCATCCACCGTATGCTCTTAGTATCTTAACTTACGTTTTTTACCTTGACTTTTGTTTTTCTTTTTCCCCGGGGAAAGGGTTCCCTCTCTCCGGGTTTCCTTCAGTACGCCAGAAAATTTTTTTTCTCTTTCGTGAAAATTTTTTT